>Ga0209573_1000116_pt1 | contig 214983 bp, 181 predicted proteins | sample TNRBio252014_DNA_FD_185870 | JGI IMG/M metagenome (GOLD analysis project Ga0209573, IMG submission 185870) | Wastewater treatment Type I Accumulibacter community from EBPR Bioreactor in Madison, WI, USA - TNR Reactor_6/25/2014_ DNA (SPAdes)... | ecosystem: Engineered > Bioreactor > EBPR >...
ATCAGACCCCATCCGACAAGCACCAGTACGACTATCGTGGTGAAGTGGAAGACGCTTTGCTCCAAAAAATGCTACACCGCCTCGGAAGGGCCATTGCCAGCGATGAAATCCGCGACAAAATGGAGGTAGAGGATGAAATCGAGCGGCTTTTTGACCGCGAAATACAGAAAAAACAAGCCATCATCAACGAACAACAAAAGCGTTTAGACGAGCAAGAAGCATACTTGGCAGAACAAAAACAACGAACAGAAATAGAAAAACAACGTGCAGAGGCAGAAAAGCAACGTGCAGAAACAGAAAAGCAACGTGCAGAAACAGAAAAACAACGCGCAGAAACAGAAAAGCAACGTGCAGAAACAGAAAAGCAACGTGCAGAAACAGAACAACAACGCGCAGAAGCAGAAAAACAGCGTGCAGACCAAGAATACCAAAAAAACCTTGTATTATTGCAAGAGATCGAAGCCTTAAAACGGAAATTCAATCCCTAAAACGCCATTACATCGTGCCCAAAAGCACAGAGGTTCTTCATAACACATCCAAAGTCAATATGGTTTTTTTGAAAATCTGATCCGAAGTGCCACAGATTCTCATACAGTTCCAATCAACGAATTAGGCTCAGGCCTTCCTTTGCAGAAGTGTCATCGGGCGCATATAGCAAAACTTTATTAAACAAAACCTTCGCCTCATTCCTTTTCCCCAAATTAAACTTCGTCCAACCCAACATGAGCAAACTATAATAATCGAAAGGGTACATGTTAAGTACTTTTTGAAGGTACTTTTCTGCCCGCGTATAGTCTTTTCGATAATAATAGGCCACACCAGCTTGGTAGTTTGCCTTTGCATGGTTGGGGTCTATACGAAGAATCGCCAAATACTGATTAAGCACATCATTCCATCTTTCAAGAGCATACGCAGGTTGGACATAACCTAATTTAGCTTCGATAGACATGGGCATTTGCAGGATACATTTGTTGTAATACGAAATGGATTCTTGGTATTTACCCTCTAAATAATGAAGCCATCCTAACCTCAAATTCATTTCATAGCTATTGTTATAGACCCTTTTAAGTCCAGAAATGGCCGAAGCATAGTCTTTGTTGTTTTCGGCGGTATAACTGCTTTTGAAAGCCTGTTGCACGTCTTGTGCGTAAAGTCGAATGGAAAAAAATGAACTTACAGACAATCCAAATATGCAGAACAGTAAGGTTTTATGAAGACGTTTCATGGTTTTATTTTTATTCCGGTTATAATCGCTTGATATTTATATGGCAAAAGAACGGTATTTTTTTGTTCGGATTGATACAACCCATATAGGGAGACTTTTTTACTAAGCGGGATTTCGGCCAAGAGGCTCCACTTGTTGGCGGTAGGATCTGGAGTATTGTTAAACAAGCTGGCTTTGTCCTCGACCGTTAATGGGGCTTTTCCGGTATAGAACGATGCTGTAACATTCAGTTTGGGAAGAATCTGCGCCCACAACCACGCTTTTGTTAAGAAAAAAGATTGGTTATTGTGCCAAGCCAAGTCACTATGTAACCCAACCCAAATTCTACCTGCACTTGTCTTGGGCCAATACCCCAATCCCAATCCCAATTGGGTAGTGGTGCTACTTGAATCTTTGAGTGTAATTCCGTTGCTTTTCAGGTGCGTACCGAGGCTCGTCCAGGAAAACTGTGGCGAAACCTCCAAGCGTTTGGGCGTCCACTTCCAACCTGCAAACATCGAGACACCACTTTGCATGACGTCATAGGTGCTTGCCTGTCCATCCATCTTTACCAAGTGCAGCGCCACTTCGGCTGTATGATTGTGTGCGATCAGGCGACGGCCTTGAACATAATATTGGTATTGTTTATACTGCAAACCATTATTTTCTTGAGCGATCAACGTCCCGACATGATACAGTTGTGTACGATTTCTAACCCGATGTCCCACCCCAAAAGTTGCTAACGTCATCGGTTTTATCGTTTCCGAATTACTTTGTTTGGTTCCGGCCTCTGCATAAACGAACGTCAAAACTTGGTTTGGCTTTAGTCCGAGCCTTTTTTGGTCTTCCGGTTCCATTTCAGTTGCAACATCATGTGCTTCTAAACCACGTCCCAAGGCGAGAAGTGTGAAGTAGAGGTATTCCTGTGTGATTGGCTCTGATCCGAAGTACGTCATTGCCTTTCTAAAATGGGGCAACGCCAGCGTGAACTGCATTTTTCGGTAATACGCAATGCCAAGATATTGTCGGATTGCAAAGGAGTCCGAACCTTCCGATAGCGCCTTTTCACAGATACGGATTACCTCTTGCCAGTTTGCCTTCTGGAAAGCGGCATCGGTTTGGTCCAAGATTTCGGGATACGACATATTGGTTTCTTGTGCTTGCGCCAATCCAATAGCTGTTAACAGCAAAAAAACGTGAAAAAAAAACCGAGCGGCGTGCATATACTTATGGGGTAGAAATTGAGGACTACGCGGGAAGCGCGATGGTTTATTAAGGCTCAGCATGGAGCTCATTTACATGTTGGGGACTTCATTTACGTTTTAGGGTAAGGACTTTTTCGCCTGATTGCCACGAAAAGGCTGTGATTTGACCTTGTTCTATGGTGGTTTCAAAATTCATTTTCTTTCGGTTTTGTTTTCCGACGCGAAGTACAACCGAGGCACGAATCATGTGCATAGGTGAAGATACTTGGGTCAACTCGTTTTGAGAGGTAAAGACCGCTTGTCCAAACACATAAAAGGGTGCGATAAAATCGGCAAACCACCGCCAAACAGACCGCCAAACTTGGTGTAAAGGTAAGACATCTGTGACCTCTAAATCTGGGTAATGTGCCAAAAGCACTTTATAGCAGCCCATATAAAACGCAAACAACGCGCTGGTTGGGTCACCTTCGTACTGAGTGAAGTAAAACATCGTACCATCTTGGACAAAGTATGCGCGTGCATCTTTTGCTACATCGCGGAAGCACGTCTTATTCCAAGCATCCGTTTCCACCAACCATGTCACCTCTGTTTCGGTGCCTATTTCATTGGTGCATTGGAAGTTAACAGTTTGTCCGGGAACAAAGGTAAACGCCGCCAATAAGCCCGCATCGGTTTGAACGGACGACACCACGTCCCCTTCTTTGGGAAAGTCGTATTGATGCAATATTATGCCATCGGTTGTATGAACCAAATAGGCTGCAACTGGGTAAGGAAACGTATATGCGCCGATATAAGGTGTGGCTTGGACCTGAAAATGGAGGTGCGGTTCAGGTGACCGTCCAGAATTGCCCACGACGCCAAGTCGTTGGCCTGCTTGGACGATTTCTCCCTTTTGAACACAAATGGATCCCATTTTCAAATGGCTTAATTTGGTATAAAGCCCATCGGCGTGTTTAATCACTACGGTATTTCCCCAATTTTGGGCAAGGTTTATGCCCCCAATTTCGTTATCGGGGACGTGATCTTGTACTTCTACCACCGTGCCCGCCGCCGGAGCGAGCACGGGCAGGTTATAGCAATAATAATCCTCAGACATCAGACCGGGATACTCAAAGGTTCTTCCCTCGGCATCGGTTTGGTCAAAGTCCCAAGCATATTGCCAATGTTCGCGATGGGTGATCTGGCCATCATGCCCCTGTGACACCCGCCATGTTCCAAAAAAGGGCAAAGAAACTTGATGCCAAACAAATCCTTTAAACCGTTGTTTCTGATTTTGGTCGCTGTATAAGTTTTCTTCTGGTGTGGGCCGCTGTGTGTACACCGGGATAAGTGCATGGGTACGAGACGAGAACTTGGTCACGTAGATGACGAATCCCGTAGCAAGCGCAAAAGGTAGCGAGTAAACCGGCAATTGAACCAAATGATTCAACTCGGAAAGACCGGCATTCAGCGTCATAACCAAAGGGATAACTGCCGCCGACAGCCCGTAACTCTTGACATTCGGAATGAAGAAATACCCACTCAATGCAAGGGTGGTTAAGACATAATTGAATCCTAATGCGCCATAATTCAATGCCTCAATATCCATTCCCAATAGCCATTGTGCACCATATCCTAATATAAAGCCAAGCACAGAGAGCGAAAATAAAATCCGTGATGCGGCAAGCAATCCAAGTGCAATTAAAAGCCCCGCCACCCAATTGCTCTGGAATAAAATGGCCGCCAAAGAGCGCAAATAACCTTCTATAAGTACAGGAAGTTGTACGTTTTGGAATGCTTCGTATGCCCCAACAAGGCTACTTCCACCCCATTTATACAATTCGTTAAGGGTGTAAATAGAACCTGAACTTGGCACTAATGCCGTAAACTGGCGCGATGCCAACTCCATCATCCAAATACCCAAAACAAATGGCAGGCTCAACATGGGAATTTCCCAATGAGATAGGCCATAGTGCAAGGCCACACCAAGGACGAGCGTGAGCACACAAGCCGCCAACAACAAGCCAACAAACGGCAAATTCGGTTGAAAAAGTGTAGAAAGCCCAAACACCACCAAAAGGCTATTCAGTCCGAGCATCCCACCCCGAATCAAAGCTTTGTCGAAACCCGCCAACCACGCAAGAACGTGTGTCAACCAAATACTCGGAAGCCCCCAACGCCCAACCTCCCAATTGGTGAACGAAGCCGCCAAGACCAATACCGAGAGCAAACGGTTTTGAGAAAAAAACAACTGCCCATAGCTGTTTAGGGTACTTTCTAACCAAAACCGTCCATCTATCCGACGTTTTGAAGGAGGCACTTGCATCATGGGAAGCTCCGGCGTTAAAGGTCAATGGGCCATTTCTAACAAATATGCTGGCATTAATTCGTTGTGCGAGAGATGTTCTAAGGTCTCCGCCGCTCGGATCAAGTGGGGTTTTCCTTCCATATCAAGCATCACCACATTGGGCCGTAGGGTGATAAACTGCATCCATTGCGTCATGTTATACGCGCCCACACGGTGAACCACTACTTGGTCTCCGCGATTTAGTGGCGGGAGTTTGATGTGTTCGCGGACAACATCTATGTTCATACACAGAGGGCCGTATAAGATGGTATCCTCGCCATACTGACTACATGGCTGTGCAGGGGAAATGGTGTGCTCGTACCAAAACGCGGTAAAAAGAATGTTCACCCCAAAATCCAAAATAGTGGCCCTACGGCCATCAGAAAGCCGTTTATTGGCGATAACCGATCCGAGAAGATAGCCGGCATCATCCACCAAAGCCCTTCCCGTTTCCAGAATCAACATGGGTAAATGTGTTTTTGGGAAGCCCGCATTTAGCAACGTATCGCAAATGGCCTCGGCATAATCATGAAAAGACGGTGCAGCATCTGCCCCATTGAGGTATGCACCGCGTAGGGTGTTCTTTGTGGCAAATCCGCCTCCAAGGTCTAAATAGGAAAGGTGCAGGCCGTATGTGTCGTAAATCTGAAGTGCCAACTTAGAAAGTTTCTCCGCAGCAACCCGATACGCGTCGGTCGAAATCATAAACGTACCGATGTGACAATGCAAGCCCATCAGTTCCATTTTACCCGTTTCCATAATCTTCTCGATAGCTTCCAAGGCTTGGCCAGACTCATAATTAAACCCAAACCGATCCCAGATGGGCTGAATACCTGTATCCATATTCACCCTTATGGCCACTTTGGGCCGTATTCCGACCTCCGTAGCGACGCCCGTTAAGGCGTACAACTCGTCAAAATGGTCTATATGGATCATTGCACCTTCCTGAACCGCTACGCGCAAGTCGTCCTCGGTTTTGTCTGGGCCATTAAAAATAATTTTATTGCCCGGAACACCATTTTGAAGGGCTTTATCGAACTCAAAGCGAGAGACCACCTCGGCCCACGAGCCTTCTTGATGGAAAACTTGGCAAACGGCATCGAGGTAATTGGTTTTGTAAGACCATGCAAATTGCACTTTTGGGTATCTCGTGGAGAATGCCCGATAAGCCGCTTTATAGGTTTTACGAAGCGTCCGCTCCGAGATCACAAACAGTGGGGAGCCATACGCTGCCATCAAATCGTTCACTGCCGCACCATCTATATGGGTAAAAGGTTTAAAACCCGGCGAGGCGCCAAATTTCTGGGTGATTGTGCTATTGAGCATCCGAATTGCCGGACGTTCATATCTAAGTTTGGTCATGGAGATGTGTTTTAAGTAGTTAGACTTAATTTTTATTTTCGGAGCAGAATTACCAGTAAAATGCCTGTAATTTAGGCTGATGCTCCAACGTGCCTTGAGTAGAAAAAGCAGCAAAGTCGGACAATTCGCAAATCATATCAAAGGCATAACGGATAAACATTTTTCCAGCCTCATAAGTTTGCATGGGCACAAGTTCTTCCCCGAAGGCCATCCGAACAAGTGCCTCTGGATGGTTTTGGCCACATGCCACCGAGAGATAGACCCAGGCAGGAAATCGGGGATTAATCTCAATAAGGTAAATGTTACCTGTTTTTTCCTCTTTGATCAATTCCAACTCCATACCACCCGTCCACTTTGTTTCCTTCATTACCCGCTCGGCGAGACCGATCAGCGCAGCATCTCGGATGGAGATACCCGCCCATGCTTTTCCGGCTTGGGTAATGAAGGTTTTTCGCATGGCTACGGCTCCGGTCAGGTTTCCCTTGCCATCACCCAGAGCCGTAACGTTTAATTCTTGTCCGGTAATATGCTCTTGGAGGATAATGGGCGCACCCCACTTTGCCGTTAGTTTATAGAAGGACTGAATCACTTCTGCCTCCGAATAGGCGGTATAGGCTTCGTAGAATTTTCCTTTCACTACCACCGGATATTCAAAATGCTGGAGGGCTTTCTTCAGTTCGGATAGCGAAAAGACCGTCTCCGAGCGTGGTACAGGAATGTTATACGCTTCGCCATATTGGTTAAGATTGTGCTTAAATCGCGCCTCAAATTGGGACAATGTAGGCAAAAAAGTCCGAATACCCATCTCTTCTAAACTTGACTTAAGTTTAATAAATCCAACAATTTCGGCATCCAATGTTGGGATAACAAGGTCTATTTGTTCTTGCTCGTGTATCACGGCTAATCGGTCTAATAAAATGTGATGTCCGTTGGAGGGGTAAGGAATTTGGTAGGCCACATCCACCCATTCACCCATATAAATTCCGGGGTCTAAGGCTTCGTATGCCAATCCTACAATACGTACATCAAAACAGTGGCTTTCTCGCAATGCTCTTATCACGGAAATCCCCGGTCCGGGGCTGTCTATGGCATTCAAACCGGTAACCGCAATGGTATAAAGTGGCTTGCTCATATGGCCTCCAAAATTTGAAATTGGCGTAACATCATCAAAAAGTCTTTCACATCTTTCTCGACGATGGCGGCCTCCACATCATAACGTCCACCAATATGGGTTTCGATTTCAGAAATGGTTTTCCCTTGTTTTAGCAAACGGATGATTTCTGCACCGATAAGATTTGCCGAGAAAGCGTCGCCTCGTTCTGCATTAAAAACAAATCCGTTCTCGTTTACAGCAATATTCGGGTTGATGTTCATGGCTTTCGGGGTTTATTCGTCTGGCATTGCTTCGACGACGGTTGCTATTCTGGTATGTAAGAAACGAATATTATTGATGAAAGTGGTTTAGGAGCACCTTCATAAGTCCAGGTAAAGTATGTCAAAATTGTCACAATCACATTTTTAGCCTATAATTCCTCAAAACCTTTCTTGTGCAAGGTGCATTTTCTTTCTTGTGCAAGGTGCATTTTCCCACAAACAAAAAGGGCTATTTCATCATCCGAAACAGCCCTTTTATAAACTTGATCTTTTTATTTGCCTTGTTGCATCAATTCAAAATATTTTCGGATTAGGCGTTCATAATCTGGGGCATAACCTGTTTCAATCGCCCGAATAAGATCGCGCCGGATTTGTGTTGCACGGTCTTGCGGCCTTAGTTGCATGGGCGAGGAGTTACTGCGCTCTTTGGCGCGTTCGCTTTGGCGTTTTTCTTCCCGTCCTCTGGTATTTAAGGAGCGTGTCGCTTCGAGCAGACGGGATAAGATTTGATTTTGCCGATAGGTGGTTTGCCGTGTAACATTCCGATTTTTGAGTTCTCGAATGGTCTCGTCCATATCATCGGAAACGCGCTTCATGTCCCCCAGAACTTTTTGGTTAAACTCGGGATTGCGCATCATCTGGTCTAATTGTTGTTTGATGGCCTGCTGTTGTTGCGAGATTTGGTTGGCGCGTTCTTGCTGGCTTTGGCTCATCCGGTCTCCCTGCATTTCATTGAGCAATTGCTGGATTTGTTGGTTTAGCCGTTGTTGTTGGTTAGACATTTGCTGGAGCATGTCCATCATTTGTTGCATAGACATAGACCCCGGCCCCGCTTGGGCCTGCATTTGGCTTAGCAATTCGGAAAGTAGCAAGGCCAATTCGTTCAGGTGGGTCATTGCGGCCTTTTGGCTTCCGGTGGCCATACCCACTTGCCTTTCGGTAACCATCCCCACCGCTTGGCTCATTTCCCCTTGTGCGCGTGTGGCTTCGGTCTGGATTTTGGCATTCATTTTAGGAATACGCTTAGAAAGGGTAAGGAGCGTATCCGAAACAATTTTGAGACCATCGCGCATTTCGGATTGTTGCTGGGCGATTCGGCGTAGCCTTGGATTATCCCCTTGTAGCCTTCCGGTTGTGTTACGGAGGCTTTCCTGCTCTTGCGAGAGTGTCAGGACGTCATCCAATACGCGTCTAAGTGCTTCTATATTAAGTTGAACTTGTTGTTGCTGTTGTTGCTCTTGCATCGCCCGCATTTGCTGTGCCATTTGTTGCAATCGCTGTTTCATTTGTTGTTGTCCTTGCTTGGCCTGCTGCATTTTCTGCTCCTTCATCTGCTCCTTATTCTGCTCCATTTTATTAGAGAGCTTATCTTGCTGCGCCTCGCTATTCATTTCCTTCATTTCCTCTTTTGGGCCGGTTTTCATCTCCTGCATGTCCTTGTTCAGCTCGCCCATTTCCGCCTCCATCTCCTTCATTTCTTGGGCATTTCTTTGTTGTTGCTCGGCCATTTGGTTCAAGTCTTGTTGCTCTTTTGCGTCCAACTTTCCATCTTTTTGCATTTCATTCATTTGTTCGGAAAGTTTTTCTTGCTTTTCGGCCATCTGCTCGGCTTTGTTGGCCAATTCATCCAATTTCGCATTTGCCTTAAGTTGTTTATACAACTCCTTCAGCCGTTCCAAACGTTGGCGCATTTGCTGCTCGGCATTTTTGTACTCCTCCATAGCGCGTTCCATTTGCTGCGGATTCATTTGTTTCATGGCTTCTTGCAACCTCCGAAGAGCCTCTTGCAAAGCCGGCGTTTTGATCTCTTCGGCAATCCGCTCCAATTCTCTAAACATCTCTAAGGTTTTCTCGTTGACCAAGTTCTGCTCCTGCATTTGGTCGTTCAACTCTTGGATTTGATCTTTAAGTTCTTGCGCCCGATTTTCCATCTGCTGCTTATTTTCCATCAGACGTTGCAGGTTTCGCTCATCGTTCCATTCGGGTGCTTGTTTTTGCCGGAGTTGTTGCTGGAGTTCATTAAACATCTGGTTCATGTCCGAGGATTCATTCTGCATATTCCGCATCTGATCCTCAATGTTATCCGATTTTTCTTCCAGCTCCTTGTACTGTTGGGTAAGGGACGGAATCCGAAGGGTAAAAATGGCGCTCCGTGCAGATTGATAACCCGCGACAGCATTGTTGTCCCACACCTGAACAAAGTACTCGATCACATCGCCTTCTCGTAGGTCAAGCCCAGTAGATTCCGGAATAAGCCACTCATAGGCCAACTCTTGATCCAACTCGCGGCCTTTCACTCCCAAGCCCAAGCATCGGCTTTCTTGCATCGTCTGGCCATCAATCCGTTCCGCCAAACGCCAACACAAAGACGCCTTAGAGAACCCATAGTCATCTGTTACCCGTGCCACCACCAATTCGCGCTGAGACTCACTCATGGTCTCGTTATCTGAAGGCTGGACGATAACCACACTTGGTGGGGCATCCCGCATCGTAGAAATGGCATATGTAATGGCATTTTCATTGGTGATTTGCTGCGCATTCCGTAGCAATATCTGATAGCTCCCGTCTTTTCGGATATTAAACGCACCGTGTGCTTCGTCGCCATTAATCGTAAGTGGCACATGTTCACCATCGTCGAAGAGAATATTCGCTTCGGAAATATCCGGCTGGTTGAGCTTCACCTGAAGATTAACCAAAGTCCCCGGTAAGCCAACCACATCACCTACATTGGTGTCTAACGTTTGGCCACCAAGTCCAGAATATCCGGGTGGATTAATGGCGACCTGAAGACTGCGAACCGTTGGGCGTTCCAAAACCTCGATCGTGTACCATGGGCTTGCGATGCCATCGGAGACCAAGCGGTAGCGTGTTGTCTGACGGATATTCGTTAGTTGATGCTGGAAGCGGCCTTCTGCATTGGCCGAAAGTGGGATATTATCGGTATGGGTTTCCCCACTTAAGCCGATTTCGAGGCTTGCTTGGATGGGCATCAGCGTGCCATAGGTGCGGGCATTTATGGGTAAAGAAGCGCCTTTGACCACCTTGGTATTGCCCGGCTCGACCACAAATCTAAAAGGCGCGGGCGGCTCGAAGGTTTTACCCGGAGAAAGCAATCTTTCCGTAGCCGAAAGAAACGACTGGGGCGCGATACCAAAAAACAAACCCAAGGCCAACATAGGGATCAAGAGCCATTTGCTCATTTTTTTGGAGCGCCCAAAGTTCTCCACTTGTTCAAAAGGGACCGCTGCTACCTCGTTGCTGAGCCTTACGACCGCCGCATTTAGCAACGGATTCGGCGCCTCGGAATGGCGTCCGGCAGAAAGTTGGAGCAAGTTCGTAAGACGATCCGATACTTCTGGGAAGCGTTCGCCAATTCGCTTGGCAACCGTCGCTTCGTCGGGAGGCCGTACCAAAGGACGAATAAGATACCACCCAATTCCAGCCACCATACCCAAACAAAACAACACAAAAAGCCCCGTTCGGAGTGCCGTAGGCAACCACAACCAAGCTTCTAAGGCCGTTAAGAGCAGCCAAATACTGCCGCCGGCTACAAAGATTAGGAGCAAACCATAAAGCAAATGTGCCAACGTAAGCCGCCGAGCAACTGCTAACAGACGTGCTTTTAGTTGTTGAACCAAAGAAGCGGTTTGTTCATACATGCGCAAATGCGATTTCGATGTTATGAAGAAAAGCCATAGCGCTTATCACCAAAGATGTATTACCAAAGACGTTCTTCAGTGAGAACGGGTAACGGATTTGGTATCAAAAAACGCGCCAACCATAGCGGTTAATTCCCCATCAAAGCCATAATACTGGTAAAAAACAACAAGACCAGCATCAATACGAGGATAAAAAAATACCCACTGCGGAGTTGTTCCCGAAGAAATCCGTCTGGATCTCTGGGGAATCCGGACATTTCGTTTGTCGCCAAAATCCATACCTGAACAAATAGGGCGAGGAAGAGCGCGGGCAAACTATAAATCCCTAACTTCAAAAAAAGCAAGACCGCCACAAGCCCAATGGCAAAAGACAACCAAAAAATCAATGGCATAAGATAAGGGTATAATCCCGTATCACCCATGTTTTCGGGCGCTTCAGAGGTGTTTTCCATTCCGGCCATCATGCAATCATTTGGATTAAAATGTGTAATATCAGGTGGATATTTGCGCGTAGAGACCAATATAATACAGAAAACAAGACGATGTTCCCAAAATTATACGCCTCTTTACGGCAGTGGGTGGGCTTGTATGTGGCTCCAAGCTTGTGGTGGTGCCGCAAACAAGGTTTTGGTTTGGGCCCAAGTACGTCTAAAATACTCGCTCTGACGGTAACGTTCGAGGTCTTCAGCAGTTTCCCAGTGGCTATAAGTACTAAAAACCGATGGATTTTCCACATCTTGCCATAAAACCAAATGCCGACAACCCGGCATTTGACGGATAACGGGATAAATTTCTTGAAAAAAAGCCAAAAAATCTTGTACTGACGCGGGCTGAAAGGTCATTCGGACGATGCGGATCACCATAACTTATAGGGTTTTGCGGGCTTAAAAAACGTAACTTGTTTTGAACAAAAGTAAGACCTTTGGATAGACCGTACCTAAAAATCATTGCAAATTTTCTTGTGATGGCCCTATGACGCCCATCTCCATATTTATAGAGATTCCCGAAAAGCGAAAAGCGCAAGCACAATTTGCCTTCGAGATGCTCTTACAACCGCTTAAATGCCGTCCGGTCTTCTTGCATAACCGAGAAGACCTTAGAAAAGGATTGTATTACGGCACCCAGCCCCAAACCTCGTCCCAAATATTGCATCTCCCCTATATTTGGCCAGAAGATGACCTGCCAAACATGCGTTTACTCGAAATTCGCAATCAGCTCGTTCCAATAGTTTATGCACATGAACAACCATACGACCTCGTTTCATCGGCCTTTTTCTGGTTGGCAGACGTTCAATCCCGTCTTATTAAAGAACGAGATGTGCATGGCCGATTCCGGTACAAGGCCTCTTTTCAGGCAAAGTGGGGCTTTGAGCCATTGCCTTTTGTTGATTATTATCGCCTCCATCTCCAATCCAAAATGCACCAAATGGGGCTACATACGGGTAAAGTAGATTGGCAAGGCCATCCTTTTGCGGCCTGTATGACACACGATATAGACCATCTGTACAAATGGACGCTCCGGCGTTGGTGGAAAGAAAAAAGACCCAAAGCCGCTTTGTTCCAAAGAATTGATGGCTATGAGAAGGGCTTGTCAAGACTTCTGGAGGTGGACGAACAGTGGAACCTAAAAGCCACTTGGTTTTTCAAAGGCGGCGCAAACGCACCAGAAGACCATTACTACCCGCTACATGCACCTGCAACACAAGACTTATTCCAAAGAATTGTTCGTGCAAAACATGAAATTGGCTTGCACCCGGCCTACTTCACCCATGCACATCCGGCATATTTCCAAAAAGAAACCGCAAATCTCCGCCAAAATGCACCCACCAACATCACCAGTGTGCGACAGCATTACCTTCGGTGGGATCATGGCCATACTCCCCAACTTCAACAAGAAAATGGCTTTAGGTTAGATGCCGGCTTGAGTTTTGTGGATCGGGATGGCTATAGGAATGGGACTTGCTTGCCTTTCCGTATTTTTGATTGGTGCAAAAACAAGTCCACCTCGGTTTGGGAAATGCCCCTTTGCCTGCATGATACAACGCTCATGCAATACCAAAACCTGAATGCACATCAGGCACTTGAACGAACCCATTTTTGGTTGGACGAAACAAAACGTTTTAATGGAGTTTTGGTGGGGCTTTGGCACAATGTAATTTATGACACCGAAGAGTATCCGGGCTGGGCGACACACTTCGAGGCGTCTGCCAAAGTATTTGGCACGTCTGGTGCTTGGTGTCCTACGCTTAATGAGGCCCTAACCGTTTTCCTTACCTCTTAAATCTTGTAATCCTTTGCAAACCGCACTCCTTGTTTTTGCAAAACAACCAATACCCGGAGCCGTCAAAACGCGGCTTACTACGTTGCTTACCCCTGAAGAAGCCGCAGGCCTTTACACGGCTTTCCTCAAAGATGCACTGGCGCAATACGCCACATTGGGAACCGACATCAGGCTGTATTTAGCCCCACCCGGAGACATTCCACCCGAATGGTTGCCCGAAAGAGCGCGCGTATTTCACCAAAATGGCAACGACTTAGGAGAACGCATGTTGTTTGCTTTTCTGGAAACCTTCAAAGCTGGATACGAACGCATTGTGATTATTGGAACCGATCATCCAACCCTGCCCACAATGTTTTTAGAAATGGCTTTCGATGCCCTAAAAGAAAGGTATGGCATGGTGATTGGCCCAACGGATGACGGAGGCTACTATCTTTTAGGTATGAACGAGTGGTATCCCGAAGTATTTGAAAATATGACCTACAGCCATCCAGAGGTGTTCCAGCAAACCTTGGACCGCATGGAGGAAACCAATGCCACCATCACCATTCTACCCGAATGGTATGATGTTGATCTACCCAAAGACTTATCAAGGCTCATCGCAGATCTGGCCGAAAGCCCGCCAATGATCGCCCAAAATACACGCCAATTTGTCAAAATCTTGACCAAACGTTATCCTCAACTACACTATCCTATCGGAAAATAATATCGGAAGCGCTTCCGAGTCCTTAAAGCCGTTATTCACCCAATTCTTATGAGCAAAAATCCTCTCCTTACGCTTGAACAATTCATTGTGGACCGCCAAGATGCCGTTCGTGGTTCTACTGGCGCTTTTTCTCGCCTTATCCGTGATATCAGTATTGCCGCAAAAATTGTACATCGAGATGTTCGGCGTGCTGGTCTGGTGGACATTTTGGGCAGTTCGGGCGAAACCAATATTCAGGGCGAAATTCAGCAGAAATTAGACCGCATTGCACACGGGGAATTTGTCAAAGCTTTAGAACGAGGTGGGGAATGCTGCATGATTGGATCGGAGGAACATGCCGAAGCCATCCCTATCCGCCCCTCAAATGGAGAGAAAGCAGGCCGATATATTGTCCTAATGGATCCCTTAGACGGCTCTGCGAATATTGATGTCAATGTCTCCATCGGAACGATTTTTAGTATTTTTCGGCTCCCTGATGGGGTTGAACACCCCGAATTGGAGCACGCGCTTCAGCCCGGCGTCAATCAAGTGGCTGCTGGATACATTCTCTACGGCTCTTCCGTGATGTTGGTCTATACCACCGGAAGTGGTGTGAACGGTTTTACGTTAGACCCCTCTATTGGCGAGTTTATCTTGTCCCACCCCAACATGCGCGTCCCAGACCTCGGCAAAATCTATTCAATTAATGAAGGTAACTACCACTCATGGCCTCTTGGTCTCAAAAAGTACATCAAATGGGTACAAGAAGAAGCTCCAGACGGCACACGTCCTTATACCTCTCGTTATATTGGATCGTTTGTAGCAGATTTTCACCGCAATCTGATAAAGGGCGGCGTCTATATCTATCCAGCGGATACTCGTAGCCCATCCGGAAAACTCAGGCTTATGTACGAGGCTAATCCGATGGCCTTCCTCATTGAACAAGCCGGAGGACGTGCCACCGACGGACACCGCCGTATTTTAGAAATTAAACCCCAAGCCTTACATCAAAGAACCCCGATTTACATAGGTACGGAGCGTATGGTGCGCGATGTCGAAGAATCCATCCGCGTCTGGGGAAACATTCATTAACCGCTTATTGGCCCCGCACATGAAATCAACGTCAAAGCATCATCCTTGTCTTGCGCCTTGTGCCGCGTTGCCGTATTTTAAAAGTCTTTAGAACGGGAAGTGGCGCAGTCCGGTAGCGCACCAGCATGGGGTGCTGGGGGCCGCAGGTTCAAATCCTGTCTTCCCGACCCGATAAAAAAGTCTCGATCCTACTTTTGGGGTCGAGACTTTTTTATTTTATATTGGCGTTAAACGTGCGTCTCGCATTTTCATTACTCATGACCCACCTTATTCAGTATGGATCAACCGGAAAACAACACCCGAAATACATTTGCCGATGACTTTCGGCGGATTCGGGAATCCCGAAACGTCTCCATTGCAGAATTAAGCCGGATTACATTAGTGACCGCTGACATTTTGGAGGAATTTGAGCGGAGTGCGCTTCTTGGCCACCCACGGTTTAACACCGTTTACCTGAAGGCTTTTGTCCGAACCTTGGCCGATGCACTGAATGTGCCCAAAGAGGTTGCCTCCACCAGTTTAGATGAAATGCTCCAAGGGCAATACTCCGGTGCATTAAAGGGCTTCATCAATCCGGAATCTGTGGTGGTGCGCTCCGCTACAACCGCTACAAGTAGTAGTGGTGCAAAAACCCAAACCAAGCCAGCAGCATCTACCGAGAACGTCAAAACCCTCACCGAGACGGCGCTGAAAGCAGAAGTTTCCAAAGAACAGCCTACAACAGAAAAGGCGGTAGCGCAAAAATCGCGAAAAACCGCGAAACCACATCCGGAAACCCCACCCACTGTTGAAGCACCTGCCGAAGCCCAGTTGGGGCAAGACGAACCCAAAGCCGTCACACCTCTAAAGGCATTGATCGAAACAGAAAGCCCGCGAACACCTCCCACTAAGAAAACGGATTCACGCTCGGAAAGCACATCCATAACAGGGCCAGAGGCTCCTAAAGAACCGATCAAATTAGCCGTTGCCCCCCCACCCGTAAAAGAGCCGGATACCGCGTCCAAAGCCGCTCCAAAAGCGCAACCCATTGTTTTTGACGACACCCGTGGCATCCGCCCTCCCTCCCCGCCCATTCGGAGTTTGGAATCGGATTCTGATGGCATCAACTGGTTCAAAGTATTGGTTCCTCTTGCCGTCGTTGCTGTTTTGACCGTTTTTGTGTGGTTTATTTATAGCGAATGGAAAGCCGCAGATGGCGGTAGTTTGTTGCCTTCTAACGAAACCATTACCACAGACCAAACTACGACGAATACAGGCTCCACCCCCGCTGCTACGGATACGAATAAGCCCAAACCTGCTTCCACCTCGGCACTTCCGGATAGCTTTATGGTCTCTATCGTCTCGGTAGATAAGCCCATTTCTGGCATGAAGTTAACACCGGATGCTAAGCCACGCTTCCCTGTTTGGGTTGAATTGGGAGACACCTTGGCCGTTAAATTTAAAAACCAGCCTGTGTATGTTAGGCAGTCCCTTAAGTTAGAAGGTGGCCTTAAGAATGCCCGTATTATGGTCAATGGTAAGGCATTTGCGATACCGGGAGCAGATACCCTCCAAGCGGCTACCCTCAGCCGAGAAGCCATTATCAAACTGCTTGGTCAATAAGACTTTGGCAAATACAAACCAAGCGTAGGGCATCTTGTTCTGCGCTTTTTTTATACAAGTGTTATGCAAAATTTGGCTTTAAAAACTTCCACACTCTTAGGCCGCATGGCTACATTGGAGGTACAAGATCTTTCTTCCGAAGAAGCCAACGGGCTTGCACAGGAATTGCGTCCTATACTTCTGGCGCATGGGCATCAATATTATGTTTTGGACAAGCCTCTTATTGCCGATGCCGAATACGACCGCTTGTTCAGGGCTTTACAAGCGATAGAAAACCAATTTCCAGCGCTAAGAACGCCGGACTCGCCCACGCAGCGCGTAGGTGGCGCTGTTTTGGAGGGCTTCCAGAAGCACCAACACCCACAAGCCTTGCTGAGCCTCGGTAATGTATTCTCTGAAGGTGATTTGCGGGCTTGGTATGACCGATGTGTAAAAGGGCTGTTACCCACTTTTGGAGAAACCCAGCCAGAATTGCTCGTAGAACTTAAAATTGACGGCTTGGCCATTGCTTTGACTTATGAAAATGGCTTTTTGGTGACTGGAGCCACGCGCGGTGATGGGCAAACTGGGGAAAATGTGACCGAAAACATCAAAACCATTCGTAATATCCCGCTACACATTCCCACTTTACAAAAGGAAAATTTACCACAAGTTCCAGAGCGGATCGAGGTGCGGGGTGAGGTTTACATGCGGAAGTCTGATTTCCAAAAAATGAACGAACGATTGGCGGAAGCCCAAAAACCGCTAATTGCAAACCCCAGAAATGGAGCTGCCGGAAGCCTGCGGCAGTTGGATTCTAAGCTGACCGCCAAGCGCCCCCTTAGTTTTTTTGGCTATGGCATTGGGCCTGTTTCGGGCGAATTGCCGCAGGGACTTTTCGAGATGGAGCAGCAATTAGAAGACTGGGGGTTTCCCATAAATCCGCACCGTAAAAAATGCCTGAACCTTGCAGAGGTTACAAAACTGATCTTGTACTGGACGGAAAAACGGGAAACGTTAGACTACGAAATTGATGGCTTGGTGATTAAAATCAACCGTTTTGACCATCAGCAAGCACTCGGATTTGTATCCAATGCACCACGATGGGCTGTTGCATATAAATTCCCATCTCTCGAAGTAACCACCCGCTTAGAAGATATTGAATTAAGCATTGGAAGAACGGGCGTCGTAAAACCCGTAGCCATTCTCTCCCCTGTCTCTATCGGGGGGGTGGTGGTATCGCGGGCTACGTTACACAACGAAGACTACATCACCAGCCGCGACATCCGAATCGGCGATACGGTTTTGGTAAAACGTGCAGGCGATGTGATCCCACAAGTGGTACAGGCCATAACCGAGGCGCGTTCAGGATCAGAACACGTCTGGGACTTTAAACAAGCGTGTGAAAATGCTGGAATTCCGGTACAACGCTTTGACGGCGAAGCGGATTATTATACCACCCTCACCAATACACCGGAACAACTTACGGCAGCTATAGAGCACTTTACGGGTCGAGAAGCAATGGATATTGAGGGATTAGGCGGTAAAATGGCCGCACTTTTGGTCGAAAAAGGCTTGGTAAAGTCTTTGCCCGATCTGTACCGCCTAAAAAAAGAAGATTTATTGGGCCTGCCAGCCTTTGCGGATAAAAAAGCCCAAAACCTATTGGATGGCATAGAAACCTCGAAAAACCGACGCTTGGCGCGGCTCATCTGGGCACTTGGCATCCGGTTTGTCGGGCAGACTACAGGGCAACTTTTGGTTCCACATTTTGCTACTTTATCGGAACTTATGAACGCCACCGCCGAGGAATTACAAAAAATTGAAGGGGTTGGGCCTAAAATCGCGGAAAGTATTGCCTCATGGGGTAGAACAGAACAGAACCAGCGCTTGGTAGAAGCCCTCAAGAATGCCGGTGTTCGTACAGAGCGGCTACCCGATGAAGCCCCTGTGCCAAATACGACAAACCTACCCCTCTCCGGAAAAACTTTTGTCATTACGGGTACCTTGCCCACCATGAGTCGTACCGAAGCCGCACAACATATTCAGCAAGCCGGTGGCAAAGTGACCGATAGCGTGAGCAAAAAAACTGACTTTGTGGTTGCTGGTGAAAATGCAGGCTCAAAATTAGAGAAAGCGAACAAACTACAAATCCGCGTTTTAGACGAATCCGCCCTTTTGAAGATGATTGAAGGGTAGAACGCCTTGAAGACGATGTGCCTTGCAAATTTCTATTATGATGACACCCTGAGGCGGGATGTCTTGATTCGTCATCGCTAAAGCCGAATGCAGTGACTGTACAAAATGTGATTGTCGAAGCTTGATTTGACCATAATCCACCCAATTATATCAATAAAGAAAGCCTCATAGCTTCAGGGCTACGAGGCTTTTTGCGGTTTAGGCTATTGAAAGAACTGGCTTAGTTCACCGTCACTGTGATGGTTAGGATGCGCTTTATACCAAAATCAACGTATTGCGTCAATAGGCTTATGCCGTTCCTTTGAGGATTTTGTTCCAATATAAATAGGGCAATAAGTTCTTTTTTAACAACCACATAGAGAAGCGTTCCTTTGTTTGGTCGAAAGGAAAAGACGTCATTGGTTTGTTGTCGTAGTCAAACTCTGCCAAAACCAATTTGTGGTAGCCCGTAACCAATGGGCACGAGCCATAGCCCGTATAATGGCCACTTCCCTGCTTATTTTGTATAGAAGACAAGAGGTTTTCCACCAAGACTGGGGCTTGTTTTCGGATTGCCGCACCTGTTTTTGCATTTGGGGTACTGGTAACATCGCCTGCGCCCCAAATATTCGCAAAGCGATTGTGTTGTAAGGTGTGTTTGTTGATGTCTAACCAGCCGAAAGTATTTTCGGGTACGGATAGCGGGCTGTACTTGATGAAATCCGGTGCGCTTTGTGGCGGCGTAGCGTGCATGATTTCGTAAGGAACGCCCACTTGGACTATGCGCCCGTCGTGGCTTGTGTCCACCACAACGCACCCCATCCGTTCTAATTTCTGTTGGTGAGCATGGTGGTCAAAGACTTCAGTCTCAAAAACCGCAATTTTCTCGTCGCCGCGAACTTCCACAAGGTTGTGTCCGAAATGGGTTTCGATGTCATACCGCCTAACAACCTCGTTTAGGGTTTTGGCAAATTCTGGTACTGCAAAAATTACGGTTCCACCAGAATAAAAATGTACACGATCGTGTTTTAATAGGCCATTTTTTCGGAAATGATCAGCCGCCAAATACATGATTTTTTGAGGAGCACCGCCACATTTAATCGGTGTACTCGGTGCTGTAAAGAGGGCTTTCCCTTTACCTGTATAACCTCGGATCAACTCCCACGTTTGGGGCGCCCACTCAAAGCGGTAATTACTGGACACTCCTTGTCGGTTCTCAATCGCAGACCGAAGCCCCTTAACCTTGTCCCAATTGAGCTGGATACCCGGACAAACGACCAGTTGATCATAGCTGATTTGACCCCCGTCCGAGAGGGTTATAGCGTTTTCTTCGGGCGTAAAACCAGTACAAGCGGCCTGAATCCATTTAACGTGCGAGGGCATTACTTCGGCTTGCGGACGTACTGTTTTTGCGACGTCAAATGTCCCGCCTCCGACCAAAGTCCAAGCGGGTTGGTAATAGTGTTTTTCTGCCGGATCTACGATCGCAATGTCCAAACGCTTGTCTTTACGGTAAAGTTGTGATGCAATTGAGATACCGGCATTACCGCCGCCGATAATTAAAACCTGATGATGACGCATAGAAGTATGGTTTAGGGGGTTAGGTTGATTACAGGTCAATACAGGATATAAGTTGTTATTACAAGCAGAAAAATAAAAAATAAATGGTGCAAAAACAATATGCAAAACGCTTTTTTTGATTAAATTGTGTTTTTAGGTCTTTTTCGCAAGCCCTTGTTTCTTTACCGCCTTAATCCCACAGCCATGCAGTCTAATGCGCCCACACCTGATGCTTACATTGCGTCTTTGCCCGAAGGCCGGAAAGCCGTTATCCAGAAACTGAGAGAAGTTATTTCGGAGAATTTACCAGATGGCTTCCACGAAGAGATGAATTACGGTATGATTGGCTATGTTGTACCAAAAACACTTTATCCATCTGGATACCATTGTGATACCAAAATGCCGCTCCCATTCCTAAACATTGCCTCGCAAAAGCAGCATGTGGCGGTCTATCATATGGGCATTTATGTGGATCCCGACCTATTGATGTGGTTCAAAGATGCCTATGCCGAGCGGGTTAAAACAAAATTGGATATGGGGAAAAGCTGTATTCGGTTTAAGAATCCGGCACATATCCCTTATGATCTGATGGGTGAATTGGCTTCTCGGATGACCCCGCAGACATGGATTGCGCTCTACGAGCAGTTTGTGAAGCGCTAAACCTTATCCTGCCCAGAGCGTTTTGCCTGCCCAGATGCCCATCGCTGTGGCAATAAGGCCGAGACCGAGCGAAGAACCAACATTGAGCAATGCCGTGCCATAGTCTCCACGGTGTAAAAGTTCTATTGTCTCAAGGCTAAACGTAGAAAATGTGGTGTATGCGCCCAGAAAACCCGTAACAAAAAAGAGTCTAAACCCTGTGGAAATCTCTGTTTTGGCAAAATGAGGAAGTATCAGGCCGATCAAGAAACACCCCAAAAGATTCGCAATCGCCGTGCCTAAGGGAAAAGAACCGCGCCAAAGATTGGCCACACCAACTGCGGTTGCATAACGGAGTATTGCCCCGATAGCACCACCAAGGGCGATGTATAAAACAGAATAGGACATAATTTTTGTTGTGGGTATGGGCAGAAGAAAACTAAATTACAACAACCCTATACCCTAAAACAACGCAAATGCCGAACCGAGACGCCATTAGTCGGAAACATAAATTGGGGCAGCCCCCCGGCGCTTTGCTCTACACTGGTACACCCAGAGACGCCAAGGCCACGTTTTCTATGATTAGCTACAACGAGAAAACGCAAACGGCCCATACCTACAACAATTTGGAACGCTGCCTCGAAGGATTGACCGATGGCTCGGTACACTGGCTCAATATTGAGGGCTTGCATGATACGGATTTGGTCGCCTCGATTGGGGAGCGCTTTGGGATTCACCCGCTTACGCTGGAGGACGTTCTCAATACGCAAACACGCCCCAAATTCGAGGATTATGAAGGCTATTTGGTAGCCATCTTAAAAATGATCCGCTTTGATCCAACGTCGCAAGAAGTGGTCACGGAACAATTGGTCTTAATTCTCAAAGACCAAATGGTGATCACCTTTCAAGAAAAAGATGGGGAAGACGCCTTCGACCATGTACGGCATCGCATCAAGTCGGTACGTGGACGGATTCACAAGTTGGGGGCAGATTACCTGTATTATGCCCTCATGGATGCAGTTGTGGACTATTATTTTGAGGTTTTAGAGCGCATCGGAGACATGGTCGAGACGTTGGAGGAGGCTTTAATTGAGGGGCCAAGTCCAGAGATGATGCGGCAACTCCATCACCTGAAACGCAAAATGATCTTGTTGCGGAAGTCTGTTTGGCCGCTGCGGGAATTGATTAACAACATGGAACGGTCGGATAATCCACAACTCACCGAGCATACCCACCTCTATTTACGCGATCTTAGAGACCATATTGTTTTGGTTTTAGACACCGTAGAAACCTACCGTGACTTGCTTTCTGGCTTGATGGATCTCTACCTCTCCAGTGTCTCTAACCGCATGAACGAGGTGATGAAGGTACTCGCCATTATCTCGACGGTCTTTATTCCCGTTACGTTTTTGGCGGGGGTTTATGGGATGAATTTTGACATTATGCCAGAGCTACACGAGCCTCGCGCTTATTACATTTTGTGGACGGTCATGATTGTGCTTATGGTTTCTCAAGTAATTTATTTCAAGAAGCGAAAATGGCTTTAGGTCATGCCTGTACATCCGATTTCGCCTTTTCCAAACGCAAAACGGTGATTTCCGGCCAAATACCCACTCTTCCGGGAAAGCCCAAGAAACCAAACCCACGGTTTACATACAGGTATTTACCCGCTTCATGGTAGAGATCGGCCCAGCGGCTATACCGGAATTTCACAGGACTCCACCGGAAGCCCGGAACCTCTATCCCGAATTGCATCCCGTGCGTGTGGCCCGAAAGGGTCAGTGGCAAGTGTGTCTCATGTCCCAGTACCTCTTGTTCCCAGTGGGTTGGATCGTGACTAAGCAAAACTTTGAAGGTATCTTGCGGGAGGTTTTCCAATGCTTTTTGCAAATCACCATGTTGTGGGAAGGGCGGCAAACCCCAATTCTCTACACCTACAATGGCCAATTTTGCCCCCTTGGCTTCGATCACATGGTGTTCATTCCGCAACAACCGAAACCCAATTTTTTGGTGATGCTGTACCAAGTCGGCTAAATTTTTGCGTTTTTCCTCCGCCGACGGCCACGCCACATAGTCGCCATAGTCATGATTGCCCAGCACCGAGTATAAGCCATGTGGCGCTTTCATCTTGGCAAAAACAGGCTGCCAAGCCGCCATTTCCTCTGCTTTATTATTGACCATATCGCCTGTAAAAACAATGACATCACTGCCCTGCTCATTAATCAGGCGGACGCCTCGCTCCACCGCTGCGGGATCGTCGAAGCTCCCGACGTGCAAGTCCGATATTTGTGTGATGGTAAAGCCATTCAACTCCTCCGGCAAGTCTGGAAACGTCAACGTCCGGCGGCGAACCGTAAAATTATACTTGCCGATCGTAACACCATGTACAATTCCCGCAAATGGGATACTGGCCAAGCCAAGTGCCAACATGCTCACGAAGCGACGTCGGCCTTCCATCACGGGCGTTTCGGGGGCAACGTGCCCAAACTGTTTGAGTGCCCAAACCCCGCCACCGCGTATAAGACGATAGGCATCTTCGAGCAACAAAGGAATCATGAACACTATTTTAGGCGCATAGAGCAAGATGAGGCCAATCCCAATAAAGCGCATAAAATCGGGAGAGGGGCGGCCTCCACTCCAAAAAATGGCGGTAGAAACAAGCAAACCAATCCAGAAAACAAGGTGGGTAGCCCACCAAAGCACCAAGGCCGTTTTACGAAGTTGCGGTGCAAGACCATCCGTGATGGTGCGTAATCCCCGATAAGCATAGAGGTCTAAGAGAACCAAAAGTCCTACAAATATCCCGACCCGTAAAATTGCTGGCATGTTGTTCTAATTGTTGTGTTTTGGATTTTAGACCTGCCTCTTACGCCCTGAGCTACAAAAAGATGCCCACTTTATCCAATTAAACCGCACGCTTAACGCAAATATAACCTAAGGATGGATGGAAGCAGAGGCTCGTTGAGCTTGGCTTTGGCGACGTCATCGGTGGTTTGAGTAAGTAGGGGGAAATGCCCCATGAGGCTTCGAACACCACAAAAACCTCAACCAGAAGCCTACACGCAACATCTGACCATTGCGGCTATATCCAAACAATGATTTGCCTCCTGAAAAGCATCAAATTATGCCGCGACATGCCTCATTCCGCCCATAAAAGAAGTGGCTACAGTTTTTGACAAATTAGGTGAAAATCCTTATCCTACGCATATTAGGATTGGGTTGTGATTTGCCACACCTTATTTTGGTGCAAAGTACAAAATCACAACATCTGCAAAATATTTTAGGGTACGATAGCTCCAAAACGACTGAAATGTAACGTATTTTACAAAAAAGCCCGTATAAAATATACTAATCCTCCTGAGATCTGCAACTTGTAATGGATAGTGGTTTGCCCCAATATAGTGGGATAGTTTGGGGCATCCATAAAAATATTAACGCAAGGGACATAGAATCATTAAAAATGATCCACTTATGATTACGAAGGTTATCTTAAAAAACTTCAAACGAATAGACTCAGAGGAGTTTGAACTTTCCGACTTCGACTTACTGGTAGGCTCAAACAATAGTGGAAAAAGCACCTTGCTTCAAGCGATGGCGATTTGGCAGTATTGCGTTGACCAATTCAAAAGAACCAACAGAAAGGGCAGTACGGGTATTCAGATAGTGTTGCCCGATTTTACCGCGCTGCCCCTGCCCGAATTCAATCTGTTGTGGAAAGACAAAACCGAACGGAAGAATGTCAAGAAGGCAGAGGGCGGGCACAGGCCCGAATTTATCCTCATTGAGATTTCGGTATTTTGGCAGTCTGTCGAGGCAGAAAAATTGGTTGAAAAATATTTGACCGTACAGCTCAGGTATGCCTCCCCCTTGTCCATTTATGCCATACCAGAAGGTGGGTTTGAAGCATTTAAAAAACTGAGTGCGCATGATGACTTTCCACAAATCATATATATTCCTCCATTTTCTGGCTTGGAGCCAGTGGAAAAATGGCTTGACGATGGAAATGTGAAACAAAATGTGGGAAAGGGGCAACCCGGCTCAGTTTTAAGAAACCTATTGTATAGGGTGGTGGACAGATTGGACGAAAACGGACACGTATTATCTCCAGAAAAAAATCCGAACTGGAAAGAGATAGAAAACAAAATTAATGAATGGTTTGGAGTGAAGTTGAATCCGCCAGCATACCAAAAAGGACAAAGTACGCAGATTAGCATGACTTACACGATTGGGAAAAAGGCATTTGATATAATTTCGGCGGGTAGTGGTTTCCATCAGATACTTACACTGATGGCTTTTTTCTACGGATATAAAGGAATTACGACCATCCTTTTTGATGAGCCTGATGCACACCTTCATGTGAACCTTCAAAAGCAAATCCTCTCTTATTTCAAACAAAAGAAACAAATACAATTCTTGATTGCAACCCATTCAGAGGAATTTATACGAGGTGTTGAAGTCAATTCTATCGTGTCCATCTTGTCGGGGCATCCCAAAAGGATCCAATCCACTGAAGAGGTCGTTAGGGCGATGAGTGTGGTTGACAATATAGAAGTCATTAGGACCAAACAAAACCCTTATATACTGTATGTGGAAGGTGAAGATGACGAAAGAATCCTAACGGCATGGGCAGAAAACTTAAGCAAAATAGAAGTCCTCAAACAATTCTATGTCTATAAAATGGGGGGTACATCAAAAGAAGAAATGAAAAAGCGGCAAGAGGAGCATTTCAGGGCACTCAAGCAAATAAACCCAGACATCAAAAGATTAGTACTGTTTGATTATGACACGGATGAGTCTTTCCACCCTGATGAAAACAACCCTGTCATGAAGGAATGGAAAAGAAAAAACATTGAAAACTATCTTTTAGTGCCTGAAGCATGGAAGAAGGCAATTCTTGACGTGAATAACCAAAAAGAGTTTAACTTATTCAACCTCGGTTACAAAACAATCATCGAGGATTTTTTTGTCGAGCAAAACCTTACCCTGCCCCCAAAATCAACTTGGTCAACAGTTAGGGCTAACATTTTCTCGGTAGTTGACGGCAAAAAAATCTTATTTGAAGAAAGCGATTCTTTATTTCAAAGGATTAAAAAAGTGGAAAACCTTAAGGTGAACAGGGAAAAAGTAGCCAGTAATATGAGTAAGGATATGATACATGAGGATGTTATACATTTTTTTAATTTACTTACTGACATAGTTTCATGAATGCTATTGAGTTCGCCTCTATCTTATAGTAAGATGTATTGTTCAATAATGGCAGGGCAACGCATAGAAAAATCCGCTGGAGCAAGGATGGCTTCGGCTACGCTCAGCCACAGGGCTTCTTTTGGCCGTACAAAAGAAGGCCGCCGGCAGGCCTGTCTGCGCTCATTCGGCAGGCACTTGTCTGCGCTCAGTCGGCAGGCTTCGATTTGATTAATCCAAAACACCTGTTAAATGGTTACAAGTTAAAGGCTGTCTCAAAATCTTTTGCAGGTATGTTGAACTTCACCATTGTCCGCTTAAATCCATAGTACTGCCATTGCCTCCATCAATGCTTTCTTGTAAATCCACACAAACCACACGCCCTACATTGTAAATTGTGCCACTCCCAAACCCCAACATACCCTTTCTTGACCAAAACAAGACGATTATGCCAAAGTATCAGGCCACTATCAACAACCGTTCTTATGAAATTATGAGCGACGAAGGAATATTGTCCGTAAATGGGGAACCTGTAAAATGTTCATTAGAACCGATTGGAAACGGACTCTATAGCTTGTTGATTCGCAACCAAAGCCTGCCCGTTTTTGTACAACCCATGGATGGCGGTCAGATGAAAATAACCATTCAAGGACGTTCCAGCGTTGTCCAGTTGAAAGATGAAAAAGATTTGATGCTGGAGAAATTTGGGGTTAAGCATGGTAAAGACGCTGTCGCTGCAAACTTAAAAGCACCCATGCCCGGCTTGGTATTACGGATTTATGTAGAAGCTGGTCAGACCGTAAAAGCGGGAGAGCGGCTTTTGGTACTCGAAGCCATGAAAATGGAAAACGAAATAAAAGCGGCTGCGGATGCCACCATCAAAACGGTTCAAGTTAAACCGGGGGATGCGGTAGGGAAAAATGCCGTCCTCATTACTTTTGAAAAAGCCTGATTAACCCTATAAAACCGTATGCGCCCACCCGTAGGACAAGTCGAAGGAAAAAAACAAGCAGTCGAGCAAATGTTCGATACAATTGCTCCAAGATACGATCTTTTGAACCGTGTTTTGAGTATGGGCATTGACCAAGGGTGGCGAAAGCGCGTGGTAGCGTTGCTTAGGGAAGACGCACCTCGTCATATTTTGGATGTTGCAACAGGCACGGCGGATTTGGCGCTTGCTGCTGCACAACTTAAGCCAGAGCATATTACAGGGGTGGATATTGCCGAAGGGATGTTGGATGTGGGGCGAAAAAAAATTGCAAACCAAGGCTTGTCTCAAACAATAAACCTCCAGCGCGGAGACTCGGAGTCGCTTCCTTTTACTGCCGAAAGTTTCGATGCCGTAACGGTAGCCTTCGGTGTAAGGAATTTCGAGAACCTTCAAGCAGGCCTGTCAGAGATGCGGCGCGTACTACGGCCCGGTGGGAAATTGGTGGTTCTGGAGTTTAGTAAACCCAATCATTTTCCGGTTAAGCAGTTGTATTCCTTCTACTTCCGTCATGTTTTGCCGCGTATAGGAAGCACGGTTTCTGGTGTTTCTGGTCCATACCAGTACTTAAACGAATCTGCGATGGCTTTTCCAGATGGGGCAGCTTTTGTGGCAGAATTGGTTAAGGCTGGCTATCAAAAACCAACTGCTGAACCACAAACCTTTGGCATTGCAACCATTTATACCGCCATCAAATAAGGCTAAGGATTCGATTCATGTCCGCAATTACGAAACAATCTGTTCTCAATGCCCTCTCAACGGTTATTGAACCCGATCTCCGGCGCGACTTGGTCAGCCTAAACATGGTCAAAAACGTCCAAATATTGGGCAATAAAGTCTCGTTTTCGATTGAACTTACAACGCCAGCTTGCCCGCTCAAAGAGCTGATCGAGCGCGATTGCCGTCAAGCCATTTATCGGCACTTGGGAGAAGATGTGGAGGTGGAGGTGACGATGACTGCCGATGTGTCGCGGGGAAACCGAATGATGGATACGGGCATCTTACCAGAGGTGCGTAATATTGTGGCCATTGCTTCTGGTAAAGGTGGTGTTGGTAAAAGCACTGTTGCTGCTAATCTTGCCGTAGCATTGGCACAAACCGGAGCAAGGGTGGGCTTGGTGGATACCGATATTTACGGGCCATCGGTTCCAACCATGTTTGGTGCTACCGATGTCCGACCAAGGGTGAATGCGGATCGGAAAATTATTCCTGTCGAGCAATATGGCGTCAAATTGTTGTCTATGGGATTTTTGGTTGATCCCGATCATGCGGCGATTTGGCGTGGTCCAATGGTCACTTCTGCCGTGCAGCAATTTATTCGGGATGCAGATTGGGGCGCTTTAGATTATCTGCTCATGGATTTGCCGCCCGGAACAGGCGATATTCAGTTAACCTTGGTACAAACCGTACCCATTACCGGAGCCGTTATTGTTTCTACACCACAAGAGGTGGCTTTGGCCGATGCCCGACGCGGTGTGGCCATGTTCCAAAAGGTGAATGTCCCTATTTTGGGATTTGTGGAAAATATGGCTTATTTCTCCCCGCCCGACTTGCCCGACCGTCGGTACTACCTTTTTGGGGAAGGAGGTGCAAAAAGGCTTGCTGAAAAAATGCAGGTTCCGCTTCTTGGCGAAGTCCCGATCGAGCAAATTGTGCGTGAATCAGGTGATGATGGTTCGCCCGTCGTGATCAGCCATCCAAAGAGCCTCTCGGCGGCGGCTTTCCGTTATGCGGCAGAGGAGACGGCGCGGGTGATTTCTGTATTGAATGCAGAAGGTGGTATGGATGTGCCAACCTTTGAGATTGAGCCTTAAGGCATATTCGGGTTTGGTCTTGCTGTGTATTCAAATGGTCTTCATGCGCTAAGAACGCTCCGGAAGTCCTTTTTTGAAAGGTTTTTGCAAACTTGGCACGATTTATGATGGATGTCTCGTAGGTAACTCCAAATCCTATGAGACATTTTTTTGCGTCTATCTTGCTGTTTTCTTTTGCTGCTTGTGATTCGTGGGTACAAGACGTACCCCATCCGGCGGGCGTCTTATCGGACGATGCGCTGGCGAATGAGGCTTTAATTCCTGCACAAGTCGCGGCGCTACACAACACATTTGCAGCATCTTTTGGTGCGCTTTCGCTATGGTCGGACTTGATGTCCGATGCCGTTGCCTTGGATCCAGAGGCCGCAAAAGGGTTTCAGGATATCCTTGAGATTGATGGACGTGCGATGTCTCCCGCGAATGTACACACAAGCGAGACCTTAGACAACGTCTATCAACTTCGTTATTTGGCCGATGCGTTGCGGCAGCGGGTAGAAGGCATGCAAACGTTTAAAGACCTCGCCCTCCGGAATCGTGCCCTATATTACGCACATCTTTATAAAGGCATAAGTCGTTATTTTTTAGCGGCTTATTATGGTATGAAAGAAACCGGTGATGGCGCACCCGTCGAGTCCGGTGTTTGGATGCCTACCAGCGCGCTTTTCGTCGAAGCACTTCAAGCCTTCGATGCCGCACAGTCTTTTATAACCACTCCCGTGGATAGCCGCTTGCTCCATACCTTGCGTGCTCGGGTTTACCTCTTGACCGATGAGCCACTCAAAGCGATGATGGCGGCTCAAAATGGCCTAAAACCGGGCGATGCTCCTTTTAGGGTTCTTTTTTCAGAGCAAGCCCCCAATCCTTGGTTTATCTACCGCAATACGGTTATGCTGCCGATGAGACTTGCGGGGATCGTCAAATTAAATCCTGCCGAGGCCGTTCGTATTCCGGTGGAGGAGGTGAATACCTTGGGTAAAATGGTTTTCCGTATTTCTAAATACACGAGTAGAACCACGCCAATGGTTTTTGCTTCTTGGCAAGAAAATGAATTGATCCTCGCGGAATTGGAGCGGCCACAAAACCAGCAAAGTGCCCGTAGCCGTGTGAATAGTGTACGATCTGTGTATGATTTGCCACCGCTTACACAGCTAACAGCGCAAGAGGTTTTGGACGAAAGAGACCGTACCTTGTTTGGTGTTGGGTTAAGGTTGTTAGACCAACGCCGGAACAACCTTTGGCCAAGTACGACCGGTAAGTGGCAGTATTTACCGATTAGTGCAGCAGAGCGGCTACGAAATCCCAATTTAAACTAAATCCGGCACTTGGGTTTAAGTGAATCGCTGGCCTTGTCTTTATGGTAGGTGGCATAGGAATATGTTGTATTTGCACGCCTAAGAAACAACTTGTAAATCCAAAATCGTAAGTTGTGGTGTGGTTTGGCCATTGAAGTGGTTTTCGTCTAAGGTGCAGGCGATATCCAAAACAGTTCCATCCGTTAAAGTTCCCCAATCTTCAGCTTTGTTCCACGCCACACATCGCACTTCTGTTTGGTGATGACGAACAACAAAAGAAAGGTGTTTATTCTTCAGGATTCGTGGTGTTCCTTTGAGGGTAACGTTCCGTACCAAAAAACGCGGCTCCTCGTTCATGCGCCCAAAAGGGGCGATTGCTTGCAAATCATGTCTTGTTGCCAAGTTCATGGTGGAAAGTTTGACCTCGGCATCCAAACGTAATACGGGAATTAAATCTTCTTCGGTTAGAACCTCGGAGGCAAAAGCCAACATGGTTTCTTGGAAAGATGCAAAGAGAGCGGTTTTTAAGGTCATCCCTGCGGCCATTGCATGACCACCGAACTTCTCAAAGAAATGTGCATGGTGCGCCAGTGCTGCATGAAGGTCAAAGTTTTCGATTGAGCGGGCAGAACCCGTAGAGAGTCCATCCTCCCGCTGTTGTAATAAAATGGTGGGCTTGTGGTAACGTTCTACAATCCGGCTTGCGGTAATGCCCAAAATTCCGGCGTGCCAATCGGGGCTTTGTAATACAATAATCCGATGATTCTCATGTTGATAACCGTTCTGTAAAATCTGCTCACTTGCTTGTAGAGACATTTCTTCCTGCCTCCGTTGGCGATCTTGATTGACCTCGTTCAGGTGTTCGCTCAATGTCTTTGCCCGTTCTCCTTCGGCAGTGGTGAGCAGTTCAAGTGCTTCTTTTGCATGGCCTAAACGTCCGCAAGCGTTGAGGCGTGGTCCTAGGACAAAGCCGATTTGGGTGGCCTCTATTTGCCTTTTTTGTAGCCCAGAGGTCTCAATAAGGGTATTTAGCCCCGCAAAAGGTGTTTTGTTAATGTTGGCCAAACCATACCGTACAATTGTTCTATTTTCATCCAAAAGAGGGACGATGTCCGCCACCGTTCCCATCGCCGCTAAGGGAAGGAGATGAAGAAGCATTTCTTTAACTTCTGACGGTAACTTATCCGATCCACACCATGTTCGCGCCACTTGCCAGGCCAACTTCCATGCCACGCCAGCCCCACATAATTCACCAAATGGATAGGGCGGATGTTCTGTAGGGATTCGTGGATGTACCAAGGCGTATGCCTGCGGGAGTTCCGGAGCCAATTCATGATGATCGGTGATGATCAGGTCGCACCCACTTCCCCAGATAGAAGCTGCTTCTTCGACTGCCGTGATGCCGCAATCTATGGTAATGATAAGTTTTACTTCTTTACCAACTAATTTTTGTAAGGCCTCTTTGTTTAATCCGTAGCCCTCTTCTAACCGATGTGGGATGTAGCGGATCACTTTTAGGTCTGGCACCAACACCCGAAACATGTGCCATAAAATAGCAGAAGCGGTTACACCATCCACGTCGTAGTCGCCATAGAGGGCAATTTTCTCGTGGTTGCGCAGTGCTTGAACAATGCGTTGGGCTGCCCGAATCATGCCCGGCATTTGTGCGGGGTCATGAAGGCCAGACATTTTGGGATGCAGGAAAGATTGTGCCGTCTCAATGGTAGAAAACCCGCGTTGCCGTAGTAAATGTGCAACCAAAGGCGAGACGCCAAGGGCTTCGGCAAAGGAGGTGGTTTGTGGGTGAACTGGAGGAACCGTCCAACGCTTCGAAGTGGTCATGTACAAACCTCCGAGAGTTTGGGCCAACACATAGGGTTTAAGATAGGACAGACTGAAAAAAGAAAGAACAAGATAGCGGGAAAATTCCCGAAAGGCAAGCAAGAGCTAAAGACCAACGCGACGCATGGTTTAGTTTGTTGAGCTAATCGTTTAATTTGCTTGGAAGCCCAAAGCCCTAATGGTAACATGGCGGCCTTCTGAGGTGAACCACGCATAATACCCCGGTAATTCGCTTTCTACATCGTCTATAAACGCTTGAATAAAATTAGGCTGTTCTTCTGGCAAGTCCCAAATCAAGGTCGCTTCTACAAACGGGTTGCGGTAATGGTCTGCGCGGTGTCCCCATTGTTGGACGGCGGGGAGATAGTCCTCTAAGCGAGCTTCATCAAATTGGCTGTGGATATGATTGATCCAATGTAGGTGCTTATGTGTGAAAGCGGATATGTCAAATTTCCCTTTCCGCAAAGGAAGTGGCGTCGTGAGAATCCGATTTTCCAAACTTCTACAAGAAAAAAGCACATATTGGAGTTCCGTAAGCGCAAACAATACTTTTTCTTGCGCAATAATGCCCTCGAATTTTGAACAAATGCGCCGCAACGTCCGAAGTTGCTTCAAATCTAACTGTATATCTGGCTGTAAGGCCCCTAATGTTGTACCCGGCCACTTGCTTCCCGGATTCTCGGGCAATAAATGTGGTATTTGATGCTCAATGTCGGCCTTGAGGGATAAAATTGGGTTCGGAAATCCGTGATAGGTGAGCATGGGAACCCCGCACCATGCCACGAAAAAAGAACGCGGTTGCAAAAAACATCGGGGTTGTTGGGCAATTAGGTTACGTAGTTGATCCAATTTATCAAGCAGATTAGTACACAAGAGGCGGGATATTGGCCTGTTCCCACTTTGCAATTAAAGCCTGAGCGGTGTTTACTCCAGAAACAACGGCTCCTTCGATAGAGCCAGTCACTTGATGGTCTCCACATAGAAATACATTTGGGGAAACCTCTCGATATCCGGTTTTGCTTAAGGGTAGCTCCGCACGTTGATCGGGTAGCGCAAAAGGGATATGATACGTTTTCAGCAGTTTCCAATCTGCTAAGTCATCCTTAAACCACAAACGCATTTGTTTCATAACGGCTGCTTCGAGCATTTGGGGCTTCTCGTTCTGATGATCTAATACGTTAACCGAAAGCAGCGTTTTGCCTTCTGGGGCATACATCGGCGCTACGGCACTCATAGAAACCACGTGATTTACCGGGCCTTTGGGTTCTCCTTCCAAAATGAGCACTGGTTTCTGAATAGGGTCTCGATCCGCAGAGAAATACAAGGTCGTTACACCTCGGTATTTTGCAGATTTGGGTAACGACAATAAATTACCGGCCTCTGAACCATCAGTAGCAACTACAACCCATTTCGGGTGTAGGGTCTCTCCTGTCTGAAGCGTAACAATCCCGTTAGAAACTGAGTTTACAGCTGTGTTGAGGCGTATTTTATCCGAAGGTAATTGCTTCGCTAATTGTTCGGGGATTTTTTGCATGCCGCCTGCGGGCACTGCTGCAAATCCGGTGGCAAACATTTTAAAGACAAATTCCGCCATACGTGCCGAACTTCGGAGGCTGTGATCCAATAAAATTCCGCCAAAAAAGGGGCGAAAGAACATCTCGATCATACTTTCGGAAAATCGCCAGCGCTGACGTAAGGCTTCGATGGTAGGCATATTGGGTTTGGTAAAGATTGCTTCCGGCGCTTCTGCGAGCAAAGCTTTCCGCATCTTGAGGATCTTTATCTTATCTGTTAGGCGGCCAATATTGGCCATAAACGTTGGCCAAAAGTCCTCGCGGTGCCTTCGTGGGTCCCCTACTTTTTGAAATGTTCGCCCGGCATGAACCCATGCACCACTATAGAAATATCGTAGGTCTAAATCTTGATAATTCAAGTACTTCTGTGTGGTAGGATATGTGGTAAGCAAAACCTGAAAACCCCTGTCTAAGCGAAAACCATCTACAATATCGGTTCTGATGCGGCCACCCACCTGATCTGCTTTGTCAAACAAGATAAAAGGTATTCCTTTTTCGTCGAGGAGTTTTGCACACATAAGGCCAGAAAGGCCTGCTCCTATGATGATGATATCTGGGCGTTGGGTCATGCTGTTTGGCAAAGGCTAAAAGCTTCTTGGTGAAAGAGAATGTTTTATATCTATGTTGGGTTTATATCTATGTTGGGTTTCAGCATAAAAATACGCCTCCTAATTTGACATGGTTCCGTAATGGAGAAGATTCTTTTTGGCTTTACGCACGTCATTCCCTATCCTATTTTCACATCCTATGACATACAGATGTCAGTTATGCTTTGTAGTTTGAGCCAAACCTCATTGGATACGTGTATGCACCTGACCTCTCAAAATGTAGAAAAGCTCGTGGAGCATTTTACAAAATTGCCTACGATTGGCCGAAAAACAGCGCATCGGCTTGCATCGTATATTCTCAAAATGCCAAAAGAAGAAGTTTATGCGCTGGCAGAAGCCCTGATTGCCGTAAAAGACCATGTGGTCACTTGCTCGATTTGTTGTAATGTGGCGGATATAGATCCTTGCCCTGTTTGTACATCCTCCAAACGCGACCATAGTACCATTTGTGTAGTAGAGGAACCGAACGACGTTTTGGCTTTAGAACGTACTAACGAGTTTAGGGGTGTTTATCATGTCCTTGGTGGGGTAATTTCCCCCTTGGATGGGGTTGGGCCTAATGACCTTAAAGTAAGGGAATTGGTCGCAAGGGTTGCACAAGGTGGCGCAGGAGCGCCCCAAGTGCATGATCCAAACGAAGGCTATGGCGCCCAAGTTCCACTAACCCAAGTTCATGAAGTTATCCTTGCCATGAACCCAACGGTGGAAGGCGATACAACCGCGTTCTATATAGCACAACTGCTTCAGCCATTTGGCGTCCGTGTTACACAAATTGCGCGTGGCTTACCCACTGGTAGCGCTTTGGAATATGCAGACGAGTCCACCTTAAGCCGGGCGCTTGAAGGCAGAATTAAACTCTAACAATCGGTGTTTTATACATTCGATAACGGGGTAACTCCTTCTAAGAGCGCTTGATGAATCAAACCGTTTGAAGCGACCAAACGGCGCTCCGTAAGCCAAGTGTCTCCTCCATCAAAATCGGTAAGCATTCCTCCGGCCTCTTGTATCATGAGGCTACCCGCTGCCACGTCCCAAATTTCGTACCCCATTTTGAACAACCCATCAAACCTACCAGCAGCCAAGTATGCCAAGTCTATAACCGAGGCTCCTGTACGGCGCACGGCTTGCGCAGATGCCATAAAATGGCGCAATACGTCCAGATAAGCATCTATATGATCCCATTCTCGGTAAGGGAAGCCCGTGGTTAGGAGGGCGTTCTTGAGGTCTGTATGTGCGCTTACTTGTTTTTTTACCCCATTCACATAAAAACCACCGCCTTTTGTTGCCGTGAAGAGTTCATCCTGCGAGGCATCTAAGATTACACCCACCACAACCTCTTCCTCTACTTGTAAGGCGATACTCACGGCATAGGGAGGAACCCCATGAGCGAAATTTGTTGTTCCATCTATGGGATCAATAATCCATCGTGCAATTCCGGGTTTATTATGGTGCTCTGTTTGCTCTTCTGCCAGAAAACCATACGCCGGAAACACATCCATGAGTATGCTCATAATCAGCCGTTGCGCTTCGTCATCCACAACTGTCAATAAATTGTGAAGGCTTTTCTCTTTAATTTGCTCATTAGACAGTCTGCCGGCGTGCATTCGGATAAGATTTCCAGCCTGTAAAGCTGCTTCTATGGCAACGTCTCGTTCTTGTTCAAAGGCCATATTCGTGTAGGAAACGGGTTTTAAAGTGGTTGAAGCGTGAAGCGTAAGTGTTTTGTACTGCCGATGTAGAAAAATCGTAGCCCTTAAAGGAGTATTGATTTTGGAAATACAAAGCGTTTCTTAGGTACAAGTAGGCGATAAGACACCCATTAACGATAGCTTTTTGGCGTTAGATGGTTTCTCGGATGATGCCGCTCACAAGTGTTTCTAAATGCGAACGCATGGCAATACCCATTTCCATAACTTCTTGGTGATTTAGGGGGCCTTGCATACCACTGGCCATATTGGTTATGGTGGATATGCCTAAGACTTTCATCCCGAAATACGCTGCTTGGATCACCTCCGGAACCGTACTCATCCCTACGGCATCTGCTCCTATTGTCCTGAAAAACTTAATTTCCGCCTTTGTTTCATAACTTGGTCCCAGTACCCCTATATAAACGCCTTTTCGTGTTGCAATCCCCAATTTCAGGGCTACGGATTCTGCCTTTTGTAGCCAATCCGCATTATACGGATCCGACATATCCGGAAAACGAGGGCCGCCATCCATGTTGGGGCCAATCAGCGGGTTTTGTCCCGTCATGTTAATGTGGTCATGGATGAACATGATGGTGCCGGGTTTATAGGTGTCGTTGATCCCCCCAGCAGCATTTGTGACAACCAAGTGCGTTACCCCTAAGGCATGTAAAAGACGAATAGGGAAGGTTACACTGCGAATGTTATGACCTTCGTAAAAATGGACTCGTCCTTGCAAAAAGATCACCTCTTTCCCTTCCAGCTCCCCATAAACCAACTGCCCGGAATGTCCTTCTACGGTAGAGCGGGGGTATTCAGGGATATCAGCTGTGGGGATGACGTGAGCATTTTGGGCACTTTCTGCCAGTGAACCAAGTCCTGAACCTAATATGAGTGCAATTTTGGGGCTTCGGTTTTCCTGTGACCGAATGAATTGAATGGCATCTTGCATCTTGTTTGGCATTTAATTATAAAAAACGGCCTACCTTAATATAAAGGCAGACCGTCTGCAAATCGTAGATACGAAATTTTTATTTTTTTCCGTAGCGGCGCATAAACTTTTCTACACGGCCTGCAGTGTCCACAAACATTTGCTTGCCCGTAAAAAATGGGTGATTCGTAGCGTCCACATCTGAACGATATACTGGGCCTTTCATTGTAGAACGGGTTTGAAATTCCGTCCCATCTGCCAAGTGAACCGTGATGATTTCGTATTTTGGATGAATCTTGTCTTTCATTGCGGTATATACTGTTTTGTTCAAGACAACAAATTTATGAAAAATTGCCCATGAAAGTTTTGAAACTCAAAAGAAGAAATACATGAATTATTTCAGCAAGGTAACAATGAGGTTAATAGCAGAAATTCCCAAACCAACCACACTTAGCAAGTCTCTTTTGCTAAATCCTTCATTAACAACGTTTTCTACGCTAATCCAGTCTCCTTGCTGGATGACAGGATAGTCTTCGGGCGAGAGCAACATGTTGTCATACAACTCATCGTAGATCACAATACGGCCATTCTCTGTTTCGCGTGAAATCCGAATCCTCGTTGTGCGTGTATCCTGAAGACGACGTTGGGACAGGGTTGGGCCACCAGCCGCAGCGAGTAGTTCATCCAAACGCCATCCCTTTTCGATCTCATAAAGCCCCGGATAGCGGACTTCACCCGTCACACTTGTACGCAACGTGATCATTGAGTTTGGTGCTGCAAGGTAAATATATGCAGAAACCTGAGATTGGCTTACGGTGGTAGGGTTGTTGATTCTTGGTTGTGCAAAAACCAAACTTGTGCAACCAAGAGCGCAGGTGAATAAAACAAGAATGAAGGATTTAAACATAAAAGCTATAAATTTAAAGTTTTTTTGCAGATGCGTTTTCTGGGCTGGCCTTTGTTGCGTCCCGGTACCCGCCATATCCGTGGTAGTTGCTATAATAACTATCATAGCTGTTATAGTACGAGTAATAGCCATATGCGGTCTTAGGATCAAAACGGTTAAGTACCACACCCGTTAGACGTGCACCAGTATTAGACATCATATTTTCCATGCTTCGTTCTAATCCTTGCCAAGTGGTTTCGCCAGCAGAAAGCACCAAGATTGCTGCATCTGCTTGATTCACCAAAAGACCCGCATCAGAAACGGCCAGTACAGGCGGTGTATCGAAGATGATCACATCGAACTCATTTCGTAGTTGTAGGACAAAATCCCGCATTTTTTTTGAAGCCAACAGCTCCGCAGGATTCGGAACCATACTTCCCGCAGGTAGAAGGTATAAATCCTCGATGCCTGTATAGAAGTCTTCAGGGCGGAAAGGATGAACCTCAAACAATACCTCGACCAATCCCGGATCCTTCGGAACTTCAATCATCTTATGGCCTGTAGGTCGGCGCAAATCCGCATCAATGTAAATGGTTCGACGTCCTGATTGAGCAAGTGCAATCGCCAAATTGAGTGCCGTTACGGTTTTACCATCACCGGGAGCCGGACTGGTCACCATGAGCGTTTGGATCGGCGTATCTAATTTACTGTACTCCACGTTGGTTCGGAATCGGCGATATGATTCTGCAATTGGCGAGAGTGGGTTTAGCAATGATAGCAGGGAAGTACTGATGTTTTTGTTGTCGAAAACAATTTTATCTTTTCCAGCAAAGTCAGTACGGATAATGCGTTCCATTGAGGGGATAATGCCCAGAACGCTGTGTCCGCGCTTTCGCAAGTCCTCTGGCTTACGGATCACATCGTCCAAAGCATTCCGCACAAAGACAATCCCGATACCGAGTGCCAATCCCAGAACAGCCCCGATTAAGAGGTTTAACAAGCGATTTGGTCTTACCGGAAGCATGGGTATGTCCGCACTATCTACAATCTGGATACCACCAACCGTTGCGGTTTCTGCGGCTCGGGCCTCTTGCAGTTTATTGGTCACATATTCGTAGAGCTTGGTTTTACCTTCGCGGTCGCGTTGGAGTTGCGCTAACTGAATAGACGTACCCGGCATGGTACTTAGGCGAGACTGATACTCGCCCAGTCGGCTTCCGAGTACATTTTTACGTGCTGAAATCCCACTGACTTCAATTTCCTTTTCGATGATTTGGCGACGGAGTTGGTTTTCGTATCCCAATGCCTCTTTAATGCCCGTAGGGTCTTGCGCTGAGCCGGGGCCAATGACCGTAGCCGCACTTTCTTGCATAAACTGATCGGACACACTGTCTAAGCGGCGGATTAATTGGTTCAGTTGGGCGTTAAGGTCGGTTATTTTAGAATGTTGATTGGCTTTATTTCTCCACTCTGGGTCTTTCATTAATTCGGCCAATCCTTCCTCACGTTGTGTTTGTAGCGCTGCAATTCGCGTTTTTAAGAGAGCGATTTCCTGATCCGCTGTCGAGGAAACGCGGTTCCGTAAGCCTGCTTTATTAGGCTCCAATTGGCGTTGGAGGCCATTCAACTGAGCGCGGGCTACCTCGTAGTCCACACTGGCTTTGTCAGACTCTAATTTGATTTCATTCGCTTGTTGTACGAGTTGCCGTGCTTCTTCATCAAGCTGAACAACATTTTTGTTTTCAAGGAAGGATTCTAATTCTTGCTCGCTACCTTTCAACGTTTCGTTGAGCTGCTCATATTGTTTTTCCAAGAACTGGCGTGCCATAGAGACACTTTCGCGGGTGGATTCAAGCCGCCAATCTTGGAAGGTGCGCACGAAGGTATCGGCAACAAATTGTGCTTCTTGCGGAGAATTGCTGGTAAACTTGACCTCTATAAGGTCAACGTCTGGATTAACTTGTTTTACGTTAATGTTTTTGCGAATGCGGGAAGAAACGACCCGTTCGGTGATTCGTCCATTGTCATCTGGTTCGAGGATCGGACTTTGATTTCCTTTTCCGGAACGGTTTTCCAGAATTTGGGCAGCCACCCTACGTGAGAGGCTACGAGATTTTAGCATTTCAATCTCGTTATTGATATTACGGTTTGCCGAAGTAAACCCCATCAGTTGGGCCATGTCTGCCGATCCGCCTCCAGATTTTTCCGTATCAATTTTGATCATGGTTACGGCTTCGTACTCCGGCTTGATCATAAATGTATAAGCGGCGACAACGCCCAAGACGGCAAGGAAAGTGACGAGAATAACCCACCTGCCCCTCATTAAAATTTCAATGATTTCGCGTAGGGAGATTTCTTGCTCCGGAGGTGCAGTATCCGAAATAGGTGAGCCTATGACAGTAGGTTGATATTCTGCGGAACGACCATTGTTTAGGCCATGTTCATTGGCACGAGAAAAACTAGACATGATTTATCTCTGGTTCTGTAGAGGTTTATTCTGGCTTAGATAAAGGAAAACAATACTCATTAACACATGGAAAGTACTGCAAGAGTTAGACGTATTTAAGTAGTGTGTAGCAAGGATATAGGTAGGTGCGTGTTTTGTTGAAAATCCTTGAGAAGCAAAAGAAGGTCTCATTGAATATGAACGCTCTTCTTTATTTAGTAGTTTCGTGTGATTGTTATTAACAACACAACGGTAGAACTAAAAATATAAAGAAAATATGTTACCAATGATAACGAACAATGAAAGAAGGTTGCAAGTGTAGAGACTTTTTTCACAAACATTCTTTGAAGGATTTTTAGGCAACCTCTTGAGAAGCTATTTTGTAGTGGTTTGTGGCCTCAGGCTTGTTCTATAAAGCCCACACAAATGAAGAGCAATTTTAATAAATATCCTTGTTATTGCATTATCAACACATGCGCATTTTGTGTCTCTATCAATACTACAATACCCCAGACTCACCGGGCAATATCAGGTTGTTTTCCCTATTACAAGCAATTGGCAAGGCGCATGATGTTCAGGTCATTACGTCAACGTACTTCAGAAACAAAAAAAAAACTACCCTTTTCCCTGAAGCGCCCTCTGGCGTAGAAGTGTCTTGGTTGCCTGTTGATTTTGATAATGCGATGGGTAAGTGGAGTCGTATTTGGTCTTATGGTAGGTTTTCATGGAGGGCGTTTTGGGCAGGCATAAAGCAAAACAAGAAGCCAGACTTGATTTGGGGGATTTCTACACCGCTGACGGTGGGTATGATTGCGCTTATTTTATCACACTTTTATAAGATTCCTTGGGTTTTAGAGGTAAGAGATTTGTGGCCAGACTTCCCCATTCAAATCAAAGGTTTTCGTTCAAAATATACCATCTCTTTTTTTAAGTGGGTTGAAAAGCGGCTTTATCTTTCCGCAGAGGCCATTGTTACAACTTCGCCTGATATGGAAAAGCATGTCAAGGCGATGCTTCCGGAGGCAGAAGGTAATAAAGTCCAGACAGTGATTCATGGCACAAATCCAGTCATGAGTGACGCGATTACACAAGAACAGGTTAGGACACTCTTGCAAGAATATGAAATCCCTGATAAATTCTTGGTGCTTTATGGCGGCAAGTTTGGACGTGCAAACGACACGCCTACCATTCTTGAGACCATTAAGCGATTAGCGCATGAGCCGGACATTCATTTTGTACTTTCTGGATTTGGCTTTTATGAGCCAGAGGTCATGAAGGCCGCATCGCAATACACAAACTTGACGTATATTCCTGAATTGCCACACCACGAGATGATGGTCTTGAATAAAACAGCGGATTTGTCGCTTGTTACATTTTTAGATTTACCTGTATTGGCGGCCAATTCACCCGCAAAATTTTTTGATAGCTTAGTGGCTGGCGTGCCTGTCATCGTTACCAATCCGGGCTGGACCAAAGAGACCGTAGAAAAAGAAGCCTGTGGGTGGTTTGTTCCGGCGGAACGTCCGGATCTTTTGGCAGAACAGATATTGACTTTGAAAAAGCAGCCAGATGCCTTGGCCATTGCTGGTCAAAATGGTGCAAAATTGGCAAGAAAACATTATGACCGCGATAAACTTGGCGAAGACATGAAACAAATTTTGGAAAAGGTGCTTGAAGAACACCGTGCTGTCTAATTACAAGCCTTTACTCACATAAAAAACAACTGCTTATCTTACGTTTGATACCCCATCTGTAAAAAATATTGCTTGGTTTCTAATATCTTCCAATGTGAGTAAAGACATATGGGACACAAATTACTTGCTCTTGTTTTCTTGTCACTCTTGTTGACGAGTGGGGTTGTATCTGCGCAACGCCAGTACTGGGATTGGCAAAAACCTGGACAGCCGTATCTGAAAATTGCCGTTGTGGAAGACGGTGTATATCGTATTACGGGGCAGGAATTGCGTGCATCGGGGCTTAATGTAGATACCATAACCCCGACAAACCTCCAATTGTTTGAGAATGGAAAAGAAATCCCGATTTGGTATCAAGGCGGGGGTGCTATGGGGAATGCTGATTATATTGAGTTTATTGGAAAACAGAATAAGGGGGAAGACGAGGCCTGGGCCTTTGATACGCCCGAATCGCAGAGTAGCACACGATATAGCATATACTCGGATACCACTTTTTATTGGCTCTCTTGGTCGGGCGGTACAAGTGGTCTCCGCTACTCACAAACTTCTCCTACACAGTTTGCCGTGGGCGCATTACCAAGAAATAAGTATGTTGCAATGGTATGGCAGGAGCAAGATAACACCTATCATTACGGAGACGGTGATGCGCAGGTTTCTAATCCATTATTCACGCGGGGCGAGGGGTACTATTGGACTTCCTTTGTGAACACATCGGCAAGTCCTGTAAATGCAGATTATGCCATCCCACTCTCCAACGCCGAGGCTGTCAGTAGTGATTCTGTTGAGGTGAAAGTGCGTTTAAGTACCCTAAATTCAACTTCTCACCGGATTGGGCTAAGCCTTAACCTTAAGCAAAGTGGGGGCACTACGGGGTATAAGGAGTTGGATGTAAAAGAATGGAATGGCTGGTTTTTTAGAGACTTGCGGGCCAAAGTTGCCTTAAGCGACCTCCCCAACATCAACCAGTTACAAGTACGCTTAGTGTCCTATAATCCGCTTAATGAGACAAGGCCACAAGTATATCTTGATCATATTGTAGTGGATTATAACCGGAGGCTAACGGCTGTTCAGAGTAGTTTACTGTTTAAACATCCGAACGAAGGTAGTTTAACGTTTACGATGAATGGCTGGGGTACGGGCAATATAACCATCTATAATCCTAATACGAACCGTAGATTTGAAGTGGCGCCATCCGCAGGTATTGGCGTGTTTAGTGAATCACAAACCATAGGCGATTTACCCCTTTGGGCCATTCAGGCTTCCGCCATAAAAAAACCACCTCAGTTCAAGATTGTGTTGGCTTCTAACTGGCGCTCGGAGGGCCAAGGCGCAGATTATGTCATTGTTACAACAAAAGCGCTCATGGATTCTGCTGAGCAAATGGCCGCATATCGTCAGCAAAAAGACGGTTTCAAAACGGCGGTAGTGGATGTACGCGAATTGTACAATGAGTTTGATTTTGGGCGTCCAACGCCAATCGCTATACGTCGGTTTGTACACCAAACACAAAAATGGCAGACGAAGCCAAGGTTTTTGCTCCTCTGGGGCGATGCCGTTTATCCGGATAGAAAGTTGCCGCATCAAGCTTGGGAAGTGCCTTCTTTTGGGCGTCCTTCTTCAGATGGTTGGTTTGCGGTAGGTTTAAAGGGAGAAACCGACTGGCATGAAGTTCTCTCTGTTGGCAGGCTGAATGTCCGCGATAATGTCAATTCTGCCGCCGTCGTTATCAACAAAATTAAGCAATATGAGCAAGCGCCTTTAGATGTTTGGAATAAAAAAATGATTGGTCTTGCAGGAGGGCTTAATGCTTTTGAGCAAATAGAACTTAAACGAAATGTCGTCAGATGGATGAGCGAAATGGCGAGAAAACCTTTTGGGGCTGATACCACCTTTATCTCGAAAGGGATTCTGACAGAGGTTTTGGATACGTCCTTGTTGGATTCTCTCCAAACACGTATCCGAAAGGGTAGTGGTATGATGCTTTATTTTGGCCATTCTTCGGCGTTTAGTTGGGAGATTGTAACCCGTCCAGTGGCAGAGTGGGGCAATGCGAGCCGCTTACCCGTTGTACTCTCGCTTGGTTGTACCACAGGCGCTTTTGCTGGAGACCGATTTGCGGATCCTAACAACCCGGTTTTTGCGGAGTCCTTACTGTTTTCGCCAAATGGGGGGATTGCGCACTGGGGCGGCTCTGGTTCGAGTTACATTTCCTTTACAGCCGATATGGTGAATTATGTCATTCCTCGGTTCAACAAAGATGGCATTCGGAGGCTGGGGGATGTGTTTAGGTTCGGAAAGCAGGCCTATTTAGATTCGTTGGCAAGCCGGTTTTCTACGATCGAAAATGGCGTCCGAGTTCCGGGGAAAATAAAGGCAACCGAGCGGCCATACGAGTTGATGCACGCACTTCAGTACAACCTCATCGGGGATCCGGCAACAAATATCACGATGCCGACTAAAACCAACTACCGGCTACTCGCCAGTGACGTCACCCTCACGCCGGCCTCACCTGTACCTGCAGATTCTGTGATCACCGTTAAAGTGAACTTGCACAACTTAGGGTATATACCTGAAAAACCTTCTATCCTAAAGGTCTCGCACGAAAAACCGGGCGGAGGAGTGGTTGTTTATGAGCAAGTGATCTCGCCGTTCCCCGTTACCCAAGCCTATACCTTTAAGGTTAAGATAAATGACCAAACCGTAGGGCAGAACAAAATACGGGTATTTGCGGATGCACAAAACGAGCTTGAAGAATCGGACGAAAATGATAACCTGACGGAGAAAAATATTACGGTCTTCTCGAATGGCGTTTTGGTGGTTTCGCCATTAAACTTCGGGGTAGAGACCTCTTTAACCCCAACCTTGCGGGTCAGTACCCTGGCTGCTGCACAAAATGCGCAAACATTTGTGTTTGAGATGGATTCTACGGCCACTTTCTCGTCTTCTTTTAAACGAAGTTTTCAGACCACTACCACTGGATTGGTGGCCGAGTGGAAGCAGAATAGTGCTTTGCAGGCTGGAAAAACGTACTTCTGGCGCACCCGATTAGACAACCCTCAACAGCCTGAAAACTGGACAAGTGCGGCATTTACCGTGCGGCCAGATTTGTCGAGGGGCTGGCTCCAACAACGGCAATTATTTGATGCAAATACGCACGAGCCTCAAATCTCGTTTAGCGATCCAAAGTGGACATTTGCAACCACCAAATCCGAAATTAACATTGACGCCACCGCCGGTGGGTTAAATCAAAACAATAAATGCCAGTATTTGGTGAATGGTGAGCCATTTTTGCGCTTAAAGACGGGATATGGCATTTTGACCTTAGATGGGTATAGTGGGCGGGTAAAGGAGTACTTTAGTGGCGCCATAAATTCTAATCTTGCGGATTGGCAGCAATTCAGGACTATTTATAACAATGCCAAAAAAGGCGATTATGTGATGATCCGCACCTGCTACATCAGTGCGACTCCGGTGGCGGACTCGCTTAAAACCTTTTTCCGAGGTTTAGGCAGTAAGGGCATAGATCAACTTTGGCAAAAAGGTGCAGATGGCAAAACCATTAATTTATGGGCGATGCTTGCTCGCAAGGGAATGCCGGAAGTTACCCAAGAATTAACACAGAGTTCCTCCAATATCACCGAATTAGACTTGCCCGCAACCCTCACTTTTTTGACCTCCGAGGCAGAATCCACATCGCCGCTCATTGGTCCTGCGCTATCTTGGAAAACCCTTACTTGGGGGCAGAACTTCCCTATAGGCGATCCAGAACGAAGTATTACCTTTGACGTCTTGCCCCAAAATGGGGAAATCCCTATCGTTTCTGGACTTCATGCGCCGATTCCCGCCGCAGACCTTTCCGCTATTAATGCCCAAAATCACCCCTTAATCCGTATCAGGGCAACATTTAAGGATATATCGCACAAGACAACACCTCAGTTGCAGTACGCACATGTGGGCTATGATGCTGTACCGGACATTGCTTTGGTTCCGGCTGAATTTGTTCTTGCTGGAGAGACCTTGGCGGAAGGTGCATCGCAAATGGTAACATTTAAGGTGCAGAACCTGAGTGAAACAGCCGCTGGCAAAGTACGGGCCATTTTTGTTCTAACAAATGCCCAAAACCAAGCAAGTGTGATTGGAAGAGACTCGGTGAATACCTTGTTACCCAATGCCACCGCAACGTTCAGTAAGTCATTTGGAACAATAGGGCTTACCGGGAAAAACCAAATCCAAATATTTGTAGAGCAGCCCGATAGGCCAGAGTCTATTGTATTTAATAATACCTTACTCCGAACTTTCTCGGTGGTATCGGATAAGCAAGCACCAAGTTATAAAGTAACGGTGGATGGCGTAGAACTTCAGAACGATCCAAAACCGGTTGTCAATCCCGAAAATCCATTGTATCCATTTGTTACCGCAGTTCCCACTATCGAGATTGTATTAACGGATAATGACCAAAATCGGTTGTTGGACAACATCAACTTATTTACGTTGAAGCTAAACAATGCTACGGTTGATCTCACGGGTGCAAATGTCACCTTTATCAAAGGCACCAATGCGGATAACCGTGCGCGAATTATTTATAAGCCAGACTTTTCGGGGAAAGATGGAACCTACACCTTGTCGTTAACCGTGCGGGATGCTTCCGGGAATCAGGCCGAGCCGTATCAGGTGCATTTTCGTGTACAAAGCGAGGCCGAGATCGAGAGCTTGTATCCGTACCCGAATCCAATGATTAGCCAAACTACGTTTGCCTTCCGATTAAGAGGCGCTGCAACAACCTTGGTAGAGGATTTGCGGATTCGTGTTTTCACCCTTAGCGGACGTTTGGTGCGGGAGTTTGACTTGATTAAGAATCCAAGCGAACTACAAGCTGGTACTTTGCGCATGAACTGGAATATGGTGAAATGGGATGGGACGGATGCCGACGGGGACGCCTTGGCTACTGGAACCTACCTCTATAAAGTGGTTCTCCGAACGAAGGAGGGATCGCAAGGGGTAAACAATCCGTCTGGCGTTGAAAAATTGGTTATTATCCGTTAATCGGCTGTTTTTTGGTGATTTTCAAGAGTCTGCTTGGAACACTCTGGGCAGGCTCTTTATTTTGGCGTGCATTCAACTTCAAATAAACGTTTATGTGCAAAAAAAATAGCCTTTATTTAGCGTTTCTGCCGTTTGAGAAATGGCGCTCAATATGGGTTTTGTTCAGCCTTGTGTGGGTAATGGCTGGTTGTGAAAAAACGCTAAGCCCGTATGAGCAGGCAATTCTGCAAAACCGCTTTGAAAAGGATGCTGCTTTGAAAAACCCTCAGACGAGTGTATTAAGGCCGCAGGATATTACTGGTTTTAAAGGACTTAAGTACTTTGAGGTGAATCCGGTATATCGGTTTATGGTGCCGATGTTGCCAACAGAAAGCGACCGCGTGGTGCGCATGAAAGAGCGTGTTACCGATAAAGAGAAAGCATACAAGGCGGTTGGCCAAGTGGCGCTAAAGTTTCCCGAAGGTACGCACCGCTTATTGGTATTTAAATTAGAAGAAGAACCACCAGATATCTATTGGATTCCCTTTCGGGATGCCACCAATGGTAAAGAAACTTACGGCGGAGGGCGGTATTTGAGTGCGCGTAAAATGGCGGGCAATACGTTGGTGGTGGATTTTAATGAGGCATATAACCCTTATTGCGATTATAACCCAGACTATATCTGCACCCTTCCACCCGCTGAAAACAAACTTCCGATAAGCGTATCTGTGGGTGAGAAACATTCTGACATCGTGTCGCATGAATAAGACGGTCGCACCCCGCTTTTGATTTTCCTCCCCGAAAACGCTTCTTGTTAAGCGGGTATAGGTTTTGGGTTAAGTCTCCGTGATGCTCGGAACAGCACCAAGAAGGCATCGTACCGAATCGCATATTCGAAAAACGAAACGCCTATCTATATGAAACTCTATCCCAGCCATGATATTTTGCGGGAAAACCGCCGCAACCTGAACGCCTTCTTTAATCCTAAATCCGTTGCCGTTGTCGGCGCTACCGACCGAGAGGGGAGTGTAGGCCGGATGATCATGGAAAACCTGAAAAATGACGTCTATAAAGGAGAAATATTTCCGGTTAATCCTAAGCGGATCAGCATTTTGGGATTAACTTGTTATTCGACGATAGCAGACTTACCCAAACCGCCGGAACTAACGGTCATCGTAACGCCCGCCAATTCCGTTCCAAGTTTGGTGCAAGCGTGTGCCGATAAAGGATGCAAAAGCATCATCATCATCTCGGCAGGATTTAAGGAAATTGGCGCGACTGGCATTGCATTAGAAAAGGACATCATGGACATTGCGACGAAGCATAAAATTCGGATTATTGGGCCGAATTGCTTGGGCGTGATGCGGCCAAAGTCGGGCCTGAATGCCACCTTTGCAGATGGTATGGCCAAGCCGGGTTCTGTGGCGTTCATCTCCCAATCGGGGGCGATGTGTACGGCCATTTTGGACTGGAGCCGCCGCGAGAATGTTGGTTTCTCGGCCTTTGTGTCTATTGGTTCGATGTTGGATGTGTCTTGGGGTGATCTCTTACACCATCTTGGGAATGATGCACAAACCAAAAGCATCGTTCTTTATATGGAGTCTATCGGCGATGCGCGGGGGTTTATGTCGGCAGCACGGGAGGTTTCGCTTTCTAAGCCCATTATTGTGATTAAGGCGGGTAGTACCGAGGCGGCAGCAAAGGCGGCAGCCTCGCATACCGGCTCTTTGGCAGGCAGTTTCGATGTATTACGCACCGCCTTCCGTCGTGTTGGGGTGATGCGTGTAGAGCGCATTTCGGAGTTGTTTAACATGGCCGATATTTTGAGTAAGCAACCACGGCCTCGCGGCAAACGTTTAGCCATTATCACCAACGCAGGAGGCCCCGGTGTCTTGGCCACCGATGCCTTGATCCAGCAAGGTGGGGCACTCTCGGAATTGTCACCGGAGACCGTCGAGGCGCTGAACAGCTTTTTACCAGCCCATTGGTCTCATGCAAACCCAATAGATATTCTGGGGGATGCGACGCCTGAAACCTTTGCCAAAACATTAGAAGTGGTGAGCAAAGATCCCAATACAGATGGTTTGTTGGTTGTGCTTACGCCGCAAGCCATGACGGATCCTACAGCGTCCGCAAAAGTCATGGTGAAATACGCCAAACTACCCCAAAAGCCCGTTTTGGCGGCTTGGATGGGCGGCGAAAAAGTGGCGGAAGGACACGAGATCCTGAATCAGGCTGGCATTCCGGTTTTTGAATATCCAGATACAGCGGCGCAACATTTTGTGATGATGTATCGCTACTTCCGACGCCTCGAATCCCTGTATCAAACGCCACGCTTTGCCATAGACAGCGAGGACATGTTACACGAAAAGGCTGCCGTTCGGGAAATGATAGACCAAGCTTGCACCCAAAACCGAGAAATCCTCACCGAGTCTGAAGCAAAGCAGATTTTAGCCGCATATGGCATCCCGACCGTCCCAACATTTGTAGCCAAGACCGAAGAAGAAGCGGTATCACGCGCCAATAGCCTCGGTTATCCAGTGGTTTTGAAATTACATTCACATACCATTACCCATAAAACGGACGTTGGCGGGGTTAAGTTGAATTTACGGGATGCGGAATCGGTACGGCATTCTTATCAAAACATCCGTTCTGCTGTTCCTGAAGAAGCCTTTGATGGTGTTGCTGTTCAGCCAATGGTACGTTTAGATGGTTATGAACTGATTTTGGGGGCAAGTGAAGATGTGCAGTTTGGTCCGGTATTGCTTTTTGGTGCGGGCGGAACATTGGTAGAAGTCTTTAAAGATAGGGCATTGGGATTGCCGCCGTTGAATACCACGTTGGCAAAACACATGATTGAACAGACAAAAATTAGTGCTGCCCTGAAAGGAATTCGTGGGAAGCCACCCGTAGATATCGAGGAATTACAAGAACTTATGGTTCGCTTTAGCCAGTTGGTTACAGAACAACGCCGTATTAAAGAAATTGACATTAATCCCTTGCTTGCAACCGCTGATGGATTTGTGGCCTTAGATGCGCGGGTGGTCTTGCATCCGGCAGGCCTTCCTGATGCTGCATTGCCCCGGCCAGCCATTCGGCCTTATCCAACACAATATGTGTCTTCGCAAATCCTCAAAACGGGGGAACAGGTGATCGTCCGGCCAATTATGGCAGAAGACGAACCGCTCATTGCTGTATTTCACCAGCATCTTTCCGAACGCAGTGTATATATGCGTTATTTCCAAAGCCTCAACCTTTCTCAACGAACACATCACGACCGTTTAATCCGGGTAGCGCATGTGGATTATAGCCGAGAGATGGCCTTGGTGATGGAGCATGAAAAAGCCGATGGAACCCCTGAAATCCTTGCGATTGGGCGGCTTTCCGTCGTGGGGGATTCGGGTGATGCAGAGTTCTCTATGCTGATCAGGGATGACTTTCAGCGCTCCGGAATCGGTACAAAATTGCTGTCGGAACTGGTGGCCATTGCGCGTGCCGAAGGGATGCAGCGGGTGATTGCGGAGATTCTACCCGAAAACAGGGGGATGCAACGGGTATGTGAAAAGGTGGGCTTCGATCTGAACTATGATCCCGAAGCACAGGTGGTTCATGCGGCCATTCGTGTAGGAGGAATCACATAAAACTGCTTGTTTTCCTGCTCTTAATAGCTGATTATTAAGACATGGTTAAGCACTGCATACAAACGTCTTTCGGTTGGCCATATCTCCGTATATTTCCCCAAGATGGAAGGCTCCGTGTATTGACGTTTAATTGCGAAATGTTGTTGTAGAAGCCTTCCACCGCTAAGTGGGGGGCTTTTTTTGTGCTGACCACCACGAAAGCTTTGGGCCTTTGTACAAAATGTTTATTCAAAAACGAGAAAATGACCTTTGCAGCTTTTAAAGAACTTATCCTTCAACACCCGTTGCCGGAAGGCCAAGAATTGGTTATCCCCATATTTAAGCGCCTTAATGCAGATTTGGTGACGCCTGTTTCTGCTTTTTTGGCCCTCCGCGAGACCGGAAAAGCAGCCTTCTTGTTGGAAAGCGTTGAAGGCGGCGAACACATTGCCCGATACTCTTTTATTGGCAAAAACCCATATTGTACGGTGACAGCACGCGGAGAAGTCGTGCATAGAACCTCTCTTAGGGATGATGAGGACGTCACTTTTGAAAAGGCAAATGTTTATAAGGTGCTTCAGGAGATGTTGGATCGCTATGTAGAGATAAAAGCGCCAGAACTCCCAAGACTTACGGCTGGAGCCGTTGGGTTCATGGGGTACGATACCGTTCGACTTTTAGAACATCTACCGAATACGCCGAAAGATGACTTAGACCTTCCGGATGCTGTTTGGTGTTTTTATGATAGTTTGGTGGCTTTTGACCATGTGAGGCATGAGATGGTGCTGATTGCCAACGCTTTTGTTCATCCAGATTGCACCCACGAAGAAGCCTACCATAAAGCCTTCCAGAATTTGGAAACGTTAGAAGAAGACCTGTCTCGGATCCGTTTTGCTGCACCGCCTCCTATCCGGCTTTTGCATGAGGAGGTGTTCTCAAACCAAACGCCAGAACAGTATAAAGCCGCCGTTGAGAAAAGCAAGCAATACATTTATGAAGGTGATATCTTTCAAGTGGTGGTCTCGCAACGCTTTGAGATGGCTTTCGAGGGCGATGCCTTTAATTTATACCGTGCGCTTCGTCAGGTGAATCCTTCGCCATACTTGTTCTTTTTGGACTTTGTGGACTTTACCTTGGTTGGGTCTTCGCCAGAAGACGTCGTGTCTATCGAAGACGGAAAAGCCAAAGTATTACCAATTGCGGGAACCCGACCTCGTGGTGCAACCGTAGCCGAAGACCGAGCACTCGAAGTGGCCCTGCTTGCAGATCCCAAGGAGCGGGCAGAACATTTGATGCTGGTGGACTTGGGCCGGAACGATCTGAGTCGGGTATGTGAATATGGTTCGGTAAACGTGGAGGACTATGCCTATGTTGCGCGGTACTCGCATGTCATGCACCTTGTTTCGTTGGTGACGGGCACGCTTAAGCCTGAAAAGGGCGCTTTGGATGTGTTGGCCGCTTGTTTTCCGGCAGGAACAGTTTCGGGGGCGCCAAAAGTGCGGGCAATGGAAATAATAGACGAACTTGAGCCGACCAAACGTGGGGTGTATTCTGGTGCAATAGGTTACTTAGATTTCTCCAATAATATGGATTCGTGTATTGCCCTAAGAACCATGGTGGTGAAAGGAAACCGGATATTTATACAAGCCGGTGCTGGCTTGGTTGCAGATTCAGACCCGCAGGCCGAGTTTGACGAGACCGTAAACAAGTCTATGGCATTGCGGAAAGCTGTTTTTCGTGCTGCCGGACGGATCTAAACAAAAAAGGAGGCTCGTTAAAAGCCTCCACGAATGCAAAGAATGTACGTGGAACATTAGGCTTCTTCATCATCTTCGAAGATGATCATCACTTTAGGTTCCAAATCGCCGGCTTCGGCCATTTCGAGCAGTTTTGCGGAAAGTTCTTCCACAGATTCGTAGCGGCTGTGTTCTTCGCCAGCGCTTGCGATTTGGTACTCTTCTTCGGCCAATTCTTCCCACGCATTCGCCACTTCAATCACAAAATCATCTTTTTCTGGATCGTAGTAGGCATAGTAGGCTTCACGGTTGTTTGCTTTGTCAATCAAGATCACGTTTGAAAAGAGGCCGTACTCGTCATCATAGAAAACAGACTCTGCCATCAGCTCTAACGTGAAGGCTTTAAGATCGAATGCCATTGTAATTCTTGTTTTATTAAGTGAAGGATGCTATTTGTGGTTCAAACGCCAAAAACGCCGAGAGGAATTGCTCGGCCTCTTCCGACGCAAGGATTTTGATTTCTGCCTCGAATTGTGTCGAAAAATGCGTGGCAAACTGGGTTCGGAGGTCTTCTTCGGGCGCAAAAGACCCTAATTCCTTTGCAACAGAAGTTACGCCACGATCGCCAATGCCACAGGGTACAATGTACGAAAAATAATCGAGGTTCGTGTTGAGATTAAAGGCAAAACCATGCATCGAGACCCAGCGGCTACACCGGATACCCATTGCACAGATTTTGCGTTCCGCGCCTTGGTCATCTGGCCCCACCCAAACGCCCGTTCGTCCAGCGACGCGCCGCCCTTGAATGCCATAATCCGCACACGTCTGAATAATGGCTTCTTCGAGCAACCGCAAGTACTTTCCAAGGTCGGTAAAAAACCGGTCAAGGTCTAAAATAGGATACCCGACCAACTGTCCGGGGCCATGATAGGTAATGTCTCCGCCACGATCTATGTGAAAAAAAGTGGCCTCGACTGCCGCAAGTTGTTCTGCGGATAGCAATAGGTTCTTGCTTTGGCCATTTTTACCCAACGTATAAACATGTGGATGTTCTACAAACAACATCACATGAGGGAGTGTAATGGCAGGCTCGTGCCGTTTGGCCCAAATGAGCTTGGATTGCAGGTTTTGCTGAAGACGCCAAGCCTCGTCGTAGGAAACACGCCCGAGATGGCAAATAACCACACGGCGTTGCGGTACGGGTTCTTGCAAAAGTGGATGAAGCATGGGAGGCATCAATGGAAAAACACAGATAAACCGAGTCTAATCCCTTTTTCTTTATAGGTTGAGTGGTAGGTTGGATTATTGGTATTGGGCGAAAATGCCTTGTCCGAAAAGGCGTCTAATACAAGCCCTACATGTGGATTTGCCATCCAAAGCAATCCGACAGAACCACCATAGCCATGTCCTTCTTGTTTGAAGTTTCCTGTTTGGCTACGTTCCACTTTGTAACGTGCTGCAATAAAGGGGTAAATGGCGGGGGTTATTTTGCGGTAATACGCCACTTTAGGCCCAATAGCATAGGAATGGCTTCGGGGCTGATCGGTTCGTTTGAGGTCTTTTACGGTTCCATAAGCCATTTGGAAGCCTATGCCAAGCCCTTCTAATACAAAATACTGTACGTCTGGGTAAAGGTTAAAAACCCTTACATCGGAGGTAAAGGCTTGTGCCGCAGGGTCGTTTGTGGGGTTAAAGCTACTGCGTGCATAACGTATCTGCCCCCCAGCTTCCCATGTGCCTTTGTTTACAACCGAGTGCTGCGCCAATAGGCAAATTGGGGCAAAGGCCAGCAGAAGTAGGCTTGCTTTTTTCATGGTGCTTCTATGCTAAGAGGGATGTTTATGTTTACGCCCAATGTACGGTTTTATTTACAGCAAATGAATAACGTGAACTTTATTTGCTACATAAAAGCCCAAATGTTGCGGTTTAAGGGCTTGGTTGTTATGCTTTTTGTCCTGTCATACGAATGAACCTCTTTTTAATGCTTCGTCAGGATTATACCAAGTAGCGTCAATGAAATTCTGAATCTCTTTTACAAACATCCCAATTACTTTTGCTGATATTGGGTAATTTTTATGTTGTGCTTTAACTTCTGCTAAAACGCTACGTTTTTCAAATGGTAGTCGTTTGGCTTTAGGTAGCAAGAAAACATTATCAATCTCTGTCAGCCTTGTGTCTTCTGGTTGCATATCCAAATATTCCACAAGAGCAAAATATTTTGCAACTGGGCAACCTTGCTTTAAACGAGCTGCTGTTCCTGCACATTCTTGAAACATTGTTTTGTCATAGTTGATTTTACACTCTGCTGCTAAAACTGCTAAATAGAATTTCCCATCAACGGTCTTTTTACTGCTAAAATCAGCATCAGATGAAAACTTGTAGTATATCGCTTTGCCGATTGTGAAGTCTTGGTCTTTTACTTTCAATATCACTTCGGGTTTTTCGTTCAAGTTTGATATTGATGATGGTCTAAAAGCCAAAGACATAAAGGCTGTTTGCGGACCTCTTTCTAAATCAAAATTTGGAAGGTTGTTTAGTATGGCTGGATTTACAAGATGAATCAAGAACTCTTCAATAGCGCTGTTGTCCAACTTTAACTGACCTTTTTGACGTTTTATGAAATCCGAACCTTTTGTTGCAATCAAATCAACTTCAAGATAATCCTTGTATTCATTCAGCAGGGCGGTCATTTCGTTAATTCTAGTTTGACCACTTGATTTTAGAGCATTTGTCTTTGAAATCCAACTTTCATAAGCAGCAAAAGCCTCTTTTAGAAGAGCAATATCTCTATTGGGTTTTGGATTATTGATTGCTGCTAAAAGTTTTTCTCTATGCGGTGTGCTACTCATTTACAATAATGTTTTTAGAATTGAAAAGTGGCGAGGGCTTAACTTCGTCAATACTTGAAATTGCCTCGTATATATCAGAATGAACACCATTCTGTGTTGTTTTTAAACTGTTTTCCAAACGATTTAACGAAATTGTTCTCCCAAATAATTGATCTGAAATTGAATTTGATTTTGTGGCTATAATTATGTCTTCTTTGATGTTATTTCCAAATTTATTGGTGAATTGTCGTTCCAGTATTTTTATTTCTTTGAAACCGTCACAAGATTCAAGTATTTCAATGATCATCTGTCCGTTGTAAAATGGGGTGCTTCTAACGTTTGATTCTCGTCCTAAAACCAATATAACTTTACCATTTTGTTTTAAAGCTGTCCAAAAACTTCTTATGGCCAATTCCATATCAAGACAATACTGGATAACAGTTTTAAATCTGTTTCCTCGGTTCTTTCGGTTTGATCCAAACTCACTGTGTGCAACCTTTAATAAGTCAAAGTGGAATATTTCTACAATGGCACGAAAGTTTTGATGATAATTGAAAACATTGATGTAAGGGGGAGAAGTAAGAATTAAGTCAACTTCATTTTGAAACTCCTCTCCTGCTGCTCGCGAATCTTTAAGAAGTGCGTTAATAGGTTGTTCTGTAAATGGCAATCCTAAAATCGCATTTTTAACGTATTGAAACGACTTGGTTATTGAATCACGTAGTAAAAGCCCTTTGTCCTTTTCAGATTGAAAAAGTAAGTTAAGAAGTAAAACGCTGTCCTGCTTATCCGTCAAAGTCTGACTGAATTTTTTAGCGAACTGTAATAGATTGGCGTAAGCCACTCTATAATCAGGGTTTTCGCTATAAACTTTTTGTCCGTTTAAACTTGATAGATAGATATTGAGTTTACTTTCAAAATTGTAACAATAATCGTGTCTTTCGGCAAAGGGAAAATTGCAAAAAATAAAGAACTTACTCATTGCATAAGCCGCTGGATTTATTTCAATGCCAGTTGCCTTTAGGTCAAGTCTTGCGGATTCTTGAAGGACTGTCCCGCTACCCGAAAAGGGGTCAAGAACAAAGTCGCCTCGATTCGTAAAGGTTTGAAGTATATACGCTACGAACTCAGGTGTAAACTGTCCTCTCCAATTGAATAGGTTTGACCGTTTCTTGGTTGCAACGTCTAATTTTTCTTGTATTAATTTCACTGTGCAAAGTCAAGAAAAAATGAAAGTTTATTTGTCGTAAACAGTCTATAATTATTTACGAGTTCGAATTGCTTTAAAGTCGTCCTACGACTCATTTTATCTATTAATTAAAACATTACAGCGCACTCATTTTTTTCCTCCTATTTAAACCCGCCAAGGTTAGTTGGAAATACTCACGCGGAAGTTAAAACCACCTTTCAATGTACTTAGGTTTGGCTCTGTTCGGTCTTTACCCGTTCTATTGGAATAGGTAAGGAAGGCGTCTGCGGTGACCCGCGCCGAGAACTGGTACGACAAGCGTGGCTCGGCGTCTATGGTGCGTTGTGAGCGCGAGATGGTTGGCTCAAACGCAAAACCTTCCCAGTTGAGGCTTCCACCCCGTGCGGTTGCTTCGTAGTCTGCACGTAATGCTTGTTCCAAACTTTTCTTGAGGGGGAAGGAACTTTCCTTGTTTTCGCGTAGGCCAATCGAGAAACTGAACCGGATGGTATTGTTTAAACGATTGGTCTTCATGAAGGGAAGTTTAAAAGGAAGCGTCATCCCCGTTTTAGAATAGCTGGTTCGGAACTCAAACTCGTTGGTTTCGATCTTCGAGAGGTCGTAGTTGGTGGTTCCGAAGGTGTAGGCATTGGATTTAGACCACTTGGTCGTGGCTTGGATGCCATTTTTAAACCGCAAATCCATCTCGATTAATGGGCTAAAGCGTTCGTTAATTCGCACACCACTCACTTCTTCTCCCGGTAGCGCGTAATTGATGGCATAAGTAATGTCTTGCCCGTTCGGATTCACACCTGTAAAGGTAATTTCTTCTTCTTTGCCTTCACGTGGGTTATTGCGATAATCCATGTCGTAGCTGGTGGAGTACCCATGCCGTAGCGTGGCACTTTGCACCAATTTTGACAAGAAGGGCAGCCGCTGAAGGCCGTTATAGCTGATGTTCCAGTTGGGCAAAGGTATGGGTAAATATCCCTTTTTGTCGAAGGTACGGCTACCAAGTGCGGTTAGAAAGCCTTTTCTAAAACTCTCGCTGACGGATTGATTGGTCAAAACACCCGCAGCGCCGTCGGCCACTACAAACTGTGTTTCGCCCGGAAAAGCTTTTTGAAGTTCCTTAAACTTACCAAACTGATCCTGTACCATTGCGTTATAACTCGCGCCAATGGCCCAAACCGAGGCACGTGCTTTTCCGCTCAAATTCGTGTCTTGCAATAGGCTGGGGGAATCGTCCTGAATTTTATAGGCAATCCGATTCGCATCCTCGAAGTTTACATCGCTCGTCAGGTCCACCCGAAGGTCTTGCGACAACTCTAAAGAGCCACGTAAGCCATACTGCGTGCTGTTCCTGATTTGGTCGCTGATTTGTAAACGTGTATTGTTCACACGGGTCAGTGTATCGGCAGGGAGCATGGATGTGAGGCCAAAGCGGTAATTCCAAGGGGTTACATTTTCGCCAAAGAGGTAATATCCGGTTTGTAGGTTACCGCTTTGTGCGCCCGTATTGCGGGAATAACTGAACGACAAGTCCGAAATAGCGAAAACCTTCAAGAACGCATATCGGGCAATCCGTTTTGGATTCGGAAGCGGTAGGTTGAAGTTTTTCTTGGTCTTCGTGGTGTCACGAGGTGCTTTTTCTACAACGGGTTTTGCGGTTGTTTCAGGTTTTACTTGGTCTTTTGGGGTTTCAGCGGGTTTGGTTTGTTCGCTGTCGGGTTTGTCAGAAGGTATGGCTGCTTCAGGGGATGGCGCGGGTGCAGGTGTATTTTTTGCTTCCTTGGCGGCTTGCTTAGCTGCTTCGCGTTCTCTTGCGGCGGCTTCTCGGCGTGCGCGTTCTTTCCGACCCTCAATTTCGCGGGTTTCGCGTCTTTCGCGCGCTTGTTGTTGCCGGCGGGTACGGTCTTGTTGGTCTGCCTGCTTGACTTTTTTATAAAGCGGAACCTTGTCGTAAAGGTTTTTAAGCCGGAAGTTTGCACCGCCTTTCCAACTTGCGGTATTGCTCACCCCAGCCCCCACCACGTCGGTTGCCGTCTTGTTGCCATTGTCCCAATCAAAACGTGCATTGTAGGTGATGGGTTGGATGTTCACCCAGTCTAACCACTTCACCCGATCCAACTTAGGATCAAAGGAGGCACTAAAGTCTTGGCCGTGGCGGTCTGCCCGAATGTCGGCCTTGCGGGTAAACAACTGACGGACAACGTCTTGCGTGGAACGCGGGTCTATGCGCTCGTACAAATACAAATTGTCTGGATCATTTTTGACAGCAAGTTCCGCATTTGCGCGGTTATTTACAAAAAGTTGTTCGTCGCGTGTGGTTCTGTGTTTTACGTAGAAAAGTGAGTCAAGCCCACTTAAGAAAGTTTGACTGGTTTCGTTTCTATACGATAAAGAGAGAAAACTGAGCGGGTTATAAGTCACGTCGAACGTCCGGCGAATGCCAAAATCATGCGTTTCTCGGAAGGGGTAAGCCAATTCATCCGGTTTCGTCGTTTGTTGGTCGGTACGTGGACGTTGTTGGCTACTCCTAAAGCTACGATCGGTAGAAGCAGCGGCTTTGATGTTCTGGGGCAGATAAGCCAAACGCAGCCCATTTAGGCCGCCCAAGACTGGCAAATCCTTGGGGATAAAGCGGAACGGCCTTACGGTTTTGAGCTTTTGCAAATTCAGGCTATACGAGGTTGCCGCACCCCATTGCCAGTTCTCGTCTGCACGGGTTTGTGGGTTCCGGCTGTTCCCATCTGACCAACGGTAAGACAACGACAGCGGGTCAAGCAGGTATCGGACGATGGGTGATTGCGAATTTGACTTTGTAATGGGTACAGAGAGAGACTGGCTAAAGCTCACCGTTTCGGCTTGTGCAAGGAGTGCCGCTTTTTGGTCTTGCTTTTCCCGTGCATCCAATGTGGTGTTTTCCTCGATAGATGCAATTTTTTCCTTCAGCGGTAAGTCCCCCTGATCCGGTAAAAATCTTGGCGTAGCCACATTCGACTTGATGGAGTAGTTAAAGGGGATATTCCACCCGAACCGCTCCGGTAGCAGTTTATGTAGGTTCACATTGGTTGTAATGCCCCAATCGCGCTGTGCTTGGCCTGAACGGTTCCCCAATTGGCTATCTAACGAGCCAAACCCTTCGTCGCGGTAATTGGCATTTGCGCTGACGGTCGCAAAGTCCGCCAAGCGGATATTTGCCGAGGCCACACCAGCGTTCCCACTCAAGGCATCGTACTCGGTTACGCGGAGTTCGTTTGCCCATAAGGTAACACTTTGGAACTGTTTAGATGTGCCATTCGGGAGTGAACCTGTTTCATTGATGGGTTCGCGAACATTTCGCACCCCAATTACAATAGAGGTAAGACGGGATAAAGTAGGATTTCCTTTAATGGCCAATCGTGCTTTTATGTCTTTTAGGTACGCTTTTTCGGCGCCGTTCCAGCCTGTTTCTTGTTCTTTATTGTCTATTAATTGTAAATAGGTGGTATCACTCCAAACAATTTGGCCTTCCTTGATGCGTGCCTCCGCCAATAACTGATCGCGGAATGATTTGAGCGAGATCAAATCCGGGATTTGTACGTGCATGGAGTTCAGATCAATGGTTTTATCGCCCACTTTCTGATAGGTTTGCCAAAGTTTATCGGGGTCTGGGGTTTCTCCTATGCCCAATTCATAAGGCGTAACGGGAAGTTCGTATTCATAGTAGTTCTTGTTTTCATCCGATCCAAGGCGGATGAACATACGTAGGCCGTCGTAGTTTTGGTCTTCCTTACGTAGTGGCCGTCCAGTAGCGTCGCGCCCTTCGATGTGCGTAAACATCCGAAGGTTGCGGTATTTCAGGAGGTCTAAGCCTTCGGTAAAGGTCTTATAAACCGCTCGTTGGTCACCCGCTTGGAGGTTGGTCACACTAAGGGTCATTGCTTGTTCTCTTCCGGCCCGAACGGTAGCGGAGCCACTCTGGAAGTTCCTGATTTCTTGGACGATGGCCGTGGTTGGCGTTGCATACCGTGCCGCATCTTCTTCGCTGTTGAGGCTGGAGATTACCAAGGGTGTTTCTTTGCGCACCGTCTCGTTGCCGACCAATTTAGATTCCCGCCATTGCGAACCAACCAACTCGAAGGTGTAAAACCGAACTTGCCCCTTGTCTTCAAAGCCCGTCAACCAAATCCGAATGGCCTGAATCAGGTTAAAACCACTGATATTGCCCACTTTCGACATAAATTCTCTGATCGGGATGCTCACTTTGTACCACGGAGAGCCGCCCTCTTTGGCTTCTGCGGTTTTGGTGATAATAAAGTCGTTGGTTTCTTCAGGACTCGCCAAGCGATCCAATACGTCCTTGTTGAGTGGAATTTCGTATTGGTAGTAGTTGTTGTCTAAGTTTAGGTTGTTGTTTTGGTTCAAATCTTCCGAGTCTGGGATTTTACTGGAACCAAGGGATTTTGTCCAGATGTCGCGCTGGCCTTGAGGTGAGTTTAGTTCTGATCCAGAAAAGTGGTGGTTAAAACGACTTAACTTGTCGGGGTCATTGTCCTTCCACCACGGTTCGTCCCGAAAGTCTCGGAAGTCATCGGCAGAGGGGTCTGTAACAGCCGATTGCCAGAGGCGCTGGTATTGTTCGGTATTTCGGTAGCTGGAGGTACTATTGGCGGGGTTAACTGCATCCAGAAAACGCTTAAAGAAAGTTTGTTCGGTATAAACCCGGCTTTGGGCATCTTTATAAAGGTTGCTGAATTTGTCTTTGAGGGGACCGTTAGTGGCGTCATCATAAGAGGAGAGGCCATCCAATCCCAAATCTTCTGTACGTCGGTCGGCAGTTTCTTCGATGCCCAGGATATTGTTCAACGTCCCGCCGGAAATCCGTCCCCAATTGTCAGTGATTTCATTACCTGCTTTGACCTCTTTGGTCGAGAGGCCATCTTCCGTATTGAGGCGTGAATTGGGTATTATGTCTTCAGAAATGGAACCAAGATTGATGACCATTTTTGCATCTGGGCCGGCTTTATCGGTATAGGGCGAGAAGATAAACTCAATAAATTCAATATTTTGTGTGGTGAAGTCTGTTTGTGCTTCTGGAAGCCTTCGCACCAGACCACCCCAAAGTTTTTTCCGTTCGCTCACGGAAATGAATCGGTCAAAATTGGTCGTATAATTGTAAGGGCCGCGATCGGTCGGGTCAAAAAACAGGTTTAGCGTTGTTACCGATTGGTCGCGTTTTGATAATCCTTCTATGTCATAGTTTGGCAAAATGTCCCGAATGAGTACGGGATACATTTGTGGCAACTCTGCGTAAGACGCTGGAATACCTGTATCTGAACTGGAGTATAGCTCATAACCAATGTTCACCCATCCAAGTCTGGCACGCCAAGTGGTAAGCAGAGAGTCGTTCGTGGTAGAGCGTCCAATCCGGAATTTGTCCAAAGAATCGGGTGCACTGGATAACGTCCAGTTACCCGCATTGGCCAAGGAAATGGGATTTCGGATGCCTTCAAAATCGTCTATATACGAGATTTCGCCTCTTTTCTCGTCTTCGGCAAAGTCCCGTCCAGCATCTCGGAGCTGACGTTGTTTGCGCTCAAAGGCCAAGGTCGCTGCATTTTCTGGGGAGAAATGGGCAAATTCTGCTCGGAAGTCAATAGAGCTTTCTGCACGGGTTTGGATGAGGGGCAGGGCATCAATGGCGCGCGTCAACCAGCGAGGTTTGGCATTATAACTTCCGTCGAAGCCCCAAATACGGTTGGCAATCGGCTCCTGACCTATCCGGTATTTGTCGGTATTGGGCTTTTCTTTAAGGCGCATGGCCGTTGCGCCAAACAAAAGTCGGTCTTGATAATTGTACGAGGCACGAATCCCAAACAAATTTTTCTGTTCAAGGGCGGTAAACTGCTGACGTTCGTAGGTGATCCTGATTTTATTCCCCGGTGTTAAATAGGCAGGATTTAAAATCTCGATACTTCCAAAATCATAGTTGACCGTGTAGTCGGCGGGATTAAGTTCATTGTTGTTCGCAAAAACCCGTACCGAGCCTTCTACCAATGCAAACCCAAGGTTATAGGAGGATTGAACACCGCCACTTGCCGATCCCGTGATGTTGTAAATATCGTATTGGCTCAAGGTACGTGCCACCGAGGGTTGCGCTGTATAGAGGGTATCGAACGCAAAGTCTTTGACCACAACATTACCCGCTTGCGTGTTTTTATAGGCACGTCCTTCAATAATATCGCGTATCCGTTGTCCAAAGGGTTCCAGATAAGGGAAAATAATCCGGCCGTTGCGGGCGTCTAATGTACCCGTATCAAAGTCCACCTCGGTATCACTCTTGTTGTAATTGCTACGCGAAATACGGTCTAAGCCCAGCATTTCCAATAATTGTGGTTCATTCGGAACGCTCAATCCGGGGATTTTTTCGTCTGGGCGCTGTCCCGCTTTATCATATTGAATGCGGAGTTTGAAGTTCTCTTCTTGGAGGTTGGAGGCGGGCAAACGATAAATGTTCCGTAGTGTAAGCGGCCAAGTTACATCCGTGGGTTGTGGTTTTTGGCGACGTAAGAGCTTTAAAACCAAGCGTGTATCGGTTAGACCACCACCCGAAGAGCTGCTACTGCTGCCCGTGAGGTCGCCAACCGTGTGGATGTTCCCGTTCACATCTGTGTATTCATACGCAACAGCCAAGGCTTCATCCGGCGAAAGCCGCGACGTAAGTGTAATAAAGCCCCGATATTGGTCAATGGCGTAATCCACATTTTGCCGGAGCAATTGGAAGGGTCCTTCTTGATAGATGTTGCTGTTTGTCACCACGTCTTTAACGGCTATTTGGCCATCGCGTAGCTTGTTTAACGTACTCCTTGTGTAGAAATAGTCTGGGTCATTCGGTTCGCCATCTGGGAATTGGTTGTGTACACCTGTGGGGTCTGTGACAACGGTTCGTGGCTCGCCCAGATCAGCAAAAGCCACCACTTGCCGCAAATTCGATTGGTTTGGATTGTTTAACTGGATGTTTTGCTTCCACACTTCAATCCGGTTGATTTCACGGATGGTGGTAACGGCTGTTGGCGGAGACGAAAATGTGGACTCAAAGCGGCTGCGGAAATAATAGCCCATAAAGTAGTGGGTGTTGTCCTCGTAGTCAAAAGCCCGAATTTTGATTTGTTCGGACTCTGCGCCGCCTTCCAGTTCCAAGGTACTGCCATTTCCTTTTTGCTGGCTCGCCACAACGGTCAAGTCTATACCGCCTAATTTTAGGTCTGTCCGGATCCCAAACAAACTGCGTCCACCATTAATGAGCGAGGAGCGGCTGTCTAAGGTCACGTTCCCAGCCTCTATCCGCTTAATAATTTCGTCTTCATATCCAGTATAAACAAGCCGCAACTGGTTTTCATACTCAAATTGTCTTTGGGTATCCCAGTTTACGTCTATGCTTAGTTTATCCCCAACAGTTCCCCGAACACCAAGCCGCAAGTTTTGCTTAAAAAGTGGATCTGTTCGGGTAGGCGCAATCCGGCTTGGGTCATCGGTGGTTTGGCGTTCAAATCCGGCATCAATATCGGCTTGTCCTGTTACGCGCAAGTCCACTTCTGGCTTACCAAAGATGGTGGTGAATGCCGAGTTTTGCCCGCCCGGAATTTGGTAATTTAATGAAAATCCGCTTCCACGGCGAGATTGACGCTGTTCTGTACGTTGTGAAGATAATGTCCGAAAATTCTGCTCAAGGAGTTCTTGCCGCCTTGAGGTAAGAAAAGTCCCCAATTCCGCACGGGTGGTGTAGCGTACCTCCTGATTTCCCACCACGTCGCGAACCAAGAAACTCTGGCTAAGAGAATCCAACTGCACATCATGTTTCCAAGTGGTTGGGATTGGTGCAGAGAATGGGCGATTTCGACGGAACCTCGGATCGGCCATAAGCCCTAAACGTGGTTTAGCGGTGATATAGCGTGGAACCAATCTTAGGGTATCCAAGGCCGTTCGCATCGAGTCCGGCAAGACCTTGTCGGTACTATCTGGCTTTACGACCTGCTTGATGGTATCTTTAGCCGTTGGACTGATCACAGGCGCAGGTAGGTCTTTGGGCAGACGTACTTTCACGGTGTCGGTATCGGAGCGGGAAATGCGTCTTTTTACTAAAGGTGCATTTAAATTAGGCAGGGGCGCTTGGAGGTTCTTAGGCCCGAAAGCAGGCAATTTCGGCGCTGCTTTGATCAGTCGAGCCTTCCCATGGGCAGTTGTAAGAATATACCAGCCATTTTCGGGCGTCATGGTTTTGCCCGCCAAAGGCGGCGGCATACTGGCTGCAATGCACAAAAACAAAAAGCTACCGATACCAAGGGCAGACAATAAAAAGTTTAAAAACCGGATGGGGGTTGGCATGTACACTAAGATTTTCGGTTCAGTTTCACAACACATCGTGGCCGTATGCTGACACCTTTGTTAACAATGATGGTGCTGAAGGTGGACGCTGATGCAACAACTGTAACGGGAATAACGATAGGCAAATCTCCGATCTATTAAGGTGTTGGCCGAAAGTTAGTGATTATGGGGGAACAAATTTGTTATTTTGTACATTACCGAGACATCGTTAACGGTTATGAAACATTTTTGTTCTGAATAACATTATTTTTTTCCGCATCGCTACCTTACCTTAACATTCCTCAGGCTTCTCAAAAAGAGGGCTATACTACATGTCTGATCTGGGATTACACAACAAAACCGTTGTCATTACAGGCGCTGGAACCCCATTGGGTAGGGTGTTGGTGGCGCATTTTGCAAAAACAGACGCCACTTTGGTCGCTGTCTTCGATACAATAGACGAGGCATACGAGCGGTTTCCACAACATCTTGAAGGCTGGGTTCTGGCTGCAGACCTTACCGACGAGGCCGCAGCACAGTCTTGCTTCCGTAAAATTGCCGAGAAATTCGAGCACCTCGATGTCCTTATTCATGCGGTAAACGAGTGGGATCGGAGACCGATTGGCCAAATGTCTTTTGACGACTGGGATCGGGTGATCCGTAAAAACCTTTATGCGGCCTTCTTAAGTTTTCGGGAAGCCCTGAATATGATGAAAACAGGACCGGGCCGCCTGATCGTTATTACGAGCCAGCAAGGAGCCGATAAAGCACGTGCGCAAATGGGGGCATATGCAGCAGCACAAGCGGGCTTAATTCGCTTGGTTGAAGCAACCGCCGCCGAGTATGTGAAGTTGGACATTGCCGCTTTTGCAATAGCGCCTTCCATTGTCTTAACCGAAGCAGAGGGCAAGCACGGTGTTTGGGCGGAAGATATCGCAGAACTTTGCGTGCATCTTTGTCGCCCAGAAAGTAAAGCCCTCACCGGATCCGTTCTTCGAGCCTATGGCACGGTTCAGTAAGTCAAAGCACCAAATAGTTTGTATCAAATCCCGTTCCAATCCACAACTGTAGGTGGATAAATGGCTTATTTTTGTTTGAAGGCCAATGTAATGGGCACGCCACCAAAGCCAAATTTTTCGCGCAGCTTGTTTTCAAGGTATCTTCTATAATTCTCGGCCACGCCGTCTGGGTGATTTACGAAGAAAGCAAAAACCGGCGGGTTCTCCCGCACTTGGGTGACGTATTTAATCTTAACATAGTTTCCGCGATATGCTGGTGGATGCACGGCACGGATCGCTTCTTGCATATAATCGTTCAGCGCCGAGGTTGGGATTCTTCGTTTGCGCTCGGCAGCAATGGCCACCACCTTTTCCATCATATTGTAGAGGCGTTGCTTGGTTAGGGCCGATATAAAGATGATGGGCACGTAGTCCATCGTTTGTAAACGCTCATAAATCTTTGCGATGTAGTCGCGTGCCGTATTGGTTTCTTTTTGCATCAAGTCCCATTTGTTTACGGCAATTAACAAGCCTTTATTCATGTCTTCGGCCTGTTTCAAAACCCGAATATCTTGCGCTTCCAGTCCTTGCGTAGCGTCTAAGATGAGAACTGCCACATCCGCCTCTTGTATGGCGCGTTCGGTGCGTAGGAGGGAATAAAACTCAACGTTTTCCTTGACTTTTGCCCGTTTCCGCAGGCCGGCCGTATCCACCAAGACCAATTCCTCGCCATGAAATTTGTAGGTGGCATGTACCGAATCGCGGGTTGTTCCAGCTATTTCGGTGACAATGGAGCGGTTTTCGCCTAAGAGGGCATTGGTAATCGAAGATTTCCCGACGTTTGGTTTTCCGATCAACGAGACCCTTGTTCGGGTATCTTCTTGTTGCGGAGATTGGTCGGGGAGCGATGCCACAACGGCATCCAGAAAATCGCCCGTCCCCATTCCAGAAATAGAAGAAATGGGATAGACCTCCCCCAAGCCAAATTCATAAAAATCAGCCGTGTCCCATCGTCTCTTTTCGTTGTCGGACTTGTTTGCAACCACCAATACGGGTTTTGTGGTGCGCCGGAGTTTTTCGGCAATTTCAAGATCAATGTCCGTAATACCTGTGGCTGCATCCACCATAAAAAGGATGACATCGGTTTCTTCGAGGGCAATTTCTACCTGTTCCCGAATTGCGGCCTCAAACAGTTCGGTACCACCCGGAACCAAACCGCCCGTATCTACGACATCGAACGTTACACCATTCCACAAGACGGAGCCGTAGTGACGATCGCGGGTAACGCCCGGTTCGTTATGCACAATAGCTTCTCGTGCTTCTATTAATCGGTTAAATAAAGTTGACTTGCCCACATTCGGGCGGCCAACAATGGCTACAAGCGACATACGCTACTCCTGCTGCTCTCAAGCACGGTTAATGATAAACATTTAAAATACAAAACAAGACACCCGCGTTTAATCAAGATATATCCGATGGCAGATGAAAACGGTGTGAGCGTATAGCGGCCATGCTCAGGATGCGATATAAATCGGGGTAGGACTAAAACAAAGCACAAAAAGCACAATCCCAAGCCATGCCAGTGCTTTACGTCCGGTCGTGAGGGGTTCTGGAGACTGCACGGGCGGGTGATCCACGCCAATAAAACGGACAATCAGGAAAGACCACAGCAACCAAGACGTATAACCCCAATCGGTGATGGCCTTTCCAACCATTTGTAGTCCATTTGTATCCGATGACGCAAGGGCTACGGGAATGGAGGTGAGTGCCGCAACCAATAAAAAAACGGGCGCAACGAAACGAAATTCTTTGTTAAAGGTTTGGTTGAGGAGGAAAAACTGGAGACCAAAGACGATGAACCACCCGATAAGAACAATAAAAATGGGGTATTCCCGAAAATCGGAATGGTAGTAAATCAGGAAATCGCCGATTGCAGGGATAAATTCAACCGCAAAGCCAATCGAACCTGAAAGAATGAGGAGCGTTGTAAAAATACGTGCTGCAACACGATGTACGTTTGCGCCAAAAAGAGCGTACCAAACATGCCCACCATCCAACTGCCCGACAGGCATCATATTGAGTGCCGTAAAAAACAGTCCCAGCCAGCCCGCAAGAAGAATAGGGTAATGATACATTTCGTACATGGGCGGAACGTGGTCGAAAAATTGGGATAAGAACCAAAAAAGCAAGGTTTGGCCCATCATTGGTGCGCCAGTAAGATCAATCTCTGTTCCATTGGGGTAGCGTCCAAATTGTTGGATAAAGGCTTGTACCTCTTCGTGGCCGGACAAGTGCATGATGTAGGTAGGCGGCGGCAAGGTGAAAAGGGCATAAAGCAAAACCCCGAATGCCACAAGAAAGCCCGCAATGGGGCCTGCTATTCCTACATCAAACAATTGCCGGGTACGGGGGATCACTTGGCGAATCCTAATAACAGCGCCAAAAGTACCAATGCTGAAGGGCAAGCCAAGCAACATAAGCGGAGCCGGAATAAAAAAGGGCAAGGAAGTCTGAATATTGTGGTGGCGTGCCGCAAAGTAATGCCCAAACTCGTGCGTGGTCAAAAATCCAATAAAAGGAATGGCGTACATGAGACCCGCAATAATCCACCCATGCCAATTTTGAACACCCGTAAAAAGCGGGTATTGTCCCGTTGCTTGTTCTGCACCTGCCCAAGTGACCGAGATAAACGTGAGGACAAACCAGAAAAAATGTAAAAAGTACCGCTCTTTGATGGGTTTGGAAACCACGTCAAGGTCTTGCGGCGAAGAGGTGAAGCGAGAATCGGACATAAAAGGGCTGTCGCGTAAACGGATTTAAGGTGATTGAACGAGGCAACAAGCAAAGATAATAGGCTTTGGGATGTTGAGATATTGCAAATTTTACCGCTCAAGGTGCTGTTTTTCTCGAAGGGCATTCAAAACCACGCTTGGTACATAGGGCGTAACATCCCCGCCCCATCGCCAAATCTCCCTGACCAACGAGGAGGACGTCACCAAATGGCTTGGATCGGGGATGAGTACGACGGTTACAATTTCTGGGGAAAGCCTCCGGTTGGCAACCGCCATCCGAAACTCGTAATCAAAATCACTCATCTGGCGGATGCCCCGAATCAAGGCTGTTGCCCCCAAACGGTTGGCATGGTCAACCAAAAGTCCCTCGAAAAAATTCACTTCAACACCTTGCAAGTGCGAGGTTGCCGCCTGAATGAGCCTGCACCTTTCTTCCGAAGTGAAAAGAGACGTTTTGGTGCTATTAACGGCTACCGTTACGCATACCTTATCAAATACCTTGAGGGCTTGCTCCAAGACATCTAAGTGTCCAAGTGTGAAAGGATCGAAACTTCCGGCATATAACGCCAAGGATGACATCGCGCTTGTGATCTTCGGGTGATAAAATACATGGTTTGGTCACATACATGGTTTGGTCACATACATGGTTTGGTCACATACATGGTTTGGTCACATACATGGTTTGGTCACATACATGGTTTGGTCTGAACATTGTAAACCTTTCGGTGGTTACAAGCCAACCAAACTAACGTCCGTAAAGACTTTTTCCTACAGCTTCGTATTTATCGCCTTGTACCCAGAAAGGCCGCTCCTCTCGATTGGCAATATATCGCGCTACTCGGGCATAGGTTTGGCAATATTTTAGCAGATAAGCGAAATCGAAGTTTTCGTCTGGCTGGTCAATGGCTTGATGATAATATTTCATGATTTGCTCGTCGAAGGCAGTAAATCCGGCACTAAAAGTGGGTGCGGGGATTCCTTTTGCAGCAAAGCTAACATTATCGGATCTGTCAAAAAGCCCTTGTTCTCCGGCGGGATCATCAATCACCCGAAGCCCAAAATCAGTAACACCCCGCTTAATATCCGCCGCTGCTGTTGTTCGCTCCAAGCCTATGACGGTAATTAAGCCCGTATCATTCCAGCCCCCATTATCAATATTGAGGTTGAAAACAATGTTATTAAGTGGGATAACTGGGTGATCGGCGAGGTAGCGACTTCCAACAAGCCCCATCTCTTCGGCGGTAAGTGCAACAATCAAGACCGAGCGCTTTGGCCGCTGCGTTGCGAGTGCTTTCGCTGCTGTAATAATGGCCACCGTTCCCATACCGTTATCACGCGCACCATTATAGATACTATCTGCTTTTACAACGGGGTGAGGTCTTCCTACGCCCACATGGTCGTAGTGCGCTGTGAGCAAAATGTATTCGTTCTTGAGTTTGGGATCGCTACCTTCAACAATCCCCATGACATTGTAGCTTGGGAAGCCATGAAAAACAACTCCCGGACTGCTAATCTGGGCAGTCAGCATAGAAGTGCTTTGTTGTAAGAAAGCCGTTGCATCATCGGGTTTTATCCAAAAATGCGGGAACCGAATCCCATCGTCCACCGTGGCTTGTCGCCTTCCTACAAAGTTTTTCGCGTTGTTCCACGGGAATGCCAAGTCGTACACCTCGATTAGGGCAAGTGCGCCACGTTCTTTTGCAAATTGTTTTTTCTTTTTCCCCGCATTAAATGCTGCACCAGGGCTTGCATCGTTGGGCGTTCCCATTTTGACCACCACAATTTTGCCCCGCACATCTATGTTTTTAAAATCATCCAACCCCGCTTTTTCGTCCACCCAGCCGTAACCTGCAAAGACGACGGGAGCGCTCAATTCCGTTTTAAGGCCATCCCGCGCCAAGAGGTTTTCTCCTTGTGTAAAGGTTTTTCCGTTTAGCGAGATGGTTCCGGATTGGGGTGGAATGGCCGTAGCAAAGGGTACGGTTTGGAACCAGCCATCCACACCAGAAACTTGTCTAAGGCCATACGCTTCGAAATGATGGGCAATGTAGCGTGCCGCAATATCAATCCCCGGCGTTCCGGGCTTCCGCCCACGCAAATCGTCGGAGGCAATAAACTGAATATGATCCGTCACTTCGTCAAGGGTCAAGGCTTCTTCTGCGGATTGTGCGATCAATAAAAGTGGGGTAAATAAATACGCCCATACGAGAAGTTGTTTTTTCATTGCGGATGTAAGGCTCTAAATTCAAAAAAAGCATTTGACCCCGAAACAGGCATCCGGTTCCAATGGTGTAAAACAGGCAAGTTTACCTTTCGATTTTGCCTAATTTGTACAGTTGAACGTGCCCTATTGTCCTATCTTATATACATCCTCCACGCAAAAAGGCTGTAAAAGCCGCCTATAAGCGCCGTAGAATGGATCGGCACGGCGTTTGTATATCCATTTGGTTGTAAACACTTTTACCTCCACCTTTGTAACTCAAAAACCATGAAAAGATCGCTGTTATTTATCGGCTTTGCCTTGTTGATGGGCTTTTTTACGGCTTCCAATGCCCAAACTGCGCAAGACGTTTTGAACCGAATGAAGGCCAAGTACGATGCTACGGGTGCAATGAAGGCCACCTTCTCGCAAACCATGAGCCAAGGGAGCAAATCGCGAAGCATGAGCGGAACTATCCTGATGCAAAAAAACAAATACCGTGTAGAAACCGGTGACCAAACGCTCGTAACCGATGGCAAAACCACTTGGGCGTATTCGCGCCAACAAAAGCGGGTGCTGGTTGATCATTATCAGGCAGACGAAAACGCCTTTTCGCCAGACATGTTCTTCATGAAACATTCGAGCCGCTTTAATGTGCAAAAATTGACAGACCAGAAGATTAATGGTGCAGACTGCTTCCAGATGAAATTCACGCCCAAATCCGGAGATGCGGCGATGAAAGAAACCATTATCTGGGTACGTAAGTCAGACACTATGCCGATACGGCTGAGTTTGTTGGATCAAAACAATACCCGCACGATCATCACCCTGAATAATGTGCAAAAAAATCCAGCCATCCAAGCAAGTTCGTTTACGTTTTCAGCACCAAAAGGCGTACAGGTGGTGGATTTACGCTAAGCACATCCTTACAGACTTTTTCGGGTGGGCGGATATTTTCTGCTCACCCGTTTCCATGTTCCGATGAAACAAAAACTGACGTACTTTTTAAGTTTTGCACTGGCACTTGTTTTAATGTGGTTGGCCTTGCGCGGGGTCTCGTTCGAGCAACTCTGGATTTCACTAAGGGATGCAAGCTACCTATGGTTGGGGCCTACGGTGCTGGCGATGGTGCTGAGCCATTGGTTCCGGGCGTGGCGCTGGAAGTTGATGTTAGACCATTTGCCGGAAGCGCGTGCATCGGGAAGGAAGGCGACCTTCCGGTTCCCTTTATATGCCATTTTTATCTCGTATATGGTAAACTATGCCTTACCACGGGTAGGCGAATTGGTCCGAGTGGGCAGTGTTGTGCGTAAAGAACAGTTGTCTTTCTCTGGCGTGCTGGGTACGGTGGTCGCCGACCGCACCTCGGATGTGCTGGTGTTGTTGCTGGGTTTTCTAAGCCTTATTCCTCTTGCGCATGATAAACTTTTGGCTACTTATACCCGTTATTTTGCACCAGTGGTAAATTGGATGACCTCTGGGATAGGGCTTTTGGTATTGGCCCTGTTTGTTGTGGCCTCGATAGGTGGTTTGTGGTTGCTTCGCAGGTCGCTTAAGGACGGAGAAAGCCGTTTCTCGCGCATCTGGCAGGGGTTTTCAGCCGGTTTTGCAACCTATATCCAAACTCCTAAACAAGGACAAATGCTGCTCTCTACCTTGCTAATGTGGGGAAGTTATGCCCTGATGGTGCTTTTTTCTGCCTATCTGCTCCAATTAGACAAGGTTATTTCGTGGGGCTTTCAGGACGCTTGGGTATTGCTGATCATCGGCTCTATCACCAGCATGATTCCTACGCCCGGAGGTGTTGGGGGGTATCATATGATTATTCGCTGGGCAATGGTCACACTTTGGGGCTTCTCGGATGAACATGCGGTGGCCTTTGCCATTGTTACCCATGCAGCTCAAATGCTTGTTTACACCTTTTTTGGGGTGATCAGTTTGCTTTTGCAGGGCGAGACCCTCTTTGAATTGTTCCAATACACCCAACCAAATAAAACGTCAGCAACTTCTTAAGAGAAGACGATCACCATTCAGGTTGTAAATACAGCCATTCACAAGCATTCTGTGGTATAGGTCTTACGATCGTTGTATTGTTTGGCAGAAAGAAACAAAAAATGATCTTAGATCCATGAGACCTCCGGAGGTAATCGCTATGCCAACCGTACTTTCCGAAGCCACCATTAATCCGCTGAAAGACCTGATTTCCGATGACCTGTTTTTGAAACTGATGAATTTAGGCGTATTGGACGAAAAAGGCCTACGGGATCATGCCATCCGTGAACGCTTTCGGGCCTTACGGATGAAGGGGATGAGCACCAGCGCCGCCATAGAAATTCTTCGAGAAGACTATCCGTACTTACAGTTCGATACCCTACGGAAAATCGTATATGGGATTCGTTAAGCCAATCCGCTTACCCGACTTTGGACAACCGCAAACAGGGCTATACCGGCGGCTACCGAAGCATTTAGGGACTCCACGCCGGGAGCCATTGGAATAGAAGCCAAATAATCGCACGATTTTTCAACCCGATCACGGATCCCTTTCCCTTCGTTCCCAATTACCAATGCAAAAGGACGATCCCAGTCTATTTGCCAAATGTTCTGCTCGCCTTTTCCCGCCAAGCCCGCAATCCAATAGCCGCGTTCTTTAAGTTGGTGGATAACGTCCGCCAGATTCACTACTTTCGCAATCGGGATGTGGAGGGCGGCTCCGGCACTGGCTTTTATTGCTACGGCACTTAGTGGAGCCATATGGCGCTCTGGAATGATGATGCCGCGTGCCCCAGCAGCAACAGCAGAACGGATGATGGCGCCAAAATTTTGTGGGTCTTCTATTTGATCCAAAAGAACCAAAAGCGGTTTTTCCTGCTGAACAGCACCAACCGAAGGGGCTATGGATGCCAACATGTCTTCTAAGTCCCAATAACGAACCGCCGAACGCTGCGCGACCACACCTTGATGGTTGAGGTCGGGGGCTAATCGGTTTAATTTTTCTATCGGAACAACCATGATGGGCACATTTGCACGCCCTGCCAGTGCCCGAATCTCTCCGGCCACGCGCTCGTCCATGCCTTGTTTGAGGAATATCTTTTCGAGGGTTTGTCCGGCTTCGAGTGCTTCACGAACGGGATTACGACCGCCGATGTATTGCTTGGTTATGTCCTTTTGGGCGGTTTGGGGTTTTGCCGGACGGCGTTCTTGGGCAGGGCGGCGATAATCTGCGGCATCTGCACGTTGGGGTTTTCGGTAGGGTGGTTTTTGCACAAAAATGAGGCTTGAAAAATGATTATAACCGACGAAGAGACCGAGACCTAAGTGATAATAGGAGCGTCACTTACGGTTCTATACGATCGGCTATAAAACAATAGTGGCAGTTTGTCTGGGTTTAAGTTGCGCGTCTCGATCACTTCGCCGAGAAACAATGAACTGTCTCCGGCATCGTGACGAGCATAAGGCTTGCACAAGAGGATGCCCATCGTTCCTTGTATGAGCGGTAAACCGTCTTCCGCTATTTGGAGATTTAGCCCCTCAAACATGGTCTCGGCACTACGTTTGGGATTTGAAAACCGACCCGATAGCGAGGCATCATCCGCACCAAGCAAATGAATCGCATAACGCTCTGTTTGCAAGAGGAAATCATGCATCCGCGAACTTCGGGAGATGTTAAAACATATCAACGGTGGGGCTAAGGAAACACTGGCAAAAGAACCTAATGTAATTCCCCAAACATTTTCACCGACAACGGTGGTGATAACAATAACAGGCGAAGCAACCGATCGCATAATGGCGCGTAGTTTCTCACCGTCTATGGTGGGTTGGTTGGTTGGTTGGGTCATAAAAATGGTTAGCTGAAAATCCGACTAAAAAAAGACTTCTTGTCCTCGGTCTTATTGGGTTGGGGTTGTACACCTTGTGCATGGCGCAGTTTTTCGAGGAGGCGAATTTCTTCCGTCGTCAAGTTCTTGGGCGTCCATACTTGTACACGCACGATCTGATCGCCTCGTTGAGCGCGATTATGGACATCTGGAATACCTTTGCCACGCAGGCGGAGCAATTTACCAGACTGCGTACCCGGATCAATGACCATTTTAACACGGCCTTTGAGGGTTGGCACTTCAATATCAGCCCCAAGTGCCGCATCCACCATTGAAAGGTGGAGTTCATAATACAGATTTAGGCCATCCCGTACCAAGTGTTCGTGTGCCACTTCCTCAAATTCCACGCTTAAATCTCCAGCAGGCCCACCGCGAAGGCCCGTATGCCCCCCACCACGCACGGTCATGGAAATTTGGTCGGTTGCACCAGCCGGAACGTTGATCGTCACAACTTCTTCGCCCATCGCACGCCCCTCGCCATTACAGGTACGGCATTTGTTTTTAACCACCCGTCCTTCGCCGTTACAGGTAGGACACGCACTTACATTGACAAATTGCCCAAAGACGGATCTGGCCACCTGCCGAACTTCGCCCGTGCCGCTACACGTGCCACATTTGGAGTAACCGGCGTCGCCATCTGCACTTCCCGTAGCACTGCACGTTTTACAGGCGACATACTTCTTGACGTTGATTTTCTTTTCTACGCCATCAGCCATGTCTTCAAGTGTCAGTTGTAGCTTAGCCCTAAGATTGCCACCCGGTACACCCCGTTGGCCGGCACGTGAACGTCGCGCCCCGCCACCGCCACCAAAAACACCGTCAAAGATGCTATGGCCGCCAAAGATGTCTCCGAAATTCCGGAAAATATCCTCGATGTCTTGTTCGCTCCCAAAGCCACCCGGCCCTCCACCTGCACTTCCACTCACGCCGGCATGGCCAAATCGGTCGTAGCGCTGGCGTTTATCCGCATCGGAAAGCACTTCATACGCTGCCGCAGCTTCTTTAAACTTGGCTTCGGCCTCCTTGTCTCCCGGATTGCGGTCTGGGTGGTATTTCATGGCTTGGCTCCGGTAAGCCTTTTTAATCTCATCGGCACTTGCTGATTTTGAAACCCCAAGCACTTCGTAAAAATCTCTCATACTGGTTTATTCATCTAAAGGAGAAATAAGGTGATGTGGGCAATTATGCCGCAACGATCACTTTGGCGTGGCGTATCACCCGCTCCCCAATTTTATATCCGGTTTGTAACTCGTTCAAGACCGTTCCCGGCGCTGTGCCATCCGGCGCTGGTTGTTGCATCAGGGCCTCGTGAAAGTTTTCGTCGAAGGGCTGACCAACCGCTACAATGGCCTCTACCGAAAGACGATTCAGTTGTTTGCTGAAATTCTCGAAGATGAGTGCCACACCGGATTTAAGTGCCAAGAAGGCCGGCTGGTTATTGCCCTGTTCTTCCACTTTTTCCGCAGCCTCCATCGAGCGGCGAAAGTCGTCATATACCTCCAAAAACCCCATCAACACCTCCTCTCGGCCAAATTGCTTCTGGCGGGCACTTTCTTGCTCTATCCTGCGGCGGTAGTTCTGGAAGTCCGCCACTTGCCTTGTAAGCATGTCTTTTAAATGACTGACTTCTTCCTGAAGTGCAGTAATTTGGTTGTCTTTTTCCGCCAATTCGTCTATGGCCGTCACGGCAATTCGGGCGGCTTCTTCATCATCCAGCATTGCAGCCATTTCGCGGGCAATCGCCTTTTTTTCGGCATCATCCACCTGCGAAGTGCTGTCCAACTTGTCCGTTTGTTCCATCTGATAATCGCAATTTTTATGGTTAAAACTTTTTAAATGTCATGAAGAATGATGGAAATGCCATCAAGACATCTCCGTGTAAATGCTGTATTTAAGTGTAACTATGGTGTGGCCTCGACCTCAAATTTTGCCCAATAGTTTTGATACATATTCAATTAAGGCAATGGCACGGGCATAATCCATTCTTCGTGGACCAATTAGGCTGATCGTACCGATGGCATTGTTCATTTTGTAATTGGTCGTAATCAAGGAGTAAGAATCCACTGCTTCCGCTTTATTTTCGCGCCCAATGGTTATTCTTATTTGTTCTTGAGCATCCTTTGCCAAAGTTGCATGGCGCTCTAATAACTGCACCACCACTTCTTCATGCTCAATCAAGCCCATAATCCGCTGGATCTGATCCGGCTCCCTAAACTCCGGTTGGTGCATCAGGTGTGTTGTGCCGCTCAATTGAACCCGCCGCTCTTCTGGCAATTCGTTGAACAAAACATCCGCCTTTTGCATGACCAATTTTACAACGCCTGTGGGATCTGACGCCGATAAATCCCGCATTCTCGGTGCAAAGGTTCGTCGGATTTCGTCTAAGGTCAAGCCCGAAAGCCGTTCATTAAGCAACACCATCACCCGGTCTAATTCAAACCGGTTTAGCTCCGAAGCAACTTCCAACACAATGGTTTTTACCAAGCCACCTTCCACACTGATAATGAACATCGCCCGATCGGATGCCAAGGGAACGACGTCCAAGCGGTGAAGGATGCCTTTAGAAAGCCGTGGCGTGAGGGCAATGGCCAATAAATTGGTAAACTTACCCAATAATTTGGCCGTCTCGCGAAGCAGCCGCTCCGTATCGCGAGTAGCACCCGCAATTTCTTCTCGAATAATGAGGGCTTCCGAGGCCGGAATCTGCACAACGTCCATCAAGTCATCTACATACGTCCGATAACCCATGTCCGTCGGAACACGACCTGCCGAGGTATATGGATGGTCCAAATACCCCCATTCTTCCAAATCGCTCATGGTATTGCGTATCGTTGCAGCGCTCAAACCCTGAATAAACTCCTTGGATAAGGTACGGGAGCCTACCGGATCTGCCGTTTGGATAAAACGTTGTACCACTGCACGCAAAACCGCTTGCTCGCGGTCTGTCAGAATTCTCCCGCTATGATGAGAAGAAGAATGTGCCATTGTTGCTTCGTCTTGGGAATAATAAAGGCTACAAACACCTTGCCGATTGTTATTATGGCAGAGATAAACCCTAAAGATAGCTTGTTTTCCGTTGTTCTCAAAGTCATTCTTTGACACTTTGGCACGAAGTTTACCATTTAACTGCCGGATTGTTCTTGTCTTTTTTATGAGGATTCCTCGAAACGTTCCTACTTGGTGTAACATGCAGGCTTCCTTGTAAACTTAGAGGGCACAAAATTTGTCGCGTCTATGTAAATGGCGTTGTTTTTAAGTTGTTGTTTTTATTTGATATTATCATGTTTTTATCTGTTTTTATTACGGGTTTAGCGGCTTTTGCTGCCAATTTATTGGGGATTTGGGGCGTCCGGTGGAAAGAGGCTTGGGCAAAGCGGTTTGAGCATGACCTTATTTCGGTTGCCGCCGGATTGGTTGTGGGGATCGCTTTTTTACACTTTGGCCCCGAACTCGCACATCATGCCCCAGAGCAGTTTGCTTGGATGTTGGTTCCGTTTTTGGGGCTTTATGTTTTGGAGCATCACTTTGCCCCGCACTTCCATCATGGCCACTCGCACGACGATTGTGAAAAACACCACAAAGAAGTAGGCTTAATGACCGCACTTGGCTTTGCGATTCACTCCATTTTCGATGGTTTGGCCATCGGTGCTGGATTTGCTTACGATTGGAAAATGGGGATTATCGCGGCTTTAGCCATTTTGGTTCATGAGGTTCCAGAGGGAATTGCCACCTATGCCATTTTGCGATATAGTGGTCATTCAGAGAAGAGTGCGTTTAGAAATGCGGCCTTGGTGGCGGCCATTACGCCTTTGGTGGCCGTTGTAAGTTTTTGGTTATTGCCTAATAACCAACATGAGGTACTGGGTTTGGCAATGGCACTTGCAACGGGTTCGTTGTTTTATATTGGAGCGGCAGATCTTTTGCCGGAAGCAGCACATAAACCGGGTTGGCGGCCCACTTTGCTTATCCTTGCGGGCCTTGGTGTTGCATTTCTGCTTACGTTTTTCGGGCATCACCACGGGTAAAACCATTCAACCCCAAAGTTACACCGCTCAACGAAGATTCATTTAAAGACCATCAAAAGACCATGCTATCTTAATAAAAAAATTTGTAACAAAAAGATTTTCATGGCCGTAATGGTTGGTGTATTTAATCACAATCATTCATCAATAAATTAATCATTGCCATGAAAAATTTTAAATCCATTCTTGTTGCCATCACTTTGGTGTTTGGTTTTATGACCCCAGCTTTTGCTAACCAATTTATCCCCAATACGGTAAACAAAGTCCAGTTTGCAAAAGGGTTGAAAATAGCCTTGATGTCGGATAATCTTGGTGTACGCCAAGGGGCTTTACAACAATACGTAAGGTATGGTCAAGACCTGAATGTAGATCAAAGCACCGTGTTTGAAATCGTTAAAATATATCGGAATAGCAAAGACGAATCCATGAGAATTTTGTCGCTTTCAGCACTTTGTAGCATCAACAACTCTTGGGCTAATGACTTCCTACGACGCTCCGTAAAAACCGAGAAATCGGCTTGGGTGAAAGAAAAAACATATGATGTACTTGCCATACATCCGCCAACTTCAAAATAAAATTAGCGTTTCGTGTTTGGAATAGGGGAGGGCAGTGTTCTTCGGGATGCTGCCTTCTTTTTTGACCTGTTTTTTCTTAATCGTGAAGCTTTTTATGGGTAATAATTCCCGTATTAAAATGCTTTATGATTTGTTCAGGTTGTAGAATAAACTAAATAAGATCAATATATTGGCGTGTAATAAGGGGAATAAATTTTATCGAGAATAAGACATACTTATTGAGCCAGCCTTTAACTTAAAAGGATTTTAATGCTTTCACGTGCGTTATGGGTTGATCAAGTCGAAGCCACCTTTGCTCCGGCGGATTTTTTTAAAGGTCGCCCTGCCATTCTTGAATAACACAATTATATATGAGATAGAGGCGATCAAGAAGATATTGGTGTAAATTTGTAAACTTCTAAAGTGTACCACATAAAGGTGGGGATAAAGGTTATGCCAGAAAGACGCAAGAAAGACGAATTTCCTCTTGCCATTTGGGGTACGGCTGTGTATGTTTGACCTGAAAATCCTTCTCAATACGAATAGGAGTCCTCATGTCTGCTTTTGGGTGTGAACAGTGTGGCGCGAACTTAAACTTCCAACCCGGAACCACTGCGCTCAAGTGTCCATATTGTGCTTATCTAAACCCCATCACCGAGCCAATGGCGGTTCAGGTGAAAGAACACGATTATCAAGCCTTCATAGAACGTGTACGCAACGAGGATCATTTTAGTGAAGTCCTTTTGGTCAAGTGTCCCTCTTGTGCGGCAGAAACCACGTTCGATCCCAATGTTGCGGCTTCACTTTGCCCGTTTTGCGGGACGGGGTTGGTCCAGACAGCCTACTCCCAAAAACAGATAAAACCAGAGGCCTTATTGCCCTTTCGGGTGGAGCGGAAAGAAGCGTTGGCCGCCTTCCGTTCTTGGCTGGGGAGTTTGTGGTTTGCACCGAATAAATTGCAAAAAGCAGCGCGACACGAGGAAGAACTGAGCGGTATTTATCTGCCATTTTGGACTTATGATATGCAAACAACCACCCATTATACCGGAAGACGGGGTGAGTACTATTATGAGACACAATATGTGACTGTTCGGGACAATAATGGGAATACCCGCCAAGAGGCAAGACAGGTTCAGAAAATTCATTGGTATCCCGCTTCTGGAACCGTACATAATTCCTTTGACGATGTCTTGGTGTGTGCCTCAAATACCTTGCCCACCCACCATACCGAGAATTTAGAGCCATGGGATCTACCAGCATTGATCCCTTATCAAGATGCGTATTTGCAAGGATTTCGTGCCGAGAGCTATCATATTTCCTTAGAAGATGGCTTCGATAAGGCCAAACATATCATGCACCCTATCATAGAAGCAACCATTTGCCGAGACATTGGTGGAGATGTACAAGACGTCATAAGTGCGCAAACACAGTATCGGGACATTACCTTTAAACATCTTTTGTTGCCGCTATGGATCAGTGCGTATCGCTATGCCGGGAAAGTGTATCGGTTTGTGGTGAATGGCAGATCGGGCGAGGTTAATGGCGAAAGACCCTATAGTGCGGTAAAAATCGCCTTCGCTATTATTGCATCAATCATAATTGCAACCCTTTTGTACTTTCTTTTCTCTTATCGTTGAGATGCTTCCGACCAGGGATAGCATTATACCCTGTTTGGATGTTTTTTTGACCGATTACTGCGCACTGGTCAAGTATTTTTAAAGTGTGTGTGGGATTGGCAAGACTTTTGTACAGAAACATCCAGAGCTATCAACAGGCATCTATAACTCCGTTACATTCAAACAGCATCGTCATGCGTGTTAAGTCTTTTATTTTTTCGACTTTATTGTTCCTCATCGGTTTCACCATATCGGTAATCGCCCAAAGCAATACGTACCGTGGTAGCCAAGCCTATTTGGGCCTATCCGGTGGGGTTTATGGTTATCAAGGGCGTTATGATCTGGAAAACTCGGCCAATACAGCCAATGCGTCCAAGTGGTACCCGGGCGCTGCCCTAAATGCTTCGTTTCCGATTCGTCAGAACGCGGTGTATTTCCGTGGCGTTTTGGGCGCTTCAAACTTTTCGGGCGATACGGATTTTACCTATTCTCAAAATGCGTTTGGCGCTAAACCCGTTTTATGGTTAGAATCACAAGCCGTTTTCCCGATTTTCAGGAATGGGGGCAAAGTTTTGCCTTATCTCTTTGGTGGTTTTGGCGCTTTTGTCGCTGATCCATTCGAGGGTTTTCGTAAAAATACCGAAGTTCCCGGTGCCGGAAACAACAAACCAGACCGTTCCGTGTTTTCTTTCCCGGTTGCAGGCTTAGGCGTGGACTTTGCCGCCACAAAAAAGCTTTCGGTTTTTGTAGAAGGAACCTATCGTTACCATTGGAATTTCTTCGCAAAAAGCCCCAGCCATCCTTTCAGCACTTCTTTCGTAGCAGCAGGTCTCCGTTTTGGTCTGCCGAGCAAAGGTGGTGGTTCTGTAACCGATCAAACCCCGCCAGAAATTCCGCAACCCCGCGACATTCCGGTGTATGACCCACCGTCCGCCGAAGTGCCCCAAACTCCTCCTGCACCACAAGTTTGTACCCTTTCCGTCTTGAATAGTGTGAACTTCAATTATAATAAAGACGATTTGGATGCCGCTGCAATGTCTTTACTGGACGAAAACATCGCGGAGTTGAGCCGTAATCCGCTGTGCTGTGTCCGGATTTTGGGCTATACCGACGAGGCAACATCGCCAGCACAAGCGCTCCGAATTTCCGAAAGCCGTGCCCGTAAGGTTTATGATTACTATGTCTCCAAAGGGGTAGATGCTGCGCGCCTTCGGATGGCGGCCATGGGCGAAGCTCAACCAAATTGCAATAAATCCGACCCCGGAAAAGGATGCCGCTTTAACCGTCGCGTAGAATCTAAACCCGTAGATTGCAATAATTTAGGGCAATAATCTATCGTCCTAAACCAATAAAAAAAGCCGGACTTTCTTTGAAGTTCGGCTTTTTTGACGATTACCCCAACGGGATACCATTTAGGGATTAAATACATGCTTAACCGTCAACGCTTTCACACGAGCCGAGGCCGACTAATGACGCGAGCAAAGCAAAAAAAATCCCTTTGGATGTTGGAAGGTTGAAAACGAGTAATATAAACAGTGATTTTCCCAAATTGGAATAACATGTGTTTTGGGTTAATCCGATCGAAGCCATCGTTGCTCCGGCGGATTTTATAAGGGCTGCCCTGCCATTATAGAACAACACATCATGCTATAAGATAGAGGCGGTGTCAATAGTCCATCAACGCTTTCACCCCCTTTGGGTGTTGAAAGGTTGAAAACGAGTAATATAAACAGTGATTTTCCCTAATTGGAATAACATGTGTTTTGGGTTAATCCGATCGAAGCCATCGTTGCTCCGGCGGATTTTATAAGGGCTGCCCTGCCATTATAGAACAACACATCATGCTATAAGATAGAGGCCATCTCGTCAGTACGAAAAGGCAGAAGGCTGTCTCATTTTTGATGACACGATTATCGAAAAGCCCTATACCGATGAGAACGATATGATAAGTTGGCATTGGGATCATTCCAAGGGTAAATCCGTCAAAGGAATAAACCTGCTCAACGCCTTTTATCACGCTCCGATTTCGTCAGATGAAGACTTGCGTGTTCCCGTAGGTTTTGAAATCATCCTAAAAACAGTACGGTTTTGCGACATCAAAACACGGAAGGAAAAACGAGTAAGTCCGACAACAAAAAATGAGTTGATGCAATCAATGATTACCCAAGCTATTCATAACCAAGTGAAACCCAGCTATGTACTTGCGGATAGTTGGTTTGCCTCGGCCGATAATATGCGTTTCATTGACAAAAAAGCGAAGTTCTTCATTTTCGATATGAAGAATAATCGCCAAACGGTACTATCGGAAGAGGATAGGAATGCAGGTCGTTGGACAAGAATAGATGAACTCGACATACCCGATAATACCCCGACGAAAGTTTGGCTAAAAGAACTGGAATTTCCAGTCTGGCTGACCAAACAGGTTTTTAAAAACAAGAACCAATCAACGGGTGTACGATTTCTGGTGTCGAATGACTTTGACTTATCCGACGATGATTTTATAGCAGGCTACAACAAACGGTGGGGTGTTGAAGAATATCATAAAAGTCTCAAGCAAAACACGGCTATCGCTAAATCGCCAACTCGAACATTGGTTACTCAGCGTAACCATATTTTTGCCTCAATCTTTGCGTATGTCAAAATGGAAAAAATCAGGCTAGCTAACCAATCAAACCACTTTGCTATGAAATCCAAAATTTACCTTGCTGCTTTAAAAACAGCTTTCAAGGAAATCCTCGCACTCAAAGCTAAAGCCGCCGGTGCGTAACATCAGTTATTCATTTGTTCATCAGGTTGTTTCCGTATAGTTTTTAAAATTATCTAATATAGCCTGCCAGCCTTGTCTTTGTAACGCGATAGGGTTTTCGGTTTCGGGATCAAACATCACGCAAACTTCTGTTTTCCCCTTTAGGTCTTTGAAGGTAACATGCGCAACCCGTCCACCAAACGCATAGGTAAAATGCTCGCCTTCAAAAATCTCCGAATAAATGGCTTCAAAGTCAAAGCCAAAGCTTCCATCTTTTGCTTCCATTCGGGCAAAATATCGCCCACCAACTTTCAAGTCATTTGTAGCGCTTGGGCAGTGCCATCTTGGGTCTGCAAAATTCCATTTTGTTATGTGTTCGGGCATTGTGTAGCAATTCCAAACCTTTTGTTTGTCTGCTGAAACGACCGCCATTACCGTTATTTTGGTTGTTGTCATGATTTTATTCAGATATTTGATTGTGGTCGGTGAACATGATTTCCCATTGGTGTCCGTCAAGGTCTGCAAAGCTGTCGTAATACATCCAACCGTGGTCAGCTGGATCCCGATAACGTGTTGCACCATTGTTCAATGCAAGATTGACCATTTTATCCACCTGTTCTTTGCTATCCACCTCAATAGCAGTCAAAACTTGCGTTGTTGTACCATCGGAAATGGGCTTGTTGGTAAAGGTGCTAAACATTTCGTGGGTGATTAACATCGAGTACATGCGTCCTTCTTGGAGGACTAAACAAAGCGCTTTATCGTCCGAGAAGTTTTCGTTAAACGAAAATCCGAGCGTCATCCAAAAGTCCCTTGTTTTGGCAAGGTCTTTTATCGGTAGATTTACAAAGATTGACTTTACGTTCATTTTAGTTGTGGTTTTTGTGCTGTCGGTGTTTTCATTAACTGCACGTCTTCGATTTGTGATACACCTTAAAAAAAGCGCCGAGCCACTGTGATTCGGCGCTTGTATAACGCATATGTGGTGAGGGTTATGATTCGTAGATGCTCACCTCATCCATTGGAACCATGTTTTTAGGAATTTTCTTACGGCTGATGGTTGGTTTTTTTCCACCTTTAGAGGTCTCTGTCACTTGGTTTCCGGTCAGGAGGTTTTTGCTCACGGTCTTGCTATCGCCATTTGCTCGGTCATAATCTGTGCGGTCTTCGCCAATCAGCATCATACGTTTAAAGAGCGGCTCCCAACGGAAGCGCTGTACCAAATTGGTGGCTTCACGAGATCCCATCAATTGTTCGACAACCACAACTCCATTTTTGATTTCTGTTGAGACCGAAGTGAGCATTCCACCGCATGTGGTGCATTGTAACACATAGTGCCCAATGGTCGAAAGCTCAAAACCTTCCCCACTTTTTTTCCGGAAAATGACGACCAAGGCGCGGAATCGGGTGGTTGGCGCTCCATTTTCATCTTCAGCCTTAAGGTCTTCTACCAATTGTAGAACAGCATCCACGCGCCCGTCTTTGTTAAGGTCGCCTGTGGCTTGCTCTTCCATCGTCCAGCCGTCGGGGACAAAATCGCCAATGTTCATACCTTCTTTGGCAACATCATCCCAACTTAACGTCCGGACTTCTTCGTCTTGTGCTTGTGCGAATCCAAAAATACAGCAGAAGCAGAGGGTAAGAAGGATTTTCTTCTTCATAATACTTTAGGGTTGGATTGAGATAAGGAAGTTTGATGAGCAGATACACCAAGTCCAGCTAAAATTTGGTTAAAGCAATTAGGGGTGTTTGCCATCCCAAGATGTCTTTGGATACCTGAAAAATTAAAATACAATTAAGATGAAGAGGTTCCTAATCGTTGTGCTAAAAAATATACGTACCTCGAGACAATACGTGGATGCCTGCCATAAGGGAGAAAAACTTCTGGCAGTAGGGTTTTTTACTTGTTTACTGACCTGATTGGGGCGTTTCCAGTTTTATCTGCTTAACTAACTTTTGGACAACGCCGTATTCACTTGCCATTGACATTGCGTTATTCCAAGGAATAATGAAGGCAACTTGATTGTAGAAACCAAAGGACAATTGTTTCATTTGACCCCAATGACCTCGAGCAAATCTTGCAAAATGCAGCATTACGTGATTGCGCCCACTTTCTCACCAACATTAACTGACATGCGGATTACAAGCTTTTGTGTCTATTCAAGTTCTGTATAGCTTGACAGTTTCCTATTCGGAAAACGCTACCGGCAAACATAACCCTTAGATGTCTGCGAGCATAGGCGAGTGGTCTTGTGAAGAGGCCCATTCATTTGATAAAAACCTTTTAGAATCAACACTTTGCAATCTTCATGCCAAAGGTGTAGTTCATGCCAAAGGTGTAATGGCAGTTGTATTCGCATTTGCCCCTTCAGCAAGTCCACCATTTTAGGGAGGCATAAAAAACCCCACTTCTTTCGGGTATTTTAGGGGAGCAGAAATAGAAATCTTTTTGTACCTTTGGGGTTTCACTTTTTATGCATAATTCCAAAAAACAACACCATGAGATATTGTCTTCGCTTCTGCCTGTTGGTTGTATTGGCCGGAAGTTCTTGGCTTTTGGCCCAAACGCCGGATGCCGGAACCATTACGTTTGATAAACTTTTTAATGGCTACTATGGTGGCGAGAGCTTTGGCCCGGTTCGTTGGTTGGAAAGTGGAACCGCATATACCACCTTAGAGCGCCCTACCAATGGAAGTACCGGGCAAGACTTGGTGCGGTACGATACGGCCACGGGTGCGCGAAGTGTCCTGATTCCGGCCAGCACTTTTGTCCCACAAGGTGCAACAAAACCTTTAGAATTGGAAGAATACGAGTGGTCGCCGGATCGTAAACAACTGCTGATCTTCACCAATTCCGAGCGCGTTTGGCGCACCAATACGCGCGGGGATTATTGGGTTTTGGAGGTGGCCTCCGGGAAATTGTGGCAATTAGGCGGTAAAGCACCCGCTTCTACGCTCATGTTTGCCAAGTTTTCGCCGGATGGCAAGCATGTTGCCTATGTGCGCCAGAACAACCTCTACGTAGAAGCACTTGCAACCAAACGCATTGTGCAACTCACCCGTGACGGCTCCAGAACCACCATAAACGGAACCTTTGACTGGGTGTATGAGGAAGAATTTGGCTTGCAAGATGGCTTCCGATGGAGTCCGGACGGGAAAAACATTGCTTATTGGCAATTGGATGCAAAAGGAGTAAGGGATTTTTTGATGATTAACAATACAGATTCTTTGTATTCCTATGTGATCCCAATTCAGTACCCAAAAGCTGGAACCACAAACTCGGCGGCCCGTGTTGGCGTGGTGGCGGCTACAGGTGGCCTTACCAAGTGGATGAATGTACCCGGAGACCTCCGGAACAACTACATTGCGCGGATGGAATGGGCTGGAAATGCGCAAGAGTTGGTAATCCAACGCATGAACCGAAAACAAAATACCAATCAAGTCATGTTGTGCGAGGTCAAAACCGGACGCACACGCACCGTCTTTACCGATGCCGATCCCAAAGCATGGGTGGATGTGGTAGATGACTTGATCTGGACGAACGACAGCCAAACATTTACTTGGGTCAGTGAGCGGGACGGTTGGCGGAAACTGTACAAAATTCAACGGGATGGTAGCCGTGTAGAAGCCATTACCAAGGGCGATTTTGATGTGGCGCGGGTGCTGCAAATAGACCCAACATCGGGATGGGTTTATTATATGGCCTCGCCGGAAAATCCCACCCAACGTTACCTCTACCGCATCCGCTTAGATGGAACGGGGAATGAGCGGCTTACGCCCAAGCAGCAATCGGGCGTTCACCAATACACCATTTCGCCCAATGGACAATTTGCCCTACACACTTGGTCGTCTTTTGGCGTGCCGCCCGTCACCGAGATCATCCGCCTGCCCAAGCATGAAACCCTCCGCATTCCCGTGCCCAATACCCGCATGAAAGAGCGCGTGGCCGAAATCCGCGCCGCAAAGTCCGAGTTCTTTCGCATAAATGCCGGAAATGGTGTGCAGTTGGACGGTTGGATCATGAAACCCGCCGATTTTGACCCCGCAAAAAAATACCCAATCCTCTTCCACGTATATGGCGAACCTGCCGGACAAACCGTTATGGATTCTTGGGGCGGACGGAACTTCCTGTGGCACACCATGCTCACGCAAAAAGGCTATATCGTCGCCAGTTTGGACAATCGCGGCACGCCTTCTTTACGCGGTCGGGATTGGCGAAAGGTGATTTACGGCAAAATTGGGGTTTTGGCGTCGGAGGAACAAGCTACCGCCTCGCGGAATATGGCCCAAAATTGGTCGTGGATAGACTCCACAAGAGTCGGGGTTTGGGGCTGGAGTGGCGGCGGCTCTATGACCCTCAACCTGCTTTTCCGATCACCCGAATGGTACAAAACGGGCATGTCGGTAGCACCCGTCCCCGACCAACGGCTCTACGATACCATCTACCAAGAACGGTACATGAATACCCCGCAAGACAATCCAGAAGGTTATCGGATTGGGTCGCCCCTCACCTTCGCACACCAACTCAAGGGCAACCTTTTGCTCGTGCATGGTACAGGAGACGACAACGTGCATTACCAAGGAACCGAGCATTTAATCAATGCGCTGATTGAGGCCAATAAACCATTCACTATGATGGCCTATCCCAATCGGGCACATGGCATTTACGAAGGAAAAAACACCAGCCGCCATTTGTATGAATTACTAACCCGTTATTTGCTTACCAATTTAGCCGCAGGTGCACAATAGCAGAGAAGCCTTTTAACAAAAAAGACCGCTCTTCCGCCCGTGCAGAAATACCCCTTTTTCCTTCATCCAAACCTTGCCAATTCTTTGTGATAACTTATGTGGGTGTAAGCCGTGAATTGCCCTACTTGCACCCACAAAAAAATAAAAAAATGAAAAACATGGGCTTTGTACACGATCTATAAATTTGTACACGATCTATAAAGACGAAACACTTAAGATATATTGAGATCGCCTCTATCTTATCGTATGCTGTCTTGTTCAAGAATGGAAGGGCCGCTGTTAGAAAAATCCGCCTAATAGTTCAACCACGGGGCTTCGGCTACGTTAAACCAGCTATTCCTCGTCATATATAGATGCCACCCCTACGGGGCTTTGTTGTGTGTTTGGAAACGGATTTCTATTAAGATGCCGCCCCTACGGGGCTTTGCCATTCATTCAAAAGTAGAACAAACCCTTGAAAAACGAGCATTTACGCAATTCCGTGAGTTCCTCCATGATTCCCGCGTGGCAAGGCGGCCCTTACAAAAATCCGCCGGAGCAAGGATGGCTTCGACTTGGTTCAGCCACCGAAGCCCGATGAACAAGGGCGAATTGCCTTGCAGGGGAGGAATTGTAGAGACGAAGAGATTTTTCTTCAGGCCAAAAGAAGGCCGCCGGCAGGCACTTGTATGCACTCAGTTAATAGGCTTGATTTGATTAACCCAAAACACCTGTTAAATGGTTACAAGTTAAAGGCTGGCTCAATATTGAGCCAGCCTTTAACTTAACAGGATTTTAATGCTTTCACGTACCATAAAAATCATACTACGATAGAGGCGATCCCTATATAATCGTGGGGCATTTCGTTCTCCTCACAAATTAACCACATAGACTTTAAACCACAACAAGAAACTATAATCCCCAACCACAAAAGCGATTGGGGGATCAATAGGCCGAATTACTGACAATTGGTGGTATGATAGGCATCCGATTTACCTCTGCCGTCTGCACAACGCCAAGCGGTTTCTACTTTTTCCGCTACCCAAACCCGGCTGATTTGTTTGAAACGAATTTTTTTCACCTCTCCGACAACGCTGTCATCCTCTAAGCCTTCAATACGGAAGGTGCAGGTTTGTATTTTTCCGTTTTCCGTAGGTGCTGCACACCACACGAGAGGCTTATTCCCCTCTAAGCTAAGCGACCGCAACATAGCTTCTGGTGTTTGGATTTGGGGGCTTCGCACTTCCGTAAGCAATTCGTCGAAGGCATCCTTCTCCTCTGCGGCAATGGTCGCCATTTTTAAAATTTTGAAAGAGGGGATTTTAGGAGCGGTCTGCGCCCAAACCATCGGTGTACCCAACAAAACAAGTAGGATTAAAAAAAGTTTTTTCATTTTACCTCTGTTATGGCCTAAGGTGATGAAGTATTTACATTGGCAACATCGGGAATTTCACTGGTGGAATCAAGCATTTTGAGACTTTTTTCAACTTTTTTATTTACGGCGATGATCGCCTGTTCGGTCAGAAAGTTTGTGACCGCATCTCGCCAGTGTACGCCATCAGCCTCCATAAAATCCGAATGTGCGGCATTGGTCAAGCAACACAAGGACTTAGCCCCCTTCAAATTGTTATAGATTTCTTCCACTTCTTCTCGGCGAACGTGTGGGTCTTTTTCTCCCCAAATCAGCAAGGTAGGTTGAGTGATTTTTTTGGCATAATCGGTAGGCCGATGACGGAATGCCCAAAACCCATTCTGAACGCCACCCCAGAAAACCATAAGGCCAGCAATTGGAAAGGTAGGGAGGCCGATATTTTCGAATCTATTGGCGACGGCACGGTACATGGAGCCAAACGGACACTCCAAAATGAGGGCTTGAGGCCATTTTTCTGTGCTTTTAAACGCTTCTGATGACATGGCTTTTAGGATGGCAACAGCGCCCATAGACGTCCCAAATAACAAAATATGCTCCTCTCCCAAAGCCAATAAGTACCGATAAACGGCGATGACCTCTTCGGCCTCGTAATAGCCAATGCTCGTTTTGGCGCCAGTTGAACCGCCAGAGCCGGAGAAATCTACCAACAAAACATCATAGCCTTCATGGTTGAAAAACGAGGCTTTGTCTAAAAGATCGGATTTCTTACTGGTATAGCCATGAAACAGTACGACCGTACCTAGGGCATTTGTTGTGGAAATACGCCATGCTTCTAAGGTATGTCCAAATCCTTGAATTTCAATGGTTTCATAAGGGCGATTGGGCATTTGGACATTCTGTGGCCGAGGATTCCCAACCCCTTTTAAGGCTGCTTGGAACCGCTCCGATGAGGTTAACTCGGACGGGTGTTTCTTCAAACCTCGTGGTGTATCTACATATCGGGTCAGCAGATGGGCGTGACGAAAAGCCAGCGCATTGACAGCGGCAACCGTTGCAGCGCCAAGCGCAATGCCAACATTCCGAACATATTTCCCAACAGAGGAGGGCGGTGTAACAGGTGTTTTCATGGCACATCGTGATAAGGAGACGTTTATCGCATGATAAAGAAGCGAGATGGTTGGGTCTTCAACGAATCATCATGAAATTTAGTTGCAGGCGTAATCACCTTTTTAACCATGAACCCAGACGTCCGATCGTACTTGATTCAAGCTATTGTATTGAATTTGAATGACACAAAAAACGAGATCATTAGCTTGAATTTTAAGGAGTGAAAAATATAATACCAATTAGCTATTGAGATTGCCTCTACCTTATGGCATAATGTGTTGTTCAATAATGGCAAGGCAACACTTAGAAAAATCCACCGAATAGTTCAGCCACGAGGCTTCGACTACGATCAACGCGCTATTTCTTTGTCATATATAGATGTCACCCCTACGGGACTTTGTTGTGCATTTGGAAACCGATTTCTACTAAGATGCCGCCCCGCTGGGGCTCGGCTGTGCGTTTTGTAAAGCAGGACAAACCTTTGAAAAACCAGCATTTACGCAATTCCGTGAGTTCCTCCATGATTCTCGCGTGGCAGGGTGGCAGGCCCGTCTGCGGCCGGCAGGCTTGATTTGATTAACCCAAAACACATGGTAAATGATTACAAGTTAAAGGCTGTCTCAATACGCTTTACGCACAACGATTGATTATATCTTCGCTATGATGTGTAGTGAAAGTAACCCATTTAACAAACCCTTAACCGTTTAGGCTTTCCATATTTTTTCTCACCCTAAACAAGAGGATTAACATGAAACTCAAAATTTTCCTTCTATTTCTATTTTGTAATGGCTTGCCATTTTGGACGCAAGCCCAAAACTTGTTTATAGTCAATCCGCAAACGAATTGGCAATATAACGGTACGATTGAAGAGGCAACATTCGCAGTCGTACCCAAAGGCGCATATTTTGAAGTAAGTATGTACCTGAGCTTTTCCGCAAGAGGTGTTTCTCAAAATTTTAATGCCAACGATCAATTAGAAATTCGTTATTTATTCGATTTACCCGAACAAGCCATCATCACCGATTCGTGGCTTTGGGTAGAAAATGACATTGTTTCAGCGGCGCTCATGGATCGGTGGAAAGCCACACAGATTTACTAAAACATCGTAAATCGGCGACTCGATCCGTCTTTACTTACTTATAAAAACACGTATAACGGTACGTCTTATTATCAACTGAGCGTGTATCCGATGAAACCAAGTGAGCAACGCAAGGTGAAAATCTCGTACTTGATGCCTGCTACATGGACATCGCAGACGGTTTCGTTGCCCATTCCGCTACAAATGTTGCGCCCATATACACAAAATTATCTTACGAATGTCAATACGGTTACCCTTAATGTGTTCAATAGCATATTTTGGAAGAATCCACGTTTAACAGGTACGTACTCTGCTACCTTGAACAATGTAAGTAATTCAACTTTGGGCGAATACAAAACGGCAAAAATTCCCATCAGTATAACATCTACGAAGTTAGAGAATGCCAACTTAGTATTCGATTCGCCTTTGCAAAATGGAGTGTATTTGAGCCAATATTGGGACGAAAATGCCAAAGATGGTTGGTATCAATTGGTGGTGATGCCTTCACAAATGATGCAAACACAAACAACCAAGAAAATCTCGTTCTTGTTTGATTGGGACATCAACAAAACCTCCATTACGCAGGAACAGATGTTGAGCGTGCTACAAAATAAAATGAGTGAAAATCTTACGCCTGCGGATTCGTTCAATGTGGCATATTTCAGCGGTTTGAACTACAAACAACTGAGTCCAAATTGGATTCCTGCAACAACTACCAATATCCAGTTCGCCTTTTCCACGCTTTCACAAGCCAAACTTTCGACCTATTCCAATTTGCCCATTTTGCTTTCAAAAGGCTATGAGTTTGTACAAAGCAATCGTGGCGGGCGCGTTCTGTTGGTGAGTGCTTCCGATGGCTTGGCGAACATCACGGCTGCCAATCAGTTGATTGCCGATTTAGCGATTCCAAAAACTTCGATTTCGCCTATTCATATCGCAGATTTGACCAATCAGAACTATGCGTCCAATTTCACGAGTGGGCAAAATTTTTATGGCAACGATTATCTGTATCAAAACCTAACACGACAAACAGGCGGCGAGTATCGGACGATTCGCTCGGTTTCGCCGAATACATTACTCGAAACGATGGACCGTGCTTTTAGTGCTTTGGGCGATATTGCGGGCATTTTTGATGTGTATTCGCGTTTAGAAGGTGGTTTTTGTTATGGAAGAATCGGCTCAATCTCAGGGCAGGTGCCGCTCAATAAACCTTTTTTCCAATTTGGACGACTTTCTGCAAAATTACCCTTCATTGCAGATGTTTCAGGTGTGGTGCAAGGAAAGCCGTTTAGCCAATCGGTTCGGATCAACGATGTACGAAGCAGCGATTTTGCAACCGCGCAAATTTGGGGCGCACAACAAATGCGGCAAATCATGTCTGCAACACTTTCCAACAACAATTATTATTATAACTCGCTTTCCAATGATCAAGTAACCCAAGTGCAAGACCTCAGTTTTCAATATCGCCTGCTTTCGCCGTACACCGCCTTTTTAGCGCTCGAACCCAGCATGGGCGGTACGGTATGTAGCACTTGTCAATTCGGAAGCACCATTGGAGGAAAAATAACCGCCCTTGAAGTTGAAGGCGTTGCTGCAGATAAACTCGAGGCGTATCCCAATCCAATGCAGGAACAGACGACACTCAACATCACATTTGCGAAATCAGTCAATCCGCAAGAGGTGAAAATCGAGGTGTACAACTTACTGGGGCAAGTGGTAAAACGCCTTCGCGTGAGCGACATCGGCTTTACGCAATCGCTGACGATCCAATGGGACGGTAAGAATGAAAGTGGTGAAAAGGTTGCCAATGGCGTGTATCTCGTTTCCGTAACCACCAAAGATGGCAAACGCATGACGTTGAAAATTGTGGTGAAACGGTAAGTAACGAAGGGGAGATAATTTGACAAAACTCGCCGTTTTGTGTGCAACATTTTGTCAAATTTAAGCGGTGAAAGTGTCGAAACAAAGAACGACAAACAAAGAACAACAACCGAAAATTATTAGGCTCATCACAGACCCTCAATTTGCTGCATCCACGTTTTTTGTGAAGAAGCCCCAACGGATAGAAGCGTTGCTGTTTGTAATGACGCTCTGCTTGAGCGTATATGCCGCAATAGAGTACGAGTCCGAAGTCAGTTAAGCAAAGAGAACCAGACCCTCCCCAATCAGGTGAACAAACAGGTGAAAAACCTAACCGCCAGATGGCTCTTCATCCTCATGGCAGGCATCCATGTACTGCACCACGGAGACGCAAAGCCTATCATATTAAATATTTGAGGGGGTGGGAATGTCAGATACCAATTAAGAATTAAGCACATGCTTTATCCATCAACGCTGTGTTGAAAGGTTGAAAACGAGTAACCTCTAAACAGTGATTTTCCCTCATTGGAATAAGTACAAAACAAACGGTTGCCCCTCAATATCAGAAGCAACCGTTTTTTTATTCATTCCTATTTATACCGTTGCCGACGTTATGCGTTGTTCTCGGCCAACCAGCGTTCTACATCAATAGCGGCCATACAACCCGTTCCGGCAGCCGTAATCGCCTGACGATAAACGTGGTCTTGGGCATCACCACAAGCAAATACGCCCGGAATATTGGTAGCGGTATTGCTGGGGCCTGTTTTCAGATAGCCTGTGGCATCCATTTCCAATTGCCCCTTGAATACCTCCGTATTGGGTTTATGTCCAATAGCGACGAAGAATCCTGTAACGGTCAAGGTGCTGGTTTCGCCTGTTCGCACATTTTTCAGCGCAAGTCCCGTTACTTCCTTTTCACCCAAGACATCCTCCACAACCGTATTCCAAATCACCTGAATTTTGGGATTTTCCAAAACCCGTTGTTGCATGATTTTGGAGGCGCGGAAGCTATCGCGACGGTGAATGAGATATACCTTAGCCGCATGACGGGTGAGGTACTGGGCTTCCTCCATTGCCGTATCTCCGCCGCCCACAATGGCAATTTCTTGGTTTTTGAAGAAAGCACCGTCACAAGTAGCACATGCCGAGACCCCATATCCACGTAGGCGCAACTCGTTTTCTAAGCCCAGATACATGGCCGAAGCGCCCGTCGAGACAATAACTGTCTCGGCTAAAAACGGCATTTCCTCGTCCACCACCAATTTGAAAGGCCGCGCAGAAAGGTCCACCTCGGTGACCATGCCCCAGCGGAGGTCTGCCCCAAAGCGTGTTGCCTGATCGCGAAACCGTTGCATCATGTCTGGTCCCATAATTCCTTCAGGAAAACCGGGGAAGTTCTCTACATCGGTAGTGGTCATAAGCTGCCCTCCCGGCTCTGGGCCTTCAAAAACAACGGGGCTTAAATTGGCACGAGCTGCATACAACGCCGCCGTCAGTCCGGCAGGCCCGGTACCAATAATGGCCACTTTTAGGCGTTCGGCAGCCTCAAAATCTAATTCGTTAATCATTGTGTTCTGTCAAATAAGGAACCGAAGGCATCAAGCCTTAATAAAGGTTGATTAAGCGGCAGAAGCGGCCTTTTCGATGACTTTATCAAGGTGTGCGGCCATTTTTTTCTTTGGAGCCGCACCAATCAACTGATCCACCACTCGGCCTTTGTGAAAAATAAGGAGTGTGGGGATAGAACGGATGCCAAACTGTCCGGAAACATATTGGTTCTCGTCCACATTCAGTTTTACCACTTTTGCCTTGCCTTTATACTCATTGGCCAATTGTTCCACAGCCGGAGCAATCATGAGACAAGGGCCACACCAAGCTGCCCAAAAGTCCACCAAAACAGGGACATCGCTTTCTAAAACTTCGGTTTTAAAGGTTTTGTCGGTTACTGCAAGTGCCATTTTATTATTGGATTTAGGTTAATGATTCGTGATGTTGGTTTGTAGAAATGGGGGCGGACAACGGTTCTACGTAGCGGAGTTTGGCGAACATTTGCTCGAAAGCGGCTTTCATTTGCTCCCAAACCTCCAGATTAATGCAATAACATACGGAGGTTCCTTCCGTTTTCCCATACACAAGGCCAATTTGCCGCATCTCTTTCAGGTGTGCCGAGATGGTGGGTTGCGCAAGCGGAAGATCAAACTTTCCACAGTTGGTTGCTCCCCGTTCCATCAGTTGCTCCAAGATTGCAACACGGGCAGGATGTGCCAGTATGCGGGAAAAGGCCGCAAGTTCGTTCTGTGTTTTGTTAAAAGCCTCTGTATTGATTGCACCCATTTCTTTTATTGTTATATCGGAATATACAAATATATAAATAAAAAAAACAACACCGCTATTGTGAAATACAAGTGACGATACCGAGGTATTTACAGCAAACCCTCCTCGCCTTCTTCGCCTCTACGGGATTTTTTGGATGTTTGAGGTGATGTGGCGCCATTCGTGGGTGCTGGGGAAGTAGTTGATGTGCCTGATGGCGGCGTAATACCTCTGGAAAGTTGCCCAATTTCGGGCGCAAGTAGCGGCAACTGCGTTGGCGAAAGCCTAAAGACATCTTTATTGCCATCTATGGTGCCCAGAATCTCACTGGCCGTTTCTTTGAAAACCAATTCGCGTGTGAGTCCTGCCGTTGTTTTGATGCGAAGGATATGTGTGCCTCCTACTTTTAGGGCTGCTGGTTGTGCACCACTCACAAAGGCTTCGGCTTTTAAGGCTCCAAAGCGCCGCAACCATTTAACCGTACTCAAGGTATCGGCTGTTGTACCAATGCCGTTTAGGATTAATTGCCACTGGCCATTGATGTTTGCAACCTCATACTTCTCATCGGGTTTGACGACGGAAATACGCTCAATCGTAGCGATAGGAAGTCTTAGAACGGTGGTAGAGCGCCACTCGTCAAGGGCCGTATTGGTCGAGACATTGCCCTTAACTTGGAGCACGTTGGGGTCGTTGCCCATCCGCATAAAAAAAGATGCACCTTCGGCAGTGGTGTTTCCCAAGATAAGGGTACGGGTATTTTTGCCCATCGTAAGCACAATGGTGCGAGCAGCAGCTTCCACCCCATAGGTTTTGTATCGGTCTGGCGTATTGGCAACCGCATGCTCTGGTTTCAAAGCAACCAATTGACCAAGCAAGCGAGCTATGGCCACCGAGTCCGCCGGACTTTGCTGCGGATGTGTAATATGCCAGCCTTCGGCGCCCTTGAGCAGTTTAAGCGTGTCTTGGTTGGCCACACGAATTTCGATGGCGTCAATTTCTTCGGTGTTTATGCTCCAGTTCGGGAGTTTGACGGTTGAATCTAAACCACCAAAAATACCTGCGAAATATCCCATGACCAATACGCCTGCCAAAACTGCGGTGAGTAGGAGAACCTGCCCTTGCTTCATGTTTTTTGCTTTTTAAACGAAGATGTTACCTTGGGAAAATATACGGCATCCGGTTTAGGATCAAACAGTCTTAAACGCAAAATAACCGATCGGTGCGAAAAATAAATCATTTGCCTATGGCCTCCTTCATTTGATCCCGTCGTCAACGAAGTATGGGTCTCTCCGTGATTGCAGGGGCAAGCAAACTGCGTTATTAGAACGTACCACATAGGATTTTGACCTGCCCTTCAAACTTCCTTTTTGGTTAACGCATCATGGAGGTTATCTTTCTAAAGTGATTTTCTTATGGCAGAAGGTCTGCAATTTTGTTGTAGTACAACACACATCTACAATCGTATAGATCCATCATCTGCATTCCTCTTTGGATTTACTGATTAAAACCAATATCTGTGTAAATACTATGATGTGAAAGGAAGATATAAAATAAGATTTTTCCAAAAATGGCGGCGTTGTTTTTTATCATTACGGCACGATTTTAATTAGGAATTTAGTCGGATAAGTAATATCTTGATCTTCCCATCACCTCTATCTGTTCTTTTTTACATGTCTTAAACTATTTTTTATGCAGAATCAACAAGCTACCAGTACGTTGAAGTGGTTACTATTAGGTCTAATAGGTGTAATTGCCATTTCTCTTTTTATCCTTCAGCCAGACAAACCCGCAACCTTGCCAGATTTTGAACAGTTGGAAATGGGCGAAGATGGTGCGGGCCGAGCAGAATTCGACCGGATTCGCTTTCAAGACCCGAAAACCAAACAAATCCCCGAAGGCATAAGGACAAGAGAGTTACGGTTTATTCAAGATTTGCCTATACGACTCGAAGGGGCTGCCCTAAACAAAACCAGCGCAGACGTCCTTTCTTGGACACAAAGAGGCCCGTACAACGTGGGTGGAAGAACCAGGGCCGTATTATATGATGTGAGTGACGCAACCTATAATACCCTGATTGCAGGAAGCCCGACAGGAGGCGTATGGCGCACGACAAATGGGGGGGACTCTTGGAGCCGCAGCACCCTCAATCCTTTGGCAGGTTTTTATGAACTACATAACGTAACAGCCCTAACACAAGATACGCGGAGCGGTAAGACGGCTACGTGGTATTTCGCAGGAGGAGAATATGGGACTTCTCATGGAGCTAATGGTTATTTTACTTTGCTTGGGGAAGGAATTTGGAAATCCACCGATAGTGGGGTTTCTTGGACGCAGTTAAACGCGAATATTGGCAGTGCGCCCTCGCCTCAATCTTGGAATTCTCGATTTGATTATGTCTGGGACTTGGCTATAGACCCTTCCAATACCTCACAAGACGAGATTTATGCGGCTTGTGCCTCCGATTTGATTATGCGCTCAACCAATGGCGGAACCTCTTGGTCTGTTGTATTAGGGGCCTTTGGCTCATCGTCTCGTTATACCGATGTGGCAGTGAGCAGCACGGGAAGGGTTTATGCAACTTTTGGAAACGTTTCGGGGAGTGCCTCCACCAAGGGCATTTTTACGTCTTCTTCTGGTGATTCTGGCTCTTTCACCAATATTACCCCGGCTGCGCTCACAGGAAATTACAGAAGGATTGAGATTGCCATCTCTCCCTCCAATGAGGACATCGTGTATTTTCTGGCAAATACGCCCGGCGCAGGAACGCGTGATCATATGCTCTTTAAATATCAACTTTCTACCAATACATGGACGGATTTATCTGAAAACATTCCTAATTATGGTTCTTTTCAGAATGGTATTTTTAGTTCGCAGGGCAGTTACGATTTGTTGGTCAAGGTCAATCCAAGCAATGAAGACCAAATCTATATTGGCGGAACGAGTTTATACCGTTTAACCTTCTCGCCCCCAGCAACAGCCGCAACGGAATCGGTACAAATTGGGGGCTATAGCAATACCGGAGATAACTGGAGCGGAGTTACAGGTTACATTGACCAACACGCGGATCAACATGCTTTAACCTTTCGTCCGGGTAGCAGTACCATTGCCGTATCGGGGCATGACGGCGGGATTAGTTTTACCAACGATATTACGGCAAGCACGGTTGTATGGGACAACCAAAACAATGGCTACAATACTACCCAGTTCTATTCGGCAGCCGTGGCACCAAATATGTCCGGTGACAACGTGCTGGTCGGAGGTATGCAGGACAATGGTTCTTGGTTTGTAAATTCGTCTTCACCAACTGCAAATTGGGTTGATGAATTAAGTGGAGATGGTTCATTTGCCGCGATATCCGACAATAAAGGTTATTATTACTTTTCTTGGCAGAACGGGACTATTTACCGTTTCCGATTGGATGGCGCTGGAGGGCTTTTGGGATTTAGAAGGGTAGATCCAACAGGGGCTTCTGGTTATCAGTTTATCAATCCCTTTATCTTAGACCCCACCAATACGGCTCGCATGTATTTGGCAGGAGGCACGACCATTTGGCGCAATAGCAATTTAGAAGATGCTGCCATTACCGAAGGGAGTAATAGCACGCTCGCAACCAATTGGACCCAACTTTCTGGCACGAATGTGAGTGGGGAATCCATTTCGGCGGTCTCGGCTTCAACATCGCCTGCAAACCATGTGTTTTACGGAACCATAGGAGGGCGTATCTATCGGTTAGACAATGCGGATGCAGCAACCGCAGCCAGCGTGCCAGTCGAGATTACAGGTAGTGGGATGGCTGGTAGCAGTAAATACACCTCTTCCATTGCCATTGATCCCACGGATGCCAATAAAGTCTTGGTCACGTATTCTAATTACAGCATTATTAGTGTTTATTACACCACAAATGCACTTTCTGCAACCCCTACATGGACCAACGTAAGTGGCAACATCGAGCAAAATGCGGATGGCAGCGGGAATGGGCCTGCAGTGCTTTGGGGGACGATCATGCCCTATCAAGGGGGGACATTATATGCACTTGGTACAAGTACGGGCTTGTATTTATCAACAAGTGTGAATGGGAGTACCACTTGGACGCGAGAGGCCGGCGTTGGTATAATGCCCATCAGTATGGTCGTTCCACGTATGAAAGATGCCAACCTTTTTGTGGCGACCTTTGGAAATGGTATGTTTCAAGGAACGGGTCTGACTGCGCTGCCCATTCAGGTCGCGGGTTTTATGGCCACTCAGGAACAGGATAATGCCATTTTGGAGTGGCGGGCCTTCAGTCAGTCCAATATAGATGCTTTTGTCATTGAACATGCCTTCGGAGCGAATGCACCGTTTAAAGAAGCCTTCACCATTAACCCAGAAAACAAAGACGCGCCAGAAAATGCGTATCGGAGGAAGATGCCCAATTTACTGCCGGGGCATCATCGCTTTCGACTTAAGCAAGTGAGCACAGACGGACGAATTTATTACACGGATGAAGTTGGGTTAGATGTTGCTTTGGCGAATAAATTCTTGCTCAGCGAGGCGTACCCTAATCCCTTTAATCCACAAACAAAGTTTCATTTTGCTACGGCAACATCACAACGGGTTACGGTCAAAGTCTTTAATGCCCTCGGTAAACAGGTGGCTACCCTGTATCAAGGAACGGTTCCGGCAAATGAAACCCAGTTTATTACGTTTGAGGGAAATGGCTTGGCCAGCGGCTTGTATTTGGTACAGGTTTTGGGACAAAACTTCTCGGCTGTACGCAAGGTGAACTTGGTCAAATAGTTTTTTGGCAAGCAAAGTCTTGGCATGTCATTTGTAATGTTGTTTTTTACTTTTGATACCCTAAAAACGTCAAAACAGCCACACACAAACAAAAATGCCATGAAAAACCTCCAAGACTTTGCTCCTTTTGTGATAAATGCCAAGACCGAGACCAATATTACGGGCGGCACTTATAAAGTGCGTAGAAGGATGTTCGTTAGACCAGAAGCAAGTTCACTCATAAGAAGGAAAATTCATGTTTATGAAGAAGGCTCCCTTGATGGTGGTTTACCGATTGAGTACCCGCTCTATATCCCAACGGATCCGTTTACACCGCCTAAACTCCCCTAAGACCCATTCGTGAGGGTGAAATTTAATGGGTTATGGCGACCAAACCATAACCCATTTTTCATCTGTGGAGAACACCTTATCCTCCATAAACTTGAGTATTAAACCTGATTCATAAATATACTAAGAGGAAAAGCCGCCGGGTTCCGGTATTGTTTGGCAATTTCAAACGTGCTTGTTAAGATAATTTTGGATGCCTTCTTGGATGTTTTTTATGAAGTCTTGGCGGTCTGGAGATTTGTTTAAAAACGTATTTACCGGATACAAGTGGGCTTGTTGGTAGCTATCGGCAAAAAGTTCAAAGCGCTGACGGGCGATGAAGTTAGACATAGCGGGGCGCTTGCGGTGTTTCCGCAGGGCTTCGATGTCAATCGTGGCATTGGCCACCATACTTTCGCCATAGCCTGCTTCGCACAAGACCAATCCTTCGTTGTTAATGATCTTTGAAAGGCCGTCGGTGCTGGCAAATGGGATGTCTATGCCCGCAATACCTGCCGAGTTTGCAGAAACGACATAGGCCATATTTTCGATGGCGCGGGCAAGTTTAGCCACCCCTTTCTGGGTTAATAACGGGCTTCCAATTTCGGAAGTGGCGTGTAGAAACACTTCTGCGCCACGCATCATCAAACAGCGTGCAATTTCGGGGTATAAAATTTCTTCGCTGGCAATACACGCTAAATTGCCAATCTCGGTTTTTGCAACGGGAAAAACGCCATCCAAACCATAAATCTCCACATAGCGATCCCAGACATCATGCGGCGTTGGCGCAAACATGCTATTTAAGCGGCGATAGCGCAAGATCATTTCGCCGGTTGGGGCAAATACAAAACCTGCTTGGAAGTATAATGCTGGAAAATGCGGGTCTAATTCATACGCATTTCCGCTCAGAAAAATATTTTGATCTTTGGCAATTTCGGCCAAGGCGGCATATTCCGGGCCTTGTGCGTGAAAACAAGCTTTTTCTTGCCAAAGCGCGAAACTTTCGCCCATGGGAAAGCCCGTCGCGAAATATTCGGGCAAGACCACCAAGCGTAAATCGGGGCCAATAAAGCGCTTGCTTGCCGCAATTTGTTGCGCAATTTGGGCAATATTTTTCAAGACCTGTTGCCGTGCAGCTTGGGGTGCAAGCGCATTCACTGCATGGCAAGTTGTTTGAAGGGCAAGGGCTTTATACGGCTCCATTCTCAAATTCCTTATACACTCAAACGACGGAGGCAGGTGTCTATTAAGGTCAAAAACACCTCACGTTCCTCTAACGTCAGGTCTTCAAATAATTGCTCGTTGAGCTTTTTCCGCATTGGTTGGAGGGATTCCAAGAGTTTAACCCCTTCCGGCGAGAGGGCAAGACGTTTGCGGCGGCGGTCTTCTGTGTCCTCGATCTGTACCGCCAAGCCTTTGTCTAATAAAGTACCAATTAAATTGGTAACGTTTGGGCGGGAGACGTTAAGGGCGCGGGTGATCTCGGCAGCAAGAATTTTTTTATCGTGTTGTTCACTCTCAAAAAAAGGCAGATTAGGGTCTTTTGCCAAATAAAGCATAATCAGCCATTGTTGGGTTGTTATGCCCAAGCCTTGGCTAATCTGGTCTCGGCGGCGTTTTAAGGCATCTCCCAATGCAATAAGATGAAGGATAATGGACTCCTCCAAGCGTTTTTCAATCATGGACATTTAAGGTTACGGGTGGAAAAGACGGCGTATGATTGATTGTTTCAAAAGAATTTAGGGCAATAAGTGCCCAATTCCCGTACCCGTCAGGTTTATGCAACCATTTTTAGATGAAATATACTTTAGGATTGTTTCTACGGCATGAATTCGGAAGGGCAATCCACTGATGTAGGGCGTTAGCATCAGGCTAAACACCCGTGCGCCGTGGGTTCCCGCTTCTTCATAGAGTGCATCAAACTGGTCTAAGACTTGTGTGACAAAGCCCTCTTGGGTTTGGTGGTAGTCTATTAAGATACGGCGATCCGATATTTCTTGCGAGAGCGGTAAGGCAACCAATTTCCCACCGTGCGTCTTCATCCAATAAGGCAAGTCATCATTTGCCCAATCGCAAATAAACGTACAACCAGCGGCGGCAACCAAGTGTGGGGTCTCGAACGATTCAGAAAAGGCGGGTGAGAGCCAACCGTTTACCGCTTGACCAGAGCGGCTTCTAAGGATTTCTAAGCTTTCGGCAATGTATTGTTTTTCCAAGTCGTGATCCATGCCGCCGTAATGCAGTGCGTCCATGTCTTTTCCATGCGCCACGACTTCATGCCCCGCTTTTACCACTTCTTCCAACAACAGCGGGTACTTTTCCGCTATCGCTGCATTGATGGCGAAATTAGCTTTAAAGCCATAAGAATCAAGCACTTTCATTAAACGAAAAACGCCAACCCGATTGCCATAATCGCGGGTGGTGTAGTGACGAAAATCGGGGTAGGGCGTAACCATGCTGCCGGGTGCTTTAAAAGGCTTGCCCGATGGATTGAGCGGGAAAAACTCCAGCGGAATGGTTAGCATAACCGCCACACGCGCATTGTTGGGCAAGGTAAGCGATGGACGTTCAAAGAGGTTTGACCACGCATACAAGTCGTGATCCATCCGATGTCCGCGCTTGGGATATTGAAGAAAAATCTCGTCTAATGGCATGGTTTAAACTGGTTGGGGATTCCAAGAAGCAAAGGTATCGTAATAATGCTCGGCGTAATAATCGGCGATTTCGCGGGCGGTCGTAACCCAAACATCCGGATGATTGGTGATGTATTGCAGTGCTTCTTCAAAGGGCTTAATACGGTGCGGATGCCCTACCAAAAACGCATGGAGCGGAATGCACATCACCGTTCCGCTTTCTTCACTTTCGGCATAGAGTTGGTCAAACTGCCGTTTTAGCACATCGCCATAATGGCGCGGCGACATCAGATAGGAATTATAGCAAATGACATCATTCACCTCCAACGAGTACGGCATGGAAATCAACTTTCCTTGTCTTACGCGAATTGGTTGTGGTTGATCGTCTTGGAAAAGATCGCAGGTATAGCGAATCCCATATTCGGCGATGAGGTCGAAGGTGCGTTCGGTGTGCGTTAGGGCCGGCGCAAGCCAGCCAGCAATGGTCTGCCCGGTGGCTTCTTTAACCGTATGCAAGGCATCTTCGATGATGCGCCGCTCTTGGGCTTCGTCCATGCCATAGCAGTAGCGCGTGTTGTAGATGCCATGCGAGAAAAACTCCCAATTTCGCTCGTTGCATGCTTTGATGATTTCGGGATGGTGCTGGCACATCGCCACCGAGAGCGAAACACTACCGCGCACGTTGTACTTATCCATCGCCTCCATCATACGATAATGCCCAACTCGGTTGCCATAGTCGCGGGCGGAATAACCTACAATATCGGGATTGGGCCTGCCCCAAGGGGTTCGATATGGATTCTTGGGCGGATCAAGCTCATAAAACTCGATATTTGGCGCAACCCAGAATGCGATTTTGGCCCCATTTTCCCATCGGATTTTTGGGCGGTTTTTATACGGCCAATAGGGGTATAATTCAGGGTCTCGCATCATAAGGCATTTGGGTTTTTCAGGTAATCTAATACTTCTTGGTAAGAAACCACGTCTGCATATTTTAACAGCAGATCGGTCAAATTGGCAAAATGGAAACTTTCGTGTTTATCGGCAACACATTCTTCGGGAACGATGGTGCGATACCCTCGCGAAAGTGCATCTACCGCCCCTGCCCGCACACAGCCCGAAGTGGAGCCACCCGTCAAAATGACGGTATCCACTTGATGCCAAACCAAGAGCGATTGTAGCGGCGTTTCAAAAAAAGGCGAGGGCATCCGTTTGCAATACACTACATCCGAAGGAAGCACCTCCAAACGGTCGTCAAACGCTGCACGGCGGCTACCAAACTTAATGTTTTGGAGTGAATCCGGCGTGTCGGTACGTGTTCCCCAAACCCCTGCATCTTCGCCCGAATCCATATACGCCACGTAGGTAAAGACTACGGGCAAGGATTTTGCCCGCGCCAAGCGGTTGATTTCGTTGATGTATGGTATTTGGTTGGGATCGGTTTCATAAGCCGTTTTGAACTCGTCGGTTTTGGTATAGGCTTTTTGCAAGTCAATATTGACAATGGCGGCTTTTCGCCCAAAACCAAACTTGGCGCGTGTTGGGTTTGCCTTGATCTCGTGATAAAGTTCACGCGCTGTCTTGTTAGATCGCTCCATGTTTTTTAGTGATTTAAGCGGGTTTAAGCCAATCGCCAATGCCATACGGGTCTGCTAAAGCCCCAGAGACGTGTTCATGTCGGATTTTCCACGCGCCTTCGTATTTCACCAAGACAAAACTTGCCCGAAAGGTGTTTTCAAACATGCGCCCTTGAATATTCACGTTTAAGCGAATTATGCCAGCCACCCAGCCCATTTCAGCAGTTTCTTGGCTGAACGGCCCTTCTAACCACGTGATGCTTTTTAAGGAAATGGCCGAGGCACAGAAATCCGTCCAGCCTTTTTGGATTTTCGTGAAACCGATGGTCGTCAGGCGTGGTCCTTCCAAAATGATGTAGGTTTCTTCGGAAGGATCGTATTTGGCCAGAATTTCAGGCAAGTTTTTTTCGATAATTGCCTGATAATGCTCGTTTACGGCTTGAATCATTTACATTTCGTTGATTTCGTCGGCAATTTGGTGCATCGGCTTGTTGTTTTCGGGTTGGGCAATGGCCTCCAATTCTTGCTGGACGATGCGTAAAAGGCGAGCGCTGTATCGGGCGTGCCAAAGCTGACGGGCTTCGGCGGCTTCTTCGTCGGGCGAGTAGGCTTCGATTTCTTCACGAGAGACCAAGCCTTTTTCCGCCAAAATCCGTTCGAGGGTATCGAGACGTTCACGGGTTACGGCAAGTTCGGTTGCGACCGCCATCGTAATATTCAAAACCCGTTCTACGGCTGGGTCTTCGAGGAAATACGGGCGTTCGCCTTTGGCTTTATTGCCCGCCATCAAAATATCATTCATTGTTTTTAGGGTTTTTGTTAAAATTAGGGTTTCCAGCCGCCAAAAACATTCCAGATCGGGCTTCTGCCATAGTCTTCTTTGACATTGGCGTCTTGTTTTTTCTCGTCCAAATCATTAATAGCTTTTACGCCTACTTGCATAAAATTGGCACGTGGGACGCCAGCGGCTTCCATTAAGTCTTCCGGCTGTAGGTCGTGCATATGCCCCCAATAAGGTTCGGCGTTGTAGTACGCATCCCAATCGCGCATGAATTGCTCGTAATAGCTCATTTCGGGGGTGTATTGGGGCTGCTCGATGTGGAGGTTTAGCCCACCCGGAGCCAAAACACGGTTGATTTCGCGAAAGATGCGGTGGATGGCCTTCCCACCGGTTTCATGCAGGAACATGGTCGTCTGCACCCAATCAAAGCTATGATCGGCAAATTCTGCCATGTTCTCTGCATCAACTTGCATGAAGGTTACCTTTTTAACCCCCAAAGCATTGGCACGCGCCGCACCGTAGCGCAACATGGGCGCACCAGCATCTATTGCAATGATCTCGGCATTGGGATACATTTCGGCAATGGGCAACACATTATGCCCCAAGCCACAGCCAATGTCCAGAATACGTTTGGGCTGAAAATCAGGATAGGTTTCCTTTACCCAATGGGCAATGGCTTTGCCCCCACCATCGGTTAAACGGCCCAACATGCCGCCAGTGGTCACAAATAAGCCTGTATCGTAATTTCCAGCATTGGCAACATCGCCTTCCATGTACTCGGTGTGATAACTTCCGGGCATCAAGTGGTTATCCACATGGCGGAGATAGGCCGGAACCTGAAAATCGGGTTTCAGCACCAAGTTTTTGCCATCTCCAATCCATTTTTGTGCTTTTTCGGCGAGGTCTTCCGCCTGACGCATGACCACCGATCGGCCTGCTTGTTGGCGCATCTCCATCGTACAACGCCGGAGTGCTGCCCACGTTTGGTACATTGGGTCTTGGCTCATGGCGGCTTGTACCTCGTGCCGATTTTGGAAGGTGCGTCCGTTTTCCTGCACAAAATTTGGCTCCACGCGGTTGTCGTAGGCAATTTTGTTGCCGGGGGCAATGACCGTCGAGATAAAACGATTCAGGTTTGCCAAGAAGTTGTACCGTGCGCGTTCGTCATGGTCAAACGCTGGCATCATGTCGTGCCGATGCAGTTTGGTGAACACAGGTGGGATTTGATAACTCATTTTTTAAAAGTTTAAGTTATTACAAAATAATGACTTATATCTCTTCATGACCATACCCGCCGCCGCCGGGCAATTCCATCACCAACTCCTCTCCGGGAAGGAGTTTATCATGTCCTTTGGGCGGGGTAAAACGTTTTTTGCCGTCGGGTGTGCGGATAAATAACTTGCCTTTTCGTCCATGTTTGCCACCAAAAAGCCCATAGGCTTGGCTATTGACTTTTTCGGTTACATTGCTGATCTGGATGGGTGTTGTGCCAATGTTGCGGTAGGCGAAACGTTGCCCTGCACCGCCGTTAAATTTGCCACGACCGCCACTATTGGGGATCAGGCTCTTTTCGGTAACCAAGACGGGCGCATCGTGTTCAAAAACCTCGATGGGAACGTTGGCGACGTTTGTTGGATAGCAAAGGGTTGGGCTGCCATCTTGCCCCTTTCGTCCGCCATAGCCACCTGCCAAGAACAGATATTCCACAAACTCCGTCCCATCTGATCGTTTACCACTTAGAACCATCACCCAAACGGCAGCGCCACAATCGGCTTGGACTTTATCGGGAACGGCTTGGCTTAGGGCCAACATAATGGGTGCATACAAGAGATTACCCGTTACATTGCGTGCGCCAAGCGGGGCCGGTTTTTGGGCATTGAGCAAACAACCTTCGGGCGCAGAAACATGAATGGGGCGAAAACTACCTTCATTATTTGGGACTTCAGGGCTGAAGACGCATTTTATGGGATAGGCGGTATAGGCAAAAACATAGTTTAACACGGCATTGATTGCCAAACGATGCACGGGCGAAGTACCCGTATAATCCACCCACACTTCATCGTCTTGAATGGTCAGGGCGCACTGAAAAGTAACGGGTTCATTCATCCCATCTCCATCAGCCAGATAGGTGGCATGATACGTGCCGTTGGGGGCTTGTCGAATGGCATCGCGCATGGCTTTTTCGCTTGCGGCAATGACTTGCGCCCCCAATTGGTCTATTTCGGTTAGTTGGTTTTCGTGCATTAAGCGATATAAAGCCCGAATGCCTTGATCGTTGGCAGCAACCTGCGCTAAAATATCGCCCAAGGTTTGGCGTGCTGCTCGCACATTGGTCTCGATAAAGCGGAAAACGGTCTCATTTTTGATTCCTGCGTCATACAACTTAATGGGCGGAATGTACAAGCCTTCTTCGTAAAAATCCTTCGCACCCGCACCCCAAAGCGCTCCGCCGATGTCTGGACTATGGGCAATACAACCTATAAATCCGATTAAACGCTCCTCATAGAAAATAGGAGAAACAATGCCAATATCGGGTTTATGCCCCGCACAAAGCCAAGGATCGTTGGTAATGACCACATCGCCTTCGCGCCAGGTCTCAAACGGAAAATGATCTTTGAGCAAGGCTTTGACCAAAAACGGTAATACACCCAAAAAGGAGGGCACACTGACGCTGCTTTGCGCCAAAGATTGCCCTTTTGTATCCATCAAAACCACCGCAAAATCGGCACTTTCGCGTGTAACCGAGGAGAAAGCCGTGCGCTGCAAGGTCGTTCCGGCTTCGTCCACAATGGAAATCAGCCGAGACCAGAGAATACTCAGTTCTATCGCACTAAATTGCTGTTCCGTGTTCATTCTTATTCGTGCATTTGGATGATGATATTTTTGAAGGCATCTACCCAAACGGTACTCTTTTTACCCACAACCGTTGTGCTTTCAAACTCTTCGATAATACAGGGGCCTTCAAAACGCTGCGCTATGGGCATTTGGTAGCGATCATACACAGGGGTTTCTTCGTAGCGCTCTCCCCAAAACACCATTCGATGCCCTTTCAAGAGTGCCGATGACGCACCAATGACGGTTTGTTCTGGTTGTACGGTTGGCTTCGGTGCGCTCACCAAAATGCGCCATGTAACCGTTTCGATGGGGATATGATCAAGGCTACGACCATAACGGAGCTGATATTCTTCTTGGAAACGCTGTTCAATGAGTGGAACAGTGGCCGCACTTAATTCGCCAAATGGAAGCGAGACAACAATTTCATGTCCTTGTCCTGCATATCGCATATCTATGGTGAGCTTGGTTTCGGCACGTTCGGCTGGAACGCCCGCCTCTGCCAAGAATGCCAAGCCTTTCTGCTGCATCTTCATGAGCATCCGATTGGTTTTGCCCCAATCCAATACCGATAAACGCGCCACATAACTACTGATTTCTTCGGTCGCGATTGGGCTAACCAAAAACCCCAAAGCACTCAACACGCCAGCACCGGACGGCACAAACAAGGCGGGTGCATTCATCAAGCGAGCGACATGGAACGCATGAACAGGGCCAGCACCTCCAAATGCCATCATCGAAAAATGACGCGGGTCTAACCCTTTTTCGAGAATATGAACCCGTGCTGCATTGGCCATATTTTCGTTCACAATCCGATGGATCCCCCATGCCGCTTCTTCAACGGAAATGCCCAGTGGCTCTGCAATTTTCTCCCGAATAGCGGCAATCGCCAAGTCTTTTCGCAAGGTCATCGTGCCACCAAGAAAGTAGTGTTCGTTTAAATAACCCAAGACCAAATCGGCATCGGTAACGGTTGGATTTTTGCCGCCGCGATTGTAGCAAGCCGGGCCGGGGGTGGAGGCCGCACTTTCAGGCCCTACACGTAGCAACCCCAACGCATTCACATGGGCAATGCTGCCGCCACCGGCACCAATTTCGATAAGGTCAATGACCGGAATACGGACGGGCAAGCCGCTGCCTTTCTTGAATCGTTTTTCGCGTGCGGCTTCAAAGTGATGGGTAATCTCGGGCTGGCCATTGCGGATGATCGAGGCTTTTGCCGTCGTTCCACCCATGTCAAACGCCACCAAGTCGGCATGTTCTTGCTGTACGGCTTGGCCTAATTGCCCTGAAAAAAATACGGTAGCCATTGCACCGCCTGCGGGACCACTCTCCAAAAGTTGAACGGGATTTTTACGCGCTCCTTCTAAGGTCGTGAGTCGCCCCGCCGAATCCATAATGTGAATCAACCCCGAAAAACCAAGCGCTTGTAACTTGATGTTCAATGTGCGGAGATATTCATCGGTCAGCGGTTGCACATAGGCGTTCATGGCTGTTGCGGAAGTGCGCTCGTACTCCCGAATTTCGGGCATGGTTTCACTACTAAGCGAGTAGGTAAGTTGCGGAAATTGTTCGCGGATCAGGTTGCCCACCACTTGCTCATGTGCAGGATTGGTGTATGCATGGAGAAAAGAAACCGCCACGCTTTTCACGCCTTGTTTGTGGAGTTTCGACAAGACCGCGATGACTTCCTCTTGCCGGATCCCTTCTAAGACTCGCCCATCTTTATCTATTCGCTCCCGAATCCCTTTGCGAAGCGGTTTTGGGATCAACGGCTGTGGCATGGTGATTTGGATGTCATAGATATCGTATCGCATTTCGCGTCCAATTTCTAACACATCTTCAAAACCCTTGGTTGTGAGCAAAGCCGTTTTAGCACCCTTCCGCTCAATCACCGCATTGGTGACCAAGGTCGTTCCATGGACGATGGTCTGCACTTCTTCTAAAGCAATGCCTGCATTTTGAACGATTTGTTGTACCCCATTCAAAATCCCAATAGAAGGATCGGGATAGGTGGTCAGGGTTTTGGCAAAGACCATTCGTCCCGTTGCTTCTTCAAGCAAGACCAAATCGGTAAATGTCCCGCCAATGTCTATTCCAAGTTTCATCATCAATGATATTCCTCGCCGCCACTCACATTCATGGCCTCGCCTGTGATGTAGGCAGCTTGTTCAGAGGCTAAAAAGGCGACAGCCTTGGCAATATCTTCCACCCATCCGGTTCTGCCCAATGGGTTTCGGTCGCGGATTCCTTGCAGATAGGTTTCGTAATCAAGACCCAACTTTTCGCTAAAAAACTGATTTTGCCAATGTCCTAATCCAGTAGTAATATGATTGGGGCAAACCGCATTGACCCGAATTTTGTGCTTGCCCAATTCCACGGCATTCGAGCGCGTCAGCCCCACCAAACCATGCTTAGAAGCAGTGTATGCTGCTGCAAATGGAAAGCCAGACTTGGCGGCTTGGCTGGCAATATTGATGATGCTTCCACCACTTTCTTGCTGCATCATTTGCTTGGCAGCGTGTTTGCTACACAAAAAAGCCCCTTTCAGATTGACATCTAATACGGCGTCCCAACTACTTTCTTTAAATTCGGTAAAAGGCTCCATGAGGTAGCCCACGCCTGCATTATTGACCAAAATATCCAAACGCCCAAATAACGCTACCGTCTTTGCCACCATTTCCGAGACAGAGTCTTCGCTCCGGACATCGCAGGAGAGGGCAAGGGCTTGCACTCCTAATTGGCGGGCGGATTCTGCAATGGCTTCCATTTCGGCTGTTGCGCCAATATGCTCGGCGGCAAACTCGGCGCCTTTAGGTGCGCCAAGATCACTCACAACCACATTACAACCTTCGGCAGCGAGGCGCAAGACGATTGCTTCCCCAATGCCTTTGGCGCGACCGCTTCCGGTTACAATGGCCGTTTTTCCGTGTAATTGATACATTTTTTCCTCCGATGCTTATCCTGCAAAGGCATCTGCCATCATAAAAACGGGGTTTTTAGCAAAGGCTTGAAATTGCCCCGCCACCCGTTGCATCGTTTCGGTGCCCAATTCGCCAAAGAGTCCGTCCAAGTCGGTTACTTCTATCACCTCAACATAACGATACGGCGCGGGGGCCTCACTGCCCAATACGCCCGACGTGCGAAAGACTTTGAAGGCTTCTACCGATTTAAGACGCACCACCGTTGGTACATCTATTTCTTGGGCAAACTGTTCATATTCCGCTTCGGAAACGCCTTCTTTCAGGTTGAACAATACAATAAGCGTGGTCTTTTTCATCTTGGTTTTAGGCTAATGAGGTTTTAGGCGATACGGGCTTGGATAAATGATTTTGCAGCACCGGCAAGCAAGCCTTGTACCGAGTTTAGCAAGATCGTTGCGCCTTTATCTATAAGACTTTGGGCTTGATCGGCAGTTCCGGCCACCGTTCCAATGATTTTACCCGCACCTTTCACCACTTCAAAAATTTCCGTGATCACCGCATTTACTTCCGGATGCGCAGGGCCATCATAGAAACCCATAGACATCGCCAAGTCTCGCGGGCCAATGATAAAGCCATCTACGCCCGCCACATTCACCATATCGCGGAGGTTTTTGACGGCTTCGAGGTCTTCGATTTGGGGTAAAACCAAGGTTTGTGTATTCGCATACGAAACGTATTCGGCTTGGGGCATTTTCATCATGTACCCCGCCGAACGCACTGGCCCTAAACCGCGCTTGCCCAATGGTGGATATTTGACGGCTGCCACGACTTTTTCGACATCAGCAACGGTCGAGCAGCCGGGCATCATTATGCCCATCACCCCAGCATCCATGTATTGTAAAATGAGTGCGGTGTTTAAATCACCCACCCGTGCCAATGGCGTGCAGCCACTGAGTTCGCAAGCACGCACCAAATTGGTTATATCGCTTACACTGATCGCTCCGTGTTCGCCATCTATCATATAAAAATCCAAACCCGATAAGCCCAGATATTCGCAAATCGTGGGATCGGTAGTGGGCGAAATCACCCCAAAGCAAGGTTTTTGCCCCAAAAGCCGCGTTTTAAGCACATTTTCTTTCATCGGCGTTTAGTTCAATTCGTGAATGGTTCCGTTGGCAATTTTATGGCGTACAAAGTTCATAAGCCCTCCCGATGCTGCAACCTCTGCAACAAAAGGCGCAACCGGTACAGAGTGAAAAACTTCGCCCGTGCGTAGGTTCATAACCGTGCCCTCGTCTGTGTCCCAAACCAATTCGTCTCCGGTCTGGCAGCCTTTTGCAATGTTTTTGGACGTGATAAACGGCAGCCCATAATTGATGGCATTACGGAATTGCAGGCGCGAAAAACTATCGGCAAAGACGGCTTGAATACCAGCCCCCATTAAGCCCGCCACAACGTGTTCAATGCTTTTTCCGCCACCCGCAAAGTTGTGTGCCGCAACGATGAAGGTATAACCACCTTCGATAAATCCGTTTTCGCGGTTAAATTCAGGCGAAACGCCCGCCATCACCCATTTTGCATTTTCGGCTTTATCAATCGGAGCTGTCCAAAAACGTTGAATGATAATGTCATACGCCATCACATAATCGGAGGCAACCCAACACTTTCCAGTAATTTTAGCCATTTTCGTAAAATTCAAAAGGTTAATAGGTTCCTGTTTCGCGTGGGTCAGTGATTTCCCCCCGAATGGCAGAAGCTGCAACAACCGCCGGACTGGTCAAATAAATCTGGGCATTTTTGCTGCCCATACGCCCTTTCATATTCCGGTTTCCCGCGCTCAGCACAATGTCGCCATCACCCGCAACGCCCGTATGAATACCAGCACAGGCCGCGCAACTTGGCGTATCAACGGCTGCGCCGGCCTCGACCAAGGTTTGTAGATAACCGCGTTTCATGGCTTCGAGGTAAACAGTTTGGCTTGCCGGTACGATGATCATATTCACATCCCGATGGATTTGTTTGCCTTTCAAAATCTCGGCCATCACCGCAAAATCTTCTACTCGCCCGTTGGTGCAAGTCCCTACAAATGCTTTATTGAACTTCCGCCCCACCACTTTTTCGACCGGAACCGTGTCGTCCAATTTGTCTGGCAAGGCAACCGTTGGCCCTACATTGGTCACATCTACCTCATAGATGGCATCGTAATGGGCATCGGGATCGCTGGCTATCATCTCCCACTCGCCTTTTGCAACGCCTTTCAGATAGGCTTCGGTCGTTTGGTCGGGTGCTACGATGCCATTTTTTGCCCCCAAGTCCACCGTCATATTACACAAGGTCATGCGCCCAGCCATGTCTAAGGCTTCGATGGCTTCGCCTGTAAATTCAAGTGTTTTATAAATCAAATGCCCATTCCAGTGCATCATGCCCATAATGTGCAGGCTCAAATCTTTGGCCATAACATAGGGCTGCCATTGCCCTTTAATGACAAACTTAACCGACTCTGGGACGCGGAGCCAGCATTTGCCCGTAGCCATCGCCACAGCAGCATCCGTTACGCCTATCGCATTCCCCACCGCTCCAACCGCGCCGTAGGTATTCGCATGAGAATCCGTTCCAATACTCACTTTTCCGGGTAAAACATGGCCTTGCTCCACCATGATCTGATGGGCAATCCCCTGCCGACCCAGATCATAGAAGTAGGTGATATCATGCGCCTTAACGATGTCTCGCCAACGATTCAGCATGGTTGCAAACTGCTCGGTGGGCGGTGGAACCAAGTGATCGCTTACACAAATCACCCGATCTTTGTCAAAAACCTCGTTTAAGCCCAATGAACGAAATTGTTTGAAGCATTGCTCGCCGAGGTAGTCCATCGTCATGATGCTATGCACATCCACCCACACCAATTGGCCGGGAACAACTTTATCCCGACCACTATTGCGGGCCATTATTTTTTCGGTAATCGTCATCTAATCTACATCTGAATAAGGTTTAAAAAACACTAAACCTGCCGGATATGAAAACGGAAAAAGGGAGAAGTATCCGGCAGGCCGAGGGAGGTTAGTGGTCGCTCCGAGAAGGGCCGGTAGTGCGCAAGTTCGGAAGATCAATCCAGAACTGAGGATCAATTTCTTCTTGGGTAGCCACGCGGCGTTCCTCGATCATGGTGATGCCTTGGAACTCATCGTTTTCCGTCCATCGCCAATTCCGCACACGGTGTGTCCCATCTCCGATGAGGTCAATCATTTCATACAACTTCGATCCCGGACGGTTTAGATACGTCCAAATAAGACAAACACTGTCTTTCGTTTCCCAAGAATAACCGTTAATACGTGGGCTATCAAAGATGAGTACGCCCTCGTCATTAAAATGGCAAATGCCAAAGTCGTGGCACTCTTGGTGCCCATCCGCCCAAAAATATTGATTCACCTGATGATAAGCGCCGTCTTCGGTTATCTTAATGGTGAGGCGGCTTTTCCATTCATCCGTTTTTTCGCCTTGTGCATTGATGCGGATGTAGGAGCCTTCCCAAATGCCCGTATGCTGTGGAAAAAGTCTTAACGCTGTCATAACTTTTTGGAATGTTAAAGAGGTAGGAGAATTTGTATGAATGGGGTAAGGAAGTTTTATCTTTTAAAGACGGTGTACCTTGAGCCGGCCATCGCTTGAAAACGCTTCCAAAAGATTGACATAAAAACACAAGCTACACACTGCTTTCAAGAAACAACCTTCATTTTTTCATGTGAAAATTGTTCTTAGCACAAAGTTAATAATTAATTACATTAATAATCAACTAAATTTACATTTATTCTTTAAGCCTTAAAATTTCTTTACCATGCAAATTTCCACGCTAAAAGAGTTTCGCTTTGGCTGGCCTGTGGTTTTCTCTTCTGCTATTGGGATAGGCTTGGGGATGTCCCCTCTGCCAATCTACACCCTCGGCGTTTTTGCAGTCCCGCTTGCCCAGACCTTTGGGTGGCGGATGGACCAAATCATGCTGGCCATGCCCATTTTTACGCTGGGCGCATTGGTCATGAGTCCTATTATTGGGCTTACAGCAGATAAGGCGGGAGTTCGGAAGACGATCATGGTTTCCCAAATCGCCTTTGGGCTAACATTTATGGCCTTTGCGCTAACGGGTGGCAGCCTTTTGCTGTACTTCTTGTTGTGGGCTTTGCTTTCGGTGACGGGTGCGGGGACGCTACCCATGACTTGGACCCGTGCGGTAAATAACTGGTTTCAGGAAAATCGTGGCTTGGCTTTGGGTTTGGCTTTGGTTGGAACGGGCATCTTGGGCAGTCTTACGAAACTTTGGGCAGGATTTCTCGTGGGCAAATTTGGGTGGCAGATGGCCTATGTCGGGGTAGGATTGTTGCCCATTGTGGTGGCACTCCCTATGACTTGGCTTTTTTTTAGAGATACGACCGATCCCAAAGTAGCCGACAAAGTGGCCGCATTAGCGCGCGAGAAGGCTCAAGACGCAAGCCAGCAGGGATATGCTCGGACAACTGCCGAGTTGGGCGGCTTGTCGCTCGGCGAGGCCATTAGGGAATGGCGTTTTTGGCTCTTGGGACTTTGTTTTGTGCTCATCTCGTTTGCCGTTGGTGGTCAGATTCCCAACTTAGAAAAGCTATTAAGCACCAAAGGTTTTGACACAACTACTGCAATTATGTTGGCCAGCTATTTAGGCTATGCGGTGGTGGTTGGCCGATTGGTGGGCGGCTACTTATTGGATCGGTTTTGGGCGCCTGGAGTAGCCGCTATTATGCTCAGTTTACCTGCCGCGGGGTGCTATTTATTCATGCAAGCCACCATGAGTTATGGCATGGCCACGCTTGGCGTCATCATCTTGGGCTTGGCGGCTGGTGTTGAATACGACTTTATGGCGTACCTCGTTACGAAGTATTTTGGCATGAAGAACTATTCCGCCATTTACGGTGCTTTGTACAGCTTCTTTGCACTTGGGGCTGGTTTTGGACCTTATTTCTTTGGCCTCTCTTTTACCCAAAACGGCGATTACAACACCATTCTCGGATATTCGGCACTTGCCTTCCTTATCGGTGCGCTGCCCTTGGTATTTCTTGGCAAGTACCGCACCTTCTCGGAAACATAAATGCCCTTATGTCGCAAATAAAACCTTTTTTTGCCTAACCCCATTCAGGCTTTGCTTCACCTAAACCCCAAACACAATGAACCTTAAACTTTTCGGAAAAGTCTTGCTTCTGCGGACGACTTTACTCATGCTTGTTTGCCTCCTTTTTGGTACACAAGTATATGCGCAACACCGCGTACAAGGACGGGTCAGCGCTAAAGACGGCGAACCCATCGTGGGCGCGGTGGTCAAAGAAAAAGGACTTAACAATGGTGTTACGACGGATAAGAACGGAAATTACCAGATCCAAACCAGATCGGGCAATGGCACTTTGGTCTTTACCTTTGTGGGGTTGCGAACCATTGAAGAGGCCATCTCTGGTCGTAATACCGTTAATGTGACGATGGAGGACGACGTCACCAGCCTATCCGACGTTGTTGTTACGGCAAGCCTTTCTGAAATCCGAAAATTAGAAACGCCCGCCTCTGTGGAAGCGGTGGACATTCGCCGCTTGGAGTCCCTTAAACCGGAAGCGTATAACGAAGCCCTTCAGAACCTTCCCGGCGTGGTGGTCAATCAAAACCAAGGACGACGCAATAACATCCGTTTACGTGGCTTTCCGGATGGCACACCTTTGGGCGGGATGGCTTATACCGCTGTACTTTTGGATGGGATTCCGGCGCTCGGAACACCTGCCAAACTCCCCGAAAATGGCTTTGGTTTTGACACCAATATCGAACGGGTCGAGTTGGTCAAAGGCTCGGCGGCCACTTTGTTTGGACGCGGCGCTGCGGCAGGGGTCGTCAATATGATTACCCGTACCGGAGGCGAAAAAATGAGTGGTTCGGTACGCCTGACCAATTATAATGACATTTTGGACAAAGGCGGCTTTAATTACCGCTTGGATTATAACCTAAACGGCCCCATTACCAAACAACTTCGCTACAATGTGGGCGGTTGGCTCCTAAACGACTCCGGCTTTAGGAACACAGGGTATAACGATGAAGGAATGCAAGTCCGAGGCAACTTAGACTATTTATTGGCTGAAAATCGTGGGAGCGTCCGCTTTTATGCACAATATGCAGACTTTAACTTCCAAAACCTTACCGACGTTGCCGTGAATGCAGAAACCTTAAAACTGGCCGACGGATGGAAAAATACCGATACCTACAACTTCCCCTTTGCAAGTGAAATCAATTACCGCATCCGCGTCCGTAATGCGGCAAACCCCGCGACCCAAGTCTCCTTATTGGATGAAAGTGGTAAAGAAATTACCCGCAACTTTAATGATGCACTTGCGGGAGGATCCTATGCACAAGGCTACCACGCCGGCACGCGCCTACGCTTGACGCTGGGTGCTGGTATCAACATCGAAAACCACTTGCGGGTACAAAAAATGGGAACCGGCGTCCGGTATGCGTTTGCACTCCCCAGTTTCTACAATGCAAACTTGGTCTCTCGCTTGTTGTTGGATGGGGATAGTGACGACGACGAGTTGATCAACGACTTTAAAATCAACAAGACCATCGAAGGCAACAACTCGCGCCATAAAATATCGGGCGGATTTTATTACTCCACAATCAATCTTTTACCGACTACCTATAGCTTGGTTTACGGCAGTAATACCAACCCGAACGACCTGAAACTCCTCAGCTTTATCACGGGTGCAGCCATTGCAAAAGATGCTACGGGTAAATATCCCGTACAAAATGGCGGCATTACCCGTCGGGGCGATTATACCGAAGCTGTAACGGCATTCTCCCTTGGCGACGAAATGAAGATCGGGGACAACTTAAATGTATTGGCGGGCTTCCGTTATGATATGTTAAATATAGACATGTCCGAAACCAAATTCCCCGCAGACCAAGCCCTCACCCGTCAAGAAAAATTCCAAGATTGGTCGGCAACGGTGGCCGCAAACTACCAACTTTCTACAACCTCCGCGCTGTATGGTAACCTGAACCGCACGTTCCGTATGCCCGACTATTCGGCCTTTACGTCTTTGGAATGGACCAGCGCTACCAATAAAACACTGCTGCGCGTACCAAATGGCATCGAAAAGAACGAAATTATCTATAACACCGAGTTGGGCTATCGCAATGCCTTTGGTGATCTTAGCTTGGATGCGGCATTTTTCTATACCCAGATCAACAACCGCTTAGCGGCAATTTTTGAGAATGGTATTTTACAATCCAAGCCTTTGGGGAGCAACCGCATTATGGGGGGCGAAATCAGCTTAAACTACCGCCCACAGTCCATTCGTGGTTTTCATTTAGGAACCTCGTTCACCTACCAAGATGCCATTTTTACGGATTTCAAAATCTCGACGACCGCAGACCCTACAAAAGACCTCTTCGGCAATACACTTATCAAAGAGTCCGCAACGGTCTTTACACTCGATCTAAAGAACAAGTCTCTACCGGGTGTACCAAACCTCATGGCCAATGTTTTAGCAGAATACAACCACAAGTATTTTGGTGTTGACTTGGGCTACAACCTCATTGGCGAGAGCTATCAAGATGCGACCAATATCCTTAAACTTCCTGCACTCACCAACATCAATGCAGGTGTTCATGGTAAAATCCCAGTAGGTAAAAGCATCATCCGTATTGGCGCACAAGCCAAAAACCTCACCAACGAACAAGCATTGGTCAACATCGCGGGCGTATCGGATAACGACACGATTTTGCGCCGCAAACAAGGCAGTACCGCTTCTGGCGTAACCGGCACACTTGCGCATGGCTACGTACAGCTACCACGCCGCGTTTTATTCTACGCCACATATACGTTCTAAAACCTGTTTCTTTGTCTTAATTTTGGGGGTGAACGGTGAACGATGCAGTTCACCCCTTTTGCTTTTCACTTACTTGTCTGAACTTATGAAAACCTTCAAAGGCATACCGTATTGGCTACACCTTGGCTTATTCGCTGCTATTTCGTTCCTTTCGGCCTGTAGTAGCACGCCCAAAATGGCAACCATAACGCACCAACCGCTTGACCTTTCCAAGCCAGAAGACAATATGACCGCCTTTCTGAAAATGCGCATTTCTACCGTCGAAAATGAAGAGGTTTATTTTTTTGCTTCGGGTAAAATTTATTCTTTTGTGCCGGGCGAACGCGACCGCCCCTTGTTTGATTTTGAAATGTATAATGTAGGCAAGATTCAAAAAATAGAGGGCGGCTACCAAATGCTCACCCGTGAAGTGGGTTTTTATAAAGACTTAAAAACAGGACAATATCTCGCTTCTTGGGAAAACCCTTGGACCAACAAGACCGAAGAAGTGATTCATGTTTGGAATGACCCCGTAAATCAGAAGTTTCTAATGGATGGGCGTGGTGGAAAATGGGGCGTTTCTTATACCGAAATGGGCGACCGTGTAGCCATGAATACCGATATTTTCTTGACCTATCCTTCCCCCCTAACCGTTGCAGAGTATCCAGAAAACGCCGCTTCCGATACCTATGAAGCTGCCGAGCTATTTCAATTTTTTGCCCGTAAAGCAGACTTGGACAATCCCGCCATTACCAATGCCTTTACCGAAGTTTCGTGGACGCGCATCGGGCCTTGGCTGCCTTGGATGGGCATGGGGCAAAAGCCGGGTGGCTTGGTGTATCAGACAAGAGGCTACAAGGTAAAATCATGGGAAGAACTGCCCAAACAAATGCAAGATTTTGTGATGAACAACTATCCCGAATTTAAGCACGCTCCAGATACCGCAGTCGGCAGCAACGAAACCAGTTGGACGTATTTCAAAAAACGCAAAACAGCCCAAAAGAACTAAGCGTGGCAACCAAGATTATTCTGGAAGAACAAGGTCTACGGGATGGTTTGCAAACAATCCCAAACATTGTACCAACCGACGTGAAACGCACTTGGTTGGATCGTTTGGTAAAAGCAGGCGTGCAGCGCATTCAAGTCGCATCCTTTGTACATCCGCGTTTAGTGCCACAAATGGCAGACGCAGCAGCCCTCTTTGCCCAGCTACACGACCGCTCCGATGTCGTTTTCAGCGCCTTAGTCTTGAACCAGAAAGGGGTAGAACGTGCCATCGAAGCCGGGGTTCGCCATTTGGCCATTTCCCTTTCGGCGAGTGAGGCGCACAGCCTGAAAAATACCCGCATGAATTTGGAAACGGCGAAAAAGGACTTCCGCGCCAATGTACGGCTTGCCCGTCAACACCAAATCAACGTGCGGGCTGGTATTCAGTGTGCCTTTGGATGTCGGTATCAAGGGCGAATCGCCACACAACAAGTTCTCGACTTGGTTAAGCACCATTTGGATACCGGGGCAGATGAACTTGCACTGGCCGATAGCACAGGGATGGCGAATCCGAGCCAACTCAAAGATTTAATGCAAAACGTGCTTGAACTCGTCGGCGCTGTACCAGTTTCGCTGCACTTACACAATACCGAGAATAAGGGCTTGGCGAATGTATATGCCGGAATCGAGGCGGGTGTTCGCCAGTTTGATACAGCTTTTGGCGGCTTAGGCGGATGTCCTTTCATCCAAAACGCTACGGGCAATATCGCCACAGAAGATACCATCCACCTGCTCCACCAAATGGGCTATGAAACAGGGATTGACCTCCCCAAAATTGCGGCCCTTAGCCAAGAAATTGCGCATTTTTTGGGGATGCCGCTACCGGGCGCTTTGTATAAACTCCTGCAAGAACCAATTCAGGTTTGTTAACCAACCCACCGTAATATGCTGACAACAGCCGAAAAAATACTAAGCCAAAAAGCGGGAAAAACCGTTCGCGCCGGCGAATTGGTGGTGGTTCCAGTAGATGGCGTAATGGCAACCGATACCACTGCGCCAAGTGCCTTGAAAGCCTTTGAAAAAATGGGCGGACGCAAGGTATGGGATCCCGACCGCTGCGCTTTGGTGATAGACCACGCCGCCCCTGCTCCGAATGAACGCATCGCCAATTTGCACCAACTCATGCGCGACTTTGCCCAAGCACAAGGAATACGCTTGTTTGAGATCGGTGAAGGCATTTGCCACCAAATTATGGTAGAACAGCGGTATGTGTGTCCGGGTCATCTCTTCATTGGTGCAGACAGCCACACCCCAACGTATGGCGCACTCAACGCCTTTGCCTGCGGCGTAGGTTCAACAGATTTGGCGGCGGTCATGCTGACGGGCAAAATCTGGCTAAAAGTGCCGCAAACCATTCGGGTGCAATGTCATGGCAAACTGCCAGAGAACGTGAGTGCCAAAGATCTGGTTTTATACCTGACGGGTAAAATTGGCATCTCGGGCGCAACCTACCAAGCCATCGAATTTGAGGGTTCTGCTTTTGAGGAGATGGGCCTTGCTTCTCGTATGGCGGTTGCCAACATGATGGCCGAAATGGGGGCAAAAACAGGCTTTATTCACCCAAAAGGGTTAAGTTTGCCATATCTTTTTGAGGCCGTTTATCCCGATGAAGACGCAAATTATGCCATCACTTACACATTTGACGTTTCCAACCTAAAACCCCAAATTGCTGCACCGGAATCGCCCGATAATGTAGGCGATCTCGCAGCACATTTGGGCAAACCAATTCAATACGGCTTTATTGGTACCTGTGGGAATGGTCGCTTAGAGGATTTACACGCCGCTGCCGCTGTTTTGTCCGGCAAGCGCATTGCCAAGGGCGTGCGTCTGGTTATCGCACCCGCTTCGCGTGCGGTTTTGTTGGACGCCATTCAAGACGGAACGGCCCACGCCTTAATTACAGCAGGGGCAACGTTCATCACGCCCGGCTGTGGCCCTTGTGTCGGTAGCCATGAAGGCGTTCCGGCAGATGGCGAAACAGTAATTTCCAGTGCCAACCGCAATTTTAGAGGACGCATGGGCAATCCTCGTGCCCAAATTTACTTGGCTGCTCCAGCAACAGTAGCCGCTTCTGCCTTACACGGATACATTGCAAACCCTTGAAATGATGGAACTTAGCCCCAAACCCATCCGCCAAAGTGCCGTGGTTTTAGCCATTGTCGCATCCGCACTTGGCTTTTTTGTGGATTTATACGACATCATTATTGTAAGTGTCGTGCGCCGTGCAAGCCTTTTGGCGGTGGGTGTACCCGAAGCCGAATTATTGGAGAAAGGCGTGCTTCTGCTCAATGTACAGATGGCCGGAATGTTATTGGGCGGTTTTCTTTGGGGCATCTTGGGCGATAAACGCGGGCGGCTTTCCGTACTTTTTGGCTCCATCCTCTTGTACTCGACGGCGACCTTGGCCAATGCTTTTGCACCAAACTTTGAATGGTTCTTGGCCTTACGCTTTTTGGCCGGAATTGGCTTAGCCGGTGAATTGGGGGCCGGAATCACCTTGGTGACGGAGCAAATGCCGCCTGAAAAACGGGGATTAGGCCCTGCCATCATTGGGTCATGCGGGATGTTGGGCGCAATCTTCGGGGCTTATATCGGGGGGCATTATTCGTGGCAATTCACCTATCAATTGGGCGGAATCATGGGCTTTGCCTTGCTCATTTTGCGACTCGGCGTTTTGGAAAGCGGGCTTTATGAAGGCTTAAAAGAAAAAACCACCACAAGGGGCAATTTGTCCATCCTTTTTAAAAATCCTTACCACCTCAAACGATATACGGCGGTGATTTTAATGGGCTTTCCGGGCTGGTTTGTCAATGGAATCGTGATGACCTTCACGCCCGAAATCGCCAAAAGTATGGGTATGACCGAGTTTCCGAGTGTCGCCACGGTCTTTAGTGTGTTTTTTATTGGGTTTACCTTCGGCGACTTTTCTTGTGGCTTGGTCAGTCAGTGGCTCCAAAGTCGTAAAAAAGCCATTTTGCTTTACCTCTCCACGTTTACCGTTTTGTTGGTTGCGTATTTCATCTTCGGCTCGCGTTCCGTCACCATCTACTACGGCATCTTTCTGTTGATGGGTATTAGCGTGGGATACACCATCGTTTTACTTACAAATGCGGCAGAAATGTTTGGAACCAATATCCGTTCTACCGTAACCACTTCCTCGCTAAACTTGCTACGGGCTTCTGTTATTCCGCAATCGCTCTTGTTTTCTGCATTGGTTCCATCCTTGGGAGCGGTTACCGCCGCCTTGATTACCGGCCTTTGCGCTTTAGCCGTTGCATTTTACGGATACACCCAATTAGAAGAGACCTTCCATAAACCATTGGATTATGTTGATGAATAACCTTACCGGAATGGCGCATGTCTATGGTGATCATATAGACACCGACCGCATTATTCCGGGTAAATACACCAAAACCTTAGATGTGAAGTCCTTGGCCGACCATGTTTTGGAGGACTTAGACCCCAGCTTTCGCGAAAAACTGCAAGTGGGCGATGTCTTGGTTGCGGGAGAAAATTTTGGTTGTGGCTCTTCGCGCGAACAAGCCCCCGTTGCCCTACAAACAGCAGGTGTTTCTTTAATTATTGCCCGCTATTTTGCCCGCATTTTTTTCCGAAATGCCATCAATATCGGCTTGCCCATTATGGAAATCCCCAATCATGACATTGCAACCGGAGACCATTTAGAAGCTGATTTAAAACAAGGGCTTGTACGAAACATCACAACCGGCAAAACCTACCAAGCAACGCCACTCCCCGAAGTGATGTTCAATATTTTATCGGAAGGCGGATTGGTGCAGTACCTCCAAAAACACGGCTCCTATTAAACCCCGTAAATCATGAAAAGAAACCGCTTAGCCTTGTTATTCATGCTTTTTGCATGGCCTATTCAAGCACAAAACCTCAATGCCGACTGGCAACTGCTCAACAAATTATTTACCGGCGAGTTCAATAATTTTCAGCAGGTTTGGCAGGAAAAAGAAGATGGCATTGCAGATTCTTTGGTACACGAACATATCCATTCCATTTTTAAACCTGTTTCCATTCCAGCACTCGGTAAAAATGTTTTTTTTGTAAAGCAATATATGAATGGCGACCCTAATAAAGTCTATCGGATGCGCATTTATCAGTTTGTGCCAGACCGTGCAGAAAAAGCCATCCGTTTAGACATCTATTCCTTCAAAGACCCCGCAGATGAGGCACGGTTCAAAAACGCCGACGAAGCCCCCCCGATGCTCGAAAATCTTGCCGTTGCAAATTTGAACACCATTCCGGGATGTAGCGTCTATTGGAAAAAACAATCCAATGCCGAGTTTATTGGCACAATGAAGCACCGTGCCTGCAATTTTGTCTCGCGACGCACCAATAAACGCATCTACATCACCGATACGCTCAAGCTCAATGCCGAAGAAATTTGGATTAGTGACCAAGCCCGTGACGAAGAAGGCAAATATGTTTTTGGCCACAAAGGCAATATCCCACATAAACTGCGCCGTGTGCGCCCCTTCAAAGGCTGGGTTGCCATTGCAAAAGAAGGAAGCGACCACAACAACATCCAAGACAGCGATTATGTGTTTATTCCAAACCTCACCTTGCACGATCAAGGCGTAAAAAAACGCATTGTGCTACCGGATGGCACGCCCACACCCTATTCCTTTGAACTTTCCCAAGTGGTCTTCCAGAAAAAAACGCCCGTGATGAAACTCGCCCTATACGAAGAAGGCAAAAGCAAGGCCATTTCCTATGTTTGGACAAACCCTGAAGCGGAACGGATTGGCTTAAACTTACGCTGGATTCAAGTGGGAATATCCCTTATAAAATAAATACTTACACCCAATAATTTAATTCCAAGTGATGACCTTTCCTTTACAAGGGATTACCGTCTTAGAATGTACCCATGCCGTGATGGGGCCTTCCGCTGGCTTGCTCTTGGCCGATATGGGCGCCGAAGTTATTCATATTGAACCGCTCGAAGGCGATGCAACCCGCCGCTTAAAAGGCTTTGGTACGGGCTATTTTACCTTTTTCAACCGAAATAAAAAAAGCCTAAGCCTGAATTTAAAATCCGAACAAGGCCGGCAACTTTTTTATGAACTCGCTAAAACGGCAGATGTGGTCTTGGAAAACTTTGGCCCCGGAACCATGGAACGGCTTGGCTTGGGCTATCAAGCGCTCTCGGTGCAGAATGAACGCTTGATTTATTGCTCGCTCAAAGGTTTTTTACCCGGTCCTTACGAAAAACGGCACGCTATGGACGAAGTGGTGCAAATGATGTCCGGTTTGGCATACATGACAGGACGCCCCGGTGATCCACTCCGTGCAGGTAGTTCGATTGTGGACATTACGGGCGGCATGTTTGGCTATATTGGAATCTTGTTGGCTTTATACGAACGCCAAACCACAGGCAAAGGCAAGTATGTGCAAGCATCGCTTTTTGAAACGGCGGCCTTCCTGATGGGACAACACATGGCGTATAGTGCCATCGGGCAAGAACCTGTACCACCGATGCCTGCCCGCGTCAGTGCGTGGAGCATTTACAGCATCTACGATACCGCCGATCATGAAAAGGTCTTTGTCGGGGTCATTAGTGAACGGCATTGGAAAAAACTTTGTCAAGCCTTTGAGTGGGCGGATTGGGAAAACAACGAACGCTTAAATAACAATAATTTACGCATTGCAGAGCGCGATTGGTTTTTGCCCGAATTGGCAGATCGCTTGAAACAACACACCAAAATGGATATTGTGGCACGTTGCGAAGCCGCAGGCATTCCGTTTGCACCCATTGCCAAACCAGAGGACCTTTTCACCGATCCACAAATGACACAAGGACACAACTTGGTGGAAGTACAACTGCCCGATGGCCGAACGACAACGTTGCCCAACTTTCCCTTGAATTATGGAGGCAAACGCACCGAAAAATTTGCCGATCCTCCCAATATTGGACAGCACACCGCCGAGATTTTGCGGCATTTAGGCTATACCGAAGCCGAGGTGATCCACTTTCGCGAAAACGGCATCATTGCCTAAAAGCATTTTCCAACCTTTTAATCACACAAACACTATGAAGCGCCACAGTCTTGCTTCTTCTTTATTCTTAGCCATCTTGCTGACATGGCTCTTCCCTAACCGCAGTCTTGCCCAGCAAAACTTGCCAGATACGGGCATTTCGGGCGTGTACGAAGTGATGATGGGTGTGAAAAACAAAGCCGAAGCCATCCGCTACTTCGCCGAGTTTGGTTTTACAGTTGTGGATAGCGCACGGATTTCTGCGGATCGGGCGCGGGCGCTTTATAATGTGCCTTCCGCACTGACCTCGTACCGCTTGCAAAATGGCGATGTGGACAGCCACGGCCTATTGCGCCTCTTTGTTTGGGATCAACCCTTAGGCAATGGAGTGGGCTATTCCACGCCCGAAACCATTGGATCGCGCATGGCCGTGATGAAAACCAACGATATTATGAGGCTTTATGACATTTATTCCGCCGCACGCAATGCCAAGCAACCTTGGCTCCCAACAGAACCAATTGCAGATGATTTATTTGGCCTAAATAAAGAAAATAAATTTGACTTCTTTAAACGCCCAATATTGGTGAGGGAAAATGCCGTATATGGCGATTTTTTTAACCACGTATTTTTCCAACGGTACGGTTATCATATCGAAGGATATGGCACAATTAACCCTAAAGCGCCCCTTAAAACCAGTGAATTTACCCACCATGACTTTTTTATCCAAGGGGATAATATGGAGGCGCTTTCTTACCTTTCAACCGCATTGGGATTAAAAGCAGAAGCCCCGCCCGAAGTTGATGGCGATTGGCTAAAAGGCCCTAAGCGCGTTTTTATGATGGAAGATGGCTATACCCATTGGTATCAAGGTTTTGTGTCGCCCAATAATATTTGTGGAAAACTCAAGTTTTTTATTCCACGTGCGCCAAAACCTGACCGTTCTCAACACCAACGCATCGGAGAATTAGGCATTACACTCCATTCTTTTTATGTGCCAGACCTCAAAAAAGTGCATGATTTAGTACTGGCAGATAAACGCCTAAAAGCCACCGCCATTCAAAAAAATGAATTTGGCGAATTGAGCTTTGTATTTTCGGATCAAACCGGCTGTACATGGCAAATTATCGAAAAAAAATCGGTCAGAAAACAACCTGTAAAAGTGTTTAAAATGGAATTTCCAAATGAATAAAGAAAAAGAATTGGCTAAGGCATTCTCGTTAAAACCAATTTCCTGATCTAGTTTGTTGTAAAACACGAACATTCATCCATCATGATGCTAAACCCACAATCCGCCCTTGAGCTATTTCGTACCTACCTTACAGGCGACTTCGACAATCAAAAACAAGTGGCGGCCGAACGCGCTTCAGGCACACAAATTCACCCATTTGCACAGCATATCAACCGAATGGCCGATGCGAAAATCCAAAATGCACCGCACAGAAATGGTTTTTGGCTGATCGAGGAAAGTTATTACACCTATCCCGACGGTAGCGAGAAAATAAACCATCACCTATTCTTTTTTGAGGAGGTACATGCAGAAGCCGTGCGGCTCTATGCCTATCAATTACCCGCTGCGTTGCCCATGTCGCAACTGACGAACGATAATCCCAACCTTGCAGTTGATTTTCTCAGCCTTCAAATAAGCCCCCGTTTCGCACCTGCGGAATATAGCTTAAAAGGAGATACGTTTACGCTTCATGCCGCCAATGACTGGGGCAATGGGCTTCGGTTTACGCTAATCGAAACCATTACCCGCGACCGTTTAGAGGTGATGGAATTGCTCGAAAAGGATGGCACAAGGCTTACGCCCTACGATACGCCCATCCTATATGAACGCCTTTAACCATCCTTTTGTGTCCTAAAACCGAATTCACCCATGAGCACCAACCACCTTTACCACGTCCGGAATCCCAGAACTGGCGAATTTGACTACGCCTTTGCCTTGCCAACACGCACCAAATTACAGCAAGAAACCAAAAGACTCCGGCAGAACCAAACAACATGGCAGGAAAAAGGTATTGACTACCGAATAGTAGTCTTACAGGCATGGAAGACAAGCATTCATAATCACTTAGAAGAAATCACAGAAGCCCTCACAATAGATACAGGACGATGCTACGAAAGCGAATTAGAGGCCAAACTTATTGCCCAAAGTATAGACCGTTGGTGTAGCCTTGCATCCGATTTTTTTGCCCCTACCGCCGATAAAACCGCAGCAATTCCCTTCATCCACATCAAGCAAGACCTCCAACCGTACCCTTTAGTCGGCGTGATTAGCCCTTGGAATTTTCCACTTTTATTGGCCCTAATAGATACCTTGCCCGCCCTTTTAGCGGGTTGTAGTGTGGTTATTAAACCCAGTGAAGTGACGCCGCGATTTATCGAACCCATCATGCGTTCCATCCAAGAAGTACCCGAATTGGCGCGCGTGCTGTCTTTTGTGGCCGGCGATGGCAAAACAGGCGCGGATTTATTGAAAGAGGTGGACTTGCTTTGCTTTACGGGAAGTGTTGCGACAGGAAAGCGCGTCTATGCCGCCTGCGCCAAGCATTTTATACCGTGCTTCCTCGAATTGGGCGGAAAAGACCCCGCCTTGGTGTTTGAAGGCGCAGACCTCGACTTGGCAACATCTTCGATTTTATGGGGAAGCACCGTGAATTGCGGACAATCCTGCCTCTCCATCGAGCGTGTCTATGTGCAAGAATCCATTGCCGAACCGTTTTTGAAGCAATTAAAAGCCAAAGCCGAGGCCGTTCGATTGGCATTTCCCACCGTTTACGATGGTCAGATTGGACCTGTTATTTCGGATCGGCAAGTGAACATTCTAAATGCGCATTTGCAAGATGCCTTGGAAAAAGGCGCCGTTTTGGTGTCTGGAAATGCACAATGCGAGCAAAAAAATGGCGGCTGGTATTGCCGCCCCACCATTTTGACGAACGTTAACCACAACATGAAGGTAATGACGGAGGAAACCTTCGGCCCTATTATCCCTGTGATGACCTTTACAACCGAAGCAGAAGCCTTGTCTTTGGCTAATGGGACAATTTTCGGGCTAAGCGCGGCGGTTTTTGCAAAAGATTGGGAAACAGCCTACCGCATCGGGCAACAAATTGAAGCAGGCGCAATCTCCATCAACGAATGTGCATTAACCTCGATGATACACGACGGCGAAAAACAATCGTTCAAGGCGTCTGGCATCGGTGGTACGCGAATGGGCGCAGCGGCCATCAAACGCTTCATGAAACAACGTGCCTTCCTCATCAAAAAAGAAGCCATTCCCTCGCCTTGGTGGTTTTATACCAATTAGCTATTGAGCACATGCTTTATCCATCAACGCTTTTAGTGTTGAAAGGTTGAAAACGAGTAACCTCTTGAGATCGCCTCTATCTTATAGTATAATTGTGTTGTTCAAGAATGGAAGGGCCGCTGTTAGAAAAATCCGCCTAATAGTTCAACCACCGGACTTCGACTTGGCTCAGCCGCCGGGCTTCCGCTACGTTAAACCAGCTATTCCTCGTCATATATAGATGCCACCCCTACGGGGCTTTGCCGTACATTTGGAACCGGATTTCTACTAAGATGTCGCCCCTACGGGGCTGGGCTGTGCGTTTTGCAAAGCAGAACAAACCCTTTAAAAACAAACATTTACACAATTCCGTGACTTCCTCTATGATCCTCGCTTGGCAGGGCAACCCTTAGAAAAATCCGCCGGAGCAAGGATGGCTTCGACTTGGCTCAGCCACCAAAGCCCGATGAATAAGGGCGAATTGCCTTGCCGGGGAGGATGTGTAGAGACGTCCGATCGTGCGTCTCTACAATTCGTCCCATCGGGCATCCGCAAGATAGGCGAAATGATTTTTCTTCAGGCCGGGACTGGCTTTTGCTTAGCTCAGCCGCCTTGCTTCTTTTGGCCGTACAAAAGAAGGCCGCCGACAGGCTTGTCTGCGCTCACTTGGCAGCCTTCGATTTGATTAACCCAAAACACATGGTAAATGGTTACAAGTTAAAGGCTGGCTCAATATCACCAGTAATTTTCTCTTTGGTTTTAGGCGCTTACTTTACCTGATCCATCTCCACCAAAATCACTTGGGCTTCTTCTGCCCACATGCCGCCATGGTTTATCACCTGTTGCAATGCCTCGCGGGCCGCTTGCGCGTTTTCCAACCCTAAATAGGCTTTTGCCATAAAGAATTGTGCATCTAAGGCCAGTGCCGTTGGTTCGCCTTGCGGAGAAATAGCCTTTTCACTTTGTACAACGGTTTTAAACTTATGCAATGCCTCGTTAAGATTGGCTGCATCATAAGCGATAAAAACCCCCCACTTGTGGTATCGTGCGTCTTGGAGCAGTTCTAAGCCAGCTTGATAAGTGGCATTGTTTTGAAAGACTTGCTCATTAGAGCGTGTATGCAGGGGCTGCATCTCTTTTTCCAAGGCTTCTACCGATGCCAAGCGGGACATAAGGGGCTCGTTTAACGCATTGTAATATCGTAAACTAAAAGCACCTGCTACAAACACAAAACAAGCGGCAAGGGCATACCGATAAAATTGGGGGCTTTTAAGAACCGTGATATTAAATTTAAATATCTTATTATTTTCTTTATACTTAGGCTTCTTTTCAATACTACTCACAACCGGGTGTAGCGCACGCCGATATGCCTCGGCAGCAAGCGAGATGTCTTGGGCACTGTGGTTCGATAACCGGTAAAAGTAGGTTTTATCTTGAATGGGCACAAACTTGCGGAGATGATCCGAAGCCAATGCACTTTGTTGTTGCCAACTTTCCTCCGTTGCTATTTTTTGTTCCAGTTCTTTTAGCAGCGGACGGAGTGGTTCTGGGGCTAATTCTATGCGCGGATAGCGGAAATACAATTCCAGATGCCGTTCATTTAGCGGGTCTTGTAAGAAAGACTTCGCATCTTGCATCATGCTAACGAACATTTTCCCTTGATAAAACAAATCTTCCGAATAAGGTGGCTGATCGAACGGAGAGGCCAAGGGTTTAGAATAATCTTGTGTTGACATTTTTTTGATATTGTGTAACCGATAGGGTTATTTTGGCGGAAGTTACAGCGGGTTACATCTGTTCAACTTATAGACACGACGTACTTTTAAAACATAACCTATTCCCATCATCATCATTTTTCTTTATATCGGACAATCATTTCGCGAAGATGAGGATTTTCTTTAAACCGAACCACGATCTTATGGCAATAGGCACGCACGGTTTGGACAGTCTTCTGTATTGCGTCGGCGATCTGGTCAAATTCCCAGTATTCAATAAAACGGTAATGGCCAGTTGGCTTTAAAAACTCCGGTAGTTTTTGAATGGCTTGGTGCATGATGGCCACAAAGAAAGGCGTATCAAAACTGCGCAAGGCTTGTTCATCGGCCAATTGCTCGGCCATTTCGTCCACATCCGTCAAACGGTTGCGTTTTTGATGTTCTCGGATCAAGTTCAGAAATTGGTTACGGCACAAGCTATTCAGCCACGCAGCGAAACTGGTTTCTTGTTTGATGGTTCCCAAAAAGCGGATTGCCCGCTCATAGGCATCGCCTGCAAAACGCTCAACTTCTACTTCGTTCAAATATCTATTTTGCAAGTACTTAGCACTAAAATATCGCATTACAAAACAATACACATATAAGTCCACCAAAGGCTTTAGGCGCGGTAGGTTGTCCCTTCGCCAAACCAAAAAAAGCTGACTGGCGGCATCGCTATCATCCAAATGAAATGGTAGTTGCGCCGCGAGTTCTTCAACAGCGCCAAAGCCTCTATCGGAAGGCATATGTCAGGATTTAGATATTGAAAGAGGATTGGTTGGTTTCGCACCAACATAAAGATAAAGAAACACACAGTTTGGTTTATACTGCTTAAGGCTAAAATCAAAATAAAGTTTGTCTATGAAGCCTAACTTGTACCTAAAATTAGCAAGTACAATTTAAAACAATGTTTAGCACGAAAGAACGACAAAAAAATAAATATCTGGAATAGACAAAATAGACAAGGATTCAGTCGGCTTCTTCTAAAAGCTATTATTAAGTTCGCCTCTATCTTATCGCAAAATGTGTTGTTGAATAACGGCAGGGCGGCCCTTAGAAAAATCCGCCGGAGCTAAGGATGGCTTCGACTTCGCTCCGCCACCGGATTTCGATTTGGCTCAGCCACCGGGCTTCGGCTACGTTCAGCCTGCTATCCCTCGTCATATATAGATGCCACCCCTACGGGGCTTTGCCGTGCATTTGGAAACCGATTTCTACTAAGATGTCGCCCCTACGGGGCTTTGCCGTGCATTCAAAAGTAGAACAAACCCTTGAAAAACCAGCATTTATGCAATTCCGTGAGTTCCTCCATGATTCTCGCGTGGCAGGGTGGCCCTTAGAAAAATCCGCCGGAGCTAAGGATGACTTCGATTTGATCAACCCATAACACACGTGAAAGCATAAAAATCCTTTTAAGTTATAAAGCTGGCTCAATTATTAAGATTTTCTCCGTCATGGTTTTCATGCACAAGCTCCATGCGTTGTGTACTGGGGCTAAAAATCAGAGACAGAATTATATACCCGTATCAGACGATCAATATCCCGCAGCCGGCGCTCTATTTGACTTCGCTCTTTGGGGTCGTCTATTTCGGGATTGTCCTGAAGTTCATACAAGCGTTTTAGTTTTTCAGCCTGCTCCGCTTTTAGTTCTAACAGCCGTGTTTCGGTTCCCGATGGCCGATCTTCAGGGGCGGCGACATCACTTACACCAAAAACCGAAATCCAGAACTTGAGCATTTTATTCATGACATACCATATTTAAAGGCGATTTACAAAGCTATTTTAAACGGACAGTTCAATCAAGTCAACTTTTGCCGATATGAATCCACCATAGAAGCGGTTTCCGTCACAATTTACGCATTCCAAGTGGCATTTTGCATTTTAAGAGAAGTTTGACTTCTTGCATACCTCATTTTAGAACACCTCTAATACCTTATCGAAGACCCACCGTTTGTACTAAGTTACGCATTTACAATGGAACTTGGCAGCTTCATACGGTTTTCCTGATGATAAAAATCGTAGTTTTTCCAATTTTCATCCAATCACCCTAATGGTGTTTATGCAAGACGACTGCAAAATGATTATAGATGGACAGTTGATGATAAATCATTCTTTTAAGTTTTTATATTTATAAGGTTTACACAAAAACTATTACCCATCATTATTTATACCGAGTACGTTTACAAGTTTTGATCTGACTTATTTAGCATGTAATTTATAGGCTTCTTTAGACAGAGACCTTATGACCCAATCCATGAAACCAGCCGCATTAGCATCAGGCGACACCATTGCTGTGATTGCGCCCGCCAGTTCTCCGCGTAGCACCGAGGTATATGAACGTGGTTTGAGCAAACTCAGGGAACGAGGCTACCATATTTTGCCGCTCCGAGACGAGATTAGGCCCTATGGATATTTGGCAGACACGGACGATGTACGATTGGCCGAGTTAAATGAAGCCATTCGTCGTCCAGACATCAAGGCCATCTTCTCGGTACGCGGTGGCTACGGTACACCACGCCTTTTACCCGGCATAGATTACGAGGCCGCCCGAAAAAACCCAAAGATATTGGTGGGTTATTCCGATATCACAGCGCTACACTGGGCTTTATACCAAAAAGCTGGATGGCGTGGCTTATCCGGGCACTTGGTGGTAGAATGGGGTGCGGAGGAGGATGCCCTAACTCCAGCGGCTGAAAAACTTTTTTGGGACTTACTTAGCGGCCACAACCCCGGAGCCGTCATTGGGCCAGCCGGAGAGGTCTTAAAACCATTCAGAAAAGGAACTGCGGAAGGGGTTTTGTTGGGCGGAAACCTGATGCTCATTACCTGTTTATTGGGTACGCCATATTGCCCCAATCTGGAAGGCGCCATTTTATTCATCGAAGACGTGGGGGAAAAGCCATATAGTGTAGATCGGATGTTGATGCAGTTGCGGCTTGCCGGGCATTTAGACAAACTCGGCGGCGTACTCATTGGCGGCTTTACCGATGCCGAGGTTCCTGTAAATTCGCTCAGCTTTGACGATGTTTTTAGCCACTATTTTGGCAATGCTCCTTATCCAGTTGCCACCAATTTGTGTTATGGACATTGGACAAACAAACTTTGTATGCCCGTAGGAATCCAAGCGCGGTTAGAAGTAACCGAAAGCAGCGCCGCTCTTTTGTATTTATCGCCATTGACCGTTTAATAAATACGTAAGCAGCCATGCCAGACCGCACCCTCCTTTCGCCTTACGATTTTGTTCGGCTGTATGAAAAGTTGACCGACGAGGACGGGGCTTTACGGCGGCTGATGGGGCGACGAGAAGACCGAGTACGGGGCGTTTGGGCAGAAACAACCGCACCGCCACGCCATTGGTACAATATTCCGGCGGTTCAGGAGCGGCTTAATCGGTTGGCAACTGGCTCCCCAGAGACCGATCATCGCGCTTTTACTGTTCGGGAATTTCTCAAGGGCGGTGGCTTATGCGGGCTTTCTATGGGTTGCGGTGCAGGCCAAAAAGAAATCCACTGGGCAGCATCCGGTGTTTTTGATCAGTTACATGCCTTCGACCTTTCTCCCAAGCGCATTTTGGCAGCACAACAAGCTACACAAGCAGCGGGATTATCGGAAAAACTTTCTTTTGTGGTCTCCGATGCAGCGAACTACCAACCCGAAGTAGCTTCTTTTGATGTCTTGATTGCCGAGGCATCGCTCCATCATTTTGATCATCTGGAAGTCCTGATCCCCCGCATGGCAACATGGCTCAAACCCGGTGGCCTGTTCATTCTGCACGAATATGTGGGGCCAGCACGCTTCCAATGGACGCAAAAACAGCGCTCCGTTGCAGATGATCTACTGCAAAAGCTACCATCCTCCCACCGGAGCCGTTGGAATGGAAGAGGGTTAAAAAGCAAGCACCATCGTCCGGGCTGGCTCCCGATGTGGCTCAATGATCCATCGGAAGCTGTTATGTCTGATCGCATTATGCCGTTGTTGCATCAAAACTTTTCCACAACCTTGCTCCGGCCATTGGGTGGAACGGTACTGCACTTGCTCTTCGACGAAATTGCCCAACATTTTCTTGATCCAGACGAAACTGCGAAGGCGTTCCTCAAGTTAGCATTTGATACCGAAGACCATCTTTTGACGACTGGAGATTTACCCACCGATTTTATTTTCGCCATTTTCCACCGCCCAAGTTAATTCCCTAACATGCGCCGTCCAATTTTTAACCTCGCCCTTTTGTTTACGGTCTTTGTCCTGTCTTCTTGCGATACCACCGAAAATACAGGAAGCGTCACCCTTCAGTTTGCGCATCAAGCAGACGGGAAAGCGCTTGATCTGAACACCACCTCGTTCACCAATGATGCAGGGAACGTCTATAAGGTATCCTTATTGGAGTACATTGTGTCCAATCTCGCTTTGGTGGGTAGCGACGGGCAAGCGGTAAAACTTGCGGATTACCACTATGTCCAGTTGGGAAATTCGGGTACGCTCAACCTTACGATCAACAACATCAAGACCGACCACTTTCAAGGCTTTAGAATGGTGATGGGCATTCCAAAAGAACAGAATACTACCGGAAAACTGCCCAACAAACAGACCTATAACAATATGGAGTGGCCAATGGCAATGGGTGGCGGCTATCACTATATGCGCTTTGAAGGAACGTATAACGATGCCGGAACAAACAAAACTTTTGCCGTACATACAGGCCCCAATGGTGGGACAGATTATTCCATTGCGCTTACACTTCCCTTGCACCTTCACCTTACGGCGGGTGCTAACCCCACCATAAAATTGACCATGAACGTAAATGAGTGGCTTAAGAACCCTACCCGTTATGATTTCCGTACTTATCCGGGAAGTATTATGGGAAATTCTGCTGCTCAGGAGTTGCTCAAGAACAATGGGAAAGACGTTTTTTCGGCCCAAGGCAATTAACCCTAAGGCAACCGTATTGGGCGCATGGCTTTTTTTCTTGAGTGGTTTGTTATCCCTAACCGCCTGTGATGACAACGAACCCAAAGCCCATACCCCAACTCCACTAAACCTTACGCTTCCGCCCAGATTTCCAGAATTACCACAGCCGGAAGACAACCCACTTACGGTAGAAGGCGTTGCCTTGGGGAAAATGTTGTTCTATGAAAAGCGACTTTCCAAAGATGGAACCCTCTCTTGTGCCAGTTGTCACATTCCTGAGCATAGCTTCTCTGACCCCAGCACGTTGAGTCGGGGCGTGGATGGCCTCTTGGGCGAACGGCAATCTATGCCACTCCTCAATATCGGGTGGGTTGAAGCACTTTTTTGGGATGGGCGATCACCGAACTTAGAAGACCAAGCCGTTTTCCCGATTACCAGCCATTTTGAGATGGGAAGCACCTTTCCCGACATCATTTTCAAACTAAATCGCCTGCCGTCTTACCCCAAAATGTTTCAAGCGGCTTTTTCTTCTTCCGAAATTACCCAAACACGCATTGTACAAGCCTTATCGCAGTTTCAACGCACCATGATTTCTGGAAATAGCAAATATGACCAATGGCTACAAGGAAAAGTGACCTTTACCACGGAAGAAGCATTGGGGTATAACCTCTTCTTTACCGAAAAAGGCGATTGTTTTCATTGTCACGGAACCTTGCTGATGACCGATAACCGTTTCCATAATAATGGCTTAGACGATGTTCCGGCGGATTCTGGCCGCTACCGTATCACAAAAAATCCGGCAGATATTGGCCTATTCCGCAGCCCTACCCTACGCAACATTGAACTTACCGCACCCTATATGCACGATGGGCGTTTCAGAACCCTTGACGAAGTAATTAATCACTATGATCGTGGCCTCTTGAGATCGCCAACTTTAGACCCGCTGTTTTTTAATGGACGGCCAAAAGGACTTTCCGAAGTAGAAAAGAAAGCCTTAATTGCCTTTTTAAAAACCCTTACCGACCTCGAATTTATCCAAAATCCAGCATTTCGCCTGAAATAAACCTTCGCTCGATGAGTACCTTCAAGTGAATTTCCAAGAAACCGTTGGTTGTGGAACTTCGGCAATGTTTATCAGATACATAACATCCATCCTTCTTTTTTTGGCCTATGTGCATTTGAGACCATTTTGTCCATCCTGCTTTTTCAGGATCACCTTCTTCAAGTATCGCACACGTTCATGAAAATGCACCTTCTTCTTACGTCATATTTACTCGTTGCCGCAGCAGGATTTAGCTATGCCCAAAATTGGGGTTTTATAACCGGTAAAATCACCGATGCAACCACCCAATCTCCTTTACCCGGCGCCACCATTCTCATCTCAGGGACCGACTATGGCACGGTGTCGGATAAAAACGGGCGGTTTTTGCTCAAAATCCCTCCCGGTGGGCATCAACTTAAAGCCTCTTTTGTGGGCTATGAACCTTGGTTCCGTTCCATACAGGCCGAAGAAGACAAAACCCTTACTTTTGAAATTACACTTAAGCCAAGCGATGCAAATGCCGGAAATGTTGTTGTAGAAGCACGCGCTAACGAAGCTGGTGTACAAAGTATGACCCCAGAAATGGTTCAAGCCATCCCCGGCCCTTTTAAAGACGGGTTTCGGGCACTTAAAAACCTACCCGGCGTCATGAGCAACAACGAATTATCCAACGAATATTCCGTGCGAGGCGGCGGTTATAATGAAAACCTGATTTACATCAACGGATTTGAGGTGTACAAACCTTTCCGTACCAAACAAGGAGAACAAGAGGGATTGGGCCTGCTCAATCCAGACTTAGCCGAGCGTATGACCCTCTATACGGGCGGGTTTCCTGTGTTGTATGGCGGTAAGTTGTCTTCCGCCTTAGACGTTCAATACCGAAAACCACGTAACCAAGCCCCTACAGGTGCGGCCTATGCTTCTATGTTAGATGCTGGTGCTGCTTTTTCAGCAGGCATAGGAAAATGGGGCGTAATGGGCGGCACAAGACGCGCACAAGCCCGCTCCTTTTTTGGTTCCCAAGAGCTAAAAGGTGAATATGCACCCGCTTTCACCGATCTACAAGGCCTTGTTTCTTACACCTTTAAACAAGGTCAAGAGGTTTCTTTTTTAGGCATGTGGGCACGTCACCGCTTCCGATTAGAACCCTCCCAAAAACGTTCTTACTATGGCACGTTTAACGATCTGCGCTCCGTCTGGATCAATTATTCGGGCGAGGAGCAAGACGGCTACGACATCGGATTTGCGGGCTTGCACTTCCAAAACCACTTAACCTCCCGCCTCCGAGCAGAACATCGCGTGTCCTTCTTCGATATCATCGAGACAGAAACCTACAACATTCGTGCAGATGCAACCCTCTACTTGGTGGATCCGACCAAAACAGACCCAACTTCGCCGATAAACGACATTGCCTTTGGTGCTGTTGTCCAAGAAGATCGCGCCGATAACCGTTTGCGCGTACAGACCTATACCGCAGATGGGCGCTACACCCATGAAACACCACGACAACTAAGTACCCTCGGTTGGACTTTCCGGCAACTTGTTTGGGAAGACCGCATTGCCGAAGATGCGGCGGTTATTGGCCAAAACGCATTAGGCGACCTTGTTAAAATCCCCATTAAATCCCTAAAAGACACCCTGCCACAAACCGCTACCAACCAATTTGGTGTATTTGTTCAGCAAGTACGGGAGGTCTTGCCAACATCAGGAAAACTAAGTCTAACCGCTGGCCTAAGAACAGATTATTTTGACTTTAACCGTGAGTGGACTTTTTCACCTCGTGTTTCGGGAACTTATCGGGCAAATGAACAACTCACCCTGACCGGAGCTTGGGGCATTTATTACCAATCCCCTACCTATAGGGAATTACGTGGCGAAACCCTTGCCAATGAATCCATAAATGGGGCGCTAAACCATGACCTAAAATCACAACGCGCTATTCAATATGTGGCCGGCGCAACCTATTTCTTGCCCAAGAGACGGCTTTACCTTAGAGGGGAAATGTATTACAAAAAACTTTCTAACCTCATCTCATATACCCTACAAAATACCCGCGTTACGTATAGCGGCGAAAACGACTCGGAAGGCTATACCTATGGTTTAGACCTGCAAGTGCGGGGCGAATTTGTTCCCGGTCTCGAAAGTTGGTTTAACTATGGCTATCTGGTGGCCCGCGAACGCTTTTTACCAACCTACCAAACAGCCCAAAACAACGGATGGATTCCTCGCGCAATGGATCAACGCCATACCGTCTCGATGCTGGTTCAAGACGGTATTTCAAAAGATGATAGCTGGCGTTTATACCTCCAAGTGATGGTCGGGTCTGGCCTACCTTATACCCCACCCACCCCCGGAGAATCGGTCAACAATGTGAGCCTTCAAGTACCCGGAAAACGACATAGCCAACGTTTTTTGGAGTATAAACGTGCCGATCTCGGCGTTACCAAGTCCTTGCAAATTAAGCGCCAGCGTACTACCGATAACAGCCTTTCGCCCAAACTCGCCCTTAGCTTGGAAGTCCTCAATATTTTCGACATGAAAAACACCATTTCATACACTTGGATAGACCCCGGAACCCACATCTGGGAGCGTGTCCCGACGCGGCTTACCCCACGTACCTTCAATGCTCGGCTTAGGGTGCAATTTTGATAAACGTGGCTTTTCTATCCTCAAAATATTTTCTTGAGGAATTGGCGGAAGCGTACCTGCAAAATAGGATCAAGACCAGAATCATCGTAGTTTTATAGCGCTATTACAAACCGTTTAAAACCAATCACATGAAGTTTTTTGTTGATACAGCCAACTTGGACGAAATCCGCGAAGCCGCCGATATGGGCGTTCTGGATGGCGTAACCACAAACCCCTCCTTAATGAAAAAAGTAGGGGCGAAAGACCTAAAGGCACACATCCGCCAAATTTGCGAAATGGTGGACGGCGATGTCTCCGCCGAGATCATCGCTACCACCTACGACGAAATGATGGTCGAGGCAAAAGAAGTGGCAGAAATCCATCCCAACGTGGTGGTTAAAGTACCCCTCATCTTAGATGGCATCAAGGTCATTAAATCGCTTACCGCAATGGGCATTAAAACAAATTGCACCCTGTGCTTTTCGCCCACACAAGCCCTCATTGCCGCTAAAGCCGGCGCAACCTACATCAGCCCCTTCGTCGGGCGATTAGATGACATCTCCACCGACGGCATGGATCTTATTCGCTCTATTGTTGACATCTACGATCACTACGGCTTTGCAACACAAGTGCTCGTCGCCTCGGTCCGTCACCCGATGCACGTTGTTGCCGCTGCCGAGATGGGTGCGGATGTAGCAACCATGCCACTCTCGGTGATCAAACAACTTCTCCGACACCCACTCACAGACTTAGGGTTGCAGCAATTCCTGAAAGATGCCGAAGCGCTTAAAAATATGTAAACCATGTTTTTGGCCATGTCTCATAAAAGCCCACTTTGGTGATAAGGTGGGCTTTTGTGTATAATCCAGTTTTATGACCGCTTATATATCTACATTACCACTCATCCTCTTTGGCTTTGATAACATATCAAAAATACGTATCATCCGTTTTAAGAACCCCTTATTGTGATTCTGTCTGATTATTTAGATTGGGAGGAAATGTAATCCAGACAAAGGTTTGTTTCTGTTCATCTTACACCCAGCATCACAAAAAACCATGCTTTTGTTAACTTCTTACAAAGCGAAACTTGCCAACAGCAAAGACAAAACCAAGGTTATTTATCAGGTTTTGGGAGACGACCGGCTGACGGAAAAGGAAAAACGCGAATTGGCGGATTACATGCAAGTAATCTCGCGAGACCGAATGACAACCGTTTATAAAATATTCAAGCGGTAACGAAAGCCCCCAAGTGGGGCTTTTTTGGTGCAACCTCGTTGCATTTTCCAAGATAACGTACACGCAAAATCAAGTACATCCTCATCTCCTATTGAGATCGCCTCTATCTTATAGGATAATGTATTATTCAATAATGGCAAGGCAGCTCTTAGAAAAATCCGCCTAATAGCTCAGCCATCGGGCTTCGACTACGATCAACGCGCTATTTCTTTGTCATATATAGATGCCACCCCTACGGGGCTTTGCCGTGCATTCACAAGTAGAACAAACCCTTGAAAAACCAGCATTTACGCAATTCCCTGAGTTCCTCCATGATTCTTGAATGGCAGGGCGGCCCTTAGAAAAATCCGCCGGAGCAAGGATGACTTCGGCTACGCTCAGCCACAGGGCTTCTTTTGGCCGTACAAAAGCAGGCCGCCGGCAGGCCCGTCTGCGACCGGCAGGCTTGATTTGATTAACCCAAAACACCTGCTAAATGGTTACAAGTTAAAGGCTGTCTCAATAGGTGTTGACATGAGCAAAGCGAACTAACGAAGTAGCATCAACCTTTCAACACAGCGTTGACGGATAAAGCCTGTGCTCAGTAGCTAATTGTTATAAGATTTGTTTTGTTGAAACTGTCAAATACGTTAAGTGCTGGACATGAGCAATCCGAACTGGCCAAGCACAACCAACCACCACCCAAGGCATGGCAAAAACCGACTACCCGTAGCAGCCCCTATCCTTATTTTACAAGCTCTTTTTTGATGACTTTCTGCAACGTCCAGATATACATACTGACATCCTCGGGGAGTGTCTTGCGTGTTTCGCGCTTAACCGATATGGCATAAAGGTAGCCGGGCTGATAGGAAAAACCCAAAATATCATCGTAGAAGAAGGCCCAATCCTCGGTGAGGTTTTCGCGAACCAACAAGCATTTTTGCGGCCCAACCCCCACACAGTCCACCTGCTGCGGAGCAATATACAGCGTTTTCTGTACTGCCGAAAAAGGTTTCACTTCCTGATTTAACACGGCGTCACACCCAACGAACCCACCTAAAGCCATAAGAAACAACAGTTTGTTCATAAGATTTTTGTTTAAAGGTGCAAGGGTATTACACATATCTATACCCAAATGCCCAATGAATAAATCTCAAACCTTTTAGCGTTTTTGTCGGTTCATTTTCTATGAGGAATGCTTAAAGCAAGTCCCGATACCTGCTGCCCAATCAACAAACGTCTTGATTCGTCCGCCCATAATGCACGTTCAGTAATGTATCTATCCATGACGAACTCGCCCTGTTATTGTCTCCCTTGGCCAGCACTTACTTAATCCATCTATTTTACCGCTTGTGTAGCCGTTTTGCCACTCATCACAATCTACTTTTGTGGATGATATCCCTGCCGTATCATTCGTTCAAGGTCTGACTTTAACCATTATGCCTGAGGGAAATGCAGACCGAAAATATCCCTGAGCATCGCATCAACGAAGAGGAACACCAATGGAGGATCGTTGATGTGATTGCGTAAGGCGGGAGTCTCAAAGTCGTGAAGGTAGCAAAATCTGAGACTCCCGCCTTCTTTTTTTGTTTATGATGCCGCCACTTTCAGCTTATCTTGACGTATCTTCTGCGATGTCTGTTAAAGATATGCAACTCGACCGCTCATTAGCCTATTGGCTTTCCCAATTTTTTGGATGGATAGGATGGGGCCTTTTGGTTTTAGGGTCTTCCGTACTCGCCAATATCCCCCTTTTGGAATCTATACCTTTTACCTTAACTACGGTATTCACTGGATTTGCACTGTCACACCTTTTCCGACAGTTGTTTAGGCCTTGGCGTTGGACGAAATATGCGGGTATCCGGCTTGTATGGTTAGCGTTCATGGGTTTATGGGTATTGGTGGGGCTTATGTATCTATTGGTTTATCTGCTCTCCCCTTTAATTCCCATCTCCGCTTTTGGCTTGACGCCGTATTGGGTTTCTTTCCAAGGCAAAACTGTTTTTCTGATTGCCACCATTATTGCGTTTGGTCTTTGGTTGCTAATTTATTGGGCCGTCCACTTTGTTTTTGGTTATAGCGAATCGCGCGTGGCCCAATTTCAATTGGAGGCAGGGCTTAAATCCGCGAAGCTACAAGCCTTAGAGTCTCAACTTAACCCACACTTTTTGTTCAACAGCTTAAACAGCATTGGCGAGTTAATTGGCGAAAACCCCACGCAAGCACGATACATGGTTCTCCGGCTTTCATCGCTGCTCCGAACCACGCTACAAACAGGCCAAACCGAAACCCATCCGTTAGAAAAAGAAATCAACTTGGCCAAAACGTATTTAGAATTGGAGTCCATGCGCTTTGAGGAGCGCCTCCGCTATGGCTTTGATGTGGACATGCGGTACCAAAACGTGGCTGTTCCGGTGATGTTGATCATGACATTGGTTGAAAACAGCATCAAACATGGCATTAACCGACATGTTCAGGGCGGGGAAGTACAAGTACAGGTGAGTGGAGACGAAAACGGGCTACAAATTACCGTGACCAACACCGGAAATCTTGAGAACACCGAGCGTCCGGGTGGTGTTGGCTTAGCCAATATTCGCGAACGGCTGCGGCTTATTTATGGAGACCAAGCTTGGTTAAGCATTCAGGACATCAAGCCACGCCGCGTCCAAGCAATGGTTTTTTTGCCCCTCAAAAAGTGAGTTTGCCTCTCTAATAAGCACCTCACAACGATTTTTGGTATAAATTGCCAGAGGTCTTTACGGCATTTTGTATCTTGACAGCCTTGAGTGCCACCGAGAACCCGATCCCTAACATGTTATGAAGTACTTAGTAACTGGATTTTCAGGATTTGTAGCCCGCCATTTTATTCAATTTTTGGACGAAAATGTAGAACATGCGGAGGTTTTGGGGATTGATATTGGCGTACCACATTATGAAGAAAACCGCGATTGGGTGCGGTTCGAGCAGATCAATCTTTTAGAACGGTCTCGATTAGAAACGGCTATTCGCACCTTCTCGCCCGATTATATCCTGCATTTGGCTTCCATGAGTAGCGTTTCTAAAAGTTGGGAAGAGCCAGAAAAAAGTTTTACAAACAACACCAATATTTTCTTGAATCTTGCAGAGGTACTCCGTAACCATCAAATTCCGGCACGTTTACTTTCGGTAGGTTCTTCAGAGGAATATGGCATCGTCACCGAGAGCGAGTTACCGCTGCGCGAAAATATGCACCCAAACCCTATTAGCCCATACGCGGTTGCACGGGTATCCCAAGAACTGCTCTCGAAGGTATATGCACACGGCTATGGTCTGCAAATTGTCTTGACCCGTTCTTTCAACCATATTGGGCGTTGGCAAAACACCCGATTTGTGATCCCTTCGTTTGTAAAACAGTTGGTGGAACTGAAAAACCATCCCGAACGCGAACAAGTGCTTTATACCGGAGATACCGCCATTGTACGCGACTTCGTAGATGTTCGTGACGTGGTACATGCCTATCATCTTTTGTTATCCAAAGGACAAAGCGGCCAGATTTACAACATTTGTTCAGGAAAAGGGCATAGTCTTCACGAAATTATTGCCATACTATGCGAAATAATGAACCTGAAGATAGAAATCCGTACCGATCCTACATTTTTACGTCCAGCCGATAACCCACGTATTATTGGCTCCTATCGCAAAATAGCGCAAGAAGTGGGCTGGCATCCGCGCTACTCCCTACGCGACAGCCTTCAGGACATCATCCGCTATTGGGAGCAGGAAGGCGAAAAAAAGAATCGCTACTAAACCATCTTATGTACCTGATCCATACGATCCAAGAACTGTTGCGCCACCCCATGCCAAGAAAAAGTCTTTGGGACATAGTTTCTGGCCCGCTCCGCAGCCTCTTTTAGCCATTTTGCATCTTCCACATAAGGCATTATGGCATTTACAAAGGCTTGTGGATCTTCGCTTTGCACCAAATGCCCGTTTTGCCCCTCGTGTACCACATCGCGGATACCCTCCAAACGTGCCGCAACCACCGGCAAGCCACATATTCCCGCCTCTAACATAACGACCCCAAATCCCTCCATATCACCCGGAACATGGATATTTGGCATGACGAACAAGTCCGCCCCTTGATAGAGGGTTTCTAAATCCGCGTCGGAGAGGCGTCCGAGCAACTTAACCCGATGTTGAAGCCCCTTTCGGTTAATGGCTTCTTCTAAGGCGGCACGCTCCGCACCATCGCCAGCAGCCCAATAGGCCACATGTTCTGGTAAAAGCGGCATAACGTTTTCCGCAAACCACGTAAACCCTTTTCGCTTTACATGACGCCCCACGCTACAAATGATGAAAGGCTCCGGAACATGTGGCGGGAACATTTTAAGGATGGATGCCCGCGCTTTTGGCTTATCCACAGAAACCCCAATCCGGCTCAAGTCTATCCCCATAGGAACTACAAACGTCCGATCTGGCGGAAAGTGCCGCTTCAAAGCTTCTTCGGCAGTGGCGGTGCTAATCGGAAAAAAAGCATCTACCTTGGCCAATATTTTCGGAAGTGCCCACTGATATATTTTCGCTGGCAAAAGAATATCGCGGCCATAGAGCATCACAAAGGTCTTTGCACCCGCTTTTTGGAGGCGCTTCTGCATAAAAAGCGTTACCCAGCCCGTCACTAAAGCACTAAAAAACACCGATTCGATCTGGTGCTGCCGTACCATTGCCGGAATTTTCCAGAAAAGGCTTATCAGAAAGAAGGGCGCACGAAGATGGGTTGTATTCCACGAGGTCTTTAAGATTAACGGAAACACCTCTATGTTTTGATGATCTTTAAACGCCTCATAAATATCAATGGCCACACGCTGCATACCACCAATATTGCTGTCTGGATCATTATCGTGCGGGAAAGAGTGCGAAACATATAAAACGCGCATATCTTTGAACGGGTTTGTTTTTTCCAATAGGGGGTAAATATAGGACATTAGCACCTACACCCCATGAAAAGACGCCGCTTTAAGCAAGAATTGAAAAACCATCCCTGCGCCAAATGGATACTTTGTTGGTCATGGACTTGATTCTTGTAACCGTCCGTTCTATCTTGGGAACAGTGTTTCTCGAAAAAAATGAATCCTACCACAGCCCTTATTGTAGATGATGAGCGCCTTGCACGGAACGCACTTCGTAGGTTATTGGCGGCCCATCCTTGGATAGAAATCATTGGCGAGGCCGCTCATGCGGATGAAGCCCGGCAAGCTATTGCACATTTCAAACCCAATGTTTTGTTTCTGGACATCCAAATGCCCGGAAAGGATGGTTTTGAACTGCTTTCCGAGCTTGATTTTTTGCCACACGTTATTTTTACAACAGCCTACGACCAATATGCCCTCCGCGCTTTCGAAGTAAGTGCCTTAGACTACCTTGTAAAACCCATTGAACCAGAGCGCTTGTCCGAGGCGTTGAAGCGTGTCCCACAACCCAAGGTACCGCCTCCGGTTGAAGAAAGGCCCGCGCCCGACTACCTCACAGCCGATGAACAGGTCTTCGTAAAAGATGGTGACAAATGTTGGTTTGTACGAATTGGCGACATCCGCCTCATAGAATCCGAGGGCAATTATACCCGCCTCCATTTTGACCGCGAACGCCCCCTCATTTTGCGTTCCCTAAACCAATTAGAAGAGCGCCTAAACCCCGCCCAGTTCTTCCGTGCCAACCGAAGCCAAATCATCAACCTTCGCTATATCCGCCGGATGGACACTTGGGCAAATGGCACCCTTTTGGCAGAACTCACCGATGGCCAGCGCGTGGAACTCTCCCGACGCCGCGCCCACGACTTCCGAGAGCGTATGAGTCTTTAACGAGACTTTTCATGCTAAGGAGCCTTGAGGGAAAAAGAGCAACGTAACGAGCTTTTTCAAGCAAAAAAGACAAGAAGAGAACGTACGGGGAACAAATCAATCTGGAAAGTGTTAATGCGGACGAGTTCTATTAAATCAAGCTTTATAAAACAACCAATCTTCACGCGCCAATCTGCCCAGTTTGCTACTATTTTAACCTCTATCCTAAAAACCATCGGCCCAAACCGAAACGCCGTAGCAAACCATGAAATTCTTCCACCTCCTTCTCCTATGCTTTATTGCCATTCTTGGTGCTTCTTGCGATGAAGCGCCGGGTTTAAGCTCTTTAACCGGACGCCCACCCGTCCTTTCCAACTTCCAATTCAGCCCACAAGCCACCAATCTGTCTGCCCTTCCTGCGTCCCAGATCGAAGGGGACAACGTGCGCATCCCAATTTCGCTGCAAATCAACGTTTCTGATGCCGATAATTCCGGCCTTGAAGCCGTTTCTTATGGCATTTATGCGCCCGGACAATCGGGAACGCCCTTGTCCAAAGGGGTTTTTACGGGAAATGCCGGATTGTACCAAGCCACCCCAAGCCTCTTGATTCCGAAAGGTGCAGTTGGCGATTATACCATTCGCGTACAGGCCAAAGACCGTAGTGGCTTGGCCAGTAACATGGCCATTGGAACCCTTTCCTATGCTGCCTCCGGCAAGCCCCCAGTTTTGGCCTCGATAGAAATGCCCGCAACCATCAAGCGGCCTGCAACCGGGCAAGCCGCAAACAAAGTCATCATTATTGCAACCGTTTCCGACCCCGACGGCCTCGCCAATATCGAGCGTGTGGTCTTGCGCACACAAAGCGGAGCAGAACTCCTGCTCTTGGACGATGGGCAAAAAAGCGGGCTTAGTGGCGACGAAACCGCGGGCGATGGCAAATTCACGATAACCATCGAAGTCAGGAGTAGCAATGCACTCGGTGTAAATACCTTCGACTTTCAGGCATTCGACCGGACAGGCTTGATCAGCAATGTGATAACGAAAACGATCGAAGTCGTTAACTAATCCCTTCTCAACTTTCTTTTAAACGAACAATCCTTTTTAAAGACATGCGTATAAAGACTTGTTTTTTAACCCTCTTAGGCATTCTTCCTTATTGGGTTTCCTATGCCCAAATTCCTACCGTTAATGGCATTAGCCGGAATACCGTCTCTAATTTACACGGCGAAAATAACCGTTTATGGGTTGGCCCACAACTGAACTTCACGGATGACAAAGGCAGTACTTGGAAGTTGGCTCCGGTGGATTCTATCCAAAAAGGACGTGGTAGCGTTTTTTCCATAGACGCCGAGGGGTCCATTATTTGGGTGGGTTTGGGATATTCGCAACGCCAAAAAACCACCGATAGCGTAGAGCCGGTTTCTCAGGGATTTGTCTTTAGTGAAGACGGTGGCCAAACGTGGAAATTCCGGCTCCCAGCCCTTGACGCCCCACAAGACTCCTTATTGACCTATGGCGTATCTGTTATCAAAGCCTTACCCGTAACCACTCCTGTGCAAAGCCCGCCCTACGACATAGACTACGACCCCGTTCGCGGCTGGATTTGGACGGCTGGTTGGGCCGGCGGTGTACGGGTCTCGAAAGACAAGGGCATTTCGTGGCAACGTGCCATTCTACCACCAAAAGACCAAACCGAAACCAACCCCAATGTACCACAAAACTTCTATCTAACCCCTGTCCCCAAAGGTGTGAACCGCCCCGGACAAGAAAATCATAAAGGCTTCTCGGTTTTGGTGGACGAAACGGGAACCATTTGGGCCGGAACTTCAGGCGGGCTAAACCGCTCCTTGGATGGCATCGCATGGCGAAAATTTGCCTTTAACGGAAGTACCAACGGGCTTCTGGGAGATTGGATTACCTCCATCGAGGAGCAACCCGCAACAAACCGCAACCCCATTTGGGTGGCCTGCTGGAAAGCCGACCAGAAAGAAAACTTTGGCGTGGTAGTGACCCGAGACGGCGGCCAATCTTTTGAACAAATGCTACACGGCGAAAAAATTTATGACTTTGCCTTTGATGGGAGCACCATTTATGCCGCCGGAGACAATGGCTTGTTTGTCTCTAACAACGATGGGCGTTTATGGTACTCCATCCGAGATTTCCGTGACACCACCCAGCCCGACCGCTACATCCGCCCAAATGCCAAAGTGTATAGCGTAGCAGTCGCAAATGGTGCGCTTTGGGTGGGGATGCAAGACGGTCTATTGCGCAGTTTAGACAATGGAAAAACATGGAAACTCTTCCGAACCGAGGTTCCTCTCAATCCACAATCCCCGACCGAGACCGTGCCCAAAGTAGTAACCTATGCGTACCCCAATCCGTTTTCGCCCGCTACCGATCAAATTACCCGCATCCGGTATGATCTTAGCCAAAACCAAACCGTAACAGTACGTATTTTTGACTTCGGAATGAACCTCGTCCGGACGCTGGTTGCAGGAGAATCACGCGCCCAAGGTGCACGCGAGGAAATTTGGGACGGACACGATAGCCGAGGCATTCGGGTGGCAAATGGCCCTTATTTCTACACCGTTTCCTCCGCAGAAGGAACCTTCCGTGGCAAGATTCTTGTATTGGAATAAACCCTATGAAACAAGCCAAAATTATTGTCATTATTCCGGCATTTAACGAGGCCAAAAGTATCTCTCAAGTCATTGGCGACATTCCAAAAGGATTGGTACACGAGGTGGTGGTGGTTAATAATGCCTCCACCGACGAAACCGAGCAAAATGCAAAGGCCGCCGGCGCAACCGTTCTGACGGAAACCCAGCGCGGATATGGTTTTGCCTGCCTTTGCGGATTGGCTTATGCCGATTCCAAAAATCCAGACATTGTTGTCTTTCTAGATGGCGATTACAGTGATTTCCCCAATGAAATGGACCGCCTTGTAGCCCCCATTTTGGCAAATGAGGTGGATCTGGTGATTGGATCCCGTACCACTGGCGAACGAGAACCCGGCGCGATGCTCCCACAAGCGCTTTTGGGAAATTGGTTGGCCTGCTCTCTCATGTGGCTTTTCTGGAAAGGCGAATTTACCGACCTGGGGCCTTTCCGAGCCATTCGCTATTCGTCGCTACGCTCCCTGAACATGCGCGACCAAACATATGGCTGGACGATTGAGATGCAAATTAAAGCCCTAAAGCAAAAACTGCGATATACAGAAGTCCCTACGTCTTACCGAAAGCGCATTGGAGTTTCTAAGATCACCGGAACCGTCTCTGGAACCTTTAAAGCAGGCTATAAAATCCTTTGGACGATCTTCAGGTATGCCCTTGCTTCTTGATGTGCAAGCCCCTATTTTCGTGAGAACCCGTCCATGTGGCGTCCGTTTACCCTTCACACCTTTCATGCATCAAACCCTAAACACCTAAAAATGCACTTCTACCTAACATTTGCTTTTCTGCTATTAGCAAACACCTCTACAACATGGGCACAAAAAGCCTACGACAAGGTTTTCTATACGGGCAAGACCCAAAATATCACCATTCTCTTAACCTTTGCGCATGGCTATATTGAAGCCAGTGAAATCAAAACCACCGACAACCAAACCAAAAAAACCTCCAAATTCTTACCCTCGCCCAATGGCCAAGCCGAAAATGGCAATATGCACTTTGACCATATCTCGGTCTCTGGTAAAAAAATGAGTGATTACCTCGTGGTAAAAGGCTTAGACGATGCCGCCATAACCGCCCCAAATTCTGTTTCTGGCTTTTATTTCTTTAAGGGGAAACAATACGCTTTTACCCTCAAAAAACGCAAATAAAAATGGAAGTTATGGAGCTCAGCCAGTTCTATTCTTGTCATATATAATATATAGATGTCACCCCTACGGGGCTTTGTTGTACACATGGAAACGGATTTCTACCAAGATGTCGCCCCTGCGGGGCTTTGCCGTGCATTCAAAAGTAGAACAAACCCTTGAAAAACGAGCATTTACGCAATTCCGTGAGTTCCTCCATGATTCTTGAATGGCAGGGCGGCTGTTAGAAAAATCCGCCAGAGCAAGGAAAGCTGCCTACCCTCAACTGGGCAGTTCAACTGGCAGGTTTAGACTTGATCAACCCATAACGCACGTGAAAGCACTAAAATCCTTTTAAGTGAAAGACTGGCTCAATATGCTTGTCAAGTTTCCTCTTTTATTAAGCCTCTGACTATCTATATGATGCCCAACTCCTTAATCATCCTGTTTTAACGATATGAAAACCTCGCTTTTAGAAAAGCGGGACGTATGCTATTGTCTAAACTCCAAAGCAAAAATAGGATATGAGCTATCGCACAATCACCTCGTCCAGAAAAACCCAAGCTGGGGTTCCACGGCCATTGTGCCAGTCTGGAAGGGTTTCGCGTTTGGCAGTGATCCGCAGATAACGAGCGGGTACACCATCTAAAGGCTGGGTAAACACGTATCGGAAGCCCTCAAGGCGGCGCGGGGATTCAGCGTGCGTCAGACGGGCGGGTGTACGCCACGTTTGGCCATCCGACGAAGAGGAGAACAGCACCTCTTTGGGCAAAAGAATCCACGAACCACTCACTTGTAATGTAGAAAGGGCTATTTCTTGTACCTTTTTTACTTCTCCGAGATCGAGAACGGCTTCAAAATCGTGGTCGTTCCAACCTTGCCACAACCCGTCATTAAAGGTTAATGAGCCTTGAACGCCATCGGTCAGGGTTTGGTCTCCGGTTCCGGTGTAGCGGGATGCGGGTGCGTGAACCAAGGTCATTTTTTTGCTGACGGCAAGGTGTTTTGGGAGCACGATAAACTGTACCGAGCGCAAAAGCGGTTCCCCGTTAAGCAAAGGCAAAATTTGCACCTCGCCGGGTTGATCAAAAGTAACCTCCGGCGTGTAATGGGGCGATTTTGGCGTGGGTTTGGTTCCGTCGGTGGTGTAATGTAGCGACATGCCGGACACATTGGCCTCCACCTTCACCTGAATACTGCCGGTTGTGGAATTAAACATGGGCTTCATGGTGATGAGGGGGCGGTTTTCTGGGCCAAATTGCACCCCCAACTGGCGAAGGCGGGTATATTGGTCGCGGTCTAAACGGCTTTTAAAGTCGGCATAGGACTTTGGGCTTTTCGTCCATAAGGCTTCCGACATGGCCAAGAGGCGTGGGAAGACCATGGCATCAAAATTGGCTGTGGTGATGTATTCCGTCCAGATATTGGCCTCACCGCCTTTTATTTTTGCCGTTTCTTCGGCGGTTAATCCTTCTGGGATGGGATTAAAACCATGTACTTTTTCCAAGGGTAAGCCGTCTGGCTGGCCATCAAAATATGCATGACTGGTGGGTGACGAAATGACATAGTTCCCCAATTTGGTGGCTGTTCGGGCGTGTTCAATATCGCGCCAAGCCTGTACCGTAGCGCCGGCTGCCAGGCCGCCTTCCAAAATTTCGTCCCAGCCAATAATGGTGCGCCCTTTGCTGCGCACATAAGCGTCAATTTCTTTAATGAACCAACTTTGGAGTTCTTCTCCGCTTTTCAGGCCCTTTTCGCGCATAAAAGCCTGCGTCAATTCCGATTCGTTCCATGCGGTTTTGGGTGCTTCATCGCCGCCTATGTGAATGTGCTTTGACGGAAACAACGTCATCACCTCGTCTAAGATGTCTTTTAGAAAGGTCATGGTTTCCGGCTTGGCCACACAATAGATATCATTAAACACGCCCCAAGTGTTGGGGATGCTAAGCGTCTCGCCGGTACAAGAATATTGCGGATAAGCGACCAGCGCCGCCGAAGAGTGTCCGGGCATCTCGATCTCTGGAACCACCGTGATGTTCCGCATCCGAGCATATTCCACCACTTCCCGTATTTCCTTTTGGGTGTAAAAACCACCATAGCGGGTTCCGTCGGCCTCTGTCCGCCAAGCGCCCACCTCTGTTAGTTTGGGATATTTCTTGATTTCGATTCGCCAGCCTTGGTCTTCGGTTAAATGCCAGTGCAAAACGTTCATCTTATACAAAGAGAGCAGGTCTATGTAGCGTTTGACGAACGAGACGGGGAAAAAATGACGTCCAACGTCTAATAAACTGCCTCGCCAGCCAAACTTGGGGGAATCTTTGATGGTAATCGCAGATAATGTGACCGGAGATTTTCGGGTGGGGTTAGCGCCTTCGGTCATGGCCGGAAACAATTGACGAAGCGTTTGTACGCCCCAGAAGAGCCCCTTTTCCTCGACGGCAGAAATGCGAATTTGGTCTTTACGCACACGGAGTTCATAGCCCTCGCTGTGGGTAATGTCATCGTGGCGCTCCAAAGCGAGGACAATCGCGCCCGCCGGAATGGTGCTACCCGTCTGAAGGCTGGTTTTAAGCCCCATTTGCCGATTGAGCCAGTCACGCAAAAAAACAGCAATCTCTTTGCCTCGCTTGTTCCTCGCTGGCAAAACCACAATTTTGGCCGTTGCGCGTAGTGTGAAAACGCCGCTTTCCGGTGTAACCAAATCCGGCTGGGGAACAACCGATACCGGATTTTGTGCCAAAAGCATAAACGGGGCAAATAAGAGGCCCATAAAAAACAGAATACGCATACAAGTATTGGGATTGGGAACCTTGAGATTGGGTAAGATAGGTAAAAACCAACCTCAATGCTTCTTTATCCTCAATGTCTGCGCATCCTGCTAAAAGATTTGCCCTCTATAATTTAATTCCCACGACGTGGTGGAACGGGAATCGGCTTTTTAGGCATGGAGATGCCTTCTTGTGGAATTTTAACAGCCCCCGGATGGATGCCTGTGGGTAATTTAGGGTTCGTTACGGGTGTGGGAAAACGAAGGGTGTTCAGGAAAGCCGTAAACTTTGGACGTTCCTCATTAAACTTCAAAGTGACCGTATTGGCCGAAAGTTCGGTTGAAGTGGTTACTTCCGCGTAATACGGCGTGCTGATCTCCGAGTTCTTTGCAAAAGCGTAGATTATCTTGTGTACGTATAAGGTTCTTTGGTCATGCGCCACCTGAAAATCCTTGGAGTAGGTTAGTTCAATAAAGTAATCTATCAGCGGATTGCCATCATAATAACCGCGCGAGGTCACTTGTACATTTTTCACCCCCGACTGTGTACGGATGCCATTTAGGACTTCCTCGGCCAAGGTACTCACGTTGACCGAGGCGGAGGTGTGTTTATAGAGGCTTGCATTATAGTCGGTTGAATTTATCCACTTCCCAAAGATGCAATAGGTGGCGTAATTTCCCTTGTCCGCCCATCCAGCCTGCTTGGTCGCCGAGACCTCATCGTTCAGGCATTTCACGTTTTGCGCTTTAAGTCCAATAACCGAGAACAAGCACAAACACAAGAATAGTCTTTTCATATTACTTTTCATTTTGTATTGTTTTTAAAAGTGTTAGGCTCCGCACATCTTTAGGGAAGCAATTACAAGTAGGTTGCATATACAAGCAGGTTACATGCCATTTGCCATTCAAAGAAGGTTGGAGCCTCAAGAATCATCAGAGGATAAACCCGCTTAGAATTTCTTTCTGGGCACATTCACACCACTTGGCAAGACTGGCCGCGCTGCATCCCTAAGCCCTTCGCGAATCTCATCTGTTACCACGCCGGGGTTCACCACAAGTACGGATCTAAAGGCCAAGGAACCTTTAAAGGCATTAATCCGCGATTGATGGTTTCGGTAAACAGCCTTGGCATTTTCATAAGTTCCACGATGTAAAACGCTTATCTCGAAATAGTACTGCGCTTGCGTTTCTTCGGGTTTTGATATGGCGCTGATGTGTTTGTAAACCGAAAGACCCGTTACAGGTTCACCACTCACGGCAGCTGTAAACAGGAAGAAACCAAATTGCTCGGTAAAATTGGGCCTGGTTTGTGTCCCAAATCGCTCATTATGAATGCCTTCGATTACAGCAGTTGTTTCGCGGATACGCTCCAACGCCCTGCTGATAAGGGTTAGGCGATTGGGCTGGATCGTGGGGAATCTACGAATCTCTGCAAAAACGGTGGCGTTCCGGTCTCCTGGCACGAGGAACTTGCAGGTACTTTCTGTGTTTTCCACCAAAGTCCAGAGTGAATCTACACTGACGGCTCCACCAAAGCAGTGTACTCTTTGGGCTTGTACGTGAAATGCCGTAAAGAAGAGGAGAAGGAAAAGAAGTTTTTTCATGGCTTTCATTGTTTTCGAGAATGAAGGAGTTGATTTTTTTCTCGCGAGAGGTGTACAAATGGAAAATCGAATTTTCAACATGAGAAGTATCAGCAAAAGACCGCTTCATGCCAAGTTCACAAAATACTTTAATCTTGAGGCCGTGATTTTTGTGCCCTATAACAAATGGGTGCTACAATCTTGTATCCTATACCAATTAGGGAAAATTACGGTTTATAGGTTACTCGTTTTCAACCTTTCAATACCCAAAGGGGGTGGAAGCTTGATGGATGATAAAGCATGTGCTTAATAGCTCATTGGTATGAGAGGCCCTGCACTGTCCGTTTTAATCCCAATGGCAAGGGTGGCAAGAGGATCCCCAGCCGCTTCTTTAATCCAGAACAGACCACAGCCGATGTTTCTGCCCATGCCCAAAACGCGCTTCGTGGCGCACAAATGGAATTGGTGGAAAAAATGGGGCATTTACTTCCGTTGGAGCAACCCGAACAGTTTAACCGCTTGTTGCAGTTTTGGCTTAAATCATGCGATGAAGTCCATCAGCCCATCTCGGCAAGGGCAGCGGGGTTTTGTCCACTGGCAAGCAGGTACAAACAAGCCATTCTCGTGGCCACACCATTGGTAACCTGATCCAAAATCACAGCGCGTTCATGATCCACCACCTCACTGGCCAATTCAACTCCTCGGTTTACGGGGCCGGGGTGCATAATGCGCAAATCGGGATAGCGTAACAGATGTGCCATTGTTATGCCAAATTGGTTGTGGTATTCACGCAAACTGGGATACAAGCTGGTGTCTTGTCGTTCTAATTGGATTCGGAGCGCCATTGCTACATCACACCCTTCTAACGCTTCATCGAGGCGGTGCGTAATGCGGCATCCAAATTGCGAAAGGCCGTATGGCATCATGGTTTTTGGCCCACAAAGGGTGACGTTTGCGCCCATCTTCGTAAGCGCATAAATATTGGAACGGGCAACACGGCTATGGCTAATGTCCCCAATAATGGAAACATTCAAGCCTTCAAACCGAGGCGCGATGTCCGAAATGGTCAACAAGTCCAAAAGCGCTTGTGTCGGATGTTCGTGTGCGCCATCTCCCGCATTTAACACGACCGCATCTACGCATTGCGTCAGGAAATAGGCGGCACCCGGGGACTTGTGGCGGATTACGGCAATATCCACTTTCATCGCTTCTATATTTCGGGCGGTGTCTTTTAGGGTTTCACCTTTTGAGACCGAGGAACCCGAAGAGGCAAAATTAACCGTATCTGCGGATAAGCGCTTCTCGGCCAATTCAAATGAAATGCGGGTACGGGTGGACGGCTCAAAAAAAAGATTAACCACCGTTAGCCCGCGCAATGCCGGAACACGAGGGATTTGCCGACGGAGTACCTCTCTAAACTCCCGCGCCGTAGCCAAGATTAATGCAATCTCCTCACGGCTAAAGGTTGATAAGCCTAATAAATGCCGATGGTGGAGTGTGGTAAGCGGTTGTTTCATCAAAACTTATGAAGACGTTGACCAAAATCGGGATTGGTGCCACCCTTGCGTTTATGCGCAGGCACATCCACCAACCAGACACCATCCTCTTGATCCTGTTCTTGTACCTTAACCCGCACCTCTTCGCCAAGCGTAGTTGGGACAAAGCGTCCTACGATGTCTGCTTGAAGGGGCAACTCACGCAAGCCACGGTCTATCAACACCAAAAGCCGGATGGTCGCAGGACGCCCCAAATCCAATAAAGCATCTAAGGCCGCCCGTACTGTTCGTCCGGTAAAGAGAACATCATCCACCAAAACAATGTGTGCCTCATTGACATCAAAGAGGATCTCTGTACGGCGAACAAGGGGTTGGTAGAAGCGCCGACGAACATCATCGCGGTAGAGGGTTGCATCCAGAATGCCAAAATCCAATGTACTTCCTTCTGCTTCTCGGATTTTCTGGTGCAGACGACGGGCCAAGTGGACGCCCCGTGTTTGCATTCCCACCAAAGCAAGTCTTGAAGAAGACAAGGCATTCGGCTCAAAAACCTCCGTTACCTCGCGGGCCATGCGCGAAAGCGTTCGGTCTAAGTCCACCGAAGTCATGAGTTGGGCTTTAATTTGGTCTTGGGGCTGCATCATACCGCTAAAGGTACGACTTTGTACCCCATAACAGACGAAAAAACTTGGTTAAGATGGACGTGCGCAACAAAAAGCGCTACATTCCGGTATGTTGGCTTTTAGCCCGCTAAACACCGTGTTTTCAACCGTATGGGTTTACCATCCCTTAATCCTCGCACCCTACAGATTCTCCTCGGCCTTTTGGTACTTGGCTTCTTTTCAGGTACGGTCTTTTATCATATCCACCTAGAAGTCTGGAATGGCTGGAACATCGGCTGGTTAGATGTCTTGGCGGAGCTGGGTGTGGCAACAACGTTTGGCTTGGCGTATCAGTGGATGTCAGACCACTTCCAAACACGTAAACTTGGCCCGATACGTGCCCTCTGGTCACTGACATTGGTGGTCTTAGGGGTAGTTTTGCTAAGTGCTTTGTTTGGTCTGCATTACGAAAAAGGCATGTGGTTTTTTAGCCATAAAATTCCAGATCGAACCATTCCGGGCGTCTTGGTCATTTGTGGTATGGCGCTATTACAAGGGCTGGGAGGCGCTTTTCTACTCGTTCAACTGCGAGAATTGGTTCTGTTCAAACGAACAACCGTCACTGTACGGAATTGGAATATGTTGCTCTGGAGTTTGGCCGGAACGTTTGCGGCGGTGGTCTTGGTCAAGATAATCCCCATTCCCTATGTGGTTGAATTTGCCATCGTCTTTACTGGTGCAACCATCCTCATCAACGTCTTCCGTTTGTCTTGGGTAGCTTATCTGCCCTTCCGCCAAAAGCTGATTGCCTTGGCCGTGAGTTTGGTGATGTTGGTGGTCTTATTGGCGGCGTTTGGCGAGGCAGTCCCTATGCGGAAATGGGGGTTCATTATTTGGGAGGCGGATCCCTTTGTGGCTCAATATAGTTTTGCACTTAACCTTACGCTTACGCTCACCCTTATTCTGGGCATTTTATACAGTGTTACTACCTTATTATCGCTTATTTTCCACTTGCCTACATCGAGCGATTTTCAGCGGAAATCGGACGATTTGGCGGCGATGCGTGCACTCACCCAAATCGTAGGACAGGTTTTTGACACACAACACCTCCCAAAATTGGTCTTAGACGCCGTCCGGCAGTTTGTGGGCGAGGAACAAATGGCATGGTTAGCCCTTTCTGATGTACGGACGGGGACGCTCCGGCCTCAAGTGGCCGCCATAACGGGCCTTTCAGAAGCACAACTAACAGCATGGTTAGAATTGGACGCCTTCTATTCGGAACTCCAAACCCGCCAAGAACCACTTATCCTAAACCATGCCGTCCGAGACCATCGCATACACACGCCCGGATACGAGATTGGGAGTTTGGCCATGATGCCCCTCGTCACCCGAAACGAGTTGATCGGTGCGCTCTTTGTGGCAAAAACCTTGGCAGATGGTTTTGACGAAGACGACGCCAAAAGCCTGGGCGCTTTTTCGGATCAGGTTGCATTGGCCATAGACAATGCTCGACTGTTCGAGGAACGCATCGAAAAAGAACGCTTGGGGCGCGAATTGGCCATTGCCCGCGATGTTCAAAAACGCCTACTCCCTAATGAACTACCGCGCATCCCCGGTGCATCCCTTTTTGCGTCCTATGAATTTGCACATGAAGTGGGCGGCGATTATTTCGACTTTGTACAGGCAGATAACAACCGTTATAGCTTTATCATTGGGGATGTTTCCGGAAAGGGAACCTCTGCCGCCTTCTATATGGCTGCCCTCAAAGGAACCTATCATGCACTCGCCCGCTCCGATCCCGACCCCCGCACCTTGCTCCTAAAAGCAAACGAGGCCCTTTCCGTACAAAAAGAAAAAAATATTTTTATTACCGCTATTGCTGGATTGTTGGACACAGCCTCCGAGACCATCACACTCCTACGAGCAGGGCACTCGCCCGCAATCCACATAGACCTACACGGACAAGTCCGGATGCTGCGTGAAGGTGGTCTTGGGCTGGGATTGGCAAACTCGGCCACCCTCGAAAAAACATTTGTACCCATAACCGCCCCACTACGCCCGGGCGATGTCTTTGTTTTATATACAGATGGCGTTATCGAAAGCCGAAACGCAACCGGAGAACCGTATGGTTACGAGCGCTTAATCGAAACACTCCAAAAATCCCGTCAAGAAGATGCCGTTGGGATTCATGACGCACTACTAACAGACCTCAACCGCTTTACGGGAGACCTACGGTATTTTGACGACCTCACCTTGATTGTGCTTAAATGGCACGGACTATCGGTACGAGCACAAGTGTAACCTTCTGAAATAACCTTCGTATATCCCTAACCCCAATCCATTACCTTACCATATGAGCAGTTTTTCGATCACGTTTCGTACTTCGCCAAGCGCACAAGTTTTAGACTTGAGCGGGGAGTTGGATGCACATACCGCACAAGATTTGGAGGTTGCGATCCAAACTTGTTTGAGCAATGGCAAATTTGCTTTGATTATTAATGGCACAAATTTACGCTACATTTCCAGTGCCGGGCTTGGCGTGTTTATGGCTTTTGTAGAGGAAGTGCGTGAAAACGGGGGCGATCTTAAAATTGCCGCACTCCAACCACAAGTCTATGACACGTTCGACCTGCTCGGATTCCCACACCTATTCGACGTATTGGCTTCCGTAGAAGAAGCCGAGGCGCGGTTTATTTCTGGCAAATTGCGCAATTAAGGACGTGTTATCATGACCATTTAAACTTGAACTATAAAAAACGATGCCACAAACGATGCAACATAGCCTACGAGTGCCAAGCGACAAGCGCTATTTGGCAGACGTGCGTCGTTTCATTGAGGCTCATGCGACCATGACCCACTTCCCCGAATTTGTCATCGAGCACATCAAACTTGCGGTGGATGAAGCCTGTACCAATATTATAGAACATGCCTACCAACGCAACAATACCGAAGCCATCGAAGTCGTGGTGGCCGTAGATGAGGCCACTTTTCGGATTATCTTGCGGCATCGTGGCATTCCCTTTGCGCGGGATCACTACCACCGCCCGCAAGACCTTAGGGCTTCCATCAATGCCCGAAAAGGAGGTGGATGGGGCGTTTTTCTAATGAATCGGCTGATGGACGAGGTGGATTATCGGGTTCTGGACGGCTACAATGAGGTCTGTTTGGTTAAAAAACGAATGATAAACGGTAAACGGTAAATAATTTTCGTCGTTTTTCAAATTATTTTTAAGCAGACACTTTCTTTCATCGGTCAATATTTTGTATTCTTGGCCGTTCTTTTTTGTTTTTTTTGGGGAAAAGCTTAAGCTACCCAAGATATAACCCACAATACATCGCGATTTTTTTCTTTATCTCGCCGTATTTTTATCCGGCTAATAAGCGCCTTTGTACCCAAGAGGCTCTATTAGACCTATTCGATCAACATAAAAGAACCCTTTTGCTATTGAATTTTTTCTATTCATCTTATGTATAGATGCCTTCTGCGTATCTATTAAGGAGTAAATAAAACAACATGAACAATCCCAGAACCAACAACAAAGTCGGAATTTATGTGGACAGCAGCAATTTGTACTACAATGGCGGCTTTAAAATGCAATACGACGTCCTCCGAGACTATGCCTGCCGTGATGGCTCGGAACCTGTTCGGATGAATGCCTATGTCTCTTTCGATCGGGAGCGGTCTTTGGAAGATTTAATGTACCGCAATAAAGCATTATCCTTTCATGATGCCCTTCGTGCGCTTGGTTATAAGGTGGTGATCAAAGATGTTATCCGTTATAAAGATGACGAGGGAAACACCTATACCAAAGCAAATGCTGATATAGACATGGTCGTGGATATGATGTTACAGTCCGATTACTTGGATCGGGTTTTGTTGGCAACAGGAGATGGGGACTTTGTACGTTTGGTAGAGGCATTACAAAACAAGGGCGTTCGGGTTGAAATTTTGGCTTTTGAAAACATCTCCAACCAACTACGAACCGAAGCAGATTATTTTACTTCAGGCTATATTGTCCCCAATTTACTCCCAATGGGTAGTACGCTTGATCGCGAAAGTTGGGGTGCATCCGGAACCCGCGTTCGTGGGTGGTGCAGCCGCTATAACCCCGAAAAAGGCATTGGTTCAATGACGTATCTTAAGCAAATTCCCCATTCGTTGTACTTAAATGATGTCCGAAATCCAGATTTTTTTGAGAGTGCATTTTTCCATTTTTCAGAATTATACAACACTTCGGTTCAATATCAGTTACCGAGCAGCCGCCATATTTTTGAGTTTACGGTCGTCGAAAATGAACGCGGGCTAAAAGCCGAGGAAATCAAACTACTTACTTGGTAACCTTGCTACTTGTGCTACATTGATCTTCGAGAGAAATCACAAACGAGGTTTTGATTTTGGTTCTCTTAATTAGGCGTATCGGTATTGCCGCAGCGCCTTTTTTTATGCCCCTTTCCGAGCACGTAGTGCCAATTAATACCAAGTAACCATTAAGCACTTCCTTGATCCATCAACGCTTATAACCCCTTTGGATGTGGAAAGGGTGATGCTACTTCGTCAGTTTGCTTTGCTCAACACCTAAAAGGTTGAAACGAGCAGCCTATTAACAGTAATTTTCCCTAATTGCTATTGAGCCAGCCTTTAACTTGTAACTATTTGCCATGTGTTTTGGGTTAATCAAATCGAAGCCTGCCAAGAGGGCAGACAAGCCGGCAGGCGGATTTTTCTAAGGACCGCCCTGCCATTCAAGAATCATGAAGGAACTCACGGGGTTACGTAAATGCTGGTTTTACAAGGGTTTTTTCCAATTTTGAATGAACGGCAAAGCCCCGTAGGGGTGACATCTTAGTAGAAATCCGGTTCCAAATGTACGACAAAGCCCCGTAGGGGTGGCATCTATATATGACGAGGTAATGTGTAGCTTGCTTGGTTAACCCGAAACTCACATCTGTTTGGATCGTGCGGCCAAGTACTAAAGGGTAAATTAAACCTTTTGAGGATCAAAAGTATTTTAGTGAAGGTGGTTATGTTTTGGATTTTGGGGTGTCATTTACAGAGAGAGGTCTAAATAAAAGCAACAACTAACCTTTAATAATCAAATACTTACATGAAAAACAAAACTCATCCACAAGCCCAAATCAAAGACATAGACCGTGATTTTCCGGAAATTGCAATGGCTTTACTAAAAGGGGCTTTTTTACTGGGTTCGCTCAAATTTATTGGGTATTTACTGATTCCGTAAGCACGAGCCTCATGCTCATATCTGCACGCTTATAGTCATTGTTTTCGGGCAAAGATTCCTCCACAAAGCCCAATTTCTGATACAACTGTCTTGCAACGACCAACCGTGAACTTGTGGAGAGCCATACATTTTGCGCACGCAGCGCCCGTGCAACCTCCAAAGCCGCTTCAACCAGCCTTTGCCCCAAGCCCAGCCCTTGTTTTTCTGGTATAATGGCCAATTTGGCCAATTCCATCTCGTCTAAACCAGATTTAAGGAGTGCAACGGTTCCTAAAACAGATTCGTTTTCGAGCAAGAATAAAATTTCGCCCCCTTTTTCCAGAATGTACTTTTCAGGATTTTCGAGATACAACCGGTCTGGCGCTTCTATCGAGAAATAGCGTTCTATCCATTGGTAGTTTAGTGAGGCAAAGGCATCTCGGTATTTTGTATGAAACGGGACGATGCAAATCTTGCCCAAGTCTTTCTGCATGAGGAAATCTGTTGGCGGGTTCTCGCTACCAATCGGGAAGTTTACATAGCGCATTTTCCGGAATCCCCAACGTTCATAGTACCGAACTGCCCCCACATTCTTATCCCAGACGGTGAGCCAGAGGGCATCATGACCATGTTTAATGGCGTCTTCAACCGCTTTTTCCATCAACAACTGCCCTATTTTTTGCCCCGTCCATGCACGTTTAAGGTAAATCCTATGGAGCCAGAGCGGATTTATGCCCGTTACGCCAATAATCTGCTTACCAGATTCGAGTTGTAGGTAGCCTATAGCCTCTTCGCCAGTATATGCCAACCAAATGCGGATGCTTGGATCGGAAAGTTCCTGCTCCAATTGAGGAATATTATAGGAGGTTTGAACCACTTTCCGGCATTCTTCGGGGTCGTAGATGGCCTCAAACGCATCCCGAAAGGTTTGCTCGGCCAATGCCGACAATTGGACAGCATCGGTAACAGAAGCAGGAACCAAAGAAATTTTTACGCTCATAAAGTGAAAAAAGGCTTACCGTAACACATCGTAAGCCTTTGTTTTTTATGGTTTATAACACTCAACGATGATCACCAATCAGGTTACGGCTTAGGTTCTCCGGTCCTTGATCGGTCACATACACATCGTCTTCTACACGAATTCCACCCAACGGTAGCAATTCATCCACCAAGTTCCAATTAAAACAAGATTTGTGTTCTCCGGTTCGGTGCGGATTTAGCAAGAGCGGGATAAAATACAACCCCGGCTCTATGGTAAGCAAGTGTCCGGCTTCGATGGGTCGCGTTGTCCGGAGCCAAGGATATTTGGGATCGGGAGGCAAAATCGTGCCTTCAATATCCACTTGACGCCCGCCCACATCATGCACCTGAATACCCAAGTGATGTCCCAAGCCATGTGGAAAAAACACACGACTTAACCCTTTTTCAAAGGCTTCGTCTCCCCCAACAGTCAAGACGCCCACTTCAGAAAGCATTCCGGCAATGGCCTTGTGTGCATGTACATGAATCTTGGAATAGTCTGCTCCAACCGTACACATAGACAAACAGTCCAATTCCAAATCATCCATTTTGTCCAACAAGTGTGCAAAAGCAGGATGCGGGTTTGCACGTAAATAGGTACGTGTAATATCGCTTGCATATCCAAAGGTTGCAGCCCCGGCATCTATCAAAAACGTGTGCCCCGGCTTGGGTGCAGTGGTTTTTTTTGCGGTATAATGCAATGTGGCGGCATCGGTATCCCAGCCAATGATGTTGCCATAGGGGGTATCACGATCCAACTGCCCGGTGGCAGCAAGATAGGCCGCATGGATTTCACGCGCACTTCTGCCCTCAGATGCCATTTTTTTGGCGACTCGATAGCCCTCGGCAGTCCGCTCCATTGCCATACGGATACACGAAACTTCGTACTCGGTTTTGTATGCACGGAACCAATCGAGGGCGTGTACCAATGCTATTGGTTCAACCGCAGAGGGCGGTAGGCCAAGTGCATCTGCCGCTTTGGGGCTATTGCCAATGTAGGCAAATTTCCAAAGTGTACCTGCTGCTTGGATTGCCTCCTCGAAGGACGAAACAACGGTTACTTCCAAGACTTGTGCATAAGGATGGTCTAACGGCTCTGGCGATTCATACCAAAAATCTTGTGGCACTACATGAATTAACCGGATGGCCTCTCCCGGCTTAAAAATAACCAAGTGATCTGGACCAACCACTGGTGCAAACCGAACAAAGTGGGGTACGGTATGGAACAACACGTCGTGGTCATCGGCATGATAAACCGATGAAGCTCCCGCATGAAAAACAATGCCATCGTATGCAGCTCCTTTCTGTGCTGCATGAGCCAATGCTTCTGTAGTATAACGGCTCACCTCCTGAAGGTGATTTCTGAAGAGCATTTCCATAAAATCTTGGATTTATTATTAAGGATAAATGGTCTTAGTGTTTCTTTTAAGGATCGAAGTACCTTCTTTTATGAATCTACCATGCAAGATACAGCGCATACGCCTCAAAGTATTGACTTTTGTAAAGTTTTATTTGTACATTTCCGATCTAAAAGAAAAAACAGCCCGATCGTCTAACGGTAGGACAGCGCCCTTTGGAGGCGTACGTGGTGGTTCGAATCCTCCTCGGGCTACAAATATAAGGCACAAAAACGGGGCTTGTTCCTCGTTTTTTTTTGTGTGTCTGCTCTTAAATAGCATCGAAAATACCGTAGTTGCGGTAACGATATGCTTCACCACTACGATTTCCGGCCTATTTCAATTTTTGCGGGGCGTTCCAATCCCGTTCTCGCAGAAGCCATTGCGGGTTACTATGGCCAAGCGCTTGGACAGGTTACGATCAAAGAATTTTCGGACGGCGAGTTATATGTCCGCTACGAGGAATCTATCCGTGGGCGTGACGTGTTCCTCATCCAGAGCACCAATCCACCGGCTTCCAATTGGTTGGAACTTTTGTTGATGATTGATGCTGCTCGACGTGCCTCGGCAGACCGGATTACGGTGGTCATTCCATACTTCGGGTATGCAAGACAAGAAAGGAAAGACCAACCCCGTGTTTCGATTGCTGCCAAATTGATGGCGAATATGCTTACTACCGCAGGCGCAGATCGTATCCTAACCATGGATTTGCACGCGCCGCAAATTCAGGGGTTCTTTGATATTCCGGTAGATCACTTGTATGGTTCTGCTGTTTTTGTTGAGGCCATACGAAAGTTGAACATCGAAAATCTATTGATTGTTGCCCCAGACATGGGCTCCATCAAGCGGGCAAGGGCTTATGCCTCCAAGCTTGGATGTGGCTTGGCGGTGATAGACAAAAGGCGGGCGCAGGCCAACCAATCCGAGGTGATGAGTATTATTGGGGATGTGAAGGGGAAGAACGTCATCTTGGTGGATGATATGGCGGATACCGCCGGAACATTGGTTAATGCCGCTGTTGCCTTACATGAAAGAGGAGCATTAGAAATTAGGGCAGCTTGTACGCATGGGATTTTCTCTGGTCCGGCGCTTGAACGGATTGCAAATTCCGATCTGATTGAGTTTTTGGTGACCGACACCATTTACCACGATCCGGCAACGTTGCATGAGAAAATAACCACGATAAGCGTTGCTTCAGGGTTTGCAGATGCCATCCGTCGGATCTATACGGATGACTCGATCTCTACCCTATTTACAGAATAAAATCATTGCCCATTGGGCTTTTTATCCGGTACGGGACGCCAAATGTTTGGCTTATCCCCTTAAAACCATACGACTATGGAAAAAGTAATTCTAAATGCTACCCCGCGCGAAGTGGGAAAGACCGCCAGTGCTGCCGAGCGCCGCAAGGGATTGGTTCCGTGTGTATTATACGCCAATGGTGTTGCTCCGGTATATTTTTCGGTGACGGAACTTAACCTGAAGCCACTGATCTTTACCAACAAAAAGGCCATTGCCTACGTGGAAGTAGATGGTAAAGGGTATGACTGCATCATCAAACAACTTGACAATCACCCCACAACCGACCGACCGATCCATGTGGATTTTCAGGCATTGATTCCGGGCAGTAAAATCCGCACCTCCGTTCCTCTTCATACTACGGGTACGCCCAAAGGTGTTGTGGCTGGTGGCGCTTTAAAGAAAGTCATCTTTAAGGTAAATGTTGAATGTGATCCCGCAGATTTGCCTACCTATATTCCAGTAGATGTATCGCATTTGGAAATCGGGAAAGATATTCGGGTTCGGGAATTAAACGTTCCGGGCATTACCTTCCTGACCGATGCCAGTCAGTCTATTGCCAAGGTGGTTACAAAACGGGCTGGCCGCTAAGCGCAAAAACAAACTTGTAAGGGTGGCGCGTCGTGTGGTTTTGCATGACGCGCTTCTTTTTGATTCGGCTTTTCCAAACAAAAAACATGGCACATCGGTTAATTGTAGGCTTAGGCAATCCGGGAACCACCTACCTCCAAACCCGTCATAACATTGGCTTTATGGTGATAGACGCCATTGCTGAAAAAACCAAAACAACGATCGCTTCGTCCGACATCGCCCGATTAGCTCCTTTCTTTGGTCAACAATCCGTTGCCATCGAGGCCGAGGCCAAGTTTAAAGGATACCCATTTTATTTGCTTAAACCACTGACATACATGAACTTAAGTGGATCGGCGGTAAAAAAAGCCGTCAATAAATATGGGATTCCGGCGGAGAACATCTTGGTCATCTATGATGATATTGCGCTTCCTGTTGGTGGGATACGGATACGCCCATCTGGAAGTGCGGGTGGACATAATGGCCTACAAGACATTATAGACACTTTGGGAACCGATGCTATCCCACGTTTACGCTTTGGTATTGGTAATGCCTTTGAGCGCGGGGAGCAGTCTAACTATGTTTTATCTCCGTTCGACGAAGCGGAATTGACCGTTGTAAAAGCCTCCATCAAGACAGCAATGGATGCCAGCCTGACCTTTGTCCGAGAGGGGTTACATGTTGCGATGAACCGTTATAATCGGAAGGGCGGTGCATAAAAAAAACGGAGAACCCTTTGCTGATCGGTTCCCCGTTTTGTCTCACCCATTATTTACCCAAACGTATTTCCAAAGCATGAATTAGCCTCGGCATGGCCCAGTTCTGCGGTCTTTACGGTCTTCCCGACGATCCCATTTGTCTTCTTTGCGGTCTCTTTTGTCCTCGGCGCGGTCTCGACGGTCTTCGCGGCGGTCTCGACGATCCTCGGCACGGTCTCGGCGGTCTTCGAGACGGTCTTGGAGACCGCCATTATGACGTGCATCTCGGATGTCTTCTTTCCGGTCACGTCGGTCTTCTGCACGATCTCGGCGGTCTTCGCGACGATCACGTTTGTCTTCGGCGCGGTCTCGGCGGTCTTCGCGGCGGTCTCGAAGGTCTTCTTTACAGTCTGCCGGAATTGGTTTTGCTTTCCGTTTGATGAGTTGTGCTTGTGCTGCATCAGCCGTTGCAAAGAAGAGAACACCCGCAACAAAGGCGGTGCTTACCAAGGTTTTGAACATACTTTTCATGACGATGTTTTTTTTAAAAATGATGCGATGAATCAGGGTTCTTTTGGCTCATGTTAAAGTTCCCTGCCTTACACTGAAATAATACGGTAAACCCGATAAGAAAGTGTTGTCGGAATGTCGGGAAGACCATAGCCATTTATTGGCAAAAATATGACAAAAGTATGACCTGCCTATTTTTTTGAAAAAGGCCCTGCAGCGAAATTCTTGAAAAGAGGAACCTTGCAAACTTGTTTTCGGTATTATTTTAAGGTCATCATTTTTATCATCCTTAACTAACTCGGCCTCAATGCTAATGCTCACCTATAACGATCCGGCATTGTTTAAGAAAGTGGAAGACGCGCTTGAACTTATCCGCCCATACTTAAAAGCAGATGGCGGCTCTGTTCGTATCTCCGACATTACACCGGAAATGGTGGTAGAGTTAGAATTGCTGGGAGCGTGCGAGTCGTGCCCGATGAGCCTCATGACCTTGCGTGCAGGCATTGAGCAGACCATCAAAAATGCCGTTCCGCAGATTAGTCGGGTAGAGGCGGTTAACGTAGCGGCAACGTTATAATCATGCTCTCTTTGCGGAACGTCCTGTCGTCTTATCCCTTCAGATTAATCTTCGGCCACTTCCGAGATCATCAACTTATCCACTCGGTTGTTGTCCATGTCCACGATTTCAAAGCGATAATTGCGCCACTCGAAGGTATCACCCACTTTGGGAAGGCGGCGTAGTTTTTGCAAAACGAATCCGCTAATGGTATAGAACTCGCCATGACGATATTGGTCATCTATGATGTCAAACTGGCGGAGGAAGTCGTCGTAAGGCAAGCGAGCATCCACCAGCCAAGATTGTCCGTCGCGTTTTACAATCCAATCATCTTCCTGATCGTCGTCCTCTTTTGGGATAAGGTCGCCAAAAAGTGCCTCGAAGATATCATCCATCGTCACCAAGCCTAACAGTTGACCAAATTCATCTACCACAAATCCTTGATGTGTTTTCTCCTCCCGGAATCGCTCCAGCACCTTCCATGCACGCACGTTTTCGGGGAAGAAAATGGCTGGTCGAATGATTTTTCGGAGGTCTGGTTGGGCATTTTCCGTTAATGCCACCACCAAATCTTTTAAATGAATCAGGCCCAACACACGGTCTAAAGACTCTTCGCAGATGGGATATACATCGTGTTGCTCATTGGTCAGAATGCTCCGAGTGGTCTGCCAGTCGTCGGTAAGGTCTAACCAAACGAGGTCCGAACGGTGGGTCATCAGGGAACCCACACGTTTATCGCCCAAATGGAACACGTTTTCAACAATGTCCTGCTCGATCGCCTCGATGGTTCCGGCGGTTGCACCTTCTCCAACGATGGCTTTTATTTCTTCCTCGGTAACTGCCGAACCGTCTGTTTTAATTCCGAAAAGGCGAATGAAAAGCTCGGTTGTTGTAGTCAGAAGCCAAATAAAAGGTGCGGTTATTTTGGAAACGGTGGTCATTGGCCCGGCCACTAACCGTGCGATGTTTTCCGGGTTGGACATTCCGATCCGTTTTGGTAACAATTCCCCAAATACCAATGAAAGGAATGTAATCGCAATCACCACAATACCTACCGCAGCGGCTTCGGGATAAGGCACATGAAGCCCTTTTAGGGTATTTTGGATGAAGTTGGTAATATCGCCACCACTAAAGAAACCGTTGAGGATCCCCACCAAGGTAATGCCAATTTGGACACTGGACAAGAATCGTGTCGGCTCTGCTGCCAATTTTAGGGCTTGAGCGGCGCCACGTATCTCGCGCTTAGCAGCGGCCTCTAATCGTGCTTTTCTCGCTTGGACGACGGCAATCTCGGACATTGAAAAAACACCGTTGATGAGGATTAGAACCCCAATAATGATAAGCTCGGTTAGCATAGGTAGGTTTTCGGGAATCGTTTAGACACTTGGTTGTTGTGCAAAAGGTGAAAATCCTTTCATGACGTCTTTCCTAAATTATAGAAAGTGTACTTATGAAACACCAAAGCACCCACAACATTAGGGAATCATGTGAAGATACCAAAGGACGTTCAGGTTGCCAAAAATGTTTTTTATTCTTGTATCAACCTCTTTTTAGATTAGGCTCCAAAAATCAGACCAATCTCAAAAACTGTGCTATTTCATTAATAAAGATTAGGAGCGCGACGGGTTTCACCAAAATCGTCAGAAGGAGACCGCCAATTGCACCGCCCAAGTGTGCTTCGTGCGCAATATTGCCCCAATTGGCGTGTGTATCGGACTTGGCCGCATAAATAGAGGCTCCGATGTAAAGCACCGCAAAAAGGATGGCAGGCATGGGAAAAAACATGACAATCATCATCCGGAATGGCTCGAAGAGGACAAATCCCAACAATAAGCCAGAAATGGCCCCAGACGCACCTACCGCATTGTAAGACGGTTTGTTCTTATACTTGTAATAAGTCAGTGCATTTGCCGCCAACTCAGAGCCGAAGTACACAATTAAGAAACCAATGCTCCCCAGCACTTCCTCCATGTACGGCCCAAAAGACCAAAGGGTGACCATATTAAACAAGAGGTGTATCCAACTTCCATGCAAGAACCCACTGGTAACCAAACGGTACCACTCTTTATGGCGCACTACTTCATAGGGCTTCATGCCCCATTTTTCGATCAGTTGCGGTTGTGCGGTAAAGGCAAGAACGCTTACCAAGATGTTGAGCATCAAAAGGTTAAACGTAACCGGAGAAGAAAGGAAAAACGTTTGCAAGAGGATTTTTTTTAGGGCAATACAGAAATAAGGTTCTCCAACGCGAAAAAGTGGGGTTGGGTTTCAAATATACAAAGCCTTCATGTGGGATTTTGAAAGGGAAAAACAAAGAAAAGCGCCACCAACTTTTTGGCGACGCTTTTTTTAAATGCTGAACGGTTTCTGAACGTAAGCTCATCACATATTAATGGCATGGCCATAAGCGGCACGGGCAGCCTCCATGATGGCTTCGGAAAGCGTAGGATGCGGATGAACGGCCTCTTGTACCTCGTGGTAGGTGGCCTCGGCCTTGCGAGCGGTCACAATTTCAGCAATCATCTCGGTGGCATCCACCCCAATGATGTGGCATCCCAAAATTTCACCATATTTGGCATCAAAAATAATTTTTACAAATCCTTCGTTGTGCCCAATCGCAGAGGCTTTCCCTGAAGCAGTAAAGGGGAACTTGCCCACCTTAATCTCATATCCAGCCTCTTTTGCTTTCGCTTCGGTATAACCAACGGAGGCAATTTGCGGTTGACAGTAGGTACAGCCCGGAATATTCCCGTAGTCGAATGGCTCTGGATGTTTGCCTGCAATTTTTTCCACACATAAAACACCCTCGTGCGAGGCCGCATGTGCCAACCAAGGCGGCCCGTTGATGTCGCCAATCGCATAAATTCCCGGCACATTGGTGGCATAAGAAGCATCGTCACGACGCGCCACGATCCAACCACGCTCCATTTGGATGCCCAATTTCTCTAAGCCGAGGTTCTCGGTATTAGGTTGTACCCCCACCGCAGAAAGCACCTGATCTACCTCAAGCACTTCCACACCTTTTTTGGTTTTGACCTGTACTTTACAACCCGCACCGCTCGTATCCACCGATTCTACCACGGCGTTTGTCAGAAGGCCAATCCCTTGTTTTTTGAAGTTCCGCTCCAACTCTTTAGAAACATCGGCATCCTCAACCGGAACCAAACGATCCATCATTTCTACAATGGTGACTTCCGTACCCATTTGGTTGTAGAAATAGGCAAACTCCACCCCAATCGCACCAGCTCCCACAATTAAGAGCTTTTTGGGTTGCTCGGTTTGCATCAATGCCTCGGTAGAACCAATGATTTTTTTGCCGTCTATGGGTAAGTTTGGCAAAATACGGGTACGGGCGCCCGTCGCAATGATGATATGAGCCGCTTCTACGGTTTGGGCCGTTCCTTGCTCCTTGCCATCCATATTTACCGAAGGCGACACCGAAATTCGGCCAGCAGCCTCTATGGTTCCATGCCCATAAAGAACGTCTATTTTATTTTTCTTCATCAGAAACTCGACGCCTTTGTTCATCTTATCCGCCACGCCACGGCTGCGGGAGATTACTTTTGGGAAGTTAATTCCGATGGTTCCCGAAAATTCGATCCCAAAATCCGCCATATGTTTGGTATAATCCAATACTTCGGCAGACTTTAAGAGGGCTTTGGTGGGGATACAACCCACGTTTAGGCATACACCGCCCAACTTGTTTTTTTCGACAATGGCGGTCTTAAGCCCTAATTGAGATGCCCGAATCGCACATTCGTAGCCACCTGGGCCAGAGCCGATTACCACGACGTCATATTTGTTCTGAGCCATAAAGGTTAAATCTTTGAAATGAAACACTATAATGAACGTGAAAAGTTAGGGTCATGCTTGTAATTTTGCAACCAAGGGTACGTGAACTTTCTTGCATTAACGGCGTCTTCTTAAGCATTAACAAGACCTTCTTAAGAGGTATCCAGATTTGCAAACCATGAGGTATGCCCCTATATTCCATGAATATTATGGCGATATTGGCTGTACCGTTTTTGGTAACGGTCAATGCCCTTTCATCTTAAGTTTGAAAAGGAAAAAATGATACAAAAAAAGGTTTGCATGCTCGGCTCATTTGCCGTCGGTAAAACCAGTCTGGTTAAGCGATTTGTGAGCAGCATCTTCTCCGAAGAGTACCTCACGACGGTGGGCGTAAAAGTGGATAAGCGATTGGTAAAAGTTAATGAAACTGAAGTTAATTTAATGCTTTGGGACTTGCACGGCGAAGATGAGTTCCAAAAACTACGCCTTTCCTATCTCCGAGGGATGTCTGGCTATATTTTGGTGGTAGATGGAACCCGAAAAACGACTTTAGACAGGGCTTTTGCTTTACAACGCAATACGGAAGCCACTTTTGGGCCAATGCCCTTTATTTTGGTGCTAAACAAGGCCGACCTGAAGCAAGAATGGCAAATCGGCGACGATGTTTTGGAGGGCTTACGTGCAAAAGGTTGGCTGATTAAGAAGACGAGCGCACTTACGGGAGAAGGCGTCCCCGAAATGTTTGAATCCTTAACCGAGCGAATCTTAATTGAAGCGACATGAGTTTGATGCCCTCCTCCGTCAAAACGTATTTGGAGTCTATTTCCATAGAACGCTTCAAGCCTGCTTTCGTAAAGGCCGATCCTACGGGTCATATTGTTTTGGTGGGAGGTGATTGGTTTAACCTTGGTGTTCAGGATCCGTTACCCGAAACTATCTTAGAGCGGGTTCCGCTTTTGGTTGGCTTATTGCCACTACAAGGCGCTTCTTTTTTGATACCGGACGTCCAGATGAAAAACGGACGCATAGCCGATGCCCATTTTTTTCATGAACCAACGGGGGATTGGGTCGTCTTTGTGGATGTAACACCACATCATGTGGAAAAACAGCAGTTGTTCCAACTGGCCAATGAGCTACAACTCATTAAGCAAAATTTAGGAAACCTCAAGATCAATGCACATGGCCGCATTGGGAAAGCGTTGCAACAAGAACTTCAACGCCGCTATCAAGACGGACGAGTGGCCTATATTGCCGCCTTAGAAGTCACTTTTGAAATTGACGCCACTGTAAAAGATGCTGAAACCATCCGAATGGCGATTGTGAGTATCGAGCAAATTTCACAGAAGATCGAACTTCTCTTGGGCGAAGCATTGGCTTGGCCTATTTATCCCTGCCCATCTGGGTTTCAAGCCATTTTTGGGCTAATCCCTACCGAAAAAAAGCTTGAAGACGTGGTACAAACACTAACGGAGCAAATACTTGCCCTCATGAATGATGTCGCAACGTACTTTGACGCAAAAGAAGGGCTTCGCCCTGTGATACATCTACGGGGAGGCACTTCCAGCGGCGATGCGGTTGTGGCAAACATCACTGCCCAAGCACAAAATCGTGTCACGGTTCTTAGCAAAGCGATGAATCGCGCACATGAATTAACATCAAAAGCCCGTCCCGGTCAAATTTTAAGCAAATTCTTAGTACATTAAGCCTTTCTTGTATCTTATTTTCCGGTGCTACTAATCGCCCAATGAGCCTTCCACGTACTAAGCCTCAAATCCTAAATTCCGCCATGAAACAAGAACTAACTGCAAGTAAATCGCCCTTGATAGACCAATCCTTGCTCCCAGCCCTGCTCAAAGCAATGGATACTGCTGTTTTTGAACGTCGCAAATTGGGGAATTTTGTCCTTGTAAGCGAAATTCCCGAATGGTTTACGCGCTTATTCCCCAATTTTGAACAGTATTTACAAAACCATCAATTAGGCCAACTCTCACCTGTATTAGAAAACTTCCTCATTGATGCCGAGCGGCTTTGGCAAACCCATACCCACCAGCAATTACAGTCGGGGGTTTGGGAGGAAGTAGATGGGGAAGAAGATGATTATTTTTTAGAAGCAACAGCTTTGTTTGTCCAAAACCGAAGGGTACTCATGATCCGTTCTTTGGGCAGTAGCTATGCAGAAAGACACAATTTACTCCAAAAAGCACGAGAACACACCCTCGAATACCGCCGTGTCCGTGACGAGATGGAGCAGAAAGACGTATTACTACATACTATTGTTCATGATATGTCTGGTCCATTGGCAGGATTAAAAGGGTACTTGGATTTATTAGGCAAAGAGAACCTAAGCCCCAATGGTCGCGAGTTTATCGAAATCTGTCAACGACAAGCCGCACGTCTCGATAAATTGGTGCTAGAGATTTTAGATTCATTTTCGGCAGAGCTTGATTCCGGCGCTTTTGCCGCACCTACCTCTGCTGAAGCTCCCGATATGCTGGCAACCGCCTTAGACGTTATCAAGTCCGTACTTTCTACGGCACTACTCAACAAGGTCAATCTGTTGTTAGACCCCAAAACGGATCATAGCGCCAACTGGAAAGTGGCCGCAGACAAGCTACGCTTAGAACGTGTTCTGTTCAACCTGATTGGTAATGCCCTCTGGCATAGCAGCGAAGCCGGAACAGTACTCGTTCGGTTAGTGGATTTGGGCAAGTCTATACGGATTGAGGTTTTGGACGAAGGCCCCGGCATCCGACCCGACTTGATAGATGTGGTCTTTCAGAAGTTTCAACAAGGCAAAGAGCGGCGTGGGAAATTGGGCTTGGGTCTCTATTTCTGTAAAATCACCATCGAGCATTGGGGCGGAAAAATTGGCTATCAACCCCGTGAAGGTGGCGGTTCCATTTTCTGGTTCGAGCTTCCACGCCCAATGCTCGCCTGATCTTTTTGGACATTATGGCCGTTGATCACTCGCTCACGTACACAAACCGCAGCTTTCGCAATATCGGACATCGAAGCCGTCTAAAGGCATTAGAGAAAGAAGTACGGAACTTGCGTGCGCAATATGTTTTTCCCTCGCTTGCAGATTTTGGCTGCTCTAACGGTTATTTAACAGCTTTCTTGGCCGAATGGAGCGGCGCTACCGAGGTCTATGGCTTTGATGTTGTGGACGAACACCTGCGGGATGCACAATATCGGTTGCCACAAGCCCACATTGCTTTCTTCGACCTCAACCGCACGCCCACACCTTTAGCGGTTCAAGCATCGCTGGTATGTTGCTTGGAAACGTTAGAACACACGGGGGATTTGAGCAATGCACTCCACAATGTTTTGAACAGCATTTCAACCACAGGTGTGGCACTTATCTCTGTTCCTATTGAAATTGGACCGATTGGCATGGGCAAGTTCATCCTCAAAACCTTGGTCTATCGCGACTCGCTTGCGGAATTGCCCCATGTAACGTGGCACCGTTATTTCTTGAAACTCTTAGCCGGACAATCCATCTCGGTCTTTCGCGACCAAAGAACCGCTTGGAGTACGCATTTGGGATTTGATTGGCGCGATATTGACGATTTGCTCCAGCAGTGGGGCGTCCCGTATCAGGCAAAAAACAAGGGAACGGCGCGGATTTACACCATTCCCTGGAGCCCTTGTATCTCAAAGATTGGCCTATCGAATGACGGTCATAAAGGATGAGGCACGCGCTAAGCTACCAAACACCCCAGTTCCGCCTTGTATATTGCTTACGGCATTCGGAATTTCTCCCGGAGACAACGTAGAACCACCCAGCTGAACGGACTGTGTACGGAAGAACTCGTAGGTTGCATCATCCAAAACGGTTGTTGTCACCTTATTTCTTCCAAAATAAACGACCGTCAGCCAAGGCAGTTGTACCAACAAATTGCCTTCCGGTGTGCGATAATTGGCCTCATTCAAAATGGGCGAGGCGTAAATTTTTGGCGGTTTACGATCTCCCCCAAAACCATTATCAGGATCCCAAAACGGCACTAAATTCTCCGGCGATGGCGTTAAACTTTCTACCGAAAAAATGAAATAGGCTTGTCGGTTTGGGTTTTTACTTTGGCTAATGAGTTGTTCAAATTGTGGTTGTTGTTGGTATTTGAAGGTGCTACCATTGGTTCGCATCACCTTCATGGTGTCTGGGACTTGGGTTTTGGCCGTAATCACGTCTGGTTTATCCGGAAATGTAACACGCAAGGCATAGGTTCTGCTCGGTAAAACAGGTGTTACGGTATCTATTGGTTTATACAGGCTCGCCGAGTCGGGGTCGGCCTGATAAAGAAATGTTTTTTCCGGCAGCCCTTGGGCATTCAAAAGTTGAACCTCTACTTGGGCATTTTTCACCGCAGCCTCGGTTAGGTCATAACGTTCGTTGAGCGGTACGGTCGTCGAGAGGGAAATGGGCGTCAGTGGCTCAAGCGCCACCAAATATCCTTGTACCACATATTGTTTTTGGTATTTATCTTGCTCATAGGCATCACATCCATTAAGGACAAGAACCAGAAAAGCAACCAAAGGAACCACGAGAGATCGGAGTACGTGATGCATAAACGGGAAAGTTAGAACCGGATGGTGTAAGCAATATTGGGCAAAATGGGTAACTGGAGCGTATCAATCCGTTTTACAGGATTAGATTCAAAGTCGTATTGATAGAACCAGATATTCCGGTGAGAATACGCATTGATCAGTTGTAGTTGTAATTCAGATTTGCCCCAACGCCCTACTTGGCCTTTTCGGGTAAATCCAACATCTAAACGATGATACGCCGGCAACCTGCTTGCATTTAATTTCCCGACCGTAAGTACATCCCCACCAATATTGGCAAACCCTTCGCCAAAAGGACTTTGGATAAAGGTACGTCCTAATGGTTCGGTATAGGCTTGCCCGGTTGCATAGGAAAAAACGGCTGTTGCCGTCCACTTTTTGGACAGATCATAATTGGCGGTTAGGTTGAGGTCGTGGGTACGGTCGTATTTAGGTGGGTAATAAGCGCCATTGTTGACATTCGGGAATTTCCGCCAAGTACGTCCAAAAGTATAGCCCATAAATCCATTTAGGCGGCCCGCATATTTTTCCAGAAAGAATTCTGTTCCCCAAGCATAGCCTTTTCCGAACCGGAAGAGTTTGTTATAGGGCAAGCCTGCCGTATCGTTTAGGAAGGGGTCTAAGTCAAAAAGGTCGTTCATATTGCGGTAATAGCCTTCCACATCAAAATTCCAGCCTTTCAGCGGCCTTGTTTTAAGACCCAAAACAAACTGATCTCCCCACGCGGGCTTTACCCCCTCGTCTGCCGTCACCCAGACATCGAATCCAGAAAATGCCTCGTTGGTGATCAGCGACAAAAATTGGTAATAACGTCCATAGGCGGCTTGAACCCTAAGCCATTCACTATAGGTAAAATCCGCAGAAAGACGAGGCTCCAGACGCAAATAATTTCCATCACCAAAATAATTGGCCCGCAAACCCGCTTTTATGGTCCATTGAATGTTTGGCCGCCACGTCTCCTGGGCATATCCCGACACATAGGGCGTTTGGATATCTAGGACGTCATTGGTGATCTCGTTAAAAGCATCTTGCAGAAAAATAGACATACGACCTGCCCAAAACCCCACCTGTACTTGATGTGTTTGGTCTGGGATGTATTCAAAATCACCTTTCGCCGACCACTCCATCACCTCATTCCGGCGTTTAAACTCGGTTGAGGCAATTTTTCCACTCGGGCTGCTGAAATAGCGGGATCCCGTGAAGGTAAAATTAGAAAACAGCCGCGACGAGAAAATATGGGTCCAATTTGTGTTTCCCGTGATATTGCCATAGCGCACTTTAAAAGCCGTTTGCTCGCCTACGGGAATGCTCACCTTGTCTTGTCCGGCATAAAAACCAAGGCTCACCTTGTCTTTTGGGGTAAAATCGTAGGTGAACTTGCCATTAAAATCGTAGAAATAAAAGTTATCTGGGATGCCTTGGAAACGTGGCTTCCCGTCTGCATCTTTAAGGTTGCGCAAAACCGCCAAAACAGGCTCGGTGGTAGAGCGACGCGCAGCAAGCATCCAACTGCTTTTTTCCTTTTGAAGCGGGCCTTCTACCGCAATTCGGGACGAAAGAAGCCCTAAACTCGCCACACCATGTACCTGTTTTTGGTTGCCTTCTTTGTTGTAAATGTCCACTACGGAACCCAGTCGCCCGCCATACTCTGCCGGATAGCCGCCTTTATAGAGTTTGACATCCTTGATCGCATCGGGATTAAACGTCGAGAAAAAGCCAAAGATGTGGGTTGGGTTGTAAACGGTGGTTCGGTCTAACATAATCAGGGTCTGGTCTGGGCTTCCACCCCGAATGTACAAGCCGCTTGAAAAGTCGGAGGAACTCTTAATGCCGGGTAACAACTGCAAAGATCGGAAAACATCCGCCTGCAACACCGAGGGCAAACGGGTGATGGTAGAAACCGACATTTGCGTCACACCCACATTACGCTGCTCCAACTCCTCCCGATCCGAGGTCACGGTAACTTCCACCGAAGATTCTTCTGGTTCTAACCGGATGTCTAAATTCAGTGCGGAGCCTTCTGTCAGTTTTACTGGAATACGCCGCGTCTTGTATCCGATATAGGAACATACAAGGGTGTAATTTCCGGGCTTTATCCTATTGATCGTGTAATAGCCGCTGGTATTGGTCACGGCACCAATGGACGTGCCTTGAAAGAGGAGCGTTGCCTGAATCAATGTTTCGCCAGACGCATCATCTCTTACATAACCGCTCACAGACGCATTTTGGGCAAAGGCCGGAAGAAAGGCAAAAAATACAAAAAGGCACCAAAAGCCCAAAAGTCGAAAACACATACATAAATAGGATTGATGATGTCACCCTTTTAGCGACATAAATAAACTTCCTACTAAACGTAAACCAATTTAGCCTTGTTTCTGATCAAGCCATGAAGTTTCCATAAGCAACACCCAAAAAAGGCTTTGCTCATACAATTTTCTTTTACCTTCCCTTAAAGAAAAGGTAGTCTCGGCGTTTAATAAGCGTATTTTCCTTCTATACAACTTCATTAATTCCTCGTTCTTCCAAAACCTGCACCACCATGAAAACCTACCACCACTGGGTGTTGCTGGCCCTTTTATTGCCTCTTGGGGTCTATGCGCAGCAACCATCTCCGAACACACCTTGTAAACCGGGCACACCTACCGAACAAGCCCGCTGCTTACTACGGCCAGTAGGAAAATACGGCATACTTGGCCCCAGTCGGATTGCTCTACCCATACCTTTTGAAAACCTTATTGGAAAACGGGTTAGCCTGTCGGCCCGTGAATTGCGGAAATTTCTTGCCACAAAACAAATTGAAGAGTCGGATTTAGGTGGCTCTGTCTATGGCAAAGTCTCGCAAAATGACAAAAAAACCAGCGCACGCTACTTTGTAATCCATGACACCGGAACACCAACCCTTGAGAAAGACAGTGTTTTCCCGCCAGACATGAACGACGCCACATGGTCTTTTAATGACTTTGGCTATTATCCCGTACTTGCACATGTTCTAATCAACCGCACGGGAGCCTCGGCGACCAAAGCAGATTTTAACACCCCTATAGCCACCACACAGTACGAAAAAGAAAATCAAGAACGGACAGGCTTGTTTCTAAGCGTTTCCATGATTCAACCCCGTATGCGTGATGAAACCGGATTGGATGCGCTTGCACCAGAAGAAGGCTTTACCCTCGCACAATATGACCGACTTGCCCTTTTGTATGTGTCGGCAAGTGTTCGCAAAGGCTATTGGCTCGTACCTGCTTTCCGTGCGGCTGTGGATGCGGGTCTAAGCGAAGCGCATGATGCCCCACAACGTTTCGACCTAAACCTATGGGCAGAACGTTTGGCGCTTTTGGCAACAGAACTCAATATCAATACCAAGCCTACGTCGCGTACAAGTACCCGTCCAAAAACACGATCAACCAATACCACCAAACCCAAAAACACCACACAAGCCAAACCCAAAACACCATCTACCACCCGAAACTCGTCGGGAAGTACGAACACCAAACCCCTAAACAGTTCGCAAAAACAGAAACCCCAAACCGGAACCCAGTCCACAAATCGCCGGACAAACCAATAAGCATGGGAACCTTTTGGACTTTTCGCGATTTAGGCGTAATATATGGCTAAACAGATTTTCTTAACCATTATCTAAATCGCTGGGTTATGCGCAAATTCATCTATATGCTATTGATTGCTTTCAGCGTATCGGCAACCACGGTACAAGCACAATTGCTAAAAGATACCGCTAAGCTACGTCCTGCCAGTTCGGTTTTTAACTCGAATGGTGTTTTGTCTAAGGTGTTTTCGCCAGATAAATTCCGCCTCTCCCATAGCTATGAACTCAGTACAGGGTCTTATGGTGGAATGGGGCTTACGACAGGCGTTTATACCGCCAGTATGAATTGGAATTTGGGCGCAAAGTTCGATGCAAATGTGGATGTGAGTGCCCTACATGCCCCCTTCGGCAAAACAACCCTTGCCCAACAACTCATGGGCGATGAGCAGGTGAAGGTCTTCGTTCGGAACGCCTCCCTCTCGTACCGACCTTCAAAAAACCTGATGCTTAACCTCTCTTTTCACCAAAATCCGTATGGATATTATGGATATGGCTACGGAGACGGTGCAGGTTATGGATACAATCCTTATGCCGGAAACCGACTCGGGCTACGTTTCGGATCCAATGCAACGAACGACGCTTGGTAAATACGTTTGTCCTATATCTTGCAGGCGCAGGTGTACTTAAAACTTGCGCCTTTTTTGTACCAATACAAACTGATTTCAGCCTAAAAAGCCCTATCTTACCAAAAGCAAAACCGTCAATCTCTAACAGAGAACATGAACGGCGACAGCAATTTCCCTTATCCGTAACTATTTTAATTGGAATGGAACCCTCCACTATACAGACCTTCTGGCGTAACCAAAAACTGAACATAGGCTTAATTTTGGCCATTATGGTTATGCTGGTTTTAATTTGGGCCTTGTTATCGCAACTGACCACACCAAACACCAATCCGGAACGTGCCTCGAATCCATTAAACCTAATGGGAGACCGTATTCAGTTGGAGGTGCGGAATGCAACCCAAGTTAAGGATGTTGCTGCAAACGTTAGACGATACCTTGAGGGCTATAAATTTGATGTCGTTGAAAGCGGAAACGCAGAGAAAAAAGGAGAGGCTTATACGGTAGTGATAGACCGGTCTGGCGTTAAGGAACACGCCGAACGAGTAGCCTATCTGCTGGGGGTTCCATCCAATAGGATTCGACAAGAAGTGGTTCCAGATGCTTTTTTGGATGTCAGCATTGTCATTGGTGAGGACTTCCCGAACCTAAAACCATTCCAAAAGAACTAAACACAAAAGAACGAAACGATAGCCCCAACATGGCTGTTCAACCAGAAGTTGGGATCATATACAACGCAAACAATCCGTAGAACCAAACCTAAATTAATGGAAACCTTAAACGAGTTGTCTGGCTTGCCGGAGCGAAAAAAACCGGAAAATGCCGCCCCTACCAAAGAACTTGCCCGCGAAGCCATTTTTGCAGCCTTCCGGAAAAAAGCCACCGACGTTGTGTTGATGGATATTCGTGAAGTAAGTGGAATTGCTGACTATTTCGTGATCTGTACCGGAGATTCCCAGCGGCAGATTAAGGCCATTGCCGATGGAATCCGAGAAGATGTGCGCGAAGCATTGGGCGAAAAACCTTGGCGAAGCGAAGGTTACAAACAACAAGAATGGATTTTGTTGGACTATGTGGATGTGGTGGTACACGTCTTTAACGAAGACAAACGTACCCATTTTGGGCTGGAACGTCTATGGGGTGATGCGCCACGCGAGGAAATCCAAGACGGCGTAACTGAAATTGTGCTCTTGGACCAATAAGATCCGTTCTGGGATCAATAGCATCCATACAGTCGTTTTTTTTGTCTGTTCAAGGAATAAAAGAAGCCATTCGCTCGATCGCAATAAACTTTGGCCGCGATTTTTGTTAGGTTCTTAATAGGTAACAACCTTAACACATGTGCGTTATGTTTCTCCGTATTAAATCATGGTTCGGTGTGGGGCTCTTCACCTTGTTTTTGGCCGCTTGTAATGGTACAAGACCTGAGTTTATATCCGAGACTTTCGGGCAATCACCAGAAGAGGGGAGGCTAACCGCCGTAATTAAGCCCATCCCCCCTGAAGCAGCAACGGCTTTTAGGATTGCACCCGCTCCGGTGGATACCGTTCAAGTCCATGCAGAACGCGCTTCTACACAAGGCGCTGCCGTAGAGGTCTTGGTAAAAGGGTATTTGGCAGATGGATGCACAGAACTCCACGAAGTAGCACAGTCGCGAGAATCGCAGACTATACGGGTAGATGTCTTGGTGAGGCGGAAAACAGAAGCCATGTGTACGATGGCGGTTAGGCCGTATAAGTTTTACCTCAAACTGAACGACCGCCTCGCCTCCGGCTCTTATAACTTGGCCCTAAACAGCCATGTCTATCCTTTTAAGGTAAACTAACCTTGTCCGAAAGAAGACCTTATGGCCATTCACATCCTCATTGCAGATGATCACCCTTTGATGCGGCATGGCATCCGTAATCGTCTGGCCCAAGAAGAGGACTTTCGGGTGGTGGCAGAGGCAAAAGATGGCTTGGAAACGGTACGATTGACCATAGCGCACGAACCGGATGTCTTGTTGCTGGACTTAGACCTACCAGTAGCCAATGGTATAGAGGTGCTGGAAAAGCTCTCTACGCAAAAGATTAAAACCAAAATACTGATTCTTAGTGCCTATAACAGCCCACACTATGTTAGACGGGTTTTGGGCTTTGGTGTAATGGGCTATCTCAATAAACGAGAATCTCTTGATACCATTGCAATGGCTGTGCGGGGTGTGGTAGCTGGAGAAACAGGGTGGTTCAGCCCGGATATTGCTGGACAAGCGCCCGCTCACCTTAAAAACAACCCTACTACTGCTTTAGAAAGCCCTTATCAACTCCTTACAGGCAGAGAATGTGATGTTCTTATTGCGGCTGCACAAGGAATGGCGATGGATGCCATCGCGGATCATTTGTGCATCTCGGTTCATACAGTACGGAAACACCTCTCAAACATTTATGAAAAAATCGGCGTTTCAGATCGTTCAGAAGCCATCGCTTGGGCATGGCAAGTTAAACTGATGCAGGCATAAGAAAAAACATAAGGTCTCTTTTTTAGAAGAAAAAACTTGCTATACACTAAAAATAAACGTATATTGCCAGCCTTACAAAGCCCGAATGGCGGAATTGGTAGACGCGACGGACTCAAAATCCGTTGGCAGCGATGTCGTGGGGGTTCGAGTCCCTCTTCGGGCACAAGTCTCTAAGCTGAATAAACCAACGTGTTTATTCAGCTTTTTTTATTTTATATATGGTTTGCATCGTAACATGTTTTCGGCTACGCCAGTCACTTTCCATACCAATTAGCCATTATGCACGTGCTTTATCCATCAAGCTTACAACCCCTTTGGGTGTTGAAAGGTTGAAAACGAGTAATATAAACAGTAATTTTCCCTAATTGGTATAAGATTGACCTTATCCAATAAAGTGCAACTCTAACCCTTTTCCTTTTGGAACGACTCCAAACACACAAGGCTGGGGCTACAGTCGTGCATGAGTGGTAAAATACTTGGGTGGCAAAATAAAGGCCACATCCAATGTTGGACATGGCCTTTTGGCAGGTAACCTACGAGAAATGTATTGAGGTTATTTTTGAGGTGTTCTTAAGAAGTTTATTCGTGTATGGAAAGGCCAGAAATTTGCTTAAAGCGCTCCAACTCTACCACAAAAGGAACAGAAAACTCACTGGGTGCACGCCGATAGCCGGCAAGCCCAAATGCGGTATCGCCCTCCATCACATAGGCCGCGATCATTCGTTCGGGTGCTGAAAAAGCAAGCGGGTTCTGAGGATCGAGTACCAGATGAAAGTCTAACCGTAGATGAGCATCTGCCTCCGCAGTTGAAGAGGACTTAGAGAGGGCGCGATCATTCCCCCAACAGACATAATTGATTCCCCCACTGCCAATAGAAGCAGGCAGGCAAATTTTCGCTTCAGAAATGGCATGGGCGGATTTCCCGGATTTCTTCAAAGCCCTTGTGTTTGTCGAGATGCTTTCGCAAAGTGCCACTTGGCCAGCATCACCCATACAGGTGCCGAGCGTAGAAGTTTGAAGATTTAAGATGCCCGTTTCAAGTTGGCTCCGATTGAATAACTTGAAATATTGCGCATCATTTGTCAAAGCCTCTTCGTCATAAAAAGCGACCAAAACATGGGTAGCATTATTGGCTTCTGGGAGGAAAGGGTTGGGATAGAAATGAGCTTGGGTGATAAAGCCATTTGTACCACGAGATACAGAAATTTTGCTCATTTGGCGGGTGGGGCCATCGGCTTCATAGCTGTTTAGTTTTTCCCCTACTTGCATGTTTCCGAGTGGGTCTATTAGCTCCAAATGCGGGTTACTAATAGAACCATCTGAAATAAATGCGACGCCAAAGGCTGGCTCTGCTGCATTTGAGGCTTCTTTTGAAACGATGAACGGGAATTGGAAGTTTTCCGTTTTGGAGATAAATCGTGTACCGTTCAAAGGCTTTAGGGTCAAAGCGGACGACAGTTTAGTATGCAGTTTTTGCTGTGCAGTTTCGGGTGATTCTTGTATTGGTGTGATATTATTCTGATCACAGCCAGCAACCAGTATCAATAACAACCATACTAATTTTTGAGGGACGTAAAATTTGTACATAACTTTGGCAAGGTTTTATGTGGTAGTATATCTTAATTTGGGTTTATATATAGGACAAATCATAATACTTAGACAAGTCCCATTTTTGTGCCCAAAGCAAGGCTTCAATGGTAGATTCCACCTCCAGTTCATCGAAGATTTTGGGGAGGACATTCCTTCGTATCCGGCCTTCTTCTCGTTTGAGCAGGATATCTATTTGATCCTCTATGGGTAAATTTGTACTTGAAGATTTTTCATATCGAACGCTTCCGTCCTCCAAAAGGATTTGTTTACGGACGAAAGCCATTTCGGTGGACAGTTTCTGTACTGCCGCACTTTCTGGAGGCAAAAAATGCTTAAGGCAGGTACTGACGCTTTTTTCTGTGGGCTTAGACACTGGGATGTCTTCTGGTAAGAGGTATTTTGCCCGCTTTAAATGCGCAAAGAACTCCCCATCCTCCAAGTCTAATGAACGTGCTAAAAAATATCCAGCCAAGCGGTTGGTATTCGTATAACCTTTTGTAAGCAGATATAGCACCTCGGTTTCTTCTTCTGAAAGCGCATAGAAATTGCGAAAATCTCTGTTTTTAAGTATATCCGTACATTCAAGAGAATAGAATCCAGTTTTCCCTGATGCAATACCACGAATCGCTTTTTTGATCAAAGCCTTGTCTTCATTTTTATGTAAAATGCCTTCGACCTGCCCTTTGAACGGCAATACATAAGCCACTTCATGAACCAAGCCAGAGACAATCAAGGTTTTAAGGTGTACATTCTGCTTTTTTAATTCACGAATAACATCCGTTGCATACCCACCATGTCCCAGATCTACATCTAAGACCATGACGTCCAGATGATGTTGGTGAGCGATTGCTTGGGTAATAGCTTCTCGTGCCGAAGTAGCCGTCGCAACAACATTAATTTCCGTCCCCATAAAGTATCGGGAACAGGTGTCTAAAAAGGCCCCGTCATCAACAATCATGACTTTGATGTATGCACTTTTTTTCATCGGAATAGATGTATTTTTGCATAGGGTGCTGGTATCCGGACCTCGACCACCGTTCCTTGAGAAGGGCGCGAGACAATACTAAATTTGGCCCCGGTAGATTCTGCACGGAACTTCATATTGGCAAGCCCTGTGTGCTTGGTTCGTACCAAAGCGCCAAAATCACTTGGAACCTCAAATCCAAAGCCGTTGTCCTTGATAACCAAGACCGCATTATCGTTGTTGAGTTCAACCAATCGCACATCAATATGGTTTGCTCTTCCGTGCAATACGGCATTTCCAAGTGCTTCTTGTAGGATTCTAAAAACTTGGATACCCATATTTCCATCCAAGAAGGGTATTTTTTCGATGACGCTGTGGATGGTAATGGATGGATTTCGTTTTTGATACTCAACCAAAAAATCCGTTATTGTATTGTTCAACCCAATCAGGTGGATGGGTGGGGCAATGTCTCGGTAAATGTCATGGGCCAGGCTGGCCATGTGGTTTACTTCGTCGGTGAGTTTCTTAAGCGGTTTATGTAGTTGTACGGCAATTTCGAGGGCTTCCTCCTCCTCCGGAATAGCGGTCGTAATTTGCTTCATGAGGGCGTGCGGGAGTTGCTCGGCAAAATACTTGAGAGGGTTAATGACCACATCGTGTAGGTTGCTGCCGCGTGCTCGGAACCGTTCTTCTAATTCATGAAGCATAATCAACTTAAGTTCGCGCTCTACCCTTGTTTTGCGTTTGTCGTGCATATAAAAGAGTAGCAAGACCAAAATGGCCATGTAGGGGGCATAGATACCCAAGATTATATTTCCAGCAGGGTCTATATTAAAGAAGGTTTCTGGTTTTGGAAATTCATACTGGATCAACGTCCCAATGGTGCGTACGTCCTCAAGCGGAGCAGAAAAAATCGTCTTAGTAAATTCATCGTTTCTTCGCTTTATTTGAATGGTCTCTTTAGTCTCTCCAGAGCGTTCAAGATATAAATCCCCTAATTTTCTATCAGGTGTTGGATAAAGTTGAACAAAGGCACTAAGTATTAATACATAAGTAAAGACAATACCTAATGCCCATTTAGAGGTAGAATAAATCCATTTTGGAATCATGGTGTTTTGTATTTTGCTTGTGTATTTTCAAAATAAATAAAACACCCCAAAAAAGCAGGGAAATTATTCTCTACTCATTAGGCTTATAGATACGCATGAGGCTATTGAAAGGCGTTTTATCTTATAAGGACGCCCAACCTACCAGATATGACATGTCCGATCGTATGGCAGGGTGTAATACGAATTAGGAATTAATCGCATGCTTTACCCATCAAGGCGGTGTTGAAAACGAGTAACCTATAAGCAGTAATGTTCCATATTTGGTATAATCTTTTCAATTATGACATGGTTGTGGATCATATTTATGACATGGTTGTGGATCATATTTATGACATGGTTGTGGATCATATTTTGTAAAGGCTTGGCTAAACAAAAGGAGATTGTTTTGTATCTTAATTCAACACTTCTAACGCATCCTAAACACCACAATGAACGAATTGGCCAATATGCTCGGTGCCGAGTCCGAGGTACAAACACCGCTCGAAAAATATTTCAGGCGTTTTCGCCGCAACATCGTCGGGATAGACCAGATGTTTGAGTCGCCCTATGGTCGAAAAAAAATTGTCTATGCGGATTGGATCGCGAGTGGGCGCTTATATGAGCCTATTGAGCGGAAAATGCACGAGCAATTCGGGCCTTTTGTCGCGAACACCCATACGGAAACAAGTATTACAGGCTCTTTAATGACGATGGCTTACCATAAGGCACAAACCATTATAAAAAAGCACGTCAATGCAGGGCCAAACGACGCTTTACTCCTAAGTGGGACTGGTATGACCGGAGCCATCAATAAATTCCAACGCATCTTGGGTCTTCGTGTCCCAGACCCACTTAACGAGTTTATTCAAGTGCCCCCGCAAGACCGACCCGTGGTGTTTATTTCTCATATGGAGCACCACTCGAACCAAACGTCTTGGTTAGAATGTTTGGTGGATGTGGTTTGCTTGGAGCCGTGCGAACGAGGTTTGGTAAACCCAGATCAACTACGGTTTGCCCTTTCCAAGTTCAAAGACCGCAAACTCAAAATCGGGGCTTTTTCCGCATGCTCCAATGTGACGGGCATTGAGACGCCTTATCATGAATTGGCCCGCATTATGCACGAAAATGGTGGTGTATGCTTTGTGGACTTTGCCATGAGTGCGCCTTATGTGGACATCAATATGCACCCGGAAGACCCATTAGCGGCATTGGATGCCATCTTGTTTTCTCCTCATAAATTTTTGGGTGGTCCCGGAACACCGGGTGTTTTGGTCTTTAACAGCCAACTCTATCGGTCGCATGTTCCAGACCAACCCGGAGGGGGGACGGTAGCTTGGACGAATCCATGGGGGGAGCATCGGTATTTTGATGATATTGAGGCGCGAGAAGATGGCGGGACGCCGGGTTTTTTACAAGCAATGCGGGCTGCATTCTCTGTTCTACTTAAAGAAGAAATGGGAACGGTCAACATTCGTAATCGGGAGCATGAATTACTGGCCATCGCATTTGAACGACTTCGTAAAATACCGGGGGTGTATATTTTTGCCGAGGAACACACCAACCGTCTGGGAGCCATCTCGTTTATCCTTCAGCCTTTACACTACAATTTGGTTGTTCAACTCTTGAACGACCGCTTTGGCATACAGGTACGGGGCGGATGTTCTTGTGCGGGTACTTATGGACACTATCTGTTACAAGTCGCTCCAGAGGTTTCGCATCAAATGACGGATCGAATTGACCAAGGCGACCTTTCTGCTAAAATGGGCTGGGTTAGGCTATCCTTGCATCCGACGATGACAAATGCTGAAATAAACTATGTGTGTGATGCCATAGACGCCATTGCCCGTAACCATGCTGAATGGGTGAAAGACTATTTCTATAAATCCACAACAAACGAATTTGTGCATAAAACCCAGCCGGATTATCGTCCTTTGGTTGAAAGGTGGTTTCGGTTAGCGTCCGAGGACAATATCTTTCATCAAACGGCTCGTCAAGAAGTATCTCCGGTACAAAGCCCGGTGGTACAAAGCCCGTCGGAAGAAAAAAAACTTCCGGTAGTTGCAGAAGACCCAATACAAACCAAGGAACGCGCAGCGCAGCATTCTCACCCACCCGCCAAAGCAAAAAAATACGCTTTTGAAGTTCGGACGTTGTTCGAATAAGTGCATGAAAAACATTTTGGTGATCGCCTATTACTTCCCGCCCTCCGGTGGGCCGGGGGTACAACGAAGTTTGAAGTTTGTACGCTATTTGCCGGATTATGGGTGGATGCCGACGGTCTTGACGGTGAACCCGGAAGATGCCGCATTTCCAGCGGTGGACGAGTCCTTATTGAAAGAAATACCGCCTATGGTCGAGGTGGTTCGTACAAGCGCTTTCAATCCTTTCGAGGTTTATGCGCGATTCACAGGGCGCAAAGAACAGTTGGTGACGGTTGGAACCTTGCATGCAGCGAAAAATGCCAAAGAACACCTCTTCCAATGGCTTCGTGCCAATCTTTTTATCCCTGATGCCCGCATTGGCTGGAACCGTTCGGCCATAAAAACAGCCCTACAACTTTTGAAAGCGCAGAAATTCGACGCTATACTTACAACCTCACCCCCCCACTCCACCCACCTCATCGGGCAAAAATTGCACCAGAAAACAGGAATCCCCTGGGTAGCGGACTTCCGAGACCCTTGGACGGGCATTAGCTATTATCATACCTTACCGCACACCAAATTAGCCCGTTGGTGGGACGCGAAATTAGAGCAATCGGTATTAAAGGAAGCCACTTTGGTCACTATGGTTTCTCCTTTTTATTTGGAGCAGATGCGGAAAAAAATGCAATCTCCGGAACGGGCACGGCTTTTATCGAACGGCTTTGACCCAAAAGACTTCCCACCGCTCTCCGGTAGCACCACTCCGAAAGAAGGATTCACATTAGGGTACATCGGAAGTTTATTTGTAAATCCGGCAGGCTTGTGGCAGGCACTTTCCGAAGTCCGAAGCACGATGCCCCACTTCAAAGTGTGTATCACCGGACGGATAGATGAGCGGGTTTGGGCAGATATTTGTGCAAAAAAAGTGGATGATTTGGTAGAGATAACGCCTTATGTTCCTCATGACGAGGCACTAAAACGAATGCAGGAGGCCGATGCATTGCTCTTGGTCATCGAAGAAAACAAGGGAACAGAAGGCATCATTACTGGAAAACTGTTTGAATACTTGGCCACACAAAAGCCGATCTTGGCCATTGGACCTCCCCAAGGCGATGCGGCAAAGGTTTTGCAAGAAACCGGACATGGGCGTATGATATCAAAGGATGATGTGCCTGATATTGGCGCTCGTTTAAAGGACTTGTACCAAAATCGAAATCTTCCAACAGATGCACCTTACCCAAACAGCTTTACCCGACAAGTGCTTACCCAGACTTTGGCTAATTGGTTAGATGAAATAACGGCACCTAATACCCATTAGGAATTAAGTACATGCTTTATCCGTCAACGCTTTCCCCCCTTTCGGTGTTGAAAGGTTTAAAACGAGTAATATAAACAGTCATTTTCCCTAATTGGTATAACAAGCTATATCCCACAAAAAAATAATCCCATAAGCACTGTTGCCGTGCAAGCGTCGTGTTTCATCATGGCGATCGTCTAACTAACCAGACACGCACATTGTGGCAAAGGCGTTTGTACAACATCATCGGAGACCGTGAGCCGGCCCTACAAACCCAGAAGCCCCACAACATGTGCAGGGCTTCTGGTAAGGAGGAGGAGGTTTCCTTGTTTTATTTCAGGTTGGGGTTTGCGTTCCGTTCCCGTTCAGTAATCGGCATAAACCGCCAAGTGGGTGTACCGGCGGGTGTGTTGCCGAGATGCCATTTTCCTGCACGGCGTTGATCAATTAGCCGAACTCCTTGGCAGAACAGTTCTTTCTCACGTTCTACGAGAATCGTATCCACGGTTGGGTTTGCGGTCAAGGCCGGAATGGTGCGCCCCGTTGTCCGGACTTCATTCACCAATGGGAGGGCATCGGCAGCAGCACCTTCACGGACGGCGATCTCGGCGAGCATCAGGTTGTTTTCCTGCCACGTAACAAACGGGATGGACGATTCGCGGGCGGGGTATTTCTCTTGGCGATAATACACGAATGTTGTACCGAGTTTTGAGAGTTGAACCCGTGCAGCCTCACCTGTTTCGGCGGCATAGGTGGCATAGCGCGGATCGGCAACCAATTGGGTACGTCCTATGCCTGCGTTATTGTACCAGCCATTGACGGCGGTGGTGGCATAAAGCGCCAGCATCGGGTTGTCCCCTTTCTTCAGCCCTGCTTGGGCATGGGCTTTGGCAGCGGCATAGTCACCTTTCGCAAAGAGCACTTTTGCAATGACTGAATTTACGAGTTTTGTTTCGTATGCTTTGCCTTGCACAAACGTGAGTGCGGTTTTGAGCCTTGTCACTGCATCGTCATACATTTGGTTGGAAGCAATAAATGGCCCGGCATTAATTACCCCGCCCCCTTGTTCTGGGTTTAGACCAAAGTATGCACCCCAAAAATAACGTGCAATAGCCCCATAGAGGTTTGCATTGTAGAGGGCATCGTTTTTGGTTGCTTCTGTTTTGAAGGTGATCTTCCCAACGCGCTCGGCGAGGTTATCCGAAAAATAGAGGAGTTCCCCTAATGCCAACATTCCCCCTGTGACGGAGTTATTGTCCAAGAGAATATCGGCTTTGTTCAACTGGTCAAACGTCGGGAAGGTGGCATTTGGCACGCGGGTATCAAAGATCAACTCGTCCGAAAGCGCACCAGCCATATAGGTCATTTGGTCGTAGGTGGTGGAGAAGCGGGCTTTAACCCCTGCAACGAGGAATGGAACCTGCGCCTCTGAGGTCAGGTCGTCCTCGGTAATCACATTGATGGGTTTGTCAATATCTTGCACCCAGTTATCACAACCAGCCAATGCAAATACAAGCCCAAAGAGCAAAAGGTACTTTTTCATATTTGTGTTCATATTAAAGTCCATAAGAAAAACCGATTGCAAGGCTTAGAAGCCCAAGCTAAGGGTTGCATAATATTGGCGAGGTGTTTGGAGGGTTAGGAAGTCTTGACCACGCCCCAAACTACGCGCACCCGTTCCGTTGATTTCGACATCAGCGCCTTTAAATTTCGAGTTATTGAGCGTCCAAAGGTTACGTCCGGCTACCGAGAGCGTCGCTCCTTTCAGCACTTTATTGGCCGTTGACTTGGCAAGCAGTTGACCGATGTTATAGCTCACGCTCACTTCGCGAATCTTGAAGTAATCTGCGGGTTGGATGTAGTTGGAGATCACGCTGTGTTCCATATACACCAATTTCTCGGCAACGGCTTTGTACTCGTTGGAGCCTACGGCCAAGGCCGTGATGCCCGGAATCGTCACCAAACCCAACTGTGCACGGAGTTCGTTATAGGCTTTATTGTTGCCATAAACAGGGTTGCTGTGGAATTGTTGGGTTCCGTTAAATACACTATGCCCAAGCGCCCAATCGGTAAGAACATACACATTCACACGCTTGAAGAGGTTTAGGTTTGCCGTAAACGAGCCGTTGTAGAGCGGAGTTGGGCGGCCGACATATACCCGTTCTTGTACACCCTTTGCATCGGTCTGGAATTTAGGGCTAAGGTATTTACCGTTGGCATCAAAGTTTGCACCGATCACGATTGGCAAAAAGAAAGCACTACGGGTGAGACCAGCTTTGATGACGTTACGGCTAAAGCCATCATAAATCGGTTGCGAGTCGCCGATGTCCTTTACTTCGTTATCGTTGTAGTTCCAGATCATCGTCAGGTCTAAGACGGCATTTTGGGTTTTTAGCGGTGTACCATAGATTTTGGACTCAACGCCCCATCCATTTAATTTACCAACGTTGAAAGGAACCGTAGAAGCGGTTTGTCCGGTAGAAGGTGCATTGGGTTTACCGATGATGGCATTCGTTGCAAAGTTATAAAAACCTGTTACTTCAAGGCCGAGACGGCTACCTAAGAACTCTGCATCCAATCCCGCTTCAATTTCTTGAAGGCTTTCTGGCTTGATGCCTGCATTACCAATGAGGGCCAATACCCCCGCGCCGCCGTATCCAGAGTTCACGGCTGTCCATAGGCGATCATAGCCATCTAACGAGCCGGGCAATACTCCGGAAGCGCCATAGGCCGTGCGGAGTTTTAGTAAATTCACAAAAGAAGGCAGGATGCCAAGGCGCTCAAAGTTTACCGAAACCCCTGCTTGCGGATAGATCGCATTTGGAGCATCACGCCCTACCGAGCTTGCAAAGTCCATCCGTGCTCCACCATAGACCAAGATGGCATCTTTGAACGTAAGTTCTTGACGGGCAAAAACCCCGGCCTCACGGTTATCCCCAAAACCTTCGTTTCCTCCAATAAAATCAGCTCCAGCACCCACATTGGTGGTCAACTCGGTGGCAAAATTTTGCTTGGTGATAAAGAAGTTTGACGTGGTACTGGCAAAAGCCGTAAGCCCCACACTTGTATTGGACTTAATGTTGCTAAAAGCGGTGCTGTAGCGTGCGGTTGCATCATAGTTTAACAACTGATAGCGCCGCATGGCCACGTTGCGCTCCCCTTTGGTTCTACCGGAATAGCGGAAGTTTGCAGGGAAGGTTTGGTCATCGCGTTGGTCAAAGCCATCAAAGCCCATGGTAGCCTTCAACGAAAGTCCTTGGAAAGGATTAAAGTCTAAGCCAACGGATCCAATAAAGCGGTTTACTTCGGATTGCGTTTGGATACTTTCTACGGCCAAGCTATCGGTAAAGCGCCAATCACCACGCGCACCCGTTGTCAGGTTTGGCCCATAGAGCAAGGTATTTCCCAAGTAGCCCAAAATATTGTTATCGTTTTGTGGCAAATCGGCCTTGCTATTCGAGAAATTGGAAGAAACGCGAATGGTGAACTTATCGCTCGGATATGCCTCGAAGTTCGCACGGAAGCTCGTCCGATCGAGGCCATTGTTACGAAGAATACCTTCTTCTTGGCGTTGGTCGAACGAGGTGAAATAGTTGATCGCACCTGTACTACCGGCTGCACTCAAGGTGTGCTGCTGGATTGGCCCCTTGATGTACAAGGCATTGTGCCCTTTATAGGACATGGCCATATCTTCGGTATATTCTTTTTGGCGCTCGTTATACCCCGTAATCCCTTTGTATTCTACCCTCAAACCACCAGAGCCTTGTGCTTTCTTACCGGATTTGGTGGTAATGATTACCACACCGTTTGCACCACTGGTTCCATAAAGCGCTCCACCGGCGGGGCCTTTGAGCACCTCGATATTTTGAATATCATCTGGGTTAAGGGTGACAAGGGTTCCCATAGACTGGCCACCCGTCCCGAAAGTGAGGCTCTGTACGTCCAAAATCCGTGCGCCATCCACAATAATTAAGGGTTGGCCGCCACCAAAGAGGCCGCCACCCGAACGAATATCGAAGCGCAAGCCACCGGCCACGTTACCCGAAGAAGAAGCAACCGTCACACCGGAGACTTTTCCGGCCAACATTTGGTTCACGTTCGAGAAAGACTTGTCTTGGGTTAGCGTGCCCACATCTACCTTGGAGGTGGCAACAGGTGCAATCGCTTTTGAGTTGGTAGCGGCCAAGCCCGTCACAACCACTTCATCCAAACCGGTCGGGTCTTCTTGAAGTGCAACATTTACAACAACCTCGCCACCATTGCGCACGGTAACGGCACGCTTAAAGTTGCGATAGCCCACAAAACTCACCGAGAGGGTATATTCGCCATCGGGCACGCGAGAGATTACAAAGCGGCCATCCCCATCACTCGCCGCACCGAGTCGAGAAGGTTCTAAGCGGATAGTGGCGCCCGGTAATGGAACACCCGAGCCAGCATCGGTTATTTTTCCCGCCACTTTTCCACTTTGGGCATAAGCCACAAAAGGAGTGAGCAGAATAACCAAACCGACCAGCTTTTTGAGAGGTTTAAACATATGATTTTGGTTTTGGTTGGTTGAGTGAGATCTCTGCAACCCATGTCAGACAAAAACTGTCCTCTGGGGGCAAAGACACTTGAGGAAAAGCATACCACGCAAAACCAACGTCCACTTCGTGCTAAACTGTTCTCTTGTACAATACAATTCTTTTGTACAACAGACACAAGCTCTTCCTGTATAAACAAGAAAAACGCGCTGCGCAAAGATGGCAGGATGTGGGATGCCCCTGCGCATCATTTTTAGCACTTAATCTGGACTAATGCCCGCGTGGATAGCCAATAATCAGGTTATAAGGTTAGGAATTTATACAACAACCTTTAGGTGTGGGAAGATTAAGGTTTGTTGTACTTTAGGTGGGGTAAGATTGGTGGCTTAAGGTGAAAGGTAAAGAAAACGTTTTTTATATACAAGTCACTTTTTAATCACCTTGCCAGATTTTTAAGGATATAAGAGATACTATAATATCGAATATTGCATTAAATTTAAATTAGAGTTTCTTTTTTGAATTGGCATCAAGACAGCGCTTGTTTTTCCGACGAAATTCTTTGCTTCAATAACGACTTTGAAGGATGGTGGAGATTAGGTAATGTACCCGCCAAAACATCTGGACTTCTTTGCCCGCATCCCCTATATTGCAAAAAAGCCCCAATAAAACATGAAACCACTTGCACAACGTACCAACGCACTCTTCCAAAGTGACATCCGCGCAGTAACGACGCTTGTTAACCGCGTAAATGGCATCAACTTGGGGCAAGGCATTTGCGATTTGCCCACCCCAGAACCCATCAAAAAAGGGGCAGAGGCGGCCATCGAGGACAACAGAAGCATTTACACCTCTTATGCCGGTATCCCCGAATTGAGATCCGCCATCACAGAAAAAGCACGTCGGTTTAACCACATTCCGGTCTCATCGTCCGAGGAGGTCATGGTAAGTGTAGGCTCTACAGGTGCATTTGTTTCCACCATGTTTGCCCTTTTTGAGGCCGGCGACGAGGTCATTTTGTTTGAGCCGTTTTATGGTTATCACCGCAATCTATTAAGTTTGACGGGCGTTGTGTCGAAAACCATTACCATGCGGGGCATCCATTGGACAATAGATTTTGATGAGGTACGTGCGGCGATTTCGCCCAAAACCAAGGCCATTGTCATTAACACCCCTTCCAATCCGTGTGGCAAAGTCTGGACACGCGCCGAGTTATTAGAAATCCAAGCCATTGCCGAGACATACGATCTATATGTCATCACCGATGAAATTTATGAATATATGACGTATGACGGACACGAGCATGTGTCTTTTGCCTCGCTGCCCAATGCCTATGAACGCACGATCACACTTTCTGGCTTCTCCAAAACCTATAACATGACCGGATGGCGGCTTGGCTATGCCCTTGCCCCCGAACCGCTTATCGAGAAGATGGGCCTGCTAAACGATTTGTTCTACATTTGTGCGCCAGCCCCTTTGCAATATGGGCTTGCAGAGGCGTTTATGATGCCCAATGATTATTTTGTGGATATGATGGCCGATTATGCCCGAAAGCGACAAATTATGGGCGAAACCTTGGAGGCGATTGGTTTTGATGTGCCTTGGCCACAAGGAGCTTACTATATATTGGCCAATTTTGAAAATTTATCGCACAAAACCGTTGGTTTTTCTAACGATAGCATTGCCTGCGAGACCTTGGTAAACCGCGCAAAAGTAGCCTCCGTACCGGGAAATTCCTTTTTCAATCATCCAGAGGACGGGCAATTCTATTTGCGTTTTTGTTTTGCAAAAGAATGGCCCGTCTTGGAAGAAGCCTGCGAGAACCTTATTCGGGCTTTTGGATAAACACTACCGATCGTTGGAGCGGATGAGTTTCATAAACTCGGCACGGGTTGCATCCTTCATAAACTCGCCACTGACGGCACTCGTAATGGTGGAAGAATCTTGCTTTTCTACACCGCGAACCATCATGCACATATGACGTGCTTCTATGACCACTGCGGCTCCTAATGGCTGCAAAACCTCTTGAATGGTATCGCGGATTTGCAGGGTCATACGTTCTTGTACCTGTAAACGCCTTGCAAACACATTGACCACACGTGGAATCTTGCTCAGGCCCACGATATGGCCATTGGGGATATAGGCAACGTGTGCTTTCCCAAAAAAAGGAAGCATATGATGCTCGCACATAGAATAAAATTCGATATTCTTGACCAAAATCATTTCGCTGTAATCCTCTGCGAAAAGTGCCGACGTAAGGATGTGTTTGGGGTCTTGATGATAGCCCTGCGTCATAAATTGCATGGCTTTGGCAACCCTTTCCGGTGTTTTTAGCAAGCCCTCACGTTCGGGATCCTCGCGTAAGAATTGAAGATTTTGCCGAATGTTGTGAGCAAGTTTGGCCGTGACTTCGGCGTTATAGGTGTCATTCCGTTGGTAGCCATAGGCCATCGCCGGCGTTTCAAAATCATCTGGTTCTGAATAAAAATCGCACATATGATAAATTTGGGGTTAACATGTAAAAGGCGGCGATCAAGCAAAGGCCGTGATCAAGAGGTTTCGCCAAAATACTCGGCCATATTCCGTGGGGTCTCCCATAACCGGACAGCATACAGCAATCCCGCTGGTAAAACCTGAACCAATTGGTTCCAAAAGGCAACGACCAAGTTTTCGGCAGAGGGGATAATCCCTTGCAGGAAATCCACATCTAAATTCAAGTTCCGATGGTCACATTTAGCAACAATTTGCTCATGAAGCACTTGGCTCAATCTACCCAAATCCATCAAATATCCCGTATGAGGATCGGGCGAACCAGCCAAGGTCACTTCTAAAACATAATTGTGCCCATGCCAATTCGGATGATTACAATGGCCATAAGTTGCTTGGTTCCAAGCATCATCAAATGCGGGATTGTGCAGGCGATGTGCGGCGTTAAAATGGACTTGACGGGTGATGTAAACACGGGGCATGAAGAATTTGCAGATCGTTTACTGTCTATAGAAACCACATAAACACACCAAAAAACATGAATACATACTCTCTTATCCTTTCCATCAGGAAGAAACAAAAAAGTTGATGTTTTTTTTGGTATCACCCTTCAACCAGCCACCATATGATAAGTTTCTGGTAGCACGTTTGTAAGAAAGGCATTATATTGTTGCAAACGTCAAATGGTCTATACAGATCGGTTAATGGCAACAAATGTAAAAATCTATGGCAGCAAAGACTTTATTCCAGCGCATTATGGACGGGGAAATACCGGCTGAAATCGTCTATGAAGACGAAATTTGTATTGCTTTTCGGGACATTGCGCCCAAAGCCCCTACGCATATCCTCGTTGTTCCGCGCAAGCCCATTCCGCGCTTAGATGTCTTGACGCCAGAAGATGCCCCCATTATCGGTCATCTGTTTTTGGCAGCCAAACAAATTGCAGCAAACGAGGGATTGGTAAATGGCTACCGGACAGTTTTTAACTGCGGGGAAGACGCTGGACAAACCGTGTTTCACCTTCACCTCCACTTGATGGGCGGGCGCTCTTTTGCATGGCCTCCCGGTTAAGTGGTCTTTCTTTCGTTAAAGGGCTAATATGCGCAAAACTTTTGGATATTTGGCACTGGTTTTTGTGATGGCCATTGTCTTGTTTCGGGGTGCTTCGTCTTGTGAAAAACCAGACTTCTTGAAGGATAAACCCAAACAAAATCCAGACTCTACCGCCAAGAAGGTTACTCCGCCGAGTGCGCCAATCTCTCGGTTTTCCGTGTTCCGCGAGGAATTCGAGGACAACCACAACAAATGGAGTGTTCGGGAAGAAGCAGGCCGCACTTATGCAATCATTGATGGGCACTATCGGATGCACAACCGTGCAGAAAAAACGTTTTATTGGTCTAATATTACCGTTCCGGGGCTTTCCGATAGCTTGAACTATGTGGTAGAAACCAAAATGATTAAACGATCGGGCATCAACAACAACAGCTACGCCCTTATTTGGGGCTTAGACGATGAAAAAAGTCGTTTTTATGCATTTGGCATTACGGGCGATGGGCAGTACCGTGTTTCTCGTTTCGAGAACAGAACATGGACAGACCTTATCCCGCTAAAAGACGCAAAAGCGATTCGCAAAAAAGACAACCAAGAAAATGTGTTGATGGTGCAGAAAAAAGGGTTTAAGCTGTATTTCTTCATAAACGACAAGCAAGTAGATACCCTGCCTGTATATCCGCTTTTTGGTAGTGGGATTGGGTTTGGCCTTAATTCGCCGATGGAAATTGAGGCCGATTACATCCGCATAGAACGGCTTTAGGTATTGCTTGTTGCCCCGCTTTTGTGTTCGCCGTAGCAATACGATTCATGTTTCATTAACCAATACACCTCTTTTGAAAACGGCCCAAGTTGTCTTGCTTGGCTTCCCATTTTTGGAGCCATACACCTATGCCATACCAGATGCCTTACGGGTTGTATCGGGCATGGCTGTGGTCGTCCCGTTAGGGAGCCGGCAAGTCACGGGCGTAGTGGTGGAGGTGATAGAAGTTCCTGAAATATCGCAACTTCCCAAAGAACCTGCAAAAATTCGCCCCATTGCACAAGTTTTGGACGAAAGACCCGTTTGTGATGCCAATATGCTCCGCCTGACCAAGTGGGTGGCGGATTATTATGTTTGCGGCTGGGGCGAGGTCATCCGTACGGCCCTACCCAATGGCATCGGACGGGTGGGCCAGCTCACCTATTTTGTCCGCGAAGGAAGCACGCCGGGCACTTCCGAGATGCAAAAAGCCGTCTATGCAGCACTTAAGGCACAACCCGGCCAGTCTTTTGCGGCATTAAGTCGCGCTCTTGGCCCCGAACTCCGCCCTTCCTTGCTCAGGCGTATGGAGCAAACGGGGACATTGCTCGCCGAACTCGAATTGGAAGCGGCCAAGGTGCGCATAAAAACCGAAAAACATCTTCGTTTTACCACGGGAACGCAACAAAATTTGCAAGAGATTTTGCCCGCACTCAAAGGCGTAAAACAACGACAACTCCTCATCACCTTAGACGAATGGTCGCGAAACCACCGCCCAGAGCCAGCACAGAAGACCCTGCTCGCTGAAGCCAACGTGAGTGCAGCAACCGCTAAATCCTTGATTGAGTCTGGCTTGATTGAGGTGGTGGAAAAGGAGGTGATCCGAACGCCTTATGGCGACGAACCGGACAATGGGGCCACCGCACCACCGAGCCATGCCTTGCATCAGGCACAGGTTTTGGCACTCGACGCCTTAGACAAAGCCATAGAAAAACAATTATTTAGCCCATTCTTATTACATGGTGTAACTGGCTCCGGAAAAACCGAAGTTTATATCGCTGCCCTTAAAAAAGTTCTGGATCGTGGGCAAACGGGTATGGTTTTAGTGCCAGAAATTGCCCTAACACCCCAAACCGTCCGCCGATTTAGGGCGCATTTTGGAGATCGGGTCGCCGTCCTCCACTCCCGTATGAGCGATGGAGAACGCTATGATGCGTGGCGGTTGCTGCGCGACGGACGCTATCAGGTGGTGATTGGGCCACGATCGGCAGTTTTTGCACCGCTTGAAAATATCGGACTGGTTGTGGTGGACGAAGAACACGAGACGAGCTATAAGCAATTTGATCCAGCTCCCCGTTATCATGCCCGCGACGTGGCCGTATATCGCGCCATGATCGAGCAAGCAACCGTCGTACTGGGTTCCGCTACGCCCTCCATCGAGAGTTTTGTCAATGCCGAGCAAGGCAAATATACCTTATTAACCATGCCCGTTCGGGTTCCCGTTGCCGGACATGCCGCCGCTCCCTTGCCGAAAATAGAAACAATAGACCTAAGCATTGAGCAAAAGAAAAAAACGCTTTCCGGAACCATCTCGCGGCCCCTAAAAGCCGCCATCCAAGCACGTATAGATAAAAAAGAGCAGGTCATTCTCCTCCAAAATCGGCGCGGCTATGCACCTGTACTGTCTTGTACCGACTGTGCGTGGACAGCCTATTGCCCATCCTGTGCCGTTACCCTTACCCTGCACAAAAATGACCATCGGCTCCGTTGTCACTATTGCGGATACCACGAACCGATCCCCTACCGTTGCCCCAAATGCCATTCACGATCCGTAAAGGACGTAGGTGTAGGAACTCAACGGGTAGAGGAAGAACTACACCTCCTATTCCCTGATGCCCGCATTTTGCGCATGGATCAGGATACAACCGGAAGAAAAGAAGCCCACGAAAAACTCCTTTCTGCATTTGGACGAGGCGAGGCCGATATTTTGCTGGGCACCCAAATGGTGGCAAAAGGGTTAGACTTTCCCCACGTCACATTAGTAGGCGTGGTCAATGCAGATACGGGCTTGCTTTTTCCTGACTTTCGTGCAGCAGAACAAACGTTCCAATTATTGGCACAAGTCGCGGGGCGTGCCGGACGTGGCGACCTACGTGGTGAGGTGATCTTCCAAACCCGAAATCCGAGACATCCTGCCATTTTTTATGCCGAACGACACAATTTTCATGGCTTCTTGGCCACCGAGTTGCCTGCACGGAGCAGTTTACGCTATCCACCCTATGGACGTTTGGTAGCGATTGAATTTGGTGGGTCTGATGAACAACAGACCCAGAAAATAGCCGAAGAATGGACTGCGGTTCTTAGGCAAGTGTTCGTACAGAAAAAAATGTCACAAAATCATGTTGAGGTCAATGGCCCCGTGCCTTCGATGATTCCCAGAATCAATCGCATTTTCCGGTTCCATACCCTTGTAAAAGTCTCCAAACGACTTCCGGCCATTACCTTGCAAGACGTGTTGCGCGAAACCCAAATCCGCTTTGGAAGCCCTAAAAATCACTACCGAGTTTCCATAGATGTGGATCCGATGGGACTTATGTAAAAATCAACAAATGTGGTCTCCTAAACCAAAGGTGCCCGTAAGAAGAATTCTTGTTTGGGCTTTTACCAATTTTTTGTAACTTGATTGTTCTTTTTCCTTTACCTCAAAACATCCATTCTACATGTTGCGTATTTCTCCTTTCTTACGTGGAGTATTGGTAATATTCCTACTTGTGCAAGCTGGTTGCGACCTCTTAAAGCCAGAGGACGAAACCGGACGCGGCAGCATCGTGTCCACATCACTTGTCTGGAGCAAAACCAAGGACGAGCTTACAAACATCTATAATACAGACCTCCCGCTGCAACTTGGGACTTTTGGGGTGGATACCTACAAAGTGGTCTATAACACCGTAGATGCCGAAGGCAAAGCAACCATTGCTTCCGGTTTGGTACAATTCCCAACCAATACCGGGGCGCTCAAAAGCTATCCCATGCTGGTGGAGTTTAACGGAACCATCTCCCACGACAACCAAGCCCCAACCCGCTCGGCTTTTTATCCCGTACTGACGTCCATGTATGCCACCAATGGATACCTCGTCGTGGTTCCAGATCTTCTCGGCTTTGGGGACAATCCGCAGGCGCTACATCCTTATGTTCATGCCGGAACCACCGTTACAGCTTCGGTGGACTTGATGCGGGCGGCACGGAAATTGGCTTCCGAGAAAGGGGTTAAATGGAATAAAAAGGTTTTTATCACGGGTTATTCGCAAGGTGGATATTCCACAATGGCCCTCCACCGAGGTTTGGACGACGAGTATAGCAGCGAGTTTACCGTAACCGCATCCGCGCCCTTGGCTGGCCCACACAGCCTTTCCGGAGCAATGGCAGACATGATCTTGGCCGGCAAACCACATCCAAACCCCGTCTATTTGCCTTATATCCTATTGGCATACAACGACATTTACAAATTTGGCCCTGCCGATTCGGATTACTTGGTTGCGCCATACCATACAACCATCCGGCCTTTATTTGATCGTAAGCATTATCTGGGTGAAATTAATCAGATTTTACCTGCTATTCCACTGCAAATCTTGAAAGAGTCGTTTTTGAACGATTTTAAAACCAATCCCAATAATGCCTTCCTGAAAGCCCTTAAGGCCAATGAGCGCTACGACTGGAAGCCCAAAGCAGCCATTCATCTTTACCACTGCTCCGGTGATGTTGACGTACCGGCATCCAATAGCAAAATTGCCTACGACAAACTTAAGGCCAATGGGGCAAATGTAAGCCTAACCGACCCCGCACCGGGCCAAGATCATGGTGGGTGTTTTGTCAGTGCTTTTCTTGCTTCCAAAGGCTGGATTGCAGAACAGAACCTCGCAAAATAATTGTACCAACAAGAATGGACATCCGGTCGTTTTGTTCAACCGGATGTTCTTTTTTGATCGTTATGAAGGTATTCTTGCTCAGTACGGCCTATCCTTATCGGGGGGGCATTGCACATTTTGTGGAGACCTTGGCGCGTGGCTTGGCTGACCGAGGAGACGACGTACAACTTGTCACGTTTACGCGACAGTATCCAGAAATCTTGTTTCCGGGAAAAACGCAGTTAGAAACCGCACCACCACCCAAAGACCTTCGGATCAAACGCCTCTTAGACACCCTAAATCCTCTCTCTTGGTGGAAAACGGCAAGGTTTATTGCCCATGAAAAACCCGATGCGGTCATCTTGAAGTATTGGATGCCTTTTTTTGCACCTGCATTTGGAACGGTAGTACGCTATTTACGAAAACGCGGGATTCCGGCCATTGCTATTGTGGATAATGCCATCCCACACGAAAGACGTTGGGGAGACATGGCGCTTTCTCGGTGGTTTTTAAATGCCTGTAAAGGATTGGTGGTGATGTCGGCCTCGGTGCAAAAAGATGTAGAAACCCTCGGCCTAAGACGCCCATTGCGGTTTGTGGTACACCCGATTTACAACCTTTTTGGCCATCCCATCCCGAAAAGCCAAGCACGGCAACACCTACAACTCCAGAAAGAAACGCCTGTCCTGCTCTTTTTTGGGTTTATCCGTCGGTACAAAGGCTTGCATATTTTATTAGAAGCCATGCCGATCATCAAGACCGAACTGCCCGATGTAAAGTTATTGGTGGCAGGTGAGTTTTATGAAGATGCTTCTCCATACCAAACCCAAATTCAGGCATTGGGCATTGGAGATGTTGTTCAGTTGCATAACGCATACATTCCCAATGACCAAGTACCCGTTTTTTTCTCGGCGGCGGATGTGGTGGTTCAGCCTTACATCACGGCCACCCAATCCGGTGTCGCACAAATCGCCTTTCACTTCGATAAACCCACCATTCTAACCGATGTCGGTGGCCTTGCCGAAGTGGTTCCGGATGGTGTTGCGGGCTTGGTAGTTCCACCAGAAAATCCAAGCGCACTTGCAGCAGCCGTTATCCGGTTCTTCCGCGAAGACCTTGCACCCCGTCTGATACAAGGCGTTCAAACTGAAAAGGCCAAATACGATTGGGGGCATCTCTACAAGGCCATAGACGAACTTTGCCTTGAGCACGAATCCCATTAAGGCGCTAACGCTTAGTTCCGCCGCACCATTTTCCCGCTAAACCGCCTTATTCCCGTTCCGTCGGAGATGGTAACGGCATAGAAATAAATGCCATCGGCCCAATGGCCTGCTTGGAGTTCTAAAGGTTGCGATTTTCCTACCCCCATCGCCACCGGAGCGATTTGCTGGATCATCCGGCCAAGTGCATCATAAATGGTTACCCCAACTTCAGCCGGTTTCGGCAAATCTATTTGAATGTGGGCTTTGTTATGGAATGGATTGGGGAACACCTGCGATACTTGTGTATGCTGTGGTAATACGCCCTCCGACTCGCTACTCGTGATGGTTCGGCTTAGATTTACTTTTGCAATCGCGCTAAAAATGGGGCTATTTACGCCATCCGAGCTTAAAACTCGGTGGTAAAGGCTTGCCGTTGCACCCGCCGAGATGCTCTTGAGCAAGGCATTGAGGTTGCCATTGGTCATCTTATACTCTAAAGTGTTTTGGCTGGGGCTGGTAAATAGGATGCGCGAAAAATCGGGAGTGGCACTTAATTGCCATTGGTAGGTGAGCGGGTCGCCGTCGGCGTCGGTACTGGCAGTCCACACAAACGACACGGTATTGGTGGCTGGGCCATCTAAAGAGATGTTGGCATTATTGGCCGGGTTCGTAATTTTAGCGGCAACGGGTACGCGGTTCCCGCCAAAGGTAAACCAGTACAAGTTGAACAATGGGATCGAGAAGGATAAGCGCGTTACCTTTTGGGTGGCACGCTCATAAAACAAGAGGCTTTTATGGGCTTGGCTTGTTGCAGCGATACGTTTATCATCTGGCGAAAACGTGGGACGGCTTGCATCTATGATCGCTTTACCATCTATCGTCCAAGAAGGGAAGTCCACAAAAACATCTTCTTGTGTATCCAAATTGGTAAGCAGCACATCTTGTTCGCTCTCTGAGATCACATTATAGGCCACCAAGTCGGGATTGGTCTTGCTATAGGTTACATTTCCGACGCTTAAATCTGCGCCATAACCGGGTACGAGGTTGTAAATCCGTCCGGTATTAAAATCAATCTCGTGCGTATTCCAATAAGAAGTTTGTGTGGTTCTATGGAGGGCGTCGAAGGCCACCCGGAGTTCGTTCATGTTCGGCGACCACGCCACCACATCGGGATAGGCAATGGATTTGTCTTGAATCCCCTTTTGTGTGGTTTCCGGCAATAACTGAATGGGCATTATTTCTTCGCCGCACCAAAAGTACAGATAAGGGTCGTTGTCATAAGACGAAACGATGGCGACACAACTTTCATCGGGCGCAATGGCCACATTCCACAAGTCGTTACCGGAGGCATTGGACTTCAATTTTAAGGATTCATATGCCTTCACCTCGCCCGTTTCTACTGTAATATACGCCAACTGCTGATTTTGATTGATAAACCAAATGCGTTCGCCATTCCTTCCGGTGGTGAGTTGCGAGCGGTCTATTCCGGCGTCGGTCTCGGAGATGCGTGCAACGGCGGCGGCACTGCTAAAATAATTGGCCTTATTGTTGGCAACATCAAACAGCCCAATTTGTCCGTCTTCATCCATAAAAGCAATATAGGACTTGCCACCACTCACGACGGTAACGTCATCCTCTTTACCAGTTGTACCCGATCCACCCTTAATACCCACGGTGTCGAAGGCCGTTTTTACGGCGGAGACTTCGGCTCCTTCTCCATACAAGTCACGTGCAGCTTGTTCCAACGCATTGCGGGCGTCTATAAACTGGCTATTTCGGGTTAGGTATTTGGTAAGGGCGCGATAATAGATTTTTCCCGCCTTGTCGTGACCAATGGCTGCAACCACCAAATACGCTGCGCGATTGGGTATTCCACTGTTTACGTGTACCCCACCATTGTCTTCGTCTGGGCCTAAGTTTTGGTATTGGCCCATACTGGCGGGTTGAGGATCAACGACGTTCGCATTGGCGGGGTTAGCCATGTCGCGGAGTGCTACTCCTTTGCCAGCTTGGATAATGGTTTCGCCAATCAGGAAGTTGGAACGGTCTATCAACATTCCAAATACATCTGCGAAGGACTCGTTGAGTGCGCCCGATTGCCCTTGATATTCTAAGTCTGCGCTATGCTGAATCACCCCATGTGTCATTTCGTGCGCAGCCACATCCAACGCACCTGCCAAGGGCTTAAACGTACTTCCGCCATTTCCATATGCAATAAAGGAGCCATTCCAATACGCATTTTCCATGGTTCTCCCACCATCAGTTACATTCACCACCGACCAAATGGTCTTCCCTGCACCATTTATGGCATTGCGTCCATGTTTGTCTTGGAAATATTGATACGTAAGGCTTCCATTATAATGCGCAGATACAGCACTCGCGTCTGCCCAAGTTGTACTGTTCTGGCTCACGTATTGCTTAGGCTCATCCGTATTGTTGGCAGTAAGGGTCAATGCGCCGCCTTTCTCCCAAAGACTTGTGTTGTTAAAAGCAAAGTCTTGGCCTAAGTTGGACAAGTCCCAGACCATATAATAAAGGCCATTGGTATGTTGTAGCGCCCTCAAATTACGACTTATGCCGTTCAGGTCTTTGGCAGAGGTATTAAGGAAGGTTGCTGATGTCCCCAAAGTCGTCGGTTCTTGGTCATCTGGGGGATTAATGACAAAATCGGTTGTGAGTATTTCGGGTTTTTCGTGCTTATGTCCCAACAAGTCGCAGTGGTGTGGTGTGCGGCTCAGGATGCGCCCATCTTGTGCCGAAATGAGGTAGGTAAACGACTCCAAAAAGTTGGCCTGCACCCGAACGGCATATGCGCGTTCTATGGTTTTTGTACCTGTAGCCACCCATACAGGATTTGCGGTATCGGGCACCAAGCCCGCCCAACGGTTTGTGATGGCCTTCCAACGTCCCTCGGCTTGCAAATCGGCGATGGCACGGTTCAGCGCCTCCGTATTAGATAAACGCGGTGCATCAATCACGGTGTTGGGCGTGGGTTCATAGGTTCCGTTGATGATATAACTGTCCTCGCGGAGATGTACCCAGACGTCCCGTCCCCAAATGGGCAAACCGCGATACATTTGCGCATACCGAAGATGTGCCATACCCAGTTCATCCGTTTCTTGGTGTATCATCCAGAGTTCTTCACTTGGTTTTTTGAGCAGAAGGGTTGTTTGGTTTTGGTTCAGCGCTACGGAGGCCGCTGCCAAAGCGGACGAGGTTTTGTGCAGGCCCTCTATCCGGCCTTCCATCCAGCGAATGGTTCCGTTTGTTGCGCGTTGGAGGCTCCCCCGTTGGGTACTCTCGACGATTCCTTGAATCCCAAGCGGCGTCATACCAGAACCGACGACGGTGGTTGCCAATTGCGCAATGGGCTTTTTCGTAGTCAAGGTCTTTTGCGCTTTCGGGAATACAGCGGTGACAGGCACGGCTTGTAATCCCGGACTTCCCTTGAGTGGGCGCTGCTGTGGCTTTGTAGTTTGGGCTTGGGCGAACGTAAACACACACAACAAAATCAAGATGAGGCGAATGAAGAGCGTTTTCATATCGGTTGGACTTGGTTTAGAAAGAAAGGTTATTGCTTTTGCGGTACGTTCTGAATAGTCTGCATACACAGCGCATATAACCGTATAATCGGGTCTTCGTCGGAGGTAGATGGCTGGTGCGGCATTGGGAAGCGAACACTATGGGATTTTCCCGCTTGCGAAAAGGTGATTTGTACCGTCATGTTGGCGGGTTCATCGCGGTTTATCTCTTGAAATCCCGCTTTTTTAAATGCCTTGTAGAGCGTCTGGAGTTCTTTTTTGTGTAAAGTGCCAATAGGCTCGGTTTGTTTTTGGGAACCAAAGCCGTGCCACTCGTGGAGGTTGCCAAGGTGGTCTATGGCATAGCCCTGCCAGCGCCCTGTAAATCCGCCACCCGCTCCAAAGGAGAGACTAAAGTCTTCGGGTATTTTTTGGCTTTTGCATCCGGCAAAGCCGCCCACGAGACACAAGATCAAGAAAGGAACGATTTTTTTCATCACGTAAGCGGCCATTCTGCCGAAATAAAGGGTTGAAAGTGATGTACTACATATATTCTTCCATCGGAGGACAAGCACAAACCAAGTTACGGTCGCCAAACGCATTGTCCACCCGTCCTACATGCGGCCAAAACTTGTGGTTTCGGGTAGCTTGGGATGGGTACGCCGCTTTTTCGCGTGAATACGGCCTATCCCATGTTTCGCTAAGAAGGATCTCGGCAGTGTGTGGCGCGTGCTTGAGAACGTTATTATCGGCAGGATAAAGCCCGTTTTTCACTTCTTCCATCTCTTGACGAATGGAGATCAACGCATCACAATAACGATCTAACTCGGCTTTGGTCTCGGACTCGGTTGGTTCAATCATGATGGTTCCTGCCACCGGAAAGCTCATGGTTGGTGCGTGGAAGCCATAATCCATCAAACGCTTGGCAATATCTTGCTCATCAATACCCGTTTCCTTTTTTAACGGCCGTAGATCGAGCATAAATTCATGTGCAGACCGCCCATGAGTGCCTTTGTATAAAATAGGATAGTGGGCTTCCAAGCGTTTGGCCATGTAATTGGCATTCAGAATCGCATATTTGGTGGCATTGGTCAGCCCTTCCGAACCCATCAAAGCAATATAAGCCCAAGAGATCAACAAAACACTTGCGGAGCCATAAGGTGCTGCCGAGACTGGGCCTTGTGCTAATCCCAATGAGACCACATTATGTCCGGGTAAATGCGGGGTTAAGTGTTTTGCCACACAAATAGGCCCCATCCCCGGCCCGCCGCCGCCATGCGGTATGGCAAAGGTCTTGTGCAAATTCAGGTGGCACACATCCGCACCAATGGCCGCCGGAGAAGTTAGCCCAACTTGGGCATTCATATTGGCGCCATCCATATACACCTGACCACCGTTTTGATGGATGATTTCGCAGATTTCATGAATGGCTTCTTCAAAAACACCATGCGTCGAAGGATACGTTACCATGAGCGCCGCTAGGTTTGGGGCGTTTGATACTGCCTTGGCCCGAAGGTCTGCCACATCTATGTTGCCATGTTCGTCACAGTTGACCACCACCACCTTCATACCCGCCATCACCGCCGAGGCCGGATTGGTTCCATGCGCCGAGGAAGGGATCAGGCAGACGTTGCGGTGATCATCCCCGTTTGCATGATGCCAAGCCCGAATGGTAAGGAGACCCGCATATTCGCCCTGTGCACCAGAATTGGGTTGGAGGGACACGCCATCAAACCCGGTGATCTCGGCAAGCCACCGCGAGAGTTCCTCGAAAACAGCTTTGTAGCCCATCGCTTGGTCTTCGGGCGCAAAGGGATGCAAGCTACCAAATTCCGGCCAAGTGACTGGGATCATTTGTGTGGTCGCATTGAGCTTCATCGTACACGATCCCAGCGGAATCATGCTGGTGGTGAGCGAGAGGTCGCGCGATTGTAGGCGATGAATATAGCGGAGCATCTCGTGTTCGCTCTGGTATTGATTGAAGACGGGATGCGTCAGAAAGTCGGAGGTACGGGCCATTTTGCCTTTGTACCCACTGTCTAAGTCTTTTGCATACACATCGGCAGTTCGGAGAAAGTTCGTATGCAAAAAAACCTCCAATAAGGCATCCACATCTTTGGCGGTCGTCGTCTCGTCCAACGAAATACCCAAGTTGCCATTTGGGAACCTCCGGACGTTGAGGTGTCGTGCAAGCCCACGCGAGACGGCAAGATCGGCATCATGGTGGCTCATCTCCACACAAATGGTGTCGAAGAAATCGGTTGTGAGAACGTTAAACCCTTTGTCTAAGAGTCCTTCTGCCAAAATTTTGGTGAGGTCATGGATGCGTGTAGCGATCTTGCGCAAGCCTTCCGGTCCATGATATACTGCGTACATGCCCGCCATTACCGCCAGAAGTACTTGTGCAGTACAGATATTCGAGGTCGCTTTGTCGCGCCGGATGTGTTGTTCACGGGTTTGAAGGGCCATCCGAAGCGCCCTTTTGCCATTGGCATCTTTCGAGACCCCGATAATCCGTCCGGGCATTTTGCGGGTAAACGCCTCCGAAGCCGCCATGTATGCCGCATGAGGCCCGCCATAACCCATCGGAACGCCAAAGCGTTGGGTATTACCCACCACCACATCGGCACCAAACGTTCCGGGTGGCGTCAAAAGCACAAGGCTCATCAGATCGGCTGCCACGATAACGCTCGCTTTGGCCGTCTTTGCTTTTTCGCAGAAGGTGCGGTAATCCTGCACCTGCCCGGTGGTATCTGGATATTGTAAAACCGCCGCAAAAACATCATCGTGGAAGGTATAGCGCTGCCAGTCGCCCACTTCCACCTGAAATCCCAAAGGCAATGCCCGTGTTTGGATCACCGCTATATTTTGTGGATGGCAATTGGCATCAACAAAAACGGTATGTCGCTTAGGTTGTTGTCCATGTGCCATACTCACAGCCTCGGCACATGCGGTGGCTTCATCCAAAAGAGACGCATTGGCGATGGGCAATCCTGTTAGGTCGGACACCATTGTCTGGAAGTTCAACAATGCTTCCAGACGGCCTTGCGCAATCTCGGCCTGATAAGGCGTGTATTGGGTGTACCATCCCGGATTCTCCATGATGTTGCGCAGAATCACTGGTGGGGTAATGGTTCCTGAATAACCCATACCGATATAAGATCTGAAAACCTTGTTTTTATCGGCAATTTGTCTAAGGCGTGTAATTACCTCCGACTCTGCAAGTGGGGTATCTAAGGCCAATGGCTTGGATAAACGGATGGACTCCGGAACGGTTTGTTCAATCAGTTCTTCCAATGTATCTGCTCCCACTACAGCCAACAAGGCTTCGAGATCGGCAGCGGGCGCATTATGACGGGGTTCAAAACGGTCTAAAGGGGTGAGTTGAATAGACATAACAGCGTTTGTATGTGAATATTAAAGGCTTCGTCCAAGTTAATGATTCCCAGCCGGCAGATGTGCGAATTTGTCTTCAGGTTCGCTGTAAGTACATAAAGAATAGAATCTAAAAGAGGTTAGTGTGGCGAAGACAATTACGCTTTTTGCCGACGGTAGAAGGCATGATCGTGCGTCTCTTGGTTTTATTATATTGAGACAGCTTTTAACTTGTAACCATTTAACAGGTGTTTTGGGTTAATCAAATCGAAGCCTGCCAAGAGGGCAGACGGGTCTGCCGACTGAGCGCAGATAAGCCCGCCGGCGGCCTTCTTTTGTACGGCCAAAAGAAGCAGGTCGGCTGAGCTAAGCCGAATCCTGTTCCGGCCTGAAGAAAAATCTTTTCGCCTGTGCTGCGGATGCCCGATGGGACGAATTGTAGAGACGCACGATCGGGAGTCTCTACACATCCTCCCCGGCAAAGCAATTCGCCCTTATTCATCGGGCTTTGGTGGCTGAGCCAAGTCGAAGCCATCCTTGCTCCGGCGGATTTTTCTAAGGGCCGCCCTGCCAAGCGAGCATCATGGAAGAACTCACGGGATTGCGTAAATTCCGGTTTTACAAGAGGTTGATCCACTCTTGAATTAACGTCAAAGCCCCGTAGGGGCGACATCTTAGTAGAAATCCGGTTCCAAATGCACGACAAAGCCCCGTAGGGGTGGCATCTATATATGACAAAGAAATAGCGCGTTGATCGTAGTCGAAGCTCGGTGGTTGAGCTATTAGGCGGATTTTCCTAAAAGCCGCCCTTTCATTATTGAAGAATACATTATGCTATAAGATAGAGGCGGCCTCAATAAGGGTTTGCTCCACACTTGAATGAACGGCTGAATGAACGACAATGCCCCATTGGGGCGGAGGTCTCCACCAGCCGGTGCGGAGACCTCTATACGTTTTAGGATTTGGGGCAAATACTGCCAGTTATAACGCAAACGACTGATAGCGTTGGGGTTATCGGGATCACCGTTCCAGCAATGTTCATCGGGCTTGTTGCCACATGGGTTCTGCTTGCAATTCCAAAAAAGTTTATAAGGGTTTCTATATGATGATTCAAGCTGTTTGCTATGTTGGTAAACACATTCTTCCTTTCTTTGCATTTGGGCTTGCATCTTTACTAGGCAACAACCGTAGGGTATTGCGTACTTAAAAACCAAAACCTTTACACACCATGTCACAAACAAAAGAACGCATTAAGCAATTGGAAATTAAAGGCAATGAGCTGGTTACGAAAGTAAAAGAACTCATCGAAGAGGGCAATACAAAGAAGATCATCATCAAGCGTGAAGGGAAAGTTTTGATGGAAGTGCCCTTGTCTTACGGTGTTGGTGGAACCCTAATTGCTGTTGCCTTTGCACCTATTCTCGCAGCCATTGGTGCATTAGCCGCATTGGTATCCGATGTCACCCTTGAGGTGGTACCAAATACACCAGATGACGACTTGCTTGAATCGAAAAAGGAAGACCTTTCAGAATAACGGAACAGCCCTTTCATTTTGGCCAATTTTCAACAACCACATCTCGTTTAGGGGTGTGGTTGTTTTATGATGTGATTTCGCCATCCGCCAATGGCTTAGCGGCCATTTATTTGGCGACGGATTTTAAGCATATACAGCAGTACACCTATCATCACGACACCACCAAACACGCCGGGGCCATAGCTGCCAACTTTTGCAAGTAAGACACCGCCAATTATGGGGGCAAGAATTCTGGTTAGGCTATCAAACGAAGCACCAATGCCCAAGATTTGCCCAATTTCGTGTGGCGCTACCGCCTTTGTTATGAGCGAATTGATCATTGTTCCTGCCAAGCCCATCCCAACCGCAAAAAACGTAATCGCGACCAAAATAAATGGAACATTCGTCGTGATGGCCCAACCAAACAAACCCAATATCAGGAAAAAAGCGCCGTATAAAAGCAATTGTGGTTCTTTGTAACGCCGAGACAAGTAACCAATCATGCCACCTTGCATGACAGCGGAGGCGAACCCCACATAGGTTAGAACATAACCTGCATGTTGTGCCGAGAGTGAAAGGGGTTCACCAGAGGCATACAAGGAAAAAACTGCCGGAAAGATACCGGAGGCCAAGGTCGTAGAGACGCGCAATCGGAACAATGCCCCCACGTCAGGGCGTGAAAACGTCTGCCACATGATCGGTAGCCCCATTTTTGGGCGCGGCATTTGCAGAATCACGGCGCGCTTTTCATCGGTCAAGGACTCCGGCAAGGCAAGATAGACCATACATAGGTTAAAGACCGATACAGCAAAAGCCACCCATGCCGGAACCGTATAACCCCATTGGCTTAGGAAACCGCCCAAGGCCGGCCCTAAGACAAACCCTAAACCAAAAGCCGCCCCGATCATCCCCAAGCCCTTGGCCCTGTTTTGATCGTTTGTCATATCGGTTATGTAGGCTTGTGCCACCGAGATATTCCCGCCCGTTAAGCCATCAAGCATCCGGCTCAAGAACATGAGCAGGAGGATGAATTTAAAGGCATTGGACGTACCTTCTCCAAAAACCCAAAACCCGATTGCTTCCGCCATCGCCAATAATAAAAATCCGACGCCTGTGCCAGCAACACTTATCAACAGAATGGGCCGTCGCCCACGGACATCCGACCATCGCCCCAGTAATGGCGCACCCACAAATTGCAGCAAGGCGTAGGAAGCCACCATCAGGCCAATGATGATCTCGCCGGCACCATATGTCTTGGCGTAATAGGGTAAAAGCGGGAGGATTAGCCCATACCCCAAAACATCTACAAAAAGAATCAGAAAAATGGTAAAAAGCTGGCGATTTTGCATACTGCGTGGGTTAGCACAAAGCGGAGAAGCAAAGTTTTTATTTGGGTTCAAGATACACCTGATTGCCCTTAAAACCATACGTGGGATTGCATTATTAATACTTGATGTTACGCAGCGGCCCTGAAAGCCTGTAGCTCGTCAAATGCGGCTCGTATGGCCTTGATGTATAGCTTGGACTTGAGGGCGAAATGGTTAAGTTTTTTCCTGATGGTCAAACACTCCATCTTG
>Ga0209573_1000117_pt1 | contig 214722 bp, 177 predicted proteins | sample TNRBio252014_DNA_FD_185870 | JGI IMG/M metagenome (GOLD analysis project Ga0209573, IMG submission 185870) | Wastewater treatment Type I Accumulibacter community from EBPR Bioreactor in Madison, WI, USA - TNR Reactor_6/25/2014_ DNA (SPAdes)... | ecosystem: Engineered > Bioreactor > EBPR >...
AAGTCTTTTTACTATTTGCTTTGGCTTTGCTGTCTATTAGCACTGCTACAGCACTTGAGCCATTAAAAGTGGCTATATTTAAAACAGGTGGAGCTGCTAATGTACAAGTTGTACTAAACGACTATACAGGTGGAACAGCGACAGCTATTTACACAGGCCCAAGCGTTTCGCTAACACCTAATAGCTCAGGTATTATCATCATCAATATTGCTAATAATACTGCAACTACTGATTGGGCTGATATAACAGCTGCTCAAGTTAACTCACATTATATATTAGATATTCTTGTTGGTGGTACACTATACGCACAGTACAGACTAGACAAACAGATAATTAACCAATCTCAAGTTGGTGTATTAGACTCTGATGGTAATTTAACTCCTTTAGAAAGTGGATCTGGTAGTGTAGGAACTGACGACAATAGATGGAGTGAGCTGTTTGTAGAGGGAAATACTATTCATATAGGCCCTGATGGTGGCGAAGTTAGTAATACTGAAATGAGATTAAGTTATAATACTTCCCCTAATAAAGGTAGAATAAATGTTGATAATAATGATGTTATTGAAATTACAAAAAATGAAGTTAAAATAAGTAATACAAACCCTTCTAATACAAATAATATATTAGAAGTTAATTCAAATGGTACTGGTACAGGAGTAAGAGTTAATTTGAATAATGCAAGCAATGGTGGTAGAGGTTTAGACGTAGCTCATAATGGAGTAGGCCCTGGGGTTTTCTCAACTAGTGCAGGTGGAAACGGTGTTTGGGGAATAACTTCTAGTATCTCTGCTGCTGGAGTAATTGGAGATAATACGTTTGGCGAAGCCGTTGTAGGTCGAAACAGAGGGGGAAATGGGGTTGGTGCTGTTGTTGGAAGAAATGACTCTACTGGTTATGGTGTGCGTGGTTTTAACACAAAAGGTGGTATTGGAGTACTTGGACAAGCTGGGATAAGTGGAGGTACTGGTTCTGCTGGTAAATTCGAAAATATAAACGCTTCAAATACTACAGATGCATTGATAGTAACTACAAATAGCACTGGTAATGCTGCTAGATTTACAGGAAATGTTGTAGTTTCTGGTAATTTAACCGTATCTGGAAATGTTGCAAAAGGTGGTGGGTCGTTTATGATAGATCATCCTCTAGACCCTAAAAATAAAATACTTTATCATTCTTTTGTGGAATCCCCTGATATGAAAAATATTAATGATGGAATCATAATTCTTGATAACAATGGAGAAGCATGGGTACAACTACCAAATTGGTTTCAAGCTTTAAATAAGGACTTTCGATACCAACTTACTCCAATAGGATCACCATGTTCTGGGCTATATATTGCTCAAGAAGTTAAAAACAATAAATTTAAAATTGCTGGTGGAACTCCTAATCTGAAAGTTTCATGGATGGTAACTGGTATTCGACATGATCCTTATGCAGAAAAAAATAGAATAATTGTTGAAGTAGAGAAAACACCAGAGCAAAAAGGACATTATTTACAACCAGATGCTTTTGGTGAAATAAATGTTCAAACAAATGAAATTGAAAATAACGACAACAAATTACAATCTAATTCAAACAATTTAAAGATTAATCTTCTATCACCTAAAAATAAGTGAAAACATTAAATTTTAGAGCCTGACTTAGTTCTAACCCCAAACCAATCAAGACGTGGGGGGGGGTGTTTAAACTCCAAATTTTTTAATCAACTCGAAATTACTTGACGAGTTCCTTTGGGAAATATTAACATATAATAGTCATTATTTTTAGAATTTGTATTAAATATACAATCTAAAAAATAGGTTTCTATATTTTTTATTCCATATGGAATAACTAAACCTAAAATTCTAAACATTTTCGGCATAAAAGTTTTTGAGTTGCCATATTAACTTTAAACTATTTTTTACTATGGATATCGAAGAAAAATTCTAAATTGATAATTTGATTTTGGGTTTTGAAGTTGAGTGTTTCTAGCTTCCAAGCCCATTTTTATTAATATTGTATAGCCAATAATTTGGGGTTTTGAATCGAATATATAATCTTCAAATTTAATTGAAACATCTTTTTGGGTATTCTGAGTAATATTATTATAGTTATAATCTACGATTATAGAGTTATGTGTAAAATTGTTTTGAACTTCTGTTAAACTATATTCATTGAATATATGAACACTATCAATATGTACATATGAAGTATCTAAGTAGACTTGTTGGAAATGAATAGTGGTATCTATTAAATCAATTCTCCCATCCAAAGAGAAGTCTACCCATGCTCTATTCATACTCAAATTAGTATCCATTTCTACTGAATACTTGTTTATAGAATTCTGGGCAGGAAATAATTTAGAAATTTTATTTGATCTTATCACTACAGGTTGTAGATTAATATCTAGTAAAGTATCTTGACCTTCATAAGTAACTAATGGAATAATAGAATCTACTTTCATACTGAATCGAGGTGCAATAGTCCTTGTTTTGATGTCCCTAATCACTTGAGTTAATGAATCAATTGTAACTCCAAGTGAATCTCGAATAATTATCAAAGAATCAATTGTAAATATATATTCTGTTGAATCAGAGCTCTTAACAGTATCAATAGTAATAACTGTATCTATGCGAAATATAGTGTCACGTTCGACAATTGTTGTTTTATAATCTGGGTCTGTACCGAGTGAATCTTCACAAGCTACAAGTACAGCAACCAAGATTATAGCTAATAATAAATGATAGTACTTTTTTATCAAAACTCTACCCCAATACCTATGTGGGAACCAAATTTGTTAGATGAGAAATTAATATTCTTATGATAGTAACTTAAGAAAGTATAATCAGATTTGAAGTAAAAATATGTATTCCCAAATAAATAATAATCTAAACCTATTCCTACTCTAGCTAGCTCACCTATATTAGTAGCACCAACAGATAAATCAATGTTTGGTCTAATTTGTAAAAATTCCAAATACTCTGGAGAGTATCTGAATAACATTGATGCTGAATAAACTGTTGGCTGTTGTTGATATATGATTTTTTGACCTTCATTACTTATGTCAGTGAACTCTTGATAGAAGTTCTCTTGTCTTAGATCAATACCTACGGAGTATTCTTTTGATAGATTATACAAACCACTTATTCTAAGGTTATCGGTAAAAGTGTTATTCCTTTCTACGAAATCAGGGCCAATATTCTGAAAATACCGTCCTAAGGCGGCTTCCAGCTTAATACTTGTCTCCGAGTTATATGTACTAATATTATTAAATACGAAATTTGTATTATTTGAACTAAAAGAATTGGGTTGCTCTACAAAATTAGATTGGAAAACTGTGTTTACATTATTCTCTATTCTTTTCTTATTGAGATTCAATTTTGACTCAGTAATCTGTTTATTATATAGCTTTAACTCTTTATTCTCTTCACTAAGTTTATTAGTAGTTGAACTCAATCGAGCCACTTGATTTTGAAGATTTTTCAATTGTTTATTAAGTCGAGTATTTTCAGAAATAATTCTCTTTCTTTCTTTTGAACCTATCACCACCATATTCTGCTCATTCTTTACATTGGATTCAATACTTCTCTCTTCAGGAAGCTCGATAATTAAATCTGCCGTATCGTAGCTGTAAGATGATACAATAGGTATATTGTTATTCTCAAATTTGGATCCACCACTACCAATTGGTAATAACCAAAACATTACTAAGGCAGTAGTAACAGTTGCTATCAGACCTGTTACTAAGGGTGCTCTGTGTAAAGCCCAAAACCCAGCAATAGAGTTAGAACCAACAGCTCCTGCTATTCCCAAACTTGTAAATAGTGCCTCAGTTGATGAAACAGCAGGCACAAAAGCCGCTGTATCTTTACCAATAGCAAGTTTCATAGCAAAGAGTTGATTGAAATCGTAACGAAATTCTTCGCTCTTAGATAGTTCACTAAATAGCAACTCTTGGTTTGCGCTATCTAGATTCCCATCGAAATATTCATTTATTAGATTGTCATGATTCATATTATTTCTCCCTATTTGAAATGTTTCTCTAAATCTTTCAAATATGGTTTTAAAATTTCTTTAATTTTATTTCTAGCTCTAAACACTCTTGACTTAGCATTATTGATTGTTGTACCAGTTACTTCAGCTATTTCTTCGTAAGTTAGACCATTATATTCTTTTAGAACAAAGGCATCTTGGTATTTGAAATCTAATAATTCCAGAGCCATACTAATAAGTGATAACAGTTCTTTCCTATCTTGTCTGTTATAGTCATCTTCGAGTAAATCAAGTTTATCGGAATAGACAATTCTCTCATTCTTCTTTTTATGATTGAGAGACAGATTTCTTGCAATTGTTATCAGATAACCATGAACATTTACTTTTCCGTCTTGCTCCCTTACATTCTGATAGAAACGCATAAAAGTCTCTTGGAATATATCCTCCGCCGGTGACTCTTCTTTGAAAATTTTGAAACAATACGCATGAACATTTGGAGAGTATCTACTATACAATTCTTTGAATGCTTCACCTGACAATTTCTTGTCATTTCGAAGCATTCTAACTAGCTCAAAATCTGTAGTATTTCTAAATTTTCTATTCATTATATATGGATATACAGTCTAGTCTAAGAATCGTTGCACAAAGATGTAAAATAAATATTAAATTCACTATTACTGCAACCAAACCTGAACATAAAATAGAGTACTGTTATACTTTTCTATTGATTCAACTTTATTATATTAAATGAGGAAAGTAAAATTGACACTGATAAGTCTTTTTGAGGATAAAATAAAATTGAAAAGTCTATTTTGTGTCTCTAATATCATTTTTTCTATAGCCTAATCGTATGATTATAAAGTATCTTAATAGTTTATAATTGATTTATATATAGGTTGTCGATTATATTTTTCAATTATCAAAAAGTATATTCCCCTATGGAGAACTGATAAATTGTAAGGTTTAATATTCTCAGACCAGGAGTCAATATGTCTTCCATTGCTGTCATATAACTTAACCATCTCAAACTTTTCATTAATAAATAATTGACTATTTTTTGTATCTAAAGTAATTATATTGTTATCCTCGGAGTCTATATTTACTCCTGTCAATGAGCAATTTGTTGAGATAGTACCTCCTTTTTTTAAGTGCTCTAAAACATAATTATACTCTGAGTCAATTGAATCTACACATGCATAATCGACATATGTATAGAACATTGAAAAATCTTCCGTAGCAGCGCTACCATTTTGAAGGTTTAAATCTCGAACACCATTTAACCCCTCCAAGAATATACTTTTAAGGTTTTTTAAATCTGATAGATCAATACTATTAATACTACTGTTATTATTCACATTTATATACTCTAACTTTTCTAAACCGAGGTTAGAGATTTCTGTTAGACCGAAGTCACTAGAAACAAATAGTTTTTTCATATTTGTGAATAGAGATATATCTTGAATACTATTAAACAATGATTTATTTTCAGGAATACCTATAACCAACGTCTCAACTAGATCTGCTTCATACTTCTGTATCTCTTTATCACCATTTAAGTCAACAGATTTTTCTGGAATGCCATCACCATTTATACTAACACAATTGTCAGTAATTAAGTACATTTTCAAATAATAAATTCTGACTAAGCAAAGTAGTACTACTCAATACTAGTGTGAGAACGGTTATTCCAGTCATTTTGTATAATAGTTTCATATTAAACTCTTTTTAAATTCATGTTAGTATTGATAAACATTTATACTCCGAATTAGTTGCAAAAACTATGATAATATATTTAATCTAAGAATTTATGCAACCAAATTACAACATGTTTGTATATCGTGTTGATTTCGGAAATCAAATTATTACAAACAATTATAAAAGGAGTTTTAAAATGAAAATTTTAAAGATATATAGTATGAAATTAGCAATGGTAATATTGTTATTAGTTGGAGTGAATCAACATTCTGCTATTGCACAAGATTCAATTGCATTTCGAGCTTATCCACCTGATATGAGTACTTTGGCTCTTGGTGACAACATGGGTTATAATGGGGATGCTTTTTCATATCAGGGAGCAACATTAAATTATAAACTTATAAACCCACCTACAAGCGATGCTGAAATTAATTCAAAAACAGGGGAGTTAAAGCTGTTAGCTGGAACTATTGGTAACTATAACTATACTATACGTGCTTTTGACATAAACAATGAATCAATTTATTCAGAGATTATAGTACGTACTAAAGTTATCAATTGTTGGAGTACTATTGAAGGAAATATTACTATTAACGACCAAGAACCTAAAAACCTACTAAGAGGTTCAGTTGACATATTTAAGAAAACAATAGACACAATAAAAATTGAAAAATCAACATACATAGATCAGAATGGCAAATTCACTGCAAGAGTAGATGAAGGCAATTATATACTTAGATTTAATGGTTATCTAGGTAATCAACAAGTTACAGCTTGGTATAATGCTAAAACTGACATGGATGACGCTGATGAAGTATCGACAAGTTGTAATAATACTTCTAGTATAACTTGGAACATAGATTACGTGAATACATCTGGTTACTTTATAAGCATGGAACAGTTAACCGACTATCCTTATAACTTCATTACTAAAGGTGAGACCTTTGAAAAAAAAATAGAATATACTACTAATCCTGAAGATGAAGAAGTTGTTTTTAGTTTATCTAATGAAGAGCACTTCTCTCTAACTGGACCAAATAATGATATCCTAAAATTAAACTCAACAGAACCTGGGTTTTACAATGTTGGTATAACTGCAAGAATGAAAGAATATAACCAAGTTTCATCTTCTCAGATAGTCAGAATTTGGGTAACAGAATGCGATAAATTAAACGAATTGACAGTTAATTTGATAGACAAAGAAACTGGTGAGAGAGTAGAGGGCTATATAACTGCTAATCTAATTAAATTAGATTCAAACGTAAACGATTCTATTTATTTTTCAAGGACTGTTGACAATACTTCTACTCAAAATGGCAAATTTACTTACAATGTGGATAAAGGTGAGTATTCCTTGGAGGCATATTTAGGAGTAAATGTTGATGGCAAACTTACTAATTATAGATACATTTATAAATTTGATGAGCCAACAAACAATAACTTAAATGTTGAAGGTGAAATCATAGAAATGGACTGTGAGGATCAGACTTTAACCTGGGAAATAAGAGTTCCTGAAGAGGTAAAATCATATAACGTTAGTGGGTATGTAACTGATGAGAATACAAATGGTCCTGTACAATACGCTCAAATTGAACTTGTAGGGAAGAATAAGCTAACAGATGATATTTCTAAGATGTATGCATATACAAATGATAATGGATACTATTCAGTAAGGGTTTTGAACAACGCTATTTATTCCGTATCTGCACGTTCTATCTATGATACATTGGATTTCAAGCAATATATCCGTGAATACTGGGAAGAAACAAACAATCCTTTGGAGGCAACAATTCTTGAATTAAATGACAATGTCGAGAATATCAACTTCACATTAACTGAAAGAGCTGACTATAAAAACAAGTTATCTGGAACAGTGTATGATGAAGATGATAATGGAGTTGAATCAGCATCAGTAGTGATATACCTAATAGAGCCGACTGCCTTCGATGATATTAAATACAAGTACTGGTCGGCTAGCACTTCGACTGATAGCGTTGGTAAATTTGTGTTTGAGAACTTGATACCAGGTGATTATATTATTTACACTTTTGCTTATAGCAGAGAATACAAACCTGGTTACTATTCAGCAGGTAGTGACTATTTAGTGTTAAGTTGGTTAGACGCGACTAATATAGAAGTAGAAGAGACTGGTTCTTTCGGAGATGTAGAATTAAGATTAGCTCCACTTAAGCCAATAATTAGCAACAAAGGACTTAGCGGTAAAGTAGGAAGAATGAAAGATGTTAGTCAAGGAACTTCTATTGAGTTAGATCCACTTAATGGTGTTGAAGTAATTGTAACTAACTCTGATGATAAAGTGATTAATTATAGTCATTCACATAATGGTGGCAAATTTGATCTTACTAACTTAGAGTATGGTGTACTAAACGTTTACTTTGATAAGGTAGGTTTCCGAATGATGCATGAACAAATTACAATTTCTAATGATAATTCAGGAGTAGTTCTTGACGTAGGAATGGAGAAGCTTAGCACTACTGAAGTCACTCCTTATAAAGAGTTGAGTGCTAGTATATACCCTAATCCTAGTTACGGTTATGTTACCATTTTTGGTGAATTTAAATTAGGTCGGTATTTGGCAAAAATAACAAACGTATCAGGTAATACTGTTAAAATTATTCCGATTGAATTAACTGAAAAGAAGATAAGTATTAATTTATCTGAGTTATCTTCAGGGCAATACTCAATACAATTAATTGGTGACAAAGTAAGATATTTATCTAATATTTCAATTATAAAATAAATAAAAAGAAGTTAATTAAAAAACATCTAGCTTTTGAACTACCCCCAAAAATTTCGGCACTTTTTGGGGGCAGTTTCATTTCTTGAAAAGCAAATCGCACAGCAAGTTTTCGATTATGGACAGTACAAAAAATCTAAATACAAGCTGAGTATTCCAGATGTTTATGATAATTTAAGTGTTAGTAAATCTGAATTGGAAAAAAGGATAAACAATTATAAAAGATTTGAATTATTTGGATTAAATCCACTTATGATTAAACAATAACTTTTTTTTATTTTTAAGTAATGGTTATTCGTGATAGAGAAGAATTAAGTTTTTCTATTTGTAAAGTAGCTTTGAAATATAATGTTCCTAATACAACGAAAGTAATAAATGGGTAGAGTATTTATAATATCCAAGTTGTTTTTGGATTGAACAGAGAGTTAAAAGGTAGACCAAAGTTTATTAATAAGAAGTCAAAAAAATCTTGTAATAGAGGAATAACTGTCTTTAGAGAACAAAATTCTAAGTAAGGAACTTGCCTTGTTAAAAGTGTTGCACGCTGTAGTTCAAGTACGAAAAAAATCAATAGCGATTATAGAGCTAAAGGTAAGGTTAAAAACCATCATAATTATTAGGGCTTAATTCAAAGGCATAAAGAGTTTTTACTTCAATGTAAAAACTTGTAAAAGATTAGATAAGTAAACTAATTATACTTGATTTGTAAAAGGAATATCATAGACTCATTGGTAAAAATGGTTAGAGGTGAATAACAACAGAATTAGGAAAAATTGACATATAATTAATGATAAAACTGTGTTGAGACTTATGAATAAATTAAGTTTAAAGTCATTAATTTGAGTTAAGAAGTCCAAATCTGACATAGTATATCTTTGTTATCATAGCTAGCAGGATTGACATATCTTTGAAATGAAGCTAATGTTTTATGACCAGTAAATTCCATAATTACATGAATTGGGATTCTTTTTTCCATTGCCCTTGTAGCAAATGTTCTTCTTCCAACGTGTGTGGTTAATAAATCCCATCTAGGCTTTTTAACTATTACTCTTTTAGAACCATAAAATTTAACCGAGGTTTCAATTTCATTCATACCGACCATCTTACCTATTTCTCTAAGATTTTCATTTATATAATCTCTACTAAGACCATCACTAAAGAGTTCTTTTAGTCTTCTAATCATATTAATGACATCTTCAGGTATAACTAATGTTTGTAGTGAGCTTGTTTTCGTTTGGAAAAATCTAATTTTATTTGAGTTTAATTCGAATTCCTTAATAACTTCAATTAAGTCAATGGATCTTAGTCCTATTCTACAATTTACAATCATAAATAATTTAGCAAACTCTAAAGCAGGTTTATCTGTCTCAAGTGCTAAAATTCTATCATATTCATCTTTAGTTAAAACAATACCAAATGATGGCTCTGCTGAGGGTGGTTTAAATTCTTTGTAATCAATGTTATTATGAAATTTCATTTTCTGAGTCCATTTCATATAAGTTTTAAGATTCTTGATAATTGAACCTACTGTATTATTACTACTTGATTCGTAAAGAAAATCAACAAATTCGTTGTAGAACTGAGAAGTAATATCATCAAATTGTAGTATAGTCTTTTTTCTTTTTTCAAATAGTTTTAGTTTATTTCTACAGCTCTGATAATTTACTAATGTAGATGCTCTTAATTTGCTACCATTTACTCTATATTCTTTAAGAAATCTCTCAAATGTTTCGACTACTTTATTGTTCTTATTTTCTTCGACTATCCCATTATTAAGTATTTCGATTAGTTTACTTTTTATTTTACTTTTATTAATTACATTTCCGTAGCTAGAAGACTCAGTATAATAATTATGTAAAGCAGTTTCAATGCTTTGTAGATAAGCATTAAAGTTTACAGCATCTTTGAATGTAGATTTAGCTTTATTCTTCTTGAAATCCCAATACTCAGTTTCTATTGATTGACCTATTGACTTTTGTATTCTATTTCCTTTCCAAGTAATAGAAATAATTATAGGAGAAACCTTTCTATTTTTGAACTGAATATTATAATTTACACGTAACATATTTAACCTTTAGATAATGATTAGTTAGTATAACGTGCAAATTAAAATTATGTTTAACACAAGGTTAAACAAAATATGAAAATACTAAGGAATAATATCAAACTAATTGAAATGCAGTGAAATATTTAAATAACTAGTTATAATAGTGTTAGCCATGTATCGTATTAAATAGATATTCTATGAAACCAGATGAAATATCAATAAAACACTTCGTTCAGAATGCCAAGTTTCGTAGAGACGTATTGCATACGTCTCCAAATGAAAGAGGGTTCTGAGACGTATGCAATACGTCTCTACAATGCAAAAATCAAACTACTCCACCACAACCACACTCTTAGTAATAGCATCGTAAGGAGTTATTAATCGAACTTGGTACAGTCCACTAGGTATAGCAAGCGTGTTAATCTTCATCTGCTTCGTTCTTGTCGATTGCGTCCATTCGTCAGTGTATATCACCCTTCCGTCAGTAGCTACTAGCTCTAGCTTCATCGACCCTTGTACTCCAGTGGTGATGTCTATATTCAGTTGTTCACTCGCTGGGTTTGGACTTATACTTAGAGTTGTTGGGTCGAAAGTAGTTATGTTACGCAATGGAAACACACAAACAGAATCTATGTATATCTTACCAGGTTGTTCTATAACTTCTATATATGGATTAGTGAAGCTATAACTTGGGAATGTGATATCATATTCTAGTTCATCGGATAATAGTATCGTACCTGTTAGATTATGAATATTAGTTTTTGCTTTATTGATTGGCTGATTCTGAGTTATAATATAACTGTCATTTGTAAAGAATGCTGTTCTTTCTATATCGGTTGTGATTGAGTATTCCTGAATAGGTAAATCAGTTTCACATTCCAAATAGATTGGTACAGTTTCTGTTTGTCCGATTTGAGTGTATAAGTCCTCTGTGCTGATTGTAGTTCTTGCATATACTCTTGCTGTGATAGGTATAGTGATTATTGTGTCGCAAGGTTCGATTATGTGTAGAGAATATGAATCTGAATAATTACCCAAAGATTCTGGTTTTAATGTTTTCTTAAATAAGAATGTTTGACCATCAAGTAATCTAATTTTCCCACCTAAATCCATTACCACATCAAATCCACTTGTATTCACTATTCTTACAGAATCTTTTGGATTCTCTGTAATATAAACCTTACCGAAATCTATGCTTCCTTTGCTAATATCGAAGCTCAATTCATATTTATCAAATGTGAATGATTCTGTTGCTGTGCATCCGTTTGTATCAGTCACTGTTAGTGTATAAGTACCTGCTTCTGTGACTTCAATTTCTTTGGTTATCTCGTTTGTTGACCAAAGATATTCTGCGAAGTCTTTGCTAGAAGATAGTGTTGCCGTTTCGTTATTACAGATAATACTTTCACCTATTATCTCAAACGTTGGTGTTGGACTTTCGTTTACAGTATATTCTGCTATACCTACACATCCTGCTTTACTAACAGTAACGGTGTACGTTCCTGCTTGGTTGACTACTATTACTGGTGCTTCCTCTCCGTTGCTCCACTTATATGTATAACTTGGGTCGTTAGGTAGTACTTCTAATGTTGCTGATTCACCAGAACAGATGTTGCTTCCTGTTATTGTTGGTTGTAAGTTGTCTTCTACTTTGATTGCTATCTCTGTACTATCCATACAGCCAGTTCTTGTGTCAGTGATTATTAGTTTGTATGTACCTGAACTATTAACATAGATGCTCTTTGTTGTAGCTCCTGTGTTCCACTCGTAGCTATAATAAGGAACATCGTATTTAGATTCTAGTAAAGTAGAGTCACCTTGACATATAGTCGTTGGTGTTGGCTTTAGTTGTGCCTGTACTTTTAGATGGTATGTAATATCAACTGTGTCTGATATAGTACATCCTTTACTAGTTTCTACTGTCAGTATGTATCTTCCAGTTTCATTTACTTCAATGGATTTGCTAGTTTCATCTGTGTTCCACAAATAGCTTACATAATCTTGGTTGGCACTTAAAGTTAGCTTTCCACCATAACATAGTTTATTCCCACCTAGTATTTCTAAATATAGCTCTTCATCTTCAAATTGTATATTGATATTACTTGAATCAACACAACCTTGGAATGAAGTAACGTATAACGTATAATCACCTGCTTTATCGACTTCTATAATAGGTGATGTTTCTCCTGTACTCCATTTGTAATCATACCTTTCGACTACTGTCTTTGACTCTAGTCTATACCTTTCTATTTCGCAATCGCCAGTTAGTTTGGTTGAAACTATCTCTACCTTTGGTAGCGTATCTACATATAGATTGACTATTCTCTCACGGTTATAGCCTAGCGTATCAGTCCAAGTAATATAATACTTTCCTTCGTAGTTGTGGGTCGCATCAGAAAAGAATGGATCTTTGATATCTGGGTTCTCTTCGAAGTATTTGCTTATCTCGGCTGCTAATAAAGTATCATTGCTTTCTAGATTTAACAACTCCCATTTGAAGTTAGTACCAACAAACCTATCCTCCCATACATTGTTCAGATATGCGTCTTCGCCTTCGCAGTAGCTGACTGTACGTCCTATCATTTGGGATGGGTACTGTGAACGGTTCCAGATTACATCATATCGACTAGTATCTGGAGTCACACCTGGGAATACTAAATGATAATCAAACCTTAATTCATTTAGTTTAAAGTCAGCTTTAGTTCCTTTTTTATCTGGTCTGTTTATTATTGAAAAATATTGATATGCAATTTCAGGATTAGGATGTGTCCTTGAATATTGAGGGTTTCTATAGTACATCTTACCATTTAATCCATTTAGTAAATTTGTACCTAAATTGCTACCTCCTGCACGGTTATAAATATTTAAATTTGTATCTAATTCAGCAACAATAGTTTCTGATTCCTTTATTCTAATAGGGTCTAAATCTGAAACATCATATTGAAATAATTTACTATTAACTTGTGTATATAGATATCTTGAATTTGGAGAGAAATTAAAAAGTATGTCATAATTCAGCATTACTCTATCATCAACATATTTAAAATTCGTTACATATTCTAATTTGCCATTCTTGTTATCAAAAGTAAATAGATAAACTTCTGGGCCTTGGGTAACCCAATTGCAAGCTAATAATTTTTTCCCATCAGGTGACGGTTTAAATTCAAAATAATATGGTTGTAATGCCCATTCAAAATCTAAACCATTTTCTTCTAAGTTAAAACTGCTTTTGGGTATAGTATCTATTCCATTCTTATCCGCTAAGTAAGAATGTAAAATATGTTTTCTAATATTATGCCCAACTATCCAATGTTTGTTAGGGTCAGTGTGGGACATAATTGTGAAATCTGAAATTGAATCAATACCAAATTGAAATTTATGTCTTATTCTTTGTTGATTCCTATCCAGCTTTATATCATCATAGGTTAGTATACCATGCCTATTATCATACTTATACCTTTCATAGAAAATTCTATATAGTCTTACAATACAAGTATCTAATTTCTGAAAGCCAGAGAACATTCTAACTCCGTATTCATCACTCTCAAATCCATCAGGATCGGTTATTCTTGGATCATAAAAATTATAATAATCGGTATGTTCTAAACTAGAAAGAATCGAATCATTAATCCAAGTCGAATCTCTATTAATATGTAAAAATAAATCTCCATTTTTAAAATTATAATTTACCATATCATATATACCAATTGTCGGAATTTCTAAAATATGCATTTTCCCATGAAACACTACAACAGAGTCATTATTCCTTCTGAAATCCATTTTATAATCAGACCATATCCATTGTGCATCATTGTATTGTGCAACACAAAGTGAAGGGAGTAGGAGGAGTAATATTTTTAATAGTGTTTTCATAGAATTTTCACAACCAGTTGAAATCGACCTTGCTAAATATAGTAATAGTATGTGGATAATGCAAGTGGAACCCACCTAAATCCTCCCTTGACAGGGAGAACTTACATAACTGTACAGTTCGACTTCGCTCACTGACCACAGTTCGACTTCGCTCACTGACCACAGTTCGGCTCCGCTTACTGAACGCTGTTCGGCTCCGCTTACTGAACGCTGTTCGGTGGTTGCTGAACCGAAGTACTAACAAGAAGAGATTGCCACTTCCACCTCGCTATACTCAGCGTCATCGCAATGACAGGTTTCATAGTGACGTATGGGCATAAAATACACTTAGCACATGCAATACAACTATACAATCGACATTGATGAAAAAAAAGACTGCCTATTGATTATAGGCAGCCCTTTCTTTTTGCTAACATTAGCGTTAGCTCAGTGATATAGAATAATGCGGATTCTATTCTATTACAATCATAATAACACATAACTTTAAAAAGGGTTTCAAAAATATCCCTATTTCCTATACTGAGAATTAGATTGTATTCAACACGGCATTTCATTAGTTTTGGATTAACCTTACTACCACAACTCAATTATTTGCTAAATGGAATCACTAAGTATTTGGTCTTCTGCTATAGTTTTAATCTTCCTAATGGATCCATTGGGCAATATACCCGTGCTATTATCCGTGCTAAAAGGTATAGACCCTAAAAGACAAAGAGTGATAATAATGAGAGAGCTCCTTATTGCTCTTGGTATTCTACTTGTATTTCTATTTATGGGAAAACCCTTGTTAAACTTCTTACATTTGCAACAAGAAGCCGTAACAATATCGGGTGGGATTATATTACTGATAATAGGATTACGTATGATATTCCCAACATCGGAAGGACTAATGGGGCCACAACCGGATGGGGAACCATTTATAGTGCCACTTGCTATTCCCCTTATAGCAGGTCCATCCGTATTGGCTATGTTGATGTTGATGACTCAGAGTGGTCCCGGTAAAATGACCCATTGGTTTTTTGCATTGATTATAGCGTGGGCTATAACCGCTGCTATTCTTTTAGTCGCCCCCAAATTACTGAAAGTGCTTCGTGAGCGTGGACTGATTGCACTAGAGAGGTTGATGGGTATGATATTAGTTATGATGGCGGTACAGATGTTGATAGATGGATTAAAAATACTATAAATACAAATCATCGTTCATTTTATTATATTATAATTTGATAATCAGAATTTAGATTATGTCCGAAAATCTTATTTGTAAACACTGTAGCAGCGTATGCCCTGATGATACTATTTCATTGGGTGATAATATATTCTGTTGTAACGGTTGCAAAACGGTTTATGAGATACTGCAAGACAATAATCTATCCGGTTTTTATAATATGGAAGATGGTAGCGGTGCATTAAAACCAGACTCAATTGACTCAGACGAGTTTGCATTTTTAGACAATAAAGAAATAACAGAAAAGCTCAAAACCTATAGTATCAATGGAAAATCGAAAGTAGTTTTTAATCTACCCCAAATCCATTGCTCTGCGTGTATTTGGCTATTAGAAAACCTCCCAAAATTGAAAGATGGAATACTCAAATCAGAAGTCAATTTCCCTAATAAGGAAATAGATGTTATCTACGATGAGTCAATTATCTCTATTAGAACAGTAGTCGAATTATTAGCTGCTTTAGGATATAGACCTAAGTTAGACTTGACCTCGATAGATGGAAACAAAAGCAAAAACCCTAATCGGTCACTATATATTAAGTTGGGTGTAGCAGGATTCTCATTTGGTAATCTGATGATGTTAGCCTTCCCAGAGTACTTGTCTGGAGGCGAAACGATAGAACCTGCGATAAAAGAGCTAATAAATTGGTTGAATGTACTATTTATAATCCCTTTACTTTATGCTGGTAGTGATTACCTCAAATCTGCTTATTATGGTTTGAAGACAAGATTATTCAACATAGATATCCCCATCTCGATTGGGATAATAGTACTAGCAATACGCTCTACTGTAGATATAGTCACTAATACGGGTCACGGATATGTCGATTCACTAGGCGGATTGTTGTTCTTTTTATTAATAGGTAAGCTTTTCCAACAGAAAACTTATAATCTACTTTCATTCGATAGAGATTATAAGTCGTATTTTCCACTTTCAGTTATTAGAAGAACAAATGGGGAAAACGAGCATATACCATTAAAAGATATCAAGATAGGTGATATACTTTTAATAAGAAATAATGAGATAATCCCAACTGATAGTTTACTTTCGTCCGAAAAAGCAATGATGGATTATAGCTTCGTGACCGGCGAATCGTCACCTGTCACTATAGCTCATCGAGAAAAAATTTACGCTGGTGGTAGAGCTTTGGGTAGAGCAATCGAAGTACTCGTAACTGAAGAGTTCGATCAGAGCTACCTAACGAAATTGTGGAACAATGATGCATTCGAGAAATTCTCAAAGAAAGGGATTTCGAAAATGTCTAATTTGATAGCTAGAAATTTTTCTATCGTTGTTCTGCTAATTGGTATAATTACATTCGCGTTTTGGTTACCTCATAGCACAGCTAAAGCATTTGATGTACTTACTGCTATTTTGATTATTGCTTGTCCGTGTGCTTTAGCTCTCACATTGCCGTTCACTTATGGATCTACAATGAGAGTATTCGGAAGAAATAAATTCTTTATAAAAACAGATTCTATAGTAGAATTTTTATCTAATATCGATACTTTTGTTTTCGATAAAACAGGTACACTTACTAAGGCTACAGAAGGGGGAATAGTTTACAAAGGTAAGGATTTCGAAAAATATAAATCTATAATAAAAGCAGCTGTATCCAATAGTACTCACCCAATAAGCTCTCTTATTAGTAGCTATATAACTAATGCTAATAGTGTTGACATAGGTAGCTTCGAAGAACTAGCCGGTAAAGGTATAATAGCAACATACAAAGATACATCTATACGCATAGGTTCTGCCAAATGGATAGAACCTGAATCGGAATCTCAAGTTGAAAATTCAGCATCATTAGAGATAAATGGGGAAGTATTTGGAGCTTTTTATAATAGAAGTGATTTTCGTGATAATACTTTCGAGACATTAAGTGAACTTTCTGATGATGGTTATTCCATTTCTATTATCTCAGGTGATAATCAGAAAGATGAGAAAACCATCCTCGAAAATGCACCAGTTGGTACCAAATCTCACTTCAATAAATTGCCACATGAGAAGCTAGAATATATAGCAGAATTGCAGAATAATGGAGCAATTACAGCGATGGTCGGCGATGGACTTAATGACGCAGGTGCTTTAGCAAAAGCAAACGTTGGGATAGCGATAGCTGAGAAGTCTAATAACTTTACACCAGGAAGTGATGCTATTCTATTAGGAGATGAACTAGATAAATTGCCAAAATTTATGAAAATGTCAAAATCTGCAATTCGAATAGCTTATGCTAGTATAGGAATCTCCTTTCTTTATAATACTATAGGTATATCAGTAGCAGCTAGTGGTAATCTCTCTCCAGTTGTGGCCGCCATACTAATGCCAATCAGCTCTATTAGTGTTATAGTATTTACAGTGTCAGCTGTTAATTTATTGGCTAAAAGAAAGGGATTATAAAATATCTACGGTTTACCGTCAGATTCTCGTTTGTTTTTCAATGCATCTGTGTACCACATAAATTCTTTCAAGAATCTATCAAATCCTTTATCTATGTGTTCATTAACAGTATTGCCATTCTCATCAAAATTCTTACCGACTGAGGGGACAGGAAATGTTGTTGGGATAGAAGCCATTCCAAGTTCTGAAGTTACTGCTCTTAGATGCATAGCTGCTCTAACTCCACCAAACATACCAGCAGAATAAGTAGCCAAACCTGATGGTTTGAAATGATACTCACTTTGGTAATGGTCAAGAAGGTTTTTTAAAGCTGGTGGTAGACCGTGATTATACTCTCCACTTACTATTATAAACCCATCTACTTCATTAAAAATCTGATGGATTTCTTCAATTGACTCAGGAGCATCATTATTATACTCTTTATACATTTTATCTAAAAAGGGAAGCTTATAATCTAATACATCAACGAGTACATGTTCAATATCTCGTTCGATTAGTTGATTTACTATATACTTGGCTACTCTTATACCTTGTCGGTTTTGTCTTACTGATCCATATATTACGGCTATTTTCATTTTCTTCTCCATTTTTAGACATATTATACCCTATGAACGGAAAAGGTGATATGATTATTTGTTTTGCGCCTATATTAATTGTCTCAGATGTCGTGATATTGACGTTACAAACTACAACAATCCTTTGAAGAGCTTATCCCTTTTTAACAAACTCAGATTTGAGAGCCATAGCGCCAAAGCCATCAATTTTACAATCAATATTGTGGTCACCATCTCTTAGGCGTATGTTTTTTACTTTAGTACCGCCTTTAATTGGTTTCGAAGAGCCTTTAACAGGTAAATCCTTGATGACTACTACAGTATCACCATCAGAGAGTAGAACACCATTAGAATCCTTCACCACTATACCTTCTGGAGTTAGTTCTTCGACTTCGGGGTTCCATTCGTAACCGCAATTAGAGCAATTCCATATTGCGTTTAATTCGTAAGTATATTCGTAGTCACATTTCGGACAGGGCATATTATCAGACATTTTATATATTTTTTTTGGTTCAAATTACTTTATAATATAAAGCTTTTTTAGAATTTTATTATCAACTACATATCTATGTATATAAAATTAAACTAATATTTATTAAAGAAATAGTCCCAATAGGTTAAATCTATATTATTATTTAATTTTGTGGCTCAAAATAAAATCAATGTAGAATAAGACAATGTCAATGAAGAAATTCAATCAAAATGTAATAGATGTAATCGGTAATACTCCTATCGTACGCTTAAACAAAGTAGCGGCAAATGTAGAGAGTGATATATATGTGAAGCTAGAGTATATGAATCCGGGTGGATCTATCAAAGAACGTATAGCAAAGCACATAATAGAACAGGCTGTAGAGCGTGGTGACCTAAAACCGGGCGGTACTATAGTAGAAGGTACTTCAGGTAATACTGGAGTTGGTTTGGCTATGTATGCCGCTGTACATGGATACAAATGTATATTCGTATTACCTGATAAACAGTCTATAGAGAAAATTAATAATCTTCGTGCTTACGGAGCTAAGGTAGTAGTAACGCCTACAAATGTAGCACCAGAAGACCCACGATCATATTACAGCGTTGCAAAGAGAATAGCCGAAACAACTCCAAATTCGTTCTATGCCAATCAATATTACAATTTGGATAATCAAGAAGCACATATTCGCTCTACTGGACCAGAGATTTTTGCTCAAACTGGAGGAGATTTTGATGTATTTATGTGTGGTGTAGGTACTGGGGGAACTATATCTGGAACAGGCAAATATCTGAAAACTGTAATGCCTGATGTTAAAGTAGTTGGAGTAGATATCCAAGGTTCTATACTAGCTCCTTTTTGGAAGACAGGAGAAGTGGTGGAAGCGCATGGTTATGTATTGGAGGGAATTGGAGAAGATATATTTCCAGATAATCTAGACTTTAGTGTGATAGATGATTTCGTAATGATAGAGGATAAAGAGTCTTTTGTAATGACACGACGTTTACTTACTGAAGAAGGGATCTATGCTGGAGGGAGTAGTGGAGCCGCAGTAGTTGGCGCTATTAGATATGCAGAGAGCTTGGACACTCCTAAGAAAATATTAGTAATACTCCCAGATTCTGGAAACAGATACACGGGTAAAATATATAACGACCAATGGATGAAAGACGGCGGATATACTGATAGCCGATATAATACAACAGTAGGAAAAATGCTTCACCATACTGGCAAAGCAACAAAACTAATAAAAATGCAAGATGACAAGAATATTGGTCATGCTATCGAGATAATGAAAGCTAGTGATATATCACAATTACCTGTATTCAAAGGTGATTCATTAGTAGGGTATGTTAGTGAAAGCAAGTTAGCAGCACCACTATTTGAAGGCTCTATAGATCTTAGCGATAATATAAATCTCGTTATGTCGAACGACTATGAAGTAGTACATCATGATGTTTCTTTACAAAGCATTCAAGAAAAATTAGCACAAGGTAAGACAATATTTGTCTCTGATAAAGATAGTAATATAGTATCGATCATTACTTATTCAGATTTGGTTAACTATATAGCTGGGGCTTAAGTATAATCTTTTTATAAGATTAATAGCTCTTGAATCAATTTTGAAGAGTCTTTGACGAGGAATAAAGAAAGAGTTTATATTAGTGATTAGTTAATATTTTAATACTAATCGCTTATTTGCCTATAGAGGAATTTATTCGTAAATTGATTTAAACTGATAATCTATGAAAAAAATAATACTCATATTAGTAATTTCTCTGTTAAGTTCATGTGCTTCAGACTACTATGCCCTGAATAAATTCCGCAATGTAGCATTACCTACTTTAGTTGGTTACAGAGGGGATAATCCTCTAAGTGTCAGTTTGATTGCTGATGATGCCGTGCTCATAGAGGAGAATTCATCTACAGCTATTCGCGAATATGACGTTACTCAATATGACAAATCATTTATTCTAAAAAAAATAAAAGGTAATTACCTCAAATTGACTGAGAGATCATCTCCTTTAGAAAAAGATACAACCATAGGATTAAAATTTGTTTTCACAGAAGGAGTAACTAATATATATGAGAATAACAGATTAATTGGTTCTAATTCTCAAATATTATTAAAAAACAATGAAAAACATATTATAAGAATATCTCAAGATGGAGATTATACTACTTTCGTTGTTGATTGTGATACTCTGACCCGCTACAAGAGTTCTATCCCTGCTTCTGAGTATACAATGTTCCATACAGGAGCCGATACAGAAGTAGAAATATATAGCTTTGAAGTAATAGGATTGAACGAAACTTCAAATTTTTGGTAAAAATGTGGAAAAAAAACTAAAGTAATCTAAACTACCTCCGATAATTGATTTTGATAGGAAAATTTTATTTAAAAAATGGCAGGATGCCCTCACATTATTAATTAATTACACACGGAGGTAGTAATGCCATCATCAATAGCATCAGGCGGTAGAATTAGAACTAATATTCCCGCTCTAAACGCGTACAATTCACTTCAGTCATCTAATAGAGCAATTGCTAAATCGCAATTACGTCTATCAACTGGTAAAAGAATAAACGCAGCATCGGACGACGTAGCTGGTTATATCACGTCACGTTCATTAAACTCTAGAAACGTTTCATTAAAAGCTGCATTAAATGCAGTTGGCGAAGCGAAAAATGTTACATCCATCTCTCAAGATGCATTAGATAACATAACAAGCCTACTTACTCAAATCAAAGATGCAGCTTCTCAAGCTTCTTCTGGTGCTTTGGGTACTGATGAAAAAGTAGCTCTTGCAAAAGCAGCTTTCAGATTATCTGAGCAAATCCAAACTGTTGTTGACTCTACTGTATTCGGTGGTCAAGAATTGTTAAACGGTTCGTTCTCAGGTGATTTCGTAATCGGTGTTGGTGAAAGTAATTCACTAATCACGATAGAAGTTGACTTGTCATCTACTAACTCAACTAACTTCAATACTGGTAATAACTTCGAATTAAACAGTGATTCAGCTGCTAATTTCGGTGGTGTAACAGGTCTTAATCTAGCTAGTTTAGATTCAGTATCTGATTCAGATTTAGGTATGTTTAGTGCAACAGCTATTTCTACTACTCTTACAAGTTTATCTGATGCATTAGATAACGTAAGTAAAGTAGCATCATTTGTCGGTGGTCTAGAAGCTAGATTGAACTCGCAAGAAGATTTGTTAACTTCACAGATAACAAACTATAAATCTGCGATTTCAAGAATAGAAGATGTTGATGTTGCTGAAGAGCAATTAGAGCTAGTTAAACAACAGTTCTTGCAACAAACTTCAATTATTACTTTATCTCAAGCAAATCAAAATCCTCAAACTTATTTACAGTTATTTGGATAAGAGATTTAGCTGAGCTAAAAGCAATAATTATTATTTCAAACTTGAAAGACGGCTCGATTTTTGCAGCCGTCTTTCATAGTTAAACTAAAAAATCAGGAAGATAATAATAGTAATGAATACTCAAGTTCAGAAAATTGCAGCTAGTAAAGCTTACGGCACTGGGAAAGGGAAAAAAGTCCCTTCTTACGTGGAGCAAGAGGTTCTCTCTTGGAGTAAAGAAAAGCTTATACTCAAAATGTATGACCTTTTCTTAGTAAGTAATAAGAGAAATGATATCGAAAAAATGAGCAAAGTTCTTATAGAACTAATGGGTGCACTTAATTTCGATTATGGCGAAACATCGACAAGATTGTACAGATTGTACGAATATTGTCAAAGATGTATTTATCAGAAAAAATACGACGAAGCATACAAGATAATAAAAGAATTACGTGACACTTGGGCTTTGGCCTTTAAGTTAGAAAACTAGGTTTTATTATGAGTGATTTAAATAGCTTATTGAGTGGTGGGAATCAGACACAGACTGACTTGCTTGTGCAGTCATATTTGCAAACCCAACAACCCAAATTAAATAGAATTCAGAACAAAAAGAATGAGTTAGAAGCTAAAAATTCATTTTTTACTGCTCTGAACACTCGTATTAACTCTATTGTGAGTCAAATTGACGCATTTCAAGCCAATGAGTTTGATAAAAAATTTGGAATCAAAAAAGTGACTTCTACCGGAGCTGAATACGTAACAGCCTCTGCAGATGGAGATGCAAGCGTTGGTACAAATACAGTCAAAGTTAATAGACTAGCTAGCTCTGATTCATTAGTTTCAAATAGAGTAAATTCTGCTGATGATTTTGGCAATTTTAATGGTACTTTTAATTTTGATATTGAAGTTAATGGCGATGTTAGAACTATTAGTGTAGAGCTTGATGATACAGAAACTTACCAACAGGCAATGCAAAAAATAGCTGACGCGGTCAATGCCGAAGATGATTTTAAAATCTCAGCATCGGTTGTAAAAGATACTAGTTCGACAGTAAGACTTTCATTTAATACATCTGAACTGGGTGAAAATAACAAAATACTTTTCGTTAATGATGATAGTGGTATCCTCATAGACAATGATATTCTAGGAAATATTGGATTAGATAGAAATGCATTGAACTCAACAGGTGCGACAAGAGTGGCGTTTGATTCGACAAATGCAGGTTACAGAAAAGCAAATGTCTCTGATCTTAACTCAGAAGCGGAAGTAAATGGTATAACAGTAACTAGATCATCTAATAATTTAGAAGATGTTATAAATGGATACAAATTTACTCTGAACAAAGTACATGATAGTGGTGACGAAGCAGAAACACTAACTGCTGATATAGACGTTGATGGAGTAGCTAGTTTGTTGCAACCTTTGCTTGATGCGTATAATAGTGCTCTGGCTTTGGTAAATAATAACAAATCAATACGAAGGGGAGATGCTAGTGCTAGTAGTTTGTATAGCTCTTTACGCTCATTGCCTTCTACTAAAATAACAGGATTGGATTCTGGAGCTCCAGATTATCTAACTGTAATAGGTATAAAACCTGATTCATCTGGTAATCTTAAAATAACAAATAAAGATGCTCTAAAAGAATTTTTGAAAGACGATCCTCAAAAAATTGCTGATGTATTTACTTCACCTGACGGATTTGTAGCAAAACTAGAGAATATAGTATCATCATTGAAAGGTGAAACTGGTATTATTAAAAGCAAGAAAAGTTCTTTAGTGCAACAAATCGAAAGCTATGACAAACGATACGACCAATTAAAGTTAAGAATAGACACACAAGCTAACAATTTAAGAAAACAATACGAGAATATATTAGGTACTTACTTAACAGCACAGACTCAATATAGTTCATTCTCACAATATTCTTCGGGATTATTTTCCGGACAATAATAATTTTTAATCGCACTGAGGTGTTATTATGATAAAATCAATTGGAAACTCTGAATCAATTAGCTCAAATTTTGACAACTTAATATCAAATTTAGCTAATAAAAATGCTCCTACCGAAGTTAATCAAACAACTGATAGAGTGAGCAAACAGGCAAATGATGAATTTCAATCTACTTTCGACCCAAAGAAAATAGAAAGTGAAATAACAAAATTATTAGAAGATGATTCATTAATTGCTCAATTTAGTACAGACAAAGAAACAGAAAAGCTAATTTTAAAAATACTTAACCCAGATACTAAAGAAGTCGTAAGACAGTATCCACCCGAAGTATCTTTGAAAATAGCTCGTATGGTTAATAGTATGATAGAAAGTAATAATATAGCCGATGTCCGTATTTGATAAAAATATAAAACCTTTAGTAAATGAATTGAACTCATTAACTAATAGTATCATAGATAATCTATCCGACAGCAATGAGGGTTTAGATAATCTGGATAATTTATATCAGCAAAGAACATCTTTTATAAAACAAATAGACGCTTATGTCAGCGACGAAAAGAATAAGCAAACAATACGGGATCACGAATCCGAATGGAAGAGTATGATGGAACCTCTAAGAGTCAAGGATGAAAACGCTCTTAGATTACTCAAAAGTAAAGTAAATAGCATGGAAGTTGAGTTAAAACAACGAGAAAAACAAAAGAATGTCCTTTTGTATAAGGAGAGTGAAAAGTGAAAATAAATGCTACTAACTCATATAACAAGATCTACGAAGATAAAGAGCGTAAACAAAAAGCAGAAGCCAAGTCTGAAGTAGAAAGCAAAGAAGTAAAAAAAGACTCATTAGAATTATCTACTGAAGTACTCAAATATGGGCCAATCAAAACCAAGATAAAGCAAGGATTCTATGAGAACGATAACGTTCTCAATGAAATATCCGAGAAACTCCTCAAAGAGTTGAAGTTATAATAAAAAAATAATTTAAAATTCCATTTGCAAGATGGAATTTTTTATTTTAAATTATATCCTAGTTATAAGTCAAAGGCGTATCATTTTAGAAATGGAATAACAACGAAAGCTTGGAGAATAATAATGTCAAGAACTCTGAACAAAGTAATGCTAATTGGTAATGTAGGTAAGGAACCAGAATTAAAAGAGACTCCTGGTGGTGTGCCAGTAACTTCATTTAGAATGGCCACCTCTGAAAGTTGGAAAGACAAAGATGGGTATCTCAAAGAACACACAGATTGGCATACTATTGTCGCTTGGCGTGGGTTAGCAAAAGTAATTGACAAATTAGTCACCAAAGGTACACGAATATACGTTGAAGGACGTTTGCAGACCAGAAATTACGAAGATTCAGACGGTAATAGAAGACAAGTAGTCGAAATATTAGCTGACAATATGCTAATACTTGAAGATAGGAAAAATGGCAAAAATAGAGATGATGATGACGATGAATTCGAATTCGATGATGACTATTCTATAAAAAGTAAAGAAATAGACGAAGATTTTGACAGTCGTTTCGATGATTGATAATGTTATTAATAGATACATGATATATTAAGCTCTGATATACGGAGCTTTTTTTTTATCGGGAAAAAGATGAAAACACAGCTTAAAAATTTATTATTTATACTAATTGGTATTCTATCTGCATCATTTGGATTAAAAGGATTCCTCCTGCCCCAGGGCTTCTTAGATGGTGGGGCTATGGGTATAGCACTTCTTATAAAAGAAGTAAGCGGCTTGAATATTGGGTTGTTGATTGTATTAGTCAACTTACCATTTGTTCTCCTTGGTGCAAAGATATTATCAAAGACTTTTATCATTAAAACTATATTCGCTATTGCTGGTTTATCCCTAGCTGTTACTTTTATGCCATACTCACAAGTTACAGATGATAAATTACTTATAGCGGTATTTGGGGGCTTTTTCTTAGGTGCAGGTATAGGACTCTCTATCAGAGGAGGAAGTGTAATAGATGGTACCGAGGTACTCGCTCTTTACTTTACTAGAACTTCGCCTTTTAGCATTGGCGATATAATTGCTATACTCAATATCATAATCTTTAGCTTTGCAGCACTTCTACTTGAAATTGAAATAGCACTTTATGCTATGTTGACTTATATGTCAGCGTCTAAGACTGTTGACTTTTTTATTCATGGGTTCAACGAATATCTTGATTTGACTATTATTTCAGACAAACACGAAGATATAAGACATAAGATTATAGATGATCTGGGTAAAGGTGTTACTATATTGAAAGGTAAAAGAGGGCGATTAGAACCAGATGGCTCCGAAAAAGAAATTGATATTATATATACAGTCACAACTAAGTTAGAAGTTTCTAAATTGAAATCTGAAATATTGGAAGTAGATGAAGCTGCATTTATTATTCAAAATAGAATAGACGAAGCTCACGGGGGGTTCCTCAAAAAGCACTTAGTACAACATTAGATTACTTTTTTATCTATATACTCGGAGTTAAAAACTCTAAGTGCTCCCATGTATTTTAGTTTAAACTCTAAAATATCACCAACTTTATAATTGGACCTATTCTCACCCAAATCTATTACTATCATATCAGAACTAGCACCAACTATCTTTATATCTTCACGTAAGGGAATCAGGAAGTCAGTTGTCGAAATATCTAAAACACCGATATCAATCAATGCACGATATGAACTTTTACCATAATCATTTTCATCAATTTCATACAATTCCCCCGACGGATTTACTTCGAAAACACCATTCGGGATTTTAGGTTTTTCATTTATTTCTATTATCTGAGCATGTAACTTGAAAATATCATCATTCATTCCTTCGATAACCTCATTAGTAATCAGGTTATTGCCAAAATATAATGTTTCACCCACTCGGAAATGATTCATATCCTTAGGTATTTGTTTTTTGAAAAGTAATGGGATAACTACAGAAGTTCCACCTGTAACCCAAGGAATTTTTTGATTGAATTGGGCTTCTATCAATTTTTTGTACAACGATAACTGCAATAGTTTGTCCGTAGAAGGTAGTACTCCATATAAGCAATTTAGGTTTGAACCTATCCCTGTTATTTTTATGTTGGGTAACTCAAACACTTTTCTATAAAAATCAGTTAAATCATCTCCTAAAACACCCTCTCTCAAATCACCTAGCTCAATCATGATTATTACCTTATGTGTTTTACCTTGTTTTACTGCCTCTTCACTTATCCAATTTATTGTTGTAAATTCGGTATTGAAACTAACATCTGCATAACGTACTACCTCACTTATATTATTTTTAGCCGGTGGCTTGATAAATACAGTGTTAATTTCTGGATTTATTTCCTTTATTAGTTTTAGGTTGCTAATACGAGAATCACAGATCTCATTTATATCCAAATCACAGAGTATTTTTAAATATTCCTCATTTCCACATAAGAGTTTACTAACTATCGCCCATTGCCTATTATTCTCCTCAAATAAACATTTGAGATAATTGAAGTTACTTATTAGATTGCTTTTATTTAATGTTACGTATGCCATTTTATTTCTTTAACCTCATTTCCAAATATGGATTCGTAAAACCAAATTTTTCATACAATTTTTTAGCTAGGTTATTTTTTTCAACGTGTAGTGCTATATCACCTTCGGATCTCGCTATTGCCCTTTCCATAAGCTCTTTTCCATATCCTTTTCCTCTCGAATTAGAGTGCACTGCTATATAGACAAGTATATTCTCTGGGATATACCCACCCATCCCAGTTTTGTTCATCACAACTGCACCGACAATTCTATCATCTTCATAGCCAACTAAAACGAAACCACCCTTTCCTTTTTCTACACTAACAGCATAATCAAAAGCCAATTCGATACTTTTTAGTTTATCTCCATATTCTCCTAGGTGAGTATAAAGAAAATAACATATTTCTTTTTTAATTTTCTTATCTAAATCACCGTTCTTCTTGTCGTATATTACAAACTCCACCATAACTATAGCATTATTTTATTAGAAAAATCGATGTTAAGTGAACGAATAAGTTTATGTGACATTGCCAAATTCACGATTTTATCAATAATTCAAGCCCTAGATAAAAACTATTCTAAGGCTTAATCGTTAGCTTTAATAAATCAAATGAAAAAAATGAGAGATAATTAAATGAGAATTTTCGCCGTCGGTACAACAGACAATACTACAAGCATCGGTTTACTTTTACTAAGGTTGGTAGCAGGTCTAACTATGGCATTTAGTCACGGTCTAGGTAAACTAGAAAAATACGATAAGTTGGTTGAAACTTTTCCGGACCCATTTGGATTAGGAAGTCAGATTTCAGTGATATTAGCTATATTCGCCGAATTGTTCTGCGGATTATTTATTGCTCTAGGTTTCGCTACTAGATACACAGTTATACCGCTTATAATAACAATGGCTACGGCTTTTTTTATAATCCATAGTGATGACCCATTCGCAAAGCAAGAAATGTCGTTAATCTATTTAGTTATGTATATCATTATATTCATTATTGGGCCTGGAAAGTATTCGATAGACAAGCTAATAAGTAAAAAATGAAAATCGGCATATGAACTTTTTTCAAAAAAGCCATTTCCTAAATAATGATTAAATTGCATAAACTTTCAATGTATTGAGACGTTTTACGTATTCAGGTGTCTTTATAGTAATATTAAATACAAATTTCGAAAAACATGAAATATTTTATACTCTTTTTATCATTTTACACAGCTGCTATTTCCCAATTCGAGGCAGCGCCGGCCTTTCAGCCTTACAATCTAAGCTTCGAAAATGCTGTAGTAGGTGCTATGCCTGCTCGCTGGACTTTACCTGTACAAGATAAAGAAAAGGGATATTATGCTGAAGCTACAGTCACCAATCCTTACGATGGTAAATATTGTATGAGTTTATCCAGACCACTAGACTCCTCTGGTACAGAAAATGTAAGTGGTACGGCTGTTCAAAGTTTTGATGCTAGTCAATATATAGGGAAAAAGGTTAGATTTACGGCTCATATTCGAGCTGAAATTGAAGGTATGGGGCATGCTGGTTTTTATATTTCCGAACGAACTTTTCAGAATCAATACCCATTCGTAAATACGAATGAAGATAACCCAATTGTATTTAATACTTGGGAGAGCTATAGTGTAGAACACACAATCTCAGAAGATGCTTATTCTATCAATATTGGGCTATTCCTAAAGGGTAGTGGTATTGCTTGGATAGATGCTATATCCATAGAAGTTATTGACGAAATAAAAGACATAGTAGGGCCAGGAAAGATAGATAACAAAGCAGCTAAAAAGTATTTAGATTTTGCAAAATCTTATGGGAATACTAAGTTTTTTCATCCCTCTGATGAAATAGAAAAACTAGATTTGGAAACTTATCTTTATCATAGCGTAAAAGAACTCGATATTAGTACTGACGCGTTTAGCACTATCCAAAGCCGAATAATTAGAATAGCTCCGTCAGCAGGGTTATACAAAGATGAAGTAAGCGCGAATAAACATAAGAAAGAAAAACCAAAAAATGCTCTAGAAAGGGTTGCAATCGCAAAAGTCACTAATAATATTTATCATAGAAATGGAAATTTTAATATAGGTACCAAAAGATTAAATATCTATGACTCTAGAATGCCACGTGAAGCAGCTACTTATCAGATAATCAGTGCAAAGAAATTGGCTGGTAAGAAATTGAAATACTCAGCAATGTCTAAGGTTATCCCTTATGGTTATGATGCCCATGCAGAACTATGGTTTAGAGTCGATTTCGAAGATCCAACCAAAGAACCTATGAATGTAAAAATCCCTGAAGTTATTTATTCAGATCAATGGAAAGAATATAGCTTTGAAATTGAGATTCCAAAAGATGCACAACAAATAAGAACTGGACTTGTATTTTTCGGTGAAGGTCGAGCTTGGTTTGACAATGTGAAAATGACAGTAAAAGGGCAAGGTAAAGATTTAGAATATAATCCTAAGAATCATTCATTTGATATGAAATGGCAAACTAATAATGTAGAATATTGGAAAATTCCCGAATCAATAATAAAATCTGGATATTCTTTTACTATAGACAAAACTAATGAAGCATTAGATGGGAGTTCATTACTTGTAGCTACAGATCAATCACTTTATAGCCCACTTCCGAAGCCTGACGAAGTATGTGTAACTAAAATAAACGATAATATGTGGCTTGCTTTGCCTCTCACATTATACGACGATGGGTTCTCGACTATTCCAAAAGCAGAAAATAAGATTGAGCAAAAAGTAACGATGAATCCGAATGATAGAATCACTAAATTATCGGTGTTCATAGAAATGTGGAATTATTTGAGATATTTTTCAAATGTAGATATCACCGAAGCTGAGTGGGACAATCTATTCTTAGATAATATATCGAATGTAGCTGAGACAAAAACCACAGAAGAGTTAGAAAAAGTATTAAACAAAGTATTAAAAGTCACTAATAATATTCGTTCTGAAGCATGGTTAACAAAACAATCCAAAGATTATACACTTCCTTTTATAGTAGATTTTGATGCAGATGATGCTATAGTAATTAGCTCTTTTGATAAGCAAATAGAAAAAGGAGATAAAATAGTATCTATTGGTGATAAAGACATCAAAAGCTATATAGCTAGAGAAACTCAACAATATCCAGGTAACTCTCATATCTGGAATCAAAAGAAAGCGTTTTACGAATTAGCAGCGGGTGATTTCAAATCTGAAGAGAAAATTGTAATAGATAGAAATGGCGAATTGCAAACTTTACCAATCACTAGAAACCTAACTAATAGAGAGGTTGTTATTACTAGACCCTATACTCTGGAGTGGCTAGATAGTAACACTATTTATATAGATGGTACAAGATTGAATGATTTTGAAATGAGTGAGTTAATGGGCAATTTTACTAAGGCAAAAGGTATTATAATTGACTTAAGAGGAGACGCCTTATTATCAGAGCATTTTCTTGGGTTTTTCATGGATGAAAGTGTTCCCACATTTGATTGGGAGCTAAATACTTATTTGAGTCCTTGCAAAAAACCAACTAGTAGAACTATAAATGGTTATGTAAAGGCGAAAACATCTAATTTGACAAGAAATATTGTGTTCTTATCAAATGAAACTACTGTAGGTAAATCTGAGACAATACTTCAAATAGTAAAACACTACGGAATAGGGAAAATAATAGGGGAAGCTACAGCGGGTTCGTTCGACACTATGCAAGAGGTCAAACTGCCGGCATTTTATAATATTTCGTTTGATATATATCCAATGTCATTCGGAAATGATAAAAAAATAAAATATAAATCCATTATACCCGATATAACTATAAAGGACAAGGATAATTATCCAAATGATCCGAAAATCAAAAAAGCTATTGAAATATTAAAAGAAAAGTATTAAGTTGTAAAAAAATATAATAAACTAATTTAGGAGATAAGTATGAAGAAAGTATTAGTGCCGTTTATTCTAACAGCAATCGCTCTAACTGTATTCTTTTTGCTTCCAAACCAAACAGAAGCAAAATCTGAAAAAGCATCTTTCACAGCATCTATCACTTGTGATGGTTGCAAGAACAAAATAGAATCTAAAATGAAAGGTGTAGATGGTGTAAACACTACTAGCGTTGACGTAGAAACTAAAACTGTAAACTTCGACTACGATCCAGAAGTAATAACTGTAGCTGATTTGAAAACTAAAGTATCAAAGCTAGGTTATGATGTTGCTGAGGTTTCTACTAAGCAATGTTCTACTTCAGACAAGGAGTGTTCTACTAAAGGAAAAGTTGGCGATAAAGAGTGCAGCACAACTAACAAGAAAGTCGCTTCTAAGGAATGTGGCTCCGAAGAGAACTGCTGCAAAGATAAGGCTAAAAAATAAGAATAAACTTGTACTAAAGTTATTCGATGAGAGCTACCCTATATGGGTAGCTCTTTTTTTTGGTTAAGTGATTTTTGTCATTCTAGTCTTGGAAAATTCAATTGGGTCTGAATAAGAACCTCGCTTCACTTCTCTAAGCATCTTTCAGAAAGAAGTTGCAAGTTTCTAACAAAACTAATATTCCAATATTTTCGTAATTAACTAACTAACAACCAAAAAACCCCTATGAAAATTATAATTACAGGAAGTACAGGAATGGTCGGGAAGGCCGTTCTACTAGAAAGTATCGATGATACTAGAATAACAGAAATATTGCTTATCAATAGAAATCCAATAGGTATATCTCATCCGAAAGTAAAGGAAGTGATTCATAAAGACTTTATGGATTTTACTCCTATCCAAGATCAATTGAATGGTTATGATTTTTGTTGTCACTGCATGGGAGTTTCATCGGCGGGTATGAGTGAGGAACAATATACTGAGCTCACTTATGGGATTTCAAAATCATTGGTTTCTACTTTGTATAGTCTAAATCCGAATATGGTGTTTAATTATGTTTCTGGAACTGGTACAGATAGCACAGAAAAAGGCAGTACAATGTGGGCACGAGTAAAAGGGAAAACTGAGAATATGATCCTCCAGATGGGATTCAAAGATGCCTATATGTTCAGACCTGGAGTTATAATACCAGAAAGAAGAATAAAATCGAAAACAGCTTTTTATAATATTTTTTACATAATCGCTAAACCCATATTCCCTATTTTGAAAAAGGTGAAATCTATAACAACGACTACTAAGATTGGAAAGGCGATGATAAATACTTATTTTTTTCCTCAATCTTTGAAGCATTTAGAAGGGAAGGATATTAATAAGAGGGCTTAGTTTTTTGACAGTTTAATTAGCCGTTGATTAAATCCGTCAACCTACCTGAAACATTCTCATAGCTGTCGGCACCCCTAGCAATGACATTGATGGTATTATCTTTGATTACGAATACAGTTGGGAACCCAGTAACGCCCAGTCTCGAGGATAGCTCAAAGTCGTGGTTCATAGCTGCTTCTACTTGCTCACTCTTTGTTAATTGCAATATATCTGATTTTTTCACTCCGAATGTGTCACTTTTATCTAAAAGCCCCTCAATATTATCAGGATGAACTCCATAGTGATAAAGGGCATTTTGTAGCTCGTGAGCGAATAGTACACTTTGACTCTCATTCAGACTTTTGAATGCTACTAACAGCTTAGACGCAGGTATTGAAGTTTGTATAGCGGTACCTTCGGCAAGTACCTTATTGACATATTCGTCACCGAATTTAACACTCATCTTCTGTTCTACTACTTTGTAGGCTTCTTTTATGTAAGGTGCTTTTTCTCCAAGAGGGCCAATTCTGTTACCTACAACCATACCACCAGATATAACATCGAAATCAATTTCTTCTCTATATTTCTCATATAATTTTTTCATTACGGGGGAGAAGCCGTAACACCAACCACATAACGGATCATATACATATAGCACAATAGTTTTATCTTGGTTTTTCATTACATCCTAGTTTTTGGTTATCTTTAGTAATTTGATTTTTATAGATCAATTCTATCTTTACCTGATACTTTATATACGTGGCACTCACCTCCACCGAATACGTACATTTCACGTATAACGACTTTTTTATCGATAATTCCTATGAAACTAAATATTTCCCTTTTACCATCTAATTCGCGTTTGAAACCATCAGTTAATACTATATAACTTCTGCCGCCTTCTTCGATCTCTGGAAAATACTCTAGTTCTTTATGATCTATAGTGTCATTATTTGACATTCTGATAGTAAAGTATTCAGTTAGTGTATCACCTTTTACATAGAGATCATAAGTTATAAACTCAGTTGTGCACATGGTACCAAAATCACTACAAGAAGTAAATAACGCAATTACAAATGTCAGTATAGATAATGATGCAAGTGAGATATTTTTCATATTTACCTTAGTATCAAATTTGAAATAATTTCTGCAACTCTCAAAACACTTTCATTGAGCCTGTATTTCGATGATGCTCATTAACCATTGAGATGAATGTGTTTAACAGGTTCACTACTACAGGCTCAGTGGACTAACATCAATACGTTTCTATACGGCTACAAAGTGATTCTCTCCGCTAACCTTTATATATGTACCCAAGTGAATCTTCCAGTTCTTTTGGTAGCTCTGGTAATTCAGAACGTGGGATAAGTAGTGTAGATACATTATGCAAATCACGGAATATATGATGTTCATCAGCTGTCTTTTTCAAATATCCATGCCCAGATGATCCACCCGTACCCATCTTACGACCGAGCATACGCAATACCATCTGTGAATGACGGAATCGCCACATGATAAATGATTCGTCTATCTCTACTATTTTATCTAATATACTATATGGAATTCTTAGTATTGGTTTATCTCTATATAAGTTTATTAGCAATGCCGCTTTAGTAGCTTTGAAAGATAGCCTAACCTCACCATTTTTTATCATTTCATTATGCTTTTCTTTGTCCATAGCATTTTCTATATACTCTTGTTGCATATCGAGCATTTTGATTCTGCCTTCTTTCTCTTTTTCGGTAATATACTCAGTCTCTAGTATAGCTTGTCTTTCTCTTTCAGTCATATTACGAACAGCCTCTACATATTTCTCCGAAAATTTGAAATCATTGAATTTCAAGAAAGGTGTACGCTCTAGCCATTTCTCTAAAATATCAAACATAGACAAGGAATTTTCTAATTCTAAAAGCTCTTTTTGTTGTTCTTCGTTGAATGGGGATTTGTAATCATAATTGCCGTAAGTAATCCTTTGCTGAGAAGGTAGCCCTAGCATGGCTTCTACCTTACGGAATTGGAAACTCTGAAATCCAGAAGCAGGTATCAAATAATTACGGAAATCTAGAAAATCTAAAGGCGTAAGAGTTTCAAGTACATTGATTTGGTCAATTAATAATTTCTGAATTTCATGTACTCTAGTTAATTTTGCTAGTGCTTCACCTAGCTGATACTCAGGGACTGGGTCTTGTGATAATGTTTTAGCTACTAGATTTAGTTCATGAATAATCTGTTTGAACCAAAGTTCATAAACTTGGTGTATAATGATGAAAAGCATTTCGTCATGAGCAGGTTCGCCTAACTCAGCACTTCTCATATTTTGTGCATTTAATATTTTGTCTAAAGCTAGATAGTCGTTGTAATGTACGGAAGTGTATTTTTTACTCATTTTCAATTTTCCAATTATTGTAATTATCAATCTATATAAATTAGTAATAATATTTGTAATTCAGAAATAAGAATGTTTTGTCTTTTTATGAAATTAGCCACTTATTTCGTATATTGTCTATTGACCAAAACTCTGTTGCCCAGAGATTTTAAATAATGCAAAATAAAAAAACTAAATTGGAAAACTGAAATGGAAAATATGAAAGAGATGAACGTGACAGTTCACGCTCAAAGTGAAACACCTACTAGAATGAAATTACAATCAGGGAAATTCGAGTTAATAATAGATGAGCCTGTATCTATGGGCGGCTCTGATATGGGGCTGAATCCCATTCAAGTTCTATTGATGTCTCTAGCTGGTTGTTTGAATATAACTGGTCACGCCGTTGCTCAACAAAGAGGGTTGAAGCTGAACGGTATGAAAATCACTATAGATGGTAAGATGAATCCTTGCGCTTTTATTGGTTGTTCTTATGAAGAAAGAGCAGGCTTCCAGAAGATTGTAGTTAATGTAAAGCCCGATTTTGATGGTGCTACAATAGAGGAAATAGACAGTTGGTTAAAAGAAACAGAATCTAGATGCCCAGTTACAGATAATATAGAACATGCTACACACATAAATGTTGTGCATAGTTAGTATGTAATATAAGAAGTATTGCCTTTGGCTTTAGTCAAAGGTTGGAAAGTGCAACCTACCTAATTGGACTTCCAGTCCCATTATATAAACCCTGTAAACCCTCATTTTGAGAAATAAAACTTTCGTTTTTGGAGACGTTTTTGCTGTTGATGTGTCTATAAAGATAGGAACGTGTACAAATATGCAAAAACTATTAATAAAAGTGAACTTCCTCTAATCAGATCATAAAACAAAATGAAGAATTTAACCCTATATAGCTTACTATTACAAGCCCTATTCTTTAGTTGCTTAATAGCTGAGGAGCAGGACAATGCTGACTTCCCAATAGTAAATATACTTACTAAAGAATTAGATTTTGGTGATTTACCGCTTGGTGAAGAAAGGGTAATGGAAATAGAAGTTAGAAACTATGGTTATATTAGTTATAAAGATGCAGTTATTTATGGATTCTCTATTGTACCTGACGATAAAGAGTTCTATATGTTAGACTCGGCTACTCATATTAAACCTATTTCAATTTCGCCACACAATACGAAAAGTTTTAGAGTGAAGTTTAGACCTAACTCAATTAGAGATTATAGTAGTGTGATTTACATAAAATCTAATGCCTTAGGAGTAGAACCTATTTATCTGATAGGAAGAAGTATTGATAGTCTTCAGTCTTCCGTTCAAGATATAACGGACATAGAATCACTATCATTCCAATCCATTGATGGAGGAAGTGATATCACATTTTCTATTGTTTCTGATAGGTCTTTGGAAAATGGTACTTTCTCCATCTACTCCCAAGAAGGGAAGCTAATCAATACCATAAATGTGAGAAGTAATAGCACCGAAATCTCTGTAATTATCAGCAAAAGTGAGCTACCAAGACTATCGCTCATAAGCTTCACACAAGGTGAAAGGGTTTACACACATAAGTTTGCCAGGGAATGAAATAATAATCTCATCTATCCCATACCAACTTTATATTCTATATTGTTTATTTATAGACTATTTCTCAAAGTGACTTTTAACGAATGCAACTAGCTGATTTTCTGTCATTTTATCTGTTGATTCTACATCGATTTTTATATTCTTAAAATGTAAATCCTTCTTTAAAAAATTATATAATTCTGTTTTTGCATTAGTTGGACCAAATAATAGAACATGATTATAGTCTAACATCACATTCGCAATTTCTTTATAAAAAGCTTCATTCATTTGCTCTTTTTTATTATTCATTGTGTATTCACTTCTCTCTAATACTTCTTGTTTTATATCAGTAGTAAAACTAGATGATATTGTACGAGTTTCCTTTTGAGAATTTAAATCTATCAAGTAAGCATTTGAATAATCCATCCAAATACCCAAGTTTTTAATAATTGCCATTTCCTTTAATCCTTTTAGTTTATAATACGAATTACTTTACACATATGAGTACGCTTTTATCTCGCTTATAGTTACAATCAAAGTGTGATAATAACTCATTGGGCTTTATACAATTTATGGAGTTTTAAATTTATATCTTTAAGGTTACTGTTTTTTTATTCTAAAGAGTGTTACAAAAATTGTCTTTCATCCGAATCATAAAAGGGGAAGCGAGTTTATTCACAAAAGTTTGCTAGGGATTGTTTCCTTAGTTTAATTAGTGTGTTCATAAAACAACTCTGCTAGTATATTACAATTATTCTTAAGTTTGTAACTATGCAAGAGACGAATCCAAAGAATAGAATTGTATTCATAGACCTTATGCGTGCCTACGCTATCTTGATGATGGTGCAGGGGCACTTGGTTGATGCTTGTTTGGATCCTATATACCGTGACCCAAATAATATAATTTATTCTACTTGGAATTTTATGAGGGGCATGACCGCTCCTGTTTTCTTCTTCTCTTCAGGTATGATATTCACATATCTATTAATGAAAGAAGAGGATAAATCCGGTAAGGGGTTCAAAAATGCAAGAGTAAAAAAAGGATTCGTTCGATTTACATCTCTGATATTTATTGGTTATTTACTCCATTTTAATTTCTGGATAATCTGGGATTTCTTAGACGGTTCTCTAGACAAATCATATCATAGTATGCTTATAGTCGATGTCTTGCATATAATAGGCACGGCCATATTGCTAATAGTACTCACGTATCTATTAGCTACATATACTAGAATCAAAGTTTATGCTCTTATGTTGATAGGTGCATTAGCTACTTTCTATTATTATCCAGATATAGAGCCGTTTGATTTCTCCTATCTACCTGATTTTCTATCTAATTATTTAGCCAAAGGGAAGCAATTCAGTTTTACTATTATTCCTTGGGTTGGATACTCTTTATTTGGTAGTGTACTCGGTATTTTTGTTTGGACTAGGCCAAAATCAATAAACTCATATATACTTGCATTTATATTTTTAGTGGCAGGTTATTTATTGCATTTTTATTCTACAGATATGCTTATAGATTTGTATAAGTTTACTGGTTGGGACAATTTTAAACACCTTGCTTATAATAACTACTTATTCTACCGATTAGGTCACGTATTTATAGTGGTTTCTATATTCATGGTGATAAATAATATATTCAAAAATATACCAAAGATAATACCAAAGATTGGCTCAGAGACATTGACAATTTATATAGTTCATGCGTTCGTTATATACGGGTCTATATTCCAATTTGGGATAGTTCAAAACTTTGGCAAAGCATTGACCCCTTGGGAATGCTTTGCCTTGGCTTTGACGCTCGAGATTTTCTTTGTAGCTTTGGTTTATTATATCAAACCTATAAGACTGTATCTGAGAGAAGTTGGTTACAAACTAAAACTTATAACTAAACCCAAGTCCTAGAGTTTGCTTTACCTGTAATCTACGTCCAACTCCGTCTGAAACTTCTTCACCATCAACTTCTTTGAACAAAGGAACCAAGATATCATGATCGTAGATTAGATGTGCGAATATATTTACTGTTATATATTCGTTTACAGTTAGATTTAACGAATTTTCCCAATTCACGTCTATATTTGCTCTATTCTCAGATTTCGGATCAGTATAGTTATTGAATAAATCTAACTTAGATTTGAAAGTGATATTCTCCATCAATGCTTTTTTGTAATCTAATGTCGCATAAGCACCAAATTCCATACGAATTTTATCGCCAGGTGTAACGCCGTAGGCACCTTGTGCAGATAAAGTATCATCGTTGACTATAGTCATCTTACCAGTAGCTGGTGATAAGTAGAAAGAGAAATCAGAGTTCGGTTTGTAAGTCATCCCGGCTGATAGTATAACATAAGCTGGAGCTAGAAAGTTCGAAACTTCTACCGAATCATTAGGGTAATTGTATCCTTCTACAAACTGTGATTTGAAATTGAATTTACCAGAGTAATACAAATCTGTTGCAGCTATATGGTTGAAATTAGATAATAAATCAATTTTATCTTCATTTTTACGTGTTCCAAATTCTTTGGTGTTAATTAGTCCATATCCAAAATCAAATACATTTTCCCATATAGTCAATGAGTCATTATATGTGATATTATAATTGAGCAGGGCTGTACCAGAAACAGAGTTATTCCCCCCTTGTGCCCAATTAGTGAAAGATGCTTGATTAACTAATACTTGCGCATTACCTTTCGTTAACCAATAATTTGTTGTATCAGATTGTGCTAATGTAAGTGAGCTTGCGAAGAGCAAAGTAGAGAAGATTAGAATTATTTTTCTCATTTATATGTACCGAGTGTCTTAATAAAAAACAAATTTATGAAAAATTATTCAGATAACTGCTTTCAGTAGTGTATAAAAAAGCATTTAGTAGTCTTAAGTAATATATTATAATGGAATAAAAAAAAAGTGCCAGAAGACTTCTGACACTTTTTGAAAAAATGTTTATAATTAAATTATACTCATTAGTCGTCATCTTCAGTTTCAGTAAGATTTCCTCGTTTCTCTTGGTCTCTTTCTATTGCCTCAAATAGAGCTTGGAAATTACCTTGACCAAAACCAGTAGCCCCTTTTCTTCTTTGTATTATTTCATAGAAAAATGTTGGTCTATCACCGATAGGTTTGGTAAATAGTTGCAATAAATATCCACTGCTACCTATTTCTACATCAACTAATATTCCCAACTCTTCTAACATATCGATATCTTCGGTAACTAGACCGCCTCGCTCTTGGCTCTTTCTTCTTATATCATCATAATATGTCTTTGGTGCTCTATCTAAGAATTCCATACCATTTTCTCTTAGGTTCCTTACAGTACGTATTATATCTGTAGTCGATAGGGCGATATGTTGTATCCCAGTACCGTGATATTGTATTATATATTCATCTATTTGGGATAGTCGTTTTCCTTTGTATGGCTCATTGATAGGGTTTTGGATAACTCCATCTTTAGAACGAACGACTTTCGAAAGTAAAGCTGAGTATTGAGTCGAAATATCACCTGGTCCATAGTCAACAAAAGTTTCAAAATCGAGAACTCTATTGATATAGTTAGCCCAAAAATCCATCTCGTTAACATGCACGTTGCCGACTATATGGTCTATGTGAGTAAGCCCCGTAGTTTTACGTTCTACATCGTATTTCTGTACTGGTGTTTCGAAACCAGGTTTAAAAAGTCCTTTGTAATTATCGTAATTGATGAAGTTAATTTCAGCATCATCATAAAGCTTTATCGCTGCTTGTTCTACATAACCATATTCATCTTCTAACTTATAAGGAGGACGTACAGGAACTCCACCATTATTGATAGCCGCATTGTAAGTTTTCTTGACATCGACTACTTCCAAACACCATCTTTTGACGCCATCGCCATGTTGATTAACGAATGACATAATCTCTGATGTACTTGGTTGTAGAGATGCTGTGATCATTATCTTCATATTAGTTTTTGTAGCTAATAGGAATGAAATTCTATCTCTTGTCCCAGTCTCAGGTCCTTGGTAAGCTACTATATCTAACCCTAGTGCTTTTGTATGCCAATAAGCCGCCATTTTGCCAGAGCCTACGTAGAATTCGACATAGTCATAACCACGTATTCCCATCGAATTATTAGGGATTTTACTTGGTATTCCGCCGTAACAAATATCCATTTCCATGATTTATTTATCCTCTTTTTGTGTCTGATTATTTCATATATTTACAAATTAAAAAAAACTAAACTCTCTTTTATATTAATAATTAAGATAATAAGAAAAAATGAAAATACCTAAAAGCAACCAATATAAAAGAATCTATAATCTACTATGGGTATTTTATGCTTTCTTTGTTATTGTAATTGCGACTATAGCATATATTTCAATAGATGAAATGAATAAATTATCTGTTATCTCTAATAATTATAAGGCAATGGATAAAATCTATTATTTGTCAGATGAGGTACTAAGCTCCCCCAACGATTATAATGATGTAAAGATTAGATTAAAAGAAATTAGAAATGAACTTGAGAATTTGAATCTGCTTTATCTAAAAGATAACCAGATTATAAAATCATCAGTCTCCTCGAAATTAAATGAACTAGAATTTCTCCTCCTCGATACAAACAATACAGAGTATCTGAACAATATTGTCAAAACTACGAATAGTATTAAATGGGATAGTAAAGATTTCAAATTAAATATACTACTCCAATACAAAGGAACAGTTAATCAAACACAGAAAATTGTACTAATTTTAATCGTTCTTTCAACTATAGTCCTTACCTTGGTGCTTGTGTTAGTAGTATTCCCAGCTATTAGAAAGCTAGATAAATTTGCATTGAAATTAGCAAGTATAAGCAAAGAAAAAGAAGAATCGTTGAAAGAGTTGACTGCAAGGAACGAGGAGATATTTTTCAGAGAAAAAAGATTTGCGACTATAGCTGAGTTATCACCTATTGGTCTTTTTCTAACAGATACTTTAGGTAAATGTCAGTTCGTAAATAAACGTTACTCCGATATAGTAGGCCTGAGTTTTGACGAGTGCATGGAAGATGGATGGAAGAACGGTATATACGAAGGAGATAGGGAACGTATATTCAATACATGGTATGAATCAGTTCAAAAGAATGATGAGTTCTATATAAATGAATATAGAGTTGTTAGAGACAATGAATTTAGAAATATAGCTGTAAAAGCGAAACCAATAAAAGATGAAAAAGGTAAAATCACCGGTTTCGTTGGTATGGTAGAGGATATAACTAAAGCTAAAGAAATACAAGACGATCTAAAAAATACAGCAAAGAGATTCGAATCACTAATAGATGACCTTCCTTATGGTGCAGTGCTAAATAGTGAAGAAGGTTTTTACTTTAATAAAGCTGTAGAAAAGATAATTGGTTATACTAATGAAGAAATTAGTAATATAGATGATTGGTTCAATTCGCTTTATAAAATGGATGCAGAGAAAGTCAAGGAAATTTATTATCAAAACAAAAATAATAATTTCGAAGAAGAGGTAATAGTTGATCTTGTAACGAAATCAGGTGAAGTAAAAAAAGTAGCATTCAAAGATAAGTTAACTCCAATAGGTGAAATCTGGGGACTCGAAGATAGAACAGAAATATTGAGAACTGAAGCCGAAAAACAAGAGATTAATGAAGAATATAAATTCATACTTGATTCTATCAAAATCGGTGTTTGGGATTGGACTATAGAATCAAATGAACTCGAATCGAATGATAGGATGTATGAAATATTTGATTTTGAAGAAGGTATAAAAGTCAATAGTTATGATGATTACAAAAATAAATTACATCCTGATGATGTAGATAGAGTAAATAATGAAATTGCTTATGTACTAGAAACACCTGGTGAAGAATTCGATTCTATATTTCGGATTGTAAATAGAAATAATGAGATACGATATGTAAGTGCTGTCTCTAAAACATATCGGGATGAAGATGGTAAAGCAGTTAGGATGGTCGGTTTAATTTGGGATGTAACAGAAGAAAAGGTAAATGAAGAAATAAGAAAAGAACTAGCTGAAAAATATGATTTGATTCTAAATTCGACAGAAATTGGTGTATGGGATTGGGATTTTAGGACTAATAAACTTTCTTGGAATGATATTTTATACTCATTATATGAAGTATCAAAAGAGGCAGAAGATGTTTATGCCGAATATGAGAAAAAGCTTCATCCTGATGATAAGGAATTAGCTAATAAGAATTTCGAAAAAATAATGAGCGGTGAACTAAATAGCTATGAGTCCGAATTTAGAATTATATTATCGGATTTAAGTATTAGGCACATAAAAGCTATAACGAAAATCGAAAAAAATAACGATGGTGAGATTATTAGGATATATGGGATTAATATAGATATTTCAGAATTGAAAGAATCTCAAATTCAACTAATGGAAGCTAAAGAAAAAGCTGAATCAGCCAATAAAGCAAAATCAACTTTCCTTGCTAATATGAGTCACGAAATTCGAACACCTATGAATGCGATATTAGGGTTTAGTGAAATATTGCAAAACAACAATATTGATGAAAGAAATAAGGATTATATAAAAGGTATAATAAAGAGCGGTAACTCGTTACTTAGTTTGATAAATGACATATTAGACTTCTCAAAAATAGAAGCTAATAAAATGACCTTGAATCTTAATACAGTTGATATAAAAAGATTAATAAACGACATAGATAGGATATTCGAGTTTACTACGAGTAAGAAGGGCTTACAATACTATACAAATATAGATGTTGATATCCCTTCTTATCTGGTTCTAGATGAAGGCAAAATCAAACAAGTCTTGATAAATCTGTTGGGTAATGCTGTTAAGTTTACCGAATCCGGCACCATAAGTTTAGATGTTAACTTTAGATTTAATAAAAATGATAGTTCAAAATTAGAACTTTCTATTAAAGTTAAAGATACTGGTATTGGTATCCCTAGTGACAAACTTTCGACTATCTTTAACCCGTTCGAACAGGAAGAGGATAATGACTCTAGAAAATACGAAGGAACAGGTTTGGGATTGTCAATTGTCAAAAGCATAGTTGAACTCCATAATGGTAGGGTTGAAGTAGAGTCTGAATTTGGCAAAGGAAGTACATTTATAGTCATCATCCCCGATGTTTCTATATCACTTATGCAGCCAAATATAGTAAGTAATTCAACAAAAAACGACTTCATTCAATATGATTTGAGTGACAAAACAATATTGTTTGCCGAAGATATAGAATCTAACAGAATAGTGGTCAAAGCGTTTCTGAAGGATTTTAAGGTCAATGTACTATTTGCTGTGAATGGTGAAGACGCTTTAGAAATAGCACGCAATAATAAAATTGATTTGGCTTTTATTGACTTGCATATGCCTATTATGGATGGTATGACAATGGCAGAAATTTGGACTAATGATGAATTTTTGAAGGAAATTCCACTAGTAGCTTTGACAGCAGAAGTCTATAATGAAGAAAAACAAGCCGATAAAGATTATTTTAATCAGTATTTGACGAAACCTGTCAGAGCCGAAGAAATATATAGGGCCATTCTAGTAGAAACGGGAATGAAAGAAAGAGGTGAGTCAAGTCAATTAAATATTAGAAATGAATTAGAGTTATCACCCAAGGCCCTCGAACTAATTGAAGAACATCAATTATCTGAGTTATCTAATAAATTACTAAAAAAGTTAAACACAAGGGAACTAGCGAAATATATTGAGAAAATTGAGTTCGTTTCTGAAATGGAAAATGAAGAGTCTTTAAGAGAGTATATAAGGGAACTAAAATTAGCATTGGAAACATTCAATGTCTATAAAATAAAACAGTTACTGGCTCAGAGTGTTAACAACATATAATCACAAACATAAGTGTAACTAATTTTAATCTCAAAATGTCTTAAGTTTGCTATGACTAAAAATTACAAACAGTTAAATTCGTAAGTAGAATCTGGATTTAACAAAAAATTATAAGGTTTATAAAATGAATAAATTAATTACAATTATCACCGTCTCTCTATTATTCTCGAGTCTATCTTTTGCTAAAGAAGTGAAAGTTGATATAGATGCTAAAAGAACTGAAAGTGCTTATGTGAATTTATCTTCACCCGATATCATTATGGTTGATAATACTAATTGGGATTTGGCGTTTATGACTCCCCTAAGTGCTGCTATTAGAATTAATGATGGACAAGGCGTTAGACTATGGCACGTAACTGACGCAGGTATTTCTGATTTTGATTCACCATTGGACACTACAGGTAAATTTGAGACTTGGACAGAGTTATTCAACTCTACAGATTCTTGGCAAATAGGTGCATTTAATATGGGGTTAGATGGTTTTTCTGATGACAATCCAGGAGAATTTGGTTGGGGTCAATATAGTCAAACTATAGTATCAGGAACAGAACTATTTGTAATCAAATTGCGTAATGGTGAATATAAAAAAATAGCTATCGACGAGCTAACAGCAGGTACTTTCTATTTCTTTTATTCTGATTTGAATAATGAAAATCAAGTTTCTAAAGAATATGTAAAAACGAATTTTTCAGGTAAGCTGCATGGTTACTATGATTTACAAATTGGTGAATCGGTTGATAGAGAGCCTACCATGGATAAATGGCATTTAGAATTTTCGAAATATGTCCAAATAGTTGAAGGTCAGGGTGTGACTCAACCTTACCCTGTAGTAGGCGTTAGATCTAACAGAGGAGTAAAGGTAGCGCAATTGGATGACGTTGATGTTGTAAATACTCCAGAACCAAAACCAGAGGAATTTTCATCAATAATAACAGAAATTGGACATGATTGGAAGGAATTAAATTTTTCTACCTTTGAATATGAAGTAATAGAGAATAGAGTATATTTTGTACAAAGATTTGAATTGCAACAAGTCAATGGAGAATCGGTAGAAGTTCCAGTTGGAGAATTGTATAAATTAGTATTCACTGGTTTCGAAGGTGGTACTTATACATTTGAAATTGCTGATCCACAGCTTTCTGTAAATGAAACTAATTACGATAACAACAAATTTGCAGTTTATCCGAATGTGTTAACTAAAAATGAAACGATAAATTTGGTTTATGCAGGTACTGATATAGGACATGCTGATTTGAAGATATATTCTTCTACTGGCGCTGTAGTCCATAATCAAAACATTAATCTATCTAAAAATCTACAGATTTCTAGCATAAATACTGCCGATCTTAATTCAGGTGTTTACTTTGTTAGGATTCAAAAAGGTAATTCAATTTACACTCAGAAATTTGTAGTGAGATAATTGGGCATTCTAAAGACATTAGCAATTTACTTATTGGCTAGTAGCACCCTACTAGCCATTGGTACTTTAAAAGTTTATGATATCAATACGAATGAGCCGCTTATTTCGGCCTCAGTGCAATTTGTAAATCTAAACCCATCTAAAGCCGATTCTAATTTCCGAAAAACTGATAGTTATGGTTCAGTACGTGTACCCTACGACTCAGCTATAGCAAAGGTCTCATATTTGGGATACGAATCCAATCAGATAGTTGTATATAAATCAAGACGTAATCAGATATTACTTAACCAAGTTTCTATACTCTACTCAGAAATAGTAACTACAGGGCAATACTCACCGACATTATCTACTAATTCTATAATAAAAGTTGACGTTCTCGATAGAGATTTTATAGTTAGCAAAGGCGCTAATAATCTTCGTGACTTATTGATGCAAGAAGGTGCAATTAATATAAATCAAGATGCGCAATTGGGTAGCAATATCTCTATTAATGGATTAGGTGGGGAAAATGTAAAAATACTAATAGATGGAATACCAGTGATTGGTAGAACTAATGGTAATATAGACATAAGCCAACTAAGTTTGACTAATATAGATAGAGTGGAAATAGTAAAAGGCCCAATGTCAACTCTGTATGGTACAGATGCCCTTGGTGGAGTTATCAATCTAATCTCCAAAAGAGAGTCAGGCGACAATATTAGCGCAAGAGGTTTAGGAACTTTTGAAACTGTTGGTAGATATAACTTTGATTTAGGTCTTAACAGTAGTTTTGATGATAATTATATAAATCTGAATTTCGGTCGTCATTTTTTTGGAGGATATTCTCCTATAGAAAATTCTCGTACTCAATTATGGAAGCCAAAAGAGCAATATTTTGCTGATATAGATGCTAAGACAGTTCTTTTGGGGTTTGATGTCCGATACAAAGGTGGATATTTCGAGGAATTACTAATCTCTAAAGGTATTCTAATCGCTCCTTACTTCGAGGGGGCTTATGATAATAAATATAAGACCGACAGATTGAATAATGCAATTTTTGTTTCAAAACAATTAGAGAATAATAAAAATTTTAATTTCTCTCTTTCTCACTCTAATTACAAACGTTCAAGAAATACATATTATAAAAATCTAGTCACTCTAGAAGAAATACTAACTGGTGATGATGCTGAACAAGATACAACCAAATTTGAATCTACTAATATACGAGCCGCATTTTATGATGAATTTCTCAATGATAATCTTGGGTATAGTGTAGGTATAGATTTCAACCTAGATAACGGTGAAGGTGGTCGTATAGAGGGTACTCCTGTAATTAATGATTATGCTGCTTATATAAGCACTAAGTATATATTTGGCGATTTTCTAACTGTACAGCCTGCTGTTAGATATATATACAATACTAAATACGATGCTCCGTTAGTTCCAGCATTAAATATAATGTCTGAATTATCTAATGAATTGACTATTAGAGCTTCCTATGCAAAGGGTTTCAGAGCACCATCTTTGAAAGAACTTTACTTCTTTTTTGTAGATGCTAGTCATAATATAAGAGGAAATGCCGATTTGGGAGCAGAAAGTTCTGATGCCTTTAATCTTGGTTTGTCATATACGCTTGTAAATGATAAGAGAGTATTAAAATTAGAACCTAACCTCTATTATAATGAGATAGTTAACAAAATATCTTTGGCTAATATGAATAATAATTTATTTACTTATGTCAATATTGGTCAACATAGGACTTTAGGTACTAATATCTCTTTGAAATATATCTATGAAGATTTCTATAATAAATTTGGTTTCAATTATATCGGTACTGAAAACTTCATTGACGGTATTTCAAATGGGGTACAATATACTCCCGAATTTACAGTCAATTCCTCATGGGAGTCAAACTTATTTGACTTGAAATTTTCAGTATTTTATAAATTCACAGGCGAATCACCTGGATTTGTATTGAATGACGAAGAAGAAATTGAAAATTTTATAATTGACTCTTACAGTAATTTAGACTTCACTATATTAAGAAAATTTGAGGAGTTGAATACTACTTTTTCTGTAGGTGTTATTAATATGTTTGATGTAACAACTGTTAATAGTAATCAGATAACAAGTGGAGATGCTCACTCGGGTAATAGCTCATCATTGCCAGTAGGTTACGGTAGATCATTTTTCGCTAAAGTGGAGTTCAATATACCATAATGAAAAAATATTTATACATATTGCCATTATTGGCACTTCTAAACTCCTGTTTCAAAGAGGATGACGCTGTTTCACCATATCCGAGGGGTGATGTTACTTCTTATCAAATTGAAATGGGAAGCAAATATGAGTACCAAGTATATTTCGACTTTTCGACAAATTCGGTAGTCAAAACGAATCATTTTGATGAGTGGGATTTAGGATTCCAAGCTTATGATAATTATTATATCAGAATGAACTTAGGCCGTGAAATGACTTTGCAAGATCTAGGTCCAGTCGATTTCGATAATGTAACAGAAGGACTTGACAAGACAAATAATATTTACGATGTACCATCTGGAAATTTGGATTCGACAGCAATAGGAAAATGGTGGGAAGTAGAAGGCGGTAAAATCCAATCGAAAAATCATGTTTACGTTATTAATAGAGGCCGAAACAGGAATCGTAGGCAAGAAGGGGTTTGGAAAATGATGATAATGGGAGCTGATGAAAGTGGGTTCACAATTAAGTTTTCGGAGCTGAAATCAAATATAATAGATACTCTCTTTATACCTAGAACAGAAGGATATAATTTTATTAATGTGAGTTTTGCTAATGGTGGGGAAGTCAAATACTTGGAACCACCTTCTAAAAATTGGGATATATTGTTTACTTCATACATTGAGTTTTTTGACGTACCAGGCTTCGAGATTTATACAGTAAGAGGCGCTTTACTAAATGAAAGGTATTGCTTAGCAGCGGAAGCAGATAGCCTAATGGAGTTTAGCGAATTAACAGCTGAAGTTGCTCAAATGAGTCAATTTACCAATATTCGCAATGTTATCGGATACAATTGGAAAGACGTAGATATAAACACAGGAGTTTATACTGTTAATTCTAATAAGAAATATTTGATAAAAGACACTGATGGATTTCTTTACAAAATGCGATTTGTTGGTTTTCATAAAGTAATTGATGGGAAAGCTCAGAATGGCTATCCCGAATTCGAATTCAAACTGCTATAGTTATAAAGATAAAAATAAGGTAAGCTATGCCGATGGTTGATAAACTCTCTTTGAGAGAAAAATATGAAGAAGTAAAACAAAGAAACCCAAAACTAAGAATCAAAGAGTATGCTGATCTATTAGGTATTAGTGAGCTTGAATTATTAGCCTCTAACTTGCACGATCCAAGTGTCAAATTAAAAGAGTCTCCTATAGAAATTTATAAATTGCTTCCAAGATTAGGTAGAGTTATGGCTCTAGCGAGGAACGAAAATGCAGTGCACGAGCGTAAGGGTACTTTTGGTAAAGTACAAGTACATGGTACTACTGGTTTAGTTTTAGGTGAAGATATTGACCTTCGTGTTTTCTTTGATGATTGGAAATATGTATATAATGTAGAAAAAGTACACAATGGTAAACTTCTGCGCTCTATTCAGTTTTTCAATAAATACGGTAAACCTACGCAAAAAATATATCTAACCGAAGAGAGTAACGAAGAAGAATATAGAAACCTGATAGATGAATTCAGAACCGAAGATACAGAATTACCGAATGTAGAAAAAGGAAGCAGAGTTAGAATATATAATGCGACGAAAGATATAGATTTTGATGTCGCTTTGAAAGAATGGGAAAATTTAACAGATACTCATAACTTCCAAACTTTGCTTGATACTCAGAAGATAAAAAGGTTAGAATTAGTCAAAAGAGCACCCGAAAATCTTGCTTATAGAGTTTATAATGACGCCGTTATAGATATACTTTATTCAGCAGCAGACAAACAAGTTCCAATAATGGTTTTTGTAGCTAATGATGATATAGTCCAAATACACACTGGTGAAATAAAAAACATACGTCTAATTGAAAATTGGACAAACATAATGGATGAAAATTTCAATTTACATTTGCGCAATGATTTGATATCTGAGACGTATGTAGTGCTCAAGCCAACAACGGACGGTATTGTTACTTCACTTGAACTTTATGATATGGATGGCGAATTAGCTATCACTTTTTTTGGGAAGAGAAAACCTAGTATACCTGAACTTCCGGAATGGCAAGCAATTATAGCTGAATTAGAAAAGGCAAAATAATGAACAGTAGAATAGACAAAATAATAGAATTTCTTAAAAAAAGATGGGGAGTTACTTCACCATTCCAAGTTGCCATTATATTTCTAGTATTTGCTATCACAGGTATGTTGTCTATATACGTAAGTCGTTTTATATTCGAGTTACTCCATTTAACTAAAGATGATCCTTTTTGGCTAAGAGCTGTTGTTTATATAGTTACTGTATTACCAGCATATCAAGTTATACTACTAACTGTAGGTACTTTATTTGGGCAACATAAATTCTTTAAAAACTTCCTGAGAATAATGTTTAGTCGCTTTTTGTTTTGGAAACGTCCCAAAAAAAAGACTAGTGATATTTCCTAACTTCCTGAATTTCTCAAATCTCACAAAACATAAAGGCCGTAAGCCCTTTAATAAAAACAGGATAAAAAAATACTTAAAAAATATTTATCTTTTTTTGAAACTCCGAATTTCCATTTTCCGTTTTTGTTTGAATTATTCACACAATTATAAATTTTTTAAATTTTGGAGTTTTTTATGAAAAAGTTAGTTCTTTACTTTACCGCAACTTTATTAGTTGCATTTTTAAGCAGTTGTTCTGATGATAAATCAACAACACCAGATACAGCTGGTACAGGTTTACCTCTAGCTATTGGCAACATGTGGAAATACGATTCTTACGAAATTGATGCTAATGGCAATACAATTGGTTCAAAGTTAGGTTCACATACTAATACTGTAACAGGCACAATTACTTTAGGTGGCAAAAGTGCTTTTATCTTAGTTGAAGATGATTCAGAAACTAAAGATACATCTTATATTTATACTGATGCAGATGGAATTTATGGTTACTTTAGCCCTGAATTCCCTGGTGGTACTGCTATGTGGTTAAAATCAATTGATTTTAAAAATACAAAATGGGATATTTTCAAAATAAATATAGATGAAACTGACGAAGAAGAAGGTACTACAACTAAAGGTGTTTCAGGTATGAAAGGTGAAAGACTTGCATCAAGCAAAGTAACTTACAAAAATAAATCTTATGATGTTCAGAATTATATAAACATTATATATTCTGATGTTGTGGTTACTTACTTAGATGAAAATAATACCCCTATATCACAAACTATTTCTAACAGTGATACTACTTATGTTAGTTTAATTCCTGGTTTGGGTGTTTATTCTAGTACTTCAAGTGAAGTGAATTATACTGACGAAGATATTGAAGTTAGAACATTCAAAGACATACTTGTTGATCATAACTTAAAATAAATCTAAGTTTATATAAGTTAATATAAAGAAAAAGTCCAGTATTACTGGACTTTTTCATTTTTTGCATATTATTTCTATTTATTTAATACTTTTTTCTTATTTTTATAAAAGATGATAATAATATCGTCTTATTTTAATAATTATTAGGAGTTTGTATGAAAAAATTAAAAAACATTTTAGCCTTGTTTTTATTTGTGTCTTTATTAGGTGCTTGTTCTGATGATGAAAATGTCACAAACCCTACAAACGATGGATTAAGCTTCCCAATGGCTCAAGGGAATACATGGACTTATGATGTCTATGAGTTAGATGAAAATGAAAATATGACGGATGTCAAATTAGGCACAAATAAATTAATAATTGGAGAGGCTGTTACAATAGATGGTAGATCAGGATTCTATTATACTGAGGAAACAACTATTAGTAGTGAAGGTGAAGATGAACCAAACGCAACAGCAATGAGCTCGGATGAAAATGGTTTATATATTTATTTTTCAAGCTTTACTGATGATGAAGAAAATCCACTAATAGGAATTACACCAGGTTGGACTAAAGTTATCGATTTCAAAAATCAAACTTGGGAATCGCTCAATATACCGATAGATATCTCTGATGATGGTACAACTACCGAAGGTTCTATAAAGATGACTGGTTCTAAAGTAGGTGCAGTGAATGTGACTTACAAAGGAAAGTCTTATACTGCACAAAGGTATAAATCTACTTTTGCTATGAATATAACTATTACTAGTCCATTTGGTTCTTTCTCAATAGATGGAGAAGATGATAGTTATTATGTAATCATTAGTGGAATAGGCATGTTCGAGGTTAAGTCAATAGAAATTGACGAAGAAACTGAAATGAAAGGCGGAGAAGTAGAAATACTTGTTGACCACACTTTGAATTAATGTTAACCTATAAATAGAAAATAAAAGTCCAGTATTAGCTGGACTTTTTCTATATTAGGAGTAAATAATTGTAAACAAATAGGAATACAAAATGAATACGAAAAAAGTGTTAATACTATTAACTACTGTAGCTATTATAATTTCTCTTAGCAGCTGTAAAAAATCTACAACCGAACCAATTTATTTTAGTTATTTGGAACTACAGTCCGGTATGTTTTGGGATTATGATATTTATAGTCTAGATACTCAAGGTGAAATTAGTGATGAAGTAATAGGAGTAAAGACTATTTCTTTGGGAGAAAAACTTGAATTAGATAATAGAACAGCATTTCCTCTTATAAATGACAATAAATCAGACTCTGATATATTTACTCATATAAGTGCAGATTTAGATGGTATTTTCCTTTACCTTGATGAGATAAACCTCAATAATTATGTTACTGACCCTAGTACTACAACAAATATCCCAATTCTAATTCCAGGTTGGATTAAAGTTATGGACTTCGAAAAAGAAAGTTGGGAATCTTTTTTTGTTGAATTAAATACAATTGTAGAGATGGATACAATCGCTGGTAAAATATTAATTACAGGCCAGAAAGAAGGTAAAATAGAAGTGAATTATAATGGGTCAACTTACAATGCTGATTTAGTAAAGTTAACTTTTGATTTGGCAGCTAAAGTCGATTCTCCTACAACTAACATAGATGAGAAAAGGCTTTCTGATATGTATTATGCATTCATAGAAGGAATTGGAATATACTCTTTACAACAAAACCGAAATGAATTAGCAGGGATTTTCGAAGGCAGAAAAGAAATACTTACAAATCATGGGTTCTGATAATTCTTATATATATTAAAAATAATATCTTCTTTTATTCTTTGAAGTAAATGATTTGGTATCAAACAGAATAGATTATATGATTAATAAGTTAAAAGAAGCGATAAAAGACCCTAAAGGTACATTTAAAAGAATATATCGGTGGCTTGAGCTATTCGAAGAGCGTTTAGATAGGCACCAGACTTTTATGATGGCCTCGGGCATAGCTTTTAATATACTACTTTACTTATTACCAGTATTTTTGATTTTAGTATTGACTATCAGAATGTTTCTTGGTTCACAAGGAATAGTAGAGAAGTTTAGTGGGCTTCTATTTGATTTTCTTCCCCCTACTCAAGACACTTACGCAATGCTTGAGACTGTTTCAAAGGAAGTAGAAATATTAGTACAATACTCTTCTGTATTTGGGATTATTGGAGGTGTTTCACTCCTTTGGCTCTCATCATTACTCATAAGTTCATTTAGAAGTGCTTTGAACGAGATATATAGTCTAAAAAGCAGACATATTTTTATATTATACAGATTTAAGGATATGCTGCTTACTTTAGTACTAACAGTACTTATACTTATATATTCTTATGCTGTACCTATAGTAACTTTCTTCGTGGATTCGTTGACAGATATTCTACCCGATATAATCAATGGTTTTTTGACTAATGTCTTTTTGATGTTATTTTCTTTGCTTACTTCTTTTTTATTGATTTACTTTATTTTCAGATGGGTTCCCAATGAGCGAATACCGAGAGGCCCAAGAGTATTTGCTACTAGTGTAACAGTAGTAATGATAGAAATATCTCGTCATATATTTGCATGGTACATATCTTCAGTAACTGATTATGGTAAGTTCTATGGAACTTATGCAGTAATTGTTTCTCTGGCAGTTTGGGTGTATTATTCTTCTTTGATTATTTTACTCAGTGCCGAATTAGGTAAATATATTTACGATAATAAATGGGATCGTGAACATCAGACAGAAGAAACATTTGAAGATAGCCTGTTACCTTAGAATTTCAGATATTTCTGCCAGACTAAAAATAGCTCCCACGTTGCATTTATATCACGAAGACAATAATCCGATATAGTAGCTATATCGCCTTTTTTGTATAATTCAGATACCATGGAACCATCTACACCTTCGCTTTTAGGGGATGTAATTCCGAAGGCTCGAGTGTAGAAATCGAAATTGAATCTTTTAGATGCAGAGTAAGGAGATGGATTGTAAAAACTCAGCTCATCTATCAAATCAGTATGACCAGGATAGTTCCATTTCGTACCATTCATCAGATTTCGTGAAGGGCGAATCTTGAGCAGTGCACTTCTTAACATAAGAAAAGGAACATCGAAACTACGTCCATTGAATGAAATTAAAGTAGCATCATTATATTTTGATACAATTTTCCAAAATGCTTCTAATAGACCTCTTTCCGAATAGAGCAAACATTGTTTACCGCTTTCTAAGGTGAGCTCTGCACCTTCTTCTCCATCATAATTTGGTAAAGTTGAAAAAGCCGCTTCGTTCTTTATCTCATATTCTCCATTTACACCTTCCATTAGTTGTAAACCTATACAAACTACTTGTGCGGTAAAAGGGTACAACCCTAACATGAATTTCTTTTGTTCTATTTCCTCCTCGGTAACAGCGCCTCTAATCAAATATTCTTGTTGCGATTCGGAAAATGACTCAAAGTCCATTGATGCAGTTTCTATGTCAAATACTATATATCGTTCCATAAGTTTTTCTTCTGTTTTAATTGATTCTTATTTGTAAATATACAGAATTTTATTCGAATTAAACATGAATTCAAAATAGATAACTTCTATGTTGTGTTATTATAAAGCTATTATTTATTAGTAACAACTAAGAAAGACAAAAGAATGAATATACCGATAAACATTATCCTTTCATTTTTCGGCAATTATATCAATATTTTGTAATTTTATAATTATGCTAATTAACAAAATTGAAAATTAATCATAGGATTGGATATAATGGATTTGAAAATCGCTTCCCTTGCCGAACTAGGTAAAGATAAAATTGAAAAACTTCCCTTCTCTATAAGGATACTATTAGAGAACGTACTTAGAAATAAAGATAATTTTGCGATAACGCAAGAACACGTAGATACTTTGCTTAATTGGGATCCGTCTGGTACTGATAAAGAAGTACCTTTCAAACCAGCTAGAGTCTTAATGCAAGATTTTACTGGAGTTCCTGCTGTAGTAGATATAGCTTCTATCCGATCAGAAGCTATACGCAAAGGCAAAGATGGCTCTAAAATTAATCCATTAATCCCTGTAGATTTAGTAATAGATCACTCTGTACAAGTTGATTATTTCGGTACTGATTATTCATTGAAACGTAATGTTGATTTGGAATATGAGAGAAATATGGAAAGATACCAGTTCTTGAAGTGGGCACAGAAATCTTTGAAGAATTTCACAGTGGTGCCTCCTGGTATGGGTATCTGTCATCAAGTAAACTTAGAGTATTTGGCAACTGGTATTGTAGAGCGTGATGGATGGGCTTTCCCTGATACATTAGTAGGGACAGACTCTCATACTCCTATGGTCAATGGTATTGGTGTAGTTGGATGGGGTGTTGGTGGTATAGAAGCAGAAGCTGCTATATTGGGTCAACCTATGTTTTTTACTTGTCCTCAAGTAATTGGTTTGAAATTATCTGGTAGCTTGCAAGAAGGTATAACAGCTACAGACATGGTATTAGAAATTACTCAATTACTCCGAAAATTTGGTGTAGTAAACAAATTCGTAGAAGTATTTGGAGATGGCTTAAATAACCTAAGCGTTACAGATAGAGCTACAATCTCAAATATGTCACCTGAGTTCGGTTGTACGGTTACTTACTTCCCTATAGATGCTCAAACTATAGACTATATGAAAAGAACTAATCGATCAGACAAGCAAATCAAATTAGTTGAAGACTACACGAAATCAAATATGCTTTGGAGAGAAAATGAGGATAAAATAGTTTATTCGCATGTGTTAGAACTAGATTTGAATAAATTGAAACCAAATGTTGCAGGTCCGAAACGTCCTCAAGATAAAATTTTGGTTGAAGAATTAGGTACCAAATTCCATGATTTATTAGATTCTGGTTATAGCCGTAAGTATATACCTATAAAAGAAAGAAAAGAACAGTCTTGGTTAGCAGAGGGTGGATCAGGTACTGAGTTCACTTATGGTGAAAATCATGATGTCGATGTTAATGTAGCAGTAGAGACAGAAGAAATAAAATCAGTAAGAATAAAACTGAAAAATGAAGAATATGTAATTAGTGATGGTGCAATAGCAATAGCAGCTATTACAAGTTGTACTAACACTTCTAATCCTAATGTAATGATAGGTGCTGGATTAGTTGCTAAGAAGGCTATTGAGCGTGGTTTACAAGTGAAACCTTGGGTGAAAACTAGTTTGGCACCAGGCTCAAAAGTAGTTACTGAGTATCTACAGCGTTCAGGATTATTAGAAGATTTAGAGGCATTAAAGTTCCACCTCGTAGGATACGGTTGTACTTCTTGTATCGGTAATAGTGGACCTTTACCAGCGCATATCGATAGTGCTATAGACAAAGCAAACCTAGTTTTAACTTCGGTAATCTCTGGTAATAGAAACTTCGAAGCTCGAGTGCACCCAAAAGTGAAAATGAACTTCCTTGCTTCACCTATGCTAGTAGTAGCTTATGCGCTAGTTGGTAGAGTAGATGTTAATATATTAGAAGATGTAATAGGGTACGACCCTAATGGCGAAGCTGTTTATCTAAAAGATATTTGGCCGACTCAAAAAGAAATCAATGATGTATTAGCAGCTTCACTTACACGAGCTGATTTTGAGAGCACTTATAGTGTTATTTTCGATGGTGAAGAAGATTGGCAAAAACTGAATGCTCCTACTGGTGAAAATTACGATTGGGGTAACGATTCTACTTATATCAAAGAAGCACCGTTCTTCCAGAATATCTCTGAAACTGTCGCTGAGCCTCAGGATATAGAAAATGCACAGGTATTACTAAAGCTTGGAGATTCAGTTACAACAGATCATATATCTCCAGCTGGCTCGTTTGCTCCTACTTCACCTGCAGGTAAATATCTACTTGAAAATGGTGTAGAAAGACCAATGTTCAATTCTTATGGTTCGCGTCGTGGTAACCATGAAGTAATGATGAGAGGTACATTTGCTAATGTACGTATCAACAATGCACTATCAGAAAAAGAAGGTGGCTACACTACTTATTTACCTACTAACGAGCCTATGTCAGTTTATGATGCTGCTATGAAATATATAGAAAATGACATTCCTCTTGTTATAATTGGCGGTAAAGAATATGGTAGTGGTTCATCACGTGATTGGGCTGCAAAAGGTACTACTCTACTTGGTGTGAAAGCTGTTATAGTAGAGAGTTTCGAGCGTATCCATAGAAGTAATCTGGTTGGAATGGGTGTATTACCTCTTGAGTTTATTGGTACTAACCCAGATATATTGGGATTAGATGGTACAGAGAAATATACAATCAACGGTATTAGTGAAGGGCTAACACCTGCGAAAACACTAAAAGTAGATTATGAGAAAAAGAATGGCGAGAAAGGAAGCTTTGATGTTCTTTGTCGTTTGGATTCGGAAATTGAGATTGAATATTACAAAAATGGTGGTATTCTGCACTATGTATTGCGAGATTTCTTGAAAAAGTAAACTCAACTCACATAGTATAATAACTAAAAGCCATTCCAATTAATTCTGGAATGGCTTTTTTTATTATTTCACCAAACAAAAAAGCTGACTTAATGAAAGTCAGCTTTTTATAACTTATTGCAAATTTAATTATGCTCTTAGCAAGTAACGAATAGGTTTAAGCCATTGTAGAATAACTCTGCTCCTTTTTCGAATCCTGCTTTGTATTCGTCTTGATTAGCAAATTTTTCTTTCAAAGAATTGCCATATTCGATATGCTCTTCTTCTTTCATGTGCTCATCGAAATATTTAGTTTCATTTTCTTCAAAGCCATAGAATTTCAAAAGTCCAGCTTTCTTAGTTTCAGCAACTTCAGGCTGTTGAGTTTCAAACGCTTGTACAGCACCTAATAACTCACTTGGAGTCATTTTGTTCATTGAGTCTATTAGTTCGCTCATACGAGGAAATTCTTCTGTCTCTGGCAATTTGTGTGACCAATCAGCCCATAAAGGAATATGAGACATTTCGTCTTGTACTATTTCTGCTGCTTCAACTGTGTTTTGGTTGAATGCTTTATTTATTTTGTGCCAATATTGAGGCATTAGCTCTATAAACTCTGCATAAGATTTATGATATTTAGCTAATTGCTCTTTAGTAACAGTCCCTTTGCTCCATGATTGGTAAAAAGGGTGATCCAATAGTCTGTACTTTAATTCCATGTTTTTCTCCGGATAGTAAAATTAGTTTTAGTAAATTTAATAAAATTATTTCAATATCAATGAATGATAAATACAATTTTTATTTTCTCATAGCCTACATAATATCTCTATATATATAAATTCATATTCTATTACTCTATAGTTTCTAGTGTGAAGGGATTCTTATATGATGTTGTTTTGTATATAATGTATGTTGATTATCAATCGAATTGCACTGTAGCTTACTTTTCTTTAATAATCCTCAATGAATGTTGAAATTTTATTCAATAAAATACGTATTGACTAAAAAAAAGGAAAACCAAATAATGAAAAAAATAGCTCTGATTCTTGCAACTGCTTTTATGATAATGAGTAATGCACTTAAAGCAGAGGGCGAAGACAATCTAGTTGATGTAAGTATATATTCTAATGTTAAACAAATCCAGATTGGGAGTGATTTTTACGTAGCTATAAAGCTAAGTGTAGCCGATGAGTGGCATATATATTGGAAAAATCCCGGGGATTCTGGTTTGCCTACGGAAGTCAAATGGACTCTACCCAAGGGAGTTGAAAAAGTTGGCTCTCTGATATGGCAAGTGCCTGAGAGAATAGAGTGGTCGGGTATGGTAAACTATGGTTTCGAACATGATGTATATTTGATTCAGAAATTCAAAACTATAAGATCAATTGAGCTAAAAGCAATAGATATAACGGCAGAGGTAAACTGGTTAGTTTGTAAAGAGAAGTGCATACCTCAAAGCGATAAAGTCAGTATAAAAATCGCTGTTGATGAGATGTTTGAAAAAAGTAATGAAAATAAATTGATTCAAAATCTTCTAGCTTCTGCTCCTAGCAATTTCAAGTCTGTAAAGTCAACTTTCAAATTTGGAAAAGAAAAGCTAGAGGTAAATTTATTGGATATGCCCAATGATGTAGCTGAGATCACAGATATATATATCATAACTGATGCTATTACTGATAATACAGTAACTACTAAAATAGAAAACAAAAAGGGGGTAGCTATAGCTACTCTCAAATTGAGCGAATATCTAGATGAAATACCAGTTGAAATAGAGATGTTGGTACTTTATAAAGATAAGAATGGCTCTTTAAAATCTTACGAAACAATAATTAATAAAAAATAAAGGAATTAGGTATGAGAAAATTGTCAATACTATTAGCATTGATGTTGTTTGCAACTACGGCTATGTTTGCTAACGAAATGGCGAAAGTAGGAAGTAAAGCTCCTGAGTTTACACTGAAAGATGATAAAGGAGTAGAACATAAATTGTCTGACTTCGCTGGGAAGTATGTCGTTTTGGAATGGGTGAATTATGACTGCCCTTTTGTGAAAAAACACTACGAATCAGAAAACATGCAAAATCTACAACGCGAATTCACTAAGAAAGGTGTTATTTGGTTATCAGTTTGTTCTTCGGCTAAAGGAAAGCAAGGTAACTTTACAAGAGCTGAGTTAGAAAAGAAAAAGAAAGATTATAACACTGCTGAGACTGCTTATCTGATAGACGAAAGTGGGGAAGTAGGGAAGCTATACAACGCGAAAGTTACTCCCGATATGGTGGTAATAAACCCTAAACAAGAGATTATATATCTAGGCGCTATAGACAATATACCAAGTACAGATAAATCTGATATAGAGAAAGCTGACAACTACGTTATGCAAGCTCTTAACGCTGCTATGAATGGGAAAAACGTAGAGGTAAAATCTTTCAAACCTTATGGGTGCAGTATCAAATACGCTGACAGATAATCTTAGATAATAAGAGATAAAAAAAGTCCTAACTTTTATTAGCTAGGACTTTTTTTTTGATTTGCTTTCTTTAATTATTTCTTTTTATAGTTTGTATATATTATCACTACTTTGCCTGTAGTTGTTTCCTTCTTTGTAGCATCTTTCTTACCTACTGCGTCTATATCACCACTAAGATGTGCGGGTATTTGGAAGTTCTTCATATCAAACTCGAGTAATACTTTGCTAGGTAGATCATACAAGTTATTGCCATATTCGAATTCACTGATAAATGAGCCATTAGACTCTGTGAAAGCTTTCATTTTTACCAATCTATTTGTCTTCTCATCTATTAGCATATTTGCTAATATTACCCCATCTTTATTTTTGCCAGGTATTATTTTGATTTTGATCAAAGTGTTGCCTTTGCTGTCTTTTTCTGTCCCTTCGTATATAGCTGCCGATCTATTCTTTATTATGCCTAGATACTCCATTTGAGCACCATTCTTAGGCATTAACATAAAGTCGTCGGAACTAATATCTATATCATCAGGACCATTGTAAACTAGCTTAGCTTTTCTTTCTTTTATCTTCAAAAATTCAACATCTATATTGATTTTGAGATCAACTGTATATGGTTTTACTTTTTCTAGTTTTGTCACTAGTTTATCGAGTATAGGGTCGGCATCTTTTGAGCTTGCTATATAAGTGAAAGCTACGAATAGTAATATGATTCTAAGTGTTCTCATTAGCTAAGTATATCTTTGTTTTTGAAATAATAGAAAGTAAAAGTGATGAATGCTATTGTATATGCTAGATTAACATATATAGCGTGAGTCAATTTAGCTGTGTTTAGTTCCATAGTGAAAAATAAATCCCATGATGGAAGATAAGTAGTAAATAAATAAGGTATAGCTGGTCCAATTAGCGCATAGCCCAATGTACTAACTATAGTCAACCCTACTATGATTGCAAAAGTACCTACAATGGGACCTATAGAATTTTCGGATAGGGATGATAAAAGAAACGACAACGATGTGACCGTAGTCATGGACAAAATACCATATAGTGTAGCATAGCCAAATCGCCATAGTGTGTCATCAGCCGCTAATATGCTTATAGTGCTCTTTATCACTATTAAGTCTCCTACTCCGAATATCAGGTAACCTAGAGCCAAGCTAAACGCTATCATAAATAGTAACAGCAAAACTGTGTATATCCAAGCTGATATTAACTTCGCCGCTAATAGCTTACTTCTACTAATCGGTCGAGTGAGCAACAATCTAAAAGTACCATTATTAGCTTCTCCTGATATCATATCACCGGCAGTTATAGATATTAGTATAGGCAAATGTATCCACAAACTATTGAGTATGACAAATGACATAGTATAGGCATTGATTAGATTTCCACTCAGCAAAAATTTATCTTTCAGACTGTCTATCAGAAATCCCAATAGTTGCTCACCCTCGAACAAAAATCCGAGATTTACCACAACTACTATAAAAGCGATAGCCCCGAAACCGATATATGTACGCGGTTTACGGAATATCTTATATAATTCTATTTGTATTAGTTTTATCATTTTGTCATACTGATAAAGTATTCTTCCAAAGACCTAATCGGCTCTATAGAATATACTTTCACTCCTTCGTTAGAAAGAAAATTATTCATTTCAGGGATATTCTCGTGTTCTATGAGCAAAGATAACTTCTCTTTTTCTATACCGTTTATGTTATCTTTGTACTTCGAATTTGCTAGTAATTCGAGTGTTCTATTATTATCATCGGTTACATAGCTCACTTTCATCCTACTTTCCGTTAGTAGTTCGGATACATTACCCTCAACCATTGATTGGCCTTTGTTAATTATGACCATTCTGTCACATATCTGCTCTACTTCATTCAATATATGGCTCGATATGATTACAGTAATACCGCGCTCTTTATTAATACGTACTATAAGCTCGCGCATATCTACTTGACCTTGGGGGTCGAGCCCATTGGCTGGCTCGTCTAGTATTATTAGCTTAGGGTCGTGGAGTAGTGTTTGGGCTATACCTAGTCTTTGCTTCATCCCTTGCGAGTATGTTTTTACCTTGCTCCCCCTTCTAGTTGTTAGACCAACTAGTTCTAAAACTTCGTCAATTTTGCTAGAGAGATTGGCTACTCCCGAGATTTTACCTAGTATTTCTAAGTTTTTCTGAGCTGTTAAATACGGATAGAAATCGGGTTTTTCAATTAGTGCTCCTACCTGAGAGAGAGTTTCCTCTCTTTCGTTGACTATGTTTTTACCTAATAAAGTGATATTACCAGTAGTAGGTTTGATTAGCGAGAGGGTCATTCGGATAGATGTACTTTTACCAGCTCCGTTGGGGCCAAGAAAACCGAATATATCGCCTTCGTACACTTTGAACGACAAATCATCAACTGCTAGAAAGTCCTTATACTGCTTAGATACGTGGTCAAATTCTAAAAATATTTCGTTTTTCAAATTTTATAGTAATATTAATTGGTTTTAGCTAACAACGAATGATGAACGATTTTCGTGGAAGAAACGACTATACCTTTTTTGAGATTTTTATCATTCGCCTTTGCTAATAACCCCTCGCTGCGGTATAGGAATGTTTGTGGAATTACTAACATCAGTATTATCAACCGAAAACAAACCAAATAAAAAAGCAGATAGAAGGACTTGATTTTGATAGACAAAAGATGATCAGTAATTATATAGTCGATTATTAAAATGTAAATTTGAGTATTGTAATAGAAATTGATGGTAGTAATCAAGATGATAAACAAGAATAAGATGAGCATAGATATGCATTTTAAAAGGGGGGGTAGTTGTTATTCGCTATTAGGAATAATTGAGTTCTTCTATAATTTATACTGCCCTATCCGAAGGTTTTGCAAACTAAAGGTATATGTGGAAGTAAAGAAAATATAGGTGGGAGTAAAAAATAATTTGGAAGTTTTTTTTTAAATTATTACTTTGCGTTTGAACTTTTCATGTAAGTTCAATCCAAATATATAATAATGATTAGAGGCCCCTTTTCGCCAAGAAAGGGGCTTTTTTTATGTCATCAAATACCAACCCAAATTCATCACAAGCACGGTTGCACAGTTTAAAATACTGAATTTGACCTTCTATTCACTAGTCAGATTCGTTGGATTGTATCTTTTCTTTTTTCGATAGCAATATGTGAACACCTATCAGTATTAATAACAGAATAGCAGGTGCTAATTGGATTAAAAATGAGTCTTGCTTTATAGTCTCATCAGAGAGGTGAACAACTAAGAAGAATAAGTTGAGCTTTATAATTAAAATAATTCCAATCATTGCGACCTCATAGAAATTCTGTTAAAAAAGTTCCTAAATTATAGAGGATTCATATAGGTATTTATTTGAATTATATAAATTAATAAAATCTCCCTTTCGAATACGCAAATAATCTGCTCAAAAGGGAGATAAAATCTAATTAAGATTAATGCGAATGCCCTACGGAGCCTTTGTCCATTTCAGCTTGTAGGAAATATGCTTGCGTTTGGGCTATTTTCATTACTTTATCATTGCTCAAAATACTCTTTACCTCTACCCATCCATCTTTGATAAGTCCAGTTATAACTTTTACTCTTCTTAGTTGTATATGGTCATCATCTTTTCCTTCATATACGAACGCATAAAAGTCTTTGCCGTCTCGGACTAGAGCAGATTCAGGTAAAGTGTTCACTTTAGACGAATCTATTAGTATAGTACCCTTTATATATATTCCTGGGATTAGTCCTTCTTTGTTGTCCTTTATTTCTGCGTGTATATGTACCGCCTTTGGGTTCTCTTCGAATACTTTACCAACTGAATAAATCTCTGCATTCAGCTCCCTATCGGGTATATATTCGGTGCTGAATCTAACTTTTTGCCCTTTCTTTACTTTCATAGCATCTTTCTCGAATATCATTAGGTCTGCGTGAATATGGTCATTGTTTACTATGCTGAGTATCTCATCATTGGGGTTTATATATTGCCCATTTCTTACCGCAACTTTGGTTACGAAACCTGGTATCGGACTTTTGATAGCAATGTTTTCAGTAATTTCACCTTTTAGCACATTGTCCGTGCTTATACCAAGCATCTGGAGCTTTTTCTTCTCCCCTTTGTAACGTGCACTTTTTGATAGATATTCCGACTTTACCTTCTGAAAAGATTTACCTGAGTTTGCATCCAAATCGAATAACTTTTTCTGTCTTTCGTATTCAGTTTCCAAATATTCTAATTCACTAGCCAACTCGATGAAGTTAGTTTGAAGTTCCACTAGATTCGGATGATGCATAATAACTAAAGTCTGACCTTTAGCTACTTTATCTCCTTCTATTACCTTTATATCCCTTATATTAGCCCCTACCATTGCGGTTACAGTAGCTTCATTGTTCGGGGGTAATCTAAGGTGTCCAGTAGCATATACTGCTTCGCTGAGGTTTCTTCTAATTAGTGAATCGAACTTTATATTCATAGATTCAAATACTTTTTTATCTATTTCTAGTACATCATCATCGTGAGGATGAGCTGCGTCTGCTACTTCGTCGTGTGCATGGTCAGCGTGAGGATCTTTGCTTTGCTCGTTAGTACAAGAAGCAAACGCTATAGCCAATAATATTAAAATTAATTTTTTCATTTCTATTTCTCTTACTTGTTAGTATAATATATTAGATTGAGGTACGAATTATAAAAATTCTTCATTGCGTCAATATAGTTTGCTTCTATTTCTATAACTTCTCTTATGCTTTGTACGAAGTCAGTATAGTCTATTTCACCGTTTTGATATCTTTGGAATGATTTCTCTTTTATGTCCATCACCAGCGGCATCGCTTCGTTTTCATAATATTCGAATGAGGTTTCCCATTTTTTCATCTCTAGCAATTGAGATTTATAGTTCGCACTGAACTCCATTTCCTTCATTATTAATGTCTGCTCTGCTATTACGAAGTCTTGCTCTGCTGCCCCAATATCACCCGATACAGAGTTGAAGATAAGAGGGAAAGATATGCCTACTTGATATGAATAAAAACCAGATTGCCCTTGTATGTCTTGTATAGCATAGTTCCCTGATATTTTGGGATAAAGATCACTATAGCTCATATCTAATTGCGATTGGCTAACTTCTATATTCTGCTTGTAGTACTCTAGGAAAGGATGAGACTTGTTTAACTCCAATTCCGATGTGACTATATTTTCTAGGTTAGTTGTAGCATCTGCTATATACATATTATCGTCTGGTAGCCATTTATTAAGCTGAATTATTGCTTGTTCAACTTCTGTTTTTGATCTTTGAAGTTGATTTGCTATTTCATTGGATTTTGATTTTGTAATAGAATACTCTAATCCAGAAATATCCTGTAATTCATATTTCGCTTTATTAATCTTTCTGATATCTACGAATAAAGAATCAAACTTTCGGTAAAATTCGTAATGCCTGATTGCGGCAGCAACTTTCATCCAATCGCTAGAAACTAGCTGCGATAGTTGCAATTCTGTCAGACTAAAATCTATTTCTGCAAGCTTTATTTGTGCTTCGTAATAATCACTTTTCGCAAATGCTCCGAATATGTCAATATTATTTTGGCCGAAACCAATAATGCTCTGAACTCCAGAGCTGCCATTACCAGCTTCTTCGACGCTTGTAAATATTTGAGTTTGTCCGAAATCAAGGCTCTTTTTACTTTGCTTATTAGCCTTGGTTATCGAATGTTCTTTTATCTTGAGTTGAGGGTAGTGGTCTTTTGCAAGTTGAACGGCCTCTTCCATCGAGATCGCCTTAGCGTCATACTTTTGAGCAAAAGTACTATTGACACTGAATACGAATAGTACTAATACAGCTATAGCTGCATTTGTTATTTTAAGATTTGGTCTCAATTTACGTGTCTCCACCCATCTATACATAATTGGTAACAAGAATAAAGTTAGCAAAGTAGAAGTGAAAAGCCCTCCTATTACAACAGTAGCAAGTGGGCGTTGTACTTCTGCTCCTGATGACATACTCACTGCCATTGGGAAAAATCCCAAAATGTCTGTTAGTGCTGTAAGTAGTATTGGTCTCACTCTTCGCTTAGTTCCTTTTAATATTCTTTTATTTATATCATCACTGTATTCTTCTTTGAGCTCTTCGAATCCATTGAGCAGTACTAATCCGTTGAGGACTGCCACACCGAATAGGACTATGAACCCAACACCAGCAGAGATACTGAATGGTAAACCACGCATCCATAAAGAAAGAACTCCACCTATTGCAGCAAATGGGATAGCAAAAAATATCAGAGAAGTGTATTTGAATGATTTTAGTGCGAAATAAATAAGTATAAAGATTAGTAATAGCACTACTGGTATTACTACTTTTAATCTTGTCATCGCTCTATCTAAATTCTCAAATGCACCACCATAAGCTATATTATAACCAACGGGAAGCTCTAGCTCAGTATCTAGTTTTGCTCGGATTTCCTTAACTAGTGATTCTATATCTCTGTCTCGGACATTGATACCGACATATACTCTGCGATTAGTATTATCACGACTTATCTGCATTGGCCCGTCGTTGTACTCTATTTCAGCTACTTCAGAGAGCGGCACTTGCGTACCGTCGGGAGTATTGATATATAAGTATCTAATATCATCTATATTAGTTCTTACACTTTCGTCTAATCTGACTACCATATCATATCGCTTTTCGCCTTCGAATATAACCCCTGCTTCACCACCAGCAAAAGCCGTTTTAAGAGTGTTATTCAAATCTGAAATATCTAAATCATATCGAGCCATTTTTTGTCTATTGTACTTCACGGAAATTTGAGATAGTCCAGTAGTGGCTTCTACAGACATATCGCCTATACCGTCAATTCCTTGTATGAGGTCACTAACTTCCTGTGCTTTTTTAGCAAGTATATCGAGGTCTTCACCAAAGATTTTGATGGCTATGTCTTGTCTAACACCAGTTAACAAGTCATTGAATCGCATTTCAATCGGTTGGGTGAATTCATAGTTTATACCAGGTATTGATTGCAATTCTGCTTTCATTTTCTCAATAAGTTCATCTTTCGTATTAGCGCTAGTCCACTCATCTCTTGGCTTGAGCTTCACTATACAGTCGCCTATCTCCATTGGCATAGGGTCTGTGGGTACTTCTGCTACCCCAAACCTAGTCATTGCATCATTCACTTCAGGGAATTTTTTTAATAGCAAACTCTCTACTCTTGTTGATGCCTTTATGGCTTCTTCTAAAGATGAACCCGGTTTTAATATTACGTGGAATGCTAAATCGCCTTCATCTAATTGCGGTATAAACTCTCCACCTAATTGACTAAATATATATACTGAAAAACCAAGTACAACTACTACTATTGCTACAAATATTTTTGCCTGTTTGAGTACAAAACCAAGTACAAAGCCATACCAATTTTCTAGTTTTTTAACTAGCTTATCTCCGAAACTAATCTTATCATTGGACTTTAAGAAAGTTGCTGACATCATTGGTACATAAGTCAAACACAGTATCATAGCTCCAAGCATAGCAAAACCAAAAGTCAAAGCCATTGGTTTGAACATCTTGCCTTCTACACCTTCCAAAGAGAGTATAGGAATGAATACTATTAGTATAATCAGTTGCCCGAAAAATGCTGAGTTCATCATATTCTTAGATGAATCTTTCGCTATGGCTTTCATATCATCAGGTGTGATTTGCTCCTTTGTTTTCTTGATTTTCTGGGTAATACCGAAGACTGTACTTTCAACTATTATCACCGCTCCATCGACTATAATACCAAAGTCAATAGCTCCCAAACTCATTAGGTTAGCCCATACATCGAGCCAATTCATAAGTATGAATGCGAAGAGCAAAGAAAGTGGAATAGTAGATGCTACTATCAATCCGCCACGCCAATTACCTAAAAATAGCACTAAGACAAAGATTACAATTAATCCACCTTCTATTAGATTAGTGAATACTGTCGAAGTTGTATCTTCTATTAACACACTTCTATCAAGAAATGGTACTATCTTTATACCTTTAGGTAAAGAATTTTGTATTTGCTCGACTCTGTCTTTTACATTTTCAATTACGTCATTGGAGTTATCTCCTTTTAACATAAGAGCCATACCACCTACGGCTTCGCCTTGTCCATTCTTAGTGAACGCACCGTATCTTACTGCTTTCCCCATCTGTACATCAGCTACATCGCTAATGTAAATCGGGATGTCGTTCATATTCTTGATTCTTATCGATCGGATATCATCTAGACTACGGATTAGGCCTTCACCTCGGATGAAGTTTGCTTGGTGGTTTTTGACTATATAAGCTCCACCAGTATTTTCATTATTCTTTTCTAAAGCTGAAAATACTTCACCAATAGTTAACCCCATAGATTTCAACTTTTCCGGATGTATTGCTATTTCATATTGCTTTATATTACCACCAAAACCGTTTACTTCGACCACACCAGGTACCATCGCCATTTGGCGACGGACAATCCAATCTTGGAATGAACGCAGATCTGTTAGTGAATATTTATCTCTATACTCAGGAGCTACCTCTAGTGTATATTGGTATATTTCACCCAATCCAGTAGAAATAGGTCCCATTGTAGGAGAACCAAAGTCTTTAGGTATTTCAGCTCTTACTGATTCTAGCTTTTCTTGTACTAATTGACGAGGTAGATATGTCCCCATATCATCTTCGAATACGACTGTAACTACTGAAAGACCAAATCTAGATATAGATCTAATCTCTGTTACACCGGGTAGATTAGAGAGCTCCAATTCGACTGGATATGTGACGAATTGCTCTATATCTACCGTCCCCAAATTGGGGGCTTGTGTTATTATTTGAACTTGGTTGTTCGTGATATCGGGAACTGCATCTATTGGAACTTTATTCATGCTCCAAATACCAGCCACTATAAGGACTATTGTCAGAGCTCCGATAGCAACGCGATTCTCGATTGAGAAATCAATAATTTTGTTAATCATATAACTAACCTATTGCTATAAATATATATTTTAAATTATAATATCAGCTAATGCTTCGCAGTGATGCGATGTGAGGAAGTTATATTAAGATTTCGGAGGTGTTACTTTGGGTTGTATGTATTGATCAATAGTAGAGAATGTATGCTCTTGACATTCGATGATAGTATATTCTAATATGAAGTCTATCTGGGTGTGGTCTTCTACTAACTGTGTGCTGCAACAACTACACATACAAAATGGAGTGCAAGTTTCTTCATGAGGTACCACATCAGTATGAACGTCACTACAATCAACCACACTATATTCGGTATGATTTTCGAACTCATCGTCATGATTGTCTGTGCAAGGGAATGCAACAAACGAGGTAATCAAAATGAGCAATATGATAGAAACTATTTTCAAAAGTAATATCTGTTGTTTAATTAAAAGACTCAATTGTCTTCTATTTATTTTTACAATTTAGTAAAAAAATCTTAATTAACGAAGATATGATTTTTTTATATATTTGACTATTCTATTAATTAACATTTAGTTAAGATAAAATGCAACCTATAGTTGACCATCTACAAATAACAGTTAAAGACTTTAAAAAAGCTGAAGCTTTCTATGACAAACTTATGCCAATTCTTGGTTTTGACCTCACTAATAAATCAAAAGGTAGGGTAGATAAACACGAGTTCGATGTAATAGAATATGTACACTCTAATATAACCATTGGTATCAACTCGCCAAGAAGCGTATATGACCAAGATACAGTCAATAGAAGGAAACCAGGCGCTATTCATCATTTAGCTTTTAGAGCTACCTCAAAAGATGAAATAGATAGTCTATATCCTTTAATCAAAGACATAGGTGCTGATATAGTTGACACTCCTCAATACTATCCTCAACATGGTGAGAAATATTATGCACTTTTCTTTAAAGACCTAGATGGAATAAAACTTGAAATAATGTTCGAAGAGAAATAAATCTATTAATTATTTCTGTTCGGAGTAATATGTTTATGTTAAACCTATTCAAATAAATATTGTCTAATCACTATGAAAACATTTTTACTTTTTTTACTAGCTTATACTACTGCAGCGGCAGGTGATTATTACTTTCCTCCTAATGATTCGGAAGAATGGGAAGCTATTTCTATTTCTGAATTAGGGTGGAGTAATGTAAAAATTAATGAATTAATTGATTTTCTAGATACTACTGGGACAAAAGGTTTTATTATCCTTATAGATGGTAAAATAGCGACTGAGGAGTATTTTGGTGATTTCGACAAAGATAAGTTTTGGTATTGGGCTTCGGCGGGTAAAACGCTTACAAGTGCTATGATTGGAATTGCTCAACAAGAAAAAATGCTAGATATTAACTCCCCGACTTCAGATTACCTTGGTAAAGGTTGGACGAAAATGGAATCGGAAAAAGAACAAAATATTAAGTTAATACATAACCTGTCGATGTCAACTGGATTGGATTATAAAGTTGATGATTTGGACTGTTTGTTGCCCGAATGCTTAGAATATTTAAATGAGCCAGGTACACATTGGTATTATCATAATGCTCCATACCGTTTATTATTAGATGTACTAGATTCTGTATATGATAAGAGAATTAATCAAGTTACCAATCAGTTAATTGGAAATAAAATAGGAATGGGTGGGGTTTGGATAGACTATGTACGATGGGGTAAAGCAAGGGATTTGGCTAGATTCGGTTTATTCATAGCGGCAGGTGGTAAGTGGGGAGATGATTTTCAGTTGGATTCCAAATACTATAATGAAATGATAAATACCTCTCAAGAAATGAACCTTTCTTATGGATATCTTTGGTGGCTAAACGGTAAAGATAAATATAAGCTACCAGGTTTAGATATTGTTTTTAACGGGCCTCTTGTCCGAACGGCGCCGATGGATATGTTTGCTGCGCTAGGTAAAAATGATCAAAAAATATATGTTGTACCATCTATGAATATGGTAGTAGTCCGCATAGGTGATGATGCCGGTGATAACAATTTTGCTGCATCTTCTTATGATTCAAAACTATGGGAAAAGATATCATCTCTATTTACCACTTCTAGTATAGAGTACAAACCCGATATACCTCTTATCTCTCCTAATCCTGCTTATGAACAGATAGTTATCAATACTAATAAATCATTTGATTCCGTCAAAATTTATGATTTACAAGGGAATATGGTCAAAGAGTCGGCGTTTACTCATGTATTAAATATCTCAGATTTACTTAGCGGTAAGTATAATTTGATACTCGAAAACGGATCCGAGAAAATAGAAGAAGAATCATTCGTAATTATAAAATGATTGCTTTACTAACTACATAAATGTTATAATTTCGACCTTTCCTTAATTAGTTTAATATATACTTATGGCTATAGGGCTTTACTTATTATATACCTATTTTAAGATAATTGTGCTTATATATAGTCTGCGCAATAGTTTCATTTCTCTCCTGTGTATTATTACGAAAAAAGAACTCAATCCAATACTGTAAATATTTACTATATTATTCTTAACTTTGATATTTGCTAGTTTGCAAAAATTTAGATTTTACTCACTCGTCATTAGCGATGAAAGTTATATTTTTTATGGAGATAAAAAAATGGAAAAGAAAAAACCACTACGCGGTAGTAGTGATAAACTGAAAGATTTATATAATACGTATGTTAAAAACGACGAAAGAGAGATAGATATCAAAAGTGAAGAAGACGAATTGACAGAAGAACAAATCAATGAGCTAGAAGCTGAAGTTTCTGTTAATGATGAATTAGAGGAAAGTGAATTAGAATTTAGAGTAGATGACCTCGAAAATCAAGTAGAGTCACTCAAAGATCAGTTATTGCGTAAAACTGCCGAAATGGAAAACTTAAGACGCAGAACTCAAAAAGAAAAAGAAGAATTAGTAAAGTATGCGAATGAAAGACTAATAATGAATTTACTTGATATACCAGACGACTTGTCTAATGCGCTCCAAGCAGCAAAGCAAGATAATAGCAGTAAAGAATCTGTTATACAAGGTATTGAGATGATTCATAATAAAGCCTTCAGATTGTTCGAAAATGCAGGGTTGCAACCTATGACTATAGAGTCTGGTGCCGAATTTGACGTCGAATTTCACGAAGCGCTTATGCAGCAGCCGTCAGAGGAAGTTCCTGAGGGGCATATAATAGCTGTGATTCAACCTGGATATTTGCTTAATGATAAAGTAATTCGCCACGCGAAAGTTGTAACATCATCTGGTTCTGCAGAATAATAAATAAGTGAGAAAATGAGCGAAAAAAGAGATTATTACGAAGTACTAGAAGTATCAAAGAACGCTGACAAAACTGAAATAAAGTCAGCTTATAGAAGATTGGCTATACAGTATCATCCGGATAAAAATCCTGACAACCCTGAAGCTGAAGAAAAATTTAAAGAAGCTTCGGAGGCTTACGATGTACTCTCAAACGAAGAAAAACGTGCTAGATATGATCGATATGGTCATCAAGGCATGCGTGGAGCTGGAGGAGGACAACCTGGATTTTCCAATGTAGAGGATATATTCTCAAACTTTGGTGATATATTTGGTGGCTCTATCTTCGAAGAAATATTTGGTGGCAATGGTGGGCAAAGAGGCCAAGGCCGTAGACGTGACGAGAGAGGTGCAGACCTTAAGATAAAAATGCCTTTGACTTTAGAAGAAATAGCAACTGGGGTAGAAAAGACAATAAAAGTTAAGAAATATAATTCTTGTAGTGATTGTTCTGGTAGCGGAGCTAAAGGTGGAAGTAGTGGATTCAAGACTTGTCAGACTTGTCAAGGTCAGGGTCAAGTAAAGCAAGTAAGTCGATCTATGTTTGGTCAATTTGTCAATATACAATCGTGTCCAAATTGTCATGGTAGCGGACAGATGATTACAGATACGTGTAATACTTGCGAAGGTGAGGGTAGAGTGCGTGATGAAGAAAAAATATCCGTTGAGATACCCGCTGGTGTAGAGGAAGGTAATTATTTGACAATAGCTAGAAAAGGACACGCAGGCCGTAGAGGTGGATCACATGGCGATTTGATAGTTATCATAGAAGAAAAAGAGCATAAATACTTAACTAGAGACGGTGAAAACGTTATCTATAAGTTACAAATTAGTTTTCCAGATGCTGCATTAGGTGTTAAAGTTGAAGTGCCGACATTATACGGAGCCGAAAAAGTTGACATAAAATCTGGTATCCAACCTGGTGAGACCGTAATAATGAAAAATAAAGGACTACCAAGACTAAATTCGTATAGGAAAGGTGATCAGATTATAATAGCTGATATATATGTACCTAAAAAAGTTTCTGGTGATGAAAAATCTCTCTTGAAAAAGTTGAAAGAAAGTGATAATTTTAAACCTAATAATGATGGCAAAGGTTTTTTTGAAAAAGTAAAAGGTGCATTTTTCTAAATCATGAACTTAGCTAAGTATATAGCAAAAATACAGACTGTCTTCGGAGCATCCAAATTCGAAGTGATGTTTGTTTCACTTATACTAGCTGGTCTGACTATCGGGCAATTTGTGAATTTGGAAAAAAGAGAGGACCTTAGCGTATTGACAAAGGAACTGGAGTCCTATAATTCGGCTATGCAGACTTCCTTTATCGGTATTGATAATGAAGGAAATGTGAACGAAGATTTGGCGCTTGGTGATACTGTTATCAAAAAGAAAAATAAGTTCCCAGAGAAGAAGGAAGAAGAAAAAATAGTTGGTAAAATTAATATCAACACAGCATCGAAAGTGCAATTGATGAAACTAAAAGGAATAGGGGAGAAAACGGCTCAAAAGATAATTGATTATAGAGCCAAAACACCTTTCATCACCATAGAAGATATACAAAATGTCAAGGGCATCGGGCCAAAAAAATTTGAAAGTATGAGAGAACATATAACTGTTTAAATAAGGAATAATTATGAAAAAGACTGGTTTTTATAATCAACACAAAGAATTAAATGCTAAGATGGTCAGCTTTGCTGGATTCGAAATGCCGATACAATATCCGAAAGGTATTATACACGAGCATAAGTTGGTGAGAAATTCTGTAGGTGTGTTTGATGTCACTCACATGGGTGAGTTCTTTGTACAAGGACCAGAAGCTCTAGCATTAGTTCAAAAACTGATCACGAATGATGCTTCCAAATTAGAAATCGGTCAAGTATTATACACGGCTATGTGCTACGAAGATGGCGGAATAGTAGATGATTTATTGACATACAAGATTGCTGAAGACCACTACTTACTAGTTGTAAATGGCTCGAATGTAGATAAAGATTATGCTTGGGTAGAGAAAAACGCTGCTGAATTCGATTGTGAAATCAGAAATGAGTCAGATGAGTATTTGCTACTAGCTGTTCAAGGACCAAAATCAAAAGACACAATCAAGAAATTGACTGATTGCAATCTTGATGATATGGAATTCTACCGCTTTGCTTATGATCAAACATTGGCGGGTGTACCTGCTATAGTGTCTAGAACGGGTTACACTGGTGAGCTAGGCTATGAGCTATATTTCAAAGGTGGCGAGGCAGAAGCTAAAAAAGTATGGGATGCTATTATGGAAGCTGGAGCTGAGTTCGGAATAGAAGCAGTAGGCCTTGGCTGCCGTGATACTCTTAGATTAGAGAAAGGATATGCACTATATGGCAATGATATAACACAAGACACTAATCCTATAGAAGCAGGTCTTGGTTGGATAACTAAACTTGCTAAAGATGATTTCAATGGTAAATCTGTATTGGAAAAAGTAAAAGCTGATAATCCTGATCGCCGTTTAGTTGGATTCGAAGTAACTGCTGATAGATTTATTGCTCGTCAAGGGTATAAGATATTCAAAGGTGAAGAAGAAATCGGTTACGTAACAAGCGGTAACCTATCTCCATCATTAGATAAACCAATCGGTATGGGATATGTAAAATGGGACTACAAAGACCCAGAAACAGAAATCGAAATAGAAGCTAGAGGCAAACGCTTCCCTGCAACAGTTAAGAAAATGCCTTTGATATAAGTATAGCTTACAAAAAAGATAAGATTAATGAATCCGAATTTCAATTAGAAGTTCGGATTTTTTTTGTGATTTATAACTTCAGTTTCCGCCATTCTAACAACCTTTAGCATATTTTTAGCCAATTTGGAACAAGACTAAATCTTGATAATAAATTAATAATTGTTTAAATAGCTTTATAATCAGCATTATTGCATAAGTTACAAGGGTATCACCTAATTAGTTGGTTTTATGGCACGGTTATTTACTACTAATTTTGTTGGAAAACTTTGTAATGAACTAATGTATAGATATATTAATTCCGATAAACTAACTACAATCAAAAAATAATTGGGATTCTAATGGCTGACGATTTAGAAACACAAGACGTAAAAGACGAAAAAGAGAAGAAAGAGAAAAAGGGTTCTCCCCTTAAGATGATTTTGCTTATAGTTGGGATTCTCGTTGTAAACGCTATAATAGTAATAGGTGTGGTTAAATTCTTCTTCGCAGATGCTGGACACGATGAACACCCTAAAGAAGCTAAAACAGAAGAACTAGCACATAATGAGAAAGACGAATTTGCAGAGTTCAAAAATCCGGAAGAAACTTTTTTCGAAACAGAAAACCAAAGAAAGATATTGAGTACAGGTCGTATAACTACTAATCCTGCTAACTCAATTAAGAAATTTATAATTGTAAATTTGGGGTTAGAGTATAGAATAAAACCAGATTTGCCAGAAGAAGAATTTGATATGGAAAAACCACTAATGCAGAAGTTGATGATACGTCTCAAAGCTAAAATCACAGATCGCATTGGTAGTATGAGGGTAGAGGAGTTGGTAAGACAAAGATCTGAACTTACAACCCTATTCAAAGAGGATTTGCAAGAGATTTTCAATGAAAATCAGATGTTCCTACGCGAAGTATATCTGAACGAATTTTTGATACAATAATAAAAGACTAATGTCACAATCACTAACACAAAAAGAGATAGATAGGCTACTGAATGATATGTCATCTGGAGCTCTGAGCATAGACCAAATATTGGAAGGCGCTAAGAGAAAATCTGAGGTGATGAACTATGATTTCAGAAGACCTAATAGAATATCGAAGAATCAAATACGGTTCTTACAGAATATTCATGAGACTTTCTCCGAAGTGTTTGGCTATTATCTAGTTTCAAAATTACAGACCATTGTGTCAGTTGATTTGACAGCTGTTGATCAACTATTCTATTCCGAATTTATACTTTCAGTCAACACTCCTGGTTGTTTATATATCTTCGATATTGATGGAACCGAAGGATCAGGAATACTTGAGATTAGTCCAAATTTGGCGCTTAATTTAGTTGAGCGTATGTTGGGTGGAAATGCTGAAACTCAGCAAAAACCAAGGTCTATCACTCCTATAGAGCAAGCAGTATTACGCAATCTTATCGAGCATCTTTTCTCTGATATGAGCGATGCTTGGGATGTAATAGGTGGTATGAAATTTAAGCTGAACCGTATGGAGTCTGAAGCAGATTTCGTACAAATAGCTCCAGCATCGGAAATAGTAATAGTGCTATCTTTCGATGTTCATATCGGGCAAAACTCATATTCTATGACGCTTTGTTACCCAACTTTTTCGTTGGAGGATAAGTTAAATAAACTTAATGTACAAACGATGGCTACTAGCTCTATCGGTGCTAACAAAGCGAAAGGAGCAAATGCCGCAGATAATATCAAGAAACAGATGGAGAAGACATTTCTACCAATATCTGTTGAACTTGGACAATCTTCTATTACAGTAGCTGACTTATTGAAGTTAGAAGTTGGTGATATGATTATGAGTACCAGAAGAATAAATGAAGACGTTGAAATATCGATATCTGGACAGAAGAAGCTGACTGGAAAAATCGGTAATGTAGAAGGAAAAAAAGCCGTTAAAGTAACGGGAAAAATAAGAAATGAAGACATTATAGATCCAAATGTTTATTATTACGAGGAGAGTTAGACATGGCTATGTCACAAGATGAAATAGATGAGCTAATGAAAAGTGGTGAAGTCAAGGAAGAGAAATCGCCTGAAGATGAACTGCTAGAAGATTCGGCTCCAAAAGAAGAAGAAAGGGCTACTGAAAAGAGTCAAGATTATGCGACGCTCGATCCTAAGCTAGAGTTGCTTTATGATTTATCTTTACCTGTATCTATAGAGCTAGGTAGGACTAATATGTTGATCAGAGATATTCTGAAACTTGGCCGTGGTTCGGTTATAGAATTCGACAAATTAGTAAGCGAACCTGTTGATATATTGGTAAATGGCAAGAAAGTTGCTGCAGGTGAAGTAGTAGTTGTAGATAAGCACTTTGGTATCCGTATAACTACATTAGTTGATCCATCGGAAAGAATCAAAGGTATTAAGAAGTAATGTTCGATTCGCAGTTATATTCTTCGTTTTTTACTCTTATGGGTATAGTCGCATTCCTCGGTGTGCTATATCTATTTGTGAAACGATATGCCAAATCTAAAACTGCACTCAAAGGTATGAATATCAAGATACACGAGCGAGTAGCTGTATTCCCCAAAGGGCATCTAATAATTACTGAAATCGCGGGTAAATACTACTTACTAGGTGCCACTGAGCAAAGTATAAATATCCTAAAAGAACTAGAAATAGACGAAGTTCCAAACGAAATGCAGAAGCTAAATATATCTGCTATCAAAGACCCAGAGGATTTATCATTCAAATCATTCATCAAATCTACTATAAAGTCGAAGCATATTAACTAGAACACAACCAACACAATAACCAACTCACCACTAAAGTAATAAATCTCATTGCAAAATTTCTTATTATTCCTTATTATTATACAAATAGGATAATGAAAATAGGAATTAAGTTATGTTTAGTAATACATTTGTAATGCTTGCTCTACAGATCAATTTCAATGAAGCTTATGAATCAGAGGTATAGAGATGTGTAGAATCATTGTTCTAATATTGCTAATACCTTTTATTCTAAGTGCACAATCTTTCAAAGTATTTGACATAGATACAAGTGATTATCCTTTAATGAAAGCAAAATTCTATTCCCAAGACATTGATGGGAAACAATTGCTTAATTACTCTCCTAATGACTTCGAAATAACCGAGAATGGTGAGCCAAGAAAAGTGATTAGTGTGAGTTGTCCCGAAATAACAGAAGAACCTATTTCATTAGTATTAGCGATAGATATTTCGGGCTCTATGAGTGGGGAAGGAATAATAAGATTAAAAGAATCAATAAAAGATTTTATCGATTATATTCCTAATAATGGAAGTGAATTAGCTATAATAGCATTTAATACTGAAAATTATTTTGTCAGTGATTTCTCAACAAACAAGGCACAATTAAAACTAAAAGTAGAAAATCTAAATGTAGATGGCGGAACTGATTTCAATGCAGCCTTTATAAAACCTATTGCAGGAGCTTTATTAACTATAAATAATTCTAAATTCCAAAAGCGAGGTATTGTAATAGTTACAGATGGTCTTGCTAAAGGGAATGAAGCTGAAATAATCAAAACTGCTAAAAGTCAAAACACAAAAATATATTCATTAATAATCAATTATTCAGCACCCATTATTTTAGAAAATATATCAAATGAAACTGGTGGTAAAATCTTTAATAATGTTATTACAAGACAAGAGTTTATAGAATCTTTTATTCATGCTTCTAATGATTTGCAAAATGGACCTTGTGAAATAGTTTGGAATGGATCTAATCAATGTAAAAAAATAGTAGAAATATCTATAAAGAACAAACAAACTGATTTAGTTGAAAGTCACATTTTGTTACTTGGAGATGATAGACTAGTAAAAATAGTTAGTAGTAATTATTTCTTAAGTTTTGGATTTACTAATATAGGCGAGTATAGAGATACGACTATAACACTAAATGCGAGAAACTCTGATCATATAGTTTCAGATATAAAAATTGAACCCAATATGGGTTATTATGAAATTATAACCCCCCTACCACTAGTGATAAAAGAAGATGAGGATATTGAACTAATAATCCGCTATAATTCTAGTGATTTCCTCACTAAATATGCAAAATTGACTTTAATTACAGATTACTGTGATATTAATATAGGACTTTTATCAGGAATTAAAACTAAAAAGATTTCTACTAAAACGTTGGAGCTAATTCATCCGAATGGAGGTGAAGTATTTATTGCTGGCTCTGATACTGTTGTTACTTGGAGAGGGATATCAGAAAGTGAGAAAGTTAATATTAGTTTTAGTCCCGACAATGGTGAAAATTGGGTTCCTATTTCAGATTCATCGAATAATTTATCTTATAATTGGACCTTACCAAATATTTCTTCAGATAGCTGTTTAGTAGTAATAGAACAATATTTAGGTGAAATAGATAGAGATAAGTTAGTTGGCGATATCTTATGGTCTAAAACATATGGTGGGAGTTTAAGCGATATCCCCTCATCAATAATAGAGACTAATGGAAGTGGTTATATTATGGCAGGGATGAGTAATTCAATAACTAGGGAACTTGGCGAAACAGATAACAGAGGGGGGCTAGATTCATGGATAACAAGAATAAATGAAAAAGGCGAAATTATATGGTCTAACAACTATGGCGGTACTGAAAAAGATTATGCAACTTCATTGTTAAATTCTATTCATGGCGGTTATATAATCTTGGGAGGAAGTAATTCAAATGATAAAGATTTAGAAATTCCAGGTAATAAGGGTTCTGAAGATGTCTGGATTTATAAGCTAACTGAAGATGGAGATTTGATTTGGTCTCAAACATTTGGTGGTAAAAAGTTTGATTATGCTAGTTCTATTATTGAAACAGTTAGTGGTGATTTAATTGTAGTGGGTTATAGTTATTCGACGGATGGTGATTTAAGCTTAGCTGGAAATGAAGGGCTATCAGATATTTGGATTTTCAAATTAGACAAAGATGGTAATATTAAATGGTCTAAAACTTTCGGAGGTACAAAAGAAGATTATGCTTCATTTATCATTGAAACTGAATTAGGTAGCTTAATTTTAGTAGGTAGTACGCAATCTACTGATTTTAATTTTAAAAATTTAAATGACATAAATGACGCTTTAATAATGAGTTTGACTTCTGAAGGTGATATTGAATGGACAAAATTCTATGGTGGTACTAAATCAGACAGTTTGATTTCTATTATTAACACGGCTGACGGTGGTTATTTATTAAACGGAATTAGTCAATCAAGTGATGGTGACTTAGCTGGTACAATGAATAGAAGCAATTATGATTACTGGTTCTTTAAAATAGATTACTTCGGGGAAATAATATGGTCTAAAAATTACGGAACTTGGAGCTCCGAATATACAACTTCTATTGCGCAAACTTTAGAAGGTAAGTATATTATTACAGGTTATACCAATTCAGCAGTTGGGGTTATTGATGGTGTGTTTGGTAAGGGTAGTTATGATATTCATGTATTAGGTCTAAGTGATTTGGGTGATATAGAATGGACTAAAGCTTATGGTGGTTCAGGTGCAGATTATTCAACAAATATATTGGAAAACTCAAAAGGTAATATTGTTGTTCTAGGGATTAGTAGCTCTGAAGATGGTGATTTGGTTAAGTATCAAAACAAAGGAGCTGTTTTTTCATGGCTTTTAGAGTTATCCTCTGGACCATCTGTTCCATTCCAATCAGACACTTCGGATGCCGTATTTTCGATTATTATGCCTGAGCCAGTAATACAGAATAATGATATTGATATGGGGGAGATGATAGTTGGAAGTACAAAAGATACTATTGCTTCTTCGGTTATTTGCAATATTGGTGATGCGCCTCTGCATGTTCTGGGAGTAGATATAACGGGTGGTGACACTGGTGATTTTATTATTCTTCGCGGTGCTGGCGATTTCTATTTAGAGAAGGATTCGTGTCAGGATATGATGTTTGAGTTCACGCCATCTGCTTTAGGCAACAGAACAGTCGTTGCTACTATCAGAACTACTATTGGTGATTTTATAGATACAATACTAATACATGGAGTTGGGATAAATAGCATTTTAGAAGCAAATACGACTTTAGTTGACTTTGGTGTGTTCGAGCTTGGGAACGGCAAAGATACAATTGTCGCTCTGGTAAAAAATGTTGGGAATAAGGATATATTGATAACAGATACTAGAATAAGTGGTCCTGACTTAGAGCAATTCACATTAAAAACTTCTCCAACTAATTATATAATTAAAGCAGGAGATGAAAAAGAATTTAATCTAAACTATACAGCACGTTATGGGGGAAGGACTTCATCTATATTAGAGATGCATTATGATGGTGTCGATTCACCTCTTCGCTCAATGCTATTCGCTGAGGGAGTTGGAGGTGTAGTTTATCCATCTATGCAAGATGCGTATGTGGGGGAGGTAGTAGATTTGAAAATATTCCTTGATAAAATCAAACCCGAAGGAATAAGTAAAATTGCTACAAATTTTATATCAACTGTTAGCTATAATTCAACTCTTCTTGCTCCTTTAGATAAGTCAATACCTGTGACTACTAGAGGCGATAAATCCTATATAGGATATTCAGGAGCTCTCGGTGGTGTTAACCAAATAGCGGCAATCCCTATGAAAGTAGGATTAGGTACAGCAGTGAAAAGTGGATTAGTAATCACAGAGTTCCAACTGTATGATGACAATGGTGATTCGGTGGACTACGAAATAGAACCTGGTGTTGGTGAGTTTAATGTACTTGGTATCTGTGAAGAAGGTGGTTTGCGATTAATCAACCCTAATGGTCAAGCGGTTGAGTTGATTGTAACAACAGACGGACTTAATAACAATGCAAGGATCAATCTAACATTAATTGAATCTGGTCAAACTGACCTAATTCTATTCGACCAAATTGGTAACAAAGTAGAGAACATTTACTCAGGAACACCTAATGCCGGTCAACAAGAACTCAACCTAGATCTTAGCAAATACACAAACGGCCGATATTATATAAAGCTAACAACCCCGACAATTAATAAGACAGAGATTATCGAAGTAGTTAGATAGATATACAATTGTAGGATTAATTTATATGCAATTTTACTATAAACGACTGCTCTAACTTTTATATAGTCTCTTACAACTCTACTTTTTCTTGAACTGGAATATAAACTAGTAAGAGCTCATCTACCTACTATAATACGAATAAATAGTTAATGACTCAAGTCTTCAATTTGTAAAAAAAAGGGTTGCTTAAATTAATAAGCAACCCTCTAGTATCTATACTAATGCTGACTTAGTGTGAGCATCCACAAGTATGTGAGTTAGTAGGATTATTGAAAACGAAACCGCTACCATGTGGTCCATCTACATAATCCAAAGTTACACCTTGGATATAGAATAAACTATGGTCATCAGTTACAATACTCAATTTACCTGCTTCTAACACTACATCATTCGCATTTACTTCTGAGTCAAAACCCAAAGAGTAATTCATTCCAGAGCAACCACCGCTGCTAGTGCTAATTCTTAATTTGAAATCAGCTGGAATCTCGTTTTCCACTTTGATTTTTTCTATTATTTCTAACGCATTGTTTGAAATGATAAATTCGTCTTGCTCTTCTGTTCCTGTGATCATTGTTGGTACTTTTACAAAGTCAACATTCTCTAGTACTTCAGACATTTTATCACCTCCTTTAAATTAATTAATAAATTTTTTTCTTTTTAATAGTGACTAATATTAGTCTCAAATATTATAATTGCAATAACAAACTTAAAAATTATCGTCGTAATCTACAACAACATTATTAGTTAATGCGTGAGATGTACACGTCAAGACAAATCCTTCTTCCATTTCTTCCTCAGAAAGAGCATCATCTGCTTCCATCTCTACTTTACCACCTTTGAGTTTTGCTCTACAAGTAGAGCAAGCACCTATCTGACAACTAAATGGTGGGTCTATACCTGCCTTTATACCCGCTACTAGTATAGTATCACCATCGGCTATATCTATCTCGTGCTCTTCTCCGTAAAGAATCACTTTTACTTTTTCTACTTTCTCGTCAGGAGCGTGAGTCTCGTGGTGTTTTACAACCTCAGTGCCCTCATTTTCAGCTACTGTGAAAGATTCTTTGTGTATTTTCTTTTTATCTATATTTAGTTCTAGCAGTGCCGCCTCTATTTCTTTCATCATGCCACCTGGGCCACACATGAAATATTCTGCATTCGCAATTATAGAAGGATCTAGTAACTTAACTATTCCCAAGCAACGTTGTTTGTCTATACGACCTTCGGTGTGCTCTATCCCTTTGTTCATTGGCTTACTGAGTTGATGTATGACTGTAAGTCTATCAACGAATTTTTCCTTCAAGTCAATCAAAGCATCTCTGAATATTATAGTCTCTTCATTTGAGTTAGCATATACAAGGATTACTTTACTTTGCTTTTCAGTGTATAACACAGATTTAAGAATAGAGATTATAGGTGTAATACCACTACCACCTGCGAACAAAATATATGTTTTCTTATTATTTTCATCAAGGTCTATTGTAAAGTTTCCCAAAGGAGGCATCACATCAATTGTATCGCCAACTTTTAGTCTGCTATTAATATAGGGAGAGACCTCTCCACCAACAACTTTCTTGACAGTAACAGCAAGATAATCGTCGGCAACTGGACTAGTACAAATTGAGTAGGCACGTCTTTCATCTTTACCATCGAAAAAGAATCGTAGTGTTAGGTATTGACCATGTTTGTATTTGAATTCATCTTTTAAATTTGAGGGGATCTCAAACGATATTGTTGTTGCGTCTTCCGTTTCCCTTACTATATTGCTTACGTTTAGCTTGTGAAATTGTATTGCCATTAAGCTTCTAAATTTTAATTTATAATTATAAAAATCCTAGTTCTAACTTAGCTTCATCGCTCATCATTGAGATATCCCAAGGTGGATCGAATGTCAAAATTGCTTTTACATCGACAACTTCCTCTAGCTCCATTATTTTCATTTCCACATCACGCGGTATAGAGTCCGCTACAGGGCAATTTGGAGCAGTTAGTGTCATTATAACAACTACTTCACGATTTTCGGCTACAGTTATATCATATATCAAACCTAGCTCAACTATGTTGACCGGTATTTCAGGGTCGAAGACTTCCTTGAGCTTTTCGTAAGCTTTTTCTTCTATTTCTTCTAACACATCTTTAGTTACACTTTCCATAATACAAATCTACGAATAAATAATTAGATTAATTCTACTTTCCATAACGAACGAGTTTATAGGCTGTTGTTTATATAGGACTAAAATTGACTACTTTTTTTTATTTACCTGCAAAAGCAATTGCGTAATACTTCATTTGTTTTATCATAGCCAGTAATCCATTAGACCTTGTTGGTGATAAGTGCTCTTTGAGCCCTATCTTATCAACAAAGTATAGCTCCTCTCTCGCAACAGTTTCAGGCTTTTCACCGTTGACTACTCTTATTAGTAAGGCGATTATTCCCTTTGTAATAAGTGCATCACTGTCAGCTTTGAACTTCATATTTCCTTCGGAGTCAGTTTCAGCTACTAACCACACACGAGATTGACAACCTCTTATTAGGTTTTCTTCTCTCTTATCTCGCTCTTCTATTAATTCTAGTCCTTTGCCTAGGTCTATTATATAAGCGTATTTGTCCATCCAATCTTCGAAGAATGAGAACTCTGATATTATTTCGTCTTGCTTTTCTTTGATATCCATATTACAAAATTATCATTTGTGGATACAAAGTAAAAATTTAAGCGAAATAAAGTTTGTTTGTTTAGCTTAAGTGTAAATAAAGACTTAAAAAAGCATTTTATAGATTAATAAAAAAATAGATTGTTTTTATCAAACAATCTATTTTTATAATTTATATGGCTATTAAAAATTCTAATTAAAGAATAGCCCAAGGTAAAATATCAATTTTTGCTTTTTTACCATTTATTGTTTCTAATTCTATACCAACTAAACCAAATTTATGATTAGTATAATACGATATAGTTTTTAGTAATGGATCGTTCGGTTGTGTCTCTACTACTTTAGTTACTTTGATATTGAAAAAGCCCAAAGGATAGTCATCGTCTGTTGATTTCGAAACTACTTCTCTTACATATGTAGTTCCTTCGTCGGTAGTGAAGGTATATTTGTCACCTACATTAGCACTATACTTTATCAAAGTAAAAGGTTTATTAGTATTCCCTTTGCTATATACGAAATCTTGTATTCCTTGGTCAGTTGCTTTTACTTTAATCTCAGTAGTTATTGTTATTCTTTCCATATTACTTGTATCCAGCTGAGCATCAAATCTTTTTAAGAAATGATTAACTATTTCTCTTTTAGTTTCTTCTGCCAATTCCTGAATACCTAACAAAGTATCTACATCAATCATAGTTGATTCACTAACTACAAATTTTGCACTCAAAGTCGTTATACCATTTATTCTACTTTTAACGACTACACTATCCTCGACATTACTCAATACACCTTTAGTGTCACCTTCAAATTCCAAGTAAATACCGAACTCACTACCCACCTCTGTTGCTTCTAGGTTAGTATCACCTTCGAGTACATTTGGGTCTGTACTACTATCATCAGAACAGGACACAAAAGCCATAATCCCAAATGCTAACGCTATTGCAAAAATATATTTCTTCATTCTTCACCCTTATAAAATTTTGAAAAAAACTAATTCATTTCCATATAATAAGACGTTTTTATCTTAAATATAGTTTCAAATCTTTTTATTATTTCTTAAAAATCAGTTTTATAGTTTTATAAATGTTCTTGTAAATCTAGTGTTATTAGCATTTACTACTAGATAATAGACACCACTATACAAAGAGGCTACGTCTATTTTATTAACAATATAATTGGTCGTAGTTGACAATAACTCTCGCCCAGCTAGATTATATATTTTGATGTCAGTGATTTCGATATTTATATTTTTTTTCAAAGTTATAATATCTGTTATTGGATTTGGGTAGATATTAAATGCTATGTCTTCAGTATCATCTATTGAACTGATTGTATCAAAAGTTGCGAGATTGAATAAAGTGGATATGACTAGTTTACTTATTTGATAGTGGTAATCTAAACTCATTACAGCTATTCTATCATTAGAACTATGATATGTCGGGTTAAAATCATTGTTATAAAAACCCTCAGTAATAAAAATTGCCGGGTAGCTATTTCTCCAAAATGAATTATGATCACTTCTATCAGTTCCAGGTATTTGTATAGATTCTTGCAAGTCCAATTCACTTTCATCTAAAACTTGTGATAACATATCAGATAATCGGTCATTAATCGAATTAGTACCTACGTGTACTTCGAACAAGTAATCACCATTTCCATCGTAGCCAATCATATCTAAATTCAAAACACCAACTATATTTTCGTTATTTTTCTTAGCAATATCCGAATAAAAATAACTACCAATTAGTCCTTTTTCTTCTTCATCCCATAATGCATATATTATAGTATATTCGAATTTGTATTTGGATAATATTCTAGCTGCTTCTATTACAGCAGAAGTACCGCTTGCATTATCATCTGCACAAAAATCATCTACGGAGTCATAATGAGCACATATTATAAATGATGAATCTGGATATTTTGTTCCTTTTTGTGTAGCAATAACGTTGTAACCACTTGGTCGATAGTTAACTATTTCAGTTTCTAAACCAAATCCATTTAATTTTTGCTCTAGATGTAGTCTAGTGATTTCTTTACCTAGATTAGTATTTCTATTAGGTATAGTTCCTATGATATCTGTAGGCTTTTCACCCGTTAGTACTTCTAACGAAAGCAAGAGTGTATCAGAATTTACCTCATCCATTATAGATTGGGTTGTCTGAGAAAACAAAGAATAAGCAAATAATACAAAAAGGATTGAAGTAATTATTAATTTCATCTAAATAATTTCAGTTTTTAATATTTTAATCGGTAAGATAAGGAAAAAACTAAGTTCTATAATTATATAAAAAATATATCTTCAAGTTAATTACTGTAAAATTTTTTTTAAATCTTTTACATAAATATCAGGATTGATAGTATGAGTTCTCTGATAAATTTTGATTGATAATACTATAAGCTCTGAAACTCTTAACATAGCGAGGATAAAGATAATATTACCTACAATGTTTTCTTTAATAATAAAGGACAATAAACCTATAATAGCTATGAAAATATATGCTAATATCCTAAATCCAATTACTAATGATTTTTTATCGGTTTCTGTATAAATTACATTTAGATTTATTCTATTATCTTCTATTTTTCCTTTGATGTTTACCCATTCACTCATCGAGTTAAGGTTGAAAGTATTAGCGTTAAAAGTTCCATAATACTTTTTATTTTTAATCATATTTTTCACAGATGCTTTATCTGATGTGACAGATTTTAAACGATTGATTGCTTCATCTACATCAACTTTAATAGGAAAACTGTATTCATTAGTTACTCTCATTTACGAATATAAAAAAAACCGATTTCCTGTAAAAGAAATCGGCTTTTGAATTATAGTTAATGCTTGGTCTCTTATTGTTGCAGTAACTGCAAGAATGCTTGTGGATTCTGGTTCGCTTGCGAAAGCGAAGTCAGAGATGTTTGCTGTAAGAACTGTGCCTTGATCAGAGACAATTGTTCCATAGCGACATCTGCGTCCTCAAGACGAGAGATTGCTGCATTGTAGTTGGTTACTTGTTCTTCTATCAACGAACTTTGAGAATCTAGTCTGTTAGCTATACCACCGACGAAAGCCGCTGTTTTACTCACATTATTCAATGCTTCTGTTAACGATGTCAAAGTGACATTGATAACCGAATCCGCAAAGATTCCTAAATCCGTATCATTTACAGAGTTCAAGCTAGATAAATCTAGACCTGTAATACCTGCAAAATTAGACGTAGTAATTGAGTTCAAGTCGAAGTTATTACTTTCAACGTTGAATTCGGGGTTACTAGTTGATAGATTGACTGCCATAGAAAGCAGGTCATTACTTGCGTTAGTTGCAATATAGAAATTAACGCTGTAAGTACCGTCCAATAGCTGTCTGCCACCAAATACCGTCGAGTCAACAACAGTTTGTATCTGTTGTGCCATTCTCCAAGCTGCTTTAGCAAGTGCGATTTTCTCATCCGTTCCCATCGCTCCTGAAGCAGCACCTGAAGTACTATCCTTAATTAGAGTTATCAATTCACTGATATTATCAAGTGAATCCATAGCAATATTAGTGATATTTTTGGCATCGCCAACCACTTTCAGTGAAGCTTTTAGGGCACCGTTTCTTGCCTGTAAAGCTCTTGAAGTGATGTAAGCCGCAACGTCATCCGATGCGTTGTTGATCCGTTTACCTGTCGAGAGTCTTAGTTGCCTTAAAGAAATCTCTAAACCTGATTTTTTCAAAGAATTATAAGCATTCTCCGCAGGTATATTCGTAACTATTCTGGCGCTCTCACTAGATGCAAAAGGCATATTAACCTCTTATATATTAGTGAAAATATTATTAATTATATCGAACAAATTTTCTTATTCTAACAACCGTAAATACGATTGTGGCGATACATTGGCTTGCGAAAGCGATTGCAGTGCAGTCTGTTGCATAAATTGTCTTTTGACAATCTCCAATTGTTCTCTTGCCACATCAGCATCTTCTATTCTACTGATAGTATCTTTGTATCCTGTTATCTGCTCTGTCAGGAACTCTGACTGAGACTCTAATCTTTTGCTAAACCCACCTACATAAGATGCGGTGTTTGTTATATTATCCAATGCCTCTGATAAACTAGCCATTGTAGTAGCTATTTTATCGTCTGAGAATATACCAAGACTATTAGAATCTGTCTGATTAAGCTCACGTAAATCTAATCCCGAGACTCCCGCAAAGTTTGTAATCCCCATAGCATTAACATCGAAGATACCTGATTCAGTATTGAAATTCGGGTTTGCCGTTCCCATATCAATTGATAGAGTTTGCAAACTATTCGATGCATTAACTGAGATTACAAAATTAGCTGAGAATGTCCCATCTATTAGACTTCTTCCTCCAAATACTGAGCTATCTACGATAGTTTGAATTTGTGAGGCCAATCTGTAAGCCGCTTTTGAAAGAGCAATTTTTTCGTCTGTCCCTTGTATCCCACTCGCAGCTTGAGCTGTCGAATCTTTTATCTCAGTAACCAGATCAGCGATGTTATCAAGCGATTCTAATATAATATTGACAACATTGCCAGCATCAGCTACTGCTTGGTAAGCAGACTGTAAAGTACTATTTCGGGATTGCAATATTCTGGAGGTCGGGTAATTGGCAATATCATCTGAAGCATTATTTATTTGCTTTCCTGTTGATAGATTCAATTGATGTTTATTTAACTTCAATGTTGAATCTCTCAACGCTTTTAGATGACTCGCTGCCGGTGTATTACTGCTAATCCTTGCACTATTGCCCACCGAAAAAGGCATATTCACCTCCATGTGAATATTTTCTTCCTAAAATCTTTCTTCCTACTATGTCTTTTACAATGCTTGTGCCAAAAAATATATTCTTCGTTCGACTTGACTTAATTGAGAAATTTCGGATAACTCGAAAACAGCCATTATCAGAGGAGTTAGGACATATCGTCTATAGCGTAAAAATGCACTTAAAAAACTTTTCATTATCGATTCTGATAGAAAATATGTAATTTTGAGAAATGAGAAATTCTGCAAAAAGAAAGGATAGTATTCAATAAAATATTTTATTGGTTAATATTATACAATGACTAATAAACAAAACAATACTAACAGTATCATAAAACCGGAAATTTTAATCCAAGCTTATAAGCAGGGATATTTCCCTATGGCTGACCATAAACATGGTGATATATACTGGCATTGTCCTGACCCCAGAGCGGTTATTCCTCTAGATAGTCCTAAAAAACCAAAGTCACTCCGACGCTCAGAAGAAAAGTATGAGTTTGAATATAGAATCGATACTTGTTTTCGTACTGTAATGGAAAAATGTTCTGAGAGAGAAGATACATGGATTTCAGAAGAAATTATAGAAACATATATGCAGTTACACTATTTGGGTATGGCGCACTCTGTTGAAACTTTTGAAGATGATATACTAGTTGGCGGACTTTACGGAGTTTCTATCGGAGGTGCATTCTTTGGAGAATCTATGTTCAACAATGTAACTGACGCGAGCAAAGGTGCATTTTTCTATTTGATAGAAAGGTTGAAAAAAAGAAATTTCTTATTACTCGATTCGCAATATATTAACCCATTTACCAAACAACTAGGCGCTATAGAAGTATCGTACTCTGATTATACTAAAAGATTAATTAAAGCTATAAATTTACATACTTCTTTCGTAGATTAGTTTATGAAAGCTATTTACATAATTCTCTTTTCTTTTTTGATGGTTTCTTGTAGACCTCCTTTCAATAAGGATAAATTTATTGATTGCGAAGTTACTCCACCTCAGTGCTTACCTACAGAATGGATGGGTAAAGCAATAGACACTTCTTACTACAATAATGGTAAAAACTATTATTACCAAATAAAACAAGTTGAAGGGCTAAACACAGCCAAACAGGAGTATGGGGTTTACTTAAAAGATGTAGTTTATTCTATTGGGAAAAAACAAAAAGCCACATTTGCTACAATTTCGAAAGAGAAGGAACAAAAAATTTACCATATTTATCAAGGTTTTGATCAATTAACTGGTACTAAAGCCAATGATAAATTCGAAGTAGGGGAAGAACTTTTCGTAAACTACGAAGGTGATTTTGGATTTCCCGTATATATCTCGCCTAATGAATTAATAGTTTCTTCCACTCAACTAAGTAATGATAACTATCAGACTATAAGTAAGGTAGGCTTAGAGCTTCAAGAGTTGAATGCCACTATTGGTCAGTCTCGAATATATGATTCCAAATCTGAAATGATAAAAGAAATAAACACTTCTCTTGATTCTAAAAGACCACATTTGATATGGGAATCGCACCCAGCTTATGATAGTAAGAATAATATACTTTTCTTCGCATCGGATAGGGCAGGTGGGTACGGAGGTGTCGATATTTGGTATATGTATAAAAACGAAAATGGTTGGAGCACACCAATTAATTGTGGAGCAAATGTAAATACTCAATGTGATGATATTACACCATTTGTGTCATCTACTAAGAATAAACTTTACTTTAGTACAACAGGTAGAGATAATGTAGGCGGGTATGATATATTCCACCTAGATTATAATGTATTGGGAAATGAAATTAGTTTTCCTAATGCCCCGTTGAATATGGGGGCACCTGTGAATACTAAATATGACGAGTTTTCGCCAACTTTTCCCAACTATTCTGACAATTACTTTTACTATAGTTCTGATCAGGATGGTGATTTTGATATTTATGTACTTCAAAAAATATTTAAAGAGGGTAAGGATAGTTTGGAATTTGAACCCGAAGAGGAGCAAGTAGAAAAAATAGATTTTACAGTGAAGGAAGATACATTAGTTATTAATCCTACATTTAATCTGGGAGGAATTGTAAAAGATAATAGAACGAATGAACCAGTTGAAAATGTGGATGTAACAGTCAAAAGAAATCAAGAGCAAACACCTCATAAATCTACAAAAACTGATAATAAGGGCAAATACGAATTTGAATTAGAAAAAGGACACGAATACAAAGTCGAAGTAAAAAATGACACATTATTCAATGATTCTTACAAGGTATTTGTAGATAAAAAAGATACAAATACATCTATCAAAAGAGACTTGGTCTTCGATGTAGTTAAAACTGTTAGAATAAATTTCAAATATGACCAATCAGATAAACCTTATGAATTCATATTGGATAGTCTAGGAAATCAAGAAAATACTACTTGGCAAGAGGCTATTGATAATCTAGCTGAGGATATTAAAAAATCACAATCTATATTATCAAAAGTTGTAATCACTGGACATACGGACCCTGTAGCAAGTAATAGTTACAATAAGCAGTTAGCGCAAAAAAGAGCCGAGTTCGTAGTGTCTCAATTAGTGCAAAGAGGTATCCCTATTTATTTACTAATTGCTAAAAGTAAAGGCGAAACCGAAAAATTAGTTAAATTTGATAATGAATTAGAAGAACAATATCATAAACGACTTCGAAGAGTCACCCTAGAAAAAATATTTATAAAATGACACCTAGAAATTTTCTCATATTATTAATCTCAATCACTCTAGTAGTAGCAGTAGGAGTATCTATATACTTTTATTCAGTTATTTCTACTGGGCTACCTTCACTACAACAGTTGGAAAACCCCGAGCAAATGTATGCTAGCCAAATAATAAGTAGTGACGATGAGATTATCGATCATTTTTATATGCAAAGGAGAGTAAACCTTAGGTTAGACCAAATGCCTCAATCGGCTGTCGATGCATTGATCTCTACTGAGGATAGAAAATTCTATTCTCATTGGGGATTAGATTTAGATAGATTGATGAAAGCTGTAATCAAGAAAATAATAAATCCATTCAGCAGAGCCGAAGGTGCATCGACAATTACTCAACAACTTGCGAGAAACTTATTTCTTGATTTATCTAGAAATGTAGAAAGAAAAATCAGAGAAGCTGCAGTTACAGTAAAAATAGAAGATACTTATACCAAAGATGAAATACTGGAGATGTACCTCAATACTGTAAATTTTGGGCGAGGCTCTTATGGTATCAGTGTAGCATCACGCACCTTCTTTGATAAGGAAGCTAAGGATTTGACAATTGCAGAATCTGCTTACCTAATAGGACTATTGAAAGCTCCGTCTAGATACGATGTACGAACTGATTATGACCGCGCACTAAGAAGAAGAAATCTAGTTTTATCTATGATGCTTTCGCAAGAAAAAATTTCATATTCCGAATACGAAAAAGCAATAGAAACCCCAATCGAGGTTCGTGAAGGGAACGCAGGTTCAGTTACGGAATCTATGTTAGCTCCTCACTTCGTAGAATCTATTCGCCAAAATTATTCACCTTTTTTGAAAGATAAAGATTATGACCTTTATAAAGACGGTCTTTTAATATATACAACTCTTAATGAAAAAATACAAGAATATACAAATCAAGCAGTAAGTAAACATATTGCCGAATATCAAGCAAAATTCGATGCAAAATGGAATTGGAAACATCATAAGAAATTAGAAGCTGATATTATTTCTGAAGCGATAAGAAAGAGTCCAGAATATCGTTCAGCGCCTAAAGGTGAAAGAGAGGCAGTCGCTAATAAATTAAAAAAGAATAGTAGATTTATAGATTCTGTCAAAAATGAGAAGACGACTATTCAAATAGGTGTAGTTGTTATAGATCCTTCGTCAGGAGCTATATTATCTTTAGTAGGGGCTTCACCTCAATTTATGAAAGAGAATAATCATAGCAAACATTCACTTAACCACATAACACAAATCCAAAGACAACCAGGCTCATCTATGAAGCCTTTCGTATATTCTATGTCATTGAAAAATGGACTTTACCCTACAGATTCTATAGGTTGTGGTCCGTTCGTCTATGTAGATCCTGATACTAAACAGGTATGGGCACCTCGTTCGGGAACTAATGATTGTCCAGACTCGAGTTTTAAAATGACATTAGCGAATGGACTTAGAATGTCTGTGAACTCTGTTGCTGCTCGATTAATTACTCAAAACACATCCCCAAGTGAAGTTAAAGAACTACTACGGAAAGCTGGTATCACTACTCCTATAGATGCAGTCCCTGCACTGGCTCTAGGTGCTGGAGGAGATGTTATACCTCTAGAATTAATATCTGCATTTTCTATATTTGCAAATGACGGATATAGAGTAGAGCCATATTACGTAAATAGAATTGAAGACAGAAATGGGAATCTTATATTCAGAAAGAAAAGAACTAACAAGATTTACGATGTATTAGATAAGGAAATAGCTCACGAAATGACTATTATGCTTCAGGATGTTGTCAATAGAGGAACTGCGGCTAGAATTAGATCATATTTCCCTAGAATAGAAGCTGCCGGTAAGACAGGTACTACTAATGACAACTCAGACGCTTGGTTTATAGGTTACACTCCTCAGTTAATCTGTGGTATATGGGTTGGATTTGATGATCATCGTATAAATTTTAATGCAATAGGCAACGATGGTCAAGGTGGTAGAATAGCTGGTCCTATATGGGGAATGATAATGAACAGTATATACAATGACGAAAAACTACCTTACAAACAAGCTTCATTTGGCTACAAAACACGAAGAGAATTAGACTCTCTATCAAAACTACAAAGAGAAGTAAGTCAATATTTTGATATTATTAATAACTAGATAAAATATATATGTCAGAGCAATTTATTCATACCGATGGAACTATAATACCAGTTGGAGTTATATACTGTATTGGTCGTAATTATGCAGAACACGCAAAGGAAATGGGCAGCCAACTTTCTTCTGAACCTGTAGTTTTTATAAAACCTGCTACCGCACATGCTATGACAGGAAGTAAAATACCAATTCCGAGTTATTCTAATAACATGCATCACGAAGTAGAGTTAGTAGTAGTTATCGGAAAAGACTGTAATAATGTTTCAGAAAGTGAAGCAATGGATTATGTTTCTGGGTTTGGTGTGGGTATAGATTTTACTCTCCGCGATGTCCAAACTAAAGCAAAAGAAAGTGGTTTACCATGGGCTACAGCTAAAAGTTTTTATTCTTCAGCTCCTGTGTCCAATATAGTCCCTTTGGACGAAATAGAAAATGTTGACAATTGCCATTTAGAGCTATACATAAACGGAGATTTGAAACAATCAGGTAATAGTTCTGACATGCAAAGATCGGTAGCCCAATTAATATCTTATATATCACATGTATTTAGATTAAGAAAAGGCGATTGTATATTCACAGGTACACCAGAGGGCGTAGGTCCTGTATCAAGTGGCGATAAACTAGTAGCCAAGTTAAATAATATAATAACTTTAGATTTAGAAATAGAGTAGTACATGAATAAACTAATACTAATTATAATATTGCTTTTCTCTTTACTCCAATCTTGTAAGGTAGTAACTACCAGAGAAGAAGAAGATCTATATACTATTACCGAAAAAGATACAACAGTTAAGCATTTTATAAAAAATGCTCCAGGTAATGTAGACCGAGGTGTTGTACATCCTTCTACTAAAGAAATACTTCGCGAAAGAGAACTAACCCAAAGAGATAGTATAGTTAACCGGTATTATCCAGATTTCATAAGATTAGGACTATTCGAAGGTATGGGGCTAATTGGAGGTAATACAGATTTCTCATTGAATTCAGGTCTGTTCGGAATTTTTCCTGATCCTAATCTCTTGGATGAAAATGCCAGGGGTGCCAAAGGTGGTAGCATATTCTCTGGTGGTATATATAGGATAGGTATTTATGAAAATAGACTGCGTTGGTTCAGAGATGCAAAAAATTGGACATGGGGTGTACATGGGTTCGAAACTATAATCCCAGATGCAAGAGTTGAGAATGGCTTGATGGGTTTTGTCACACCTTATATAAGAAAGAGATATTATTTCAGAGAAGATATACCTTATGTTTCTGCTACTCTAGCAGTAGGAGTTGGATTCTATCCTTCTCAATATGCTAATTTCTCAGGCTCTATTGACGTGGGCTCTATTGGTGGTGTAAACCTAAGGGCGTATGTTGGATTGGCGGCTGGATACAACTCCAAAACTTCACCATTGATTGCAAATAATGATTTCGTAGATGAAGGTGTTTTTAACACTATTCCTTATGCTGGTCTAAGCGTTTCTGTATTAGATTTTGTCAATATTGTACCAGAGCTATATACCGAATGGAAAGATCACGAACATTCGTCTTGGAGGGTTGGGTTAGCAGACTTAACTTTTGTAAATACTAATTCAGAATACTCTGCTATAGGAGGTAATAATAGAGATACCTCGACATCTATAATCAAAGGGTATTTCATGAGGTTGGCTAATGCAGAAGTTGCAATCCCTATAAACGGGAACTATAACTTATATGCGGGTACCTCTTTACTTTCGATATATGTAATGGGGCTAAATGGGAACGGAATCGGTGTACTTCCTCTTCGAGTTGGTTATTGGTATCAATTGCTCAGAGATGAGCTTAGTATAGATCCATTCATCGAATTTGGATATTACCCATCTAGCTATTTCAATCTAGGAGCAAAATTAAGATTAAGATTTTCCGACAGATTCAACGTTGGTCTAGTTGGAGGCTATATATCAGGTAATACCTTAGGGGGGATAGGTAGTGAGACACTAGATTTCTTAGGTGATGCAACAAGTTTTGAAGGATTCTACGTTGGTCTTAGTTTTGGATTACTTGACCGAATCTTCTACCCAGAAGAACTTAGGTATTCTGAGTAGGGGGTAAAAAAAAACTTGGAAATTGTAGCAACTGCAAAAATTGACAATCAAGAATTACTGTGCTTCGGAACAATTGACATTCATTCTGTAAAGGAACATAAAGCATATATTACATGGCAACTTCATAACGGAAAAACTTTAATAGCAAGTCGTTCTGAAAACTATTTTTGTAATATAGAAGATTGTGACCGAAAAGATTTAATAAATAGGGTTGTAAAAAAAATTCAAGGTTATAGAATAGGCAGAGATAAAATATTCACTAATATTAAAATCCTAAGTTAAAGTATAACAGAATGTTTAGCAAGGAATTCCCCTCTTTTAAAGAGGGGTGGACTGCGGAGCAGGACGGGGTGTTTATTATTAATCACGACTTTGTCTGTACTTCGATGACTCGTACTGAGCCATGTTTATTCCGCTCAGCAACCATCAGAATTTACAGAATTTAAGGATTTATAATAATGAATAGATTTGAAAAAATAATGCCGAACAATTCTGACTCTGAATTACTCAAAATTGTAAACGAGCAACGGGCCGACTATGAGAAAGAAGCTGTAGAAGCAGCAGAGAAAGAATTAGCACAACGTAATTTGAGTACTGAACAAATATTTATAGCAGAAGAAAAGAATGAAGCTCACAAAAAAGCTAGATTAGATAGAGCGAATACAGAGCTAGGTGATGGATGGAAAGCTTTAACATTTATTTTCCCTGGTCTATTACCACTATTACTTTCTGGTGCTCTAAAAGCTGATGGTTATACTCGGAAAGCTAAGGAACTTTCTAAATTCACCTTATATGGTTTTGGGTTTTATATTGGGATTTTGATATTAGTTATGGTAATTAGCCAATTAGGTTAATCTATTGAAATGGACGATAAATTGGTTATTCAACTACTACGCAATTTATAATTGAAATCTATTGATTCTTGCTATTATGATTGAACTTCTATGCAGTTTTACTGTACTGTTCGCTAGGCTCTGAGTGACTTAACTATCCTACCTCGAAGTGTATTATTCAATGTATTACCGTTGGCTTCAACCAATGAATAAGGAACTACTCTACAAAAAAAAAGACTGCCTTTAAAAGACAGTCTATATTTTCTAATCTATAATTTCAATATTCAATTATAAAAATTGACCAAAGCTAACGACGCTACGTTTTTTGTGAGTAAATGTCGATTCCTTGAAAGCTATTTCTCTAGTTTCCTTCACTTCTTCGCTTCTTTTTATATTGAACAACATTAGATTATCGATTTTTAATTTAAGTAATCTAAGCGAAGTTAGACTCTCTTCCATTTGCTCTCTGATTACCGTATTCGCGTTTTTGATTGACTTACCCGCGTTCTCGAATAAGTTAAAGTAATAACCAATGCCGCTCTCAAGATTCTCAGCAAAACTTCTTAGATATTTCTGCTCTTTTTCAGTAGGAGTTCTCGCAGCTTCGATGACCTTATTTTTCAGATAATCTATATATAGGTTTAGTTCTTTTACAAACATATGAGGTCTATCCGTACGAGAAATAATATTCTTTCTACCGTAAATGTGTCCTATCATATCAGACATACTAATTAGCTTATCGTAATAAGCCATATTGGGTCCAGGACAGATAGATACACCTGCTCCCTCGATTCTAGTCTCTAGACCGTGGGCTATTAGCGCAGTAGTTCCTAATCCTACACAAGTACAAGATCTATCTACTACTTTGTTATACTCAAATTGGAATTCACTTTCTGGTAAATTTTGTTCTTTAAGTGATTCAACTTTTAATCTTTGATATTGTCTAGAAGCGGTACATATTGCTTTCTCACCAAATTCTTTGTTAAGCTGTACGTACCCTTTGGGACATGAACTACCAGGGCGACCTTTCTTTAGATTCTCATCTCTTTCTTTGTCCTTAGTATTACCCCTCATACTATTAAACGGCACTCCCAGAGGAGAGATACCACTTAAATACAAATCTTTTTCAGTTGCTTTTACTAATTGGGCTCTAGTGTCATTATCGACAGTAGTTACAGACGGAACTAAAAGGAAAGGAGTTCCCCATCCTACAGAATCCATCCCATAGTATTCTAATAAAAAGTTATGTTCTTCAGCTGTTCCTACTCCGCCTTGTGCTGTTATTCGCATTTCTAGCTTTACTTTTGGGACAGGTTTTTCTTTTCTTTCTAGAGCTGGTTGCAATACGCTAAATACATCATTGTAAAGCTCTTCTCTTCTCTCTTTGAACTCTTCGAGTGCTGGCCCTAATAGGAATCCGTCAGTGGCAAAGGCATGGCCTCCACAATTAAGTCCCGATTCTATACGGTACTCAGAAACCCAAATACCCTTTTTAGCTAAGTATTTACCTTGGATTAGTGCAGATCTATAATCACTTACTTTTAGTATTATTTTTTTGTTAATATCGCCATTTTCATCTGCATAAAAATCATCAAAATTTTCCATATAAGAAAATAGACGAGGGTTCATACCAGCTGATAATACAATAGAGGATTTCAAATTACTCAGTGCGTATCCACGCAATGCAGCATGTGCATCATTGTACTCTACTGGTAATTGTTGTTTTTTTACGTAGTTTTCTTTGTCAACTTTTGTCATAATGTTGACGTCTATACTACCCATTTTTACATTTTCTTCTATCCAAGATTTCATTTCACTTAAATCTGTAACTTTAGTTACAAGTTCATTAAACTCTTGTTTTAATTTAGAAGTGTCTGGTAGTAGTTTGAAGTATTCTATTAATTCTTTTCCTTGATTGGAAGTTACATCTTTCAACTTCTCAAATTTCTTCTCAGCGAATTCATTTATTAAATTCAAGTATGCCGTTATACGGCGCGCTCTCAAATCTTCGGCTTTTTTCGTTATTTCTTCGTAAGGAACACTGAATTTTTCACTATACATCTTACGCAATCTCTCAAGCAGCATATCATCAACTAGTGAAATGACAGAGTCAATACCTAAATGAGCTACCTTGAGTGGTGTATCTATAGTGAATCCAATTCCCATTACGGGTATATGAAATGAATGTGGTTTTGCCATAAAGTTTTACTTTAATTAATTCTCAATTCTAAATCTAAGTCTGTAAGTATAAAGACTAAAATATAAATATACTAACGTGCCAATGTGCAAATCAGTTTATATAATTCAATTATTTTACCAATAATAAAAATATATAAGTCACAATATTAGCGAAAATTTACAAAAATTAATTAATAATTGCAAATCAAGACGTAAATTTAATAGCGAAATTGATAGTACTAGATTGAATTTTAATGGGTTTAAAAAATGAAGTTTTCTAACCGCTTTATAGCTTAATTATATCGTTAATCTCTACTAAAACGGTTTGATCTGTGATCTTATCTATTGAGAACATTTTCAGCTCAGCTCCTTTGCATTTGAGTATAACCATATACCCTGTACCAACGAATTTGTTACTAATCACTTTAGATTCAATACCATTATTCGTAATAGATATTGATTGAGGTGTGATACATATGCTATTTCCATCAATTCTGAAAAAATCGAAAAAATCGTTATTAGATTCGCTTCTATCTATTATATCCGACTCACTAAAAAATCGAGCAGAATGGTTGTTTATTGGTCTTTTATATAACTCTTCGGGGTTCCCTCGAGCTACGATATTGCCTTCATCTAATAGAATAACTTCATCTGCCAAATCAAACGAATCGTCTGCATCATGAGTTATCATTATAGTTGGTAGCTTTTCTTTTTCTAATATATTCTTCAAATCGATTTTCAATTTCTCTTTTGTGTTTTTATCCAGATTACTGAAAGGCTCATCAAGTAATAGTAATCTAGGATTGGAAGCCAAAGTTCTTATAATTGCAATTCTTTGTTTTTCCCCACCTGACAGTTGATGTGGATAGTTATTAATCTTGTCTTCTAAACCTAACATAGAAAGATAAGACATAACTATATCCAATTTTTCTTTTTTAGACTGATTCTCCATTCCAAATGTTATGTTTTTATAAACATCTAAATGAGGAAACAATGAATGATTTTGAAACACATAACCCATATTCCTTTTCTCAGGCTTTATAAACTTTTTTTCAGAAGTTAAAACTTCATCATTGATAGCTATACTACCACTATCAGGTATATCCAAGCCTGCGATCAATCTTAGCATAGTAGTTTTACCACTTCCGGATTTTCCTATCAAAGCTAACCTCGAATGAGCATTCATTTCAAAAGTAATGCCTCGCAATACTTTTGTTTTACCAAATGATTTGAATATGTTTTTTACTTGTAAGAAGCTCATTGTTCTTTCTTTGATTTCACAAAAAATATAATTGGCAATATAGATATAGCTACAATAGAAAGCGAATAAATAGATGCATCTTTTACCATTTCATTCTTTGCATATTGGTATGCAATAGTTGAAAGTGTCTCATAGTTAAACGGCCTTAAGATGAGGGTAAGTGGTAGCTCTTTTAGAATTTCTACTATTGCTACTAGCATTGCTGTTAGGATGGCAGGTTGTATAACTGGTAACTCAACTTTTAAGAAAGTTTTTATATTACCTAATCCTAGTAACCTTGATGTTTCATAAGAATTCATCCCTAACTTGTCAGTCGCAGATTTGATAGGGGCGTAAGCCGTAGCCATAAATCTGATATTATATGCGTATATTAGAACTATCAGAGTGCCGAAACCAAATATCCCAAAATATAGCTTTAATTCAGATAAAAAGAATAACATAGAAACTGCGATAATAGCACCGGGAATGGCGTACCCTAAAGTAGAAAGTGATATTAGCTTGTTTACTAATCCAAATCTACCAGTCCTTTCACCGTATATCAATGCAATTGAAATAATAACAATTACTGAGGCGGCTGCAAATGACAAGAATATTGTGTTCATCATTGCTACAGTATAGCCAAAGAAATCAACAGAATGGTATGTAGTAATTGCATTGTAAACTAACTTTGATATTGGTATAACAAACCCCAATAGTATAGGAATAACGCAAAAAATAATTGCTATGATTGAGCCCAAAAAACCTTTTCTCTTTTTAGTTAATCTTGCATGATTACCATCTTCGTAATATTTAGCTTGTTTTCTGAAAAGTCGCTCTGCGTATATAAATATAAATGATATAGAAAATAAGAGCAGAGCTAACCGAAGAGCAGTCCCCAAATCATTTAAACCAAACCAAGTCCTGAATATACCAGTTGTAAAAGTCTGAACCCCGAAAAAGTCCATAGCGCCATAGTCATTAAGTAATTCCATATTCACAAGGAACAATCCAGAGACTAATGCTGGCCTTGATAAAGGTAATGATATCTTTCTAAATATAGTAGTGCGTGATTTGCCCATCAATTCAGCTGATTCGACATGCGATCGATTACTATTTTCGAACGAATCTAAGCATGTCAGATATATATATGGGTACAATACGGAAGCTAATATAGGTATTAGGTAATAGATTTTGAATATATCAAAGTAAATTTCTTTTATACTAATACCAAAATAATAATCTGCGAGTAAATAAAACTCACCACCAAAACTAAATATATCGCCGTAGATAAATGCTATAATATATGTAGGGATAGACAAAGGGAGAACCATCATCCACTTCAAACTATTTGAAAAGGGGAATTGATAGTTTGATATGAGCCAAGCTGGGAGTACAGCGAACAATAGTGCACAAACTGATACTCCAAATGAAAGTATAGCAGTATTTAGCAAATATGTAACGATTAATCCATCGAATATTTCGGCCCATCCATCACCCACAGTCTCAAATATAGAGAGGAAGATACTACCTAAGGGTATAAGTAAAACCAATGAAAATACTACAGATAGTATTAACCATAATTTAGAAGAAGATTTCCATTTTATTTGAAAATTATTACCCAATTAGAATTTTTTATTTTTTATTAATAATTCGAAAATATGTGTTTTATAATAGCACAAAAATACGTTTTAATTGAGACTTACAAAGGATATTAGTTAATTAGATTTATGAATAAAAAGTTAATTTTTAGAAAAAAATGTAAAAAAATTTCAAATTCATTTTTATTTATAAAAAAAATATTTATCTTGTGATAGTATTTGGCACAATATTTTCTAAGGGTCTCCGATTTTATGATAAAAATAGATAATGTACTAGTTGACCATGAGGTCCTAAACGCACATTTCGCATGTGATATAGCGAAATGTAAAGGAGCTTGTTGTACATTTGAAGGTGATCATGGTGCGCCAGTACTAAAAGAAGAAGTAGCTGAAATAGAGAAAAATCTTGAGGCCGCTAAAAAATATCTTGATGAAAGATCATTAAGAATTATTATGGAAGATGGATATATAGATGAGAAACCAGATGGTCTATACACTAGGTGTATAGATGACAAAGATTGTGTTTTTGTTTATTATGATGGTGAAATTGCCAAATGTGCTATAGAAAAAGCATATCACAATGGTGAATCAGATTTCAGAAAGCCAGTATCTTGCCATTTGTACCCACTGAGAGTTGGCGATTTTGGTGGAGACTATGTATATTATGACAAAATAAAGGAATGCAAACCCGGTAGAATAAACGGCCGTGAAAAGGAAATACATTTAGTGGATTCTGTAAAAGATGCACTAGTCAGACGATTCGGAAGAGAATGGACAGAAAAATTTATACATCAAGTTAAGTAATATATGGGGGAATATATTGAAACTTGGATTAAACATGAAGACGAGTCTCTCGCAGACTCTCACACCGCAGCAAATACAATATCTTAAACTGTTACAGTTGCCTCTGATACAGTTAGAGCAACATGTGCAGCAACAAATTGAAGCCAACCCTATGTTGGATGATGCTTCTTTTGACGAAGATGAATTTGATATTGATATAGTCCCGATTTCTAGGGAAGAGGAAAATAGTACTGTTCGCGAAGAAATGCTAAACAGGCCAGAAGAAGCTAAACAATTTGATGAGTCTAATGACCCATTCGAATTTCAGAAATTGCTTTGGGATGGAACAACAGATGCTGATAGAAACTCCAATTACTCTGGCAATGATGATGATGAAGACAATGAAATGCCCTACAAATCATCGACTTCTGAATCAGAAAGTCTAGTCTCACAACTTAGATTATTAAAACTATCAAAAGAAGAATATGTTCTAGGTGAGCAAATAATTGGTAATATTGACAATGACGGTTACCTCCGCCGTGATTTGAAAGAAATTGTTTTCGAAACGAATCAATTATTAGCAGAATTAAATTATCAGCTTGAAAACAACTTTAATGAATTGAAAGAAGATACCCCAACAAATCATAGTAATCCTGCAAAACAATTTGCTTTGGATGATGAAGAGAGGGAGTATATGAATAAGATCAAAAATATCACCTCCATTCATTCTAATGGATTAAGTAAAGAGCTAATTCAAGATGTCTTTGGTGACAATGACTCTCTTGAGGAAGCTGAACTAAATTCTATAATTGATTTTGAACCATTTGAAGAAGTTACATTAGTCCATGCTGAAAAAGTTCTTTTTTCTATTCAACATCTAGATCCTCCAGGGATTGGTTCTAGATCTATTCAAGAGTGTTTACTATCGCAATTAGATTCTGTAATGGAACCTAATGAGTACGAAGATTTAGCTTATGAAATAATCGAAAACCACTATGACCAATTTATGAAAAAGCATTATGCTGTTATCATAAAAGAGTTGGAAATATCAGAAGATATATTGAAAAAAGTATTAGATGTAATTCGTGGTTTGAACCCTAAGCCAGGTGGCCACGATTATCAAAATGAAATAAATACTGTAACTCCAGATTATATAGTCCTCAAAGAAGAAGAGACTGGTGAATTATTAATTTCACTCAATGATAATACTATTCCTGAATTGAGATTAAACAAAGCTTACGAGAAAATGCGTAAAGAGGTAAAGTATCGTAAATTCAATCAAGAAACTAGAGATTGGATTAGAAAGAAATACGATGATGCAAAATTCTTAATACAAGCAATCAAACAGCGAAAACACACAATGTTAATGGTGATGACAGCTATTGCACATCTACAAAAAGATTTCTTTGAGGTAGGTGAATTAGGTATAAAACCTCTTATATACAAAGCTGTTGCCGAAGAAACCGGATTAGATATATCGACTGTTTGCCGTATTGTTAATGGCAAATATGTTCGTACAGACTTTGGTACTTATGAGTTAAAATATTTCTTTAGCGAGTCACTCCCAAATGATGAAGGCGAAGAAGTATCCACAAGAATAATAAAACAAAAACTCAAGGACGTAATAGAAGCCGAGGATAAACGTAAACCACATAGTGATCAAAAGCTTAGTAAGTTGATGAAAGAGCATGGCTTCAATGTAGCTCGTAGAACTATCGCAAAATATCGAGAGCAGCTTAAAATACCAGTAGCAAGATTAAGAAAGGAACTTGTGTGAGTTTAATAGAAACATTTTCAGAAATAGAACATCATTTTAGACCTTTATTAGCATATTTGCCTGCTGATGCAGCTACTAAAATTTCTTCCTTTGGAAAATCTAAGTTCATGGAGAAATATGTAAATGAAGAACCAGAAAAAATATTGTTTCGAAAAGATCAATCAATAAAGCTTTGGGATATTCGATTTAATTCCCCTTTATTCAATGCCGCAGGTATGTTCAAGTTAGGAAAAGGTTATAATGTAGTTGCTAATCAGGGTGCAGGTGCTTTTTTAGCTGGTACTACTACTTATCGAAGTAGAGAGGGCAATACTAAACATAAGATTAGACACCCATTCATACCTTTCCCTCGTTCACAAGCAGCTATCAATTGGTTGGGGTTACCAAATCCTGGTCACGAAGTGGTAGCAAACAGATTAAGTAAGATCGAAAAAGTAAAAAATTGTCCTATCGGTATTTCTCTATCATACGATTCGGTTGATACTAAAGAAATTGCTCTTAAGAATATGGTATTAGGATTAGAAATGTATGAGAAAGCTGGTGTGGATTTTGTTGAGATAAATGAGAGTTGTCCTAATGTAGAAGGTAAATCCGTAAGTAATAATTTGGAACCAGAATTAGTCGAAAGATTAGAGTATATTTCTAAGAATTTTATATCTAAATTAAATCGTAATTTACCTGTATTGGTTAAATTATCTAATGATACTAACATCAATCAAGTTGAAGATCTGGTAAGAATTCTTTCAGATCTGAATTATTCGGGTGTCAACTTTGGCAATACTTCTACACGTTACAAAGATTTAGAAAATAGTATAAGGCGTAAAGAACAACATCATTACTATTATTTTTATAATACGTTTGGTGGTGGTTTATCTGGAGAACCATTAAAGCAAAATTCATTAGAATTAGCGAGTAAAACAATACAATCGATTGAGAAAATTAGCCCTAGAAATGAATTTCATGTAATTAGAACTGGTGGTATAAGCTCTATTAGTGATATTGAAAAATCTACACAGCACGGAATCCAACTCAATCAATGGTACACAGGCTATTTTAAAAATTTTGGACTTCACGGTCATAAACTTTATCAAAAATTATTAGATTGAAACTCAAATTACTCATAGCCACTTTTATCCATTTAGGATTCTATAAATAATAATTAAAAAAAATGAACAGAGTGATTAATAATGATTAGACCCAAAGACCACATTAATGAACAACTAAGACTAAAAGAATTAGAATCTTTTTCTATTCTAGATACTTTACCTGACCAAGATTATGATAATCTGACTTCTATAGCGGCACAGATATGTGGCACACCAATATCACTTGTAAGTTTGATTGATAATAAAAGACAATGGTTTAAATCTCACCATGGTCTGAATGTCTCTGAAACTCCTAAAGAATATGCTTTTTGTGCTCATGCCATAAATAATGACGATAAACTATTTTTAGTTAAAGATGCAAGAGAAGATGAAAGATTTTATGATAATCCGCTAGTTACAGACGAGCCTTATGTTATATTCTATGCCGGTATCCCTTTGGTGACTGATGAAGGGTTACCTTTAGGTACATTGTGCGTTATTGATCATGAACCAAAAGTACTGGACCAAAGTCAAATAAATGCCTTGAAATCATTGTCTGTTCAAGTTATGAACCTTTTACGCCTTAGAAAGAGTAAGATGGATCAAGAATCACTAATAAGTAATCTAGAATCCAAAAATAGAGAGTTAGAACAATTTGCAAATGTAGCAGCTCATGATTTGAAATCACCACTTCACAGTATCACTAGTTTAGCAAGTTTGTTTAGGAAGCAGTACAGCGATAGTATTGATGATGATGGTAAAAATATACTTCGGTTAATCGAAGAATCCTCAGAAAAACTCAGTGGATTAATAGAGGGCTTACTTAGATATAGTAAGAGTGAAGATTCGTTGAAAGAGGAAAAATCTTTGATTAATATAAATACTATGGTAATAGGCCTCTCGAAACTATTTTCAGCAGAAGAGAATTTATCTATTAATTCAAAGAGTCCAATAGAATCTATAACTGTTAACAAAACAGCTTTAGACCAGATTTTAATAAATCTAGTTGCAAATGCTATTAAGTATAATGATAAGGAAAAAATAGAAATAGAAATAGATGTTGATGAAGATGAACATCAATATATATTTATTGTAAAAGACAATGGACCTGGAATTAAAAAAGAATATCAAGAAAGAATTTTTAATATTTTCGAAGTATTTTCTAATAGTGACAGATACGGTAAATCAGGCAACGGTATAGGTCTCTCAACTGTTAAAAAAGTAGTTGAGTTACTAGGGGGAAGAATAAATGTAGAATCTGAAATAGGGCATGGTGCCAAATTCATTTTTACATTGGAGAAATAGTAGTCTATTTCATCTACCCGTACTGGTGGCTGAGATAGTAGCCGTTGAAATCATCAGCATTGTCATAGCTGATTGCATCTGAATAAGTGCTTGATTAGTAGCCCCTCCGACAGAACTTTCTGCAGTTAGTTCTTCTATTCTTTTAGCGATTTTCTTCTTGTTTGCTTTATTACCAAATACTTCTTTTTCAAGATTACAATTTAGCAATACACTAAGCAAGAATAGATTATCTTCATTCTGTGCTGGATGGTTATTGTCAACTATATCTATTAATTCAGCTTTTACCCTATTCTCTAATGTACTATCGACCATAGGATAATGAGTAGTAGGAAATAACCACATCACTTTTCCTTCCTGCTCTTTTAATATGCCTTTAGCCATCAGATCCATAACTATACCGTCTTTTAACTTTCTAGTAAGACGGGCAAGTTTATAAACTACATTCACTGCCTTTTTATTCGTAATGCCTTCTATTAGTTTTATAGCATCATTCATAAGGAAGTTATCAGTAGGACTATTATCCAGAATGTTAACCTTATTATCTACCAACTCAATTTTCTTTTTTTGAGTTAGTTGCAATAGTACACCTCCGGCTAGAGCATAGTTCAGACGCATAGAGTCAGTCACCCATTTACCAGTGTCATCGTCTAGAGCTATTAATGTGATTTTCTCGAGTATAGATAATTCCATAAGCTATCCTTTTATTTACAAAGACAATATAAGAATTTAAAATTAAATTATCAAAATTCTTTTCGCCGTAATTTCTTAAGTGGAGTAGTTTCTCTATTCCTCCATGCATGCATACCTGATACTGAAATCAATATGAGTGCCAAAATTATTGATGCAATTGCTATATTTTGATTTACATCGTATTGCCTAACTGCAATAGCCACAAAACCCCATATTCCAACTAATGCAGCTTCTCGCAGATTTCTTTTTGATATTAATATAAGGTATATAATAGTTGCTATTACCAGTACAATTATAGCCAATAATTCTATTATTCCAGATTGGAAGCCCAAATTAAGACTTACTATAAATGCAGATATGTTTACTACTGAAGCTAATATTATCCAACCGAAATAGAATGTCAACGGCCACCAAACAAATAGCATAATCTTTAGTGGAGCATCCCATATCTCTAATTTATTTCTTATAACAAGTTTAGATAGAGAGATTAGCAATAGTATCATAAAAAACACAGACATTAATATCCAATTATTTACCCATGCTACTATCCACATTGTGTTAGCTAAGTTTGAGACTGCAAACCAAAGTCCACTATCTTTGATGATTGTGCCTTCTTTTAATTTGATTAATAAATACCATTGGAAACCGATGAAACCTATAAGCATAATATAGATAAATCCCCATATAGCAAAAGCATATCCTGCTGGAGTAATTATAGTGGAATATTTGGCACTTATATCACTTATTGTTTCACCACTTATAGCCCCTGTACCAGAGAGGAAGTTAATATAAAGAGCGAGAAAAAATGTTAAGGTGTTAAGTATGGCTAAGGTTTTCGGTTTCATTTCTATTTCTCATATTTATTTTATAGAATACCTATAAACTAAACAATATTATTGCTTATCCAAAGTAAAGAAATAATATAATTGATGATTTATTTATCATTATATTAGAAGCTTACAAAAAACACAATATTCAAAACAATGATAAAACAAGAAATAGAGAACATAGAACTAGGTTACCTGACTTCAGATGATTATGAAGAGCTGAAAAACGCTATGATAGAATCGTACGCCAATATGCCTCATGATTATTGGGAAGAGTTTCAGATAAAAACACTGATTGACAAATTCCCAGATGGTCAAGTAGTAATAAGAGTAAATAATCAATTGGCGGGTTGTGCATTGTCTATTTTGGTTAACTCTTCTAAAGTTGATAGTAATCATACTTATAACGAAATTACTGGTAATTGTACTTTTAGTACTCACAAACCAAATGGAGAAGTACTATATGGTGTAGATGTATTTATCAAACCTGAATTCCGTGGCCTTCGTTTAGCTAGGAGACTATATGATTATAGAAAAGAACTTTGCGAAAAATTGAATTTGAAAGGAATAGCATTTGGTGGACGAATACCTAATTACCATCAATATGAAGATGAAATATCTCCAAAAGACTATATAGAAAAAGTACGTCGAAAAGAGATAGATGACCCAGTTTTAAATTTTCAAATTTCTAACGATTTTCACCCATCTAGAATTCTAAAAGGATATTTGGAAGGAGACAAACAATCTAGCGAATATGCAGTTCTTCTAAAGTGGGATAATATTTATTATGAAAAGAAATCTAAAGAAGCAGCAAGCCAAAAGAAAATAGTAAGGTTGGGACTTATCCAATGGCAAATGAGACCTTACAATGATTTAGAGGAGTTAATGCAACAAGTGGAATATTTCATAGACACTGTATCTGGTTATAGGTCAGATTTTGCTCTTTTCCCAGAGTTTTTCAATGCCCCTCTAATGGCGGAGAATAATCATTTATCAGAGGCAGAAGCTATTAGAGAGCTAGCAAAGCATACTGAAATCATAGTTCAAAAAATATCTGAGTTAGCAATATCTTATAATATAAATGTAATAACAGGTAGTATGCCTGAGATAAAAGACAATCTATTGTTCAATGTCGGGTATTTGTGTCGCCGTGATGGTACTACTGAAAGGTACGAAAAGCTTCATGTAACTCCAGATGAAGCTAGAGTATGGGGTATGCAAGGCGGCTATGAACTCAAAGCGTTTGATACAGATTGTGGTAAGATAGGAATATTAATATGCTATGACGTAGAATTCCCAGAGCTTAGCCGTCTATTAGCAGATGAGGGTATGGATATTCTATTTATTCCTTTCTTAACCGATACTCAGAACGGATACTCCCGAGTTCGCAACTGTGCACAAGCTAGAGCAATAGAGAACGAATGCTATGTAGCAATAGCTGGTAGCGTGGGTAATCTCCCTAAAGTTCATAATATGGATATACAGTTCGCACAATCAATGGTGTTTACACCTTGTGACTTCGCCTTTCCTGCTAGTGGAATAAAAGCAGAAGCTACGACAAATACAGAGATGATATTAATCGCAGACGTTGATATAGATTTGCTTCGGGAACTAAATCAATTCGGAAGTGTAAAAAACTTAAGAGACAGACGTACAGACTTATTCACTTTGAAAAGAAATAAGTAACTTTTATTTTAAAATATTGTTCAATAATTGATTTTCTCACATAATATAAAAAATTATAAAATTATGAAGACTTTACTTTTACTATTGAGTGTTAGCATAGCACTATCATTAAACTCTTATGCCCAAAAAACAGGAAGTTTCAATGAAATAATTACTTTCAATGGAGAACAAAGAACTCTATCTTTCTATGTCCCAAGTAATTATAGTCCTGATTCTACTTATAAACTTATGGTTGGGCTACATGGTATGGGGGACAATTCGAGTAATTATAGTTCTGCTATTCATAGCTCATTGAGTTGGCAAACTGTAATCCCGAATACGATTTTTGTATATCCTGATGGTGGTAGCGATCAGTCAAAAGATTTCTATGCACCTTTAGGAGATGAACAAATAATAGCCGAAGCAATAAATTATGCTAAGTCACTATACTCAAATATAGATAGTGACGAAATAATATTACAAGGATTCTCTTTGGGTGGACGTAGTGCACTGATCTTTGGATTAGATAATCCTGAGATGTTTAAAGGATTAGTACTGAATACACCTGCAATACAAGGTATATTTGATTTGGAGAATGAACTTGGATTGGCTTACTCTATCAATTATAAGAATGCAAGTAAAATCCCAATTGCTATAGTGCATGGTGAAGAAGACTTCCCTTATCTAGAAATCAATCAAAAATTAGAAAAGAAATTAATTCGAGAAAATGGGGTAGTATATAGAGCTCAGATTCCGAATATGCCTCATACGATACCACCATCTCAGATTGAAGTTAGTTTTTTTAATTTCGTAAATAACCCATTACGCAATGGGGTAGATATTGAATTAGTTGATCTAGAAATACCTCAAAGAACTTGCGACAATACTCTTAAACCAAAAATTCTTATTAGAAATTTTGGTGGGATAGCATCTGGTCCTATTAATCTGAAAGTGATTATAAACGGCAATGAAACAGGATATTTACAAGATATAATTCTTGAACCATTTAATTCGTTGGAGATAGCATTACAAAATGAATCATTAACTCTTTCGGAAGGTTTGAATACAGTTGAAGTTATTGCAGAACCTTCATCTGGGACTGATTTGAATGAAAATAACAATTCGGTAACGAGTGAAATTAGTATGTATAGCGAATCTATAGGTGAATCATTATTTATGGGTTTTGAAGGACAAGAAAAGTACACAGAAGATTGGTTCAACGAATCTGAGGGTAATTTACTTACTTGGGGCATAGATGGTGATGTTTCCAAATCGGGCAACAATTCTATGTCAACATTCAATACTATCTTGCTGTTTACTAGCCAAGGTCTTTCAGAGGATTTACTTTCACCTTATTTTGATTTGACCCAAATTGAAAATAAATCTGTAACATTTGATTATGCATTTAACTATCATAAATATACTCCTCCTTACTTCACTCAAGATGTAATATTTACTGATACATTAAAAGTATATATATCAAATGACTGTGGTGAAACTTACGACTTGTTATTCGAAAAAGCTGGTGAAGATCTAGCTACTGCTAGCCAGCCAATTGTAAATCCACTGAATATAGCTTCTGCAATATTCGTTCCTAATAATAATGAATGGGGAACTATCAATATTGATCTATCGGACTATAGTTTTCAATCTAATTCGACATTGAAATTCTCTTTAGTTTCTGGTCAAGGTGGCACTATTTATATTGATAATATTATTATTGGTGATGCTCCCACTTCTGTGGAGTCTATAGCTAAAAAGACATTTACTATCACACCAAATCCAGCTAAATCGAATATCAAAATTGATGATAATTATCAATCAGCTGAAACAAAATATACTCTTACTTCAATTACTGGCAATATAATTGATAGTTTTGATGTGAATAACAGTATGAACATAGATGTCAACAAACTGAATAGCGGAGTTTATTTCATAACTAAGACCAATGGAAATAGTTCTGAAACTCATAAGTTTATAAAAGAATAATCAATTTAGATTAATCGGATTTGAATGAAATATTATAACAAAGCATTAAGTAATTATGTGAACTTCAAGGGAAGAGCCAGAAGAAGAGAATTCTGGCATTTCCTGTTTGCGAATTTCATTGCTTACTTAGTGCTTTCTGTTATTGAAGTGGAATTAGGAATTGCTTATTATCTTACATTTGCGTTTCTTGCATTTATTTTTTTACCTACTGTAAGCGTAACTGTTCGTAGATTCCATGATATAGGTAAGTCCGGCAAATATACAGCGCTATATTTACTATTATTCATAGGCGCAGTTATGATTATGTATTATGCTGTTCAAGAAGGTGACGAAGGTACTAATAAATATGGCGAAAGCCCTAAGGCCTAAATTTCTATTTCTTTATAAACTTTTGTTTTATAATCCCTTCTGATGATGATAGTTCAATAATGTAAGTACCTGGTGTTAGTCTCGACACATCTATTGCTGTACTAATTTCAGTCGAATTATAGACCATTTCGGCATTCAAATTATAAATAGTAATAGACTTAAGTTCATGTTTAGTATAATCTAAACGAAGTTCATCAGAAACTGGATTAGGTGAGATTATACTGTGTTTATCATCTAATAATTCATTTACTGATGTCTGAGCCGAGTTAGTAAGCCATTTATACCCACTTTCTAATATAGTCCAATCGCTTTCTATATCATCTAATTCTGCAGCGAACTCGGTGCCGTCTCTATCATCGCTTTCCTCTAATTCTAAGTGTGGTCCAAGCAATAGCACTCTTCCTTTTTCATATTCAAAGTTTATAACAGCTAGTGAATTATTAGCCGAATCCCAAGTTGCGATAGTGTCTATCTCTACTCCGGGGTTGGGTGTAAAAATAGGTCCTCCATAATATAATACGGAGATTTTATCTTTGCTACCTTTGTTTATATTATTATTCTGATTTAGCGATATGTCGGTCATTGTATAGTTGGGCCAAGGTGCAATATAATTCAACGAACCGTACGCTGTACCGTCGAAAAGTCCAAGTTCATAAGGATACACACCACCTTCCCAAGCAACAGTTTTTGATGCGAAATAAGCACCAGCACAGATACCAATATACCCTCCTCCGTTAGCTACATAATCTCTTATTTCGTCTACAGCATATAATGAGATAGCAAGTTGATAATTGTATGCATAACCACCCGGAAAGACAACAGCGAGTGCTTCTTTGTTCCAAGTGTTAGCATTCAAATCAGCAGCATATAATCGTGTATGAGTTACATTCTGGTTATCGAAAAAATGTTCTAATGCTATAATCCCATCTTCCCAAGCACCATCGTCAGAGTAGATTAGTACTTCTTGTGATTGTAAACTAATTGATAATAGTATAAATGTAAATAGCGTACGTAGTAATTTTTTCATCTTTTACAGTTTTATAATTTTATATGTGTATTTAATATAATGATTATTAGTTAGATATATTTTATAATTTTAATAAAAAAGAGACCCAAAATGAAAGAAAAAATAATAGCAAGATGCCCTTGGTGTGGTGATGACCCTCTATATGTGGAATACCACGACAAGGAATGGGGGAAACCACTCCACGATGACCATAAACTGTTCGAATTTTTACTCCTAGAATCTTTCCAAGCTGGTCTGAGTTGGATTACTATACTAAGAAAGAGAGAGAATTTCCGAAAAGCCTTCGATAATTTTGATACTAGAAAAGTAGCTAAATACGGCGATGAAAAAATAGAAAGGTTACTCTTAGATAGTGGGATAATAAGAAATAGAGCTAAGATAGAAGCCGCGATAAATAATGCAAGAATTTACCTTGAAATACAGAAGGAGTATAGCTCATTCGATAAGTATATATGGCAATTCGTTGACCACAAACCAATATTGAACCAAAGAAGGGAATTAACGGATATTCCTGCTATAACACCCGAAGCAACACAAATGAGTAAAACACTCAAAAAGCGTGGATTCAAGTTCATAGGCCCGACAACCTGCTACGCTTTTATGCAGGCAACGGGAATGGTAAATGATCACTTCGTTGACTGCGACTTTTATAATTAAAGTATTTCTATTTTTTATATATTGTTCAATTGATAATTAACAAAAAAATAGAAAAATGATGAATAGAATCTTAATTATATTATCGAGTATCATATTATTTATTTCGTGTAGTGATGACAAATCAACTACTCCAATTATTGATAATGAAGAACCGAATGTAAAACAATATTACTCAGAATATCATTTTGAAAACAATCTCGAAGATAGTGGTTTGAATGAATATCATGGTACTGCCGAATATACTACATTCGTTACCGACAGGCACGGCAACGGAAACGCTGCAATTTATTTTGACGGTAGCAATAGTGTGTTATTACCCTATGATGGTATGCTAGATTTTGATGGTGATTTTGCCATAAGCTTTTGGGCGAAAGTAGGAGAGCAAAACAATATAAAAGCTAGCTCACACTATGATATTATTTCTAATTCGGTATGGTTCGTTGGGTCTTACTTTATAGGTGTGAACTCATTCGAACAGTACCAAACTATGTCTTGGAATGCCCAAGGAGATGGTATAAGACTAGCTTATGATAAAGAAAAATACTTCGATGATAAGTGGCATCACATAGCTTACAACTTTGAACTCATCAATGACGAAACGACTATAGCAACTCTATACATAGATGGTATCCAAAAACAAAGAGATGAAATACATACTCCAGTTAAGAAGAATTGGCAACCAAGAATTGGTGCTAGAGTTGATTTAGAAGCTTACTTCACTGGTTCATTAGATGATCTGATAATATCTGATAGTTTGTTTACTAAACAAGAAATAGAAGAGCAAGCCGGTCTAGTTTTTATTGAGGATTAACCCTCGACCACAGCTTTTATTTGCTCCAACATAGCTGGTAAACCGTCTTGTGTGTGCTTGTGGCTTTCTTCACTACGGAAGCCCTCTTGTACCCAAGTGAAAACGCTTTTGCCTTCATCTATTTCGTCTATCTTATAGGTAACTATGAAATAGTTTTCTAGCTTATCTTCTAGCCCCGAAAAGCTACTCCAATAATTGTATTTGAGTAATTCATTCGGCTCGTTTACCAATACATTGCCCTTGTCTTTGTATTGATGACCCTCATATTCCCCTTGGAATATTATAGGACTACCAACTTTCCAATCGGTTATAGTCTCGGTTCCGTACAGATATACTTTTATCTTTTCTGGGTTAGTCATTGCATCCCACACTTCAGCTGGGGTTCCTTCTATTTCTATACTATGAGTTACACTTAGGTCTTTGTTCATTTTTGTTCCTTGTTTGTTTTGCTCTACTTCTTTATAACTTTAGAATAAAACACGCCATCGTTATTAGTTACTCTTAGGTGATAAACACCCGTGTAAAAACTCTCTAGACTAACTACGCTATTGCCATTAGTGACAGTACCACTAAATACTACATTCCCCAGATTGTCGTATATACTCACATTATAAACAGAGTTCTCTAGATTTCTAATCTCTAATCTATCGTTAGTAGGATTCGGATATACGAATAAATCCAAATTCTCTTTCGATTCCCCAACAGATGATTCGGTTTTAGAAACTACTCTTATCTGCATTGTTGATTCTTTCGAAGAACCATCATCATTAGTAGCAACTAAAGTGACCATATATTTGCCTGGAGTAGAGTATAAGACATTTGGGTTTTTCTCTGTAGATGTAGCTGGCGAACCTCCTTCGAATGTCCACTCCCATTTGTTAGGGCTACCACAAGAAATATCAGCAAATTGTATAGACTCTCCTTCTCTGATTAGTTCTTTGTCGGCAGTGAATTGCGAACTAGGTACATTTGGAATATAGTGATCATAAGTTCCAGTTTCTTTCAGATTACTTACTTTCCAAAGTGAATTTCTTGTAGGGTGAGTAGTCAGTGCTTTCAACATTCTTTCTACTTGACCTTGCGTAAACATACTATAGCAAGCAGTATAATCCATATAATTATCACCATTTACAGTATGTCCACAGCTTTGTGTACCATCCTCGCATCCCGCTGATTGTAAAGTAGATGGAGTATCATCTACTTCATCATTCTTGCCATCGCACCCACCCTCGAAAGTATGTGCTAGGTTCAACCAATGCCCAACTTCGTGAGTGAAGACCGATTGGAAATTTTCATCAGCAAAAGAGCTACCTTTATTACCCAGATAGACATTGTTGAATACGATTCTTGCCAAATTATTCCTTGACATTGTAGTATTAGGATACCAAGCTACTCCCGAATAATTAGTCACACCGTCATTATAAATATCATTCATTACATAAATATTCATATACTTGTAGTTATCCCAAGCATAAGCTTTCACGCTATCATCATAATCTTTGTGATTGCCGAACCCTGTATTTTTCGGATGATAAGTTGCTCCGTTAGTGGGATTACCCTCTGGGTCTATAGTTGCTAGAGCAAAGGTGATATTCATTTTGCCTCTTATATCTAAGGAAAGGATCAACATCGTCATAATCATCGTTCAAACCATTTAAATCTCTATTGGCTATATCCAATGCCGATTGGAGCTGTTCTAAAGGGACGGTTGTCTCGGCATCGTCCGCAAATACATGAAATACAACTGGTATCACATAGTGCTGTACGCAGTCAGATGAATCCGTGATACTATAATATTGGCCCTGAGTTTCATTGTCTTTCTCTTGGTAATAGTCTAGTTCATCGACATTGTATGTTGGGTTAAAACCGCACTTAATATCTGATACAGATTGTACTTGCTGAGAGTACGCATTAAGTAAAGCTGTTGCTAATAAGAGGGTAATAGTAAATAAATATTTCATAATTTCTCCATGTTTACTGTTTTTCTATTTTGTAATATAATGAATTTGAAATTCCGTCACAAAAATCTTTCTTCCAATATTTTAAACCAATTTTTTCCAATACTCTTATCGAAGCAAGATTGTCTTGAGCCGACCTACCAATTATCTCAGATAAATCTAGGCTCTCGAAGCCATAGTCAATTACAGCTTTTGCAGATTCGGTAGCGTATCCGAAACCCCAATACTTTCGATGAAAACGGAAGCCAATATCAGTAAACCCTTCTTCGTGATACTTGAGCCCACACCAACCTAGAAATGCACTGCTCTCTTTGTCTATTACTGCCCATCGGCCATATCCGTTCGTTTTGTAGTCTTTGTATTTGGTTAAGAATACTCTTGCCGATTCTACTGAATCAAAAGCTGAGTCTCCGGTATAGCGAATTACCTCTTCGTCAGAGTTAAGTTTGTAAAACTCCTCTGAATCAGAAAGTTCAAATTCTCTGAGTATTAAACGTGGTGTTTGGAGTATGGTTTTCATTATATTTTATAATTGAATATTCTTGCTTTTAAACAATACGAAATCAACTTCTTTTGTTTCACAATTATTCCTATTTTTGTACTATGGAAAATGTAGAAAAAATATTAATACTCGATTTCGGATCACAATACACTCAACTAATAGCACGTAAAGTCCGTGAAGTTGGAGTTTTTGCCGAAATACACCCGTTCAATATAGAATTAGAAAAATTAAAAGAATTGAATCCCAAAGGTATTATCCTTTCGGGAGGGCCATCTAGCGTGTACTCCGAGGGAGCGCCTCACCCTAGATTCAACGTATTCGAGCTAGGAATACCAGTACTAGGTATATGCTATGGTCTGCAACTAATTGCCTTTACTCAAAATGGTCAAGTAGATGCTGCCGCTAAGCGTGAGTACGGCAAAGCAATAGTAAATGTAGTGGAGGACAATCCGCTACTAAAAGGCATATCGAACAATGCACAGATGTGGATGAGCCACGGCGATTCGCTTAGCAAAATGCCTGACGGATTTGAGACTATTGCCAATACAGAAAATGCTCCTATTTGTGCGATAGCTAATATAGAAAAGAAAATATATGGCGTACAATTCCACCCAGAAGTGCACCACTCATTAGAGGGCAAAAAAGTCCTAGAGAACTTCGTTCGCTCTATCTGCGGTTGCGTAGATACGTGGAATGCAGAGTCATTCATAGATCAAGCAATCCAAGATATACGTGACAAAGTTGGCGATGAAAAAGTAATCTGTGGACTAAGTGGGGGAGTTGACTCCACTGTAGCTGCAGTGCTTATCCATAAGGCAATTGGCGACCAGTTACATTGTATTCACATAGACTCAGGTCTGATGCGAATGAACGAAAGTCGCGAGATTTACGACCTATTCAAAAAACATTTCGATATTTCGATAGAAGTTATAAACGGTCACGATACTTTCTATGGTGGTTTAGCAGGCGTATCTGACCCAGAGCAAAAGAGAAAAGTAATCGGTAAGGCATTCATAGATTTATTCGATGGAGCAACCCAAGGACTTGACTCAGCTAAGTGGCTAGCCCAAGGAACCTTGTACCCAGACGTGATAGAGTCAGTCTCAGTCAAAGGACCATCGGCTACGATCAAGAGTCACCACAATGTAGGTGGTTTACCAGAGAAAATGAATCTGAAATTACTAGAGCCATTCCGCGAGTTATTCAAAGATGAAGTTCGTGAAGTGGGCCGTATGCTAGGCATACCAGAGTGGTTTGTTAAAAGACATCCATTCCCAGGCCCAGGGCTAGGCATCAGAATACTAGGCGAAATATCAGAAGACAAAATCGAAATCCTACAAAGAGCAGACGCTATCTACTTAGAAGAAATAACTAGAGCTGGTCTATATGACGAGATATGGCAAGCGTTTGCCGTATTGCTACCAGTGAAAAGCGTTGGAGTTATGGGCGATGAGCGAACTTACGAGTTTACTTGTGCTATCCGCGCCGTAACTAGCACCGACGGTATGACAGCTGAGTGGTACCCTATGCCGTATGATGTATTAGAGAAAATCTCGAGCCGAATAATCAACGAGATAAAAGGTATCAACCGCGTGGTATATGACATTACAAGCAAACCCCCTGGAACTATTGAATGGGAGTAATATCAAAAATATTATTGCTTTCAGTAGTACTTTTTTGGGCTTGTTCATCTGTTGCTGAGCCACCAGAAATAATCTATGAAATAAAACATCCCGATTATGAAGAGTTTATCGCTTATGCAGAGGCCAATAATATTGAATTGGATTCTGTAGAAGTGCAGAGAAATGTAATGTTAGACATTGAAGCAATACAAAGCTCAGTTATTTACCCTGAATTCGCGAAAGAGAATGATATAGAAGGAAGAGTCAGAGTAAAGTTATTAGTGGATTCTCTAGGAAGAGCACTTAGGGTAAGTGTGGATAGCTCAGATAATGACTATTTAAATGGTAGTGCATTAACAGCAATATATGAAGCAGAATATTACGCCGCAATTGGAATAGATGGAGAGACTGTTGCGAAGACAATTACTATACCCTTACGATTTAAACTGAGATAAATAAAAACTAAACTACTAAAAAAAAGCACTATGAGAATAGTGCTTTTTTGTTGATTAGCAAATAGAAATAATCTATTCAATAACCCCCTCCAACTGTTTACATACTATAATATCATTATATTTGCATTGAATCAATAAATACAAAACCGAATATTATAATATGGAAATTAGAAACGCTATACGTAAATCCAGTGGCATAGTGGAAGGCAAACCACAGCTATTCGTTGCAGAAGAAAACTTCTCTTACAAAGGATTACCCGTACTCAAAGACTCACTTGTTCTATATGATGGTGAAGGACGAATAGACGTGAATATGATCTATTTCGGGATATTGCAAGATAGTAATGTACCGGTAATGTTAGACCATATATTAGAACCGAAAAACAGTTTGATAAAGACTTTAGGTAAGGTGAGTGATTGCCCCCAAGAAATGGATGAGATTGATATGCTCGACACGGGTATATGGCACAGCGACCACTTCGATGAGTGGAATAACTCATTTGCTGAGTTTCTGCCTCGTATAGAATCAGGTATTGATTTGGAGTACAATGGCATTTTGTTCAGTTCGCTAATGTATTCTTTCAACTCTAAGGAAAAAATATTGACCAATTTTATCAATAAAGAACCACTTAAAGTAGATGTAAATGGAAACAACTTAGTTTTACCGCCTATGTTGGAGGTAGTTTATCCTAATGCGTCTAAAGAAGGTGAGACACTATATCCATCGGCTGTACAACCAATAAATACTATGGAGTATTTCGGATATAGTCTTAGGGGAAAACTAGGTATTGATAAAGAAGGAGCGGTATTTGGTGAGAGTGCAGAGGAATTCGAAGCAAAGGTTTACGACCATCCAAAATTCGAGACTATAACAATGACAGTAGGCGCTAATATTGTTATATTACCCGATGGAACTGCTGGTATTAGATTGCAAGACCAAAAACATAAGGTTCACCATTTCAAGATTGAGAGGGTATGATGGTAAAAATATGTTTAATATTTTTAGTATTCATCTCTTTAAGTTTATTCGCCTTTACATCGGAAGAAGAATTAATTATAAATTCAAGTCTGAAACCTAATCAAACTTATGTTTATTACTATAAAAAAGTAAAAGTCGAATCTCAAAATGGTTTGATTGAAACTAATGACTCTTCTTCTAGTTACAAATATTTTATAGTTGATGACTATAAAAATGAGAAATTTAGGCTGACCTTCAAATCGGAAGATATTAATAATTCGGAATCGCTAGATGACTCAATAAACGATATCTTGTCAAAATTTGATTTAAAAGATATAACCTATGAGACAGACAAGAATGGGAAGTATCTGGGTGTTGTCGGTTGGGATACTCTTTCAATAATAATTAGAAAAGTAGGCTCCGATATATTTGAGCAAAGCGAATATAACGATGGTTCAGCACAAGGAAACTTAGTAAGATATATTATGAAAAAGGTGTTGGACTATTTCACATCTCGTTCAGGATTTGAAGAGTCCTTCTTCAAAGAAACTATGAATTTTCATCTTGCTATGGGCATGGAGGTAAATGAATTAGAAAAACAGGTTGCTGAAAATATATTTATAATTCCATTTGGTCAGTTTGTAAAAGGTTCGACAAGACTCAATCTATCTGATGAAGCAGAGAAAGGCAAAAAAGTATTAACTAGAATAACAATAATTCAAGAAGAAGAGCTTAAAAAAGCCTTTGAATCATTGTTAAGTCTGATAATAGTAGATAAGGAAAAGTTAGAGGAGTTTATGAAAGCTATAGAAATGTATATGATTAAGGAAACTAAAATAGTTTACTCAGAATCCTCAGGTATTCCTATACAAATAGAAACGAAATTTGAGTTGAATACTAAATATCCAAATAAAGAAGACAACGTCAGTGAGAAAACAATAATGAAGTTTAAAGAGCTATTAGTTGACTAGAGCTGAATATGATTCTCAGGATATTCTGTTGCAAATCTTATTCATTTGATTTAAATTAGCACACAGATTTTTAAGAATAAAAAATTAGATAATAATATGAAAGGAATTATACCATACTTAACTTTCAATGGTAATGCCGAAGAAGCTTTGAATCATTACAGATCTATACTTGGTGGAGAAATAGTGTCACTAAACCGTTTTAGTGAAGCTCCTCCTATGGATGGGGTAGAGGTAACAGAAGAGGCTAAAAATTTAATTATGAATGCTGTATACGTTATCAATGATTATACAACTATTATGGCAAGTGATGGGCATCCGGCATTTGATGAGATACCATTTGGACAAAATTTTTCACTAGCTATAACTGCCGAATCGAAGGAAGAAGTTGATACTTTTTTTGCTGGGTTATCCGAAGGTGGTATAGTAACTATGCCTTTAGAAGAAACATTTTGGAATGCTTATTTTGGAATGTGCGAAGATAAATTCGGTGTTAATTGGATGATTAATTTTGATTTATAATACGACTATAACTATTTTCGTTTTTGTAAGTCATATAGCTTGAGATACTTCAAGTAAGTTGCAAAAGCAGAATTGAAAGCGACTACGAAACCATAGAAACCATCTAGGAAGCCAAGACGAAGAAAATAATCTCTGATAAATTTGAACCATGAGTTGAAAAGGATTGTTGATATAGAGGTTTTGTGCCCTTTTTTGTGGAGTGTTTGAGCTGCAATAGTAGTGAAATTTTGTATTTGGTATATGTGCTGGCTAATGCTATCAATAGAGTAATGTAGCAAATCTCCTTGTAGTTTCTTAACCTTTTTACCATTTTCTAGTATTACTTCATCGTGTGGGTTTGTCCCGCCCCATCTACCATCGTTCTTGTTCCAAATCCTTGTTTTTACATCTGGGTACCACCCGCCGTGTTTTATCCACTTTCCGCAATAATTAGTCAGCCGGTTGAATTCATAAGCATCAGAATTGAAATTTGATTTAATATCTATTATCGATTTGATTAGTTCTGAGGAAAGTACTTCATCTGCATCTACGGACAACACATAATCGAAATTTGATTTGTCCAACGCAAAATTCTTCTGTTCAATATACCCTAGGAATTCTTGGCTAATTACAGTTGCCCCTTTTGATTCGCATATCTCAACTGTCCGGTCAGTAGATAGGGAGTCAATAACGATTATCTCATCGGCAACGTCCCTCAGCGAATCTAAACATCGGCCGATTTTGTCTTCTTCGTTGTAAGTAATAACAACGGCAGAGATTTTTATCGAATTATTACTTCCCAAATTGTAAAGCTACGTTTATTTTCTATTTTTTCGATATTGTTGTACGTCTAGGTCGTACTTTCTAATTTTATTATGCAAAGTTTCTCTACTAATGCCTAACTGAGAAGCTGACTTACTAACGTTTCCGTTGCATCGTTTTAAAGTGGCCTCTATTTTCTTCTTATCTACTTGTTGCAAATCTTCTTTGAGAGTTCTATCAGCTGATAGATAAGCGTCTGCCTTACCTTCTACTATAGGTGTAGAAGTGCTAGTTTTGAGCATCTTATGTACATCGCTTACTTCAATCTCTTCGTTCTTAACTGTTTGAAGTATTACCCTGACCAAACTTGCTAATTCACGTACATTTCCTTTCCATATCTGTTCTGACATGAACTCTATGGCCGATGGTGAAAATACTTTTTGTTCGTCAAAATTCTCATTGTGAATTCTTAAATAATAATCCACTATAGCCGGTATATCTTCTTTTCTTTCTCTAAGTGGTGGTATATAGATTTCACATTCGCGTAATCTATGATAAAGAGGCTCTCTGAAAGTTCCATCTTTCATCTCGTTTATTAAGTTTTTATCAGTGGCCGAGACTATTCGTACATCTACGTCTTCGCTTTCTACAGAACCCACTTTCCTAACCTGTCTTTCTTCTATTGGTATTAGTAGATTACTTTGTAAGTCCAAAGGCATATCACCTATTTCGTCTAAAAATAGTGTCCCACGGTGAGCTTTATGGAATAACCCACGTTTAGTATCGGTAGCTCCAGAAAAGGCACCTTTGATATGACCAAACAGCTCACTTTGGAAAAGCTCTTTTGGTATATTTGGTATATCTACTGTGACTATCGAATTTTTACTTCTTCTAGAAACGGCATGAATAGCTTTAGCAACCAGTTTTTTCCCAGTTCCAGTTTCGCCAGTTACTAATATATTTAGATCAGTACGCCCAAAACGTATTACATGATCACCTAATTCGATCATCTGTCGACTACTTCCTATCAAGCCATGGACTTGCAAGAAATGAAGTATTTCTTTTTCTTCACCCTTAGACTCTAATCTACTTACGGCACTTTCTAATACGTCTTTTATTCTTTTCTTGCTTACTATACTCTTCTCAATGAAATTCACAGCACCAAGCTTTGTTGCTTTCACTGCCGTTTCTATAGACCCTTTGCCAGAGATCATAACAACTGGAATCGAGGGGTATTTCTTACGACAATGCTCTAGTATATCTAGACCTGTTTTTTTCTCAGATGGGCCGAACTCTATGTCTAGTAAGGCTAAACCGATTTCGCGATTATGCTCACTTAGATAATCCATGGCCGAGTCTGGGTCGTTAAACATGACAGTTTCATACCCAAAACTACTCACAATCTCAGAGATTGTTGAGCAAAAATCTATATTGTCATCAGCAATTAAAACTTTCATTAAAATTATTCTTCAAATTTGATTGGCGAAATAGTATTCAATATACTAAAAACTTCTCTGTATTCCTTACTTCCTATCGCTTTCAGTCGATTATTCCAAAATCCATTTAGTTGGTACTCCGTAGTTATATTCGAATATCTGACGAATCTGACTGTATCTGCTGGAACATTGAGCTTTTGTACTTCTAGTATAGTATTCCAAAGCATATTACTCATCAGGCAATACAGTGAATCAGTTGTTTTTAGTAAAGGAGTAGTACCTATACTGTCACTTAGGTTGTATAATTGATAAACTTTCTTGTCAGTCGTAACTGCATAACCTTTTATTAATTTGTTATGTTTCATATCATAATCGCCCCAGCTGATTAAGACTTTTTTTCGAGCCTCTGAAACACAATCTGCTTCATTTCTAGTTGAACTGCAACTTACTAAAAACACAATTATTATGATTATAAAACTATTTCTCATTCTTCAATGTTAAAAAATCATTTATTCTTTTAAATGTTTCTTCTTTTCCTAATAGTTCCATTGTCAGTGTTAAGCTTGCTCCTACAGACTTACCCGTAACCATTAGTCTAATAGGGTTCATCACTTTGCCAAACCCAAGTCCCGATGATTCAACGAAATTCTTTACTATATCGTGTATAGGTTCATCTTTCCAATCCTCTAAGCCTTTTAGCTCGTCTAATAATGGCTTTATAGAACTATATGTGTCCTCTTTCCATTGTTTTTCCATAAACTTTTCGTCATAACCTTTGATATCGCCAAACATATAATCTCCGAAAGATGGAATCTCTTCGACGAAATCTACTCTTTCACGTAACAGGTTAATAACAGATTCAACATATTCTTTATTCTTGAAGCTTATACCTTCTGCTTCTAATTTTGGGATTAATTTGTCAGCTAATTCACCGACAGGTTTTGCTTTTAAGTATTCAGAGTTCATCCAAAGTAGCTTTCTTCTATCGAATATTGCCCCACCTTTGTTTACTTTTTCTATGTTGAACCCAGCTATAAGCTCTTCCATTGTATATATCTCACGCTCTCCACTAGGATTCCACCCAAGTAAAGCGATGAAATTAGTGAATGCTTCTGCAAAATAACCCTTCTGTTTGAAATCTTCTACAGCAACATCACCATGTCTTTTACTAAGTTTTTGTTTGTTTTGATTTAATAATAGCGGTAAATGTGCAAATTTTGGCATTTCCCATCCGAATGCTTTGTAAAGCAATATATGCTTCGGTACAGAAGGTAACCACTCTTCACCTCTGATTACGTGAGTGATTTCCATCAGATGGTCATCTACTATATTTGCTAGGTGGTAAGTAGGAAATCCGTCTGATTTTATTAGAATCTGATCATCCACATCTTTGCCATTGACAGATACTTTACCTCTTATCAAATCTTCGTATTTTATCTCTTCATGTGGTACTTTTAGCCTTATTACATAAGGAACTCCCTCTTCTAGCAATTCTTTAGTCTTTTCTTCTCCTAAAGTAAATTGGCTTCGCATAGTAGATCGATCATATTTTGGAGCTATTCCGGCTGCTTTTTGTCTCTCGCGCATTGTTTCGATTTCTTCAGATGTATCGAATGCGTAATAAGCAGTTCCATTGTCAATTAGTGTTTGTGCATGTTTAGTATATAGATCAAATCTTTGGGATTGGATGTATGGACCATAATTACCACCTTGCATAGGGCCTTCGTCAAATTCTATGCCGCACCATTTTAATGATTCAATCAGATTTTTTTGCGAATCTTCTACGAATCTAGTTCTATCTGTATCTTCTATTCTAAGTATCATAGTACCGCCTGTACTTTTGGCGAATAGATAATTGTATAGTGCAGTTCTTAGTCCACCTACGTGTAGGTATCCTGTTGGTGAAGGTGCGAATCTTACTCTAGTTGACATTGGAGATTTCCGTTTTATTTCTTTTTATTTTTTTGAATATATGTATAAACATAACAACAAAGATAATAAAATTAAGAAGAAGAAATAAATATGTCCAACTATCATTTAAAAAACTACTCTCTTCTATAATTACTGAAAATAGTCAGTTTAAAAATGACTGAAGAAAAAAAGGCTCTCTTTTTTTCAAAGAAAGCCTTAAATCGATTATATTATGAATTATTGTATTTCTAATACTAAATTGATACTATAACTAGCTCTACTCTTCTGTTCTTTGCTCTAGCTTCTTCAGTTGTATCTACTATTAGTGGCTGTGTTTTACCAAAACCTTTAGTACCTATTCTACCAGATTGGATACCATTATTACTTAAGTAAGTACTTACCGCCTTTGCTCTTTCTAAAGAGAGATTTTTATTATAATCATCGGCTCCTCTGTCATCAGTATGACCGTGAAGCTCAATTTTAACATTAGGATTATCATTCATGAATTTAGTTAACCTTGCCAATTCCGGCTTAGATTCGTTTTGCAATGTAGATTTATCAAAATCAAAGAAGATTAACAACCTAGTTTTACCTTTGGCAATTTTACTTAGAGTAATATCTTTTGTTATATCTTTATTTGTTATTGATGAAGAAATATTAAAATTCTCTGAATAGAATAAGTATCCTTCTTTTTCTGCCGTTATCGAATAATTCCTGCCAGCAGTTAGTACAGAGCTATACTCACCTGAAATATCATCACTTCTTAGATTGGCAACTATTTGACCATTAGTCAAATCAGTTATAGTAATGTCAGAACCAATAGGAGTATTGTCTTCGATATCTCTGACAGTACCATGTACAAATACAACATCCTCTGATACATGAGGATTAGGAACAGCAGTATATATATTGAAGTTGGCTTTCTCTGATGGTTTATTAGTACTAAAAAAAGCTGTCTCCGAATTAGCAGCTACTACATAGAAGTGTTCATCGTATTCTGTATTAATGGCTGAACCAGCATTCTTGAATCCGAATGCATTTTTGTCAGCATTTATTTTCGCAAAATATATATCGAATCCACCTTGACCTCCTGATTTATTACTTGAATAAGTAAATGTCTTGTTATCAGCTGCTATAAATGGACTCATCTCATCCGCATCTGTATTTACAGATGTCAATTCTTTAGCTTGTGACCATCCCTCTCGGGTACGTTCGCTATAGAATATATTAGTCCCACCTGAACTAGCAGGTCTGTCACTGACGAAATACAAAGTTCTGCCATCACTTGTTAATGTAGGTTGAGAATCCCAATACTTACTGTTTACAGCAATTCCCAAGTTTTGTACGTCTGTCCATGAACCATTTACTTTTCTCGCGCTATATAGATCTGTTCTACCAATACCATCTACGTTGTGCTCATAAGAGGCAAAAACCATATATTGTCCGTCAGGAGTAAGTGTTGCGGACCCATTTTGATCTCCAGAGTTTACATCGTTATCTACTTTTTCAACTATTTCCCATTTGCCATTTTTCAACTTAGCGTGATAGATTATTTGTTCTCCAGATTTATCTGCTGTAAAGTACATTTCGTTTGCTCTGAGAGTAATACCACTCGAAAAATCATCGCCGTCAGTATTCACCCCTATCGGACTAACTATTATATTTTGTCCGAATGCTAAGGAGAAAGAAGCTGCTACTAAAGCTATATATATACTTAAGTTTTTCATTTTTTATTTCTCCTGATTATAGGTTTTCAAACCATAAAGTTAAAGAAAAGCGGATTTGGTTAACAGACTGATTAGATACGGTTAAAAATTTTATACTTTCAGTCACCTGTTGATTGATATTACCTATGGTAACATCGTCATAAGTAGTTAAACCTAGATTGTATATCAATTGTGGTGCAAGGTAAAGATTGTTACCGACTTTGAATTTGTAACCTGCACCTATGTTTAGAGCTACTCGTGTGTCAGAAAAATCTGCACTTGAGCTTTCAGCCTTGGAACTTTGACCAGCATCTGGCAATTCCGGGTTGTAAGTAACAAAGTCTTCATTCTCTGTATATATTATATCAGAAGTTTGAGTACCTATACCAAATTGGAATGTAGGCCCTAATAAAAAATATAAATCATCTGTAGCGTTGATTCTTAAGTTTGGTTCTATGTTGAAAAAGCTATATTTTTCAGTCAATTCCATATTAGCTATTCCTGTCCCTAAATAAACTCCAGTTTGCGAATCTCTAAAATCAACTATTCCATCTTGGTCATTTCCATAACTAATTGCATTATACAATAGCTTCAGATGTATACCAAACATTTTATTCAAATCGTAATCTACAAATACACCAAAATGAGGAGATATCCCACTCAGTGACTCGAATATATTGTATATAGAATTAGCTGTTGTTGGTCTACCTAATTCATCAGTCCAATTCAAATCAGCGCCGTACATATTGTAAGATAATCCTCCCTCTAACCCAACAGCCCATGGGTGATTATCAGATTTAGAATATCCTCCATCTGTTCTTCCCTTTGGTCTGAGTACGTCTTCTTGCGAATAGCTGCTCATTGTCACCAGACAAATAGCTATTATTATTAAAACTGCTTTTTTCATCACCTAATAATTCCGTTGATTTATTTAAGATATTTTCAAACTGTTGTAAATCTGACACTTAAAATAACAATTTATTTATTTAATAGCCAAGCAAAAATAAGAGGTGCTACAATAGTAGCATCTGACTCTATAATAAACTTCGGAGTATCTATATCTAGCTTACCCCACGTTATCTTCTCGTTTGGCACTGCACCAGAATAAGAACCAAAGCTAGTAGTAGAATCGGAAATTTGACAGAAATAACTCCAGAAAGGAATTGTCTCCATTTCCATATCTTGATATAACATAGGTACTACACATATAGGGAAGTCGCCAGCAATACCGCCACCAATTTGGAAGAATCCAAGCCCATTGTCTTTCGTGTTCTTTATATAATAATCAGCTAAGAAAGTCATATACTCTATTCCACTTTTCATTGTACTAGGTTTTAGTTCCCCTTTCATACAATATGAAGCGAATATATTACCCATAGTAGAATCTTCCCATCCTGGTACTATTATAGGCAAGTTTTTCTCAGCTGCCGCTAACATCCAGGAATTCTTTGGATCTATTTCGTAATCACCTTCCAATACACCTGATAATAACATTTTGTACATAAACTCATGTGGGAAATATCTTTCGCCATTTTCTTCAGCAGTTTTCCATATCTTATAAATGTGTTTTTGTAGTTTACGGAATGCTTCCTCTTCGGGAATACACGTATCAGTAACTCTGTTTAGCCCTCTTTCTAATAATGCCCACTCGTCTTTAGGTGTCAAATCTCTGTAATGGGGTACTCTTTCATAGCTATTGTGAGCAACTAGATTCATTATATCTTCTTCCAGATTGGCTCCGGTGCAAGATATTATATCCACTTTACCTTGCCTGATAATCTCAGCCAAAGATATTCCAAGTTCAGCAGTACTCATAGCACCTGCTAGAGTTATCATCATCTTGTTTCCCATCTCCAATTGCTTTTCGTAACCTTTGGCAGCATCGACTAGAGCTGCAGAATTGAAGTGTAAAAAGTTTGTCTCTATGAATTTTGATATCGTATTTCTTTCCATAATCTACCTTTTATTAAAAAATGTTCTAACTTTGCAAAATTATTAATATCTTAATATCCAAAATAGTCAATAGATTAAAAAATATTATTATGAAGAAATCACTTTTTGCATTATTATTTCTTTTTTTTGCTGCTTGTAGTGAGTCAGAATTACCCAAAGACGTAAATGAGGAAGACCTGACTGAATCAAATGAGTCTGAAGAAATAGATCAATGTGAAAAGAAGTTTGTTGAACTAGATACTTTCCCAACTATCAATTACAAAACATTGAAAATAGAGGATTACACCCAATATCTAGAGATAAAAGAGAAGTATGCATATAGCGATTCGAATTTATGGGCTAACAAGGCTTTCATTACTTTGAATAGAAAAGAGATGCGATTTCTAAAGATAGGAGATAGTATAGTTGTACCAGATACAATAATCCCTGATATGCGTGCATATTCTGTTTACCCACCTTATTACTGTGATGCTAAGCATATACCTAAACTTATAATGGTTTCTAATAAATTCCAATGCTACGCCGCGTATGAATATGGTGTTCTAGTTAGGTTTGCAGCTGCTAATACCGGAAAAGAACGTACTCCAACTTACCCTGGTAGATACGCTTTAGTTTGGAGAGATAGGATACGAAAATCATCTTTAGATTCCACGTGGGTTTTGCCTTATACGTGGAATTTCCATAGATATGCAGGTAATGCGTTTCATCAATTTGATATGCCGGGTAGAGCTGTTTCTCATTCATGTATTAGGCAGTTTTTGTCAGATTCGAAATGGCTTTATAACTGGGGTAAGGGAGTAAAGCTAGATTCGAATAATAAACAAATTTGGCTTTCTGGTACTCCTGTTATCATACAAGAGATGTTTGATTATGATAGAAAATATGGGCCTTGGTTTGATCTTGCAAATAACAAAGAAGGTAGAATAAAGCTTTCTGGTGACCCAATGAAAGTAGAAGAAGCTTATATTCCTATAAAGCAGATCCCGGAAGAAATACAAGGTTGGATACCCAATAGAAAGAGATATTTAGTAGCAGAGGATACACTCAGAGCTAGAGGGATTATACCAGAAGATGTAACGCTTATAGAATCTGTTAATTTCAATAAGCGTAGAAGAGAAAAGAAAGCAAAAGCAGAAAAAGAAGCTAGAGAAAAAGCTCGTCTGGATTCCATTAATGGAGTAAAGTCTAGTACTGATATAAATCTGATTAGAAAAAAACTAGAAGAACTAGAAGGTAAAGTACCAACTCATACAATAGCCGATACCACAGAGAAAAAGTAAATGAGTAAAAAAGTAACTCACTGGAAAGCCGAATTTATGTTATTTCTTATGACATTAATTTGGGGGGCGACATTTCTGTTTACTAAGCTCGGATTAGAAAGCTGTCCACCTTTTCTATATGTAATATTTAGATTCACTATAGCTCTTTCCCTTGTTCTGATCTTTTTTCATAAGTACATGAATAATATAGACAGAGTTACTTGGACCTCAGGGGCGGTATTGGGATTGCTGTTCGGAGGTGGATTCGTACTGCAAACAGTGGGATTGGGGATGACTGGAGTTACTAACTCGGCTTTCATAACTGGGTTAACTGTAGTGCTAACACCATTCGCTTTCAAGTTAATATCTAAAGATAAACTAATGTTTTGGCCAAAATTAGGTGTTATCATAGCCTTTATTGGGCTATATATATTTACTAATCCTGATTTGGATAATCTAAATACAGGTGATATACTAACTCTGATTTCTACTGGTTTTTGGGCTGTATATATTACTCTTATGGATTCATATACTAAGAATTATGATTCACAAAGACAAACAATGCAATTAGTAGCTATCCAATTTTTATTTGCCCTACCTATACCTATTATAGGGTTTCTTAGTTTTGAACTTCCCTCTCTGGAAGTAGATTTTACGAAAGATTTGTTGATGTCATTAGCATTCAATGCTGTATTAGCGAGTTTTGTACTCACAATAATCCATACTACTTATCAAAGATACACTACACCTGTAAAAGCAGCACTTATATTCAGTTTAGAACCAATATTTGCTTCAGTTTTTGCGGCTATCTTCTTAAGTGAAATACTTTCTACACTTGAGCTGATAGGAGCCACTATACTTATGTTCGGAGTATTAACTTCTGAATTGGGGAAATTTATATTCAATAAATTGAAAAAAAGTATAAAATAAATACAAATATTTTCTTTTTTTCTTTGATAATTCAAATATTAAATATAAGTTACATTATTCTTGACTGAGTTAAGTTAAATACTTTAAAGAAAAGTATTATTTCAGTCATTTTTTTTATAATTTATTTAAAGTTTATTGTATGAATATATTTATTGCAAAGTTGAATTTTTCAACTACTAGCGACAGTCTTCGTGAATTATTCGAAGAATTTGGTGAAGTTACTTCTGCCAATGTTATTATGGACAGAGTTACGGGCAAATCTAAAGGATATGGCTTCGTAGAAATGGCAAACGACGACGAAGCACAACGTGCTATCGACGAAACTGATCAAAGTGAATTCGAAGAAAGAACAATTGTTGTTAAGAAAGCGAATCCTAGAGAAGAAAGACCAAGAAGCAACAACAACAGAAGATTTGATAGAGACGATAGATATTAATCTTCGGTTTTTCTAGAAAATGACAATAAAATTAGGGCTGATATTTATATCAGCCCTTTTCATTTTAACATCGGTTGTTACTTTTTTACATATGCCATGTCAGTTGATACTTTGTCGGTTCCATTTGTTCTTATAAATGATTTAACCGTAAACTTGTCTTTTCTTTCTAATTTTACAAGCAACCTGACATCTCCTTCGCTTGGATATTTGTCATAATTTTTAAATTCGAATAATTTACTTTCAGCTATATACTCACCCCAAAATAGTGCAGGTGTTTCCCCCGAATTGTCATAGCTTAAAAAATAGTATTTAGATAAGTTTTTATCATACCCTATAATAAAGTATAAGTTAATTTCCCCTAAGTCGAATCCTAGTTTACTTTCTATATTCAATACGGTTTTACCCAAATCTAATTTAGATTTAGCTTCGCCTCTTCCCCCTGTTGGCACACCCTTTTCTGTTCTATTAGCATAGATTACTTCCCAGTCTCCTAGAAACTCCTCGAATATTTTGTGATTTGGACCTGAATAATACGGGCTAGTATCTTTAGCAAACAATGTTGCAGTTGTAAAAAGCAACGCAATTATTAGTATATTTCTCATTTTAACTCTTTTCTTTATTTATTAAAACTTGCAACTATATTTACGAACTCAGTTTCTAATAGTTCATCTAACTTAGAAACGTCCTTACCTCCTGCCGTAGCTAAGTGAGGTTTGCCTCCACCACCTCCTCCTAGGTATTTCGCTGCTTCTCCGACTATTTTCCCAGCTGGATAGTCATTTTTAATATCATCTGAAACAACACATACAAGCTGTACCTTGTCTTCAACTATTGTCCCAAGCAAGCCTATACCATTGGATTTGAAACCCTTTCTTAGTTCATCACCTAACTCTCTTAATTGATCCATATTTTCCGCTTGTATTCGTTTGGCTACTACGTTTATACCATTAATTACTTTGGATTCGGATGCTAGGTCTGATAAACCACTTGAAAGTTCTTTAGTTTTTAAGTCCGAGATTTCTTTTTCTAATCGTTTTATCTGATCTTGAAGTTCTGATTCTTTAGCTTTTTCTTTAGCAATTTCATTTTCTAATTTTTTAATGTGTTTAGGTATAGCTGATCCAGATATAGCCTCTATTCTTCTAATACCAGAAGCAATTGATGATTCAGAAATGATTTTTACAAACCCAATTTCCGAGGTGTTGGCTACGTGAGTTCCACCACATAACTCTTGCGAATAGTTGCTGTCCATAACAACAGCTCGAACTGTTTCACCGTATTTATCACCGAAGTACATTTTTAGACCTTCTTTGTTCTGAGCTTCTTCTAGTGACATTACAATTGTTTCTATCGTGTGAGCTTCTAAAATCTTATTATTTACTAAATTTTCTATCTCGGTGATTTGTTCTGGAGTCATCTTTTCGAAATGATTATAATCAAAACGAAGATAATCAGGGGCAACTAGTGATCCTTGTTGTTGGATATGAGCTCCTAGTACTCTTTTTAAAGCTTCGTGAAGCAAGTGAGTCGCACTATGATTTCGCATTATACTCAATCTTCTTTGCTTATCTATAATGGCGGTAGCTTGCTTACCTGCTATATCTGCTGGTATATCTCCCTCAATAAAGTGAAGTATAGCATCTCCTGATTTCTTTACTCCTGTTACTTTATAGTCCTTTTTATCTACACGTATAATACCAGTGTCAGATATCTGTCCACCACTTTCAACATAGAAAGGTGTTTTATCTAATATAATCAAATTACCATCTACGTGGAGGACTGTACTCTCTGATTCCATAGTCGTGTAACCTACGAACTCAGAAACGAAGTCATAGTTGTCGCTTTCAGCTTGTTGGCTTACATTTTTTCTGCTACTTCGGGAACGATCTTTTTGCTCTTGCATATTCTTCTCAAATCCAGCAGTATCAACTGTCAGTCCCTTGTCACGAGCTATTAACTCTGTCAAATCGAGTGGGAATCCGAATGAATCATATAATAAGAATGCGTCATCACCACTAATAGTATTGCCGCTATTAGCAGCTAATTCTTCGAACTTTACAAGACCTTGGTCGAGTGTTTGCAAGAAACTCTCTTCTTCTGCTCTTATTATCTTCGTTATTAGTTCTTGATTTTCTTTTATTTCTGGGAAAAAATCACCCATATTACTAACTAAAACAGGCACTAACTCAAATAGTACAGGTTTTCTGAATCCTAGTTCACGTGAGAAACGAGCTGCTCTACGTAGTATTCTTCTAAGTACATAACCTCTTCCTTCATTACCAGGTATAGCACCATCTGCAATAGAGAAAGCGAGTGTACGAATATGGTCAGCAATTACTCGCATAGCTATATCTGTTTTACCTGCGTCACTATGCTCATATTTTATTCCTGATAGAGAAGAGATTTTATCTATCAAAGGCATGAATATATCAGTATCGTAGTTAGAGTCTTTTCCTTGAAGTACACGTACTATACGCTCTAGACCCATACCAGTATCGACGTGAGTATTTTTAAGGTCTTCTAGCTCTCCTTTCTCATTTCTATTATACTGTATAAAAACCAAATTCCATATTTCAATTACTCTTGGGTCATCTGCATTGACCAAATCACGACCAGATTTATCAGGTGTCCCGTCATAATGTAACTCAGAGCAAGGACCGCATGGCCCAGTATCTCCCATTTCCCAAAAATTATCTTTTTCTCCGCATTTAAGAATCCTATCTTCAGGTAAGTACTTTGTCCAGATTTGGTAAGCCTCATCATCATCACGGAAAACAGAAGCAAATAATCTGTCTTTTGGCAATCCCCAAACTTCAGTTAATAACTCCCAAGCCCATGCAATTGCTTCTTCTTTGTAATAGTCACCAAAACTCCAGTTACCAAGCATCTCAAAAAGTGTGTGGTGATATGTATCTACACCAACTTCTTCTAGGTCGTTGTGTTTACCACTAACTCGGATACATTTTTGTGTATCTACTGCTCTAGTGTAATCCCTGCTTCCTTGTCCTAAGAAGACGTCTTTGAATTGGTTCATACCAGCATTAGTAAATAATAAAGTTGGGTCACCGTGAGGTATAACAGGAGCAGAAGGAACAGCTCTATGATCTTTTGATTTGAAAAACTCAATGAATTGATTTCTAATTTCTTTCGAAGTAAGCATATTTACAAAGTGTTAAGTTATAATAATTCCAAATTTAACGAATTGGGCACAAAAAAAGCGAAACTTAGTATGCTTCGCTTGATTTTTTTTAGTATTCTTAATATTACCCCTTAAAATCATGAGCTTTGTGTTGCCCATCACAAAAGGGTTTATTAGCAGAGTGTCCACAGCGGCAGAAAGCAACAGCTTTTCTATCTAGTTTTTCTTCTCCATCTATTGTTTTCAATGTTATATCCCCGTACACCATTAGTGGTCCATTTTGTAAAGGTTCTACTTTAGTTGGCTCTGACATACTCACTCCTTCCTTTTGTTTATTATAAGTATAACTCAATGCTCCTGATGGACATTGGTCTATTTGCTGCATTATTTCTTCTTTGGTTGCACCATCTACGTTAATCCAAGGTCTTGCCTTAGGGTCGAATACAGAGTTTAGCCCATGATAGCATTTCTCCGAATGAATGCAAACTGAAGAATCCCAGTGAACTGTCAAATCTTCTTTAGTATAGTTTTTTTGTGCCATGTGTCTTTTATTGCTATTAATATTATGATTGCAACTAATTATATTAGTTAAAAGTAATAACCAAATATACCAAATAAATAGGAATGATTATGAAAAACTTTATCTACTTGTCGTTAGCATTACTAGTATCTTTGTCAATTCAAGCTGGGGAATTACCTAGAAGAGGTATGTTAGGAGTTCACCTTGCTCCGGATTCAACTCAACAAAGCGGAGCAATAGTTCAGAAAGTAATACCAAATGGTTCTGCAGATAGAATGGGTGTAATTGATGGTGATAGAATAATTTCAGTAAATGGTAATGAAACGAATTCATTTAAAGAACTAATGAAGCAACTTGTTGAAACTAAAAAAACTAAAGATACCAAATTAGTGTTATTAAGAAAAGGGAAGAAAATAGAAGTCAGAGGTGAACTTCTACCGACTCCTTTCGTTGTAAAAAATGAATACATATTAAATAGTTTTGATTATAAAGGTAATAAAATAAGGACTATAATAGAAAAACCAGAGGGTAAAGGGCCTTTCCCGACTATTTACTATATTCAGGGTTATCCTTGTCAGAGTTGTGAGTATACTGATCCTAATAGTCCTTTACGTCGGTTTATTGATGATTTAGTAGGTTTAGGTTACTTGGTTTATAGAGTAGAGAAACCGAATATGGGTGATTCGAGAGGGGAGTTACAATGCGATGAAATAACATTTACTACAGAAGATGAAGTATTTTCTAAAGGTTATGATGAATTATTAAAATCTGAGTTAATCGACAAAAACAAAATTGCTATATTCGGTCATTCATTAGGAGGTATGCATGCTCCCATTATTTCTGCTGAGAAGAAGCCTGCAGCTACTATAGTTTATGGTATTCGGATCGATAGTTGGTATGATTATTTGCTTAAGACTTTTGACGTTCAATACCCACTGTGGAGTGGCGGAGATTATGTTCAAGGAAATGATGTTAAAAATCAGGTAAGAGACTATTTGTATCAGATATATTACAAAGGTAAAAGTGCTGAGGATATGATTGATTCAGATTCTACTCGTAGGTTGTTCCAAATTCATCTGAACTATATGGGGGACAATAAATTTTTCGGTCGGAATAGTGATTTTTTCGTGGATTTGAATGCAACGAATATAGTCAAATATTGGAGCGAAGTACGTAACCCAGTACTATCTTTACATGGGCAATATGATTTACAAGCACTTGATAATGAAAGCGCCAAGAAAATAGAAGAAATAGTTGACTATTATAATGGTAAGGACATAGCTGATTTTATAGAAGTCCCAAATACTGAGCATATTTTTATGAAAGTTGAGAGCCAAAAACAAGTTGCTCAATTATCAGAATCGGGTCAAATGTTCAAATACGCTGCGGACAATTACAACGATGAGATTCCATTATATATACATAATTGGTTGAAAAAAGTATATGAAAGAAACAATTGAAATAAAATATATAACAGACGATATGTACTATACTAATAAACAGATAAGTAATAGTCATATAGTTTATTCTAATATCTCCAACACTGCAGTGCAAGATGTAGCTAAGCTGCATTCACTCAAATTCTGTCTTTCTGGTTTAGAAATCTATCGTATTAATGGATATGAAAAGCGATTAAATCCGGGCGAGTTCATATTAGTTAACCCAGGCCAAAACTTTGAGATAATAGCTGATAAAAAGAATACTGAGGGGATTTGCTTGTTTTTTGAAGATAGCATAGTTAACAATATTTCAGATACAATATTTGAAAATACGAAGTATAATATATTGGATAATATTGAGTTAATGAATAATATTAACTTAATCAAAAATAATGTGGTTAGAAATAGACTTGAAAGAGTAAATATTAATTTTAATTCATTATTAGAATTATTAACGAATGATAATAAAGTCCTAAAACATTCATTAAATGGCTTAGAAATGAGAAATAATGAATTAAGTATTGATTTGGCATATAGATTGATGAAGGTAAAGGAGTTCATTGATAACAATTATTATGAAAATCTCGACATTGATCAGTTGGCTAATCTATCTTATACATCAAAATTTCATTTTCTAAGGATGTATAAAAAACTTTTTGGCACTTCACCATATCATTATATTCTTGAACTTAAATTAATAGAATCTAAGAAATTATTAAAAAATCATACAACTATTGAAGTGGCAAGTAAATTAAATTTTACAGATAGATCAGCATTCTCAAACCGATTTAAGAGGAGATTCAAAGAAAACCCGATAGAGTATAAAAATAAAATGAAATAAATATTTTTTCATTAATGAATTAATTAATTAGATTTGTTTAATTATTTAATCATAAGTTAATAATTCTCTCATCGGTGGAGTGAAAAATGAAAAAATATTTAATTATCTCAATGCTAATTTTATTTGCGGCGGGCTTTGACCTGTTTGCGCAAATTCCACAGAGTATCTCTTATCAAGGGTTACTCACAAATCAGAGCCTCAAACCGGTCTCAGATGGAAGCTATAATGTTAGTTTTTCTCTGTATGATTCACCAAATGGAGGTAGTAGAGTGTGGACTGAAACAAGAACTATTACCACATCTAGTGGTGTCTTTGACATAGTACTTGGAGAAAGTACTCCTATGAATCTTAAATTCAATACTCAGTATTGGTTGGGGATTCAGCTTGATGGTGAAATAGAAATGTCCCCTAGAATCCCACTAGTTGCTGCTCCTTATTCATTTAATTCTAATACTTCACAATCGTTGACAGATAACGCTACTGGTGCCGTTCTCTCGCTTAATGGTATGGAAGGAAAGTTAAATTTAGAAGCTGGTAATAATATAACTATTAGTAATAGTAATGGTAAAATACTAATAAGTGCTGAGTCCAATATCTCAGTGAACCTTGAATCTAGCAAATCTCACTTAGATATCGAATCAAATGGTATTAGTTTCGACATAAACATAAAAAATAATTCTATTACAGATAATCTGATTAAAGACGTTGATTGGGGCAAAATAAAAAATATTCCGACTACTTTCACACCTGGAGGGATTGCAGGTGGTGATTTGGAAGGTGATTATCCCAACCCAACTCTTTCAAGCAAAGGTGCAACAAAAGGTCAAGTATTGAAATGGGATGGTTCGAAATGGTCTCCAGAAGCAGATAATATTGGTAATATAGATTTACAGTCTTCTGCGCCTATAAAAGGAAATGGTACTAGTTCTAATCCTATATCAATTGTAAAAGCCTCTACTACTTCAGATGGATATCTTTCTAAAGAGGATTATAAAAGATTTGATGAGAATAAAGCCTCAGGAGATATAACAGTAAATACGCCTCTATCTGGTAAAGGAACTTCATCCAATCCACTATCCTTAGTTACAAGTGATATAAAAGGAAACGAAATTGTTTCTGTACTTAATGGAGAAGGAACTATAATTGGTAAAAGCGACGTTATAATCAATATACCTAAGGCAACTAGTTTTGTATCTGGTTATCTAGATACAGAAGACTACAAATATTTTGGAAATAAATTATCTAGCATTGTCTCTGGAGCACCGTTGACTGGGGATGGTTCTACAGCAAGTCCATTACTTATCAAAAAGTCAACTGTTACATCAGATGGTTATCTATCTGCAGCGGATTTTAATTTATTTAACTCAAAACTATCACAAGTTACTGCTAATCCACCTCTTACAGGTAAAGGTCTTAACTCTGATCCACTAAGTATGAATTCTGCCAATTCAGCTCAGGATGGCTACTTAACAATGAATGATTGGCAAAGATTTGATTCTAAACTGGGAACGGTAAATGCTGAAACACCTATATTGGGTGATGGTACAGTAGGTAATCCTCTATCTATTAATAATGCTGATGCTAGTAATACAGGAGTTTTGACATCTGCAGATTGGGTAAGATTCGATGCTGCAACAACAACTGAAGTAAATTCCCCATTAACTGGAGACGGTACTGCTGCCAATCCTTTGACATTAGCTCAAGCTAATGCAACTAATGATGGATACCTTAGTTCAGCTGATTGGGTTAGGTTTGATGCAGCTGGGACAACTGTGGTAAATGCACCAATTTCAGGTGAAGGTACTAGTAGTAATCCACTTACTTTAGCTCAAGCGAATGCAACAACAAATGGTTATTTAAGTTCATCTGATTGGACTAGGTTTGATGCTTCTACTAAGATTGTTGCGAATGCTCCCATAACAGGTGAAGGTACTAGTAGTAATCCACTTACTTTGGCCCAAGCGAATGCAACAACAAATGGTTATTTGAGTTCAGCCGATTGGACCAAATTTAATAATTCGTCAACAACATTTGTTAATGCTCCCATAACAGGTGAGGGTACTAGTAGTAATCCACTTACTTTGGCTCAAGCAAATACATCGACTAGTGGCTATTTAAGCTCATCAGATTGGAATACATTTAACAGTAAATTATCTTCTGTAACAAGTTCTACTCCAATAAGCGGAAATGGGACAACGGGTTCTCCACTAACTATGACGCAAGCAAATACATCAACTAGTGGCTATTTAAGCTCAACAGATTGGAATACATTTAACAGTAAATTATCTTCTGTAACAAGTTCTACTCCAATAAGCGGAAATGGGACAACGGGTTCTCCACTAACTATGATGCAAGCAAATACATCGACTAGTGGCTATTTAAGTTCAACAGATTGGAATACATTTAATAGTAAACTAACAAATGTAATAAGTGATGCTACAATTAATGGAAATGGTACTGTTGGTAATCCACTTAGTGTGCAGTCGGCAGATGTAGTAAGTAGTGGAGTGATAGTAGTATCTAATGGAGCAAATAAAGTACTTGGTAATTCGGATTTAAGTATAAGCATACCACAAGCAAGTGCTTTAACTAATGGTTATCTTAGCTCTTCAGATTGGACTAAATTCAATAACTCTGCTACCACTTCAGTGAATATACCGTTAGCTGGTGATGGTACTCTTGGTAATCCTATTAGTCTGTCTCAAGCTGATACATCAACTAATGGCTATTTAAGTTCAACAGATTGGAATACTTTTAATAGTAAATTAACTAATGTGACTAGTTCATCGCCAATTTCTGGAAACGGAACAACAGGCAATCCATTGACGATGTCGCAGGCAAGTGCATCTTCTAATGGCTATTTGAGCTCAACAGATTGGAATACTTTTAATAATAAATTAACAAATGTGACTAGTACATCGCCAATTTCTGGAAACGGAACAACAGGCAATCCATTGACAATGTCACAAGCAAATGCATCAACTAATGGTTACTTGGGTTCTTCGGATTGGAGTACATTTAACAATAAATTAACTACAGTTGCTGCTAGTGCACCTATACAAGGAGATGGAACTTCTGCTAATCCTCTTAATATGCAAAGTGCAAATGCCTCTAGAGATGGGTATATAACTTCTTCAGATTGGGTTAAATTCAACAATACATCTACTACTTGGGTCCAATCACCGCTATTAGGTACTGGTACAACATCTGATAGAGTTAGGTTGCCTAGAGCTGACGCTACTAATAGTGGTTATTTATTAAGTTCAGATTGGAGTACATTTAATAATAAATTGAATCTTGTTACTACTAATTATCCTTTTACGGGTAACGGTACTTCTTCTAACCCACTAAAAATGGACCAAGCATCTAGCTCTGCTACAGGATATCTAAGTGCAGCTGATTGGATTACATTCAACAATAAGCTTACTACTGTTAATAGTGCAGCACCTCTAACTGGTGATGGCACTAGCTCTCAGCCACTGAGCTTATCTAAAGCTAATAGCTTTACAAATGGTTATTTAAGCTCAACAGATTGGAATACTTTTAATAATAAATTAACAACAGTTTCTAAGAATGGGCCTTTAACTGGAGATGGTACTAGTAGTACACCTCTAGGTATATCAAAGGCTAATAGTACTACTGATGGATACTTGTCGGCATCGGATTGGGTCAAATTCAATAATAATAGTTCCTCGGTAGCGACGACCTCACCTATCACTGGAGATGGAACGACTACAGACCCTGTGAAGATGGATAGAGCTACTACAAGTGTAAGTGGTTATTTACATAATTCAGATTTTAATTTATTTTATAATAAATTATCAAATGTTGTTTCAGATGCTTCGCTAAATGGAAATGGAACAACAGGTAGTCCACTATCAGTTAGGACTTCTAATATGACAGGTGATGGAATAATTACAGTATCTAATGGAAATAATAGTGTAGTTAGTGTGTCAAATGTGAATATTGCGATAACTCAAGCTAGTACTTCGTCTAGCGGTTATTTATCATCAACGAATTGGAACACTTTTAACAACAAGCTTTCTACTGTTTCTAAAACTGCTCCACTAACTGGAGATGGTACTAGTGCTACTCCTTTATCAATACCAAAAGCAAACAGTACCACAGATGGCTATCTTAGCTCTGCTGACTGGAATACTTTTTATAATGCTACTGTTGGAGCAATATCAACTAGTGACCCTGTGTTTGGAGATGGCTCAACTTCTAACCCTATTGATGTTAGACAAGCGAGTGGGACTCAAGATGGATACGTTAGCTCAGTAGATTATTTATCATTTAAAAAGAAACTAGATAGTGTATTCGTAGATCCTCCATTAAAAGGGAACGGTTCGGCGACTAACCCTATTGATATTTCTACAGGCCATATTCTATCTAGTGGTCCTATTACAGTCACTAATGGAACTGACCGTTTGGTAGGAGCTGCTAATATGACACTTACATTGCCAAAGGCAACTTCAACTACAGATGGATATCTTAGTAAAGAAGATTGGGCTTCATTCAATAGTGGGAGTTCTGTAAATGTATCAGCACCTATTACTGGGGCTGGGACTTCTGCAAGCCCTTTTACTGTTAGAGATGCGAGTGACTCGCAATCAGGGGTCGTTACTACTTCGACTCAAACATTTGCTGGAAATAAAACTTTTGATGGTAATATAGGGATAGGGAAGACTGCAACTTCAGGTACAAAATTGTATATTGCATCTAGTAGTGATAGTGATAATGGAATAAAAATTGGTAGTTCTAGTTCGTCAGACTATGGTGTTCTTGTACTTGGTTCAATTGAGTCTTCTAGTTCTACAAGTACTACCAAGGGTAAATCAGTTTTCGTATATAGCTCAGACCCAGGTGGGTCTATAGCGCTACCTAGTAACGAGAATGGAACTGTTGTAGTAGTAATTAATAATTCAGGTGGTACTATTACTGTTGCAGGTGCATCAAGTTATACTTTAAGTTCCAAAACAGCAGCAAGTTTCATAAGATATGGTGGACAATGGTTCCACATGGATTAAAATTATGAAAAAATTATTTGTATTTATATTACTTTTTAGTGTTTCCAGTTTGTTTGCACAAACCAAGTTAGAAAAAGGTGTACTTAGCTCTGGTGGTAATAAAACCTCAGACGGTAATTACATTCTTCGTTCAACGATTGGGCAAAGCTTTATAGGTATAACAAGTGATGGCAACAATACAAAGAGCCTCGGATTTTGGTATTCGATTAATAAAGGTATTAACGATACTGTCGCAACTGCGGTTGTTACATTACCTAAAGTAGAATCAGAGACTGGATTCGATATAGATGTTCCTCTTATGTTAGTAAACTCAAGACAGTTCGCCGGGACTTCCCACAAATGGACGGCAACTATTAGGTTTAATTCTACAATTTTGTACCCGATTGATGGGATGCCTGATTGTGGGCTTGATGAAGATTGTAGAATCAAAATTTCGGGTGAGTTTTCAGACTCCACTGGTGTACTTTATAATCTTAGATTCAAAACAAAGTTGGGGGCTGTGCTTTCTACTGATTTGATTATAGAAGATTTCCAATGGACAGAAAATATAGTAACGGTTACAAATGACGGATTTTTCCAACTAAAAGGCGTTTGCGAAATAGATGGAGTCTATAGACTTATTTACCGTTCAGTTGAAGCTGGGATTACTAATACGTATCCTAATCCTGCTATGACAACAATAAATATCGATTATCAATTGCGAGAGAAAGGTAACAACACAATGGAGATAGTTGATACTAAAGGTGAAGTAGTAGCTAGATATAGTGATTTATCGAATGAATCAGGGTTGTATAGTACGACTAAAAATGTTGCAGACATTCCTTCTGGAGTGTACTATATAGTTCTAACTACTCCCAATGAAATTTTTACTAAGAAAATAGCCATACAGAAATAGTATGAAAAAATATATATTAGTATTACTTGCATTTTTTATCCCTTTTATACTGATTTCTCAAAGTAAAATTGATCAGATAGGAGATATTGGGATTTATGGTGGTATGGGTTTAAATAGCTATACTACTTCTTTTCAATCCCTGCCTGGTTTTCCATGTTGCAGCCCGAACTATGAAAGTGGCGATGGATTAGGAATGAATTTCGGTTTCTTAGCAAATTATAATATAGACCGTGATTTACAAATTGGATTGAAAATAGGATACAGTGATTTGTCAGCTCTGATTTCTCAAGATGAGGAAGGTATATTTGATAATAACTTAGGAACAAAAAGTAATGGACTTATACGCCATGATTTAGATGTTTCACTACCGTCTATTACTTTCGAGCCAACTTTGTCTACTCGTATTATAGAAAACCTAAACGGATTTATTGGCATAGGATTCAACTATTTACTTTCTGGTGATATCGAGCAAAAAGAAACTTTAATAAGACCAAATGATGTTACTTTTGAGAATGGCAAAGCAACTAGAAATGAGGTCAGCGGTTCAATAACAAATCTTACAAGTATACTACCTTTGGTGTCATTAGGTGCTAGCTATGATTTGCCTTTAGATAATAATAATGATATGTTTCTTTCTCCTAATATTAGCTACACTCACAGATTCGGCAATGTAGTCCCTGATGTGGAATGGACAGTTAGTACTCTAAATCTAGGAGTACAACTAAAATATAATCTAAAAGAAAAACCAGTATCAAAAGAACCAGAACCAATAGTACCAATAGAACCTGAGATTATAGTACCTATTGTAACTTCAGCTATTGCAGCTGATTTTCAAGTGAAACTCAACGAAGAATATTCTAGTGATACTATTTTCGTAAAATATGATAAAGACTTGAAATTTGAAGCCATATTAGGATATGTTTTCTTCGAAGAGTATGAATCAAAAATTCCGGAAAGATATGATCTAATATCTAAGGATGAAGCAGAAGTATTCAAAACCGATAAGTTGAATTTTGATAATTCCTTATCGGGCTACCATAATATATTGAACATATTGGGGCAACGATTCCAAAAATTTCCTGATGTAAAAATCGATTTAGTTGGATGTAATTCTGATTTCGATTTGGAGCAAGGAAATAAAGAGTTATCAAGAAAAAGGGCAGAGACTGTGCGTGATTATTTTGTAAATGTGTGGAATCTAAACCCAGATAGATTCACTATATCTGCAAGAAATCTACCAGAAACACCTTCGAAGACAGATAATGAATATGGACGAGCAGAAAACAGAAGAGTAGAGATAGTACCACAGGATTGGACTATATTCAAGCCTCAATTGATGTCAGATACTACTAGCTCTACTGATAAGAATTTAGAAGTAACTATGATTCCTAAAGTTGATTCGAAATTACCTCTCACAAATTGGGAAATTCAGATATTCGATAATGAAGGAGTCAAAAAAACTTTCTCAGGACTTGGAAGCCCTCCTAGTTCGTTAGAATGGAACCCAATAAGTGATCTGAATGAACTACCTACAGAAGATAATCCTCTTAGTTTCAAATTGAAAGTAAAAGATAGTATAGGTACTGAAAAAAGCTTTGTTGGTGAGGTTTTAACTAACGAAAAGAATTCATCTGAGATGAGTTTTGTACAAAAATTTGTAAATGACGCAAAAATAGAAAAGTATAATCTAATACTATTCGGATACAATATAACACAGTTACCACCAGTAGCAGAGGTTACTCTTAATTTGGTTAAAGAAAGAATCACCGATAAATCGCAAATCGTATCTATAGAAGGATATTCGGATATGATTGGAGACGAAGAGTATAATGTAAAGTTATCATACGATAGAGCAATAGCTGTGGCGAAAGCGTTGGAAGTAAGTAATGATAAAGCAATAGGACGTGGTAAAGTTAAAAATGAAATATATGATAATAAATTGCCAGAAGGTAGATTTTATTCAAGATCAGTGATTGTAACTCTACAAGGAACAAAAAAATAGACTGCTTTTTTCTAAGCAGTCTATATAAATAATAAATTCAGAATCAAAAAAACTATTCTGTAAATAACATTCCTTCTAGTTTTTCGGCACCAGCGCCGCGTCTTATAATTTCGAAGTCAGTTTGTGTCATATCAATTACTGATGAATCTCCTTCAAATTTATAGTTATCAGACGTAACTGTCAAATCAACCTGTTTCCCAAAAAAGTCTATTATTTCATCTGGAGTAGGCGCCAAATTATCCTCCAACTTAGCTGATATAGCTAATATCGGATTTCCTACGTCTTTTAGAAGTAATTGTACTAATTGGTTGTTAGGCACTCTGATACCTGCTGTGCTTCTTTTAGGGTTGTATGCAAAGTGGGGAACTTTCTTAGAAGCTGGAAGTATGAATGTGTAAGGCCCTGGTATAAGTGATTTGATAGTTCTGTATGCTACGTTGTTAACTTGAGCAAACTCAGAGATATTTGCCAAATCTCGGCAAAGAAACGTAAGTTGGTGGTCTTTGTCTAGTCGTCTTATTAATCTAATCTTGTCAATCGCTTCTTTGTTGGATAGATCACAACCCAAACTGAATCCGCTATCTGTTGGATAAAGAATAACCGCACCATCTTTCAATGCATCTGCTGCCATCTTCACTTTTCTCATCTCTGGCGTTTCCGAGTGAATGTTCAAAATTTCGTTCGCCATTTGACCTCCAAATTAGTTGTTAGAATAATTTTTCTTATTGAAATATAAATAAAAAGGAATACCTAAAGATAGTAAAAATAATCCGAAAACAGAACGAATTATTTCAGAATCACCATTTATATAACTCTCTATATCTGTATAAAGTGTAGCTATGACATATATTGTAGCTACAAATACGAAAATTGCAGGAACAAATGGGTAACCCCAAACTTTATATGGCCTTGGTGTATCTGGCATTTTTTTACGAAGTACGAATACTCCGTAGGCACCACCAGCATAGAAAATCCAACTAACAAATATTAGCATATCTGTTAATTGATCAAATGTTCCAGACATAACTAACACACTTGACCAAACTGCTTGTAATATTAGTGCATTACCTGGGGTAAAATACTTATCGTGGCTTTTACCAATTTTTTTAAAGAAAAGGCCTTTTTGTGACATTGCATAATAAACTCTAGAGCTTACCATAATAGTACCATTAGTAGTCCCAAAAGTAGATGCCATAACTGCTGCCGCTACGAACATAGCGCCTATTGGTCCCATTGCTATGTTTGCTACATCTGCTGCTATTCTATTACTACCAGCCATTTGCTCGATTGGTATCACATATAAAAATGCCACATTGATTAGTAGATAAACTGCAATAATTATAAGAGTACCTATAATCAAAGCTTTGGGTATGTTTATCATAGGTTTTTTGACTTCGCCGGCTATATAAGTGATATTATTCCAACCATCATAAGACCAAAATGCCGCAGAAAGTGCGCCTACAATTCCTGCGAACATTATCTTAGTATCAGAGGAAAAACTAGCAGCATCTGTTGTTAGATTAACTACAGAGCCATCGCTGTAAGCAAATCCGAAACCAACTAATACTAATATTGCGAGTACCTTAGCTACTGTAAATATAAAAGATATCTGTCCTCCAAATCTAACTCCAAGGTAATTCACAAAGCTAAGAAAAAGTATTACCCCTATCGTAATAGCTTTTACTCCAATATTCTCAAGAGGAAAGAATTTACCGATGAATGGTATAGTAAAAGTAATACTTTGTTCTATTTCAGTAGAGAACCTGGGGAGAATTAACGCAGAGAATTCCTGGGAATACTCGGCGAATACATAAGCTATAGAAGCGATTGAGCCAGTTTGGATAACGGCGAGCAAAGCCCATCCGTACATAAAAGCAATAAACTTGCCGTACATCTTATCGAAGTAAACGTATTGTCCACCAGTCTCTGGAATCATCGAAGCTACTTCTGCATTCGAGAGAGCGCCGAATAGAGTTAATACACCAGCTAATACCCATACAAAGAGCATCAACTCCGGAGAGCCAGTTACTTCAGCCATTACAGCTGGTTTTTTGAAAATTCCTGATCCTATTACTGCCCCAACTACTATGGCTAAAGTAGTGTATAGCCCAAGAGTAGGTAGTAATCCGCGTTTGGGGGTTTTATTTTCTTCCATGAATTCCTTTGATTGGAGTCAATTCAAAGATAGGTAATAATGAAAAGAAAAAAAAGTAAAAAATATTACAATATTATAAGATAAAATAGTCTTATATCTTGAGAATTTGCTAAATTGCATTTCCAAAATGTAAAAATAAATGGAGAATTAAAAAATGACGTATCCAAAAGTAGGTGAAATTGTTGCAGGAGATATCCGAGCAGCTGAGGTTTTAAAAAAGCTAAATATTGATTTTTGTTGTGGTGGTGGTATTAGTTTAGAAAGAGCGTGTCAGAAGAAGGGACTCGATCCAGCTGTTGTAATGGCTGAGATAGATGCTCACTTAGCTGGAAAGCCACCAATTGAAGATAAGTTTAGTAAAATGTGCCTAACTGAATTGGCAGACTATATTACTAATAAACATCATACTTATGTTAAAGAGAGTGCAGAATTCATAGACCCTCTATTAGATAAAGTAATCAGAGTACACGGTGACGCTCACCCTGAGTTAAATGAGATCGGTGATTTATTCTACGCATCAGTGAATGAATTACACTCTCACATGAAAAAAGAAGAGAATATATTATTCCCACTAATCAAAGCATTAGAAGCTGGTAATATCAAAGATTTAGATCCGAAAGCATCTGTCAAATACCCTATAGAGATGATGGAATCAGAACACACACAAGAAGGCGATAGATTCACCAGAATTCGTGAGTTGACAGATGATTATACTCCACCGGCTGATGCATGTAATACGTATAAATTAACTTATTATAAGTTGAAGGAATTTAATGATGATTTGGAACAACACATACATTTAGAAAATAATATCTTATTCCCGAAATCTATCAAGATGGAAGAAGAACTAGGGTAATTTAAGTTTTGTAACATCGGTAATACAATTATTGAAATGTGAAGAATGCATACACTCCAAAATAGAATAAGACACACTTTAGAGAAAAAAAATGCAATTCTGCTGGCACATTACTATCAACGAAAGGAAATCCAAGAAATAGCACACTTCTTGGGCGATAGTTTGGAGTTGGCTAGAAAAGCACAGCAAACTGAGCACGATATAATTGTATTCGCCGGTGTTAAATTTATGGCAGAAACAGCCAAAATACTTAACCCCAATAGAAAAGTTTTACTTCCGAGTTTGGAGGCGGGCTGTTCTCTAGCTGACTCTTGTCCTCCCAATGAATTTGCAGAGTTCAAAAAAGAACATCCAGACCATCTTGTAGTTAGCTACGTGAATACTAGCTCAGAAATAAAAGCAATGAGTGACTATATTTGTACTTCGAGCAATGCTCTAAAAGTCATAGAGAATATACCCAAGTCCCAACCAATTATATTCGCTCCAGACAAAAATTTGGGCCACTATCTAAACAAAATAACCAATCGTAATATGTTACTTTGGGATGGTGTTTGTACGGTACATGAAGCTTTCTCAATGGAGAAAATGACCAATCTGAAACTGAAGAATATGGATGCGAAAATAATAGCACACCCAGAATCTGACCCTGTAGTATTAGATATTGCAGACTTTATAGGATCAACTTCAGCGCTTTTGAATTTCGTGGTTAATGATAAAACAGAAAAATACATAATAGCTACGGAAGTAGGAATACTAGACAAGATGAAGATAATGGCTCCGAATAAAACATTCATTCCAGCACCTGTGAATGAAAATAATACTTGCGCTTGTAGCGAATGTGCTTTTATGAAAACAATTACTTTAGAGAATCTCTACACTTCGATTGTAGAAGAGAAACACGAGATAATAGTAGAGCCAGAACTAGCCAAAAAAGCACTTATTCCTTTAGAAAAAATGATAAACATGAATTAAGAATGTGTACTGACATTCTAATAATTGGCAATGGCATTGCCGCACTTTCATTAGTTTATCACTTGACAGAACTAGGGATTGAAAAAGATATAATCGTCCTTTCGGAACAACCCACTTCAGAATCAAATTCATATCATGCACAAGGTGGTATTGCAGTCGAGTTCGGGGACAAGCCCAGTAAATACCAACACATAAAAGACACTATGTCGTGTGGTATTATAAATAACCAAGTAAGCACTACAACTATACTCAATGAAGCCGAAAAATCAATTCAAAGTATGATAAAGGATGGGTTAGTCTTCGATGCCGATGAGAAAGGAAATCTATCTAAACGTTTAGAAGGAGGACATTCGAACAGAAGGATACTATACCATTCTGACACTTCTGGTAAGCATATAATAGATTTTCTAATCAAAAAAGTTAATCAGAATAAGAAAGTAAAAATACTACAAGACACTTACTGTTATGAGCTACTAAAAGAGAATAATACTTGCATAGGTGCAAAAATATTTGATACAAAAACAAATAGAATAGATGTAATTTTTGCTTCTAAAATAGTATTGGCTACTGGGGGAGCTGGTGCATTATATAATTATACAAGTAACTCTTCGTATTCAATTGGAAGTGGAGTAATATTAGCACAAGAGATTGGTGCTGAAATCACGAATATGGAGTTTATACAATTTCATCCAACAGCTTATGTAAGTCCCAAAAAAACAATTCTAATTTCAGAAGCACTACGAGGAGAAGGGGCATTTATAATAAATCAAAAAGGCAAAAGAATACCGGGAGTAGAATTATTTACTAGAGATAAGCTTGCACGAATACTGTATGAGGGAATTCGAAATGGAGATAATTATTTTCTTGATTGTACTAATATTCAAGATTCAGAGCTTGATAAATTCAGTTACATAACAAACAATTTAGCAGATAACGGAATAGACATACGAATTACTCCTATACCAATAAAGCCAGTAGCACACTATATGTGTGGGGGTATAACTACTGACGCTAAGGGGAAAACTAGTATCAATAATCTATACGCAATTGGAGAAGTTGCAAACTCAGGGTTACACGGGGCTAACAGACTAGCTTCTAACTCACTGACCGAAGCGGTCACAGTACCGTATCTGCTTACTTTAGACTTATTAAACAATGAATGGACTAAAGTTTACTATAAAACTCGAACAATACATTATACAGAAGACGAGTCCAATTATGACATTAAGATTGAAATACTCCGTAAGGAGATGTGGAAGAAATGTGGGATAGTAAGAACAAGCAATGCACTAGCTGAATTACGAAGCTACATAAAAACTGAGCTACACAGTATAACTGAAAATACGGGTTTAAGTTATCCCAAATTACGATATAGTACAATGCTTAAGACAGCAGCTATAATAGTAGAATCGTCACTTAATAGAAATAAGAATGTTGGTACATTCTGGAAGGAGTAATTTGTTAAATTCGTAATAAATTAATTAATATTTATAAAATCTGATTTGTGATTTCCTCTATACCTGGAGGACCCCAGGTATGGTCAGTTGCTTTTCTTGTCAAACCCATTACTTCACCTGTAGGGCCTAATGTTGAAGGAAGAGGACAGGAAGATGGAGCAGAATTTTCGTTGTCAAATACAACAATCCAATCTGTGACCCCATCTTTTTTATACTTTATTTGAAGTCCAGTTACATTAGGATCCAAGATATAACTTAATATATTACCAATCCATTGGAAATTAGTCGGTGGTGGTGATATTAACATTTTTTAACCTCTTTGTCTCTTGAAAAATAATACCTTCTTTTACAGTTTTTCGAATATTATTAGTGTCTTTAACAACTTCATCTATTAGTTCCGTAAAATACTTTTTATTATTGAAACTCTCATCTAAAATCATATAGTTATTTATTTTTGATAGATTATTTCTTAATCTTTTCGAATCAAGTTGATTAATTAAATTCAAATATGATACATAACCATTTATAACTTGTTGAATTCTCTTACTAGACCTAATCTTTTGGAAAACTATGACAATAAATAGTATCATAGAAATAAATAATGATAATGTAATATAATATGAAAACTCAGCTTTATTCACCTTAATTTTAAGATCACCGATATATTCTTCAGCTTTTAATTTCGTTTCTATTTCACTGTAAAGTGATTTAGAATATATTTCTATTTGTTTCTCATTTAATTCATTTAAACTGTACCTAAATGGTTCATTTGGAGAACCAGTCATTAATTTAGAAAATCTTGATGTCACTTCTTTTGCAAGTCCAATATTACCGAGTGCAACATAAGTATCATTTGCATTATTCAAATAATCTATTCCTTTATCAATATCTCCCTCCAACAAAGTATAGATGGATAGTTTAGAATAAGCATCTGCAGTAAAAAAATCATTTCTGGTAGAACAATATTCTAGATAATCGTTCAAAATAGCAGATTCTTTTTTCGAAATGGTTTGATCTGTTAAAAGTTTAAAAAGCACTTTATTTGATAAAACAAGATACTTTTCAACTTTGGTATTGTTAGATAAGTGATTATAACTGATTTCATCAAGTATCATTTTAGACTTATTATAATTTCCATTTGAGAAGTATAGTGTTGCAAGATTATTTTTTATAATATTATAATCAGATTCACCAACTTCAGTTAGTGATAAAGAAAGGTAATAGAAAAACAATGATGAATCAATAATACCGATCTCGTGATAAGCTATCCCAAGATTGTTATAATCTTTTTGTAAAAAACTTTTGTTATCATCCGATATATTTATTTCTACTGCTTTCTTTAGATAATATATAGCTTGATGATTTAAACCTTTTTTAATATATAAGCTCCCTAGTTGGTTTAATGTTTTACTTGTAGGTAGATCATTTGTCTTCTCAATATTATAAGCTATAAGCGTATATTTCAAAGAAGAATCAATAAGACCTAAACTCAAGTAATTGGACGATAATCCAAAATAAGCATAATCCATTTCTTCCGGATCGGCTTCATTTTCGATATCAATTAGACATGAGTTAACAGTATTAATTGATTCTTGGTATTTTTGATTTACGTAGAGTTTATATGCTTCATTCAAGCATTCCCGTGAGGTTAAAGGGAGGGCAGTTAATAATATTAGATATATGATACTAGTTTTCATTTTTTAACCTCTTTAAAAGTTTAATTCCATTAGATTTATTGTTATACATACTTCCCCTTCCATCAATAGTCCATTTTATATTTATACCTGCGTTATCCAATTTTACCAATAGGTCATGAGAAAGTACCTCATCACCTAATAAAACAGATTCCAATTCTCCTAGATTAATACTTCTATCTATTTCGAATTCAGAAATGGAAGAATAATGATTAAGAATCCAATTTACAATTCTTAGTTTTTGCTTATCCTCGTCATGTATACTCAAAACTCCGAAATGATCTTCAAAAACATCAGGTTGGAAAGTTGGATTTCCCAAACCTGTGTAAAGCCAATCAATGCTAAAACCTAAAAAGGAAAGTTTTCTAGTTATAACTTGAAAATCAGTTTCTCCTTTAAGGTAAGAGTTTAGTGATTGGTGGAGTATGTCTAGCTTTTTTATAAACTCTCCTTTTCTAAGACCTGACATATTCAGTATCTTTTTCAATCTTTCTCTTTCTTCTTTAGTACTCATCTAGCTATTGTAAACCTAGTGAAAAAAATATGTTTTTTATTGAATCTAGAATTCAATTCCAAAATTTAATGATTTATTATGTTATTCCATTGAATCTAGGATTCAATCCCAAACTTTTTTTTATTTTCCTGGTTTTATTTAAAAAGCCTATTTAATGAATATTAGAAGTATAGATCTCATTTCTCCTTATATAACTCAAATTAACATTTGACAAGAAAATACCAGGTTAATACTTATCTACCAAGGCCTACAGAACTTTTTTTGCTTTTGAATTCTATATTCAAAAGAATGATAATGAACTTTATTAGATTGAAAAAATAAAAAAATACTAATCTATTTTGAACTTATGATTACTAAATTCCAAACAGACGTTTTCCATCAACATGCCATACAGAAGTATGGTGTAGGTAGTTATGTACTAAAGGAAGAAATTATAAAAGAAATACAAAAGGAGTTAGATGTTGATTATGCGAGAGCTAATATATTGTTATTGGTAATGGTCGGTGTCAAGTATTTTAAGGAAGAAAAAGAAAAGCTATATATATCAGGTATAACAGGTGAATATTTTGATAATTCATTAATCAGATATTGGCTAGAAAAGTAAAAAAAGTTCGGAGGAAAGAGATGGATAGTGAAATTGTAAAATATTATTTGAAAAAGATAGAAGAAACGAATACTCTTGAGCTCAAAGAAAAAAATGAGATGAGGTTCCATAAGGTTTACGAAGGTTTGTTGTTCAACACAATAATACCTCAAAGAAGAAATTATTTAGGACTTTATAAACTCACAGTTCAAGGCAAAACAGTCTTAAACAGTGGTAGAAATCAATAGTTTTCAAGAGGAGGAACTATGGATATAAGAAATTCGAAATTCGAGAGAGACTAAATCCAATTTTATCACTGTTTGGATCAACTCATTAATAGAAAATGGACCTAATAGAAAAAGCCCTTGCAACGGTTGTTACAAGGGCTTTTTCAATGGTGGTCGAAGAGGGATTTGAACCCCCGACACAAGGATTTTCAGTCCTTTGCTCTACCAACTGAGCTATTCGACCAGTTATCTTTTTCAAGACTACAAAAATATTGCTTATTTGCTAAAAAACAAAATTTATTTACACATTTCTGCTAATTCAACAACTATTTTTTCTCGGACAAGTGCTTTTAAACCCTTCAACTCATTTCTATCCATTGCCTTAACGTCTATTTCTGGCATTATGGATATTTTCACTTTTCCAGGTTTTAACATCAACTTACCTGATGGTAATAATTCGTATGTACCACATACAGCAATTGGGATAATAGGTGTTTGTGCTTTTTCAGCTATTAGAAATCCACCTCGCTTGAATTCACTTACCTCAGCACCAGCATCACGGGTACCTTCTGGGAAGATAATAACCGAAGCTCCTGATTGGATTTTCTCTATCGCCTCGTCCAAGCTCTTCATCGCTTTGCGTGGGTCAGTTCGGTCTATACTAATCAGGTTAGAACGTTTCAATCCATAACCAAATATTGGGATTTTCTCTAATTCCCGTTTGTATATTATCCTTACATCGCCGGGTAAAGTACCTAATAACACAGGGATATCTAGCAAGCTACTATGGTTACATACGAATATATAACTTTTTTCGGGTTTTATATTCTCTATACCATCTATATCAATTTCGATTCCTATTATCTTATTCAAAGCACGACTCCAACCAACATACATCCTTGTATCTATCCGGGAACTAAATGTCAACATCCACAATTCCTTGATTGTGAAATAAATGGTCGTTAGTGCTACTAATATTAATCTGATTATTGGCATCAATACCTATATAATGTTATTTTACTACTAATTCTTTTGTTTAAAAAATCTGAATTCATCAATCTACTCATTAATCCCCATCGCTCCTTATTCAAATCAAAAATAGTTTTGGAGTTTATCATTTTCAATCGAGTATCCAATTTACGGCAATCTTGCGTATTATTCAAAGACCAAGTATATCTGCTGTTTTCTCCAATACCTTTTATTACAGGGTTTACTTTTAACTTTGTCCAGCTCCCTAGAGTTTCCAATATCATATTACCTGACTGAGTAGAGTCAATCACCTTTTTAAGAAAATTTTTAACCTCTATTTCAGTAAAATACATTAGTATTCCTTCACAGATTACAACACAGTTACTAGATAGATTTATTCCCTCCATCGGATTGTCTGACAAAGCATTTATTGCATGCATTTTATAGTCTGCACTTTCCTTTGTAAATGACATTCTAATATCGATTACTTTGGGCATATCAATATCATTCCATACCTTTACCTTTCCAACAAATCTATTAAATCTTGTGTCTAGTCCACATCCAAAATTATAAATTACAGTTTCTTCGTTTACTACATTATCCAAAAAATCATCTATTAGCACAGTCCTGTTGGCTATAGCTGTGAGTAGATAATTTTTTACAAATTTGCTCATCTGATCAAATTCGTATATTGAAGTATCAATCTCATTTATAATCTGACAAGAAAGTTTGTCATTTAACAAACCACCATTCCTAGACTCTTCTGCTCTAGCCCATAGAGGAATTAGCATAGTTTTTTCTACACTACTAAGTTCTTGTATTTTACTATTTATACATTTCATTTACACCTTCGTATAAAAAATATTCCCAAATACCGAAGTATGCTTTTTTTGTAATTTTCCCCTCTGTTTTGAATTCATTCTCTAATAGTTGCAAAAGTTCTACACTCATCTCTATTCCGTGCCAATTCATATATCGCTTATAAAAAGTCGAACCATATCTGTGAAAATCAAGGACGTATATTCTACCATTGGGTTTTAGTAGTTGCTTAGCTTTAATGATTTGTTCTTTTCTTTTATCTAAATCTAAAGTGAAAACATAACTGAAAATTATGGCATCATATTTTTCATTTGTATTAAAATCAGCTAAATCTGTTTGATACAATTCAACTGAGGAGTTTAATTTAGGCTTTGCTATTTCAAGCATATCTGGAGATAGATCAATACCAGTTAGAACGCAATCAGTATTCCTAGCAAGTGATTTAAGCAAATGCCCAGTACCACATCCAACTTCTAATAAAAGACCTTTAGGATTGGTTTCTGCTATCCACTTTACTATTACACTGCGACCAAACAGAAATAGTGGTCGAGTTATATCGTAAAAACCCGACTGCTTTTTATAGTATTTTATTATAGATTCTTTCTTTTTCACTAGTTTCAAACTAAAGAAAAAAATATTAATGACACCTTAACTTCCACTTGCAAATATTCGTAATTGTAATTAGTTTCAACTAAAATTTTAAGACTTATTAATGAAATATATATTACTTCTCATTATATGGGTACTCCCGTTTTCGGTTCTATCTGAGGAAAAATACTCTATTTCGGGTATAGTTAATGACGATACTAGCAAAGAAGCGATAATTTCTGCTACAGTTGCATTGTACAACGACTCTGTAATCAACAAAGACAATTTCGTAAAAGGGGCATATAGTAATAAGTTCGGATTCTACTCTTTGCCAAATATATCTAGTGGTACATATTACCTCGCTGTTTCCTCTGTTGGATATAAAATAAAGCTAACTAAGTTGACCGTTGCGAATGATGATTTAAGACAAAATATCCAGCTAGAATCAGTATCAGTAATGACACAAGAGTTAACTGTTACTGCTGACAGAGAGTCGAGTCCTACTAGTTCCATAAGCTCTATATCTATTAGTCCTTCATTCGTTTCCAAAATGCCTGCCTTCGGTGGTGAAGTCGATATATTTAGAACTTTACAACTGCTCCCGGGTATAGCTGCCGGTTCCGAATTATCTAGTGGATTGTATGTTCGTGGAGGTTCACCCGATCAGAATTTGATATTACTCGACGGAGTTACTGTCTATAATCCATCACATCTTGCAGGTTTCATCAGCTCATTCAACAATGACGCAATCAAAGATATCCGAATGATAAAAGGGGCATTTCCTGCAGAATATGGTGGGCGACTATCTAGCGTACTTGACTTGACAATGAAAGAAGGTAGGAAAGACAAAGTTGGAGGTAAGGCAGGTATATCGCTTATCAGCTCTAAGCTTACAGTTGAAGGTCCGATTAATGAAAATTCTTCGTTTATGATTTCTGGGCGACGCTTCTATTTTGATTTATTGCTTGGCTTGATTACTAATGATGCTCCTACTTACTATTTCTATGATTTCAATGCTAAGGCAAACTATAAACTTTCTGATAATGATGTACTCTATGTTAGTGGTTACTTCGCTAGAGACGTATTCGGTGTAAACGAAAACGATAATGATGATATAAGTGTTAACTGGGGGAATAGCACAGCTAATATGAGATGGATGCATATAGTTAACCCTGAATTGTTTACTAATTTCTCTCTTGTTTATACCGATTATATATTCGATTCGAATATTGGCGAAGAAGATGTTATATTTAATACTGGTTCTAGGATTAGAGACATTGTACTCAAAGGTGATGCACAATATTTGGCTTATGACAATCACATTATTAAAACTGGTGCAGATATAACCTGGCACAATTTCAACGCAAAAGCTAATTTTAATGAATCTAATATAAATGAAGCAGATTTTTTAGGTGAAGGGAATATTAATACATTCGATATAGCTCTCTATGCTCAAGATGAATGGAAAGCGACTGATAGACTAGATGTAAACTATGGTTTGAGGGGTTATTATTTCCAACAAGGGAACTATTTGGACATAGAGCCTAGGCTTTCAGCTACCTATCTGACAGGTGAAGGAGTAAGGCTAAAGGGAGCATTCGCAGTTGCAAATCAGTACATACATCTGGTCGTAAGGAATAATATTAGTTTGCCTACAGACCTTTGGTTTCCTTCTACAGAAAATATTTTGCCAAGCCGCTCTTACCAAGGGGTATTAGGTGCCGAAATGAATATAATAGACGATACATATCTTATCTCTTTAGAAGGATATTACAAAAAGATGGATAATCTGCTTGAGTATAGAGATGATGCTGAATTTACTTTAGGTATTCCACTCGAAGAACAATTCACTAGGGGAGAAGGACGTGCTTATGGTATTGAGCTGTTTTTGAATAAGAAGATTGGTAATTTTACCGGTTGGGTAGGCTATACATTAGCGTGGACTAAAAGACAATTTGATGACTTGAACAATGGTAAAGAGTTTTATCCTCGTTACGATCGAAGACATGATATATCGGTGACTTTGAACTATGAGTTCAGTGATGTTTGGGAGCTTGGTTTGGCATGGGTGTATGGTACTGGTCAGGCATTTACTATGCCTACTTCTACTTACTATTGGCGCGAAGATTATGATTATTACAATGATAAATATCAGTTTTCTGATAGGAACGGTGTACGATTACCAGCTTACCATAGAATGGATTTGAATTTCATGTATAAGTTCAAAGCATATAATCTGCCTTGGGTACTTTCTATTAATATCTATAATGTCTATGACAGACGAAACCCTTTTGCTTGGTATATCAATAATGAGTATGACCCACAAACTGGTGATTATAAAAAGCAATTAAAACAAATTACTCTTTTTCCAATCATTCCTACACTAGGATTAAGTTTTGAGTTCTAATATGAAAAAATCATTTATAGTTCTAATATTGATAATAACAGCTTTTCTCTCCTCTTGTGACGATTTGGAGCAGTCCGTTGATTCTAATTTACCTTATGTCGAAAAACTGATTATACAAGGACAGTTTGGTATTAATAGTAGAAATCTATCTGTGTCTGTTACAAAATCTTTACCACCTTTGGAAGAATTAACACTCGAAAAAGTTACTATCAAAGATGCTGTTTGTAAAGTTTATTATAAAGACAAAGTCATGAATTTAATTCATCAGGGTCAGTCAATCTATGTATCCGAGGATACTTTGACTTTAGAAGAAGGAGTCGAATATAGATTAGAAGTAAAGTGGAAAGATAAGGTTGCTACGGCTAGTACGACTATTCCTATCCTCCCAGAAATAATCTCTGTAAAAGAGAAGAAAATTCGGAAGTGGGGTTTTGATCAAATTACATACGAATTTACGATAAAGTCTAGAGATAAAGGAATGATTAAAATATCAGAAACTGATTATAATTATAGTGACTATGGTTTTCAACTAATAGATAAAATAGATAATGAATATAAAATAGTTCTAACTGATCCAATTTACGACGAAAACCCTAACAATATTAGCTTTGAAATGGTACTAACAGATATACAGTATTATCCTTATTACCAAACAAGGTACGAAGGTGATTCTGACGGTGGTATATTCAATAATGGTGGACTCAACGTAGAAGGAAATGTGAAAGGTAATAATGTATTCGGTATATGGCTTGGGTCTAATTATTTAATTGGAAACATTGAAACCTATCTTAAGTAATAGTAATGTTAATAACCTCCCTGGGAAATTCATAACTCGAGGGGTTAATCCTAACAAATCACCGAATAATATCCTTACCTCACTACCTCGATTATCTCAGTTTTAGTAATTGTTGGGGTTGTTAACTTTATGTAGTAGCGGCCATTAGTATATTTGCTTAGGTCTAAGTTGATCTCTTGCTGTCCAGCACTTGGTGTTCCTGAGTAAACCGTTTCTATCTTGTTACCAATTTGGTCGAAAATTACAAGGTCTGTTTGTCCTGTTTCAATTAATGTAAGATTGATTCTTGCGTTGCTATTTAATCCATCTGTCGTTACTACCAAATCTACGGCTTGGCCATTCGGATTAATTAATCGCACACCACCTTCCTCGCAAATACCAAGTACATTGAACTCGCCAACACCGGGTTCAATGTCATAATCCACCGAATCGCCATTAGCATCATATAGCTGGAATTTGGTAATAAGTAGGCCACTTTTTACTGCTGTACCTAATCCCACTTTCATAGGAACTGCTGCTATTTGGTTCATCCCACTGAGTTGCCCTTCAATATTGATATATGACTTATTGTCTTCTGTAGTCACTAGAATTGACTTGTCAATCGGTGCTAGTAGTGTCGAATTATAGCTAACTGTTGCTGAGAAGTTAGTGGCTATTTCACTAAGTCCTTCTGGTTTTATTTTCCCTAAGAATATCCCTAACTCTACAGTCTCACCAACGAAAGCATCTGCTACTTGTGGGTAAACCTCACCGCCGATTCCCTCTGCGAAAAGTAGTGAGCGAATAGGCGAACCAATACCATCATAATGGAAGTCCAAAAATGAGTTCGATTTACCACCATACTTAGCTGTATAGTTAAGTTGAAATTCTTTCTCTTGACCTACTGGAATTGTAAAAATTATAGGCGCTGTGTTAAGAGTAAATTGCTCAGTATCAGGGCCGCTAATTCGTGTGTCAGTTATAGTGATGTCAGTACTGCCAACATTTTTTACTAATACTACTGTCGTATCTTTTCCTTCTCCAAGTTCGAAAACGCCAAAGTCAACTACCTCCGCAGTAGCTTCTATTACTGGATTAATCCCAACCCCACGAATATGAATAGTATCTGAGAAATTTCCTATTGTAGTCCTAATTGTAGCGACGGCAGTTCGATTACCCAATGAAGAAGGAGTAAACTCATACATCATGTCTTGACATTCACCCTTATTTAAATAGAAATCACCAGCTCCACGTGGAATAAGGAAATCGTTAAAATCACCACCTGTAATATCAACTCCTAGAATATGTAAAGGTGCATCACCCGTATTACATATAATCGATGAAACAATAGTATCTTTAGTGCTACCTACTATCATTTCACCCAAATCAATATCATTATTCTGTATTACTGGTTCAGGCATTATAATAGAAAAAACTGCGTCCGATGTGTCAGATTGGAAAGATATTGGTGGATTAAATTTTAGAACCCAAGCGTCAGAACTCCCTTTGGTTATTACTTTGCCCAAATCTCCATTCGTTGAAAAACTATTACCTGATGCTATAAAACCACCATCAATAGTATGCGTAATTGATGCAATCTCATCATTTAGAGTCCCACCATAAGTTTTAGACCATTCTATAAATCCATTACTATTTAATTTAATAATCCAATAATCTTTTTCCCCTTTATTCGAACTTTTTAAATCACCATTTTTAGAATTACTAGAGCCAGCAACTATGTATCCACCATCCAACGATTGTATTGCAGATTCAGCAATATCATCTTCGGAGCCTCCATAGATATTGGTCCACTCTAACTGACCGTTTTTATTCAATTTGATAACCCAATAATCTGATTTACCTTTGCTCCCTTTGTTTTCCAAGTCTCCGTCATTTGATAATGTATACCCACATATAAAAAATCCATCATCAAAAGTTTGAATGACTGAATTAACTAAATCATCTTTGGAACCACCAAAGATTTTTGACCATTCTATATCTCCTTTACTGTTCAGCTTTATTAACCAAGTGTCTATTTCTCCTCTATTACCTATATCTTTTAAATCACCATCATTAGATTTACTATTACCAGCAATTAAAAAACCTGCATCTGAAGTTTGGATAACACAGTTAGCGATTTCAAACTCTGAACCGCCATACGTCTTTGACCATTCTATATCACCATTTTCGAATAATTTTAAAATCCAATAGTCATCAAACCTTACTTCATCTCTTTCCAAATCACCATCATTTGAAGTACTTCGACCGACTATTATATAGCCTCCTTCAAAAGTTTGAATAATAGATTTAGCCTCCTCATTTCTTGTTCCTCCATAAGTTCTTGACCATTCTATATCACCAGTACTTCGAAGTTTGGTAATCCAATAATCTTTAGCTCCTTTATTTCCTAAGGTAGCCAAATCACCGTCACTAGATTGGGTATGACCTGCTACTATATAACCACCATCATAAGTCTCAATAACTGAGGTAGCTATGTCAGCGTTAGTACCTCCGTAAGACTTAGACCATTCTAATCCACCATTGACACTTAGTTTAATAATCCAATAATCTGTATTTCCTTTATTTCCAGATATATTTAGATCTTCATCATCTGAAGTGCTATATCCAGCAACTATACATCCACCATCTTTGGTTCTATAAATCGAACTTACAACATCAGAATTTGTACCTCCAAACGCTTTGGACCATCCTATTTCACGAGGTTTATCATCAGTAGCAAATAAATCTATACTTATTAGACAACTGTCTGAAATAACAGGAGGAGTTTTCCAATTATGAATCAAATCATAACCAGAATTTGTAATTAGTTCCCAATCTTTACCATGATTTGAGCTGAAATTTAATTCAATTTTTCCTAATTCTGAGATACCTTTCCAAGTTATAATGGTGTCTATTCCTGCTATGAATGACTCACCACCGTTGGGCATTGTTAACTCTAATGTTCGTTTCAAAAGTGGCCTATTACTATTACCACCTAACAATCCTATGGAAGATTCACAGTATTCTGAAATTACTTTCATTTTCGAATATTGCTGCGTTATTTCGATTGCATTATACCTTATTGAGAGGTTTATACTTTTACCTTTTTGTACTTTAATTGGTAAGTTGCTTAATACTTCAAAGTAGCCATTATCAGGTTCGAATATAATGTCATGAACAATATTGTCTTCGGTTAAAGCAGTTATAGTGATGGTAGTATCTACTGATTCTCCTTTGTTTAATGAACCAAAGTTCAGAAAATAAGGATTAGCTACAACTCTTATAATCTGTTTATCAGAAATTAGATATTTTATTGCTTTAGCCAATGAAGTCTGTCTATTTGAGATATTTAGCTTTATAAAATTTTCACATGTTGCTTCTGTTTTCCATTGTATTTCGCATGGATTATAAGTTAAATTATAAGAAATGGTTGAAAATGATTCGTTAAAATCACTTTCTGTAATGATATTACTAAATACCTTGCCACCAGTTGATTTTGCTATATTGTCCAGTATCTCAGGAGCAGCTGTCTCTATAATAATAGAATGAATAGATGCATTTTGAGCTTTGGCACTTTTAATAATCTCAGCTTCGTTCCCAATTGCATATCCATCTGTAACTAGTATAACGCTTTTTTTATTGTGCTTTGCTTTATCGAATGTTAACAAAGACCCAGCAAGCGTATTGATAAATGCAGCATCGAAATCTGTACCCCCAAATGTTGTTAAATTTTCAATTTTCGAAATTAATTGTCCTTTATTTCTAGTGAAATCACTTATGTAAAAATTCTTTGTGCTAAAAGCTACAATTGAAATTTCACTTCCATTATCAGGGACTAAATCTATAAATGATTTTATAGCTTTTGCTGCATTTTTAATTCTTTCTCCACCCATAGAGCCAGACACATCAACGGCAATAACTATTGAAAACGGATCACCAGTAGGGATAGGACATTTCAAATTAATTATATTTCTTGGTTCGCCGTTTTCGGTAATCTCGAAATCAGATTGTTTGTGGTTGAGTATCTGCTTTCCGTTTGTGCCTATAGAGTAGAACTTAGCTTTCATAATCGGATAGTCGCTAGTGTCTATGTCGAACACATCAAAGTACTGTGAACTCGCCAGCATTGGTAGCAGTAGGATTAGGAGTATTGCTTTTTTCACCTCACCACCTCTATTATCTCAGTTTTAGTAATTGTTGGGGTTGTTAACTTTATGTAGTAGCGGCCATTGGTATATTTGCTTAGGTCTAGGTTGATCTCTTGCTGTCCAGCACTTGGTGTTCCTGAGTAAACCGTTTCTATCATGTTACCAATTTGGTCGAAAATTACAAGGTCTGTTTGTCCTGTTTCAATTAATGTAAGATTGATTCTTGCGTTGCTATTTAATCCATCTGTCGTTAATACCATATCTACGGCTTGGCCATTCGGATTAATTAATCGCACACCACCTTCTTCGCAAATACCAAGTACATTGAACTCGCCAACACCGGGTTCAATGTCATAATCCACCGAATCGCCGTTAGCATCATATAGCTGGAATTCGGTGATTACTAGACCACTTTTTACTGCTGTACCTAATCCCACTTTCATTGGTACTGCAGCTATTTGGTTCATCCCGCTGAGTTCACCATCAATATTGATATATGATTTGTTGTCTTCTGTAGTCACTTGTATTGACTTGTCAATTGGTGCTAGTAGTGTCGAATTATAGCTAACTGTTGCTGTGAAGTTAGTGGCTATTTCGCTGAGCCCTTCTGGTTTTATTTTCCCTAAGTATATCTCCATATTCACTGTTTCTCCAACGTAAGCATCTGCTACCTGAGGATATACCTCGCCACCAATTCCCTCTGCGAATAGTAGAGAACGAATTGGCGAGCCAATACCGTCATAATGTAAATCTAAGAATGAGTTAGTCTTACCACCATATTTGGCAGTGTAGTTCAGTTGAAATTCTTTCTCTTCACCTGCAGAAATGGTATAACTAATAGGCGCTGTATTAAGAGAGAATTGCTCCGTATCTGGGCCACTAAGTTGTGTGTCCGTGATATTGATGTCAGAAGTTCCAACATTCTTGACAAGAACTACGGTTGTGTCTTTTCCTTCGCCTAATTCAAACACACCGAAGTCAACCACCTCGGCAGTCGCTTCTATAATTGGGTCTATCCCAACCCCTCGAATTTGAATAGTATCACGAAAGTCACCAATTGTAGTTCTGATAGTAGCTACGGCTGTTCTATTACCCAATGCAGAAGGAGTAAACTCAAACATCATATCTTGACACGAATCCTTCGCCAAATAGAAATCACCCGCCCCTCGAGGAATAAGAAAATCTCCTGCATCGCCACCTGTTATATCAACTCCAAGAACGTGCAAAGGTGCATCCCCAATATTGCAAATAACCGAAGACACTATCGTATCTTTCGTACTACCAACTATCATCTGCCCCATATCAATGTCATTATTCTGTATTACCGGCTCAGGCATTATAATAGAAAACACAGCATCCGATGTGTCGGATTGGATGATTAATGCTTCGGAATATTTTAATAACCATATATGATTCTCTCTATATATTGTTAGAACAATATACTGACCAAATTCACTTTCTATAATCACTTGTTTACTGTTTGAATTAGAAATTCTATTAAAGTAAATCTTTGTTATAATTTCCCCTAAAAAAGGGTCTATTTTTAATAGTACATCTCTAAAGTCTCCATTTGATTGTTGAGTTGATCCTAATATCAAAAGATTTCCATCATTATTTTGAATTATTGAGCTTGCTCTATCTATTAAATTTTCACCGTAGCTCTTATCCCATAACAATGACCCATCTGATGAATTAATTCTAAAAATCCAGATGTCATCTTTACCATAATAATACGAAATATCACCATCAGATGAGTTAGTGTATCCAATAATCACATAATTTCCAGCAGAATTTTCTATTATTGAACTTGCATACTCGTCGTTACTTCCCCCATAAGTTTTTTGCCAAATTAATGATCCATCTAACGAACTAATTTTTAACACCCATATATCATTAAAACCCTTATTCTCTAAAACTTGACCATCAATAGAACGGGTAATACCTGCTACAACTAAATCTCCATTAGAAGTTTTTATTATAGAATTCGCAGACTCAAAATCGTTCCCACCATAAGTTTCTTGCCAAATTATCTTTCCATCATTTGGACTTATTTTTAGTAACCATATGTCAAAATTTCCTTTATTTTTTGTGACGTCACCATTAAAAGAACGTGTTGCTCCTGCTACAATAAGATTTCCATCAGAACTCTCTAGTATTGAACTTGCACTTTCACTAGATGACCCTCCATATGTTTTTTGCCAAATCATTGATCCGTCTAAAGAATTTATTTTGATTACCCAAATGTCGTCAGACCCTTTACTGTTAGTAATATCGCCATCTTTCGAGCGAGTCATCCCAGCCAAAACAAAATTTCCATCGGAAATCTCTATTATTGAACTTGCACTTTCACTAGATGACCCTCCATATGTTTTTTGCCAAATTAATGATCCATCTCTTGGATTGAATTTAATTACCCAGATGTCTGCGCCTCTTTCTTTTGTGTACGTAGTTGCAACTAATACAGAACTTCCATCGGAACACTTGATTAGTGAGCTGCCAAAATTATAAGAATCACCGTTACTATAGACTTTTTCCCATAATTGTTTCAATGCTGAATTTCCATTTTCATCTATCTCATCTAAATATTCACCTTGTCGAACTCTGATAAGGCATTTTGTAGAAGCAGGTGGTGGAATATTCTCCCAAGTATAACTAAGGTTCGTACCCTGATTCGTAATGTTTTTCCATGTTAATCCCTCATCTATACTAAAGTCAATTGAAACTGTATCAGAGGGTGCAATTCCTTCCCAGGTAATGATAGTATCCATAGTAACAGCAAATAATTCACCTCCATTTGGATGTGTAATAATTAGTGCCTTATCTTTATCTTTACTTATGAAACCTCCCGCAAATGAGACTGATGTAGCACAGTTATTTGAATTTATATCAAAATAGACATATTTTAAAGATGAATCTTTAGGTGTAAACCTTATTGTTAAAACTTTAGAATCACCTTTTCGCAATAGAAAAGGAAGGCTAACGTTAATAAATGAAATCTCAGTACTATCTCCATATTTAGGTCTTATAGACTGTATTTCAAAATCCGCGTTAATAGCTGATAATGTTATGGTTGTGTCGTAGCTACCCTCTGGATTATTATTACCAAACTTGACAAAGCTAGGTTGAACAACTATTTTTGAAAGTTTTTCTTTAGGAATTATAAATGAATTAATAGAACTATTGTTTTGCCATTTAGACTCAAAAGCTATCTTAGAATCAGAACACACTATTTCGCTTTCCCAATGTATTAAGCAGGCATGATTTAAATTGGCATTTAATATTTTATACATAGTTTCTAAATAATCATTTATTGTAATAAAATCACTATATATTCTTCCACCAGTTGCTTTTGATATATTCATCAAAATATTCGGTACCTTTGTTCCAATAATTATTGAAAAAATATTTGTGTTACTATTGTTTGCATTATTTATTATTTCCGATTCATTCCCCGAAGCATAACCATCCGTAATTAATACAACACTCCTTTTCTGATATTTAGCTTTTTCAATTGTTAATAGTGAACCCGCCAATGGGTTTAAAAATGCAGCATTAAAATCAGTCCCCCCCCCTATTTTTAAGTTATCTACTTTTGATTTCAATTTAGATTTATTTGTTGTGAAATCATTAATAAAATAATTTTCGTGATTAAATGCAATAATGGCTAATTCAGAGCCATTGTTTGGTAATAAATCGATAAATGTTTTAATAGCTGTTTTTGTATGTTCAATATTCTCTCCAATCATTGAACCAGAGACGTCAATGGCTATCACAACTGAAAATGGCACATCATTCTGAGGAGGACAACTCACACTTATCACGTCTCTCGGCTCACCGTTTTCTGTTATTTCGAAGTCGGCTGGAGTGTGGTTGAGTATCTGCTTTCCGTTTGCATCTATCGAGTAGAACTTCGCTTTCATTATCGGGTATTCGCTAGTGTCTATATCGAATACTTCAAAGTACTGAGCGCTTGCCAGCATTGGTAGCAGTAGGATTAGGAGTATTACTTTTTTCATATTAGTTCTGTTGTTTTTTTGTATTCTATTTTTTTATGTTGCCTTCGACTCCGCTCAGGCAACGTACGACTCCGCTCAGGCAACCTACGGCTCCGTTGGTTGAGCGGAGTCGAAACCATCGGAGTGAACTGCTCTAATAAATCACCCTAGCTCTCTTAAAATTCAAAAGGGAATCTCATTCATTCTTTCTTCGTTCTTCAATAGATTGCCGCGTCCTTTCAGTCCTCACAATGACCACATTTCGCCCTATTTTATAGGAGTCTCTACTATTATCTCTACTGTTCTGTTGTACATCCTACCTTCGGGTAGGTCGTTGTTGTAGAGCTCTATTTTCTCTCCATATCCCTTACTTATAGCATTGCTGTTTCCTAGTGCTTTGTTGGCACTTTCAGCTCTGCTGTTCGATAGTCGTTCGTTCAGTGCTTCGTCACCCATACGGTCTGTATAGCCCTTGATTTGGATAGTTGAGTTATCTTCTATTCTTGTATCTATTATGTCTATTATATCGCTGTTTCTTCCAGATATTTCTGAGCTATTGAAGTCGAAAAGTATCAAATTGAATTTGTCTATTCGTTTGTCTCCGACTTTGTTTATTACTTTTTCTGATAGTTTTATCATCTGCATTGGGAGCTGAGCGTTAGCTTCGGCTGTTTCGCTGCCCTTTGTTAGCACTAGCTTGTAATCTAGAGGTGAATCGAAGCGAGGTGTTGTTCCTTGCTCTTGTTCCAAATTCCAATCGATTGATTTAGGAAGTGTACCATTTCCATTATACTCTTTAAGTGTAATCCCATTTTGACTTACTACTACTTTCCAGTTTTCGTAGTCTTCGGTTCCTTTGTATTCAGTCATAAATCGAAGTGTTGGTGGGTCTGCCTTTCTTAGAGTATCTTTCGCCATTATAACATCAAGTATCTGATTGTCAGAGCTATATATTTCCACCCTTCTGTTTTCAGTAATACCATCTTCTACTGTAGTATTTGAAGCATTTTGTGGTAGATTTCGGGCTTCTGTTTTTATTCTATTAGCATCTATACCCCAAGCATTTACGAAGTAGTTTTTAACTTCAATTGCTCTCGCTTGTGATAACTTCGTATTATCTTTTTCTTCACCTGTATTGGAGTTTGTACCTATGAGTTTAATTGTAGATTTTGGATTGTCTTTTAATCGTCTGCCTACTATGTTAAGTAAATTGTAATATACTTCTAAAGTCTCATCGTTTATAAGTGAGCTTTCTGTAAACTCTTCTAACTTTTTATATTGAGTATATCTATCTGGCACCACACTACTATTGTGATCAAAGAAAATATATGGTAAAAGAGGGTGTATAACATCACTTATGAATTCTTCTACTTTCATAGTTGCTACTGAGGTTAGATTACCATTATAATCTACACCTTTAGCCGTTATCGAAATATCGGTATTCTTTAGTGAAGATTTATTCTCATTTGAGCTTTTACTATTTTCTGCAAGACTAGGGTCTAGCAACCGGTGCAAGTATTTTTTTTCAACTATCGTGGTTATAATTTTAGTGTTACCTTCTATCTTTTCAGACTCATCTAATACTCTAGTGTTAATCAATTTTATAGATGGTTTATTCTCAGTTATATATTCAATAGTAGTATCTCTGACGATAACTGTATCTCTGATAATTTTCCAATCTCTGTCATTTTGGGGAACATATTTAAGAGCTATGCCGCCTTTTAGTTCATTAATAGACCAATCAATCCCATTCACAACATTCGAAAAAGCGAAATCGAAATTCACTTCGGGCATCAGCCTAATGGAATTATCACTATTCAAAGGTAGCTCATAGCCAATACCAGTAGAGAGGAAGAGTCTTATAGAATTCAGTTCAGGTATATCACCGCTAAATTCGTTTCTTGTTCTACTCCCTGTATCGAATCCTTTATCGTCTATGAAAGTACCTCGATCCGAAGGTTTTGATAATGTTTCTACTTGGTCAAATGTAGCATTAATTACATTGCCAACTCCGAACCCAGCATAGAAACTTAAGTTAGGTATAATCCTATATCCTGCTAATATTCGAGCAGTCACCGCTTGTATGCTAGAGTTTATTGTGTGGGTAAACTCGCCATCTTCGAATGTATTATCAATAATAACTGTTGTTTGATCATATCTTCTAAGTTCACCACTTATATCTGTATATCCTAAGCGAGCTGCTAAGAAAAGATGGCTAGTCATATCCATCTCGAATAGCGCTCCCATTGACAAACCTAGTCCATCGCCTTCTTGAAAATTAGTACAACAGTTGGGGATCCCAGGTAATGCTCGGAAATCAGCCGAGTGCATATTGAGGCCATAGTCAGCATATACACCATATTTTTTTGTAGAGCTTTCTTGTGCGTGGATTTGGATAGATAATGCTAAAAAGATAGTTAGAGCAATAAACCGCATAATAAATTTCCTAAATTTCATATTCCTTATGGACTAATAATAAGAATAAATTAGAAAATATACAACGACAATAACGCAACTAAAGCAATTCTTTAGGGACTAGATGTTATATTTATGTTATTTCTGAGCTGAGTTCAATATCACAGATTAAAGTTTCATTCCTGTGCCATAAACTCTTTAAGTTTAGTAATAGTAGGAATCGGAGTTGGATCCACTCCTCTCATTAAAGCAAGGAAATAGCTAACCCAATCGCCAAAGTATATCATCTCAAACATGCGGGATAATAAATATTCTGCATCAGAGGAAAATCCATAAATATTAGCCTTGTCTTGGAGTAAATCACTGAATACTTTGATTCGTTTGTTTACTCTTTCGTTTTCTGAAGAGTCCTTAAGTAGTATAATTCTAAAATCAGAGTTGTTTTCTTTGTAATCCCAAGAGTTGATTTCATTGTGATTCATCTCAGGAATAACGTTGAAAAAAGCATGTGCTTTTGAGTTCTCGTGCAATTGCCCTGCCCAACGCATTGCTATAGGCGACATTACTTTGCCAGAGTATATAACGGTTTTTTTACCATTTAACAAAAGCGCTAATTTGATAGCTTCATTATTAGTTAATTCTTGGTATCTTTTGGAAGATTTTTTCAGATTATGATAAGTGTCTTTTATGGCTAGCTCAATGTTTTCGGTCAATTCTTTGCCAACAATTTCAAGATGTAAGAAAGCAGTTAAAATAGAAAAAAAACTCATAGCAAGAGCACACCTAGGCATCATACCTGCTTGCATTTTTACAATTTGGTGCCCGTTTTTATTCGCAAGGCTTTCTAACTCACCACCTGTTGTGAAGCAGATGATATTGTCGGTAATTCTTTGAGCCTCATCGTACGCAGCCAAAGTTTCTTCCGTATTTCCTGAGTATGAACTTGCTATGATAAGAGTTCTTTCAGTTACCCAGTTTGGTAAAGTATATTCACGGTTGACGAATATTTGCTTCTCGTAACCTATTTGCTCTAGATAACTTCGCAAAATATCACCAGAAATAGCAGAACCACCAATCCCACAAATAACAATATTATCGAAATCATATCTTTGTTTTTCAATTGATTGACCAGCATCAATGCCGATTTCAACTTGTGAATAGAAATCTGATAGAATAGCGAACATATTCCCTTGGTCAAACTTGCTAATACTGTCTCTGTTAATTTCCACTAAAACCTCTTTTGCATAAAGTACTTTACGAAACCCCAAATATAAAGAATTTGAACTATATCTCTACTTTTAGATTCAAATTTATTATTTACCAATACAAAAACCAGAGAATATCTCGGCCAATACTTCTTCGTTCCAACGGTCACCAGTTATTTCACCAAGCGTATTGGTAGCATTGCGTATATCAATTGCAATTATTTCGTTTTGCATATTGGCATCAATTGCGTCTATTCCTCTTTGTATCTCATCAGAAGAACGGCGGAGTAAGTCCGCATGGCGTTTATTAATTAAGACATCGTTTATTCTATCTATACTGTTTTTCGCAGCAGATTTTATTTTTTCAGTAATTTGCTCTATACCCTCGCCAGTTTTTGCAGAGATAGATATACCATCTAATTGTTTATCTAGCAGATCGCATTTATTTTGAACCAATATGAACTCAGAGTTTGGATATTTTTGCTTTAGTGTTCTATAAAGCTCATCTGATTGTTCTACTCCTCTACTTGCGTCATTTAATACAATGACAAGGTTTGATTGTTCTAGAACTGACTCGACTAGCTTTATACCAGCTATTTCTATAATATCTTCTGTTTCCCTAAGACCGGCAGTATCTATTAGTCTTACTTTTATATCACCAAGAAGAATATCCTCTTCTATATAATCACGAGTTGTACCTTCTATCTCACTTACTATTGCTCTGTTTTTTTGTAATATCTTGTTAAAAAGTGTCGATTTACCAGAGTTTGGGAACCCAGCAACAGCTACAATAAAACCAGAACGAAGTACTTCGGAGGCACGGAATTTGTCAGCAAGTTCATTGCAATACTTTTGTGATTCAATTAATCTCTCTCTTACTAAGCTATTGTCTATTAGCTCAATGTCTTCTTCAGAAAAATCTAGCTCTAGCTCCAATAGTCCAGCAGTGCGAATCAGTCCATGGCGTAATTCTTTTAATCTGAGAGTAAACTCACCTATTAGTTGGCGAGCTGAAGTCAATGCACCAGCTACAGAAGTAGAATGGATAATATCAGCCACTGCTTCAACTTGTGTTAGATCTAGCTTGCCATTTAGAAATGCTGTACGAGTAAATTCACCAGGTTCGGGGATTACTGCACCTGCCTCTAGCAGAGCGTCTACAATCTGTCCAGCAATTATATTGCCGCCATGGCAGCCAAATTCGATTGTGTCCTCTCCTGTGTATGAGTTAGGTGCTTTGAATACACTTGCAGTCACAGTGTCTATAAGTGTATTATCACTGACGAACTTACCGTAGTGTATAGTATGAGTCTTAGCCTCAGCAAGAGTGGATTTACCATCGAAGCACTTATCTGCAATGGAGATAGCATTTTCACCAGAAATCCGGACTACATTTAGCCCCGCTATACCGGGAGCTGTTGCTAATGCTGCTATTGTACGTGACATATAATTAGTTGTTTAGTTAGTGGCACAATGATTGTTGAGTGTTTATGTTAACCAATAATTGCACAAATATCGACAATTTTTAATACTTATATAAATGGAAAACAAAGAAAAAGAACTTAATCAAATATCAAATCGTCTGATTGAGCTAAGAGAGTATAGACTAGCAGAAAAATTCCTAGATAGTTTAGTGGTTGAAAATAAAGAACTAAATGATGAAAAGATTTTTAAATTGTCATTACTTAAATCGCAAATAAAGAGTCCTGAAAGTGCGCATAAATTTATTTTTAAAAATAAAGATAATTTTAAGAACATTGCTTATTTTCATTCAGCTTTAGAGAAAACTGGGTTCAAATATTACTGTCCAGTGAAAAGAATACAAGTAGATAAATTATTTCCGCTTCCAAGCATGTATTCTGATAAGCTGAGAGAACATAATTCAGATTTGAAAATAGAAGATTTTGAAACTATAAATATAGAAGGATATTATTGTCAAGAATCAGGATCAAATGACAGAGACAGACTATATGCTATGTTTTTAGATAAATTAATGGCTGAAACTCCGCTCGGAGCGAAGTTGAAAATTTTAGATTTTTCTCCTTCTAAACCATTCGAAGAATATATGAGATGGAATAAGTCGTTTGATTATGTTACTGCCGATGGACTTCTTGATACTTATGACATTGTTGTAGATGTTCAAAATATGGTTAATTTAAATGATAATACATTTGATGGTGTTATTTGTTCACACGTATTAGAACATGTCCCAGATGATGTGAAGGCAATGAAAGAGATATTCAGAGTGCTAAAACCGGGTGGATGGGCAATTCTAATGGTTCCCATTAATCTAAATAGAACAGAAATTGATGAAGATTTTACAGTCACCGACATTGCTGAAAGATGGCGTAGATTCGGACAAGATGATCATTTGAGAGTATATTCGAAAAAAGGATATATGGAAAGAGTACAGAATAGTGGATTCAAGTTATTAGAATTAGGGAAAGATTATTTTGGAGAATTCGAAATGCAAAGATGTGGTGTGACAGAACAAAGTATATTATACTTAGGATTGAAATGAAACAAAGACTAGAAGACTTGGCTATTTTGGGTGGAAAACCGACATTTGAACATCAGCTTCATGTTGGGAGACCGAATATTGGCAATAGAGATTTTTTCCTTTCTCAAGTAAATGAAGTATTAGATAATCGATGGTTAACCAATAGTGGACCTAAAGTAAACGAGTTCGAAAGAAAAATAGAAGAATACATTGGTGTTAAGCATGCTATAGCTATAACTAATGGAACTGTTGCTCTTGAATTACTAATAAGAGCAGCAGGAATCAAAGGTGAAGTGATTATTCCTTCCTTTACTTTTGTAGCGTGTGCACATGCGTTTCAATGGCAAGAGATAAAACCTGTATTCTGTGATATTGACCCTAATACTCATAATATAGACCCCTTAGAAATTGAAAAACATATAACTCCTAATACAACTGCAATCATGGGAGTACACTTGTGGGGTAGGTCTTGTAATATTGAAGTACTCGAACAGATCTCTAAAAAGCACAATTTGAAACTTATGTTCGATGCGAGTCATGCTTTCGCTTGTTCATATAAAGGAAAAATGATTGGTAATTTCGGTATCGGCGAGGTATTTAGTTTCCACGCTACAAAGTTTTTCAATACTTTAGAAGGTGGGGCAATTGTGACTAACGACGATGAACTTGCCTCAAAGATTCGTTTAATGAAAAATTTTGGTTTTCAAGGTTATGATAATGTTACCTACATTGGGACAAATGGTAAAATGAATGAAATATCAGCATCTATGGGGCTGACTTCATTCAACTCAATTGATTCTTTCATAGCAAAAAATAAAGAGAATTATTATTTATATAAAAATGAATTTGATAAGATAGACGGTATAAAGCTTATAGATTATAGCGATTCGGAAAGAAACAATTACCAATATATAGCGTGTGAAATTGAAGAGCAAAAATTTGGGATGTCAAGAACCGAATTGATCGATATATTGATAAAAGAAAATATACTTGCTCGTAAATACTTCTTTCCAGGCATTCATAAGATGGAACCCTATAGGTCTCTTTATCCTTATTCTTCTATGTTTCTCCAAGAAACAGAAAAGCTAGCTAATAAAATTATTTCTTTCCCAACGGGTACAGCAATGGATTATAATTCGATAATGCTAGTAACAAATTTAGTATCATTTATTCATCAGTATGCTGGTGAAATTAAAAACAAATTGCAGGAAGCATATGTTAGTTAGTGTAATAATGATTAGCTACAATCAAGAAAAATATATAAGACAGGCAATCGAGTCCGTCTTTTCTCAAAATGTTGATTTCGATTTAGAAATAATAATAGGTGACGATGCCTCACAAGATGATACACCTAAGATTATTGCAGAATTAGCCGAACAAGATTCGAGATTGATACCTGTACTTCGTGAGAAGAACTTCGGTATGAATAGGAATTTCATAGATATAATAGATCGAGCAAAAGGGAAATATCTAGCTGTTTTAGAAGGTGATGATTTTTGGTTGGACAACAATAAGTTAAAAAAACAAGTAGAATTACTCGAATCTAATCCAGACTGTTATATATGTTATACCAATTCACGAATAATTAATGATAATGACGAATTCATTAGAAATTTTTATGATACTGAGGATAGAAAAGGTTGGTTTCAAACTCCTCATGAAAAACTAACATTTGATACACTTATTAAGGGGAACTTCATAAATACAGCTTCTATTATGTATAGGAGAATACCAGAATTAGAAATTCCAGAATGGTTTTACGACTTAAAGCTTGGCGATTGGCCCTTCTCACTGTTCCATGCAGAAAAAGGAGATTTAATATATCTTGATGAGATTACTGCTTGTTACAGACAGCATAGTGCCAGTAATTGGTCATCAAAAGAGACTTTATTTACTAATACTAAGACAATCGAATGTTACGAAGAGTTAAAAAAGTATTTCAAAAATTCAACAGAACCAATTAATACCTCTATTGTTAATCTGAAGAAACATAACTTATTAATTCAACTTAAATCTTGCATGTCATTATCACAAGATGGCAAAATACTAGAAGCCAATGAATACATAGATAAATGTATGGAATTAATCAATGAGTTAGGAGTATACGATCCTAACCATTTTAGTCTATTTAGAGCAATAAAGCAAAACCTTGGGTTTAATGAAGAAGCTAAATTCTATGAAAAGCTACAACTAAAGTATTCAGATAATTCAGAGATAAAAACTCAATCTACAAATATAGACGATTCCCAAAAAGATCTCCCCCAACTTATTAAGAACTTAGAAGCGGGGAACTACGAAAAGGCGCTAGAGATCTCTGAGAGATTGATGGAAAAGTTACCAAGAAAGACCATAAACCAGTCTAATCTGCATTATTCTAAAGCTCTTTGTCTCTACAAACTCAGTCGGTATGACGAAGCACACGAGGCAATCTACGCAGAAATAATTATTAATCCTGATTTTGAACAAGCCTATGAGTTGCAATCCGCAATTACTGATGCTATGGAAAATAAACCAAATCTGGACTATTCTAACTTCAAGACTGAAGAGAAAATTGCTAGAAGTATTAAGGTTGATACTGACTATGAAGTAAGTATAATCATTCCTTGTTTCAATAAAGTTCAATTAACTGAGCAATGCTTAGAATCACTTTTCAGATTAACGAGCAAAGATATCAAATATGAAGTTATTGTAGTTGATAATGCATCAGAAGATAGTACGCCAGAGGTTTGTGAGCTATACAAGGCGAAGTTCAGCCACTTCACATTTATCAGAAATGAAGAGAATCTCGGCTTTGCTAAGGCGTGTAATCAAGGAATAGAATCGAGAAAAGGCAAACACGCACTATTACTCAATAATGACATTGTTGTTACTGAAAATTGGCTTAAAGAAATGCTTTTAGTATTGGAAAATGAGCCAAAGGCAGGAATAGTAGGCTCGTGTCTACTTTATCCAGATTCTGACTATGTCCAACATTGTGGAGTTATAATAGGGTGTGATGTAAATGGAATTATTGCTCCATATCATATTGGAATGTTTACTGAAAGAAATAAGACACCTCATGCACAAAATAATACTGAAATGATGGCTGTTACGGGTGCTTGTTTTTTAATAAGAGACGAATTAATAAATGAGATAGGTTTATTAGACGACGATTATATTAACGGTTATGAAGATATAGATTACTGTCTAAATGCGAATACGAAAGGTTGGAAAGTCATTTATTGTGGTAAATCCGTACTATATCATTTTGAGTCTATGTCTCAATTTAGGCATAAATTTGATGTAGTTAATTGGCAGAGGTTTACTAGAAAATGGAATGATAAAATTAAACCTCAAGAATCTAAAGAAGACACCAAAACTAGACAATTAGCAAATCAGAATAGACAGATTGAAATTAATAAGTCTTTAAGCTATAATTACAAACAAATAAGAAGAGATGTATTAGGTAAATCTAAAAATGATACGGAATACTCTATTATAATACCAGTTCACTCGAAAGTAGAATATACTACTAGGTGTTTTAGAGCAATACAAGCTACTTCTTATCTTCATAACATAGAAATTATTATTATTGATAATAACTCTGACCCTGAGACTAAAAAGCTATTAAGTACTCTGGGGGATTTCGCAACTGTTATTGTTAACGAAAATAACGAGAGCTATTCGCATGCAAACAATCAAGGTGCTGCGATTGCTAAAGGTAAATACCTTGTCTTTATGAATAATGATGTGCAGGGAATATCTGGTTGGATGGAAGCATTCGAAGATACTTTCGAGAAAGACCCAACTATTGGGATACAAGGAGCTAAATTACTTTACCCGAATGAGACAATACAACACGCGGGTATTGTATGGGGGCCAGTTCCTGAGCTAAATAACATTAACCTACATTACCATATTCACCTTGTTGCTGATGGAGAGGACCCAAAAGTAAATGTGTCTAAAGAGTTTCAGATGGTAACAGGAGCTTTACTTGCTATTAGACGAGAGCTATTCCACGAAGTTGGAGGATTCGACGAGAAATATTATTTCGGTCACGAAGATCTCGACTTGTGTATGAAAGTTCGTGACGCTGGATATAAAGTTTGGTATAATCACAAGGCCTCAGCTTATCACTACGAATCTATTACTAAAATAGATGTAGGTATGGAGAAATTCGAACGTTTCTTTAAAAATACTAATAGTTATGATAAAGCTAATCACGAATATTTCTTATCGAAATGGTCAGACAAGCTAGAAGTAGATGCTGATAAACACTTAAGAGGGGAGACAGATATTTCCTCTGTGAAATCAACAAACGACAAAAAGCGTGTACTTTTCACAATGTATGGTTGGAATGAAGTAGGTGGTGGTACTACTTTCCCCAAAGCAGTTGCCAAAGGATTAGTACTCAAAGGGTATGAGGTGTATGTAATATATGCTACAGGTAACCATCCTCAGATAGATACTCAATATTACACTGAGGAGTCTACTGACGAAGGAGTAAATCTAATCGGTATTTATAACCGTCCAGTCAAATTTCTCGATTACGAAAAGCCTGAACGTGAAATTCGTGATAATAGGATTATAACTATATTCGAAAAATACCTTGGTAAAATTGACCCTGACATAGTAAATTTCCACAATTTCATAGGATTGTCTTATGGTATTATAAAACCAACTATAGACAGAAATATTAAAACTATTTTTACTCCTTACAATTATCATCCTATTGATCCTAAGCTATATATGTTCACAGACGATATGGAAAAATGGGACGATACTGATTTCTTTGCGAATTCAGATGTTCCTGATTTGGATAGAAAACACGACTTATACACTCAAAGAATTGATAGTGCTAGAACTGGTATCAACTCATGTGATATGGTATTAGCTGTATCAGACAGACAAGCTGAAATTTATAATGAGTTCGGTATTTATCCTGAAATCACATATAAAGTAAACCAGATACATAATAATATCAGCCTAATAAATCGCAAGGAAAATTATAAAATTGGTAAGCCACTTAGAGTTGGTTTCATAGGTGCCGTAATTCCTCAAAAAGGTATTCAAACGCTCATAGCGGCTTGTTCTCAGATAGAAGCTACTGATCTTGAACTTAATATATATGGGTATATAGATCCAGAGTACAAATCACTATTAAAAAGTATAAATGTGCTATGCGAGATGGTTTTCCATGAAGCCTATAGTAAAGATGATTTTAATTTGATTGCAAATAAGTTGGATGTGGTAGTGGTACCTAGTATTTGGGAAGACTGCGCTCCTTTTGTTGTGCAAGAGGCTCTAGCAATGGGGTTACCAGTAATCGGCTCTGATCTCGGCGGTATTTCTGACTTCATAGAAGATGGTTACAATGGTATAATCTACAATCATAGTAATAGTTTAGAGCTAAGAGATATTTTACTTGATATAATCAAAAATCCGGAATTGCTATACGAATTACAAGCGAATTGTTCCGTTCCCATTAGCTTCAACGACTATTTGGAACATTTGAGTAGTATATATGATGGGTTGATAAATAATGTGCCTCTAAAAAGAGAAAATGTAGAACTAGATTTCAAAGAGAAATTGCTAGGTAAAAGAGCAAAGGAGAGTGTTATGGAACAGAATATAAGCAATTCGGATGATTTCTATTTGAATCTAGATGGTACGAACTCTACAGGAAAAACGAATATATATAGTAAAATGGAAAGTCAGTCTTTATACGATTCGAATAGCTGTAAAATTAATCTAGATGATTCTTCTGCTGACTCTATTACAATAGAAAGAACTTTAGAATTTTATGAAGATAATGATATTCAGAAATTACTCAACGAAGTAAAAAGAGTATTAAAACCCTCTGGTAAACTTGAAATAATAGTTCCCGATATAGAAAAAATGGGACGTCTTTTCAGTACAGGCGAATGGTCACTTGCGGTCTTTAATAGTATGATGTTTGAAAAGAGCGGAAGAGCACTTGTAAATACTTTCAACTCTGTTCGGTTGAACGAAATACTGAAAGCTCAAAACTATAATGATATAGAAGTAGGACAAATCGATTCTGACCAAAAAGAAGGAATTCGTAAACCTCTAGTAATAGCAAGTGGTACGAAAAGAGCTGAACAATCTACCCAAGATAATACGAATGTTGGGTATAGCTATTCAGATGACTATCTCCCTCAGTTGAATATTGTTTGGGAAGGAACTCAGTTCGTACATCATTCATTAGCACTTATAAATAGAGAGCAGTGCTCTAATATAATAGACGCTGAAGTTGCCGACCTGACTATAGTTCCTTACGAGCCAGAGAAGTTTAATCCTAAAGGAAATGACAAATACGAGAAGCTCTATTGGCATGACATAAGAGTTAAATCAGAAAATAAGTCAAAAGAAAAGCTCCCTTATGTTTGGATTAGACACCAATGGCCTCCCAAAAATGAAGTACCTAAAGGTGCTAAATGGATTATAAATCAGCCTTGGGAATTCTCAAAACTTACAGAAGATTTGAAAAAGGCGTTCGAAGCTGCTGATGAAATCTGGACACCTACTACTTGGTGTAGAAATGTATATATAGATTCGGGTATAAATCCTGACAAAATACAAGTAATTCCAAATGGTATTGACCCTGAGCTTTTTACTCCTTATGGAAAGAAATTACCATTGAAAACGAAAAAGAAAATTAAATTTTTATTCGTCGGTGGAACTATTTTCAGAAAAGGAATTGATGTTCTATTAGAATCCTTCGTAGGTACATTTACAAAGCATGACGACGTTTGTTTGGTAATAAAAGACATGGGCGGAGATTCATTCTACCAAGGACAAACTGCAAAAGAATATATAAATAAACTACAGTTAATAAACGATACACCCGATATAGAATATATAGATGAGATGTTAGACGAAAAAGAAATAGCTGCTCTGTACCGAGCATGTGATGTTTTCGTATCTCCGTATAGAGGTGAAGGATTTTCTTTGCCTACTTTGGAAGCTATGGCATGCGGTTTGCCTGTAATAGTAACCAAAGGTGGTGCAACTGATGATTTCGTAGATGAAAGTGTTGGTTGGCAAATAAATGCAAGTAGAAGACCCCTTGATAAAACAATGGGAGATAGAGTCTTCGTAGATCAAGCATATTTGCTTGAGCCTGATAAGCAAGATCTGAGCAATATACTCAAACAAGCTTACGAAAGCTCGACTTCACTTATTAGCGTTGGTCTAATAGCTTCACTCCGTGCAAGAACTAACTTCACTTGGAGAAAAGCGACTATAAAAACGCTGAAGAGATTAGATGTTCTTTATAGTACAGAGATGGCAACTAAGGCAATGGTAAAATTGCCTGAAATAGTTGACTCGTACATATTACTTGGAGAAGCTGAGCAGGCATTCAATAATTTCGATTATGAAACTGCATTGGCTCTTTACAAGGAAGTAGTAGAGTCTGGTGAGCTATCTGATGATTACGAAGCATTAGCCCTGAAAGAAACAGTGCTTATAATGCTAAATACTGGTAATTATGAACTTGCTCATGAGTTTTTGGAAAGCTTCAATCCAGCAGATGTTGATTATCAATATCTGAAAGCTAAAGCATTAGCTTTTGGTGGTGAGTACGAAGAAGCATTGCAGATGCAAACTGGTATTATGAATAATTGGCAACAATTAAAGCATGATAGTCAGATAAGCTTGACACTTGACCATATACTTGCTTTCACAGGCGAGATTATGGCAACTATGGGTGATTTGGAGTCTGCTACCCAGATTTACGAAGCATCACTAGAGATGAACGAAAATAATATAGACGCACTATTCGGAATAGGAGAAATACTATTAGAAAATGGTGAAACAGAAAAAGCTAAAGATTACTTAGAACGTACTTTAAAAATATACCCTCAACACGAACAAGCTGCTGATTTGCTTGAGGGAATTTTGCACTCCTTGTAGAATAAAATCAGATTATATAACACACACAAAGCTAATCCTATATTAATGGGATTAGCTTTTTTTTATGTGGTGGGACTCATTCTTTATGTCATTCTGAATGAACGAAGTGAATGAAGAATCTATTAAAAAACTTTCACTCCCTTTGAGACATTTTTGTTGTTCAGGTGTCTTTGTAGTATATTAGAAAGCCAAAAAATAGGAAAGACCTAATGAAAAAATTACTATTTTCCATAATAACAATGGGAATGCTTATATCTACAGTATTAATTAGTGCAGAGTTAATCCCAATCTGGCATACCGTATCAGGTGCTGGGGATATTCAAGATATTGAATTTTTGAAGGGACATAATCAGTTTATTCTTTTGGTTGGAGTAGGTTCAAATGCACAATTACAATTGCGTAGCACAGAAACTGGTGAATTAATAAACTCAGTTCCTACTTCTACATCTATTGAATCGAGAATAGTAATTACTCCTGATAGTACTAGATTTATTCATTTAGACGGTGGTGGAGCTCATATTAGAAAAATAGATGAGAATTTTTCTAAAGAGGGTTTATTATTTTTTAATAGTGATAGCATAGTATATCGATTTACAGACATTGCTATTGACCCAATAAGACCACTAGTATATGTAACAATTTTTGGTCAGAAAGGAACACACCCAAATATAACAACAAAAAGCAAAGTATCTGTTTACAATTATGAGACTAGAGAATTTATCAAAGATTTAACTGAAATGGGTGATTACAAATATTCCGTAATCGAAGTATCAGACGATGGTAAGTATTTGGCTACTTTGAATGACGGTAAAGCTTATTTAAAAGTTTGGGACTTAGAGACAATGGTATTGATTGTAGATGAAAAGTTATACGTTGATAATCAGGAATTTCAGTGTCAATCAAAAGATATTAGATTTTCAAAATTAACTGACAACAGAATATTTATCTCAGGTCTTTTCTCAATGCAAGCAATGGGCAAAAGACATAGCGGTGTATTTACTTTTGATATGATAAATAGTGAAAGAGTAAGAATTGTACCCGAAGCTATATATAGTGGGAATTTAATTCATCTCCTTGACAATGAAACACGTATCTTTAATTCAAATTATATAAGAGTTGGTGTCCTAGACTTGATTTCCGAAGAACTAGAATGGTACGGCAAACCACCACAATTTATATTTACAGATAAAGTAATTTATTCTAAATATTTAAATTCATTTATAGGGATTACAGGCGATAATATCTCTAAGTTTCTTTACGATTCACAATCTAGTATAGAGTATAATATTGAAGAAGACATTGTTATCTCTCCCAATCCAACTAACGGCTATTTCAATATCAACTTTACAAACAAGCACCCATCGGCATTCAAGTATGAGGTAATCTCTAATTCTGGTCAGATAGTCCAATCTGGAGTGTTAGGTTATCTCAATTTAGATGCGAACTTTATTAATATGGATATATCCACGGTTTCAAATGGACAGTACCTACTCAGAGTTTACAGTGAGCAAGAAGAGTTTGTGTTTAATGTGATTAAGGAGGACTAATTAATAGAATTATTACCTAATATAAGATTATTCGAACTAACATTGTTTTGTACAATTATACCTGGCAGTAGATGGCGAAGAGCTTCTTTGTCAATTAGTCTGAACTCACGAAATATAGCAGTCTCTATTAGTTGTTCTATTTCTTTTCCGGAGATTAAACCAATTGATTGTAGTTGTATTAGTTCACCTTGCACTTCTTTAGTGAAGAACATTTGTTCTGATTCTAATAGGAATCTAAATGAGTTTTTACTTTCAGGTTTTACCCTTTCCAACTCATCAGCGTTGCTTTCTAGGGCATCTAGGTAATTGTCGTTTTTATTGTTGCTAATTATTCTAGAGAGTTCAGCCGTGTTGAGCTCACCATCTTCTTTTATAGATCTTAGCACAAATTCTAATACATTAACTATGTCTTTATTCATTTACAGTACCTAAGTATTTATTCTCGAGTTCATGCATAGCTGCTCTATCCTCTTCGGCATGATCGTCATGTCCTAATAAGTGCAACACCCCATGTGCAGCTAATCTGAGTAATTCTGACTCATGGGTCACATTGTATTCTTTCGAGTTTTCTAGCGCAGTTTCTACGCCTATTATTATTTCTGCCTCTTTCTCATCTTCATCCAATACGAAAGTAATAACATCCGTAGGATAATCATGATTTAGATATTCTTTGTTTATATCGTGAATGTCTTTGTCATTTACATAAATAAGATTGATCAATGCAGTCTCAATCTTATAATCAGTGAGTATATTATTAACTAACTGAGTCGTTTTTGACTCAGGGATAATACCAAATTCCCCTTCATCTAATATATTTATTTCTATCGCCATAGAGTTATAGGATTGATTCAGCTAGTGAAAGTTGCATAGCAGCAAGTAATATAGCTGGGTCTAGCTCAGTGATATTCGACTTCAATATAGCTTTGTCTATATTAGAAAATAGAGAACAGCTACTATTGCTTCCGATAACTAAACAAGAGACTTTTTCTTCTTCGGCACGAACGAATATAACCTCGTCGGGTTCAAAAAGCAAAAATCCAGTCAATCCATGTAGCTCGAAATAACCGTGTTTAGTCTGCACAGAGACCAAAACCCCTGTCTCATCTTTCTGAGGCGAAATTTGAGTTTTATTGTATATAGTAAATACTACGGACTGGTTAGTCTCATTGTTTTTCAGTGTCCATGTCCAAGTATCTGAAGTACCTTTGTGATTAACCCCCAAAGTCTCGGAGATTCTTTCAATGTCTTCATTAGTAAAATTGAAACTCATATTATATATTATTTAATTGAAAAGTCGGAATACATACAGTACTAAAATAGAAAATAAATACAAATTATTGTAAATAAAAGGCAAACTATTGTTAATTTTAAAAAACAAAAAATATATGACTTCATGATTTCTATTAAAAATCTTCACAAAAGCTTTGGCGATAAACACGTACTATCTGGTGTAAATATCGATGTCGAAAATGGTTCAACTCATTGTATTATAGGTAAATCAGGCTCTGGTAAAAGTGTTTTACTCAAACATATAGTTGGCTTACTCAAGCCAGATAAAGGTGAGATATATGTAGATGACAAAGAGATAGAAACGTTGAGTTACAAAGAGCTTTTTGAAATACGTAAAAGTATGGGATTCGTTTTCCAAGGTGCTGCGCTATTCGATTCTTATAATGTGTACGAAAATATTATTATTGGGCTATACGAACATGGGGAAAGGGACACAAAAGTCTTAGATGAGACTGCTATCAAGGTACTCTCATCAGTTGGGTTGCTCCCTCCTATTAGCGAACGAGAGACGGCTAATTTCGAAAAAGAGTGGAATATACTAAAAACTAAGAAGCCTTCAGACCTCTCCGGAGGTATGCGTAAAAGAGTCGGTGTAGCTCGTGCATTAGTCGGCGACCCCAAGTATATATTTTATGATGAGCCGACTACAGGTCTTGATCCAGTTACATCAGAGCAGATAGATAATCTAGTCAAAGAAATCGGCAAATCGCTCAATGTTACTTCTATAGTTATTACCCATGATATGTTTTCAGTATTCAGAGTTGCTGACCGAGTCTCTATGCTTCATGATGGTTTAGTTAGGTTTGAGGGTAATGTACAACAGCTAAAAGATTCTAAAGATGAAGTAGTGAGTGAATTCATAGATAGATTTAGGTTAGAGGGCGAATTTGACTCCTAGTTTGATTCCCCTTTGTGTTAGTACTTCGCTACCCTTGAATGGCCAATAGCTGTTCTTACTCCTTTGTTCGTAGATTAGATATGAGATGCTAGTTTTGTATAAGTGGTATATTAGAGGGTAATAGGCTCCGAACTGCGAAATAAAATACTCATGAAATAAATCTGGAGTCCTTTGCAACAAATTCTCTATAATCCAAGAACCGCTCCACTCTACAAATTGAAAATTTGTCCAAACTACATTATGTTGATATTTGAGTTCCAAACTAGTAACTCCTTCCCCCAATACATACATAAGTCCGGATGAATAGGCCATCCCGAAATTAGTTTCTGTTTCGAATTCGTAGAGCAATCTATTGTCTTGGTCGCTATAGGTAAAATTCTCAATGTCAGATTGGACTTGCATTATTGAACTACTATGCGAAAACAGGAATTTATTGCCCTTTTCTTCACCTAAGCCAAATCCATTATAGTAGGTACCGCCGTAGCGGTATAGTTCTGTTTTGATTGTAAAATCACTTACAGAAGAAGGTTTGAAACGTGAGGAAGAATTTCCAAAAAAAGCACGTTCAGAACTAAAATATAAAAGTCCATTTTTTGATAGTCTTTTGTCATATCTGAAAAAACCATATTGAATTTCAGTTGAGTAATTGCCCTCGAATGAGCTACCAAAATCTGAATAGAAAGAAAGCCACTCGGGTCCATAGCTAATTTCTAACAATGGTATATTTACATTTTCTTCGGTATTGAAATAGCGTGAGATTATATCACTAATACTTTCCTCTTCTTGTGACCAGTTTTTGGACTGTATAAGCAAGAGGAAAGTAAGAACGAAAGTTAATTTGACGGTTTTGCTACTCATTAGAAAATAAAACTAACGCCAATGTTGAAATTCCTTTGGAAAAGAGGAGGCGCAGTGTTTGATGGCCAATTCATATTATTTTCACGTATTCTATTGAATCCATATGAAATACCATTTTTAATAACGAAGTATAATATAGGTACTAATGTAGGCGAGGTTTTTTTAACTCTATTGACGAAGAAGCTAGCAACTCCCTGAGTAGTACCCTCTATCAACTTACCCAATGACCAATGCCAAAATAAAAATCGAGGCATAATCAAATTCTCGCTATAAGTAGCTGTTATACCTATATTTTCGACTAATCTAATTTTGATTCCTGTTTCGAAAGTTTCACCGAAGCGAATACCATCGTCCATCACTTTTATTCTATCTATTTGGTTTGTATCTACTAAACCATTCGGATTAGTAAAGTCAAGGGAGTTCCAAGAAAATCCTGTTCCATGAGTAAATAGAATCTGAAAATTATTGCTAATAGTATATCCGTATCCATAACTACTCATTATTCCGAAAGATTGTACCTTGGAATTCAAAGTTTGATTTTCACCTATTGCATCTATGTCTCCTAAAGATTGTCCATAGAAAAGTGAACTAAAAGAATATTTTAATAGACCTGTTCCTGCAACAGTTTCCCCATAGTCAGCGAATCCGATCTTACCCATAAATCTATTGTTAGGATTGAATTCTGTACCAAAAGCATCTTTGTTGTAATATGCTTCGTTCATCCCATACTCAAGCTCGATTGTAGGCCTATCAAGATCCTTGTATGAATCCATACCCCAAAAATCAAAATCCCATTCTCTAAAAGAATTAGAATCTTTCGAATCATCTTTGTCATTATAAGTAGTAGTTACTTTGATGTTATACTCTTTAGTAACTGTCGAATCTTGAGCTCTAAGAGCTATTGCAAATAAGAATAAAACTAGTATATACTTGTACATATTAACTCCGAATATAATTTAGAATGTATGACCTAACCCAATGTGAATTAGTATATGGTGAAAAGGTTTTTCGATACTGTTTGGGTCATAAACTGGTGTTGCGAAATCCAATCTCAATGGCCCAACTGGAGTAAAATACCTAATCCCGGCACCTATAGAAACGGCTAAACTACTAGAAAAGTTATTAGGTTTAGTATCGGACCGAGAATCATTAATTAACCAATCATACGAATTCCCTAAATCGGCAAATGCGACTAATCCTAAGCTTTCTATCTGATCTGCTAAAAACTCACTAAAATACTCTGGTCTTTTGAATTTGTATCTAAATTCTAGTGAGGATTCTATTAAGCTAGTAGAACCGACAAAGTTTTCCAAAAAACCATATAAATCGTTATTCTTTATTGTTGGGTCTTCATTTGGGTGATACCTAAGTTTTCTAGAAGCCCAACCACGAACAGAGTTTGCACCACCAGCAAAAAACTGTCTATCAAATGGTACATAATACTCACTATTGAAATCCAAGAAAATATGCCCTGCACTAACTTTGAATGCTGTTGTCAATTGGCTTGATAAACTGAAATAATTATAGATTTTAATTTGCGTTCGGATATAATTAGAAAGTACATCCGCTATAGGAAACTCGACTGAAGTATTGAGGTAATAACCTTTGGTAGGGTTTATCGGGTTATCCCTTTTGTCACCAACTGCTCTGAAACTCATCGTAGCTAGTGTTATAAATTTATCATAATCTTGAAGACTTGAGTAGATAATCAATGCCTGAGCTATATCGCTAGTCAGCGTGTCTTGATTCAAAATATTGTCCAATCCCGATGGTTTTTCACTTTCAAAATTCAAATCAACATATATACTATTGATAATAGTATAATACGGTAATCTAAGTTGAAATGTAAAAGGCCAAGAAAAAGTATTTAAAGTAAAGTTGTTTAGGATATTACGGACAGCATATTGTGGATTTGTACTCGCTCCTACATTCCAATTCCAAAGAGAAAATATATAAGGTTGGTCGAACTTAATACCTGCTTGATACTCGTATTCCAATAAGTTTTGATATTCATTTGTACTAGACCCAGACCCTATGAAACGGCTTATGTCACGAGCAAATATTTTACCGTACAATCTGAATTTTTGAGCTGCACCAAATACATTTTTGTGTCCATAGCCAGCCTCTATTCCGGCATTAGTCGTTTCATTGAATACAGTTCTATTCACAAAAGGACTTATTTCCCAATCTTGCTGGTTATTATATACTAGACTAACTTTTACATTTACTATAGAATCACTAGTTGTAGAGTCAGACATATAACTAATAGAAGCGTTCTCGAAAACACCTAATGAGAGAAAATTAATACGTGATTGTAATTCATCTCTCTTGCTATAATAATCACCAGTTTTGAAAGTTAGTTGCATCTCTCTCATATTATAAGAGACGGCTGGCTGATCATTTCTAACGTCTACAATTTCTATTTCGCCAATTTTTTTCCTTTTACCAAGTACATATTCTATAACCACACTATCTGTTTTAGTCTCGTCATCTATATGAATCACTGGGCGAGTACTTTTTATATAGAGAAAACCATTATTCTCCAGAGTGGCTGTTACTTCATTATATTCTTGTTCGATTATTTCTTCAGAATAATAATCTCCAGAATGGTCAGATATAACTTTCTTGATTTTATCTTTAACTTCTTGGTCTATACTATCTAGTCCAATATAAGTAACGTTAGATATAGTGTATCTTTCACCCTCACTGATATAGAAAGCTAGTACGTTTTCTTCTGTAGTACTGTCAGGGAATATCTCGTAGCTTATCTGAGAGAGATGGTATCCATTGTTTTTATAGTATGATTCTAATGACTTTAGATCTTCTATTACTACTTTTTCGTCAAATGTACGTCTTTCATTTTCGAACCATCGTATATTTTTTTCCAGGGTTTCCATAACTAATTTGGGAGTGTGGCGGTTTTCTTCACCTTCTCTGTGATACATAAGCATCAGAGAATGAAGTATCCCAATATTGGTCGGCCGACTTTTAACTTTACTAATTAATTCTGCATTTGTGAAATCTTTATTCCCAATAAACTCTAGTCTGTTTATCTCGTAACCATAAGGAACAAACTTACTAGTATAAAGTCCTTTATTCTCTAGTTCGTCTGCTTTTATATTGGTCAATGAGCATATTATTATAATCGCAAATAATATTAGTCTATTGGGAATAAAGTGCATTATGATTCGACATCTTTTTTTATAATATGATGTTTCTCTCTTTTCTTTTCTTAGTTATTTTTTACTTGTACTGTTCTTCTTCGTCATCGTCATAGAAGTAATCCTCCTCGATCATATCTTCGTACTCAGACCACAAATCTTCCATACCTTCGATTAGCTCATCTGAATCTTCCAATTCGGTGATGTTGTCCAACACTTGTTGTGGGCAACCCGATCTATTGGCATAATCCCAAAGCTCATCTTTAGTAGCTGGAAATGGTGCATCTTCTAATGTTTTTGCTAGTTCTGGTGTCCAAAACATAACTTGACACTCCTAAGTTTGATTTAATTAATTTAATACTATTACGTTAAGCGTAATCCAATTTTTCGCAATATCTTAAAAATTGACTTAATAACAACAAAAATATTACATTATTAGTACTAAAAAATAAAAAAAGGCATTTACCAAAGTAAATGCCTTTTAATTAAACTCCACGAAATACCGTGTTAATTGCTTTCTTGACCAACTTGTGAAGCTATTGTATCGCCACTTGAGTTTTGTTGCATTTCCATATATCGTCTATTCAACAAAGCCCCTAGAGTGTTGCTCACTTGTGTGTTGTCTGCACTATATTTAGCCATTTTTTCCTGAATTAGTTTCCTTGCTTCAGCGTGTTTACCTTCGTGTTCTAGTTTAGCTACTTCTAGCTCGTCTATAGTTACTAAAGCATCTATAAGGTTAGAGCGTACTCTCTCGTATTGAGATTCGTATCCTTGACGTCCTCTAAGCTGTTGTTCTATGCCTTCAATTTTACCTTTTAGCTTATTAGTAACGTCTATTGCACCTTGGTAATCGTCCATCACTTTGTATAATTCTGCTGAGTATCTATGTGGACCTAGATATCGATTAGCTAACTCATATTGCACCAAATCGTCTTTTAAGTTTTCGTTAGTGATTATTTTATTAGCACGCTCAATACCTAGTTTTGCGTAGATTTTGGCTTTGTCTTTTGCTCCAGCATCACTGTATAATTGTGACATTCTGTAAAGCATATCATATTCCATCGGGAATACAGTCGGAGATATATTTTCATTCATTATATCTAGGGTTCGTATTGCTTTTTCTTTATCATTTCTCATAGATATATAAGATGTCGCTAACATAGTATATAGTTGTCTATAGCTATTCATCAAACGTCTATGAACTGGGTCGTAGTAAACACTAGGATCATTCAGATTTCTCATCTTGAATTCTCTTTTCGGTGTTTTACTATATTCGTCTGTATTGTTTACATTAAGCAATATATCTGCCATCACATCTATCTCTATTTTATCTCCTACAGAAGTTTTCTGTGGAACAGGACAAATACGCATAAGCATTCCTTCGTAACGGAAGAATTCTTCTAATCCTGAGTAAGCATCTGGACCTACTGTAGTTGAGAAGTAGATCGGTTTTTCGAACTTCAATTGCTCAAGTATGTCTCTTATTAATTTGTCTTGTACTCTGAATAGATACATTTGCTTGCCACCTTGCTCTCCGTAGTCTTGACCTTTGAACATTGTTTTAAATGTTCCTCTAGCTAATATATCTGCATCATCAGTGTATTTAGCTAATATCTCTCGCTTAACAGGGATTTCTAGATTAAATGCTTCACCAAAATCATAACTCAATGCTCTTGGGTCTATCTCATCTACTTGCAAACTCTCATCAGAGAATGTTAGAGGTATTTTGTCTGCTCCCCATGGTTTCATATTCTTCAATTGATAAACATACCATAATGTATTACCTAATGATAAGTTTACTATTCTTACGTCTCTTCTTACACCCATTACGTCTTGAATATACCAAACTGGGAAAGTATCATTATCTCCATTCGTGAAGATAATTGCTCCTTCATCGGCAGATTGTAATAGATTATAAGAATAATCAAAAGGTAAGTAGTTCCCTGTTCTGTCGTGAGTATTCCAACCGCCAATAGCCATATTCACTGGTACTAGCAATGTTGATACAATAACTACAACGCCAGCTATACCTGCTTTCATTTCCTTTTTGTTGAGGTTTACAATTAAAGAGTAAACTCCAAGACCTATCCACATACACCAAACCATAAATGAACCAGTGTAGAAATAGTCTCTTTCTCTTGGTTGAGGGTCCTGTTGCTGCTGCGCTACTGCTGCTAATACTCCCATCATTAGGAATATTACTAAATGCAATACAGCCATTTTTCTATCTTCTTTGAAATGAAAGAAGAATCCAATTAATCCGAATATAAGTGGTAAAGCAAAGAATCTGATTGGGAATTCATCTGCATATCCATTTAAATCATTCAATACTTCTATTTCTGGATTTGTATTCGAAAACCAAGCAACACCTGCATCTTGTTCGTCAGAAGTTTTACCCACGAAATTCCAGCCGAAATATCGCCAATACATGTGTACCATCTGGTATTTCCAGAGATATGCCATCTCACCATTGAAATCGATTCTATTCCAAACTGGTTTAGTTACGGCTTGACCATCGCTTGTTTCTACTCTTTCTCTTGAAGGTGGGAACCATTCGCCATAGATATACTCACCATTTTCGTCTTTAGATAGGTAATTCCTTACGAATCTATCTTCTGTTTTTATTCTACGTGGCCAACTTGCATCATCTCCATATTGCTCACGTCCCAAATATGATGCTAAATCACCAAATTCTTTGGGAGAATTCTCGTTCATAGGTGGGTTTGCATTCGAACGAAGTAATATTTGAGTATATGTCGTATAGCCCATAAGTACTAGTACCACAGCCCCCGAAGCTAGCATTATCATTTCTTTTTTGTTTTTCATTGCCCAAACGAATAAACCAATTGCACCAAAAACAAAGAGTAAGGCGATAATAACTAATAATGTACTGTCATTTATATTATATTGGTGTACTTCATTTCTACCAGGTGAGTGACCTGCTAATAGGGCAGGTATCCATTTTACGATGAATGGATATATGACAAAGAATATCACTAAAGATAGTATACCCGTGATCATCAGACCACCAAATGTTGTCTTGTATTTTCTTAAGTAAACTAAGAATACTATTGAGAATATTGCTAATATTGGTAATAAATGCACACCAGTAGAAAGTCCTATTAGATATGCTATTAATAATAAAAATCTTTCATGACCCGGATTGTCAGCTTCTTCGTTCCATCTCATCATCAAATATATGATAATTGATACGAATAGAGTTGACATTGCATATACCTCTGATTCGACTGCGTTGAACCAAAAAGTATCACTAAATGTGAATGCTGCAGCGCCAACGAAAGCAGAACCATATACAGCTAAAGCATCACCTAAAGTAGATATCGCTTCTTTTCTAAAGTTCTTAATAGCCATTACTGTAATTAGATAAAGAAATAACACGGCAAATGCACTACTTGTAGCAGAAGCCATATTGATTTTCCATCCTGGGTCGCCAAATGGGATAAGGATATCGAATATCTTTCCTATCATAAGGAAAAGTGGTGCTCCGGGAGGGTGAGGTACTTGCTGCCAAATAGCCGCAGCTGAGAATTCACCACAATCCCAGAAGGGAACGCTGTCTTGGACTGTCAATCCGAAAACTATCATCGCCGTAGCGAATGACAATAATGCAAATAAACGGTGTAAATTTTTGTTATCCATACTCTAAACCTTAATTAATATTATATTCATCGGTGAAATAAAACTTCAAATTTAACAAAACCCTGTGTTTAAATAAAGCTACTTTTTAAATTGGCTTTACGAGACAAACATTTATTTTGTTCTAATTCTGTTAATGTGGAATAAATTTATTTTAAATATACCAACAAATCAACTATATTTATAAGATTGTTTTTTAACATTTTTTAGGAGTTTTAATATGAAAAAAGTAATAATTAGTTTTGTTGTTGCCGTTTTCCTTGCTGCAACTGTAAGTGCATCAGCACAAAACGAGAAAAAATCGGCACTGCCGAAAGAAAAAGTAGGTCTTGGAGTAAAAGTAAATGACATTAATATGGGTGTTAGTTTCGCCTACGCTTTACAAGAGAATTTCCATATTGGATCTGGACTAGCTTTAGGGTATGTGAGTGGTACTGATACTCCTGGTGATGATGGTGGTACGCAACTTTTAGTAAACCCTTTCTTCCGCTATATATTTGATAATGTAGGCAATTTATTCCCTTATGGTGAGTTCAATTTAGCCTTTACTGAAACTGTCTTTACATCATCTACTAGTACTGCTAATATCGAGCTAGGTGGTATGTGGTTCCCATTCCCTACTGTTTCTATAAGAGGTGGTGTTAATGTGATTAACTTCAATATTGATAATAGTAGAATTGGTTTTGGTATCAATAATTCATTCATCGGTATCGATTGGTGGATGTAATCAACCTCTCTAATAATTAAATAATTTTTAATAAGCCAAGATAAGTCTTGGCTTTTTTATTTGCATATTTCGAAATTTATTTGCATTTTAACAAAAACAATTGAGGTAAATATGACAGATGTTACAGCATTAGTACTTGGTATATTAATAGTTTTAGTTTTGCCAGCAATTTACTTAGGTAAGAAGGCCAAAGAAGCACAAGAAAAAGAACACAAAAAAGAAATTGCTCAAACTAGAAAGTTCAGAAATAGAAGAAGAAATAAAAAGAAGTAATAAATTGTCTATTTATCTTTAGGAAGTATGATGGAGAAAGTTGTTCCTTCTCCTTCTTGACTGACTAACTTAACTTGACCGCCAGTCATTTCTATAAATTCTTTTGTGATTTTTAGTCCCAGACCAGATCCTTTTTCGTTATTAGTACCAAGTGTGGTACTTGCATTTCCTTTTAGGATTTCTACTTGTGTTTCTTCGTTTATACCAATACCTGTATCTACTACATCTATTTTAATATCATTATTAGTTGATGAAGTGTTGACTTCTACTTTATGACCTTTATGACTAAATTTTATAGAATTAGATATTAAATTTCTGATTGCCGTACTTAGTAGAGTGTAATCTGCTTTTACATATACATTGCTAGTCTCAATAGTATTCGTGATCAATTCGATATCTTTTTCTTTTGCAAAAGGACTAAGTATATCGATGCACTCAGCTATAACACTGTTTAAATCCAAAGGTTCAGGATTGTTTTCAATATTTCCTACTTGGGTTCTAGACCAAAGTAAAATATTATCAACCAAAGTTAAAAGGTGTTTAGATGATACGTTTAATTGATCAAGTGTTATATCTCTTTCACTTTCATCCATATCATTAGCATACATTTTCAAAAGATTACTAAGATTGCTAATATTATAAAGCGGTGCTTTTAGGTCGTGTGATATGAGAGTAAAAAATTTATTTCTTTCGTCAGATAATTTTTCTAAGTCTGAATTGTTTTTTAATAATTCTATAGATAATGACTTGTTTTCTGAGAATTTTTTAAAATAAATAAATATTAATATACCTACTATTACAAGTAAAGTAGCTAGTAATAGTATGAGGTAATACTGAATACTATTAGCTTCACTTAGTTTTTCTAAGTTTTTGTCCTTACTTCTTATTTCGAAGTCTTTCTCGAGACTGGCAATCTTATCAGAGGTTTCTTCATTGATTAATTTCTTATTCAACTCGTGATACTTTTTGAAAGCATTCAAAGACTTTTCGTATTCATTTATCCGTTTATAATACTCTGATAGATTATAATAAGAATCAGATTCTAACAAAGAGCTTTTTATTTCTTCTGATATTCTAATCGCTTCCTTTAAACTACTTTCAACCTCATCAAGCAAACCAAGTTTTATATTCAAAACGGATAAGTTATTTATAATATTGGCTGTTTCCCATTTGTCGTTCAATTTGATGGCTAATCTATAAGCTTGATGATAATATCCTAGTGCTCTTTTCAAATCACCCAATTCGGTTTGTAACATTCCTAAGTTATTAAATGAACTTATTAGACCGGCACTATCTTTCAAATCTTTGCTTATAATCATCGACTTATGTATATATTCAAACGAGCTATCTAATTCATTGTCTCGCCAAAAAACTATACCTATATTATTTAAAGCGTTACACAAGGCAAGTGAGTCGTTTTGTAAAACTGCAATCCGATAAGATTTTCTAAAGTACTTAAGGGCAATTTTATTTTGACCATAATGAAGATAAGATGAACCTAAGTAGTTAAGGCAGTTGGATTGCCATTTTCTGTTTTCTGTGTCATTAGCGACTTCTAAACCTTTAAGGAAATTCTCAAGAGCCTTATCTAAGCTATCTAACGAGCGATAAGTTATACCCAGTTTGGTTAGAGAACGTATTAAGTATGTTTTATCAGAGATATTCTGGGATATTTCAATTGCTTTTTTTGCATTTTTAATACTTTTATAAGAATCAGTTTCTCTCTGTAAAGTAGATAACCTTAGTAAAGCATTAACCTTATCCTCATCCGAAGCATTACTCTGATAAATTTTTATCAGACTGTCCTTTTCGCCACTTAGTATGGTGTTGGGTAATATAATTATGATAAAAAATATTAATAATGCAGATTTCAATAGAAATATCCGAGGTTTCAAAAAATTATACATTCAAGTTAATTAAATCCTTATGATATATAAAGTGCTATAAGAATTTTTTATTCATTAGGTGTAGTGTAACTAATATTCGTCTTAGTTGTTAATCAAATAGTAGGGAATCTAATTTTTAAAATACTATTAGAATAGAATTACAAAATTGACTAAATTGAGAATTATTTAAAATAAATTTTGGTACGAAATATGAAAAAACTTATAATACTTATTGTTATTTGTTTGATTTCTTATACTACTTACTCAAATGAGACAGTAGTAAAGGTAAAAGCACCTGGTTACAAAGGTGTTAATGTATTAAAGGCAAACAAGTCTGATTTAGTTTATGCCGGTACTTGGGGTGATGGTATATATACTTCATCTAATGGTGGACAAGCATTCCAAACCAAAAATAATGGTCTAAACAATCTATATATAAATGATATTGCTTTTGATAGCAAAGGAACTGCTTATATCGGGACACAAGGGGACGGTGTGTATGTCTCTAAAAATGATGGTAATCTTTGGACCAAATTGGCTTTTGACTCTAGTCTAAATGTCACTTCAGTTTATGTAAGTAGATTCAATGATAATACTATTTATGTAGGTACTTATGGGTCAGGATTATTTGTGTCAAAGGACGCTGGTAATACATGGACATCATTGAATAGATCAAAAGACAATAATGGGCAAAATGTAGCTTTAGAATCAAGACATATAACTGCCATTGCTATAACTGTAGATTCAACTATACTAGTTGGTACATACGGAGATGGTGTTTACAGATCGACTGATAAAGGTGATAATTGGAGAAGAGCGAACTCTGGTACCAATAACACGAAATTTATAAACCAAATTTCTGTTATCAGCAAAGATATTATCCTAATGGCTACAAATGATAAAGGATTAATGGAATCGAATAATGATGCATTACAATGGACTAAATATGAGCCAGAAGCTGATTCATTAAAAGATAATTCGATTACTTGTTTCGAATATACAAGCGAAGGTGCTGTTGTAGGAACAAGAGAAACAGGTATTTGGTACTATAATCCACTACCATTTACTGAGTGGTTACCTTCGGTACTTAGAAGTTTTGGTGTAGTTGATATTACTCAATTATCAAATGGTACATTGTTAGCTTATGATTTTGATAGAGGGCTAGTAAAGAGTACAAATAAAGGAAAAAATTGGGATTATGTCTCCCTTGAAACATTTGGTGTAAAAAGCTATGTAGCTAATGTAGGCAATGAATTTGTTATTAACGTAAATGATAAGATGTACTCTTCATCTGACTTAGGCTTAAATTGGACTGAATTGACTAATTACCCTGGGGGAATGGTTAATAATTTAAAGTATATGAACGGTAGATTGATTGGTATAAAAAATAATAACGCTTTAATCTCTACAGATAAAGGTAATAATTGGACCACAGTTACTCCGGGTGATAATGATGACTCTATGATGGATTTAGTAGTAGCTCCAGACGGAACAATTTATGTAGCATTACTGTTTTTTCAAGATGGGATGCCGCCTACTGCGAGACAAGAATTACATAAATCCACTAATGGTGGAGCAAATTGGACAAGAATCCAAAATTATGCAAATGATGCTGTTGGAGGTTGTATATTAGAAGTTGATGCTAGTAATAATGTTTACTTTTTCAGACCAGATGCACAATTAGCTAATAAATTATATAAATCAACTGATGGTGGTGCCACTTTTGCTAACACAGGTTATAATCTAAACAAAACTATCAATAAAATTAGTGCATCATTTGGTAATGTATATATAGGTACATACGAAGGATTATACGTATCGAAAAACAATGGAACTAGTTTCACAAAAATGGACATCCCAATAGCTGCTCGTGATTTTGGTCAATCACAACCTGATCAGTCAGTTGCTTCATTTGTTGTTGCCTCTGCTAATGAACTATATGTAGGGCTTAGCCAACACTGGGGCGTATATCATACCACTAATGGTGGTGTAGAATGGGATTCTCTTCAATCTGGCTATCATACAGGTAGAATTTACGGAATGGCTGTTAATTCTGACACTGACCTTATGTTTGCTAGCAATTTGCTTTACAAATACCAAAATAAAAATAGAATGGGTGTACCTCAATTAGCATCACCAATAAATGGTGCATTGAATCAACCTCTTGATTTGTCATTTGATTGGAGTAATTCAAGTAAAGCAGAATTATACAATTTTCAAATCTCGGCTAACAAGAATTTTACTTTCTCATATGAAGATATAATAACTTCTGATACGTATTATGATATTTATTATAGTCTTAAACCTAATACAAAGTATTATTGGAGAGTTAGAGGTAAAACAGGTGGCGTATTTAGTAACTGGTCTACAGTTAACGAATTTACTACATTATTTGGACCTCCAACACTTATTGCACCTGTAAAGGATACTATCTCTGTGTCTCACACTCCTACTTTCTTGTGGTCTTCAGTTGAAGATGCAGAAAAATACAAACTTATAATTGCAACAGATAAGGAGTTGACAAATGTAGTGTTAACAAAAACAGGGTTGACGGACACTACATATACTTTGACAAACAATGAAAAACTAGCACCTCTTACTCAATATTATTGGGCGGCAGTTGTAGAGGGCGAAGATGGAAGTCAAGGCCAATTATCAGAAATTTGGAAATTCAGAACTGTACTAGCAGCTCCTGTTTTAACTTTCCCTGCTAATAATGCCACTAATCAACCTGAATCCGTTATATTCACGTGGTTGAAAGTGACAGAGGCCGTTGATTATCAAATACAAGTTTCTCGTTTAGCTGATTTTTCTATAGTAGCACAAGACAACCAAACTTTAGGTGCTTTACAACAACCTCTTTCTGAATTAGAAACAAATGCAAATTATTATTGGCGAGTAAGAGCAACTGATACTAATAAAGTAAAAGGACCTTGGTCAGAAATCTGGACGTTTAAAACAGGTCAAGAGCGACCGATACATATAAGCCCTGCTAATAATAGTGGTGGGCATCAAGCTCCTGTATTATTAGATTGGTCAGAAGTAAAAGGTTATAAATATGATTTACAAGTTTCGTTGAAACCAGAATTTACTGGACCATTCGTAGTTGAGCTTTCTTCTATAGAAGAGCACAATCATGAATTAACAACAGTAGAAACTAACAAAACATACTATTGGCGTGTAAGAGCTGTATTGAATGATACACTTAGCCCTTGGACTGAACCTTGGAACTTCTCAACTGGTCTTGCTAGAACAGTATTATTATCACCTGAGGACGGAATAGTAGATGTATCAAAAGTCTCCGTACTGTTCAAATGGGAGCCAACTCCAGGAGCTGATTCTTATAACTTACAAGTATCTAGAAATGAGAGCTTCACTAATATTTTCTTCGATGAATCGGATATAACTACTAGTTCTAAAGATGTATATGATTTAGAAGATGATCAAACATACTATTGGCGAGTTATGGCATTTGAAGGTGAGTCTGGAAATGATTGGTCAGAGGTGTGGTCATTCACAACTCTTAAAGATCCAATTGGCTCAGTAATTTCAGCTTCAGAATCAGGTATATCAATATATCCTAATCCTGCTGGTGAACAAATAACAATAAATATACCACTAGAATTAGCTCAAGATATAGATAAAGCAACACTAATCAGTCAAACTGGGCAAGAGTTAAGAACTGTAAATATAAATTCTTCTATCCAGCAGTTGAGCCTGGCAGATTTGGTCAGCGGAACTTATTACCTGATTTTAGAAGGTAATGGAAGTAGATATATGTTTAAACTTAATAAAATAAAATAAATATCATTAAAAAAGCTCTATAGTAATATAGAGCTTTTTTTTTAAAATTATTTTTTGTAATTTAAGCAATAATTAACACAGTACTTTCTTGAGAAAATATTCCAACATATTACTTTTAGCTATATTGCTCCCATTTCTCGGGTGTGAGGATGCTTTAGGCCCTCAATATGAAGAAACATTAAAAGTCAAAACGGAAACGAAATGGCGGGTATCTACTGTTGATGACCACAAAATCAGTATGGTGTCATATAAAGTATTCAATTCGAGAGGAGATATTATCTCTAAGATTGAGTATAATCAAAATGGTACTTTACAATCGAAATCAGAGTTTACATATAAAAATGGCAATAGTTCTGAACAGGAAATAAAGTTCTCAAACGGAGATACTGTAGGTATTTTGAAACATGAATACGAGCTCAAGGATGGTAAAATAGTTAGTAAAATAACTACGAACAGAGCTGGTGAAGTTTTGGATAACGAGCAACTAGTTTATGATTTGAATGGTAATCTTACTGAAATCGTAAAATGTGCAGGATTAGATGGGTGCGATAATAGAACTAAATTCGATAATCAATATGTAAATGGTAATCTCACTGTAAGATATACATTCGAAAATGACGGTACTATCACTCAAAAAGATAGTATAGTATATAGTGAAAGAAATAACTATTTTGAGAAAATAACTTCAGACAATAATGGCAATATATTTTTCATAACTGGTTATTCTATTCACAATGATGGAAGAATAGAATCGGAAGTTATTAAAAATAATAGCGGTACCGTTTTAGAAAAATTTATCTATGAATATACTTATTTTGATTAATTAGTTTTTTATAAATAAGTATTCCAACCAAAGACAATACTCCAATTATTAAAAATGGTATAAAAGCTACCATTGGATTGTAATGATCCCAAAGCAATTTTGTGACTTGCATATCATCGTAACCCATATTCTCTTTCAATACAGCTATAGCAAATTCTATTTCTATGTCTTGCCCTAATCTCGAATGGAGATACTTTTGAGCCAAAGATGCTTTTTCCCCAAATCCACCGTACATATATCCACCTAATAATGCACCTATTGGGTAGCCAATCAAATTTGAAATAAATAGCAATCCCATGTGGGTTGATTGTTCATTTCTAAGAGAAATATAATCAAAGTATTCAGTAAATTTTGGATTTGTTATAAGTTCTCCTAATGTGTAAACTGTAAAACCTAAGATTAGGAAAAGCCCATTTTGATAGATTATACTAAGTCCAAAACCTATGACTACTAGTGATACACCAACGAATAAAGTGTTAACAATCTGGTATTTCCTTAATAGTACTGATAAAGGTAATAATAGTAAAAGAGTTAGCCCAGTATTTATATTGTATAACCATTCGAATGATATCCCAGAGCCTGCCCATGTTTCCATTGTGAATGATTTACTCAATCCGAGTGACGTTACGATACTACTCGTATCGGACCAATCATAGATGAAATTAGGCAATGTCTCATAGAACTGCATAAATAATACTGCAAACCCAGACATAGATACTAATAAGACATAGTTATAATTTCTTTTGAATACTGTTAAAGTCTCTTGTAAATTAACCTTAACATTGGTCTTGATATTTAATTCTTCCTTTTTAGATTTTAGAAAAAGGGATAAAAGTAAAGCTAATACGTAAAGTATTCCTGCTCCTACGAAGACATAATCCCAACCCAATTCTCTAAGATATTTAGAGTAAGGTACACCTATAACGAAAATCGAAAGGTTATATATCCAAAAGTGAAAACCCCATCCAAATGAACTATTTTGCTTATTAATTAGGTTTCCTATTTGACCTTTCATAAGTGGATTGAATATACTGACGCCTAGCGATACTAGGGTAATACCAATCAGTAAACCGAATAAATTCTGATATAAACCAATAGATAAGAATGCTAAGAAAAGCAAAAGACACGACAATATTAGGAGAGACTTCTTTTTAACGCTTTTGTCAATTAAACTTCCAGTCAATAAAGGTAAACTGTTTTGTAGAATAACCCAGTATAAATATATAATTCCCTTATCAGTTTGGGAAAACCCAAGACCACCTTCTCCCTTTTGTGCTATGAAGATTGGGATTTGTATTATAAGTATGAACCAAGCAGTTCTTTCCAACATGAATATTAGATTCAATAAGTAATATTCTTTTGGAAACTGGAATCTACTTAGTTTTGACATCTATTTTAATGGTGCTATTGGTCGAAGTACAGTTATACCGGTGAATTTACTTACGTTGTCTATATATTCGTCTAAAGCTGTATCCAATACAACCTTCTTTGCTGTGGTAGATGCGTGCATCAACCTTGCTGTACCATCTTCTTTATTTATTAGGCCAATGTGACCATAATCTAGTCCATCTATACTAGTAACAAATGCAACTATATCACCGTCTTGTAATTCTTCCATTATATCAGATATATTATCTTTAGGTATATAGTAAGCAGGGTTAGCGTTTATATCTTCTTCTATTTTTTTTATTTTAGCTATCAGCTCCTTATTACCCTTTAGCATTGGATATTTATTCGCATTTCTAGACATAAAGTAAACATTAAGATTTAGAGGTATTCCGCCCAATTCTTCCGTTATATCAGCTACTACACCTTTTTCTATATTATCATATATCCAATCTGCAGTATAATGTAACCTACTCTCATAACCGTCTATCAATCCTTCTCTATACCTTGTGTACTGAACTCTATCAAATAAACTATTAAATGTAGGGTAATCTTCTGTTATTAGAGCATCTGCTATCGCTAATGTCAATTCAAAATATGTAACACAATCTAACTTATCTAGTTCGATTGTACAGCTTTCTACAGCGTCTTTGTCTAATGTACCTCCTACATACGGTACACCCAAAAACTCTTTTCCTACTTTTACAATTAACTCGCCATAAGGCAAAGATGACCAATCTTCTTTACTAGCTTTCGATACTATTTTTGCAAATTTTTTATCTTCGCTTTCACTAGTGTGAGCTAGTCCAAATCCAAATAATAAGATTAATGTGAAGTAAAGTATATTATTAAAACTCATTTTAGGAAATCTTCCAATTGTTGTTTTGTTATTGTGATTGATTTTGTTCCACTTTTAATTTTTATTGATGGAACTCCATTTGATAAAACGTTTTCTAATGTTATTTTGTTTTCATGATTAGTTTCTAAAAGTGTAGTTTGAGCGAGTTCACTATTGGGTGTATATCCCTCATCTTCTAATAAATCATTCCCCATAGCCGCAGCTCTTGCTAATTCATCTACTTGTTCATTGTATTCTATACCACTATGTGCTTTTACTTTTATAAAGTTAACATCAAGTTTTTTATACAATGGATAAATCTTTTTCCAGATATCTGAATTAGCAACAGGTTCATTTTTTTGTTTCTTCCATCCTTTTTTCACCCATCCTTCCAGCCAATGCTGAGTAAATGCCTGGATAATAAAATTCGAATCAGAATGAATATTTACTTTTCCTTGACCATGTTTTTCGGCATACTTTAGAGCCATATACATAGCTTTCATCTCCATACGAGAATTTGTTGTTAATTTAAATCCTTGGGAGTATTCTTCTATCACCCCGTCTGGTTTTATAACTACTATACCCCAACCACCTTGTCCGGGATTGTTTAGGCAAGATCCGTCTGTATAAATATTCAATTCGTTTTTCATATAAATGCAATTTAAAATAAAAAAGCCCCGTATGAAATACGAGGCTTAAAATTAATTGACTAATCTTTACTTTTTTACTCTTTACCAGTAATAGGAGTTTTGATTAGCACTTGTACTGTTCTGTTGTAGAATCTACCTTCTGGAGTATTGTTATCGTAAAGTGGTTCATCTTCACCAACTCCACGCATTTCCAAATTAGCATATTTACCTTTTGATTCTTTACTAATTCCAGATTGTACTGTTTTAGCTCTGTTAACTGAAAGCTTAGCATTAGTTTCGTATAGTCCTACAACGTCAGTATGACCAATAACTTCAACCACTGACTCTGGTCTTACACGATTATAAACATAATCTTTCATGATTCTATCGTTTAATGGTCCTGCATCATAGCTATTGAACTTAAATAGGATTAAGCTGTAGTTTTCGTACATTGTATCAGCACCTTGTTCAACAAGTTTTTGCTCTGAAGATACTTGCATAACAGGTACTTCTATAGGCTCAGAAATACATTCTTTACCTGCTTTAGATACTACTACTAATCTAGCAGTAAACGACTCTTCGTTTTTAGGATATTTGCCATCAGCAGATTTCCAGTCCCACTCATAAAGTGATTCTGTTCTTCCAACTTCTGTTAAAGTTTTCCAATCGCCGTTACCTTTTTGAATTTCGATTCTTCTTTTAGCTACGATTGACTCATCGATACCATTTTCCATTTCCCATTTCATTTTCACTGGTTGTGGGAATGTTTTAGGGTCTTTTTCGAATACTGGTTTCGTTACTTCCCAATTATCACATAGGATTTCTACACGTCTGTTTTCTGCAAGACCCATTGAATCTTTTGGATTTGATTTGATTTCAGGGAAGTTTCTATATTCAACTTTCATTCTATCAGCACTGATGCCCCATACTTTGTTCAAGTAGTTGAATACAGTTTCAGCTCTAGATTTAGAAAGTTCAGTATTACCTTTCTCACCTTCGTTAGTATTGTCATTACATCCAACTAAAGTAATTTTTTCGTTAGGATATTGGTTCAATCTGAAACCATAGATGTTTAATACATGATAGTATTTATCCATTGTTCCACCTGGGATTGTAGTATCAGTGAAGCTAGATTTGAACGCAGCTCCAGACCCCTCAAACGAAATATATCTCTCAGGTAATTTAGAAGACCCGATATCAAAGAATACATAGTTTAATAAAGGATATAAATCCCAGCTTAATACTTCTTCCATCACTAGACCATTGAAGCCAGCGATAGCAGGGTTTTTACCTGAGTTTTTCTTTACGTAATCTGCCATATCTACATTAGCTTTTAGAACTGGTCTATTGCCTAAAGTGATATCTACATTGTACTCTAATGCGATTGCTCCAGCTTCACCGGCTTTGCTAGTTTGCTCTGGTTTCTCGATTTTTTGAACTACTGTTCTTTTGCCGTAGCTAGGGTGCTCAGCTGTAATTTCTAGATTGATATACTTATTGTTATCTTTAGGATCACCATACCAATCGTTAGTTATGATTTTCTCAAAAGTCTGATGACCTTCATTTAGTTCATCAGCATACAACTCACCAGTTATAGGGTTTCTGATAGAGATACGTGCTGGTATAAATTCTCCAGTACACTCATCTCTAACTGTACCAGCCAAGCTGACAGCTTTGAAGAATGAAGGAACGAACGCCATATAAACATCTAAGTTCCCTTGTGCACCTCTCAAATCTTCTCTATTAGAAGAGAAATAAATAATATCACCAGATGCTGGTAATGTTATAAACTGCTCATCATTTTCTGTATTAATAGGAGTACCTATGTTTTCTGGTTTTGACCATGAATCTGTACTCGGGTCATATCTAGTAACATAAAAATCCTGACCACCATAATTTGGCTTGTGCCCATCAGATGCAAAGAATAATGTAACTCCATCTGCTGCGATGAAAGGCGATACATCTCTACCTGGTGTATTGATAGCAGTTAAGTTTTTAGATGTACCCCACTCTTCTAAATCGAAGTCGTAGTCTGAGTACCAAATATCAAAATTCTTTACGTCTTCTTCTCCATCAGAGTTTGGACCTTTTCTAGTAGAAACGAAATATACTCTACTTTGATCTGGTGCAATTGTTGGTTGAGAATCGAAGTTTTTAGAATTAACATTTCTACCTAGATTAACAGGACGACCCCATTGGTCACCTTGGATAGATGTTTTATAAATATCACAACTTCCTAAACCGTCTGGTCTATTACAAGCTGTGAAATAAAGAGTTTGCCTGTCAGCCGCAACTGAAGCCGCACCTTCATTTAGGATAGTATTTACACCGTTTAGACCCATGTTATTAGAAGGGTCAAGGTTATAAGGTTGATTGAAAACAGTATCCATACGGTCAGCTTTCTTAGCTACCCAGAAATCATGTGATAACTCACCGTCATCAGTCTTGATACTTCCTGGCTTATTCGATACATAAAACAATGTCTTACCATCAGCTGAGATTGTCGGTGCATAATCTACACCTGAATGATTTATTATCGGACCAAGGTTTATTATCCTGATTTCTTTGTTTGCAAGAATTCCACCATCCGAATCATCTTGAGCCGTTGCCTCAATTATCGCTCCGTACATGTATAATGAGGTACTACCTGCGTCTTTTGCATTCATATTAAGATACGATAATGCAAAAATTAATGCAAGCAGAGATATCAGCTTAGTATAATTTCCAAACATACGCTTCCCTTAAATAATTTATAAAAATTCATTTACTTAGTAATAGTGTTGAGCAATTCTGACACACTCTGACACTTTTGGAATAATAAATTAAAACAAAAGTCTTATTAAAACAAATATTATTTATCATTGTTGAGTAAAAATAACATATTTTACTATCTATTAAAACTACATTTAAGAGGGGAATGTTACGAAATGATTAAAATAAAATTAAAATCGTAACATCGAGAATGGGTTTTTGTTTACTGTTTTTGGCTAGACTTTTTATCCAAATTCGTGCTTATCAAATAGTCTAAACTATATCTTCCTGCGCCAAGTGTAATTAGAGTAAGTAACATCAGTATATAATATAATGGTATTTCGTAACCATTATTATTTACATCAAATCCGTGTTCTATATGGACGGTAAATATTGCAACTAGCATAACAATAATCAAAGGAAATGAAATAATACGAGTGAATATACCTAATAATAAGAAAATTGCACCTATTATCTCTGTCGCTGTAGCTAAGTAAGCGTTGAGAGTTGGGAATGGAATTCCTAAAGATTCGAACCAAACTATAATTTGTTCAAAATTCTCGTACTTTTTAGTTCCTGGCCCCCAAAATCCATAAGCTAGCACCAATCTCATAAGGAGTAAAGGTACATCACTGAGATTATCTAGTTTATCAATATAATTATTGATTTTTCTCATCTTATTAAATCTGTTTATCTATTATATCAAATCCGAGTACGAAACCTTGCGCTACAAGATCATTTGCAAATGCCAATCCGTGTTGAACAGCTTGGTTGTAATCAATTCCGAATGCTTCAGAGCTTTTTTTAACAGCGGTTTCGAAGTTTGTTTGTTCATCAATTATTGATTGTAAAGTGAGGGCGAAAAATGCTGATAAATTGATAAATCTGACTGCTCCTGAGTCATGCTTTCGAAATATCAATACGAAATAGTTTCCTTTGTTATTGATTAATTCATCTCCTTTAAATTTATGAACTGGGTATTCGAATGCTAGTAACTCATGTTCTGGGGTTACTATTAGTTTGTCGTGTAGTATATCACCTTCTTCTTTGTATATAGGTATGGCCATATCTTCCATAGTATGCAATTCTATTTCGATCCATTCCAAATATAGTAATTCGTCCAAATAAGGCCTATTGTACTTTTCAGAATATTTCTGTTCGACGCAATATTCATAGAATTCGAATGGCATTTTCCATACTAATGGGGTTTGCATTTTATGATTTGCATAGTAATCATCAACCATCTTTGTCCATTCTTCTGGAGATAATGTTTTCACAGCTATCGGATAAGCAGTAGCTAATGAACCTTTGATTATATTATAAGTCAGTCTTCTATAGTGATGCAACCGGTCTTGTTTAGCACCCTCAATAGTTACATCAAGTCCAGTTTTACAATACTCTGCTAATTTTGATTGTATATTATGTGTTTCTTTTTTCAGTAACATATTCGTCTGCCCATACTTTATCGACTATACTTTGCAATCTTGCTATTTCTGCTTGTAGTTCTTTCATCTGAGGGATATTGAAATCTCGTTCTAGTAATATAGGTACTGGCGCTATTCTTTTTATAGTCCATTCGAATAAATCGAACACTGGGTCTATAATAGGTTGCCCATGAGTATCTATTATAGTATCAGGAGACACTTGTTCGTGACCGGCCATGTGTATATATTTTACTCTATCAAGAGGTAATTCTTCTATAAACTCTTTTGCATTGTAGTTATGATTGAAAGCATTGACATATACATTGTTTACATCCAAGAGCAAATTGCATCCCGATTTTTCTACTATCTCGCTTATAAATGTTGCCTCATCCATTTCCGCAGCAACTGCTGTATAGTATGAGACATTCTCTATTGCGATTGGTCTTTCCAAAAAGTCTTGAACTATTCGAATCCGTTCTGATACATGGTCTATAGCATCTTGTCTAAAAGGTATTGGGAGCAAATCATACAAATGTGCATTATCACATTTACTATAGCTCAGATGCTCAGAGTAAACTTCAGGTTTGAACTCATCGAAGAATTTCTTTAATTCTTTGAGGAACTCAAAATCCAAATCCTCAGGACTTCCTATAGAAAGGGATAACCCATGACACATAATTGGATATTTCTCTGCAGCTTCGTTTAGTTTTTTTCGCCAATATCCACCCATTTGCATCCAATTCTCAGGTGCAAACTCTATAAACTTTGGTTTGTTTTCTTCTAATGCTATTATCTGTTTCGCTATATCTCTTCGAAAACCTAATCCTACACCGCTTATCATAGTTAATTCTTTATATTATTTAATAAAAAGGGCTGAAAGATAATCTCCAGCCCTTATGTAAAACTATCTAGTCATTGATTATTGACCACATTTGCCTTCGCCACACTTACCTTCACCGCATTTGCCTTCACCTTCTTTACCTTCTTCGCCTTCTTCTTCTTCACCGCCTTCTTCTTCGCCTTCGCCACACTTACCTTCGCCACATTTACCTTCACCGCACTTGCCTTCACCGCATTTGCCTTCTTGCAATTTAGCTTCTGATGCAGACAAAGTACCGATATAATCAGCACTTGATGGGCTCAATAATTCTGATCTTACATCATTACCACTTCCCATAGCTTCGTAATCAAAGATATTTACTTCCAATGCACTCGCAGATACTGAACCTGCTGCCATAACGCCAGCTGCTAATAATGATAATTTTGCAGATGTTTTTAATTTGTTACTCATATAACTAACTCCAATAAATTGTAAAAAAAATAATAAAATAACTTTCGATTAAATTAGTTGAAAAAAAATTAATTTTCTACAACTTTTTTATGTTCCAAATAAATACATTTGTCCTCTATATAGTCAATGCCGTGTTCCTTAGCTAGTTGCTTAGCTTCTGCGTTTCTCAACCCCAATTGCAACCATATTAGTTTAATGTCTCCTTTCGCATTTCGACGCTCTATAGCTTCTTGTACTATTGATAATGCTTCTTGCTCAGGTCTAAATATATTAAGGATATCTATTTTGTCGGGAATATCCATTATATTTCTGTAAACCTTTTGCTTCATTATAGTCTCCGCAGTAGGATTAATCGGGATAATATTATATCCACGCTTCAGCAAATATCCGGGTACTGTGTGTGCAGCTTTCGATATATCCGCAGACATACCATAGACGGCTATGTTTTTCATCTTTTCAAAAATATCTTTCATTCTCATTTAGTTATCCCTATCTTATTTATTGGTGATGAGTCTAAAATAACTAAATTCTTAATCGTTTAGTAATATAACGTTGCTATTTAGATTTTAGATGTTCTATTTTGAATTATTTTACAATTTTGTAATATAAGTTACAGTAAAGTAATTTTATTTCTTCTTTATCTTACGTATATTATAACGTTTAAGTCTAAAATTATTAAGGAGGTCTTTTGATAACGAACGCATTTGATATAATCTACAATAAAGTCAATGGCTGGTGGGAAACATCAGTAAGTATGTTCCCAAATTTTGTTGTTGCTATGATAGTACTGATAGTATTTTTCGTAGTTGCAAAATATGTAAAACACCTTCTAAAAAAATTCTTCCAAAAATTTTACGGTCAATCAGCTGTTATTAATCTATTCTCGAATATAGTTTATCTCTCTGTATTGACTGCTGGGCTATTCGTAGCGCTTGATATTCTAGATTTGGATAAGACAGTAACTTCTATGCTTGCTGGACTCGGTATTATCGGTTTAGCTTTGGGGTTTGCATTTCAAGAAATAGCAGCTAATTTTATCTCTGGTATTATACTGTCTATCAATAAACCTTTTACTATAGGTGATATAGTAGAAGTGGATGGTAATATTGGTACTATAGAGTTTGTTTCTCTCAGAACTACTAATATTAGGACTTTCCAAGGTCAGAAAGTAATGATTCCTAATAAGACTATATTTCAGAATGCTATCATTAACTACACCGAGAATGGAAAACGCAGAGTCGATTTGGAAGTTGGTGTTTCATATGGTGATGATTTGGAAAAAGTACAAAAAGTCACTTTAGAAGCAATCAGCTCATTAGATGATATTATAAAAGATGAAGGAGTCCAATTCTATTTTACTGAGTACGGTGATAGTTCTATTAACTTCGTTGTTATGTTTTGGACAGAATATAAGATAAAACATAGCGAGTATCTAGAAGCACAGCACAGAGCAATAATAGCTATCAACAAAGCTTTCAAAGCAAATGATATCACTATCCCATTCCCTATTCGTACACTCGATTTCGGAATAAAGGGCGGAGAAAAGCTATCTACAGTTATAAAAAATACTCCCTTAACATTAAATAATGATAAGGGAGAGTGATTAGATTGATCTCCATTCATTATCAATATACATAAGCATAATTAAATCGCCATGATTAGTTCCTTTTAAAGTACCATCATAAGTAACTTTTATAATACTGTTAGCTTTGTTAATTAAGAAACAAACCTGACCATCTACACCAGCAGGTAATGCAACATTTGAAGCTTGGGCACTATTGAAATAATAGACTGAATAGCCAGCTGGTGGACTGGTGCTATTACCTTTCCAAATAGAAGCAAATCTCATAGTACCATATTCACCTGAACCAGTACCACCGACTTTAATCGCATGAGTACTTGCGTCAGTAGAAACTACCTGCAACCTAGCATCTGGTGTTTGAGTACCAATACCTACGTTAGCTGAGCTGTCTGCACCATTTACTCCGTCTATAGCTCCTAGGACTACTGTATGATTAGCATTTACTTGTGCTAGTGCACCTATAGCAGTTGAATATTTTGCATTCGAATTGTTGATTTTTGCACCAGTACCGATAGCAACATTATTGCTGTCAGCGGCGTTAGAGCCTATTGATATGTTATTACCGATCAGAACATTTGATTTACCATTCATATTCGTTGGAGTCGTTTTATTACCAACTATTACGTTATTGCTCGCAGAACCAGATTTCATAGATTGATAGCCAACTACTACGTTGTTCGAGCCAGTAATAGAACCGCCCGCTTCATTACCCACGTAGACACTTTGGTTCTTGTTATGAAGCATAGTAGTATCATTGATAGCGTATGAATTGTCAGTAGTTATAATGCCTTCTGCATCCAGAGCTACTTCTTTTCCTGTGCCACTATTAGTCGCAACAGCTTTTATAGAAACAGCATCACTCGAACCTCCGTTTACAGTTGCTTGTACTGTAAGTCCAGTAGCAGAGCCAGTACTAGTTCCTCCCTTAGCAGTAATTTTCGCACCTAATGCTCCGCCAGAAGCAACAGTCTCATTCGAAACATCAAAAATATATTCAGATATTAACGCCGTTGATTGTGTACTATCAGTTCCATAAGTTATATATCCAGTCCCAGCAGTCGAAGTAGTCCACGACAGATTACCACTCCCATCAGTAGTAAGGAATTGCCCATTCGTACCATAGCCATCTGGTAATGTAAGAGTGTAGTTCCCACTAAGAGCAGAGACTGACCTTAGCGCTATGTAATTAGAACTGTCATTATCATAAAACTTAAGTGTTTTACCTAGAGTTATACTCGCACCATCAAGGAAAGTCTTCTCTCCATCGAATATTTGCGCATTTTTGCTGACAATACCTTTTTGATTTACACCTGCGTAATATACAGTTAATTGAGTTGGAGCTGAAAGTCCGTCTCCATCAAATACACTAAAGTCTAAATGCAAAGTACTCAACTTATTATTGAATTTGTTCCAATCGCCTAAAGTAAGATAGCCATCTGTAGTGCCACTTGCAGCATCCATTCTTATTTTATCAGTACTTGTCCCATTACCTCTAACCGGTAATGTAGTTTCAACAGTTGATGAAGAATTATTATTGAATCTATTCCAATCTGTCATAGTCAAATATCCAGAACGAGTCGAAGTCGCCGAATCCATTTTAAGAGGGTTACCTGATGTTCCATTGCCAGTGATTGGTGAAGTTGCAGAAACTGTTGAAAGTTTACTGTTGAATGTAGTCCAATTGGAGGAAGTTAAATATCCGTCTGTGGTTCCGTTTGCTTGGTCAATTCTAAGCCTATCACCTGACTTACCATTTCCTTTGATTACACCTTGTGTAAATACAGAATCCATTTTACTATATAAAGAAATATAATTACTAGCAGTCATATAGCCAGGATTGAAAAATCCTACCGAGTCCATTTTAATAGGGTTGCCAGAAGTACCATTACCAGTAATAGGTGATGTGACTGAAACAGTTGATAGCTTACTATTAAAAGTACTCCAATCGCCTGAGCTAAGGTATCCATGTACAGAGCTAGTTGCTTTTGGGATAGAAATACTGTTCGTAATACCATTCCCAGTTAATGGTGTAGCTACTTTTACAGAATCTATAGAAGTATTATTGTTGAATTTGTTCCAATCCGCAGCTGAAAGATAACCTGCTGTAGTACTATTAGCTTGAGAAATTGTAATAGGGTCACCGCTCACACCTGTACCGCTTAGGGGAGTACCACTAGCTACAGTAACTGAAGATAGTTTACTATTGAAAGTATTCCAATTAGATGCAGTTAAATATCCATCTGTGGTAGTACTCGCCTTAGCTATTGTCAATGAATCACTGCTAGTACCACTTCCTGACAATGGGATATTTTTAGCTACTACTACAGTTGATAGTTTGTTATTGAATGACGTCCAATCAGATGAGTGTAGAAATCCGTTTGTACTACCATCAGCTCGGCCTATAGTTAATGGAAGGTTAGTTCCATTACCTGTGATAGGGCCATTAACAGCGACCGTAGATATTTTACCGTTGAATGATTTCCAGTCAGTAGAGTCTAAATATCCATTAGCTGAACTACTAGCTTTTGATATAATTATAGGATTACCCGAAGTTCCGTCACCAGAAAGAGGTGAATTAACAGTAACAGTGGAAGAGG